>MDSZ01078554.1_pt1 | contig 429907 bp, 425 predicted proteins | sample 811201 | NCBI WGS metagenome assembly MDSZ01 (sample SAMN05326647, study PRJNA326480) | marine metagenome | isolation source: seawater | place: Indian Ocean: North | collected 2010
ATGGATTTGCATCGGCGAATGGTCTTGACGTGGCTGTTTATTTCGCATTGGATGATCGAAAAAACGAAGATTATGGCGTAGGAATTGCTAAATTTAAACAGTCAGAAAATCAAGCATGGAGTTTTCACAAATTCTATTTTGAACCAGGTTATAAAGGAGGTAATACTGGCTTTGAAGATTGTGTTCAAGTTAAAAAATAAGGTGTTGATTTATTAAAATTTTATACCCAGATTCCTTACCGGTTAGTCAAAATGTTGACGAAATCAAAAGGCTGATCGATAACAACCAAGTCATTATTTTTTGTGGAGAAACAGGCTCAGGAAAAACAACACAACTGCCTAAAATCTGCCTTGATTTAGGTCGAGGACAAAAAAAAATCATTGGCCATACCCAGCCAAGAAGAATCGCAGCCCGCTCAGTTGCATCAAGAATTGCTGAAGAACTTGAGGTGGACTTAGGTCAGGAGGTCGGTTTCAAGGTCCGCTTTACTGATAAAACATCCAATAAAACTAAAATCAAAGTCATGACCGATGGTGTTTTGCTAGCTGAGACGCAAACAGACCCATTGCTAAAAAAATATGACACTTTAATCATCGACGAGGCGCATGAGCGAAATCTTAATATTGATTTCCTAATTGGCTTCATCAAACAACTTCTCCCCAAAAGACCCGATTTAAAAATAATCATCACCAGCGCGACCATTGATGTCGACAAGTTTTCAAAACACTTTGACAATGCACCAACGCTTGAGATATCGGGTAGAACATTTCCAGTCGAGACGTTGTATCGCCCGATGAAAAATATTGAAGAGGAGGATGTGTTATCGATTGAGGAGTCGGTCTATGAGGTGATACAAGAGATAGGCCGTCAATCCGGAGATGTCCTGGTTTTTCTTCCTGGCGAAAAAGATATTCATGACATTCGCCGTTATTTGAATGAGATGTTAAATCATGATTATGAGGTCCTCCCACTCTTTTCAAGACTTCCTGTCCCAGATCAACAGAAAATATTTACGACCAGCACAAAAAAAAGAATCATCCTGGCTACTAACATTGCTGAAACATCATTAACCGTCCCAAATATTAAATTTGTCATTGATTCAGGGCTGGCACGAGTGGTCAGATACAATCCAAGATTGCGGATCGAACAACTTCTCATCGAGAAAATTTCTCAGGCAGCTGCTAATCAGAGAACCGGTCGATGCGGTCGAATTGCACCAGGCGTGTGTTACCGACTATATGACGAGGATGATTTTAATAACCGATCAGAGTATACCGATCCAGAAATAATGCGTAGCTCGCTTGCATCTGTGATTCTTAGAATGGCAAGTTTGAACTTAGGCGATGTGGAAGTCTTTCCATTTATTGATGCTCCATTTAAAAAATTTATTCAAGATGGTTATGACTTGTTATTTGAGCTGCATGCGGTTGAGAAAAACCGAGCCATTACTGAGCTGGGTCGTACAATGGCCCAAATACCAATAGACCCTGTTTTTTCCAGAATCATAATAGAAGCATCCAAGCAGCATTGCCTATCTGAAATTATTCCTATCATTTCAGCAATATCTGTGGCCGACCCCATTGAAAGACCGTTTGACAAGCTGGAAGAAGCAGAGAAGGCTCAAATGAATTTTCATGATCCTAGGTCAGGATTTATGAGTTTTTACAGTCTCTGGGTACTTCTGTTAGATGAGGTGAGGAGCAAGAAGATTAAAGATTTTGCAGTCTTTTGTAAAAAGTACTTTTTATCCTTTACTCGGATGCGTGAGTGGCAAGAGATGCATAAACAGCTCATGCAAATTGTTGAGGAATTGGGTTATCGGTTAAATAAAAAAGAATCTACTTACGACCAGATACACCAATCTTTATTGAGCGGCCTTTTAAGGAACATTGGTTTTAAAGAAGTTGAATCTAATTATTATTTAGGATGTAAAAGTTTAAGGTTTCTTATTGGACCTAAACTGTTTCGAAATAAAAAATTTAAATGGATTATGGCTGCAGAGATTATTGATACGGGTAAATTCTATGCTCAATGTATTGCTGAAATTAATGACCAGTGGATTGAGAAATATGCAGAACATCTTCTCGAGGCTGAATATTCAAACCCTAGATTTAATAAAAAACTAAATCGTGTAGATGCCACACAGAAGCTATCATTATTTGGACTAGTGATCGTTCCTGACAGAGCCATTCATTACGGACCAATCAATCCAGAATTATCTAAATCTATATTTATTCGACAAGGAATAGTTGAAAACCAATATATCAGTCCAGGGCTGTTCTGGAAGGAAAATCAAAAACTGATCAGAGAAATTGAGGACCTAGAACATAAATCAAGAAGAAGAGACATCTTGATCAATGATGATGTGTTATTTGAGTTTTATGATGAAAAAATTAATGAAAATGTCATCAATGCTGCTGGCTTTGAACACTGGCGAAAGGGGGTTGAAAAAAATCAACCTGAATACCTGTTCCTAACAAAAGAATATTTGATGCAACACAGTGCCAAAGATATTACAGAAACTGTGTACCCTAATCACATCACCATCAACCAACAAAAGTATCAATTGAAATATCATTTTGAACCCAATCACCCTCGTGACGGATTAACAATTGCTATCCCATTGCCAAACTTGAATTTAATTGATAGATCAGAGTTAGACTGGTTGGTGCCTGGATTATTAAAGGAAAAGATTACCTGGTCATTTAAAAATCTACCCAAAGATATCCGTAGAAAATGTATTCCAGTGAAAGATTGGCTAGAAAAATTCTTGGAGTATCCAAGGCAGGGAAGTTTTAAGGAAACATTTAATCGTTTTATTTGGAAATACGTCGACCCTCATTTTTTAATGTCAGATGATTATTTTGCTTCCATCCCCAGTCATTTAAAAATTAAATATGAAGTCATCAATGATCAAGGGAAGATGATTGATCTAAGTGAAGACCTTGATTTATTAAAAAAAGAAAATAAAAAAAATGTTGAGGCGGTGGTTGAGCGTATTCTATTTAATATAGAACAGGATGGAATTACGAGCTGGTCGATAGACGAATTACCGATTAAGGTTGAGCAAACCATTAATGGAAAAAAATTTGAGGCCTACCCAGCATTTGTTGATTATCAAAATTCGATATCCATTGAGGTGTTTGATAACCCTAAGCTCGCAGAACAATATCATGTTCAGGGGCTAAGAAGGTTAATCTATTTTCATTTTAAGGAGCGGTTTAAGCGGATCCAAAAAATTCCACCAGATCTTTCTGAAGCAGCAATCACCTTATCAACACAAATACCTCCAAAAGATTTGATGGAAAATTTATGTGATGTCATTGTTGATGAAATGATTGGCCATAAGACTAACATAAGGAAACAAATTGATTTTGAACAATTGATCAATGATGGAAGAAATAACTTACCCAGAATGATTGATCACATGACAATACATCTTAATAAGATTGCTTCAATCTATAAAGAGATTCAGAAGTTACGACAATCACAAAGTTATATCGAGGAGATTGAGGATGATATTGAGGAGCAGTTAGAGGCTCTGTTGCCTCCTTATGAAAAACCACTATTTCAATATGACAAACTTCAATTTATTCCAAAATACCTAGAGGCTCTGAAATTACGCATTGAAAAATACCCACAGCGAATGGATCATGATCAAGAGTGCATCTCGCAATACAATCGAATTAAAAATAAATGGGTGGAAAAAGTATTGGGTTTTGTTGAAAATGAATTAGAAATACCAGAAGCATACATTGACTTTCAATGGAAACTCCAAGAATTGAGGGTATCTTTTTTTGCTCAGGAGCTTAAAACCAACTCTCCCATCTCAGTCAAGCGGATGGATAAAGAATGGGCGCAAATATTAAGAGAATATCAATAAGTGAAAGTGAACCTTAAAAAATTACCAGTTGAAATTAGTGAAACGGATCGATTTCGCTCACTGCATCTTGAGACTGACTCTATTCAAAGTTCGATGGATATTTCAGATCCGATCCATCTAACACTAAAATATACCCAAGTGACAGCGCTGCTACTGCTATTTAATAGACATCCAACAAACATCACCATCCTAGGCTTGGGCGCAGGATCATTAACAAAATTCTTTTTCTATTTTTGTGCTAGAACCAAATTGCAAACCATTGAAATTAATCGGCAGGTAATTAATGTCGCTAGGATGATGTTTGAAGTCCCCAAGGATACCTCAAGACATAAAGTGATTGAGCAGGACGCAATGGAATTCTTAACAAAAAAGAATAAGCATGAAGTATTAATTTCAGATTTATTTGACGGCTATGGGATTCCAAAACAATTTACACAAAAGAAATATTTTCAAATCTGTCATGACAGAATAACAAAACAAGGAATTTTTATTATTAATTTGTGGGGTTCTGATAAAAATACACCCAGGTATATTAAAGAACTCAAAGATATTTTTTCAAAGGCAATAGTTGTTGAATCAGATGACCCAGGAAATATTATGGTGTTTTGTTTCAAGGAACATTTTAAATTCTTATCAAACAAGCAAATGGAATATCGATTAAAACTTTTACAAGCGAAAATAAATTTTGATTTAAACTTTTTTTATAAGAGAATGCTGAAAAGAAATAAACAATTATTTGAGAATATACATTGTCACTAGAAAAAATTTCCCTTTTTGCCACATGCCCTAGAGGACTAGAAAAATTCCTCTTTAATGAAATTAGAACACTCGATGGTCAAAAAATAAAAGTTCATGATGGCGGGGTATCGTTTAATGGCAATCAAGACAGTATGTACTCCTTAAACTTAACTTCAAGGTATGCCACTAGAGTATTAAAACGATTATCGTACGGTCAATTCAAGTCTGAAAATGACTTATATCAGGCAGCAATGAAAGTAAGATGGGACGATATTTTTCCCGTAAATAAAACCATAAAAGTCTCAACAACCTCAATTAAAACCTCTTTAAAGAGTATTGATTTTGTGACCCTAAAAATTAAAGATGCCATCTGCGATGTGTTTAATCAAAAATATAAACAGCGCCCCAATGTGGATGTGAGAGATCCTGATATTAAAGTGCATCTTTTTTTAGAAAAGAATAATTTTATTATTTACATTGATTCATCTGGCAAGCCACTGTATCAAAGAGGATACCGACAAAAAACAATCGAAGCTCCTCTAAAAGAAAATCTTGCGGCAGGCATAATTACTTTATCTGACTGGGATTTTAAGGAGCCACTATTAGACCCAATGTGCGGAAGCGGCACCCTCCCGATTGAAGCAGCCATGATGGCATTAAATATTTATCCTGGAATGAACCGCACTTTTGGATTTCACCATTGGCATGACTTTGATAAAGAGGTGTTTCACAAAATTAAAGTACAGTTAAAAGAAAAGCAAATAGAAAAAGAATTACATATTTATGCTTCTGATATTGATCGCCAAGCGTTTAATGCGGCATCAACTAATATCGATCAAATGGGATTAAAGCCTTACATACGAATTAATAATCGCCGATTTGAAACATCGAATGCACCCATCGATCATGGTGTGATTGTTTGTAATCCACCTTACGGGGTGAGGTTAGACGAGTCTGAAAAGCTCCTTGAAAGTTATCAGCTTTGGGGATCTGTTTTAAAAAAAGAATTTTCAGGCTGGAGAGCTTACTTTATAAGTAATGATATGGCTTTTCCAAGAGGCTTGAGATTATCTGCCAGCAAAAAGACCCCGCTATATAACGGGGCCTTGGATTGCAGATTATTTGAGTTTATGATGGTTGCTGGTAGCAACCGCAAGCTTAAGCAAGAGAATTAAGCGCGCTTTCGTAATCTGGTTCTTCGGTAATTTCAGAGACTAATTCACTGTGCATCACAGTATTATTCTCATCAACCACAATGACCGCTCTTGAAGTTAGTCCTTGTAGACTCGAATCATTTATTGCCACACCGAATGCATTAGCAAAACCAGCTATGTCTCTAAAGGCAGATAATGTTTCAACATTTTCCACACTTTCGGCTCCGCAGAATCTCTTTTGTGCAAATGGTAAATCTGCTGAGATACATAACACCACTGTATTATTTAGCTTGGCCGCTTCATCATTAAATCGCTTGACTGAGAGTGCACAGGTCGGCGTATCAATACTTGGGAAAATATTCAGTATTTTTCTTTTTCCGGAATAGCTTTCTAATGACACATTTTCTCTTTTTTGGTTAGCAAGATTAAAATCTGGGATTGACGTCCCTTTTTCTGGGAACTGACCGCCAATTTTAACCGGGTCTCCCTTGAGTGTAACTGATGACATTTTTCTCTCCATAAAGTCTTAAAGATATCGTGAATAAATAAAGATATCAGGTAAAATTAAAACATGCAAAGTAATTCAGAATCCAAGTTTATTCACCTCAGATGTCATAGCGAATATTCAATAACAGACGGTATTGTTAGGCTTGGTGATTATGTATCTTTAGCAAAAGAATTGGAATTAGAATCACTTGCAATCAGTGACCTGAGTAACATTTTTGCAGCCGTTAAATTTTTTAAATTAGCGACTAGTAATGGAATCAAGCCAATCATTGGAGCCGATGTTTACATTCAGAATGAAGACAATCGGGATCAACCAAGTCGCCTGTTATTGATTTGTCAAAATAAACAAGGTTATTTGAATTTATCCAAATTACTATCAAGAGCGTACACAGAAAATCAATACAGAGACCGACCAGAAATTAAGCTTGAGTGGTTGTTTTCAGATTTTAACCATGGGTTAATTTGTCTTTCAGGGTTTAATTTTGGTGCGATTGGACAAAATCTTCTTTCTCAAAAAAAGGAAAAAGCTATTCACATAACCAAACAATTAAAAGAGGCTTTTGATGATCGATTTTACCTTGAGGTCCAGCGTTACGAGGTAGCAAAAAAAGTCGAGGAGCAGGAGAGCTTAATTTTAGCTACAGCACAACTTGCATATGATTTAGATATTCCACTGGTCGCCACTCAACCTATTCAATTTATTAAAAAAGAAGATTTTCAGGCGCATGAGGCAAAAACATGTATTGCTGATGGGTATGTGCTGGGAGATCAGCGTAGACCAAAAAACTTCACTGCTGAACAATATTTCAAAACACCTGAGGAGATGGTCGCTTTATTTGATGATATTCCGTCAGCGATTAATAATACTTTAGAAATTAGCAAAAGGTGTAATTTTGAATTTGAGTTAGGGAATGTTTTCCTTCCTGATTTTCCAATTCCGGAAGGGTTAACGATTAATGAGTATTTGGAAAAAACTGCCATCGATGGATTAGAAAAAAAACTTAAAAATTTATACCCTGAAGTGGAGAATTTTAAAACTCAAGAAAAAAAGTATCTGGATCGATTACATTTTGAGATCAATGTCATTAATCAAATGGGCTATGCTGGTTATTTCTTAATCGTTGCAGACTTTATTAACTGGGCAAAAGAAAATAATGTTCCGGTTGGGCCGGGTAGGGGATCAGGTGCTGGCTCTGTGGTAGCCTTTGCTCTTGGTATTACTGATCTTGACCCGCTCTCTTACAACTTACTGTTCGAGAGATTTTTGAATCCTGAGCGGGTTTCCATGCCAGATTTCGATATTGATTTTTGCCAAGAGGGTCGAGACCGAGTTATTGAGTACGTAAAGGAGCGATATGGATATGACGCGGTTAGTCAGATCGTTACCTTTGGTACCATGGCCGCTAGAGCGGTGATTAGAGATGTTGGTCGAGTACTCGATTTACCCTTTCCTTTTGTTGACGGCATTGCCAAATTAATCCCTATGGAATTGGGCATCACTTTAAAAGACGCCATTGAAAAAGAAGAGCAAATTCAACAAAGAATAAAAAATGAAGAAGAGGTAAAAGAGCTTTTTGATCTTGCCCTAAAGCTAGAGGGTTTGGTTAGGAATGTAGGGATGCATGCAGGAGGCGTTCTAATAGCTCCAGGAAAAATTTCAGACTACTCACCTTTATATTGCCAAGAAGATGGTGAAGGGATGGTCAGCCAATTTGACAAAGATGATGTGGAATCAATCGGCCTTATTAAATTTGATTTCCTCGGCTTAAGAACCTTAACAATTTTATCTATGGCTCTTAATAATGCCAATAAGATGAGAGCCGCCGAAGGCAAATCACCCATTCATTTAGATGATATTCCTCTTGATGATGAAGCGACCTTTGAGTGGTTAAGTAATGCGAATACGACTGCAGTCTTCCAATTGGAATCAAGAGGCATGAAGGATATGCTGAAACAGGCTAAACCGGACTGCTTTGAGGATATTATTGCCTTGGTTGCTTTATATCGTCCCGGTCCAATGGATTTGATTCCAGATTTTTGTAAAAGAAAACACGGGCAACAATTGGTATCTTATCCCCATCCATCCACAGAAGAGATTTTGAAAGAAACCTATGGCATTGCTGTGTATCAAGAGCAGGTGATGCAAATAGCTCAGACTGTTGCTGGGTATACTCTGGGCGGTGCAGATCTTTTAAGGCGCGCTATGGGTAAGAAAAAAGTGGAAGAAATGGATGCCCAGCGAGAAGTGTTTATTCAAGGAGCCACTCAAAACGGCTTAGAAAAACAGCAGGCTTCAAACCTATTCGACTTACTAGAAAAGTTTGCTGGATATGGTTTTAATAAATCTCATGCGGCTGCTTATGCAAAAATAGCATACCAAACTGCGTATTTAAAAAGACATTACACCTCATCATTTATTGCAGCCTCAATGTCTGCAGATATGAATAATACAGATAATATTGCACTCTTATTTGATGACTGTGTACTTAACAAAATTAAGCTCCTTCCACCGTCGATTAATAGCAGTATATTTAGATTTCAGCCATTAAATGATAATGAGATCCTTTATGGATTAGGGGCTATTAAAGGAACAGGGTTGGCTGCGATTGAAATCATTTTAGAGGATAGAAATAACAATGGACCTTATCAGTCTCTATTTGAATTTTGTGCTCGACTTGATCTGCGAAAAGTGAATCGAAAAGTAATAGAGTCTTTGATTCGCGCCGGCACCTTTGATGAGTTAGAAAAAAATAGAGCTTCCCTATTAGCATCCATCAATCAAGCCATATCTCTAGCAGAGCAATCAAAATCTCATATGGGTCAGGACTCTCTATTTGGTGAGGAAGTGAACAAAGAAGTGAGTAATTATGTTGCAACAGATGAGTGGGATAGTAAAAGACAAATTTATGAAGAGAAGGTGGCCTTAGGTTTTTATTATAGCGGGCACCCATTCTCGCATTATAAAGAAATGGTTCGAGCCATGTATCCTCAGTCATTACGTGATGCAAGACCATCAAATAATAATCAATGGCTATCTGGTGTAGTGGTGGCAATCAGAAATAGAATGACCCAGAGAGGAAAAATTGCCATCGTGACTCTTGATGACGGTGAGGGGAGATTAGATATGATTGTTGGTAGTAAATTATTATCGACGGTCTATCCACTTATAAAAGAAGATCAATTATTGATCGTGGAGGGTAGAGTTAGTCCTGATGAGTTTACTGGAGGTAATCGGGTATCAGCAGTGAATATTTTTGATCTATTGACCGTACAAAGTAGAAAAACCAAACAAATAAAAATCAATGTGGGTAAGAATCTTAACCCAGAGCAACTTAAATTATTGTTGAAACCTTACAGCAATGGAGCATATCCGCAAGAGATTGGAAGGTGTCCAGTGGTGATTGAGTATCAAAATCAAGAGGGATCTGCAGAAATTAAATTAGGTGACAATTGGGCTGTTGCCCCTCACGAAAACCTTATCTTTGATCTGAAAAAATCATTTCAAGATGAGAATGTTAAAATCATTTATAATTAGCCACGGATAAGATATATATAATCTGATTATGAAATTACATTACCTTGAATTTGAAAAACCATTACAACAATTAGCTTCCAAAGTAGAAGAGCTTGAGTCAGCTCATAGAGATAATCCAAAATTAAACATCTCAAAAGAAGTTAAACAGTTGCAAAATAAAACAGATGATTTATTGCATCAGATTTACGATGAGTTAACCCCGTGGCAAATCTCTCAAGTCTCTCGCCATCCGCAACGACCTTATACCAGTGATTATATTGAACATATCTTTAATAACTTTCAAGAGTTACATGGCGATCGTGCTTTTGCTGATGACCCTGCAATTATTGGGGGCTTGGCAGAGTTTGAGGGTGAGCCCGTCATGGTGGTGGGACAACAAAAAGGACGTGATACCAAGGAAAGACAGTATCGTAACTTTGGTATGCCACGACCTGAAGGTTATCGTAAGGCGCTCAGATTATTTCATTTGGCTGAAAAATTCAAACTTCCACTTATTACATTGATTGACACCCCAGGGGCTTATCCTGGAATTGGTGCCGAAGAGAGAGGTCAGTCAGAAGCGATTGCGAGAAATTTATATGCAATGAGTGAACTAAAAACTCTATCCATAGGAGTTGTAATAGGTGAGGGAGGATCTGGCGGTGCATTGGCACTCGGAGTCGTCGACCATTTAATGATGCTCCAATATTCTACCTATTCAGTGATATCACCCGAAGGTTGTGCGTCCATTCTTTATAAGGATGCAAAAAAAGCTGACATTGCGGCAGAAAGTCTTGGGATCACTGCTGATCATCTAAAAAAAGTGGGTCTAGCTGATGAAGTTATTCCTGAGCCTCTCGGCGGTGCACATCGCAATAAAGAAGCGATCATGGAATCTGTCCGACAGTCACTGATAAAACAATTAAGTCGCTTAAAAAAACAACCAATAGATATTTTATTAAGTACAAGATATCAGAGATTAATGAGTTATGGTGAATTTCAGTCCTAATCTATGAATGAGCTCGTTAACTTTCTTGAGCAATCATTTTTAAAACAGAAACTTAAAAAAAATTGTCATCTCCTCATTGGAGTTAGTGGAGGTATCGATTCGGTTGTTCTCGGTCACGCCTTAAGTACATTAAGAAGACTATATCTATTTGATTTAACTTTTATTTACATCGATCATCAATTGCATCCTGAATCAAAAAAATGGGCTGGTGTTGTAAAACGGTTGGCAAAAAAATTATCGACGGACTACATTTATGAAAAAGTCACAATCGATCAGGATCTTAAGTTAGGTATCGAGGGGGCTGCCAGGAAACATAGGTATCAGGCATTCCATAAACATCAAAAAGATATTTTAGTACTCGCCCAGCATGAAGATGATCAATTAGAAACCCTACTTCTCCAGCTTGCTAGAGGAGCTGGTTCAAAGGGTTTAAGCTGCATGCCTGAGTATCATAATATTTTAAAGATTTGGAGACCGCTGTTAGGTTTAAGCAAGGACCTGATTCACGGGTATCAACAAGAACATAAACTAAAATTTATTGAAGATTCATCTAATTTTGATAACAAATATGATCGAAATTATTTAAGGAATAAGGTGATCCCCTTAATTAAAAAAAGATTCCCACAGTTTGCAACGACTTCAGGACGATCAATCAAACACATTGCTGACGCTTATAATTATCAAAATTTAATTAACTCAGAACTCTATCAGAATGTGCTTGAGGGCACTAATCAATTAAATGGCCTGAAATTAAAAAACCTTTCTGATTACGATATGGGTAACGTCATTCGATTTTGGTTAAATGAACATCAGGTTTTAATGCCTAGCATTAAGGTTCTTGATCAAATTATAAACCAGGTTAAAAAAATCCATTCTGAAAGTAACATAAAAATTAAGGTCGACCAATGTTATATCTGCTCTTTTAATCAATTATTATATTTAGTTAAAAACAATGATGCTCCATTTAAAAAAGTCATCTGGAAAAAACAAAAGAAGATGATCTTAGATAACAATAGAATGATCATTGTTAGAAATAATCTTGACCAAAGGATCTCTCTGGATCAGCTCAAAAAAAATACAATAGAAATTGATCAACCCCGAAACATGAGTGCTAAGGTTAAAATTCATCCTCAACAGCCAGCACGAACGCTGCAGTATATTTTTCAGCAAAATAAAATCCCGCCATGGGAGAGGAAGAACTATCCTGTTGTGTACCTAAATAACAAAGTAGTATTGATTCCGGGGATTGCAACAGATGTCAATTATCTATGCAAGAACCATGAAGCTGGGTTAAGCTTTGAAATAAGAATAATTTAACTAACGATTATGAGCTTTAAGTTACGCCTTATCTTGATTGTCAACACTCTACTCATATTAAGTATAGTCTTAAGTTTAATTCTTATTGTATTAAATTCAGCTGAGAATACTCAAAGTGAGATTTTATCTTCGAAACAGTTAGCGTCCTATGCTATCCGGCAATCCATTCAAAAAAACCCAGAATATATTAGATATCAACAAGAAAACCAAACGCTAGGGATTTCCGAACTCATCACGGTGAGACACTTATTGATCGAGTATTACAATAAAGATGACTTGTTGCTTGAGACTAATTTAAATCAAAATACGCAGGAACGAACTCCTGCATGGTTTTCTTTTTTGCTATCATGGAAACAAAAACAACATTATGAACATGAAATTATTCCACTCAATATTTCTGGAAAAGATATTGGTTACATTAAACTAACACCAGATCCTACTTCAGAATTTAATGAAATATGGGAACAGTTTAAAAACAGCTTGCTTGTTACAATTATTTTTGTGATCTTGATTAATGTATCTATTTTTATTATCTTTTCGCGAATACTGTCTCCCATTAATCAGCTTATTGAGTCTTTTGATCGGCTGGCAAAAAAACAATTTAATGTTGCCGTAGCCCTCCCTAAAATCTTAGAGTTCAATGCATTATCCAAAAAATTTAACGCCATGGCACGTCAATTAAAAAAAATAATGACGAGATCATCCGACTAAACCGGGCCGTAGTGAATATCCAAGAGGACGAAAAGAAATCTATATCTCGAGACCTGCATGACGACTTCGCACAATCACTTGCAGCCATACAGGCTGAGGCATATGTCGCCACTGAAAAGCAGAGCCAGACTTTTAAAAATACACAACTCAAAAAAATAATAAGTATCAGCAAATCTATGATTCAAGATTTACGGACTTTACTGCAAAGCTTAAACCTTGGAATTATTGACGAGGTGGGTATTGAGACCGCTCTGAATGATATGATAGACCAATGGATCAAGAAAAATAAGCAAAAAAATGTAGAGCTCGAAATAAATGTAACTGAAAAATTGGATGCTCTTGATAAGCGTCAAATTATTAACCTTTACCGTATTATTCAGGAGAGCCTCGCAAATATAAGTAAACATAGTAATTCAAAAAAAACATCCATTTCAATTTTGGAGGTAAGAGATGAACTTGAGATAATTGTTAGAAATAATGGCATACGCAAGTCTAAAATAGAAACGTCGGGATTAGGATTGATCGGAATGAGAGAGCGGGTAGCTGCATTAAATGGTAGATTTTCTGCTAAAAAAATAAAAAGCAGCTTTATCGTTAAAGTTTTAATTCCACTGACAAGTAATTAAAAGTCGGGACCGATTCACTATCATTCGTGAGAAATCCCTCTTCATTGAGGATAACATCTAAAGTTATATTGTTTTGGTAATTTGATTTTATTTAATTTTCTTAAGTTTTTTTTGCAATTTTTTTTTACTCTCCCAAAAAAAATAGGTAATAAAAAACCCCAGCGTGCTGGGGTTTTTTCTAGAAGATGTATTTAGCCATCCATCCCAATGTCATAAATCTCAACCTCGCTTTCCATGATCTCACCCGTCACTCCATTAATTTCAACTTCAACTTCGTGACCAATTTTCTCAGAGTAAATATCAAATTCATAGACAGGGAGATCACCTTCAAAGGCATATTCTCTCTCGACCACCTTACCTGGCGTATTTTCTAAGGCAATCTTTTCTGCTTCTTCAGCAGAAATCTTTACCGCACCTACAAAGGCTTTGTCGTCCGCAGCTACTTCAACTTCCTCGTCAGAAAGTTCGGTGGTCGCTACGTTACATTCGATCTCAATTTCTTTACCATCCTTGGTTTTGACATCAAGCTCATACACAGCCTGACCGTCTTCAACCTCGCGTTCGAGTGAGAGAATGTTCCCCCCATATTTTTTATTGACCGCCATGAAGCATTTATCTAAACCTGAGGTAAGAGATTTGGCGATTTCTTCTTCAGTGTGAGCTGTCATACCCAATGATGAAAAAGATATGAGGGCTGCGAGTGTTGCTTTTTTTAACATTTGAGATTCCTATGATAATTTAAAAAAATACTGACTTGGAGAGGTTAAGAAAGTTCATCTTCAATGATGCACATATCCCGACCGGACGGGAGCATATCCTGTTTAAATTCACTTGTTAAGTAATTAATATGTATTTTTATGTAAATCTTAGGAAAAAATTCTTATGCATAAGCTATTCAAACTTCACTTTCACCTTTTTTTCATAATAAGTCTTACATTGCTGGGATGTGCCGACAATAAACAAGAGGAGCTGGCATTTGTTACGACGGAAAAGGGTGGGGTGAGTATCATCAATCTTGAGACTTATGAGGTGAGTCAGCAATTAGAAAATAAAGACAAGCCTAGAGGAGTTGGAATCACTCGAGACGGACGATATCTAGTGACAGCCAACAAAGGGAGCGCTTCGATTAACCTGATCGATCTCAAATCAGATAACCAGAATAGGCAGTTAGAGGTTGGGGAAAATCCGGAATTTATTCGAGTGTATGGCGATCACGTCTTCGTATCCACTGAGCCGTCATCAAAAGGAAAACCCATGCCTGAAAAAAAACATGATCCAGTAAAAAAAGAAGATGACGATGACGATGACGATGAGGATGAAGATGAGGATGAGGAGGAGGAGCCGGCTCGAATCAAGGTTGTTAATATCACCAACGGAAAAATAATTCAAGACATCGAAGCTGGGATTGAGACGGAGGGTATTGAATTTACCCATGACAGACAAGCAATTATCGTCACCAATGAAAATGACAGTACTGTGAGCGTGCATGACATCAAATCAGGTGATCAACTTGCATCCATCGACTTAAAGCAACACGGTAAGAGACCGAGAGGTATTAAACGATCGCCGGTTGGAAATTTTTATGCGGTGACCATGGAACATAGCGACAATGTAGTCTTAATTGCAAATGATAGAAATAATTACTCAGTGGTTGAGTCCATTCCGACGGGCAAAAATCCTTATGGCTTGATGTTTAGCGAAGATGGTGAGCGCCTTTATGTGCTGGCCAGCAAGTCGCAACAGATGCTTGTCTATGACATAGCGTCCAGGGAAGAATTTAGGACGGTTGACTTGAACGCAAGGCGTTGCTGGCACATGAGTTTTAGCCCGAGCGGCGAGGATATTCTCATTGCTTGCGGCGGCTCTGACGAGTTTCTTATTCTCGATGCCATGACCTATACCGAAAAGAAGCGTCTTGACATGCCTGGCAAGCCATGGGGTGTGGTCACCTATCCGAAAACCTACGGTAGCCTCGATGAACCTGTGTATAAATAACGTTTTTAAACTATAATTTTGTTTTTAAATAAAAGCTAACTAAAGATGGCCACACTTTTAATAGTTGATGATCATGAAATTATCCGAAAGGGAATTAAGAGTGTGTTATCGACGCACCCCGAAGTAGATTCTATTCATGAGGCTGGTAACGGTTCAGATGCATACCAGCTGATGAACAACCAGGTATTTGATTTAATTATCCTGGATATTAATTTACCTGGCATTAGTGGAGTTGAGACTTTGAGAAAAATTTTACAGAAATACCCCAGTCAAAAGGTACTCATGCTTTCGATGCATGAGAACCCGGCGATCATTCACCAGGTGATGACGGCAGGGGCGATGGGATTTATCAGCAAGGGTGAATTTGCTGAAAATTTAAACGATGCTGTGAAAACCATTCTCTCAGGTAAAGTCTTTATCTCACAAGAACTATCAGACGCTGTTCAATCCAGTCAATCTAATAAAACAAACTTAAATATACTTACAACCCGCGAGTTTGAGGTATTAAAATTATTGGCATCAGGAAAGACTAACAGCGAAGTGGCGGATCTTCTTAACATCAGTCCTAAGACTGTGGCTAACAAACTTGCACTCATTAAAGAAAAAATCGAGATCAGTTCTGATTTTGAGTTATTTAACGCGGCTAGAGAAAATGACCTGATCTAGATTAATAGAAGATAGAAGTCAGAGTACCGTAAAATATATTAATTAGAGTAAACAGAATAATCATTCCTACAGTCACTCCAATAACTAATAATAAGTCGTCATTCATGGTTTGAAAAAATAGATATAAGAAATACCTATGAATATTAACTAAATTTAATGATGAAGAGTCAGGGAATGAATCCTGATTAAGAGGGATAATATCCCGATATACACGCTCGTGTGAGAAGTTTCATCTTTAAGGCAAGTTGAGTTATGTTAAAAAAAAATCATTAATTACGAGATGAAGGCTAAAAAATGCTTACACTTAATGCATATGTAGACTTAATCAAGAACTATCATTTTTTTGTTTTTGTTGCAAAAAAACAACATATTTTAAAAAAAAAGCATAAAGATACAACATGCGGGACATTATCCCTACTTAAATCAATGATTTTGTTATTAAATCACTTAAAAGCAATAAAGGAATTTTTATGAAATTAACAAAAACTAAATTAAGTCTGGCAGTTCTCTCTGCTCTAGCTTACACAGCTCATGCAGAAGAGCTTGAGACCAGCAAAATTAATGTGTATAGTCCCGCACCACTCCCATCCATTGGTCTGGATCAGTCGATTGTGCCAGGATCTATCACTGTAATTAAACCTGAAGATGTTCAGCAACAGTCTGGTGTATCTTTAGCTGATTACTTAAACAACAACACACAGGGTATTTCTTTTAATGAAGTTGGCGGTAACCCTTGGCAACCTGAAGTGTTTTACAGAGGTTATTCTGCTGGATCGATTGCAGGTAACCCTCAAGGACTATCTATCTATGTGGACGGCGTTCGCGAGAACCAACCTTTTAGTGATGTGGTTCTTTGGGACACAATTCCAACTTGGGCTCTATCAGGTGCCCAGGTGGTAGGCGGCAGTAACCCAATTTATGGTTTGAATACTTTAGGTGGCGCCATTTCAATGCAGACTAAGAATGGTAAGTTATTCAATAAAGGTGTGATCTCTGCAACTGCAGGTTCATGGGATCGATCTGCCGGATTGATTGAGATGGGCGGTATTATTGATGGTACCAACATTGATTACTACTTCGGCTACAACCATATATCAGAGAATGGGTGGCGTGATTACTCCCCATCCCACTTAAATCAGGCCTTTGGTAAAATTGGTTTGGATCTTGAGACTGGGGGTCGAGTTGAGTTAAGTTACACCGGAGCATCTAATAATCTTATTGGTAATGGCCTTGCTCCTAAATACTTATTAGGCGCTGATAATTCTGGCGTAAATACCGTGCCTGACGCTACGGAAAATCGTTATAACAAATTTAACTTATCTTACACAGACATCATTTCTGACACAGTCATGCTCAGTGCTAATGCGTATTATGTTCAATCAAATCGATACACTCTGAACGGTGATGCAGAAATTGAGTTTGATGGAGATAATTTTACTAACAGCGGCCTAAACTCTACTCTCAGTCGCTACATGGTTAATCAAGGGAATGAAATTGACGAAGTCGAGGCAGAAACAAGAACCACTAAAACGAAACAGGATAAGTATGGCATTACAGCTCAATTGACTTTTACTGATGATTTGTTTGGATATAAGAACCATTTGGTGACTGGTGTTAATTTAGAAACATCATTAATTGGGTTTGTTCAAAACGAGTATGAAGGTTCGAGTTTTATAGGAAATACACGCGTAATTGATACAAATACTGGCGAGTATGAGAATAACTCTGATCTTCAAGGTAGAATGAAGACAGCAGGTTTGTATGCAGTAGATACATTATCATTAAATGATCAGTGGCACGTGACTGGCGGCTTACGTTATAACTACACCGAGATCGATAACAAGGACAGAAGGGCTGACCAAAGTGAGGGTTCATTAACTGAGAAAGCTAGTTATTCTCGAATTAATCCGACTATCGGCGTAACTTACAAACCAACTGAAAATTATCAGACCTATGTTTCATATAGTGAATCAAATCGTGCGCCAACATCGATTGAGCTCGGTTGTTCGAATCCAGCGATTGCTTGTAGCTTACCAACACAGATGGCGGATGATCCACCACTAGACGACATCGTCTCAAAAACTTACGAGGCTGGAGCTTCAGGACGCTTAACTAGTGATCTGAAATGGAATGCAGCGATTTACCACGCAATGAATCATGATGACATTCAATTTATTAACAGTAATGCACAAAATGGCCTTGGATATTTTGATAACGTGGGCCGTACACGACGTGACGGGATTGATGTTGGTGTTTCTGGTTCCGGCTTATTCGGTCTTGATCTCTTCGGTCAAGGCAGTAAAGTTAGTTGGTCCGGTTCTTATGGGTATGTTAATGCGACATACGACTCTGACATCCGATTACTATCAGATGCTAACTCGTCTAGAACGGTTACATCAAATGCCTTCAATTCATTCGATGATGATGACTTGGTTGATGATGACGATAAAGCAAAGGAGACACTAGAGGCCTTAGCAGGTTTGTATGGAGAGACAATCTGGGGCGGCAATGATGTATCCGATATTGAGGAAGGTGATACCATTGCAGATAGCTCTGATGAAGATGACTTCGTTGAGTGGATTGAGGATAACGTGGGTATTGAAACCTCTGGTATTGACGTAAAACGAGGAGATCAATTGGCCAACATTCCCCAGCACCGACTTAAAATGCGTCTAAATTACGAGGCAACTCCAAATTTAAGACTTGGACTCACTGGTTTAGCTTATGGTAAGTCATACATGATGGGTAACGAAAATCAAAAACATAATGGTGATGGTGAAAACCCAGGTTATTTCTTACTAAATGCTGACTTGAATTGGAGCCCAGCGAAAAACTGGTTAGTAAGCCTGAAAGCGATTAACCTACTGGACAAGAATTACTACAACGGTGGTAGATTGTTGATGAATGGCTTTACTGGTGTAAATAATAATGTACGTTCTGAGGCATTCAGAGGTGTTGGTGTGATACCTGGATCACCTCAGGCTGCCTGGATCACCATCGGGTACCAATTTAAGTAGTAGAACTTTGTATAGAAATGTTAAAAGCCCTCATTCTGAGGGCTTTTTTTATTTTTTTATTTTTTAAATATGAATGTGTTTAACTCCGCACGGTATAATATAGGAAAATTCAAATAAGGTATTCGTATGCAATTCTCATCACCACTCAAAACAAACTCAACCAAGGTTATGTTATTAGGGAGTGGTGAATTAGGTAAGGAAGTGATTATTTCGCTTCAACGTCTTGGCATGGAAGTCATCGCTGTTGATCGTTATGAAAATGCACCAGGCCATCAAGTAGCACATCGTGCGTATTCAATTGACATGACTGACGCTGCGGCACTCGAACAGCTTATACAAAAGGAAAAACCAACTTTAGTGGTTCCAGAGATAGAGGCGATCAATACTAAACTGTTGGAAAAGCTTGAGGCTGAAAATGTTACCAAGGTCATTCCCAATGTAAGAGCAGTGCAGCTCACCATGAATCGTGAGGGTATAAGAAAGTTAGCTGCTGAGGAACTTAAGATCCCAACATCAACATACGCCTTCGCCAGAAGCTGTGACGAGTTAAAAAAGGCGGTTCATAAGGTAGGTTTACCATGTTTTATTAAACCAACCATGTCCTCATCAGGTAAAGGTCAATCTCGCATTGAATCCATGGATGATGTAAAGACAGCTTGGGACTATGCTGTAACCACAGGTCGGGTTAATGAGGGCGTGGTGATCGTAGAAGGTCAAATTGATTTTGATTATGAGATCACCTTATTAACAGTTCGATCATATAATTCTGATGGAGATATTATTACGTTATACTGTGAACCAATCGGTCATCGACAGGAAGATGGAGACTATGTTGAGAGTTGGCAGCCGCAACCCATGAATGAAAAAGCCTTAGTAACATCAAAAGAAATTGCTGAAAAAGTCACTTCAGCATTGGGCGGCTTAGGTATTTTTGGTGTAGAGCTGTTTATTAAAGAGGACCAGGTCTGGTTTTCAGAAGTGAGCCCTCGTCCGCATGATACAGGTATGGTGACCATGATTACTCAGAAGCAATCTGAATTTGAATTGCATGCAAAAGCAATCCTGGGATTGCCTGTCGATACCTCGCTATCTAATCCAGGCGCCTCAGCAGTTATTTATGGTGGTCATGATTGCGAAGCTATTTCATTTGAAAATATTCCAGTGGCATTAACAGAGCAGGGAATAGATATTCGGTTATTTGGCAAACCTCAATCTTTCAAGAAAAGAAGAATGGGCGTTATTCTGGCTCATGCTGATGACGTTCAACACGCTAGAAATAAAGCACAACAAGCAAGATCTCAAATTAAAACCATACCTGTTTAATTTATATAACGGTGATATAATGGCGCGTTAATTTTTACGAAAAGTCACCATGTCCAGAAACCTAAGAAATATCGCTATTATTGCTCACGTTGATCATGGTAAAACAACCTTAGTTGATAAGCTACTTCAACAGTCAGGTACCTTTGCATCACATAAAGAAGTCTCTGAGAGAGTGATGGATTCTAATGATTTAGAAAAGGAACGTGGGATCACCATTCTTGCAAAGAATACTGCGCTGACCTTTAATGATACGCTGATTAATATTGTTGATACCCCAGGCCACGCTGATTTTGGTGGTGAGGTAGAGCGAGTCTTAGGTATGGTGGATGGTTGTTTATTATTGGTAGATGCTGTTGATGGACCTATGCCACAAACACGATTTGTGACTAAAAAAGCATTGAGTCTTGGTTTAAGACCGATCGTTGTGTTGAATAAAATTGATAGGCCCGGGGCTCGTTGTGATTGGGTTATTAATCAAACATTTGACCTTTTTGCTAATCTTGGTGCAAATGACGAACAATTAGATTTTCCTGTGGTGTATGCATCCGCATTAAATGGTTATGCAAAACTCAAGGAAGAAGATAGCAATGAGGATATGAAGCCTTTATTTGAAACAGTATTAAGTCATGTTCAAGCTCCTGAGGGTGATCCAGCCGCTGCCTTACAGATGCAAATATCTGCTCTTGATTACTCAAGCTACACCGGAAGATTGGCTGTGGGGCGAGTGCAAAACGGCACAATTAAACAAGGCATGAGTGTTTCTGTGATAGCTGGCGATAAAAAAGTATCTCAGGGTCGTATTAACGAAGTCTTAGGATTTAAAGGATTGGAAAGGGCAGCTATTCCTGAAGCATCTGCTGGAGACATCATCATCATCTCTGGTATTGAAGATATTGGTATTGGATATACCATCTGCTCTAATGATAAACCAGAAGGACTTCCTCTGATGAAGGTGGATGAACCTACACTCACAATGGATTTTGTGGTGAATTCTTCACCTCTGGCTGGACGAGAAGGAAAGTTTGTTACCAGTCGGCAAATCAAGGATCGATTAGATCTTGAGTTATTAACTAATGTTGCTTTAAGAGTTGAGGAAACATCGGATGCAGATGTGTTTAGAGTGTCAGGTCGAGGCGAACTTCATCTCACCATTTTATTGGAAAATATGCGCCGCGAGGGTTATGAAATAGCCGTGGGTAAACCACGTGTTGTATTTAAAGAAATTGATGGTATTAAATCTGAGCCCTATGAGTTTCTAACAGTGGATATTGATAATGAGTCCCAGGGCGCAGTAATGGAAGAATTAGGTCATCGACGGGGCGAGTTGGCGAACATGGAGAATGATGGTGTTGGTCGAACACGACTAGAATATCGAATTCCTGCTCGTGGGTTAATTGGTTTTCAAAGCGAGTTCTTAACTTTGACTCGCGGTACAGGCATCATGGCACATATTTTTGATAACTACGGCCCGATAAAGGATGATATTCCGGGTAGAAGAAACGGCGTCTTAATTTCTGCTGAACATGGTGATGCGGTAGCCTATGCATTATGGAAACTTCAGGACCGTGGAAGAATGTTTGTTCATCCAGGAGATAAATTATATGAGGGAATGGTGATTGGTATCCACTCCAGAGATAACGATCTAGTCGTTAACCCAATTAAGGGAAAACAATTGACTAACGTTCGAGCATCTGGAAAAGATGAAGCGGTAAACCTTACCCCCCCAATACCATTGTCTTTAGAATATGCTGTTGAATTTATCGACGACGATGAATTGGTTGAAATAACACCACAATCAATTCGTATCCGTAAAAGATTTTTACTTGAGCATGAGCGTAAACGAGCTTCTCGAGAAATTTAACTTTATCTGAAGCTAACCACTTGGTTTAAGTTTAATTGCCCGCCTCGTGGCCATGCATCTTGAAGCTTTTTCCCAATAGCCACAAACATGACCGGTATCTGGTTTTTGGGAAAGCAAAGTAGTTTTGATAATTCTGGAAAATCAAATCCATCCATCGGACAACTATCGTACCCCATATTTTTGGCACAAAGCATCATAGTCATCGCAGCCATACTGCAAGATCTCATCACTTCATCGCGCTGCATTTCTTTTTTGTTGATGTAAAAATCTGTAATCATGGATTCCATCATCTTTTGCACATTCTCATCAGCATTTTTCCAATATTTCCTTGGATTTTTTTTCCAGGCATCTAGGTCACCCGAGATAACGACCAATAATGATGCATCTGTCACCTGTGATTGATTAAAACTAATTTTTTTAATATGCTCACGTAGCTCTTTATTTTCAATAACATCAAAACGCCAGTGCTGAATATTAAAGGCGGTGGGTGATAGTAAAGTCATTTTGAAAAGTTCATTGATCTCACCCTTTGTCATTTTATGATTTACATCAAAATGTTTAATTGATCTTCTCTCTTGAACTATTTTTTTAAAATCCATACTACCCTCTAATAATTTATAGAATTGATATAGACGACTCGGTTTCCGTCAGCTCTTTTCCAAATAACCTCATCACTAATAGATGAGCCAATTAATTCTTTAGCTAATGGAGAGACGTAACTCAATTTATTTTGCTTTATATCAGCCTCATCTTCACCAACAATTTGAAATTTGTAAATTTCATCGTTTTCATCAATTAAGACAACATGTGCACCAAATAATACTTTATTACTGTCCTCATGCTTATCTATTAGAATTGCTGTTTCAAAGCGTTTAAGATAATAACGTAAATCACGTTCTAATTTCATCTTATTTTGTTTACTCTCAGGAGAGTCTTCTAATTCTTTAATTGAGTTTACTTTTGATTCAATTAAATAAATAGTTTCTTTTAATTGTTTATATCCATTAGGCGTGACGTAATTAGGTAACTGACTTACCGGTCTTTCTGGAATATCAATTCCAGCATGCTCTAAATCATTCTCTTTTACAAAGGCTCTACTCATATTGTTTCTTTTTAAAATAATACGTATATTATGGGGATGAAATTTATAATTACTATATTTATTATATTTTTTTTCTCTTGCGTTTTTTCAAATCCAATAGAAAATAATGACTTACATTGGACACAGAAAATTTTTATTAAGGAAATAAATTTGAAAAATAATAATGAAATTAAAGTTAAGTCAGATTTAGTGAAGAAAAATAATAATATTGAAGACTCATCTGACACCTCAAATGAGAGAAATGAAATTGCAAACCCGAAAACAGAATAAAACTAACGCCAAATGTCCTTTATGTAACAAGATAGGTAGTTTTGATTTTGTTGGTCAAGATTTTATGTTTGATAGAACTAAGTATTACAATTATTTAAAATGTAATTTATGTGGCATCTCTTATCAAAATCCAATACCAAATTTAAATCAAATTAAATCTTACTACCCTGATACATATGAAAACTTTGAAGACCCAAAGAGACCAAAGTTTTCTTTTTTTGAAAGGTTTAGATTATGTTTTCATCATAATTATTCAGATTTAGTTAAGAATAACCTTTTTAATAAAATTTTCTCTTTATTTATTCCAAAAGATAAGTCACTTATTGATAATGTCCAGAATGGAAGATTTTTAGACATTGGTTGTGGAAACGGATCAAGACTTCTGAAGATGAAAAAACTTGGATGGCAGGTTTTTGGGATCGAATTGAATACCTTTGTTTACCAAAAATGTATAAATAATGATCTTAATGTTCAAAATAAACCATTAGAACAATCTGTTTTTAAAGATAGTTATTTTGATGTCATTTATATGAGTCACCTAATTGAGCATTTAAATAACCCAAAAGAAATTATTAATATTTGTTCAAATCTTCTAAAAAAAGGGGGCAAACTATATATCTATACACCCAACAATAATGCGTTGGGAAAAAAAATATTTAAAAAATACTGGTTTGCTAATGAAGTGCCCAGGCATATTATTCTTTACAGCAAAAAAGGAATAGAAAAGTTAATTGGAAAATATAAATTTCAAATTTTATATTCCAGCCAAAAAACCACTCCAAAGATTTTTCTTAACTCTTTAGATTATTTATTTAATCTTAAGAAACCCAGTAAAAGAAATAGACTGCTAAGATTTATAAGTAAGTTATACATATATCCTGCAAGATTATTAAGGATGGGTGATGAGAGTTTTTATATCCTTCAAAAAACTAATTAAAAATTGAATACCATATAAAAAATTTTTTTAAAATCACTTGTTTGTAATGCTCTATTAGATACAAATTCAACATGTTTATCAAAATCTGGAGTTAAGCGAATTCCCCATAAGCCGCCAACTTCATTTGGTAGATTTGAATAGCGAATATCAAGTAACTCAAATTGATTCTTTGGGTTAATAGCTACAAAGTCTTGGCTAAACCACATAAATCGATCAATATCTTTTTTTTGAATGCTACTTAAATTGTTGTAGTATGAAAGATCAGATTTATTGAATTTTTTAATTTTTTGACCGATAAATAATTCTTTATTTAGGCCAATATTCACGGCATCAATATAGAAGTAACCATTATGTTGATAAATAGTCTTCCATAAAATTAAATTACCAAAACTTGGCTTTACATTAATAATTTGTGCATCATGATTTCTTTGAATAACTATTTCTTTAGCTACTTGTTCAGCTCGATAATTTTGTATAAAACCAATTATTAAATAGATTAAAGCCCACCCTAAAGCAATTTTTGCCCAGAATGAATCTCTTTTTATAAGCGACAAGACTAATAAAAACAAAAGAGGAATAGTAAAAATGGGATCAATAATTGAAATATTGTTCCAGCTAATACGTTCGTTAGAAAATGGCCACAATAACTGAGTGCCGTAACTGGTGCAGGCATCTAGTAGTCCATGTGTTGAATACCCCATGGTTGCGAACAACCAAGTTTTTAAAAAACTAAAAGGGATTAATTTAAAAAATAAACCATAAAAGATTAATGTGAAAATGAAACCACCCACTGGAATAAAAATTAATGAGTGCGTAAACTGTCGATGAAATTCAAGAAATGAGAGTGGGTCATGATTAGAGCGAAAAAAAATGTCGACATCCGGGAACATGCCGGCAAGGAAACCAACAATGAAAACAAAAAAAATATTTTTTTTATTGGAAAAGCTTTGCGGCAGAGAGGCGCCCAGGACACCTTGACTTATTGGATCCATTTTACTTACTTAAATCGTAATCGAAATTTTTTTATAGGTAGAAAATTAGATGATAAATCTGTCTTAATAAATGAAGCATCTGTTATTTTCAGAAGACCACTACCACAGATAATAATTGGATATCCTTGATCAATAAAAATTACTTTACCGATATCTCTCAGCTCACAATCTACATCTGGGTAAATCATTGCATCTTTTATAATTATTTCACTGTCATCATTTAGTTTAGATCGAGCCCCTAAATATGGAAATCCAACAGCATCAATTAATCTTTTAATTTCATAAGATGATTTATTCCAGTCTATATAATAATCATCGTCATTTCTCCATATTGAATATGATGAGTCAGATTCTTTTTGAGGGATTGAGGAAATTTTTTGGCCTTTTGAAATTTTATTGAATATTTCTGATGCAAGTATTTTATAATTTTCAATATTTAATTGAATTGCCTCGAAAATTTTAATTGGATAGGAAATAACTGTACTTTTTTGAGAAATAATTTCACCTTTATCGTATTCATCTGATCCAAAAATTGCAGAAACACCTATCTCTTTCTCTCCATTTACAAGCATATTCACCAGAGGTGAAAATCCCCTGTATTTTGGCAGAATAGAGTCATGGAAAATAATTAATTTATTTTTTGGATGATTTATCATCCATTGCCAAGAAATAGCAAGAATATATTGTGTTTTATCAATTTTGGGATGATCTTCTCTGTAGTAAAAATCTATATCATTATCTTTGCAAAAATCCTTGATTTGATCACTATAATCAATCTCTATATTCTTATCTTTTCCAATTATTACAAAAGCAATTAATTTTTGAAATCTGCTTACAGTTTTTAAGACTTCAAAGCCTTTTTCTGTCATCAAATTTAAAACAATTGATTTATCGCTAGTCATATATTTTTTTCTTTGTAATAAATATTAAAATTTAATCATTATTTTAAATTAAATATAACTAATAAGTTTTATATCGGGTATGTATATATTATTCCCACTCGATAGTAGCAGGTGGTTTACCAGAAACATCATAGACCACCCTATTAATTCCTTTAACTTCATTAATGATACGATTGGATATTTTAGCTAACAATGAATACGGTAGCTCAGACCATTTGGCAGTCATAAAATCAGTTGTTTCCACTGATCTTAAAGCTACAACATACTCGTAAGTTCTTCCGTCACCCATTACTCCAACAGATTTTACTGGCAAGAATACACAAAAGGCCTGGGATGTTTTGTCATACCAGCCTGATCGTTCTAATTCTTGGATAAAGATATTATCAGCTTCTCTCAATAAATTAGCATGCTCTAATCTTACTTCTCCAAGAATTCTGACTCCAAGACCTGGGCCGGGAAAAGGGTGTCGATACACCATATGATTGGGAAGACCGAGTGCAACACCAAGTTTTCTGACTTCATCCTTGAATAGTTCACGTAAGGGCTCTAAAAGTTTAAGGTGTAATGATTCAGGTAATCCGCCAACATTATGATGGCTCTTAATGTTGTGTCCCTTTTTAGTTTTACCGCCAGATGATTCAATCACATCTGGATAGATTGTGCCTTGAGCTAACCATTTAGCCTTTTTAATCTTTTTTGACTCATCCTGAAAGACTTCAACAAAGTTTCTGCCAATTATTTTCCTTTTTTCTTCCGGGTCATCAATCCCCTTTAAATCATCCATAAATTTTTTCGTTGCATCAACATGAATGACTTTCACTCCAAGGTTTTTTTTAAATAAGGAGAGTACCTTTGTTGCCTCATCTTTTCTCAACAGGCCATGGTCAACAAAAATACATGTGAGTTGGTCACCAATTGCTTTATGCAGAAGGGCTGCCGCGACGGATGAGTCAACTCCGCCAGACAAGCCTAAAATTACATGTTCATCATGAACTTGATTTTTTATATCCTTAATGGCTGTGTCAATATAATCTGGCATATTCCATTCAGATTTGCAATCAGCTATATCTAATACAAATCTAGCTAAGATCTTCTGGCCTTGGCTGGTATGAGTGACTTCTGGATGAAACTGGACGCCATAAATTTTCTTTTCATCATTTGCAATGGCTGCAATTGGAGTTGAGTCATTACTCGCAATGATTTTGAAGTCATTTGGAAGATTTTCTACCTTATCTCCGTGACTCATCCAAACATCGAGCAATCCATGTCCATCAGGGTTCGTATGATCCTGGATATCTTTCAAAAGAAGTGAGTGACCATGTGCCCGGATTTGAGCATGACCAAATTCACGCTTTGTGCTGTTAATTACCTTACCACCAAGCTGTTCACATAAGGTTTGCATTCCATAACAGATTCCTAGGATCGGAACATTCATCTTAAATATCTCTTGAGGAGCTTTTGGAGTTTCATCCTCATAGACTGAATTTGGACCGCCAGAGAGAATGATTGCCTTAGGAGAAAAATCATCTATTTTTTCTAAACTAACGTCATAGGGATAAATTTCGCAAAACACATTCATTTCACGAATGCGTCTTGCAATTAACTGCGTATATTGTGAACCAAAATCTAAGATTAGTACTTTATCCAAATTAATCCAGTCTATAGTTTGGTGCTTCTTTTGTGATTTGGACGTCATGGACATGAGATTCCCGCATGCCTGAATTAGTAATCTGAACAAATTCAGCCTTTTCTCGCATGTCTTTTATATTCCCAACACCAACATAACCCATAGATGCTCTTAAGCCACCCATAAGTTGATGAATAACATTTTTAACCGAACCTTTATATGGAACTCGACCTTCAATACCCTCAGGGACTAATTTTTCGGCATTATCTTCAGTGTCTTGAAAATAACGATCTTTTGATCCCTGCTGCATTGCTCCAATTGAGCCCATGCCTCTGTAAGATTTGTATGAACGACCTTGAAATAATTCAACTTCGCCTGGAGCCTCTTCAGTACCAGCAAACATACTTCCAAGCATGACATTATATGCACCAGCAGCAAGGGCTTTAGCCACGTCGCCTGAGTAACGAATACCACCATCAGCAATAAGAGGTATTTTTTTAACTTTTAATGCTTGAGCAACATTATTAATTGCTGTAATTTGAGGAACGCCAACACCAGCAACAATTCTTGTTGTACAAATAGAGCCAGGACCAATACCTACTTTGACTGCATCCGCACCTGCATCAACTAAGGCTTTTGCAGCATCTGCAGTGGCAATATTTCCACCAATTACATCTGTTTTTGAGAAATGTTTCTTAATCCAATGCACTCTATCGATTACACCTTGAGAGTGTCCATGAGCAGTATCAACCACAATCACATCCACACCTGCATCAACAAGTTGTTCTACTCGAGTTTCGGTGTCTGCTCCAACACCCACGGCAGCTCCAACGATTAATCTTTCTTTATTATCTTTAGATGCAAAGGGATGATCGGAGGATTTTTGTATATCTTTAACAGTTATTAGACCCTTCAGTTGATCGTTATTATCAATAACCAATAATCTTTCAAGTCTATATTGATGAAGAAGACGCATCACTTCTTCTTTTGAAGCTTTCTCGTTAACAGTCACCAATCTCTCACGAGGTGTCATCACATTTTTAACAGGTTGATTTAAATTCTCTTCGAACCTTAGGTCTCTATTGGTGACAATGCCGACAACTTTATTGCCTTCAATCACAGGCAATCCAGAAATTTTATGTTTCTTGGTTAAATTGATGACTTCATCGACGGACATATTCGGGTCAATCACAATAGGATTTAAAACAACACCAGACTCAAAACGCTTCACTTTAGAAACATGTTCAGCCTGATGTTTTGGCGACATATTTTTATGAATAATACCAATTCCACCTTCTTCAGCCATGGCAATCGCTAATTCAGATTCAGTGACGGTATCCATAGCAGCTGAAAGCAATGGAATATTTATTGAAATATTTTGAGTTAATTGGGTAGCTAATGATACTTCCTTAGGTAATATATTGGATCGAGCGGGGACTAGTAAAATATCATCGAATGTTAAAGCTTGTTCTAAGAGACGCATATTGAATTCCTTATCGCGCAAAAAGAAATTATACAGAAAACTTAGGCTTTTGAGGAGTCCTCCTCAGTATTTCCTCCGCCTTTTTTCATTTTTTTCCCTTGTTCTGCCCTTTGTCTTCTAATTTCTTTGGGGTCGGCAATTAATGGACGATAGATTTCAATTCTATCTTTTTCTCTTAACTCTTGTTCAAATGTGGTGTGTTTACCAAAAATACCGACCGGATTTTCATCTAAATTAATTTCAGGATACTCTTTTTGTATTCCAGATTGAATTATTGCTTCTTTGACCGTCGTGCCTGCTTTAACATGGATAGGGATGATTAGCTGTTTGCTTAGAGATGCGTAAGCTACCTCCACTAAAATTGTATTATCACTAGTCATTATTGTTTCTATTGGCCTCTTTTATAAACTCATCAATAAATGTATTTGCGATCATATTAAATACAGGTGAAATTAATTTTTCAAGGATGACATTACTAAACTCATATTTTAACTTTAATTCAATTTGGCAGCTATCTTTGTCTAAATTTTTAAAAATCCATTCTCCAGAAAGTGACTTAAAAGGTCCATCAATAAGTTTTATCATCATTTCTTGATTTTGCTTTTTAGTATTTTCTGTAGTAAAAGTTTGCCTAATACCTTTATAGTTGATTTCAATTGACGCGATTGTTTTATTATTGTCTCTTTCAATGATTTGAGTTGATCCACACCATGGTAAAAATTGAGGATAATTTTCAATTGAGTCCACAAGCTGAAACATTTTTTGTGCAGGATGAAGGACAATGGCTGATTTATGGATATTATGCATTTCTTTTATGGATAGTGAACTATCAAGTACAATGCTATTTTAAATTACTTTCAACCTGATTTTGACTATTATTTCTAATAAAAAAGCATTCCATGATTACTTCATTGAAGAGAGGTATGAGGCGGGTATCGTCTTAGAGGGTTGGGAGGGGAAAGCAATTCGAGACAACCGCATAAATATCAAAGAGTCCTATGTCATTATTCAAAGAGGTGAAATCTATTTACTGGGTTGCCATATTTCCCCTTTAGGAGCAGCCTCAACTCATATCAGGCCAGATACAATCCGCACTCGAAAACTTCTTTTTAAGGGTCAGGAGATCGCCAAACTCATAGGTAAAGTGGAACGATCAGGTTTTACTCTAGTCCCACTGGACTTTCATTTTTCCAAAGGAAAAATAAAGGTGCAGGTTGGTTTAGCAAAGGGTAAGAAGCAGTTCGATAAACGTCAAACTGAAAAAGAAAAAGATTGGCAGCGAGAAAAAGAACGTATTTTACGATCTGCCAATAAGCAAGCATAGTATAATTAGATATTGTTTTGGGGCTGACCCGGTTTCGACGTGGGTTACAAAACAGAATAGGGCATACCGAGGCCTAGTGTCCTCGTAAAAAAAGCTAGAAAATTAGTAATCGCAAACGACGATAACTACGCTTTAGCTGCTTAATCCAGCTAAACGCTGTCCTGATATGCCACTCGCTCAGGTTACAGCGTCATATAGAGAGGCTCGGAAATTATTGGGTTACTTAGTAGTTTCTTAAATTTAAGGTAACTCGTTAATATATTTGGTTGCTTGTTACTGAAGTGTTAATTAAATTAAATAATAAGCTAAGTATGTAGAACTATCTGCGGAGGATTCGCGGACGGGGGTTCGATTCCCCCCAGCTCCACCATTTTAATTTTTATCTAGGGCGAAGAGTGCAATGTAATCGCCTTGGGGAAAGCCCATAACCTTATTTCCACCTGCAACAACAGCGATATATTGTTTTCCTTTATACTTAAAAGAGATAGGTGGGGCGTTGACTCCTGCTTCAAATTTATAAGACCATAATTTTTTTCCAGTAAGTGAGTCAATGGCATTAAAGCTGCCATTACCCTCTCCAAAAAAAGTAAGGTTTCCTTTTGTACTTAAACTGCCACCAATAAGAGGTTGGTTTGTTTTGTACTCCCATCTTTTTTGACCAGTTTCGATGTCAATTGCAGAAAGAATACCATATTGTAAATCTTGTATCGCCTCTGAACTGGTATATTCAAGGTCATTAACATCATTTTTTTTGTGGAGTTTGTACTTTATTGGCGCATGAATGCCAGAAATTATTGCTAGTTTATTAATTCTTGAGTAACTTACTGGTGACCAGTTTGATCCTCCAAGCAATCCTGGATAAATTTCAATTCCATCTTCTGTTGGATTTTTAAATAAGTTTTTTTGAGGCACAAAGGGTTCAGATTTTTGAATTAAATTACCAGTCTCAGCATCATGAATATAAAACCAACCTGTTTTTGATGCTTGGCCAACAACTTTAGTTTTTTTTCCTTGAATTATTTTTTCAAAAATCAATGGTGGTGATGCCACATCATAGCCCCATAAATCATGAGGAACTTGTTGAAAATGCCATTTTCTTTCCCCAGTTAAAGCATTTAATGCAACTAATGAAACCGTATATAAATTATCGCCTGGACGACTTTCACCATTCATTTGTGGTGATGGATTTCCAGTACCAAAATATAGTAAATTATTTTTTTCATCAATAGCTGGGGTTGTCCATGCCGATCCTCCACCAAATTTTGCAGCTTGAGGATATTTGCTGATTGTTTGCTTTTCTTTTGCAATATTTCTCTGTAAAGATATTCCATCTTTGGTAGTATTTAACATTTTACCTTCCCAGCCTTCATCGGGAATGGTATTGAAGTGCCACTGTTTACTACCGTTATTAATATCAAATGCAGCTAAGAATCCTGGCCTTCCAAACAAACCCTCAATACCAATCACTGATCCCAGTGGTGCATCTTTATCTTCATCAACATGCAAACCATATCCTACTCCAGTAATTCCAATGATGACCTTATCTTTATAAATGACAGGAGCCATATTTATTCCAACACCTGTGCCACCACTAATAAAATCATGTTTAAGGTTGTTGTGTTCGCCTAACTGTTTAAGTGATTCTGATTTTACAATTGAATCAACAATATCTACATCCCATATTTTTTCACCATTAAATTTATTTATTGCAATTAATCTTGAGTCAATAGTACCCATGAAAAGTGAGTTTTTGTGAATTGCTAAACCTTTATTGGCTGGACCACAACACATTGGCCAGTTTTCTTTTTTGGTGTGTTTATATCTCCAGAGTTCATCTCCGGACAATATATCTATAGCAATTATATGGTTGAAAGGAAGAGATACATACATAACGCCATCATCAGTAATTGGTGTTGATTGAAATGTAGAGTTTATTCCTGTTCTTTTTAACCATATAAGTTTTAACTGATCGACATTGCTGATATTTATTTCATCAATCTCTGAAAAACGTTGATTTTGAATGTCATTTCCATAACTTGACCAATTAATATTTGAATCAGAACAAGATAATAGAATGAAAAAAAGACTAATCACATATACTTTTTGCATTAATCTAATATAACCTTTATTCATTAATTTTGAATAGTAGAATATATAAAAAAGAATAAAATTCGTAGCTCAATTATCAATCGTGGGTCAATTCGTGGGTCACTTTGTTTTAGATTTGGCTAAACTGGGTTAAACTTTATTAGAGGGCTGATACTTTTTAAGCACTATTTTTGAAGATAAAGAGCTTATAAATACAAGGGTTTCATGGGACATTTTATTCCCCCCAGCTCCACCAAATTTTATTCACTGAAAATTATCAATTTTTTTTAGTTGATGAATGCAATCTTGAAGACTTGAAGAAGATAAAGATTTTTCGAAGCTCTTTTCTGCTTCATTATTTCCCTTTATATTATTTTTTGAGAAATTCAAAGCCCTTTTTGCGTGATAGTGACAGTCATTAATATTTTCAGAATTTATCGCTTTGATTTTTTCCTCGCTTATATTTTTTGAAAAATCCATCGCAAGGACATTTGTTAATAAAAAAAATTGTTATTAATATTTTACTAAGCATGTTAAGGTAAAAGTCGGGACTATCTCCCTTTTTTTAATACATTTGTAATGATAGTCTAAATATCTTATGGGAGGAATATGATTATTCATAATTTTTTTGTTTCAAAGTTTACTATTTTACTTGTTTCCATTATCTTTTCTTGTCTTTCCAATGCAGCTGATCCAATTGTTGGAGAAAAAAAATTCAAAGAAAGGAATTGTGTCAGCTGTCATGGCCCAAAAGGGATGGGGATGGCAAGTTATCCACGAATTGGTGGTAAAGAGGTAGATTATTTAACAAAAAGATTGGAAAGATACCGCGCTGGAGAAAAAATTGGTGCTAATTCTGACTTGATGATCATGAATGCAAAAAAATTATCTGATGAAGATATTGCTGATTTGACTGCATACCTTTCTGAGCAAAGTTTTGATTAATTTTTAAAGGAGTAAGTGAGATGAGAAACACAATGAAATGGCTTGCTAAGTCATTAGTAGTTGGTTTGTCTGTAATCTCTGTCAATTCAATGGCAGACGACACACCTAAAATCAAAGTTGAAAAAATCCATAAAGATTTAAAAAACCCTTGGGATATGTCATTTGTTGATAATGACACAATGTTTTTTTCAGAAAAGTGTGATGGGTTATCTGTTAAAACTAAGGATGGAATTAATAAACTGTATGGTATGAAAGGATCTAAAGGCTATAACTCAGCTGGTGAAGATCTTTTCTGTGAGGGGCAGGCAGGTATGATGGGGATAGCAGTAGACCCAAATTTTTCTAAAAATAGACACATTTATGTAGCTTCAACGTCTAACAAGTATCATGGTGATGGTTGTAAAGATAATATGGATGTTTGTAACGGTAATATCGTGATGAAATTTACAGTAAGTGAAGACTTCAAGAGTGTTTCTGATCGAACAGACATTATTACTGATATTCAGTACAAACCATTTGAATCAGATCATCCGTTTGGCGGACCTGGTGCTCACAATGGTGCTCGTTTAAGATTTGATAAGACTGGTGCACTTTGGGTTACTGGCGGTGATCGCCATAAAGGTGATTGCCCGCAATCCCCAACACTGATTTGTGGTAAAGTGCTGAGAGTGGATACCAATGGTAAAGCACACCCTGGCAATAAACCTCCAAAAGGCTTTGATAAGAGAATTTATACCTATGGACATCGAAATGTTCAGGGCATTGCTTTCCATCCTGCAAAAAACCAGATCTTTACAGCAGAACATGGCCCTTGGCACAACGATGAAATTACATTGTTAGTTAAAGGTAAAAATGCTGGTTGGGATCCTGCACAAAATACAGGTGGTCGAGGTGAGTGCCCTGATGCATACTGTGGATATATGCCAAATCAAAAAGAGGGTATGGATCCTGCAATCAGAGGTGCATTCACACCAATGAGCGACACGCGCTTTAAAGACTTAATGTACCCAACATGGAATAATATGGGTCTTTCTCAAGGTACTGGTTCCGCTGCATTCCTTACAGGTAAACAGTGGGGTAAATGGGAGAATAGGCTTGTTGTTGGTGTAATGGGTATTGCCTTCGGTGATACGCCTGCCGGTGCAAGAATCGATGTCATTGATTTAACTGCTGATGGCAAATCGGTTCATGGCGTAATCACAATGCCTCTAGGAATAAGTGAGAGATTTAGAGGTGTGACAATGGGTCCTGATGGTGCATTGTATGCAGCTGTGGACGAGGGAAATATTTATAGAATTACTGCCGAGTAATTATTTTATTTATAACCATCTTTAAAAACCACCTTCGGGTGGTTTTTTATTTAGAAATCTAAAATTCGTGGGTCAATTCGTGGGTCATTTTGTTTTAGATTTGGTTAAATTGGGTTAAACTCGAGTGAAGAGCTGATACTTTTTAAGTTGTATTTTTAAATTTAAAAAGCTTATGGATGCATGTGATTTAGAGTGGGTCTGATTCCCCCCAGCTCCACCAATTTAAAGTTATTAATTTATGAATGTTATCGAGCAAATTAAGCGAAATTATATTTCTCAACAAAGATGTGACCTAATAACTAACTTATTTGGGACTGATAATGTCCAAAAAAGAAATGAACAGGTAATCATCTATGGAGCAGGATCAGCGGGAAAAGAAATTTCTGAATGCTTGTCTCTTCATGGTATAACGACTGAATTATTCTGTGATTCAAATCCTGACAAAGTTGGTGATGAGTTGCTTGGAAAGCCAATTATATCTTTTGAAGAATTGCGGGCAAGGCACATAAATAAATTTATAGTTGTTGGAGTTCAGAAGTTTAAAAAGATAGTGTATGAAAAATTAAAAAGTAATAAATTTAATAGGATTGGAATCATAGAAAATGATGAGCAATTTTATTACTATCTTCAATTTTCAAGATGGAAGATCGATATTTCAGAAGTTACGTTGAATTCAAATAAAATTTGCAAAGTATTTGAAATGCTTGCCGACCAAAAATCAAGAAATATTTTTATTAGTCGATTATCGATTCTTACATCATATGCAGACTTTGCATCATATAAAAGATATTGTCAATTATGTGATCATCCTCAAGAATACCCTGAAGAAAAGAAGGTGTTTGCATCAAACTTTGAGAATCAAATGTATTTTAATAATGACCTAGTACAACTTAATTTAAACGAAGTAAATCTTATTGACTGTGGAGCCTATAACGGTGACTCTTTTTTTGAGTTTCAAAATTCTATGATTTCAAATCAAATCGACAATTATTTTGTATATTGCTTTGAACCAGATATTGCAAATTATCAACTTTTACAAAAAAATTTAAAAGATTACAAAAATGTTAAACTTTTTAATTTGGGGGTATGGAATAAAAGAGCAACACTAAATTTTGCTAGTTCCAATTTAATGTATCAGACCGAGTCATGCGTTATACCGCATGATGAATCTTCTACTAAAGTAATTCAGTCAATTGAATATGATTCATCCATTGAATGTAATTCAATTGATAATTTAATTTATCCCGAAAAAGTTAATATTATTAAAATGGATGTTGAAGGAAGTGAATCAAATGCATTGCTTGGTGCATCGAAAACAATAAAAAAATATCTTCCTCAGCTCATCATCAGTTCTTACCACAAAGACAGTGATATGTGGGATATCCCATTGTTAATTAAGGATATATCCCTGAATTATGATTTGTATTTTAGACAATTCAGCTTTAGTTTTAGTGAAACAGTTCTGATAGCTATACCAAAGAAATAGCTGAAGCTGCTCAAGATGAGATTGATCTGATTTATTTTGGTCGTCAATTTATATCAAATCTTTAATAATCTTAATTGTAACTATAATCAAAAATTTTGTGTTTATAATTTAATTTAATTTTCATGAGGCGTGTATGGAGTCAATAACTTTTCGAATAAAAAAGTGATGCATTTGATCCAGTATTTTAAAAAAATTTGTATCCTATATTAATAATTATCGTCTAATGTTCTTTGACATTCTCAAGCATGCATCAAGTCGAAGTTTGATAATTCTTACTAATCAATTATCCGTTCTTATTGCGATACCTATTTTAGCTTCACGATTAGATTTTTTTATTTTTGGTCAAGTCGCTATAGGTTTTGTGCTAGTTCAATTATCGTGGGTCCTTAGTGACTGGGGGGTCCAGCATTTTAGTATAGAGAATTGGAGCAGGGCAAAAACACTTCGTGATAAAAATAGATTAATTTCCCTTCTGCTGATTCTAAGATTAAGTGTTGCTATCGTTTGTTTATTGATTATCCTTTTTTTAATTCAAACAAATTTTCTAAACTTTCCACTAATTTTTTGGGTTTGTATTATTCCAAGCATCTTAATGGGTGGGGCATACCCCATGTGGTTTTTTCAAGTCAATAAAATTCCACAAACCATGATTTTACCAACACTTTTGTCACGACTAGTTTATTTGCTTGTCATATATTTAATGGTAAACGATAACTCATCAGCCTACTGGGCTTTCTTAGCCCAAGGAATTAATATGGGGATGATTACGTTGTATGCATATAGATATATGATGATTCGATATTCCTACTCTTGGTTAAATTTTAATAAAAAACAATTCATGTTTGTTCTTCGATCAAGTTTCCCTTATTTGTTAAATGCAGTCACTAACAATCAAATTAATACCCTATGGGGGTTTGGTCTTGCTGTTGTAGGGGGACCAATGGCAATGGCAATTTTTAACCTAGGTGATCAGATTTATCGAATGGGAGGTGCTTTAACAAATGTAATTGCTCAATCGGTCAGAATATATTCTAAGGAGAGCAGTTTTGATAAAACCTTACCCAGCGTTTTATTTTTTGCTACTCTTTATTTTTTATTTGCTTTTATTGTAATTATTTTTGCTAAAGACATCGTTATGAAATTTTTTAGCGAAGACTATTATGAGGCAATTAAGTTAATTCAAATGATGATTTTAATATGGGTTCTGCATGCAATTATAAAAATAATGAACTATCCAATCTTAGGAAAATTTTTTAGCACTCATTTTATTAATAAGTTGACTTATAAAATTTTGATTCTTCATGTGATTATTTTTTTGTTATGGATTAATTTATTCAACTCACCCTTGTCAATGTCATTTTTCTTTGGATGTGTTGTGTTAATTCACTTATTAACATTTATTTATCTCGTTTCCCTTAAAATATTTTTAAATAAGTATTTCTAAATTCCCTGATCCAGAAAATTTGAATTTTATTATAAAAACCCTAAAATGATATTTAATATAAAATTTAAGGATTGTCATGAATTTAGAAAGCATAGCACTACACTCCGGATACACATCAGAATCTACAACCAAGGCAGCTACAACTCCAATTTATCAGACAACATCCTTTACGTTTGATAATACACAACATGGAGCCGACCTCTTCGATTTAAAAGTTGAAGGTAATATTTATTCAAGGATCATGAATCCAACAAATGCAGTTTTGGAGCAGAGAATTGCCGAGATGGAAGGGGGGATTGGTGCATTAGCCTTAGCTTCCGGAATGGCAGCCATTACATATTCAATCCAGTGCATTACTAGGACTGGAGATAATATCATCAGTGCAAATCAGTTGTATGGGGGGACATACAACTTATTTGCACACACATTTCCTCAACAGGGAATTGATGTAAAGATGATTGATGCTTCTGATTTCGATTTAATAGAACAATCTATTGATCTGAAAACAAAGGCTATTTATTGTGAATCGATAGGAAATCCACTAGGTAATGTGGTTGATATTGAGACCTTAGCAAAAATTGCTCACAAACACGGGATACCTTTAATTGTAGATAATACAGTCCCAACTCCTTATTTGTGCAGACCGATAGATTTTGGTGCAGATATTGTTGTTCATTCATTAACTAAATATATTGGTGGTCATGGTACAACCGTGGGAGGGATAATTGTTGATTCAGGAAAATTTGATTGGGCAAAAAATAAAGATAAATTTCCAATGTTGAACGAGCCTGATCCTTCCTATCATGGGGTTATTTATACTGAGGCTTTAGGCCCTGCAGCATATATTGGAAGATGTCGGGTTGTGCCATTGAGAAATACCGGCTCAGCGCTGTCAGCTTTTAGTGCATTTCAGATTCTTCAGGGTTTGGAGACTTTAGGCTTAAGGATTGAAAGACACTGTGAAAATGCCCAGGCACTTGCTGAATATTTAAAAAATCATGCAAGTGTTAATTGGGTTAACTATGCAGGACTTCATTCAGATAAGTATCATGATATTTGTAAAAAAATCTCAAAAGGAAAGGCCTCCGGTATTATCAGCTTTGGCGTGAAGGGAGGCAGGGAGGCTGGAGCAAAGTTTATTGATGCTCTGCAGATGATTCTTCGCTTAGTGAATATTGGCGATGCTAAATCATTGGCATGTCACCCTGCAACGACTACACATCGACAACTTAATCCTGAGGAATTAAAAAGCGCAGGTGTTTCGGAAGATATGGTAAGAATTTCTGTAGGTATTGAGCATATTGAAGATATTGTTGCGGATATAGATCAGGCTTTAATGAATTCTCAAAAGTAATTAAAATAAAGTAATCCTGAGATTTATCCACAATATAATATTTTTTAAATTTAAAACTTAATATCATTAATTTTTTTATTTACGTCTTAACATTTTATAAATATTTATTTAAATTACTGTATTTATTAATTATTTTTTTAATTATTATTTTTTAAATTAAATCTTTATTATTATAATTAAATGTTATTTTAATTTATCCACATATTTATCCACAGAAATTTTGTTGTTGCAACGTTATTTTTTCTATGGTAATTTAATTCTTAATATATGTTTATATGTTTCCAAAAAGGGAGGTTTGGGAATGTTTGAATTAATTTATGTAAGTACTGCTGCTAGTAGGATGACTAAAGATGAGCTGCAGTCCATAATGTTTGAAAGCATGCGTTTTAATTCTGATCAAAGTATTACCGGGTTGTTATTGTATGATCAGGGTTCGTTTTGTCAGGTTCTTGAAGGTGAAGAAAAAGACGTCAAAAATCTTTATAAAAAAATCTGCAAAGATCCACGTCACTTCAATGTCAATCTAATATCAGAAAAAGATATTGATTTAAGAGAATTTTCAGCTTGGTCCATGCGTTTTATTAATTTAGATTTTTATGATCGAGATAAAATCAAAGGGTATCAAAAAGATAATGGCAACCTCATGGATTGGAATGCAATCAATGCATCACTAGCTAAGAATATCCTCATGCAATTTAAAAGTATTTAATTCTTAAACTTCTTTGATGAGCCCATCCAACCAAGCGATCAAAAAATATGGTTTTTGGTTTGGGTTAATCACTTTTTTAATCTTAACTTTCAGTAACACTCAGATATCAATCAACTCAGAAGCTTGGGCAGTTTTATCAATTATGCTGCTAATGATTGTTTGGTGGTTTTTTGAAGTCATTCCTATTTATGTAACCGCCTTACTACCTTTAATTCTTTTGCCTTTATTGACTAATCAAAATTTCCAAGAGGTGGCGACTCCCTATGCAAGTCCTAGTATTTTTCTATTTTTAGGTGGTTTTATGTTGGCCATTGCAATAGAAATTTCTGGCCTACATAAAAGATTCGCCTACCTCATGATTTCAAAATTTGGGCGGAGTATGTTTAGTATTTTGGCATGTTTTATGCTGGTATCTTATTTCACTAGCATGTGGATCATTAATACAGCTACGGCTTTAATGCTTCTTCCTATTGCTATTCAGGTCTGTAAAGAGTTGAAGGTAGAGAATACACAATTTGAAATTGCACTGTTACTGAGCATTGCCTATTCAGCAAGTATTGGCGGTATAAGTACTATCATTGGCACTGCTCCAAATGTTTTCTTTGTTGCTTTTATGCATGAAAATTTTGCTACAAAGATTTCGTTCTTAGAATGGATGATAATAGCCTTACCCATATCAGCAACCATATTATCCCTTTCTTTTTTTACTTTTTTTTATTTGCTTAAAAAAAATAAAAGTATTAATCATGTCAATTGGAAAAATATTTCTTTAGAAAAATTACCTCCAATGAGCAGTGATGAAATTAAGGTTTTAATAGTTTTTATTGTGACTATTTCAGCTTGGGTGTTTCGTGGGTACTTGAATAATTTTCACTTTCTTTCTAATTTGACTGACCCTGGTATTGCTATTACTTCAGCTTTTTTATTTTTTCTTATACCATCTTCAAATAAAAAAAATGATTTATTACAATGGGAGTATATGAAACAACTCCCCTGGGGTTTATTGTTACTATTTGGAGGTGGCTTGGCATTGGCAAAAGCAATTATGGTTAGTGGCTTAGGGGACTTAATTGGGTCACAATTAACTTTTTTTAATAATTTTTCAGTACTTTATATTATTCTTATTTTGATTTTTGCCACGGTATTTTTAACCGAAGTTTTGTCTAATACTGCTTTAACTATTTCATTTCTTCCAATAATTGGTGTAATAGCGATTGATATGGGACTTCCGGTTAATATGATTGGTATGGCAATTGTGATGGCTGCCAGTTGTGCTTTTATGCTACCAATTGCGACTCCTCCAAATGCTGTTATCTTTGCAACAGAAAAAATCAAGGTCATAGATATGGCAAAAGTAGGTTTTATTATGAATATTTTTACAATATTTATTATCACTTTAGTTTTTTATATTATGATGTAATTAGTAAAATAATTTTTATCTATTAGTCATATGAATCCACTCATGGAAGTTGCAAGCGCTATTCAACTGGCTGTTGCTCCTGCTTTTCTCCTCACAGCAATCGGTGCGACATTAACAGTTATGACTAATCGGTTAGCACGAATTATTGATCGTTTTAGAGTGCTAATTGAGGTTCGATCAAATTTAGGTAATGATGACTTGCTTGAACTTAATATGTTGCGTTTAAGAGCTAAATGGACTCATTGGGCGATTGCCTTGACTACCATGTCAGCTCTGCTCACCTGTATTGTTATTGCCTCTATATTTATTGGTACTGAAATACAATTTAACTTTGATCAATTTATTGCTTTTTTATTTATTGGTGCGATGAGTGCACTCATTTTGGGATTGATATGCTTTACAAGAGAAGTAACACTCTCAAAAAACGTGGTCAAACAATAAATAATAACTAAATTAGTGAAGCAGAATTAACTACAATTGCCACAACTGCAATCAGGGATAAAATACCCACATAGTAAACATTTTTACTAGTTTTTTGTTTTTGTTGATGATTCTTTAAATATTTTTCAAAATCTGTCATTTGTATTTATAGTTTTTGTTAACCTTAATACTAATGATAATGATTCTCATTTAAAAAATCAATAGTATCACGAAATTTTTTTATATTTTTTAAGAAACGGCCTCACGGGCTTTACTAAAAGCAGTTATGGCAATATTAAGATCTTCAAAACTATGAGCAGCTGATAGTTGAGTTCGAATCCTGGCTTTACCTTGAGGAACAACTGGATAAAAGAAACCAATTGCATAAACACCAAGTTTGAGTAATTCCTGACTCATTTTTTGAGCAAGCACGGCATCACCAAGCATAATTGGGACAATTGGATGATCGCCGTTATCTACATCAAAGCCTTGCTCCTGCATGCCTTTTCTAAAATAGTGAGTATTTTTTTCTAATTTATCCCTCAATTCCGTAGATTGATTAAGCATTTCAAATACTTTTAACGAGGCAGCACATATATTTGGCGCCAGGGAATTAGAAAAGAGATATGGTCGAGATCGTTGTCTTAGCATATCAATAATTTCGGATCTACCTGATGTGAATCCGCCGGATGCTCCTCCAAGTGCTTTACCAAAAGTACTAGTAATGATATCAACACGATCTATGACATTACGATATTCATGAACACCTTTACCATGTCTTCCCATAAAACCTGTGGCATGGCAGTCATCATGATGAACCATAGCACCAAATTCGTCGGCAAGATCACAAATTTCATCGAGCTTAGCAATCGTGCCATCCATTGAAAAAACACCATCGGTAGTTATTAAAATACGACGAGCTTTATTTTTTTTAGCTTCCTCAAGTTTTAACCTTAAGTCTTCCATATCGTTATTCTTATAACGGTAACGTTGAGCTTTGCACAATCGAACACCATCAATAATGGAGGCATGGTTTAATTCATCAGAAATAATCGCATCTTCATTGTTTAATATAGTTTCAAATAACCCAGCATTAGCATCGAAACAAGCTGCATACAAAATAGTATCTTCAGTACCAAGAAATTTTGATACTTCTTCCTCTAATCTTTTATGCAGGGTTTGTGTTCCACAAATAAATCTAACAGAAGCTACTCCAAAACCCCAGCGATCTAGACTTTCTTTCGCGGCTTTAATGATCTCTTGATTATTGGCTAATCCAAGATAATTATTCGCGCACATGTTGATAACGGAAGATCCATCTTGAAGTGTGATTTTGCTTTTTTGATCCGAATCAATAAATCGTTCGTTTTTCCATAATCCTGAATCTTTAATATCTTGAAGGTCTGTTTGAAAAGATTGTTTTAATGATTTGAAGCTCATAACTTACATCCAGTTTAAGATGACTTTTCCAGAGTTTCCAGAACGCATGACATCGAAACCCTCTTGAAAATCTTCATATGAGAATCGATGGGTAATTATTTTTTCTAATGGCAAGCCTGATTGCACCATCATTGATCCCTTGTACCATGTCTCAAAGATTTCACGTCCATAAATACCTTTAATTGTTAAGCCTTTGAAAACTACCATATCCCAATCAATTCCTGATCCTGCTGGCATGATGGCTAGCATGGCAATATTACCACCATTAATCATGAGATCTAGCATCCCACTGAATGCTTGTGGGGAGCCGGACATTTCTAAACCGACATCAAAGCCTTCAAAGATACCCAATTTTGCCATTAATTCTCTTGTGATTTTATCCTTGGATACATTGACGGTAATGACTTCTGGCAGTATTTTTTTAATGAGATCGAGACGGAACTGGTTCATGTCAGTAATGACAATATTTCTGGCACCCGCGTGTTTGGCAACAAGAGCAGCCATACTTCCAATAGGACCTGCGCCGGTAATTAAAACATCTTCACCCACCATATTAAATGATAGAGCGGTGTGCACTGCATTACCATAAGGGTCAAATACAGACAGAAGATCTGTTGAGATTTCTCGGCTTGGTTTAAATATATTTTTGGCTGGTATAGATACGAACTCAGCAAATGCACCTGTTCGATTAACACCTACACCTATTGTGTATGGGCATAGATGTCTTCTTCCAGCTAGGCAGTTACGGCAGCGTCCACATGTTATGTGACCCTCACCAGATACAATGTCGCCCACAGAAAGGTCCGTGATGTTTTGACCCACTTCGACAATCTCACCAGCATATTCATGGCCGGTAATCATTGGAACAGGAATGGTTTTTTGAGCCCATTCATCCCAATTGTAGATATGAATATCTGTTCCACAAATAGCGGTCTTGTGAATTTTCACAATGACATCATTGTTACCACATTCGGGCTCAGGCATATCCTGAAGCCATATACCTTCTTCGGCTTTTGATTTAACAAGGGCTTTCATGATTATTTACACTTATAGATACCGTAAACAGCGATTCCAGGTTCAGGCTCTTCAATTTTTACAATTGTATCACCACCTTGATCAACTGCAGCATTTTTACCCATCATGTCGAGTTTTTCTCCAACATACTCATCCATTAAGTCAGCAAATCCAATTTCAGATAATACGGTGACGCGAGATTTACCTTTGGATTGGCAGCTGACAACAGCATCCTTGTCGGATATAGTGACATTTTCGGAGCCAGGTTTTTGTTCAACAAAAGAACAAGCAGATAGACTGGTTAAAGCAGCAATTATTAGATATCGCAACATATTTTATGAACCCTTAAAAAAGTTAAATTAAGAGTGCAAACTTTATCACGAAAAGGATAATGATTAAACTAGGTTTTAATTAGTTTTATTTAAATTTAAGTAAATTTACTAAAAATATAGTTGTGTAAAAATTAAAAGACCGATCATAATCGACAACAAAATACCTGATGCGATTAAAACATCTTTCATTTCTTTTAAAAGTTTCATTTTTCTCTCCCAAAGACTTGAAAATAATACACATACTTATTAATTTTTGACAACCCCTTTTTTTAAAAAAGAGGTTTTGATAAGAAAAAAAAATCAAAAAAGGGGATTGACTTATGCACACCTTTGCAAATCATCCCATTTTTACCCAATTTCTCTGACTCATGACATAGTTAAATCAAAGACTTAAATATAAGTTATTGATTTTATTAATATTTTTTTTGATTAAAAATTAATCAATTTTTTAAATCACTATAAAAAAAGGGGGATTTAAACTAATTTTCAGTGTTTATACACAATTTTATCCACAGATAATGTGGAAAAGATTTAATACTTATTGAACTTATTTTAGCGCACTATTTTTGGGCAAGTCTGTAAGTAATTGATTGGTAGTAATTTTTACAATTTTGTTACAAATTTCCCCTTCTTTTTTACTTTTTTTGGGAGTAATTTAATAATGTGGATCTAATAAATCCATAGAAAAGGAGATGTAAATTTAGTAACAAATTCTATTTTAAATATACAACGTATTAATTAAAGGAGTTTTAATGAATTTACAACATTTAAAGTCAAGACATAAAGAATTAAGTGAAAAAATCGTTGATGCTTATCAACATTACCTATCAGATAACGTAATTACCAAACTAAAAAAAGAAAGACTAAGAATAAAAACATTGATTGTTAATGAGTTGGAAGATACATAACTTTAAATAAAGTTAGAGAACATTTAAAAAAACCGGCTCAAGCTGGTTTTTTTATATCCAAAAGATTCACGATGGAATTCAATTCCTTAGTTATAATAGGGCAATGAACAAAATTATTAGAAAACATCTCAAAGAACATCAAGCTGTATTAAGCACTCTTGAGTCTTTAGCCCCTAAAATAGAAAAAGTGGCTAATCATATTATTCAAGCCTTACAGAATGGTAACACCATCTTTTGGTGCGGCAATGGCGGCAGCGCTTCGGATGCTCAACATTTGGCAGGTGAGCTGGTCGGTCGTTTTGTCGGTGATCGTAAAGCACTCAAATCAATATCACTTAACGCAGATTCGGCGGTTATGACCTGTATAGTTAATGATTATGGTTACGAGCATATCTTTTCTCGGCAGGTGGAGGGTTTAGGAGTTCAAGGGGATGTTTTGATAGGAATTACCACTTCAGGTAAAAGTGAGAATGTTTTAAACGCCATAGTAGTAGCCAACCAAAAACTGATGACTACCATTGGTTTTTTAGGTAAGGGAGGTGGTAAAGCATCATCTTTGGTCAGTGAAGCGATTGTGATTGACTCCAACACTACAGCGCGCATCCAAGAGATGCACATCACAATTGGCCATATTTTGTGTGACCTTATTGAAGAAGGACTTCATTTAAAAGCATGAGTATTTTGATTACTGGAGCAGCTGGATTTATCGGCTCCAATTTTGTCCTAAATTGGCTTGCTAACAATAGTGAAAAAGTTATTGCGTTGGATAAGTTGACCTACGCGGGCAACCTCGAAAATTTGAAGACTGTTGAATCAAAATCTAATTATTTTTTTGTGCAGGGTGACATCGCTGATTCGAAACTAATTTCTTTATTATTACAAGAACATCAACCCAGAGCTATTGTGAATTTTGCGGCAGAGAGCCACGTGGACCGATCAATTCATGGACCAGATGACTTTATTCAGACCAATATTATCGGTACCTATCGCTTGCTCGAAGAAGCCCGATCATTTTTTAATGCTTTAAGTGAGGATGCAAAAGAGCAATTTCGTTTTCTTCATGTGTCCACGGATGAGGTATATGGAACATTAAGTTCATCTGATCTCGCATTTAAAGAGACGGATCAGTACAAACCTAATAGTCCTTATAGTGCCTCTAAGGCAGCATCAGATCACTTGGTTCGCGCTTGGCACCATACTTATGGTTTACCCGTGTTGACGACTAATTGTTCGAATAACTACGGACCCTATCACTTTCCGGAAAAGTTAATCCCGCTTTGTATCTTAAAGGCTCTGCAAGGCCAAGACTTACCAATCTATGGCGATGGCCAGCAGATCCGGGATTGGCTCTATGTGGTCGACCACTGCAAGGGCATTGCGACCGTGTTAGAGAAGGGGGTTGTAGGTGAGACTTACAACATTGGCGGTTGGAACGAGAAGACGAATATGGAAGTCGTACACACCTTGTGTGACCTATTGGACGAGATCAAACCCCGAGAGGATGGCAAGTCGTACAAGGAACAAATTACCTTCACTAAAGACCGCCCGGGCCATGATCGCCGCTACGCAATTGATGCGAGCATGATTTCGAATGAACTTGGTTGGAAACCTGAAGAGACTTTCGAGACCGGTATACGTAAGACCGTCCAGTGGTACCTGGATAATCAGGACTGGGTCGCCAATGTTCAGTCGGGTGAGTATCAACACTGGCTCAATAAAAACTATTCATGAAGATTTTAATCACGGGTGTTAAAGGCCAGGTAGGACATGCGCTGATTCATGAACTAACCGATCATGAATTAATTGGCCTTACTCGACAAGACTGCGACCTGACTAATCTTGATAAAATAAAGCAAATGATTGATCATCATCAACCGGACCTCATTATTAATTCCGCGGCATATACGAAAGTGGATCAGGCGGAGGATGAACCGGAATTAGCGTTTCGGATTAATCGTGATGTACCGAAGGTGATGGCAGAGAAGGCCCGAGGATCGAATATCCCACTTATTCACTTTTCTACCGATTATGTGTTTGATGGGAAGAAAGATAGTGCTTATTGGGAGGATGATCCTACCGATCCATTAGGGGTGTATGGGCAATCTAAACGCGCGGGTGAAGAGGTCATTCAGGAAGTGGGAGGGCAAAATTACATCTTTAGAACCAGCTGGGTGTATTCCAACATTGGACATAACTTTTATCTCACCATGAAAAAGTTAAGTCAAGAATGTGATAAGTTGAAAGTGGTGGCTGATCAATTTGGGGTGCCGACCTCAAACCTATTTATTGCCGAGCAGATTAAATATATCATCCCGCAACTTAATGATAATAATACTGGGGTCTATCACCTTGTACCAGATGGGTCATGCTCCTGGCATGAGTTTGCTAAAGAGATTATTAGCCAAACTAGTCCCCGATTTAATCTGGAGAATTTACAACCGATAGCCACCTATGAGTTTCCAACAAAAACCCAACGACCGTCAAATAGTGTGTTGAGAAATATTAAAATTGCGGAGACATTTAATCTTAATTTTAGTAACTGGCTAAGTTGTTTGAGCCAAATCATTATCAAGAAAATGTAATGTGAATCGGAAGGGTATTATCCTTGCAGGTGGCCGGGTCACAAAGCTTTACTAAGTTCATAGACCATTTCGAAAAAGTTTCTATCAGTGAATGAAAGCCCATGACCAGTTCGATTTTTCAACTTAGAGAATGTATAAACTTTTAGATTTGAATTTTTCCATTTTTAATATTGACTCTTCAATACTATGTGGGTTTGTTGCATTACATATAATGATAGAATCAAACTCTTCTAGATTATCATCTGGTTTAAAAATCCTATAGTTATATATAGTTCCCGATTTTTTTTGATCAATGACTCCTTTAATGTTACACAAGGATAATGCAGTCCAATCAAGTAAAGTTTTTGTTCTCTCTCCAGCACACCAAATATAAACTTTGTGATTTTGTGTATGTATTTTTTCGATTACTAATTCAATATCTTCATAATAAAGATTATTTCTGTAAAAGTGTTTCCAGATTTTGTTCTGATTATGATTTGTAAGTAATAGATGTGTTGCCTCTTTTGGTAAATTATCTGTTAAGTGATTGATTTTATTTTCTTCAAAAGCTACAGAAAATTTTTTGTAAAAATTAAAGTTATTATCGGCTCTGTTTCTTACCGCGTATATATCTATTAATTCTTGACTATATTCAAATTTATATTTTTTTAAATCATCAACTTTTACTAGAGCGCCTCTGATTTGATCATCAAAACTGTTAAAAAAGTTTTCAAACTTAATCGATGGGTTATTTTTATATAATGAATGAAGAAACCCTTCATCTTTATTTGGATAGAATGTACTTAATGATTTTTCTGAGTTATATAATTTAGATTTTAAACTTTGATATAGAGGACCAATTTGATCAAATTCACATTTAATATTTTCTGCTTTCATTCTTTTAAAAAGTGAATTTATAATTTCCCAAGTATATTTCAATGATTCATCATCATCTATTTCACTTATTTTTTTTAAAGATTTTGTTTTATCCAAAACTGTATCTTGAGCATAAAAAAGATTACTAATATTAATATTCATATCATACTGAGTTGCAAATTTGCATAAATCTAATAGTGAAGAAACAATCTTATCTGATTCGGTAACGTTGAATGTCATTATTGGAGAAGATTGATTGGCTTCTTTTTTAGCATTGTAGATTTTTTTTAAATTATGAATAAGGTTATTAAGATTACCACCGACTCTTATTTCATCAAATAAAGCAGGATCTAAAGTGTCACAACTTACTTTTAGCTCATTAAGTTTTAATAAGGTTTTAATGTCATCATCACTAAATTTATTTAAACTAAAATTTGTTACAACAGCAACAAATAATTTTGGATATTTCTTAAAAATTGTATTAAGAATATCTTTCCACTCTTTAATAATAAAAAATTCACCTAAACCAATAAAATGAAGCCTTTTTAAGCCATGTTTACACAGATAATCAAGTGTATTAAGAAATAAATCTTTATCTAATTTTGCTTGATAAAATTCATATGATGATGTCCATACGTGATCAAATTTAATTTTTGCTTCATTTGCTTTTTCACCCAATCTTTTTTTGTCTGCTGATTGTGGACAATAAATACATCTCAAATTACATTTGTTTGTGATTGAAACTATATAATCTTCAATCTTAAAACCCGAATTTTCCTTTAAATGATTTTGTACTTTGTCTTTTAATTGATCTGTGGTTATAAGTTTTTCAGGAACAGTCCTACATTTAATACATGATTCCGGCAGCCTTCCTGATAGTAGGTTTTGTTTTAATTCATCATAATGAACATTCTTATCAAAAAACGTATTTATATTTTCATTATTCAGGTTACCAAAGGATCCCTCATCCCATGAACAACAAGGCTGTACACTTCCATCACCAAATACACTTAATGTTTTCCAGGGATGAATGCAGTCTTTTGTGTATTTTTTTGAAATGTCACGCATCAATCTGAAACAAAAACAATCTTGGTATTTTCGTTAGAATTTTCAAGAACTGATTTAGTGATTGCAAACTTATGTTGCTCTGGTGGGAATATGAAAATCAAATCAGGATTTATTTTATTAATAGCATCGTAATCATGAACTGTTTTGTTGCTGATTTGTTTACCATGTAGAATTGAGTTTTTGTCAACAAAGCCGACAATGTTTTTATTTTTAAAAAATTCTTTATTAAGTAAGGTAGAGGATTTTGGACTTGCGGGTGCAATGACGATTTTAGAATTACCGTCAATTTGAAATTGTTTTTGTATGTTCTTTTCAGTAATAGTTTCATTCTTAAGATCTAATACAGGGAGATCATTTAAATTAATGGATTCATCATCATTTCTAAAGTCTTTTAGGAAAACTGATTCGTTGAAATCCCTACCTTTAATTTTCATTAGATTAAGTCTTTCACTTTTTTTAATCTCTTCTAATACTTTTTCTAATAGAAGCTTGCCAGGTTTGCTAATTTTAGCTAGATGCCCCTCTGTGTAATGGACTGCACTGATTCCATGCTTTTTTAAAAGATTATAAAGCTTTACATAAGCTTTAATAATTTTGGTAAAGTCAAACCTTCCAAAATTATCTGCATCTGGAGGAATTTCCCCGAAAGGCGTAAAGTCAAAAGTTAACCATATTTTTTGAGGCCTTATGGCTAACATAGAGTAGGCAAATCCAACAATATCATCATCCGAGCAATTATTTTCTGTAAATATATACTTCACTGCAAAATTACCACCTCCTTTGCTACCCGCATAAGCATATCTTGCAGAATTTTCCATTACTTTTTCATACTGATTTCCAATTTTAGTCTTTTTGTAGGTGGATGGTATTCCAGCATCGATGGATGTAATAACCCACTGAATTGATCCATTTTCTAATCCATCGTATATCGACTGGTCAAATTTTACAGCATTAGTAAATAATAAAACACGCATCTTCATTTTTTTAAAAAAATCAAGATATTCGTTTATGTTTTTTAATAAACTTGTTTCCCCACCATTAAAATCAACCCATGAATCCCACTTGACATCATTAGGAGAAAAAGCCTTCATAATTTCTAATGAATCAAATTGTGATTCAACAAATCCATCTTCTTTTCGGCCTTCATTTTCAGCAACAGTAAATCCACAAAAATCACACCTTAAGTTACAAACTGTCCTTGGCGCATGATCTATAACTCCAATTTGATCAAATCTAACATCCTTGAAAGATTTGGTTTCAACCATTTCACATTTTTTACAGATAACGTCTGAAGTGTCATCGTTCAACATGTCAAAAAGCTCTTGTCTTTTTTCAACAATCATTTCTTTATTGATTTTTGTTTTGGATAGCTCTTTTTCAGACCAATAAACTGGAGCAGCAAAAGGTCCAAGTTGACATGCTCTCAACCCTTCGGGGCCGAATCTAAGTCCAGATTCTAACTTTGAACATGTTTTAACTATTTGGTCTGGTTTGTATTTTTTATTGTGCATATAATACGGTTTCGCAACTGAAACCTGTGTAATTTCTTAATTGAAAATTATATTTGTTATTCAATGAATATACAAGTTTTGGGAGATTCCATAAATCATCAACTTTGTGGTAAGTTGACACACCAAGCAACGGTTTATAACTCTTAATAGTGCATTTAGATCCATAAAGTGCGTTGGTTTCAGATCCTTCAATGTCAAATGTAATCAAATCCGGTTGTATTTTTTTATTATTTACTAATTCATCGATAGTTGTTGCTTCAACTAAAAAATCATCATTATTTGCTTTATTTACCATTGAGCCAAACCCAGAATCAGTTTCATTAATGGATAAGCTTTCATTTGAGTTCGACCATATTGCTTTATTAGTAGCATAAGTATTTATGTGCTTTGAATTAAGCATTTCAATTAATTTGACAACACCATGATTTTTAAGTTTGTTGAATGAATTCTTTGATGCTTCGCAACATAGAAAATTTTTTAATTTGGGCACATCATTAAATATTTTTTTCATAACATCGAAATCAGCACCGCATTGAATAATGGTTTCAATATTTGAAATATTAAAAACTTCTTTATCTATAAACTGATCCTCAGGGTTGTTTTTGGAAATAGTCTGTGGAACCTGTGTAAGGTGAATTTTAATGTAGTCATAAAATATTTTTTTACTTTTATCATCACTTAGCATACTAAAAGAAAATAAAATATTTTTTAGTTCTTTTTTAAAAAACTCTTTTCTTTTCTCTATTTTTGGTAAATTAAATGGGTTTTGAAGTTCATAAATTTCATTTATGGAAATTATATTAAAAAAATTATTACTCTGATCTTTTTTGATTTGTTTTGTTAGTTCAAAATCGTTTAAACAGACTATTAAAATGGACTCTTTTGAGTACAATAAATTATCAATATCGATAGAATTAAAAGTATTAAAACCGTAGAAAATTTCTCCAGAATTAAATTTTTTATCAATAACGCCAACAATATTTTTTAAATTATAGTTTTTTATTAATATTTCATATAACCAATGAAATGCTGATCCTGCACCATAGACATAAACATTTCTCTCTTCAAAAATATTATTAATATTGTAATTTTTGCTAATTTCTGAATCGGATATAAGCTTTTTTAAATCAAACTCATTCATAGTATTTTAAAAACTTTTGGTATGCCTCATCACCATCAAGATTACTGAAAATATTTGAATCATAAAATATTTTGTTATTAGGTAGCGAGTACTCTATGGGGAGGATAATTCCAGGAAATATACTATCTATCTGACTTTTGTTGTTTTCGCTTCTCGACATATCTGTATCAACAGTTCCTGGATTGATATTAAATATTTTAATATTTTTATTTTCTAATTCTTTGTGAATATCATATGCAAATTTATCAAGTGCAATCTTGGATGAAGAGTAAGCTAATGAATTAATATTTTCAGTCATGTTTGTTGTGATATTTAAAATTACACCAAATTTATTTTTCTCCATTTTTTTTATGCAGCAAAAAATAAATTCAATAGCCGATAAAAAATTAATTTGATAAGTATCAATGTAATTTTTAAGATTAAGATTTTCAAAATCATTGTTACTTGGTGGTGAATAAGCTGCATTATTTATAAGATAATCAATTTTTGAATATTTCTTATCTATAAAAGATATAGTTTTGTGAACATCTTTTGAATTATTAAGATCACATTGGATTAATGAGAGTTTTTTATTAGATATGAATTGTGCAAATTCAGATTTAATTTGTTTTATATTTTCTATGTTGTTGGAAATGGAAATAACATTTAAATTCTTTTTAAGTAGATTCCCAACAATAGCTTTTCCTATTCCTCTTGAGCCACCAGTAATTAATAGTGTTTTGTTATTAAGGTTTTGCTTTTGTATTTCATTAACTTTTTTTAATTTAATTAATTTTTCTATCTTAAATATCTTGTCAACATTAAAAAAATTTTTTTTAAATAAAATGATATTAATGTCAGATGATATTTTATGTAAATTTATAGCATCTAAAACAGATTGGTAATTTTGAATGGTAATATAAATTTTTATATCTAAATTTTTTGACATTTGTAGCAAACCGTCAAAGTTTGTATAAAAAATGCCATCAATTTTTTGAGATTTTTTTTTGAATTTTTGGTCTACTACAGCATACGGACTTTCTCCTAGAATGCTACATATGGTATTAAAATTTTTTTTTAGATTTTCTCCATAACCATATAGGCAAATTTTTTTTTGAGCCATTTTTCTTTAATGATTCCTTTTAGGAATTGGTATGCTATTTTCAGGAGGGTCATAGGAAACTTCGCGTGTAGCAAAATTTTTCTTTTTATTTAGAGCGTCAAATATTAATTTTTTTTCTTTTAAACTTTTAACTTGCCAATAAGAACTTAATTTTAAAAAATTTTTATTATTTTGTATTTCTAAATCTAATGCCTGTGCTAGGTAAAGATATTTTTTGGATATTTCTTCTTTACCTTCATTTAATGCATAGTATGAGTATCTTAATGAAAGATCACTTAATTTTTTCACGGATTCTTTTAACCGAGATTTTACTTTATGGGATGAAGTGTAGTCTTCAAAATAATGATTAAGTACGTATATACCAAGAATTTCTAATAAGGTTAACGATGTAACATAAGAATCACTTTGATCATGTTCCCTATGAAATAGATATGGTTTGTGAAGATAAGCAATCTTAACAAAGTTTTCACACAACATAAAATCAATTATTCTTCTTGCATACCATCTATTTAAGGGGATATTGGGCAAACCAAATGAGATCAATTTTCTATAATCGTAAATAATTTGTGATGTTGATGGGTTTATAGCAGCCATCATATACACTGAAGCTTGTTCAGTACCGTCAATTAAATACGAGCTTTTGTAAAAAGGCTTTTCTTTTGTGATATTTCCTTTAGTGTCAACGATAGCTCTATGAAACATTACAAATGCTAGATCGTCATTTTTTTTAAAATTATCAACAGTTTTTTTAAATAGATTTTTATGAAGAAAATCATCTGAGCATAACTCCATATAAAAATCACCTCTTATAAAAGGATAACAGTTTTGCACATTAAAACTTGGACCCTGATTTTTTCTATTTCTAATTATTGTAATTTTGTCGGGATATAATTTTTTATACTTTTTAGCTATTGACCATGATCTATCATCAGAACAATTATCGGAAAATATGATTTCAAAATTTTGATAAGTTTGATTAAAAACACTACTCAAGCATTCATCAAGATACCTACCATAATTATAATTATGAATTGAGACAGAAATCAGATAATCATTTTTTTCAAATTTATTCGTTGAAGTTAATTTATTATGCCGAAAAAATTTATTGGAGTTTAAAATTTTTAAGTCATTTTTTAATGTTTTTAATGAATCAATATCTGATTTGTTTTGGATAAAGGAATAATATTCAGTTTCTAAAAATCTTTCTACATAACCGCGGACAAATTCAATTGAATGAGAGTTGTCTGAATAAATAATGTCAATTTGATTTTTATATTTATCTAAATAAAAGGTGAGTAATTTATCATTTTTCAAATCATACTTATCAAAGTATATTATTTTAGAATTTTTATTGAATTGAAATATCTTCTCAATAACTTCTTCCAAATTTATTTTTAATAAATTATGAACCACAAAGGTATGCATGCAATGATTATATATTAATTAGTTTATAATGAAATACTAGTCTTTAATAATTATTACAAATGTTACTTTCAGTTCTTATACCCACATTCAATCGTCATAAGTTTCTTTCGAAGTCTTTAAAATTTTTAGTTAATGAATATGAGGCATTAGATGACAATGAAAGAAAACAGATAGAAATTATTATTTCGGATAATTCAGATAATAATTTGTCGAAAGATTTAGTTACAAGTTTTTTTCAAAATAAACTACCATTAAAATATTTTAAAAATGAAGTTAATTTAGCGGTAGATGAAAATCTAAAAAAATTATTTAAATATGCATCTGGTAAATTTATTATTTTTATTGCTGATGATGATCATGTAATTAATTTCTCCATCAAGCCTTTATTAAATTTACTAAAGGTTGAAAACAAAGTTGATGTAGCCTATCTAAAAACATTGTCATACTCTGATGATGAAGATTTTTATCCACAAAATAATTTTAAAATTCATGGAAAATTTCTTGATTTGTATTCCTTTGTTAAAAATTTAAATATCAATTTAACATTCATGAGTTCTTTTATAATAAAAAAAGAATTAATCTCTCTTAATCAAGATAATATTAATGAACTTACATTTTTTATTTTTTTAGTTTCTGCATTAAAATCTAAAGCAGACCCAAAACTTTTTATTACTAAAAATTATGTAATTCGTGCAAAAAGAAATAATGCTGCTATGCACTTTAATCAAGATGGATCATTAGTTAGTGGTTACAGAGAAGCACCATTGAAAGATATTTACATTGATAAATTTTTACAAGTTATGTCTTCTAATTTCGATCCTCAATTATTTTCTGATCTGAAAAAAAGAATATTCTTTAGGTTTTATCTTCATGAGATTTATCGAAGAGATTTATTTAATGACCCTAATCTAAAAATAGCCTTAGACACACATTATCACAATTATGCCTGGTATCGCTTCCTATCATTTTTTATATATTCAAGAAAGAAATATAATAGAATCATTGTTCTTTTTTTATCGATTGCATATAGAAGTTTGCACGGTGAGTTTAAAAAAGTTTTTCTGAGAGCATATGGTATTTATAAAAGAAAATTCAGAGGTTGATTATGAAGGTTGTTATTTTAGCTGGCGGTTTTGGAACAAGAATATCTGAAGAAAGTTCACTTAAACCTAAACCAATGATAGAAATTGGTGAAAAGCCTATTATATGGCATATTATGAAGTTATTTTCATTCTATGGCTTTAAAGATTTTATTATTTGCTGCGGGTATAAAGGCTATTCAATAAAAGAATATTTTATTAATTACTTGCTACATAATTCATCGATTGAACTAAATTTAGCTAATAATTCATATAAAGTCATAGACCCGCATTCTGAAGACTGGAATGTGACTTTGGTTGATACAGGCGTTGAAACTCAAACGGGTGGCAGGTTAAAAAAAATTAAACCTTTATTAGGTAATGAAGATTTTTTTATGACATATGGTGATGGTGTCTCAAATGTGAATTTACATAAGCTTTTAGAATTTCATAAAAGTCACAAAAAATTATCTACTATTACAGCTGTTCAACCTCCAGGTAGATTTGGTGCTTTGATAATGGAAAATAACTTAGTAAAAAGTTTTACTGAAAAACCGATTGGAGATGGAGGTTGGATTAATGGTGGTTATTTTGTTCTTTCCCCAAAAGTACTGAGTTATATCAATAGTGAGTCGACCATATGGGAGAAGGAGCCTTTGCAAAATTTAGCAGAAAATAACAATTTGATGGCTTACCACCATAAAGGGTTTTGGCATCCAATGGATACGCTTAGAGATAAAAATTATCTTGAAAGTTTATGGAATGAATCAAAAGCTCTATGGAAAGTTTGGTAATTAGTTTATGAATCATGAATTTTGGAAAAATAAGAAGGTTCTTGTGACTGGGCATACTGGATTTAAAGGTTCATGGTTAAGCTTGGTCCTTAAAAATCTTGGAGCAAAAGTAATTGGTTACTCTTTAAAACCTGTTTCAAATCCAAATCTTTTTGATACATTGAAAGTAAAAAAAATTATTGATTTTTCATATTTTGGTGATGTAAGAGATGTTGCTAAATTAAAAAAAATTATGACTAAACATAAACCTGACATCACCATACATCTAGCCGCGCAGGCTTTTGTAGGAGAGTCTTATAAAAATCCTTTATACACATATGATGTAAATATTTTAGGTACATTAAATCTAATAAATGAGTCATTTTTATCTAAAAATGTTAAAGCTTGTCTTGTCGTTACAAGTGATAAGTGTTACGAGAATAAAGAGTGGAGTTACCCTTACAGGGAGGATGATCAGTTAGGGGGGCATGACTTATACAGCAGTAGTAAAGCGTGCGCTGAAATTTTAACGAGATCATTTTATAAATCTTTTTTATCCTCTGACCCTAAAAAGAAATTATTCTTAGCTACAGCGCGTGCAGGAAATGTAATAGGGGGAGGGGATTATTCTTATGATAGATTAGTACCTGATTACTTTAGATCTCTTGATCAATCAAAACAATTAATTTTAAGAAATCCAAATTCGATAAGACCTTGGCAGCATGTTTTGGATGCCTTGGCAGGATATCTTATTCTGTGTCAGAAACTATATGATGCTGACCCCTTTTATGAGGGTGCTTGGAACTTTGGACCATATAACCAAAATGAGCTATCCGTAATTGAACTAGTCTCTATGTTGAATAATCATTTTGACAACAATGTAAAAATTAAAAAATCTAAGGAAACTTTTCATGAAGCTAAAATTTTAAAATTAGACATATCAAAATCATTAGATTATTTAAATTGGAAACCTATTCTTAATCTTAAAGAATCTGTAGAAATGATTTGTGATTTTTATAAAAGTGACAATAAGTACGATCTAATTCAAAAGCAAATTTCTTCATACATCGCTAAGGAAAGATAAACTAATGGATAATGATTCAATAAAATCTAAGATTAAAGAGTTGGTCAAGTTATATGTAACAAATAAAAAATCTGATGCCACATTTATTCCAGGAGAAACTCTGATACCGCCATCAGGAAAAGTTATTGATGATGCAGAGGTATTTAATATTATTGACGCTGGCATGGATATGTGGCTCACAACTGGAAGATTTAATGAGCATTTTGAAAGAAAATTGGCGAATTTTTTAGGCGTTAAAAAATTAATCTCAGTAAATTCTGGATCCTCTGCAAACCTAATTGCTTTCAATACACTTACATCCGAGAAACTTGGTGAAAAAGCAATTAAAAAGGGTGATGAAGTGATCACTGTCGCAGCTGGTTTTCCTACAACAATAAACCCATCAATACAGTTTGGAGCTATTCCTGTTTTTGTTGATATTGATATTAGTACACACAATATTGATGCGAATAAAATTGAGTGCCAAATTACAGAAAGAACAAAAGCAATTATGATAGCTCACTCTCTGGGAAACCCTTTTGATTTAGAAAAAGTTGTAGATTTATGCAAAAAATATAATTTATGGTTAATTGAGGACTGTTGTGATGCCCTTGGGTCCAAGTTTAATGATCAAATGGTTGGTACTTTTGGTGATATTTCAACCTTAAGTTTTTATCCTGCTCATCATATTACAATGGGTGAGGGTGGCGCAGTATTTTCAAGCAATAGTCAATTGATGAAAATAGCAGAAAGTTTTAGAGACTGGGGTAGAGATTGTTTTTGTCCTCCTGGAAAAGATAATACTTGTACAAAAAGATTTTCCTGGCAGCTAGGTGATTTACCTTTTGGATATGATCATAAGTATACGTATTCGCATATGGGCTATAATCTCAAGATTACGGATATGCAGGCTGCGTGTGGCCTAGCTCAGTTAGATAAATTAGATAATTTTATTTCATCAAGAAAAAAAAATTTTAAAAGAGTTTATGATGGTTTGATTGGATGTGAGGAATTTATCAACCTTCCAGTACCTACTAAAAATTCAGATCCATCATGGTTTGGTTTTCCTATTACCTTAAAAGATAGTGCTGGAATTGATAGAAAAACAGTTATAGAATTTCTAAATCAAAATAAAATTGGTACCAGATTACTTTTTGCGGGCAATGTTACAAAACAACCATATATGAAAAATATAACATTCCGCGCTTCCGATTTAAAAAACACCGATTATATTATGAATAATACATTCTGGATTGGCATCTATCCTGGATTAACTGATGAGATGCTAGATTTTACTATTCATAAATTAAAACAAATATTAGGAGTAGGTTTTGACTGAAATTCCCAATCAATTGATAATTTTAGAAATGGCCAATAACCACATGGGCGACGTATCTCATGGTGTTGAATTAATAAATACATATGGTGCTCTATTAAAAGAATATAAATCAAATTTTAAATTTGCTTTTAAATTTCAATTTAGGGATCTTGATACATTTATACATCCAGATTTTGTCTTACGTAATGATCTTCCATATATCAAGAGATTTAATGAAACAAGATTAACAAGTAACGAGTTTAAGCAATTATTTAAAGCGGTTAAAAACAATAATTTTTATACCATGGTCACTTGTTTTGATAATAACTCAGTAAATAATTTGGATGACTTTGAAGTTGATTTTCTGAAGGTAGCTAGTTGTTCATTCACAGATTGGCCTTTACTTGAAAGCTTAGTAACAAAAAATTTACCAATAATAGCTTCTTGTGCAGGGTCTTCAGAACATGAAATAGAATCTGTTGTAACTTTTATGCAAAATAGAATTGATCATTTTGCCTTACTTCATTGTGTAGCTGAGTATCCTACACAGTCAAAAAATATTCAGCTTGGTCAAATTGAATTTTTAAAAACCAAATTTAATGATTTAAAAATTGGTTATTCAACTCATGAAGATCCAACAGATTATAAAAATATTTCTTTAGCCATAGCTTCTGGAGCAACAATATTTGAAAAACATGTGGCACTTCCATCTGATAATTATAGTAAAAATAAATATTCAACATCACCCGAAGAGTTTATGAATTGGCTAAAGGCTGCAGATGATTGTATTTTAAGGATGGGTACAACTGGTAAAAGATATGAGCCGACACACAATGAAATTGAGAGCCTTATTTCTTTACGAAGAGGAGTATTTGCAAATAGAAATCTAGCAAAGAACGAAAAGATTGGTATTAATGATGTTTTTTTTGCATTTCCAGCTGAAAAAAACCAGCTCACTGCAAATAATTTTTCTAAATATAGTCTTTTGACTGCTTCTCAAAATATTCCAAAAAATAAAGCTTTAGATTTTAATAATACAAATGAAGAAAATATTCGTAAATTTTGTGCTGAAATTGAACAAAAAGTAAATTTACTTCTTTTTGAAGCAAGTATCAATTTACCAAAAAAAATGATTTTAGAAATTTCTCATCATTATGGTGTAGATTCGTTTTACGATTTTGGAATGTGTATTTTTACTCTTATTAACAGAGCTTATTGTAAAAAGTTACTAATTTTATTTCCTAACCAGAAACATCCAGAGCAGTTTCATAAAATTAAAGAAGAAACATTTATGCTTGTTCACGGTGATGTTTGTCTTTCCATAGATGGAATTGATAAAAAACTAGAATTAGGAGAAGTAGTTACAATCAAGCCTAACCAAGTACATAAATTTTCTTCAGATAATGGAGCAATTATAGAGGAAATCTCAGACACTCATACTGCAACAGATTCATATTATGTTGATGATTCAATAAATCAAAACCTTCATAGAAAAACTTTAATTACTTTCTATCAAAAGAAACCATGAATGTTTCTGACTTAATTTTTAATTTTTTTGCAAAAAAAGGAGTTAAAACAGTTTTTTTTGTTCCCGGCGGTGGAGCAATGTTCCTAAATGATGCACTTGCAAGACAATCTAAAATTAAATGTATTTCTAATCATAATGAACAGGCCTCAACTATATCAGCTGAAGCTAGCGCAAGAATTAATGGCAATATTGGTCTTGCAGTAGTTACAACAGGGCCGGGTGGAACTAATGCTGTCACTGGTATAGCTGGAGCTTGGCTTGAATCAGTCCCCTTGTTCGTAATATCTGGTCAAGTCAAAAGGGATGATCTAAAAAAAAATTCAAGACTTAGGCAAAAAGGCCCCCAAGAGGTAGGCATAGTAGATATTGTAAAAACAATTACAAAATATGCAAAAACAATTGAGAATGAAAATGAAATTCTTTATGAGCTTGAAAAAGCTTATGATATTGCAACCAACGGAAGAAAAGGGCCAGTCTTACTTGATATACCTTTAGATATTCAATCAAAAAAAATACTATTATCTGATCAAAAAAAATATTCACCTGTAAAAAGTAAAGATTTATTAAAAAAAAATAAAAAAAATTTATTTAATAAATTAATTAGCTATCTTAAAGCCTCAGAAAGACCATTGTTTGTATTTGGTCATGGTGTTAGATTATCTAATAGTGTTGATATAGTTCAAAAAGTAATAAAAAAATATCAAATTCCCTTTGTTACAACATGGAATAGCTTAGATATTGAGTCTTATGATAATGAATTAAATATTGGAAGGCCTGGTTCAGTAGCATTGAGAGCCCCTAATTTCGCTGTACAAAACTCAGATTTACTTATTTCCATTGGTGCACGACTGGATAATATTGTTACAGCCTTTAATTCAAAAAACTTCGCTCCATATGCAAAAAAAATAATTGTTGATATTGATAGGTATGAATTAAAAAAACATCAGCTCTCAAATGCAACAATGATTAATGCCAATTGTAATGATTTTTTAAGATTATTAAATGAGGTAAATTTTAAAATTGTTCGGAATCCTAAAATTGATGAATGGCAGGATAAATGCAAATACTGGAAAAAAAAGTATTCTATTAATGATGGAAAAAAACTATCTAGAAAAGCACCACTCTCTCATTTTACTGTTATTGATTGTTTATCAAATTTACTCCCGGAGGATTCATTAATAGTAACAGGAAGCTCTGGATTAGCAATTGAATCATTTTATGCGTCATTTAGAAATAAACCTAATCAACGAATTTTCTTAACATCAGCCTTAGGAGCAATGGGTTATGGAATACCCGCACTTTTAGGAGCCTCTTTTGAATCCACCTATAAAAATATATTTTGTATTGAAAGTGACGGGAGTTTTATGATGAATATTCAAGAGATGGCTTCATTATCACAAATTAAAAAAAACCTTATAATTATATTGCTGAACAACAATGGCTATTCGTCTATAAGAAATACACAAAAAAATTACTTCAATTCAAACTATATTGGTATTGATAAAAAAAGTGGACTCAATATTCCTAATTTATCAGAATTGGCAAAAAATTTTGGTTTCGAGGTTTTTACTTTGAAAAAGTTTGAGGATATTAGAAGTAATTTCCCAAAAATTTTATCTAAAAAAGGACACATTTTTTGTGAAATATTTTTGAGAAAAGATGATTTGCTATGGCCCAAAGTAGCAGCAATACCAAAAAATGATGGAAAAATTATTTCAATGCCTTTAGAAGATATGACTCCTTTGCTTGATATTAAAGATCTTGAAAATGAAATGATTGTTCCTCTTAATCCAATGTCATTAAAAGCAAGAGATTTATGATTTGTAGAGTTTGTGATAGTAATTCTTTAGAATTATTTTTGACTTTAAAAAATATGCCTTGTTCTGCTCAGGGTTTTTCTACTAAATTGAACACACCAAAAAGATATAAGATGAGTATATTTGAATGTAAATCATGTGGTGTTTTTCAGCATCTTGATAAGCCTGTTCCGTATTTTAAAAGTGTTATTCGGGCAAATAGCTACTCAAAAGAGATGTACAAATATAGATTTAAACAATTAAAAGAATGGATCCAACGAAATAATCTGGAAAATAAAAAGATAATTGAGATTGGATCTGGATCTGGTGATTTTTTAGAAATTTTAAAAAATATTAATTTATCTGAGTTTTATGGTATGGAGTTTTCTAAAAAAAATCATGAACTAATTGTAAACAAAGGATTTAAAGCTTTTAAACATTTTCTGGATAAACCATTAATTTCTAAAAAAAAATTTGATGGTTTCTTAATTTTTAGTTTTCTTGAGCATTGGCCAAAACCAAGAATTTTAATAGAAAATCTTCATCACTTATTGAAAGAAAATGCTGTTGGAATTATTGAAGTTCCTAATTTTGATTTAATTAAAAAAAATGGAATGTATACTGAGTTTATAAATGACCACATTACATACTTTACAAAAAGATCATTTAATAATTTTTTAACCAACAACGGTTTTGAAGTAAAAAAAATTAAATCTATTCGACATGACTATATACTTTCTGCAGAGGTTAAGAAAATTGTTAAAACTGATAATACCTTATTTATTGATAATCAAAATTTCATTAGGAATCAAATTGTTAAATTTACTCGAAATTCTCCATTTGTTGTTTGGGGCGCTGGACATCAATCATTGTCAGTCTTGTCAGTAGCAAATTTAAAAAACTTAAAGTTTATTGTTGATTCAGCAAAATTTAAACAAGAAAAATATGTTCCATCTTTGGCGGTTAAAATCAAGGACCCAGAATATCTAAATTCATTTAATATAGATTTTTTAATTATCATAGGCGGGTCTTATTCAAATGAAATTTTTAAAATTACAAAAAAAAATTATCCATTTATAAAAAATGTAGCCATCCTTAAAAATAATTTCTTAGAAATAAAATAAACATTGATTAATATTATAGTAAATTTGCTTCAATCAATCTTAAGCCCAGCTAGTGGTTTAGGGAAAAATCTCTTTCATATTATTTCATCATTAACCCCAATGGTTAATGTTGATTTGTTGATTATAAAAAATAAAAATGTTTTGCTTTCATGGAGACATGATCAATTTTATGGTCCTGGGTGGCATATACCTGGTGGTGTTATTAGGTATAGAGAAAAATTAGAATCTCGAATTAGAAAAGTTGCAATAAATGAACTTAATCGTTCCGCAGCATTTATTTCTCCAGAACCTTTGCTTGTAAATGAATTATTTGCAAAAAATAGAAATATTAGAGGCCATTTTATCTCATTATTATATGAGTGTGATATTGACGATAAGGATTTCCCATTATTTGATGAAAATAATTTTTCTAAAAATATAAAGAATGGTGATTGTATGTGGCATAAACAGATACCAAAAGATTTTCTTGTCAATCAATGTGTATATAAAGATATAATAAATGAAAAAATTTCTAGCTAGTGATGAATCAAATTTTGTATTTATTGATAACATTTTAGGTGATTATAAAGAAAAGCTGCTAGACGCGACATTTTTAATAACTGGCGGTACTGGTTTTTTTGGCACTTGGTTTCTTAATTATTTTCAGTATCTTAACAATAACTACAAATACAATATTCGTGCTACCGTTTTATCAAGAAATCCTGAAATTTTTTTAAAAAAACACAAAAATCTAATATGTGAAAATTTTAATTTTATTACTTCTAATATTAAAGATGTAGATCATCTCGATAAATTTAAAAACTATGACTATTTTCTTCATATGGCAACGACTAGCGCCTACGAAACATTTACCGGTTCTGATTTGGATAAATTTGAGGTGCTTTATGATGGAACATCAAATATTTTAAATTTGATAAAAAATAATAGTTTTAAAAAATTTCTATTTACATCTTCAGGAGCAGTTTATGGGCAGCATAATAATTTAATTAATGAAGATAATGGGTTAAATATTAATACTATTAGTTTAAAAAATACACTTGCTATTGCAAAAATATGTACGGAACACTTAATTTCAAATTTTTTTAAAGATAATTCAAAGTTTGTAATTGCTAGATGCTTTTCTTTTATTGGACCTGGTTTGCCTTTAGATCTTCATTATGCTGTTGGCAATTTCATAAATAATGTATTAAATGACGAGGATATTGTAATTACAGGTTCTGGAAATGAATATAGATCTTATCTTGATATTCGTGAGACTATTGCTTGGTTGATTATATTGTTAGTATCTAAAAATCAAAAAAATATATATAACATTGGTTCAGATCAAAAAATTTCTATATATGAATTGGCATCCAGAATTAAAGAAATATTTAATAGTAATAAAAATATAATAGTTCTTAAAAAAAACCAGTCATATGGTAATTTATATAAAAATATATATGTACCAAATATAGATTTATTTAAAAAGGAATTTCAGGTTGAGCAAACTATTTCATTAGATGAATCTTTAAACTTTATTAAAAAAAATTCAAATGAATAATAAATCTTTTTACATATTTTCGCAATTGGTTAAGCAAAATTTAAAGCTTAAATACAGGAGGACGTTTTTAGGTTACATTTGGTCGTTACTGAACCCATTGTTGACAATTTTTATAATTTCCATTGTTTTTTCTTCACTTTTAAAAATTGATTTTTATACATATGTATGTTCTGCATTTGCAGGACTTATACCATGGTTTTTGATAAACCAAGTTGCTTTTAATTCATCTACAGTTTTTATATCTAATGAAGCATTAATTAAAAAAATATATCTTCCTAAGCATTTATTTCCACTGGGTATTGCAAGCTCTTTGTTAATTGACAGTATTTTATCTTTTATTGCCCTTTATATTTTTTTTCTTATTTTTTTTAATCTTGAGTTTTCTTATTTATCGATATTCTTTTTAGCAATATCTTACTTAATTCTTTATTTTTTTATTATTGGAATATCTTTTTTCATTAGTATTATTTCTGTTTTTTTTAGGGATTTACAGTGGATTATTCCAGTAATGTTTCAAGCTTTATTTTTCTTAACTCCGATTTTATATAGCAAGGATCTTACATCAGGACTTTTGTTAACTATTGTAGAAATCAATCCACTTACACCTTTAATTGAATTATTTAAAATTCCAATACTTTTTAATGTGGCCCCATCAATTGATCATCTATTGATTTCACTCCTTATCTCCTTATTTTTTTTCGTTTTTGGACTAATTTTTTTCATTTGGTTGGAAAAATATATTATTTATAGGTTATAAAATGGCAAGTATTGATATTAAAAATATATCAGTTAAATTTAGAATTTATCATGAGAAGCTCCCTCAATTTAAAGATTTTCTTATCAATCTTCTTAAGTTAAAGACAAGTTCTCAATATTCTGATTTTTTTGCGTTAAAAGATTTCTCTTTAAAGTTAAAGGAGGGGTCTAGGCTTGGTATTGTTGGACCTAATGGTGCTGGAAAAAGCACTTTATTAAAAACAATTTGTAATATTTATACTCCAACAAATGGAAAAATTAATGTCAATGGCACTATCGCTCCATTGCTTGAAATAGGAGCAGGGTTTCATCCAGAATACACTGGAAGAGAAAATTTACATTTAAATGCATCAATTTTAGGTTTTACTAAAGAAGAGATAAAGCTATATGAAGAAGAAATAATTGAATTCTCTGGTATCAAAAATTTTATTGATACACCTGTTAAGTACTATTCGACTGGAATGTATTTACGGTTAGGATTTTCAATAGCGTCATTTCGAACGCCCGATATTTTGATAATGGATGAAATGTTTGCTGGGGGCGATAATGATTTTTTGGAAAAAGCAAAAAAACGATTGTATGAAATTATTAATGATTCAAAAATTGTCATCTTAGTTTCCCATGATTTCAAAATAATTGAACAATTTTGTGATAGTGTATTGAGAATTGAAAATGGTAAAAAAGTTTTTTATGGTTCGATCCAGGATCACATTGATAAATTTGGGAGTTAAATTTGGATAAATTACAAATCTTGGCAGATGAAGAAGCGCTTTCTTTAATAGAAAAAAATAAGAGAAGGGATCAATCAGTTCATAGACCTCGAGTTCACGAAAAAATACAAACGTATTTTAAAAAAATGCTAGATGGATATATAAGCCCTATCCTTAGATTGAAAATTAATAGATCACTTTGTAACTTTCATTGTGCGCATTGTTGTGAAGAACCATATATGACAAGAGACATTAAAAAAAATACGGGTATCAAAATGGATCCAAGAAAACAAATGACCTTGGATGATTACAGAATCTTGTCAAAAGAAGCTGATGAATTAGGAATTTTTAGATTTGTTCTTACTGGCGGTGAAGCCCTTTTAGATAAAGATTTAGATAAGTTAATACTAGCATTAGACCCAAAAAAACACTTAATTATTTTAGATACCAACGGATGGACATTTGATGAAGATAAAGCTAGGTGGTTTGCTTCACTAGGTGGTTATAAAGCTCAGATTTCTCTTGACAGCATGATTGAAGAGGAACATGACACTTTTCGTGGAAAAAAAGGCTCTTATAAAAGAGTAATTAATTCATTAAAGGCTGCGAAAAAAGCAAATTTAGAGCTACTTATTTCCACTTGCATTGTAAGAGATAGAGTATTTTCTCAAGAATTTAAAGATTTATGCAAATATTGTAAGGATGAGGACATTCCTCTGTATGTTACATTGGCTAAACCGGTTGGTACGGCTAGAGAGCAAGAGTCTTGGGTTTGTACAAAAGAAGATGTTGATTACTTAAAGCTTTTAGAGAATGAATATAACATCTTCACACATATGAGCCCATCTTATGGACAACCTGGTAGATGCATTACAGTAAAAGGTATTAATACCGTTAATCATGATGGTGAAATCGTTCCGTGTCCATATATGGATTTATCAATTGGCAATGTAATAAAAGAACCATTGTCCGAAATTCTTAAAAGAGGAATGCTTAATAGTTGGTTGGGGCCTTATAGGGATGAATGTATTATCGGTGAACATAATGAATTTATTCGTTTTCATAATCAAAGTGTTCAAGATTATCAGAAAAATATTAGTCATTTTTTGCCAGTACCTTATGAGTATGGCTTTGGATTAACTCCCGAGATAGATCATAATGAAAAATTAGAAAAACCTGTTAATGCTGATATTTTCAAAAACGAATCCTTAAAAACAATTAATTTTTTTAAAAAATAATATGCAAGATTTATCAATAAATAAAAGTGGAAGATGCGATACCCATAAAGGGTTTAGAAAATTTTCGCAAGATGGTCAAAATTTTTATAAACTAACTCATAACATTGAGAATTTATCTGATCCTTTTAATAGACTTAAAAGAAGTAATTTATTTCCTATCGATTATGATGTGAAAAATTTAAGTGAAAGTTATCAATCACTAGTTGAGGTGATTAAAAAAAATGACTTCTACTCTAGTCTATTAAATGCACCTTATTTTCCTATTTTTTTACAAGATGAATGTAATTTTGATATTGGATATGATCTTAATAACAGATACTTGCCCGCTGTCAAAGAGTCTTTTAATGAAAAGTACCCTCAATCTAAATTTAAAGCTGTATTGCAAGGCGATATAGTATTAGAGAAACAAATCAGTATTTCTTCTGAAACGAATTACAATGATTTTATAAAAGCAATAAAAAAAGGTGTTGTTGCTATTTATTTTCCTCAGGCTTTTCAAGAGTTTGACATTGAATCACAAAGAAACTTAATAAGTTATTTGCCAAAATGTAATGATTTTAAAGTTTGTCTCAGTGGAGGAAAGGATATCAGTGTTGCATTAACAATGTACCCTGATATGTTAATTAATAATAATTATTACTCACCTATTTTGTGTCTATCTTCCTATATTCATAGTGATGAGCGCATGGTCCTTTTATACAAATCATATGGACCACATTTGGAATTTTGGTCTATGACACAAATGCTTACGCCAAAAACTAAACAGGTATCAGAACAGTGGGCTGGGGGAATTACTATATTTAGAGAATTTTGAGCTGCATTTTAGTAATTTTCTTAAATTACCAAAAATACATAATTCGAAAAAAGATTTAACCTTAGTCCAATCTTAATTTTTTTCATAACCATGACTAGCCTTAATAAATTTAAGTTTATTAAGAGTTGCCGATATGCTATCATTTAAAAAAATTTCGAATCAAATTTTACATGTGTAATCACTTAAATCCCTGTAAGAATCTTATTGACTATGTCGTGCTCTTTTGACCAAGTGCTGCTGTTACAAAAATTCTACAAAAATTATCTGTCAGATTGATAAATAAAAATTACAAATCATCCAAACCTAAAATACTGGTTCTCCTGGCTTGCTATAACGGTGAAAGATATATTGAGAAACAAATTGAAAGCATTCTCAAACAAACGCACAGTCCTTACAAGATCAATATTAGCATTGATAAATCAAATGATCAGTCTGTTCAGATTGTTGAAGCTTATTCAAAAAAATACTCTCAGATTAACATCACAAATACAGATAAATGTTTTGGATCTGCCGCGACAAATTTCATTCATTTATTAACAAGTGTTGATCTAAAAGATGTCGATTTTATCGCCTTGGCAGATCAGGACGACCTATGGAGGTCAGACAAATTAAAAAAAGCTATTTTAAAATTAAAGAAAGATTTTGACGGCTATTCTTCAAATGTTGAAGCTTTTTGGAGCACTGGTCGAAGGAAAATCTTATTAAAGAATCAACCACAGAAACGATTTGACCATTTATTCGAGTCTGCAGGTCCTGGGCATACTTTTGTCATAAGTAAGAAATTAGTTCAATCTTTGCAAAAATTCTTAATAAAGAATAAATTTAATAAACCGAATAACTATCATGACTGGTTAATTTATGCCTATGCCAGAACACATGGTTTTAAATGGTATATAGATTCTTATCCTGGGGTTGAATATCGGCAGCATGCCACAAATGTTGCTGGAGCCAATATTGGTATCAAGGCATTTGTATCCAGGGCTAATCGTGTGCTAAGCGGCGAGGGCTTTGATTTTGCATTTTGGCTTATGAAGGAATTAAAAGTACACGATCCATTCATTCAGTCGCTGGCCCCCGTAACACGAATAAATTTAATAAGATTAGCTTTTAAATATAACCATTGCCGAAGAAGGTTGCGTGATCAGGTTTTTTTCTTTTTTGCCTGTATTTTATTGGCAATTATTTTTCCTAATAGGCTTCGAACTATTTAGCCCTTTCGTTTTACAAGCGCTAGCAATTCAATATTTTTTTGATAGTTTGTTATTTTGATTTATCCGAAAACGCATAAGTTTGTCATAGGTGTTGAGATCGGGCAAAACTTCTCTCTCACCATGAAAAGTTAAGCCAATAGCGCTATGAATTAAAGGTAGTGGCAGATCAACATGGAGTAACGACTTGGAACTAGTATATTGCCGAATAGATAATAACCATCAACACTCAAATATATGAAACCAATACTGAGATCTCCCCTAAGGTCAAATATATCTTATACGCGGCACAAGTATGCGAAAGAAATTATTAATCAAATCAATCCCAAGTTTGATCTTGAAAATATACATGCTATTCAAACTCATGAGTTCCTAATGAAAACCAAACGACCAAAAAAAAACGTTATTAATAATGCTAAAATTAAATATATTTGATTTTAAGTTTAATTTTTTTGCAAACAGTTTTGGAGAAAGTAATACATGAAGCGTAAAGGTATTATATTAGCTGGGGGTTCAGGGACAAGGTTGTATCCAGTAACCCACACCATCTCCAAACAACTATTACCCGTATATGATAAGCCGATGATTTACTATCCCCTTACAACCTTGATGTTGGGTGATATCCGTGAAATATTAATTATCACAACACCTCAAGACCTTCCTCAGTTTGAAAATTTATTGGGTGATGGTTCTCAGTGGGGATTAAAATTAAGCTACAAAGCACAGCCAAGTCCGGATGGGCTAGCTCAAGCTTTTATTCTAGGAAATGATTTTATCGGCGATGATTTGGTTACATTGATTCTTGGAGACAATATTTTTTATGGTTATGATCTTGAGCATTTATTACATTCTGCAAATTTAAGAGAATCTGGTGCAACAGTTTTTGCCTATCATGTGAATGATCCAGAGCGTTATGGGGTAGTAGAATTTAATCTTGATAATCAAGTAATAAGTTTGGAAGAAAAACCTAAACAGCCCAAATCTAATTATGCAGTGACCGGCCTATACTTTTATGATCAAAAGGTGGTTGAGTTAGCCAACAATCTAAAACCCTCAGCTCGTGCAGAGTTAGAGATTACCGATTTAAATAAAATATATTTAAATAATAATGAATTATTTGTGGAGATGATGGATCGAGGTTACGCTTGGCTCGATACCGGCACCCACGATAGCTTACTGGATGCAGGACAATTTATTTCTACCATTGAAAATCGTCAAGGCTTGAAAGTGGCTTGCCCAGAAGAAATTGCTTATCATAAACAATGGATTACTTCAGTAGATTTGGAAAACTTAGCCAAACCGCTTCTTAAAAATCATTACGGTGAGTACCTTTTAAAGTTGATCAGATAATATGAAAGTCACACCCTTAAAAATACCTGATGTGAAGCTTATTGAGCCAGATGTTTTTAAAGATGAGCGAGGTTTTTTTTATGAATCATTTAATCAGCGAAAATTTAACAGATTAATTGGTCAAGATATTACATTTGTTCAAGACAACCACTCTAAATCATCAAAAGGCGTATTAAGGGGTCTGCATTATCAAGAAAAACCATTTGCGCAAGGAAAATTACTTCGAGTTATTGTTGGAGAAATTTTTGATGTAGTTGTTGATATAAGAAAAGAATCTTCTACTTATGGTCAATGGATTTCTGAGATAATTAGTTCAGAAAAGCATAACCAAATATGGATTCCAGAGGGTTTTGCTCATGGATTTGTTGCTTTAAAAGATAATACTCATGTTTTGTATAAAACTACTAATTTCTACTCAAAGGACCATGAAAAAACAATTCATTGGTCCAAAAATGAATTTAATATTATTTGGCCAAAAGATCTTTTATTTTCAATTTCAAAAAAAGACTCCTTAGGGGAAAATTAAAAGTGAAAATTTTGATTTCTGGTGGAGCTGGTTATATTGGTTCTCATATTTTTTTAAAATTATTTGCTGATAATGATATTTTTATATTAGATAACTTTTCTAATTCCTGTAGATCAGTCATAAGAAAGCTTAAGAAGTTTTCCAATAAAGATTTTATAACATTTAATTTTAGTACCTTAGATAAATCCAGGCTTGAGGAAATTTTTAAGAAATATAATTTTGACGCAGTAATACATTTAGCATCATTAAAATCAGTCTCTGACTCATTAACTTATCCAGCTTTATACTATAGAAATAATGTTTACGGCTCTCAGATAGTGTTTGAAATGATTAAGAAATATAATATAAAAAATTTAATTTTTTCTTCTTCAGCTACAGTATATGGCAACCCTTTATTTTTACCAATTAATGAAAAACACCCTATTAAAGGATTAAATTTTTATGCAAAAAACAAGATATCTATTGAAGAATTATTAAGAAATGATTGTTACTTCAAAACAGATTGTAGCGTTAAAATTCTTAGATACTTTAATCCAATCGGGGCACATAAGTCATATATTATTGGAGATAATCCAAAAAACCCGACAAATATTATGCCATTGATTGTTCAAGTTGGTCTTGGTAAAAAAGACTATTTAAATGTGTATGGAAATAATTATAATACGCATGACGGTACAGGTATAAGAGATTATATCCATATAATGGATTTAGTTGACGGTCATCATCAAGCATTGAAATTTGAAAAAAAAGGGGTATCAATATTTAATTTGGGAACTGGAACCGGTTATTCAGTTCTTGATCTAGTTAACGAATTTGAAGAAACAAATAACATTAAGATTCCCATAAAATTTTCAAGTAGAAGAAATGGTGATGTAGGTTCTGTTTTTGCTGATCCATCTAAGGCTAAAAAATATTTGAATTTTAAACCTCAAATGTCATTGAAAGACATGTGCGAGGATTCATGGAAATTTGCAATAAAAAATGAACAACAATAGTAAACAACTTTACATTTCAATATTTATATTAACTATATTTTCTCTATATCAAGTTTATTTTAATTATGGCGATATTAATAAAGATGGAGTTATTTATTTAATAAATGCTCAACATATGATTAATGGTGATTACGATATGGTATATCAAACATATAATTGGCCATTTTTTTCATTTTTGATCATGATCATTCATAAATTAAGTGGATTATCTTTATTTTATTCAGCACAGTTTATATGTATATTTTCATTTATTTTTGCGTCCACCTTTTTTTTAAAAACCATACCTTTAATAAGTTTAAATAAAGTTTCACCTTATTATGGATTAGTTATTCTATTAACATCTATTCCAATTGCTGATAATTACCTTGTTATGATTTTAAGAGATCATGGTTTTTGGGCCGGGTTTTTTTTAGGCCTTTATTTTTATTTAAAATGGTTAAAACAAAATAGAAATTTAGATTTATTCTTATGGGTCTTTTCTTTAATTCTAGGTACATTATTTAGACCTGAATGTTTAATTTTTCTTCTCCTTTTTTCTTTGACGGCCTTAATTTATTTAAATCATGAAAGGAAAAAGTTTTTTATAGCAATAATACTTATTAGTATTTTAAGTATTTTTATTATTATTTTCTCACTAAATGGTATTAATTTTGGCCGACTCAGTGAATTTATATCAAGACCTCTTGCTGTTTATAATAATTTATATAACCAAATTCCAATTTTTTCTAATGATTTTTGGTTATCAAGTTTATTAAATGATTATTTAACTAGCTTTAAATTTTTATTTTTTTCTTATGTTGCCCTTGATAAATGGATATCTGGGATTGGTTTTTTTTCAATCATTCTTTTTTTTATTTCATTAAGATATAAACTTGTTAAAGAACATAATCATGTTCTTATTATTTTAATTATTAGTTCTGCATTAATTCCTATTTTTAATTTTTATCAATATTATGTTTTATCTGAACGATATTTTGTTTTAAGTTGGTTTATTGTTTATTTATATGCATCTTTAGGTTTGTATTTTATTTGGAATAAACTAAATGATGAAATTATTAAAAAATACAAAATTAAATATTTAGTTTCTTTTTATTTAATTATTAGCTTCCTAATAGTGATTATTGACATACAAAAAAATAATTATGAAAGGGAAGCTGCAGAATGGATAAAAACAAATATTGAAGAAATTGAAAATGTATATTTCCAATCTCCAAGAGTTAGCTACTATTCAAATTTTTTGCCAATGATTAAATATGAATTAAATGATGCATTAAAAAACACGAATTTTAATTTTTTTATTATAGAAAATCACGGTAGCGATTTCGAAACTTTACATAAAAATAGTAATTTTGAAGTAATTAAAAATTTTAAAAATTATAAAAATTATAAATCAATCTTAATTTATAAACGGAAATAATATTATATTTATAATAACTTTTTGTTCTTGGCCTAAATTTCTTTACTACTTTATTGATGTATAATTTAATATCTTTTTTATCTTTTTACCAATGACTAACAAGCTTGTAATATTTGATTTAGATGGAGTTCTAATTGATTCCAAAGAATACCATTTTAATGCTTTAAATATGGCATTAGAAAATATATCTAAAGATTTTGTAATAAGTAAAAAAGATCATCTGATTTCTTTTGACGGATTACCAACTAGAGAAAAATTAAAACAATTAAAAATTAAACGCAATCTTCCTGAAAAATTTTTCAACCAAATTTGGCATGACAAACAACAATATACTCTCGATATTTTAAATAAGTATGTTCAAATTGACCATGAGCTTATTAAGCTAATAAGCAAACTAAAGAGCCATAAATATACAATCTGTGTAGCTAGTAATAGTATTAAAGTTACAATTGAAACTGTTTTAAAAAAACTTGGGTTAGATGATTTAATTGACTTTTTCATCAGTCATGAAGACGTTACATTAAATAAACCCCACCCAGAAATTTTCTGGAAATGTATGACATTAGCTAATTGTATTCCAGAAAACACAGTTGTAATTGAGGATAGTAATTTTGGAAGGCTTGCTGCTAAAAATTCTCATTCTAATTTAATACCAGTTGAATCAAGAGCTGATATTAACGAGAATCTAATTAATAAAATTATTCATATTTTGGATCAAAATATTATGAAAAAACCATGGAAATCAGAAAAACTTAACATATTAATTCCAATGGCAGGAAATGGATCAAGGTTTCAAGCCCAGGGATACACATTTCCAAAACCCCTTATAGACATAAGAGGGAAGCCTATGATTCAAGTTGTTGTTGATAATCTCAATGTTCAAGCTAATTTTATTTTTATTGTTCAAAAAGAACATTTTGACAAATATAATCTTAATTATTTACTTCCACTAATTGCACCTGATTGCAAGATTGTTCAAGTTGATGGGGTTACAGAGGGAGCTGCTTGTACAACTTTACTAGCTAAAGAATTCATTAATAATGAATCTCCACTTTTATTAGCTAATTCTGATCAATTTATTGAGTGGGATAGCAATGAAACTTTGTATTCTTTTTCTAACGATAAGATTGATGGAGCGATTATTACTTTTGAATCCACACATCCTAAATGGAGTTATGCAAAAGTTGGAGAAGATGGTTATGTTGTTGAAGTAGCAGAAAAAAAACCTATAAGTAAAAACGCAACTGTTGGGATTTATTTTTGGAGAAAAGGATCTGATTATGTGAAGTATGCTGAACAGATGATAAATAATAATATTAGAGTTAATAATGAATTTTATGTATGCCCTGTTTTTAATGAAGCCATTAACGATGGGAAAAAAATAAGAATCTCTGAAATCAGTAATTTTGGTATGTGGGGCATTGGTACTCCTGAGGATTTAAATTTCTTTCTTGAAAACTATAAAGGAAATATTTAGTTGATTAATATAGCTCACAGAGGATTATTCAATGGACCTAATAAAAAAAAAGAAAATAATCTTGAACAAATCAAATCTGCTATTAAAAATGGTTATGAAGTGGAAATTGATTTAAGATTGATCCAAGATAGACTATATCTTGGACATGATGAAATTCAAGAAACGCTAGAACTCAAATGGTTGAATGATCATAAAAATAAATTATGGATTCATTGTAAAAATATTTTCACTGTCGACTTTTTTTATGAATTAAATTTAGGTTTTAACTATTTTTTTCACAACATTGATCATTTAACAATAACAAGTAAAAATTATTTATGGGTCTATCCAAAGAAACCCTACACAAAAAATTCTATTGTTGTATGTAATACTAAAGATGAAATAGATGATGTTTTAAACTCAACAATAAAACCTTTAGGTATATGCTCCGATTTTTCTTTTTATGTACATGAATTAATAAATAATTAAATTTACCTTTATATTATGGAAAATTTTGAAATATATTTGTTATTTAAAATTCTTTTTTTAATAATTATTTATCTTTTTTTAATTTTTTATTGGAAAAAATCAAATTTTCTTTTTGTAAAAAAATATAATTCTATTCAGAGAATTCATGTTGGTGAAATTCCAAGACTTGGTGGAGCAATTTCTTTTTTATCAATATTTTTTTCTTTTTTTATTTATATAGACCAACATGATAATTTAATACCTATCCTTCTTCTTTCGTTTATTCCAATTTTTGTGACAAGTTTAAAAGATGATATTTTTCAAAATTCTTCACCAAAATTTAGATTGATTTCAATGATATTTGCTGTGAGTATTTTTTTTAATTTTTTTTCTTTTGATTTCCCAGAATTAAATACTTTTTTTATTCAGGATTTATTATCTAATAATAATTTCTTAGCACACGTATTTTTTTTATTTTCATGCCTGGTAATGATTAATGGAAATAATCTAATTGACGGAACTAATGGCCTCATGGCCACAACAAATCTATGTCAATTGTTAGCTTTGTTATATTTGTTTGATAGTTACAATGATATATTTATTGTTAAATATATTATTTGTTTCATTATTCCTCTTGCTATTTTTTTGATTTTTAATTACCCGTTTGGAAAAGTTTTTATGGGTGACTCCGGTGCTTATTTATACGGTTTTTTTATAAGCCTTCTTGTTATTATTTTTTTTGGAAAATATCCAAATACTAATCCATTGGCAGCAGTATTAATATTAATTTATCCATGCTATGAATTATTATTCACATTTATTAGAAAAATAAAAAATAATATACACCCTTTTAAACCTGACAATGATCATTTGCATACCATCATTTACAAAAAACATAAAAATAAAAATAATTTAATTAGAAATAATTTTGTTTTACCAATACTATTTCCTTTTTGGTTTTTACCACCTATATTGTCTATAATATTTATTCAAAACCAATCAGGTTTGATTTTTTCAATATTTTTATTTATTTTTATCTACAATAGCTTCTATTTCTTATTTAAATCTAAATACTAGTTACTACTTTTACTAAGAATAATAAAAGAAAATATCAATTGAGAATAAATTATGTATTTTAAGCTATAATTTAAAGGTAATTTTTTTGATTAAAGCTAGTGAAAATACCTTTTAATAAACCTTTTGTGACAAAAAATCCGCTATCTAATTTTAAAGATGTAATTCTTAATGAAAAATATAGTGGGGATGGACCTTTTACAAAAGCCTGTCATGATATTTTGGAAAAAATTTATAATACCAAAGTTCTTTTAACTACATCATGCACCCATGCTTTAGAGATGACAGCTATTCTATGTGATATACAGCCTGGCGATGAAGTAATTATGCCTAGTTTTACATTTGTATCTACAGCTAATGCTTTTGTGAATTATGGCGCAAAAATTGTTTTTGTTGATATCAATCCAGAAACTATGAACATAGATGAAAATAATATTGAAAGTGCAATAACAAATAAAACAAAAGCAATTGTTGTAGTTCATTATTCTGGTTATTCACCTGATATGAATTTGATAGCAAAAATAGCTAAAAGAAATAAGGTTTTTCTTATTGAAGATGCTGCACAAGCTATTGGGAGTGAGTTTCATAGAAAAAAATTAGGAACATTTGGTGATCTCTCATGCCTTAGTTTTCATGAGACAAAAAATATTCAATGTGGAGAAGGTGGAGCTCTAATAATAAATAATAAACAAATGTATACTGATGCTGAGGTTATTCGTGAAAAGGGAACAAATAGAACTCAGTTTTTTAGAGGCGAGGTTGATAAATACAGATGGATCTCAAAAGGCAGCAGTTATCTCCCATCAGAATTTAATGCAGCGTTTTTGTATGATCAATTAAAAAAATTAGACACAGTTACTGCTAAAAGAATATCCTTATGGTGTAGATACTATAAAAAACTATCTAAATTAAAAAATATTGACCTACCAAACTATAAAAAAGAAGCTAAACATAATGGACATATTTTTTACATTAAAGTGAAAAATTTATATGAAAGATCGCAATTGATTAATTTTTTAAATGAAAAAGGTATTTGTAGTGTTTTTCATTACATACCATTACATGAATCTATTAAGTGTAAAAAATATTATAAGTTTAAAGGTAGAGATAGATTTACTACAATTGAAAGCCAAAGAATACTTCGTTTGCCAATGTATTATGATTTAACTTTTAAGCAAGTAGATTTTATTTCGGAGAAAATATTTGAGTTCTATCATTAACATAGTTACACCTATTTCTCATTTATTTAAAAATAAAGAGTTTGCGGAAATTATAACTAGAAATTCTGATTTTCTTGAATGCAGGGATAGAAGCTTTAAGTTTCACGAGGGTAATCAGGCTTTATTTCATTGTGATTTTCAGCCAATTCATAATCTTTCAGATAATTTTTTTTCCTATTTAGAAAAAATTAAAAAAACTAAAAAGAACCTTAAATTAATATCTTTTCACATAGCATCCTCATGTGATCGTCCATTTTTAAAAAATGGAATGTTTGAATTAGGTGGAAGATCATATGGCTATGATGAAATGTTGTTTAATGCTGAAAAAAACTTTTCAGTAATAAAAAATATTTTTGGCGATATTGATGTTGCTATTGAAAATAATAATTTTTATCCAACTCCTGCATATAATTTTATTACCGAACCCTCATTCATAAATTCTGTTGCTGAAAATTCAGATTTAAAAATTCTTTTTGATATAGCTCATGCAAAAGTCACATCAGTCAATAAAGATATTGATTATGAAGACTACAAAAGCCAGATAAACTTTGATAGGGTAATTCAGCTTCATATTTGCAAACACGGACTTAGAGAAGATGGATTAGCTTTTGATGCACATGATGCCCCTGATGATGATTTATATAATGAAGTTTTAGGCTTAATTAAATTAAATTCAGGAATTAAGTACCTAACAATTGAATATTACAAAGATGTTGAAATTCTTATTCCTATACTTGAAAAATTTCGAAATATTAAAAGTTATGCAAGCTGAACCTACCAAAAAAAAAACAATTATTATTACAGGTGGATCAGGTCAGGTTGGATATGATGTATGTCAAAGAATTGATAAAGAAAAATTTAATATTATTGCCACCGATTTAAACTATCCTGAGAAAAAAATTACTGGTGTTGATTATTATCTTTATGACACCACAAATGTTGAAGAAAAGAAAAAATTTTATGATTACGTTCATAATAAATATGAAAAAATTGACATTCTTATAAATAATGTTGGAGTTGCTGTTTTTTCAAACTTTACCGAAAGAACAGAAGATGAGTTTGATTATGTTATGAATGTTAACTTGAAAAGTGTTTTTTTTGATATTCAATGTTTTATCAAATATTTTGATTTAAATAAACTGAAGGCTGGAAAAATAATTAATATTTCTTCAATTTTTGGCCTGGTTAGTCCGGATTTTAGAAATTATACTGATTTAGCTAGAAACAGTTCTGAAGTTTATGGTGCTACAAAAGCTGGAATTATTCAATTAACAAAATATTTTGCAGTTCATTTAGCTGAAAGAAATGTCTCAGTTAATTGTATAAGCCCAGGAGGAATATTTAATAACAGAGATCCTCAAGGAAAAGATTTTATAAAAAACTATAGCTTTAGAACTCCAATGAAAAGAATGGCTGATGTATCTGAAATATCTAACGCAATTTTATTTTATATTAATTATGAATCAAATTTTTTAACAGGACAAAACATCGTAGTTGATGGAGGACTTACATGTTGGTAAAAAAAAATGATATATATTTCATTGCTGAAGCAGGTATTAACCATTCAGGATCATTAAAGAAAGCAATTAAACTTATTGATGATGCTTGTGAAGCTGAAGCTGATGCAATAAAGTTTCAAACATATATTACTAAATTAAGAGCTCCAAAAAATAATATGGAGGTTTTTGATATTTTGCAAAAATGTGAACTAAAACATGATGATTTCAAAATATTAAAAGACTATGCAGATGAGAAACATATTCAATTTTTTTCTACACCCTTCGACATAGAAAGTGCCGTTTATCTAAAATCTATTGATGTTGATGTTGCGAAAATTGCATCCTTTGATACAACAAACTTAGCATTGATTGAAAAATGTATTGATTTATTTCAAGATTTAATAATATCAACTGGTATGACTTCAATTGAGCAAATAAACAATGTTGTTAATAGAATAAAAGAAGATACCAATTTGATTATTTTGCATTGTATTTCGTCTTATCCGATGGCCCCTTATGAGGCAAGATTAACGAATATAAATACCTTAAAAAACTTATACAACAATCATACCATTGGTTATTCTGATCATTCTTCAGCAATTGAAGTTCCTCTATATGCAATAGCAGCTGGAGCTCAAGTTATTGAAAAACACTTTATGCTTGAAAACGATAAATGCGTTGACGAACCAGTTTCAATTACCAAAAATATATTTAAAAATATGGTTACGGAGGGGAATAAAATTTGTTCCATCTTGGGAAAAAAAGAATTTGGTGTTAGAGATGTTGAAAAGAATTCTTTGGTTTTTAGAAGATATTGAAATCTATGTACAAATTAGTTAAAAACAATAAAGGTCAAAAACTTTGGAAAAAAGCTTGTGAAATAATTCCTGGTGGAAATGGTCTTTTATCAAAAAGACCTGAAAGGTATTCTCCAGATTTATGGCCAATTTATTTCTCAAAAGCCAAAGGTTGTTTCATTTGGGATTTAGAAGGAAATAAATTCATCGATATGGCACAAAATGGCATAGGCAGCGCCATTCTTGGCTATGCTGATTCAGATGTTGATAAAGCTGTTTTAAATTCAATAAAAACAGGAGTAAATACAACTCTTAACCCACCTGAAGAATATGAATTAGCGAAGTATTTATTAAAAATTAACCCAGGAATGAGTCAAGTAAAATTTGCTCGTGGTGGTGGAGAGGCCATGAGTGTTGCTATCAGAATTGCGCGAGCAAATTCTAAATATGACAAAGTTTTGTTTAGTGGTTATCACGGCTGGAATGATTGGTATATTGCTGCAAATGTATCTAAAAGATCTAATTTAGATGATCATCTTATTCCAGGCCTTAATCCAATCGGCGTTCCTGATGCATTAAGAAATTCTGCTATTCCTTTTATTTATAACGATTGTGAAGATTTTTTAAAAAAGTTAAAAATACATAAAAATATTGCCGCAGTAGTTATTGAAGGAGCCAGATACTATGGTCCAAACAAGGAATTCATTAAACTTATTGAAAAAGAAACAAAAAAAAGAAATATAAGTTTTATTGTTGATGATATTACCTCTGGGTTTAGAATTGGACCAAGTGGAACATATATTAATTATGGCTATAAGCCTGATATGGTTGTTTATGGAAAGGCATTAGGTAATGGATATGCCATATCAGCAATCGTAGGGACTGAAAAAGCAATGTCGATTTCATCGGAAACATTTATTAGTTCAACGATGTGGACTGAAAAAGTGGGTTTTTCGGCAGCTCTTGCATGTTTAAAAAAACTCAATAATGAAAAGGTTTATAAACATTTAGTTAGTACTGGAAAAAATATTGGGTTAATTTGGAATAATGTCGCAAAAAAATATAATGTGGATATTGCGGTTAGTGATTTTTATCCATTAGTGACTTTTAAATTTAAATATCCCGAAATTGAAAATAAACTTCTAACATTGTTTATTCAAGAAATGCTCAGGCGAGGTTTTTTGGCATCCAATAGTATTTATGTAACATACGCACACAATAGTGCGATTTTAAAAAAATATGAAAAAGCTTGTGATGATGTTTTTTATATTTTAAGAAAATCAATCATAGGGAGTAATTTTGATAGTTATCTTAAAACCAAGTTAAGGTATGATTCATTTGCTAGGTTAAATAAATGAAAGTAATTGCAATACTTCAAGCGAGAATGTCTAGTTCAAGATTGCCTGGTAAGGTTCTTTTAAACCTTAATGAAAAAACAATTATTGAACATGTTTATAATAATGTTAGAGCATCTAATTTAGTTGATGAAGTTTTCATTGCTACAAGCACTGATAAAAGCGATGATCAAATTGAAAGCTTGTGTATAAAAAAAAAATTTAACGTATATAGAGGAAGTCTTGATAATGTTCTTGATAGATATTTTAATGTTGCCTCTGAACACAAAGCGAATATTGTTGTAAGGATAACTTGCGACTGTCCTCTTGTAAGTAGTGAAACAATTGATAATCTTATAAAAATATTAATCGATAATAATTATGATTATGCAAGTAATACGTGCCCGCCAGCATCATCAATTTACCCAGATGGTAGTGACGTAGAAGTTTTCACATTTGATGCTCTAAAAAAGGCTTACTTCTCAAACAGTAAATATGTTAATAAAGAACATGTTACATTTCAATTTTGGCAAGATAGAGCATTCAATTCTTTTCAATTAAAAGACCTTAATAATAATTATAGTCATCTTAGATATACTCTGGATTATGATGAGGATTATGAAGTCATAAAATATATTTATAATAGTCTTCAGAAAATCAAAAAAAATAAAACTTCCGTCATGGATATTATAGATATATTAGATAAATCAGAAATCAAGAAGTTAAATAGCAAATACTATCAAGGTATAAATTGGTAATAGATTAATTTATGATTGAAAACATTATGCTGTCTGGAAAAAATATTTTATTAAAAATATTAAATAAAAAAGATGTTACTAAAGATTATTTAGATTGGCTAAACGATCCACTTATAAATAAATTTCTTGAAGTAAGATTAAATCCACCAGCGACAATTCAGGATTTAATTATATATGTTGAAGATCATGCAAAATTAAAAAATTCATTTTTATTTGGTATGTATACCGCTAAAATGGAGTTAATCGGTACATTAAGATTACATGATATTAATAATTATCACCAATTTGCTTATGTCGGAATTATGATTGGAAATAAAAAATTTCATGGAAAAGGTTTTGGAAAAGAAGCTTTGGATTTAATATCAAAGCATTCAAAAGAAACTTTAGGTTTAAATTATCTATATGCAGGATGTTATGAAAATAATAAAGCATCATTCAATTGTTTTATTAATTCAGGTTTTAAAAAAGAATGTGTAATAAAAGATTATTGGCTATTTGAGGGTAATCGTGTTTCTCAATTAATGTTAAAAAAAGAACTTAATTAGAAGTATGAAAAAATTATTTGTAAATTTTTTCAAATCACTTGATAAGTCAACAAAAAACAATATTTATTTATATGTTCTTTTCTCTTTTATAACTGCTCTTCTTGAAATGATTGGTGTTGGTTTGATTTATCCTTTTGCAAATTTTATATTTACCGAAGATTATCAGATTCTCAATTACATACCATTTAATGCAAAGTTATCTTTAATAAATACAATATACCTTCCATTTATATTGCTACTAATGCTAGTGTTTTTTTTCTTGATAAAAAATATTTTATTAATCTATATTAACTTTTTACTATATAAGTTTTTAGCAAATATAAGACATAACTTATCCTGTAATTTATTTAATAAGTATATATATTTTAATTATGATTATTTTCTTAATAAAAATTCTGGAGAAATTACTTGAAATCTAACAACACTTATTAATGATTTAAATTCAAGAGTAATTATTCCTTCAGGTTTATTTTTATCAGAATTTTTGATATTGCTATTTACATTTTTTATAATTTTAATTATCAATTTTCAGGCCTCTTTATCATTAATTCTTTTTTTTATTATTCCTTTTTATTTTTATTATAAATTTATTAAAAGTAAACTAATAAAATATGGAGGTATAGCCCAAACTAATGAATCACTTAGAATTGATAAAATAAACCAAATGATAGGTGGAATTAAGGAAATTAAAATTCACAATAAAGAAGATTATTTTATAGATAACTATAAAAGTTATGATCTAAATGTTACTAAATCGAATCAATTAATCTCTACCTTAACTCAATTTAATAAATATTTACTTGAGCTTGTATTAATTTTTGCTCTTGCATTTCTGGTTATATATTACTTTTTTGTTAACAGTAGTTTTAATATTTCAGCACTAATGCCTATATTATCTTTATATGTCATGGCTGCATTTAAATTAATGCCTTCATTTAATAGAATTAATAATTCAATTCAAACTATGAGATGGGGTGGTAACGTATTAAAAATTACAACAAATATTCTTAATACAAATTCTAAAAATTTAAATTACAAGCTGAAAAGACCAGAAATTTTTAATAAACATATTAATTTTACTAATATTAACTTTAGATATAAAAATCAAAAGACACTTGTATTTAAAAACCTTAACTTAAAAATAAAAAAAGGAAGTATGATTGGCATTACAGGGGATTCAGGTTCAGGAAAAACAACATTATTGAATATTATTCTTGGTATCTTATTACCTTCATCGGGTCAGATAAGGATTGATGGAAAAAAAATAACAAAAAATAATTATCAATCTTTTAAAAAATTAATTGGATTTGTTCCACAAGATGTTTTTCTAACTGACTCTTCTATACTTTCAAATGTTGCTTTTGGTATACCTGAGGATGAAATTGATATTGAAAGGGCAGTTCAATGTCTAAAAAATAGTAAGATTTATGACTATGTTTTATCTCTAAAAAATGGATTTAGAACGAAAGTAGGAGATAGAGGGATTCGCCTATCTGGCGGACAAAAGCAAAGAATTGCAATTGCGCGTTCTCTTTATCATGGTGCACAAATACTTGTTTTTGATGAAGCTACAAGTGCACTGGATTATTCGACAGAATCTGAAATAATGAAAACTATAAATAGTCTTGAAAATAAATATACTATTATCATTGTTGCCCATAGACTTAATACTTTAAGTAAATGTAACCTAATTTATAAAGTAAAAAATCAAAAACTCAGTTTGGATAGAAGCTAATATTTTTTATGAATATAATAAACGACTCTGATTTAACATTTGTTATTCAAGGTGCTGTAAGTGATACCCAATCACTTACAAGATGTATACAAAGTATAAAAAAATACTTTTTTGATTCAAAAATAATACTTTCAACATGGAAGGGCTCAGATTGTAGTAAATATGATATTGATAATTTAGTTTTATCTGATGATACAAATCTTGTTGAATTTTTCTATAAAAATCAAAATACTTTAAATAATATTAATAGGCAAATTATTTCTACAAGAAACGGTTTAAAAAAATCTAATACAAAATATTCAGTAAAGATAAGAACTGATATAGTTTTCAAATCAAATAAGCTCCTGAAAATTCTTGGTGGTTTAAACACTAATACATGTAAACGTTTTGACTTAAAATCTCAAATAATCACACCTATTGATTTATGTTTAAATCCAGAGAAATCAAAGCTGTTATATCATTTTAATGATTGGATTGTTGGTGGATTAACTGAAGATATATTAAAAATATTTGACATTCCTTTGATGACAAAAAAAGATTTAATTTACTATAAAGATAAAAATTTCAATATAAAAAAAATATATACACTAATAAATTGGTACGAAGATAATATTCAATATAATGTTCTTAAGAAGTATCTATTAGCAAGATTTACACCTGAGCAATATATATATAAGTTTATAGTACTTAAAAAATTTAAAAATAATTATGCTGATGCATTTTTTGTTGACAATGAACATTTAAATATACATAAATTATTCTTTGATAATTGTATTTCAAAAAATACAATATCCGATATTGATGTTATGAACTGTAAGCATATTTACAATTTTTTTACTGATAGAACGATTTTTTACACTAAATCACAAATCGAAAATAAATATTTTGACTTTAAATTTTATGCTTTTAAATTTATCGGCTTTATTAAATTATTATTAAATAATGTTCTATTTGGATATTATCCGATAATCAGAAATTTTTATTACAAAATAATTAAATAATGTTTATTTATAAAAAAGTTTGTAATATCAAGAAAACAAATAATCTAGTTGTGTTCATTACCACCTCACAATCTCCACATCTAGAAGCCTCTATAGATTATTTTCATAGAAATGCAAATTTTTATAAAGAAATTTATTTTGTTAATTTATTACCATGTGCTAGGTATAGAAATGAATATACATGGAGAACATATGTTGATTTTAAAACCAATATAATAAGAAAATTAAGAAATAGTTTTCTAAAAAAAATATACTTAAAAATTTTTCTATATAAAAATGGATTTAAAAAAATTTCATTAAAAAATAATTATCATTTACATATCTCATCAAATGATTACTTTCCTATACTTAAAACTTACTCAATGACTGAATTTAGGACCGCAGCATTAATATCAAATAAATATGAGAAATTAATTGTGAAGACAATAAAGGATACATTTAATCATGTTAAAAATATTTTAAAAAATATTAATCTTAAAAAATCTGATTCCTTTTTAATTTTTAATGGAAGGCATCCTATTGAATATTCAATAAGACATGTTTTATATAAAAATGGTTATAAAAAAATTACTTATCATGAATGTAATAATTATGCACCAAAAATTTATTTTACTAACTTTCAAATACATAATTTAAAAAAATATCATTCCTATATTCAAGAATATAAAAATTCAAATAATTTTCTACTAAAACGATGGAAAAATAATAAAAATTTAAATAATAGGTTTTTAAAAAAAAAATACGTCAGTTTTTTTACTAGTAGTTTTGATGAATATGCATTTGCCTACACCAAACCAATTAATCAATCATTACTTATTAGTAATTTATTAAAGTTTTCAAATAAAATACCACTTAAAATTCGAGTCCATCCAAATACAAAAAATAAATCACAGCAGGATATGAATTATTGGAATTACTTAAAAAAAAATTATCCAGATGTAATAATAAATTATGATGAAGATATCAACTCTTATGATTTAATCAAAGAATCCTTTTTTACCTCAAGTATTGGTTCATCTATTGCCCCTGAGTCAATAATGATAGGGGTAAATCATTTGCTTTGCGGAAATCAACATATGTATGATGGATTTAATTTTTTCTATAAGTCTTCAGAGGATAATTTTATTAATATCATCCTTGATATGTATAAAAAAAGAGATTTATTAAAAAGAATTTCTGAGGAAGACAAGGAATTCGCTGCTGCATCTCAATTATTTATACGTGATATTGGTCATGAAATTGAATTAGCGCCCTTGGGCCGTTATCCCTTCTAAAGGAAATAGATATCAATAGTTCAACATTAATTATTAATTATAATAACTTCTACTTGCAGCCAAAGTTGAAAGACTTCATTGAATCTTTTTCTAATGTAATAGAAATACCCAAACAAATAAGCCTAAATATATCAAATGATGAAAACAATTTTTTAAAAACTAATTACCTTGAAGTTGAGCTAGATTTTTTAAAAGATAAGGTTGCTCGTATCAAAAGTCAAAATATTTATTATTTAAACATCTATAGTAACAATATTCATGCTTTAAAAAATGAAATATATTTTAGTGGAAATGGAAAAATATCTTTTCATCAGTATAAATGTCATTCAAGCTATATATATATAAATAAAAATATTACACACCCTGTTAACCAAAAATATTTTTTTATAAAAACATCAAAAGAAACATTTAAAGAAATTATTAATTCAAAAATTATTTCATATGCAGATATTTCAATTATTCCAGACTATTTGCTTAAATTAGACAATAAAAAATTATTTTTTCTATTACTGTCATATTTCGCAAGAAAATTCACTCCTAATATAAGTTATAATGACCTTCTGTCAAATGCTGATGCAATTGATTTTTCAAGTATTCTAAAGACTGAAGGTTGAAATATATATGAAAAAAATTCTAATCTTTAATGCTCATTATTATCCTGGATATGCTGCCGGGGGTATTGTAAGAACAATTATAAATACAGCAGATTGGATTGGGGACAAATTTCATTTCTTCATTGTTACTAAAGATAGAGATTTGGGTGACAATAAACCTTATCCCAATATTCCGATTGATTCATGGCATGATTATGGAAAATCAAAGATAAAATATTTACCACCACACAAATTAAATTTTAGTGAATTACGTAGAATTATTAATGACTTAAAACCAGATTTTATTCATCTTAATAGTTATTATGATTTAACTTTTACCTTAAAAATTTTAATTTTGAAAAGATTAAATTTGATTAATGTAGATAAAATCGTAATGTCTCCAAGAGGAGAATTTGTTGAAGGACCAATGAGAATAAAGTATTTTAAGAAAATTTCATATGTGTTACTAACTAAACTCTTAGGATTACATAAACAAATCATTTGGCATGCATCTCTTGATCTGGAAGCATCAGGAATATCTAAAGTTATTGGTGTAGCTCAAAAAAATGTAAAAATTGCTATTGATTTACCTCTTCATCCTGACTCTATTCCAAAACTTACTATTAAACCTACTAAAGATTTTAAAGTTTTCTTCTTTTCTAGAATAACAAGAGAAAAAAATCTCGATGGTGCTCTCAAAATTTTAATGTTTGTTAAAGAAAAAATTTCTTTTGATATTGTTGGTTTTATTGAGGATCCTGATTATTGGTCAGAATGTGAGAGTCTTATAAAAAAACTTCCAAAAAATATTAAGATAAATGTTGTTGGCATGATTCCCTCTGATGAAAAACTTAAGATATTGTCATCTTATGATCTTCTTTTTTTCCCATCTCATGGAGAGAACTTTGGTCATGTAATTGCTGAGTCTATTGCTGTTGGTACTCGAGCTTTGCTTTCTAAACTACCTGCATGGCCTGATCTGCATAAAGATTCAATTGGATGGAATTTTGATTTAAATCAACCTAAGCTTTTTGCAAAAAAAATTGATGAATTATCCAGAGACATGATTACTAATAAAAACAGCCTCAGAAAACTTGTTGCTCAATCTGCAAGAAAAAGATTATTTCGTCTTTCTGGGCTTGATGAAAATATTAACCTATATCAGTAATAATATTATTAAACTCCATGAAGAATAATCATCAAATTTGCAAAAATTGTATTATGGATACATCAGATTCAGGAATTTACTTTGATGATTCTGGTATATGTGATTACTGTAATAATTTTTATACCAATATTAAGCCAAATTGGGATACTGGGCTTAAGGGTAAAAATGAGATTCACAAAATGATCGATAAAATCCGAAAGTCTGGTAAAGGTAAGGATTTTGATTGCATTCTTGGTATAAGTGGTGGTATTGATAGTTCATATATGGCATATCTTGCCAAAGTTGAATTTGGACTTAATCCCCTCATTTTTCATGTTGATGGAGGCTGGAATTCACAAGAAGCAGTAAATAATATTGAGAAACTCGTTGATCATTTGGGTCTTGAGCTTCATACAGAAGTAATTAACTGGCAGGAAATGAAAGATCTTCAGCTATCTTATTTTAAAGCCCAGGTACCCCATCTAGATACTCCTCAAGATCATGCATTTTTTGCGTCTTTATATAACTTTGCAGCAAAAAATAATATTAAATATATTCTTAATGGAGGAAACTATTCAACTGAGTGTGTTCGAGAACCTCTTGAATGGGCTTATCATGCGTCTGATATAGTTCAATTAAGAGACATACATAGTAAATTTGGAACACGCCAACTTGAAACTTTTCCATTAGCAGATATTTTTACTTATAAAATTTACTATAGATTTGTTAAAGGTGTTAAGGTGTGGAGACCTTTGAATCATCTTCCATACATCAAGAATGATGCAATTAATTTTCTTGTTAAAAATTACGATTGGCAAAAATATCCACATAAACATTATGAATCAAGGTTTACAAGATTTTATGAAGGCTATTGGTTACCAACAAAATTTGGGTATGACAAAAGACGAGCTCATTTTTCCAGTTTAATATTAACTAATCAAATGTCTAGGGCGGAAGCTCTAAAAAAAATAAATGAACCAGCATATGATCCAGAAACCATTGCTCTTGATTTTGAATATATTGCAAAAAAATTAGATTTAAGTGTTGAAGAATTCCAAAAGCTACATGCAGGCGAAAATAAAACCTGGAGAGATTATAAATCTCGACAACATTTAATAGACCTTGGAACTAAAATAATGAGATTTATTGGTGTTCAAAGAGCAATTATTAGATGATTAAAATCATAGATTATGGTCTTGGAAATTTATCTGCATTTACAAATGCCTTCAAATCTTTAAATAAAAAAGTTGATTACATAAAGAATGAATCAGATTTTAAAAATGCTAGCCATATTATTCTTCCTGGAGTGGGCTCATTTGACTTTGCTATGGAGCTTCTTAGTAGGTCTAATTTAATCCCATCCCTAAATGATGCTGTTCTTTCTAAAAAAATTCCAATATTAGGTATTTGTGTCGGAATGCAGATCATGGCAAAAAAAAGTGAAGAGGGTAAATTGGATGGTTTGTCATGGATAGATGCTGAAGTAAAAAATATGAATCACTTAAATGATAAGATCTATTTACCACACATGGGATGGAATAACATAGAATTTTCAAAAGATAACCCTTTAATTAAGAATTTAAACTCGAATCCAAATTTTTATTTTTTGCACTCTTATTACGTAAATTGTGTAGATCATGAAGCTATTCTAGCTACATCTTATTATGGCAAAGATTTTGCATGTTCCGTAAATAATGAAAATATTTTTGGTGTTCAATTTCACCCCGAAAAAAGCCATTCATCCGGATTGCAGTTGTTAAAGAATTTTAGTGAGCTTTAAATAACATGTTAATGCCCCGGATTATTCCTTGTTTGCTGATACATAAAGACGGTCTTGTTAAGTCAGTAAATTTTAAAGACTATAAGTATATTGGCGACCCCATAAATACTGTAAAGATTTTCAATGAAAAAGAAGTTGATGAATTAATCGTTCTTGATATTGATGCTACAAGAAATAATACTAGACCTAATTTTAACTTAATTAGTAAAATTGCATCAGAATGTAGGATGCCACTTTGCTATGGCGGGGGTGTAAAGACTGTAAATGATGCAAAGGAAATTATTCGTTTAGGTGTTGAAAAGGTTTCAGTAAGCTCTGCTGCAATAGAAAATCCACAGTTAGTTTCTGAAATCGCAAATGAAATTGGAAGTCAAAGTATATCTGTTGTTATTGATTATAAAAAGAATATATTTGGTAATTATGAGATTTGGATAAATAATGGCCAGGTAAACACAAAGAAGTCTTTATTAAAGAACTTACCAGATTTCACATCACTAGGTGCTGGGGAATTAATTTTTAATTCGATTTCAAATGATGGGACGCTTCGAGGTTATGATATTTCTTTAGCAAAAAATATACGATCTAAAATAAATACACCAATAACTTTTTTAGGTGGCGCAAGCTCTTATGAAGATATGTCATCAATGATTAATGAAGTTGGAGTTGTAGGGTTAGCTGCGGGTAGTTTATTTGTTTTCAAGGGCAAATATAAAGCTGTATTAATTAATTATCCAAAATATGATGATAAAGTTAAAATATTTAAGAGTTTATAATTTGTATGGGCATTAATACAAAAAAAATACCAAGGAAGATTTTAATTTTTGGTATATCAGGTATGTTAGGCAGTACATTTTTTAGATACTTGTCTGAAAATGAAAATTACTATCTATATGGTACTGTAAGAGATAATCAAAAAAAAAATTTGGTTCGTCGGATATGTCCTAATGGTGAAATACTTGTTTTTAATAAATTTTTAGATGAAAGTTTATTAGAAAAGTTTTTTAATGAAATCAAGCCGGATTTTGTTATTAATTGTATTGGTATTATAAAACAGTCTAATAATTCTATTAATACATCATCTTATATTGCCATCAATTCTTTATTTCCTCATTTATTAAGTAATATTAATGAAAAGTATAATTCTAAATTAATACAAATAAGTACTGATTGTGTATTTTCTGGAAAAAAAGGAATGTATTCTGAGCAAGATATTCCAGATGCATCTGATATTTATGGTAGATCAAAACTTTTAGGTGAGCTGGTTGATAATAAAAAAAACCTCACTATAAGAACTTCAATTATTGGTCACGAAATCCAAAGTTTTAATAGTTTATTAAATTGGTTTTTGAGTCAAACAAATAATATTACAGGTTTTTCAAGAGCAATATTTTCTGGGTTTACAACGTTGGAATTAGCAAAAATATTTGAAAATTATATTTTACCTAATGATAGATTGACTGGTCTTTATCACGTTTCATCTAATCCAATAACTAAATATAATTTATTACTCAAAATAAAAGACATTTATGAAAAAGAAATATCAATTACCAAAGATGAAGATTTTGAAATTGATAGATCATTGAATTCTAAAATTTTTAGAGAAATGACTGGTTTTTCGCCAAAATCATGGGATAGTATGATATTTGAAATGAAGGAATACAATAACTACGTTAGGCTGAATAAAGATGTTTGATAATAAAGTTTTACTTATTACAGGTGGAACTGGTTCTTTTGGGAATGCAGTTCTTAAACGTTTTTTAAAATCTAAAATTAAAGAAGTAAGAATCTTTAGTAGAGATGAGAAAAAACAAGATGATATGAGAAAATTTTATAATAATTCTAAAATTAAATTTTATGTTGGTGATGTAAGAGATTTTTCTAGTCTAGAAGAGGCAATGAGGGGTGTAGATTATATTTTTCATGCTGCCGCATTAAAACAAGTACCATCATGTGAATTTTATCCAATGCAAGCTGTACAAACCAACATCATTGGAACTCATAATGTTATTTCTTCAGCAATAAAATCTAATGTTAAAAAGGTAATTTGCCTCAGTACTGATAAAGCAGTTTATCCTATAAATACAATGGGAATTAGCAAGGCCATGATGGAGAAGGTTATGGTTGCTTCATCCAGAAATATTAGTAACAATAAGACAGTAATATGTGGAACAAGGTATGGTAACGTTATGGCTTCAAGAGGATCAGTCATTCCTTTAATGTTTAACCAGGCATTAAGTGGAAGTCCTATTACAATAACTGATCCAAGAATGACTAGATTCATGATGTCGTTAGATGATGCTGTTGATTTGGTTATTTATGCCTTTGTGAATGGAAAAAATGGTGATATCTTCGTCCAAAAATCACCTGCAACAACTATTGAAACTTTATCAAAAAGTATTCTAGAGATTCTTAATATGAGTGATCATCCAATTAAAGAAATTGGTATTAGACATGGTGAAAAACTTCATGAAGTTTTATTGAGCTCTGAGGAGATGGCCCATGCTCATGATATGGGAAATTACTTTAGAGTCTCACCTGATGTAAGAGATTTAAACTACAACATATACATTGATAAAGGAAATAAAAAAAATAAAAAAAATAAAAATAGTTTAAATTTTAATTCTTCAAATACTCAGCAGCTTGATTCTAAAGAGCTGCTGAATTTACTGTGTAAATTAGAGTATGTCCAAGATGTTTTAAAAAATCCGACGCAAACTGAAGGTTTTTAATGAACAATTTTAAAATTATAACTATAGTTGGAACCAGACCGGAGCTTATTAAGCTATCCTGTATCGTTAAAAAGTTAGATAAATATACAAATCATATTCTTGTGCATACTGGACAAAATTATGATTACGAGTTAAATCAAATTTTTTTCGAAAATCTGAATATTAAAAAACCAGACTATTTCCTAAATGCTGGTTCAGATAATCCTATGGAAACAATCGGAAAAATACTTCTAGAAATTGACAAAGTCATTAATAAAGAAAAACCTGATTCAGTACTAATTTTAGGAGACACTAACAGTTCATTATCTGCTATAGCGGCCAAACGAAAAAAAATTCCAATATTTCATCTTGAGGCGGGAAATAGGTGCTTTGATGAAAATGTTCCAGAAGAAATTAATAGGAAAATAGTTGATCATATTTCTGATGTAAATTTAACTTACAGTCATATTGCTCGTGAGTGCTTGATTAGGGAAGGGTTGCCTATAGATTTTTCAATACAAGTTGGTAGTCCAATGAAGGAGGTAATAAATCTCTTTACAAAGGATATTGAAAAATCTGAAATCTTAGATAGTTTAAAATTAAAAAAACATAATTATTTTGTTGTAAGTTTACATAGAGAAGAAAATATTGATGATACAAAAAATTTTATTAATTTAGTTGATATTATAAATAGTGTAGCTATCAAATTTAAATTGCCAATTATTTTTTCAACACATCCAAGAACATTAAACAAAATAAATAATGAAAAAATTAAATTTGAAAAAAATGTCAATCTTATAAAGCCCCTTGGTTTTTTTGACTACATTCAGCTTCAAAAATGCTCAAAAGCTGTTCTATCAGATAGTGGTACAATCAGTGAGGAAGCTTCAATATTAAACTTTCCTGCACTAAATATGCGATCATCACAAGAAAGGCATGAGGCTTTTGAAGAAGGAGCTGTTATGTTGGTAGGCTCTAATAAAAACAGAGTTTTTCAATGTCTTGATCTTTTGAAAAATCTAGATTTAGATAAAAATAGAATAGTAAAAGATTATGATGTTGAAAACGTGAGTGATAAAGTAATAAAAATTATATTAAGCTTTACTGATCAAATATTATCAAAGAGAAATAAAAATTTTTAGTTTTACGCTCTTCCAAAATCATCTTCATATCTTTTAATATCATTTTCACCAAGATAAGAACCAGATTGAACTTCAATAATGATAAGAGGTTTTTTATTTGAAGGGTTGCTAAGCCTGTGTTTTGATTTTTTTGCAATAAATGTTGATTCATTTTTATTAACTATATATTCAGCCTCATTATTTTGCACTTTAGCCTTCCCATCAATTACTATCCAATGTTCACTTCTAAATTTATGAGATTGAAGACTTAGGGAATGTTTGGGTTTTACCTCAATCATTTTAATTTTATATGATTCTGTTTGTTCAATGATGGTGTATTTGCCCCAAGGTCTTTTGCTTGTTAAATGAGTAGTTAAGATGTCCTTTTTTTCTTCTTTTAATTTTTCTAATACCAGTTTTATATCATGGATATGATTTTTATCAATTATTAAAAGTGCATCTTTTGTATCTATAACTATTAAATTACTAACTCCAACTGCAGCAATGAAGTTATTTTTTGATGATTGAATGAATGAGTTTTTTGATTTGAAGAAGATTCCACTCCCTTGAATCGTATTATCGTTTGAATCCTTTTCATAATTTTCTATAAAAGCAGACCAATTTCCAATATCACTCCAATCAAAATCTGCCTCAATAACATTTATATTATTTGATTTTTCAAATAATGCATAATCAATCGAAATAGAATCATATTTACTAAATTCATCATCAGGTAATAATATTTTTTCATTATTAAAGTTATCAATCTTATCAATTTGTTTCAATATATTATTAGATATTGTTAATAATGATGGTTGAAATTTTTTAATTTCTGTTATTAGTGTATCGTTGTAAAACAGAGATATACCAGAATTCCAGAAGTATTTCGATGATTTAAAATATATTTGTGCTTTTGATTTGTTTGGCTTTTCATGAAATTTTTTGACAGTAAAACCGCAATTTTTTATTAAATTTGATTTTTCTATATATCCATAATTTGTATCGGCTGAGGTAGGATTAATGCCAAAAGTAATTATTTTTTGACTATCCATATTTAAGCACGATAACCCTCTATCAATAGTTTTGCAAAAACCTTTATCATCATTTATTAAATGATCTGCTGGGACAACTAATATATTGCTATCTAAAAAATTTTTCTTTATCCATGAGGTAGCAAATACTATAGCAGGTGCAGTATTCTTTGCTTGGGGTTCAAGGATAAATTTTGTATGTAAATTAAATTTTTTAGCTTCATCCTTACATAAAAAGAAGTAATCCAAATTCGTAATAGTTAGTGCAAAAGGTTTACCATTGATTTCAATCAAATTTTTTAATTTACTTATTCTTCGATATGTTTTTTCAAGAAGTGTTTCATTATCTTTAAGCTTTATAAATGGTTTTGGTCGTCCTTCTCTTGAAAGAGGCCATAATCTGCTCCCTACGCCTCCACATAATATTATCGGTATTATTTTTTTCATAATAATTTTTATAAATCTTTTTTAAACTAACTCTCTTATAATTTCAATTATATAAGATATGATTAATACAATTAATAATTCTTTTAAAATGGTAAAATCTAAAATGGATAAAAATAGTATTGTTATTGTCGCAGATTCTTTTTACCCTGATGTCACATCAGTATCTGTTCAAATTCAAGATTTAGTTAATCAATACATTATTGATGGTTATAGATGCTATGTAATATTACCAAGCAATAAAATAAACACTAAAAACTTTTTAAAGAAAAGATTTAAAAAAAATATCACATTAATTTACCTTAAAACATTCGATATAAAAAATAAATCATATATCTTAAGAGCATTATCAGAATTTGTTATGCCATTTTTATTGAAAAAAAACTTTAATAAGGAATTAATAAATAAAGATGATATTTTAGGTATTATTTCATACTCACCTTCAATCTTTTTTGGTTTTTTTATTTCATATTTAAAAAAAATTTATAATTGTAAATCTTATCTCATTGCACGTGATCTTTTTCCAAGATGGGCTGCAGATCTTAATTTAATAAAATTTAACAGTATAGAATATTATTTTTTAGATTTTATAAATAACTATCAATATAAAATTGCTGATCATATAGGAATTCAATCAAAGGGAAACTTAAGTTTTTTTAACAATAAATATAGAGACAAAATTGAAATACTTCCTAATTGGTTAAATACCCAAAAGAAAATAAAAAAAAATATAAACTCTAATTTAATAAATAAACTTAAAAATAATAAAAAAATTATAGTTACATATACCGGTAATATTGGCATTGCTCAAGGGTTTAAATCCATCTTAGATATGATATTACAATTAAAAAATAATAATAAAATTTATTTTGTTGTATTTGGGAGAGGTGACAATTTTTATAAATTAGATAATCAAATTAAAAACTATAAATTAAAAAATATTTATTTATCTAGTGAAATTTCATCTGAATTAATGGATGAGATTTATGATATTTCTAATATTGGATTAGTTTCTTTAGATGTTAGACATACTACTCACAATATCCCTGGAAAATTTATTAATTATTTAAAATCTGGATTACCTGTTTTTGTTAAATGCAATAAAACTAATGATTTATTTTCTTTAGTCAATAATAATTCACTTGGTTGTGCTGTTGATTCTGATGATTCAGAATATTTAAAAAATAAATTACTTAAACTCGCAAATGAAGTTGTGAAAAAAAATGATTACCATGATAGATGTAAAAAATTTTTTAAGAAAAATTATGATGTCAGAAATATTTCAAAACAGATACTTAAAAAACTAAATATATAATTTTTTGAAATTACCCATTTGGATTTTTTGCTTGCCATATCTTATAAAAATATAAATTCCCCAAGATATTACAAATAAAATTCTTCAAGGTCCCTAAATTTTTGTATAACTTTTAACACCTTAACACCAGTCCAGTTTTGATTTTTTCCATAACCATATGATGCTTTAACAAATGATACATTATTATCATTTGCAGCATGAGCATCGCCAATCGTATCACCTATATAATATCCTCTTTGATATTTAGATGATTTTGAAATAATGTATGAAATCATTTCTCTTTTATTGCGATTTGATTTATTTGAATCACTACATTCAATAAATTCAAAATAATTGTTCCATTCAAAATGATCAATTAGTTTTTGTGTTGGCGCTAATCTTTTATTTGTTGCTATCGCCATAGGTATATTTATGGCATGAAGGTTATGTAGAACTTTAATTACATCAGGATAGGGTTTGGTATACTTAACCACTTGCTCATCATGCATGGCAATAAATAATTGCACAAATTCATCTAAAGATTTTTGATGATTAGGGCCTAATATTTCCGAAGCGGTATCCCGAAGGGGTGGTCCGATGAGAATATTTTTTGCGTAATCGATTCTTTCAGGAGCAAGTTGTTTGGTAATGCTCAGAAAGCATTGGTATATGGCTTGTTCAGAGTCAACCAATGTCCCATCAAAATCAAAAATGAAAGCTGAGGTCAAACGGGTTCCCACTGATTACTTTTAATAGATTTGTATGCGGCTTCCATTGCAGCCACCTGCTGAATGGCATCATCCATACTTAATTTGTTGCTTTCTTGATTGTTATGAATGCAATTAACAAAGTGATTAATTTCTAAATCAAAATGATTCCCCTTTTGAATTTTTTCAATAAATGGAGTGGACCCATCTAACTCGTAACTAATAATCGCCTCATCATTTTCATGCTGCCATACGGTATGGCATTTTAATCGTCCTTTTTCCCCAAATAATTCAAATTCGGATCTTCTTGTGCATTCAAAACTAATATCAAAAGTAGCACGTCGCTGATCAGCAAACTCTATAATTCCACTAGAAGACATATCCGCTTGATAACTATTCTTTTTAGCAAAGGAATTCACTTGTTTAATGCGCCCCCCCATAACTTGTCTGAGTGTGTGAATGGCATAGGGGCCGATATCCCATAAGGCTCCACCACCGTCTTGCATAGATCGATTTATTCGGTAGTAACGTGCTGGCTGGATTGGAAAGGAAAACATGCTGTGTGCATATTGAATTTTCCCTAATTTGCCTGAATTAATAAAGTCTAAAATAAAATTAAATTGTGGATGAAAAACATACATAAAACCTTCCATGACAATCATATTATTTTTTTTTGCGGCTTGAGTAATGCTTTTGACTTCTTTTTTTGTTAACGCCATTGGCTTTTCTATTAGCACATGTTTTTTTTGGGCTAACGCTTTTAGGGCGACTTCGGTATGTTCCTCATTCGCCAAGGGGATATAAATGGCATTAATTTCAGGATGATTAATTACGTCGTCAAATTGGGTTGTTGTTTTTATCTCTTCAGGATTTTTTGCGTACTGTTTTACACATTCCTCTGCAGCACCATTTCTTCTGCTGGCAAGCATCAATATTTTTGAATGTTGATTATTTTCAATCGCTGGTAAAAGTCTTTGGTTAACTCTTGCAGCTCCTAAAATACCCCAGTTAATTGTCTTCATGTAATTCCTTTTTGATATCACTGCGATCAAACTCCCGACCAATATGTTTTTCACCTCTGACTTTTGCTAACTCAATTTGTTTTTGTCTTTCATGAAGAGAGGCTTTTTTCTCAGGGCTTAATTTCTCATGACAGTAGGGACAAGATTCTCCTTTGACATATAAAGATGACTTCATCTCATCAGGATTGAGTGGGTGACGGCAAGCATAACATTGATCATAAATTCCTTCCTCAAGGCCATATTTGACACTTACTCGTTGATCAAAAACAAAGCATTCCCCTTCCCATAAGCTTTCTTCTTGAGGAACGTTTTCTAAATATTTTAAAATTCCACCTTTCAGGTGATAGACATCATCAAACCCTTCATCAAGAAGGAAGGAGGTGGCCTTTTCACAACGAATGCCTCCAGTACAGAACATCGCAATTTTCCTATTCTTTTGTCCGTCAAGATTCTTTTTGACATATTCGGGAAACTCACGAAATGTTTTAGTATTGGGGTTAATGGCATTTTTAAAAGTACCGATGTCATACTCATAGTCGTTGCGGGTATCTACAAGAATTGTATCTGGGTCATTGATTAAATCATTCCAGTCTAAGGGATCAACGTACTGACCCACATTTTTCTTTGGACTAATACCAGGCACACCTAACGTAACGATTTCTTTTTTAAGTTTGACTTTCATTCTGTAAAAAGGGTTGGATGATGCCAAAGATTCTTTGTGATCGATATTTTCAAAAGCTCCTAAAAAGAGGGGGTTGAACTTAATATAATGATGGAATTTGGTAATTGCATCCGATGGTCCTGCAATAGTTCCATTTATCCCTTCTTTTGCAAGCAATAAAGTCCCTTTGATGTCATTGGCTTTGCAAAAATCTAAAATAGGCTGTTGAAATGATTTAAATTGATCAATATTGACAAAGTGATACAAGGCGGTGACTAGATACTTATCCATGTAGGTTAAAACTTCCCGATTAAAACGTTTATTAAAAGCTTAAAAAATGTTATTTTAACGCTCTTTTAGGATCAATTGGAGATATTCATGGCAACAGAACAAACCCTATCAATTATTAAGCCAGACGCAGTGGCAAAGAATGTCATTGGTAAAATTTACACAAGATTTGAAGAAAATGGCTTAAAAATAGTGCAAGCTAAAATGGTTCATCTCAGCAAAGAGGAAGCAGAAGGATTCTATGCAGTTCATAAAGAACGTCCTTTCTTCAACGATTTAGTAATTTTTATGACCTCAGGTCCAGTGATGATTCAGGCATTAGAGGGCGACAATGCTGTACTTAAAAATCGCGAATTAATGGGCGCTACAAACCCTCAAGAAGCTGCACCTGGAACGATTCGTGCTGACTTTGCTGAAAGTATTGATGCAAATGCTGTGCATGGATCTGATTCATTAGAAAATGCTAAAATTGAAATTGAATATTTCTTTGGCTAATTTTTTTGATTAATTTACTTGATATTGATTTAAAAACTTTTCAAGATCAAATTGCAAAATCTGGTCATCAACCTTTTCGAGCCAAGCAGTTATGGCGCTGGCTCTTTAAGGAAGAGCAAACCGATTTTGCTAAAATGACTGATCTTGCAAAAGATTTCCGCATATTTCTTACCAATAACTACCAGCTCAATTTCCCAAAAATAAACTTCGATCATATTTCTAACGATGGAACACGCAAATGGTTATTTGACATGGGCTCAAATAACGCGATCGAAACTGTTTTTATTCCAGAGAAAAATAGAGGAACCCTTTGTATTTCATCGCAAGTGGGTTGTGCCCTGGAATGCACATTCTGCTCTACTGGCCGCCAAGGGTTTAACCGCAATCTCACGCAGGCTGAGATTATTGGTCAGCTGTGGTTAGCTAACCATTTGCTATCTAATGATTATGATACTAGTGAACATAAGCCGGTGACTAATGTGGTAATGATGGGAATGGGAGAGCCCTTAGCTAACTACGATCAGGTGGTCTGTTCTTTAAAAATTATGTTGGATGATAAGGCTTATGGATTAAGCCGAAGAAGAGTCACAGTTTCTACCAGTGGCTTAGTGCCTGCAATAGAGAAATTGAAATATGATTGCCCTGTGTCTTTAGCCATTTCGTTGCATGCACCTAATAATAAAATCAGAGATGAAATCGTGCCGATTAACAAGAAGTATCCAATTGAGGTATTGCTAGATTCTTGTCAAAGCTATCTTGAAGAAGCACCACGTGATTTTATTACGATGGAATATGTGATGTTAAAGGATGTTAACGACCAAGATCAGCATGCAAAGGAATTAGTTGATTTGGTAAAAAGTACACCTTGTAAATTTAACCTCATCCCATTTAATCCTTTTCCAAAAAGCGGATATGAATCTTCAAGAAGGGAACGTATATTGAGCTTCCAGCAAATTTTAATAGACAGTGGCATCGTCACAACCATCCGTAAAACTCGAGGTGATGATATTGATGCAGCTTGTGGTCAGTTAGCTGGGGATGTAAAAGATAAAACAAAACGGACATTGCGATTAATTCAAGAGGGAAAAAGATAATTGATCAAAAAAAATAGATTAATTGTAAAAGTTGGGGACATTCATATCGGAGGTCATCACCCCGTGGTCATTCAATCCATGACCAATACCGATACTGAAAATGTCGAAGCGACTGTTGAACAGATTCTAGAGCTATGGAAGGCTGGTTCTGAAATAGTTAGAATAACTGTGAATACCGAAGCTGCTGCACAAGCAACAATAAAAATTAAAGAAAAGCTGTTAAGTGTTGGTTGCAATGTCCCGCTTGTTGGAGATTTTCATTTTAATGGACACAAGCTCCTGAAACTTTATCCAGATTGTGCAAAGGCGCTAGATAAATACAGAATAAATCCAGGGAATGTAGGTAAAGGTTCAAAACGTGAGGATCAATTTTCTCAGATGATCCAATGTGCAATTGACCATGACAAACCAGTTCGTATTGGGGTGAATTGGGGGTCATTGGATCAAGATTTACTAGCCAAAATGATGGATGAGAACCAACAATTGAGCAAACCTAAATCCTCCAATGATCTTATGCGTGAAGCTTTAATTCAGTCTGTATTGATGAGCGCTGAAGCCGCTGTCAAACAAGGGTTAGCAAAAGATCGGATAATTATTTCATGTAAAACAAGTGATACCCAAGATCTTATTTTTGTTTATGAACAACTAGCCAAACGATGCAATTACCCGCTTCATTTAGGATTAACAGAGGCTGGTATGGGCACTAAGGGAGTGGTGGCTTCCAGTGCATCGATGGGTTATCTTTTGCAGCAAGGCGTTGGTGACACAATAAGGATATCATTAACTCCTGAGCCAGGGGAAACAAGGACTAAAGAAGTTGTTGTTGCGCAAGAACTGCTTCAAACAATGAATATTCGATCTTTTGTTCCTTTGGTAATTGCTTGTCCTGGATGCGGAAGGACCACGTCAACTTTCTTTCAAGAACTAGCAAAACAAACCCAATCATATTTAAGAGAAAATATGCCGGAGTGGAAGAAAAGTTATCCTGGAGTGGAAAATATGAAAGTAGCCGTCATGGGCTGCGTCGTGAATGGCCCAGGAGAGTCAAAAATGGCAGACATAGGTATTAGCTTGCCTGGAACGGGAGAGATTCCTGTAGCTCCTGTTTACGAAGATGGTGAAAAAACAGTCACATTAAAAGGTGATAATATTGCTGATGAATTCAAAAATATCATCAAAAATTATATAGATAAAAAGTATAGATAAATGAAAAAGTATCAATCAATTAAAGGTTTCTACGACGTCCTACCAGAAAAGCAAAAGTATTGGCGTTTTTTTTATGATACCGCATATCAGGTGCTAGACCGTTTTGCTTATGAAGAAATAAAACTTCCAATAGTTGAAAACACTGACCTATATATTCACAGTGTTGGCGAGCAAACAGACATTGTGGAAAAGGAAATGTATTCTTGGCAGGATAATTTGAATAATGATAAGTTAACACTTCGTCCCGAGGGAACGGCAGGTTGTGTTCGAGCAGTGATTGAAAACAACCTCACCTATAACGGCCCAATTCGATTATTTTATCAAGGACCCATGTTTAGGCATGAGAATGTTCAAAAAGGCCGACAAAGACAATTTAATCAATTGGGTATCGAGGCCTTTGGTTTTTCCGAACCACTTTTAGATGCAGAAATCATCTGCCTTCTAGACTCTCTTTGGAAGAATTTAGGCCTAAAAAATATAGAACTTCAAATTAATAATATTGGCGATCCTGAGGAGCGGGCTGAATATAGACAAGAGCTGATTAAGTATTTTGAATCTCATCAAGACGAGCTTGATGAAGATGCTAAACGAAGACTTTACACAAATCCTATGCGAATTTTAGATTCAAAAAATCCAAAAATGCAGAGTTTAATTGATAAAGCTCCAAAGTTTTTGGATCAAAATTCAGCAGAAAGTGCAAAACACTTTGAGCAGGTAATTCAATATCTTGATCAAAGCAACATTGCTTATAAGATCAATAAAAATCTTGTGAGAGGTTTAGATTATTACAATAGAACCGTATTTGAATTTGTTACTAGCGATCTAGGAAGTCAAGGAACTATTGCTGGTGGAGGTCGTTACGACTACCTTATTGAATCCATTAACGGCAAAGAAACTCCAGCTTTTGGTGTTGGTATCGGAGTCGAGAGGATTATATTACTCCTTGAAGAATTAAATAATTCTAGTCTTGATATTAAACCGCAAGTTTACGTTGTATCTCTTGGAGAAAATGTTGAAAACTACGTATTTAATATATCGAATCAACTCAGAAATTCAAACATTTCAGTCTGTATGAATGTGGGTAAAAATAGCTTTAAGTCACAAATGAAGAAGGCTGATAAATCTGGAGCACAATTTGCTATCATCATTGGCGACAATGAAGTGAATAACGACAGTGTCCAAATTAAACTTTTACGACAAGAGTTGTCTCAAGAAGAGATTAATAAGAAAGATATTGTTCACTTTATAACTCAACATGCTAGCTAAAAACATCCTTGAAATAAAAAATCTTACCGTTTTTCCAGAAAAGAATAAAAAAAATATCTTAGTCAACGATGTTTCTTTTTCGCTTGAAAGGGGAAAACTTACCTGCATTGTTGGGGAATCTGGCAGTGGTAAAAGTTTAACTGCACTATCAATTATTAAATTGCTGTCAGGTCAACTTAATGCTAAAGGAATTATTAATTTTGAAAAAAATGACCTAGCTCTGCTAAATGAAAAAAAATTAAGAGAGTTTCGTGGCAAAGAGATATCTATGATCTTCCAAGATCCAATGACATCCCTGAACCCTGTGTTTACTGTTGGGTACCAGGTTGCTGAAGCATTGCATGCCCACAACAATATCACAAAATCTGAAGCAAAAAAAATGGTGGAGCAGACCTTTCAAGATGTCGGCATTCCACCAGATCGATATGACAGTTATCCTGATGAATTGTCAGGAGGGCAAAGACAAAGAGTAATGATTGCCATGGCAATCATTAACAAACCTAAGCTTTTAATTGCTGATGAACCAACTACTGCGCTTGATGTGACTGTGCAAAAGCAAGTGTTAAATTTAATACAAGATCTACAAAAAAAATATCAGATGACAGTTCTATTTATCACTCATGATTTTGGCGTCGTTGAAGACATCGCAAACGAGGTGCTGGTGATGTATAAAGGACGAATAGTTGAGCAAGGAAAAGCAAAAAATTTAATTCGTCATCCAAAACATCCATACACAAAATCTCTTTTGCAATGTATACCGAGTATTCATTCAAAAAAAACTCTAAAACCTATTGATTATCAATGGCTTAAGGCTGAAATGGAAAAAATATAAATGTACATTGATGTAAGAAATTTAAAAAAGACTTACACCAAACACACAGGTTTTTTAAACACAAAATCTTTCACGGTGAATGCTCTTGATAACGTTTCTTTTTCTGTAAAAAAAGGAAAGTGCTTGGCGATTGTTGGTGAGTCTGGAAGCGGCAAATCTACATTGGCTAAAACAATTATGAAGCTGCTTAATCCTAACAGTGGTGAGATAAATTTCATGAAGCAGAATATAGTGAATCTTACTTCTGATGAAACAAAAATTTTTAGAAAAAAAATACAAATGATTTTTCAGGATCCATTTTCATCATTGAATCCTAAATTCACAATACGTCAAATCCTCTCAGAGCCTTTAGAAATTCATACGATGGGAGATAAAGATGAGATTGAGAAACGTGTGATCGAACATATTAAATTGGTTGGTCTATCTGAGCAAGATTTATCACGCTATCCACATCAATTCAGCGGTGGTCAGAGGCAAAGAATTTGTATTGCAAGGGCATTAATTATAAACCCTGAAGTTATAGTCTGTGATGAGCCTGTGTCAGCCCTGGATGTATCAATCCAAGCGCAAATTTTAGAATTGTTAAAAAAATTACAAAAAAAATTTCAGTTAACATATTTATTTATCACTCATGACTTAAGGGTGGTAAAATACATCGCCGATGAAGTTATTGTTTTGCAAAATGGCAAGCTTGTAGAGAAGGGTACAGTATCAAAGTTATTCAACAAGCCCTCTACGGATTACACAAAAGCACTTATTGAAGCAATACCTGGTTCAATTTAGTAATAAAAGGATTTATATGGCACAAGATATCGAAAATAACTCAGAACAACTTGATAAAATCAAAGAATTCGTGCAACGGAATAAAAAATTGATCATTGGCTTGGTTGTAGCGTTATTCATTATTTTGATTGGTAATGATTTCTATAATTCAAAACAAGAGCAAAATACAGGAGAGGCCTCGCAGCTCTTTCAAAAACTATTAATTAGCAAAACGACTGATACAGAAAATTTAAAATCAATAGCAGATGACTTAAAAGAAAATTATGCTAATACACCTTATGCTGCAAGAGCGCAGATCATTTATGTAAAAACGATCTTAAAAAATGATTCTATTGATGAAGATGTCAAAGATCGATTAAAGTGGGTTAATCAACAAGCAATAGAACCTTCTATCAAAAGTCTATCAGTTTATTATCTTGGATTAATATCATTATCCGAAGACGATCTTGAAAAAGCGAAACAGTTTTCTGAAATGATAAAAACTAAAGGATTTTTAGGCTTTAAGTTTGACCTTCAAGCAGATATTGCAAAAAAAGAGGGCGATATTGATAAAGCTAAAGAATTGTATGCTAAAGCTATCAGTTCTTTCTCACCACAAAGTGATTTTTCAAGGGTGATTGAATACAAATTGCAAAATCTTTAAGATCAGTCAGCAAGTGACCCAATGAAGAATTTACTTTTCTTATTTTTTTTACTTCCCATTGTAGGATGTATAGGCCCTGTTAAAGAACTCGAAAGACAGATTCAAGATGTATATTTCGATAGCGGTCTTGATAATACTCCGGAACCATTACCCGAAGGTTTTGAAAATAAAGTTTCTGTTTATCAGTCGTGGTTAAAAGAATTTGACCTCCTCCCAGGATATGCTGAAATAGTTTTTAAAGAAGATTCGATTTTTTTTATCACTGAGGATGGAGTTTTTACTAAGCTATCGCAAGATACCGGTGATACACTTTTTAGTAAAAAAATTGATAGTAAGATTAAAACAGGCTTATTTAGTGGTTTAGATAATTATTTTTTCTTTACTGATGAAAGAAATTTTTTAACTAAAATTGATGAAAATGGCAATTTAATTTGGAGCACAAAGCTCCCTAACAGCCTAAATCTGAAACCTTTCTTTTATAAAAATCAAATCATATTTAAATATATCAACAATAGTATTGAATCTTTTGATATCACTACTGGTTTATCCTTATGGTCTTATGTGAGACAAAATCCACCACTCTCAATCAATGTTCAATCTCCAATTTCAGTTGTGAATGATATTTTATATTCCGGCTTTCCTGGCGGCAAAGTAGTCATTATTGAGCCTGAATCTGGCAGTTTTTTAACTGAATTAACTTTGTCCAGACCCAAAGGAGTCACGGAAATAGATCGTACAAATGACGTTGCTGGTGATTTAGGCATAGTCGATAGCTCGCTGTATGCTTCATCATACAATGGCGAGATTACAGCTTTTGATAGAGCCTCAGGTTCAAAAATTTGGTCCCGGAAAATTAGCTCCTATCATGGCATTTCAACAGATAATATTAATCTTGTTGTAGCTCATGAAAATGATTCAATTTACAATTTTGACTTAAAGTCTGGTAAAACAATATGGAAAAATAATGATTTAAGTTACAGAAAAATATCAAGGCCTTTGATATTTAATGATTATTTGCTAGCTATTGATTATCTTGGAGCACTGCACATTATTAACTTAATTGAAGGGGAAAGGGTAGGTGTCCATAAATTTGGGAAAGACCTTCAAGAGTTATTAGATTTCGGAGAAACGATGAGTGTTCAAAATTCATTAAATACTTCGAAAATGTATAAATTTGAAGATTTTGTATATATCCTATTAAATCATCAAAAAATTATAAAAATTCAAGTCAATGAATAACGTTGCTATAGTTGGTAGACCTAATGTTGGAAAATCAAGTCTTTTCAATAAGTTAACCAAATCCAAAAAGGCCATCGTTTCAGAATTTGAGGGATTGACCAGAGATCGACAAGTAGGTAGGACAGTCATTAATAATCTTGCCTATGAAATAATAGATTCAGGTGGGCTTAATTTTTCAAAAAATAATAATGCTTTAGATTCACAAATTCTTAACCAAACAAACCTTGCTGCAGATGAGGCTGATCTTGTTTTATTTGTGGTTGACTATAAGTCTGGACTTTTGCCTGATGACCAGGTGATATCTAAGCTGTTGAGAAAAAAAGATAAAGATATTTGCTTGGTAATTAATAAAGTGGATGGTGTTTCTGATGAAGTTGCAAAGCTTGACTTTACAAAGCTTGGTTACCAACAAGTGATTTGCACTTCAGTGAGCCACAACTATGGTATAGATTCAATTGTTGAATTAATTGTTCACAAATTAGATGGAATCCTTATATTAAATGAAATAAATGATAATTTTAAAATAGCTATCTTAGGTAAACCTAATGCAGGAAAATCTACGCTAATTAACTCGCTAATAGGATCTGATAGACTTATAGCTAGCGATTTGCCAGGCACCACAATAGATTCAATAGAAATTGAATTTGAATTAAATTCAGATAAGTACATTCTTGTTGATACCGCCGGAATAAGAAGAAAAGGTAAGGTAACTGTTAAGGAAGAAAAATTTGCGCTATTAAAATCGCTTGAAAGTGCAAAAAATGCTAATTTTATTTTACTTATTATTGATTCTTCCGTAGGAATCACCTCTCAAGACCAAGCATTGATAACTGAATGCTTAAAGTCATTTAAGCCGCTAATACTTTTGTTTAATAAATGGGATTTGCTTAATCAATATGAAAAAGAAAGGTTTGATAGTGAGTTAGAAAAATTTAACTTAAATTTTGGTTTTATTGATAACATAAAGATCTCTGCTGAAAAGAAAAAAAATCTATCTAAAATTTTCAAAAATATAAAAGCAATTCGACAAAATTTAAATAAAGAGTATAAAACATCAATCTTAAATAAGCTTTTAGAAGATGCTCTAATAAATCATCCACCATCAATTAGTAAAGGATTAAGGCCTAAATTAAAGTTTATGAGTTTTGTCTCTAAATCTCCATTATCTTTCAAAATTCATGGGAATCATTTAGAAGATTTAGCTCCTTCATATAAAAGATATTTAGATAATTATTTCAGAAAAGCATTATCTTTACGTTCTATTCCTTTAAAAATGATTTTTGAGGCATCAGATAATCCTTATGCACATAAAGCGAAGAAAATTAGTACGGGATTGGTTACAAGAAGAAGAATAAAAAATCAGTTAAGAAAAAAACTATCAGATAAAAATTAATTTGTTAAGCTCTCCCAGAATTTCCACCATTTTTTCTCTCCAGTATTTATATCAAGAACCAGATCATTCTGTGGATAATTTAGGCCGATAATTTTTTTTGTAGATATTTCTAAATCTTTTAACTTTAATTCTTTGTAGGCAATATATTGAATTACTAACGACTCCTCGACATGTATACTTTCTGGATAGTTAGAGTAAACATTTTTTGCACGATTTAATGCAGCGACATAGGCCTTTCTTTTCATATAATATCTTGCTACATGAAGATCATATTCAGCAATTTTGTTCATCAAATATGTCATTCTATCTGTTGAATCTTGACTGTATTTGGAATTAGGATATCTTGTTATTAATTCATCAAATGCGTCAAAAGCTTTTTTTAGATCATTCACATCTCTGTCACTAATGTCTTGCATCGTTAACTTATTAAGAATCCCTCTTTCTTGATAAAGGTTAAGGCCTTTCAGATAATAGGCATAATCCATTGAAGGATGGCTAGGATACAAAGTAATAAATTGATTAATAGTTGATAAACTCGTTTCTTTTTGTCCAAACTTATAATAAGCATATGCCAACTTTAATCTCGCTGATGAAATTAGGCTATGATCCGGATATCTTTTTATAAGTATTTCGAAATATCTTATACTTTTTCTGAGATCTCTCTGGTCAGAAAAACCTTCAGCTTGATTGTAAATCCATTCAGGACTCTGTCCTGTTGTTTCATCAAACTCTGTTGGTTCACCGAAAAAAAAGCAACCAGCTAAAAAAATTGAATAAATAAATAGGGTAAGATATCTAATCATGGATAAGAATGATATTAATAAAAAACTAATCATACCTGCAACTTTTTTTGGGTCAAGGCTAGATGCGACATTATCTGACATGCTCCCAGAATATTCTAGATCAAAAATTCAAACTATGATTAAAAATGATCTCATTTTTCTTAATGGTTCAAATGTCTCTCAAAATTATAAGGTTGTTGGCGGTGAAGAAATTTTTATCAATGGTGTAATTGAAGATGAAATGGATATTATTGCTGAAAATATTTCATTGGATATTGTCTTTGAGGATGAGGATATTTTAGTTTTAAATAAACCAAGCAATCTTGTAGTTCACCCTGGCTCAGGAAATACTAACGGAACCTTGCTAAATGGTTTGCTTTATTACAACAAAAATCTTGAGAAACTACCTAGAGGCGGTATTGTTCATAGGCTAGATAAAGATACAACCGGACTGATGGTTGTTGCAAAAAATGAGGAATCACAAAATATTTTGATTAATCAATTGCAAACTAAAAGTGTTTACAGAGAATACAGAGCGATTGTGTGGGGCCAAATTTGGCAAAATAAGGTAATTAAAAAGCCAATTGGTAGACATCCAAGACAAAGAACAAAGATGGCTGTTGCCAAGGTTAATGGCAAGGATGCAGAAACAAACTTAGAAGTGCTTGAAAGGTTTAATTACCACACTTATGTCAGATGCCTTTTGAAAACTGGGAGGACTCATCAAATCCGTGTCCATATGTTAGACAACAATTCCCCAATAGTTGGTGACAAGGATTATGGGCTGAAGAAAATAATTCCGACCAAAAATATGGATGAGGACCTGCTTAAATCAATTAAAAATTTTGATAGACAAGCTCTTCATGCTATAGCTCTTGGCTTGATACACCCAAAGACCAACAATGAAATGAAGTGGACCATTGATCTTCCTGAAGACATGAGGGAGCTTTTATCTGTGATAAGGAAAGATTCAGTTGAAAATGATTTCGGCCCAACAGATCACTTCCTTCAACAGGATTTCGACTTAATGGGTGATGATTTAGATTTTGATGATGAAGAGTAAAATTGAAGTTGACTGGAAGGTACCTGATTTTGTAAAAGCTTTTCAATCAGATGCTAGTTTAAAAATTTTGAATAATTTTGTCGATGAGCAACCTAGGGATTTATTTACAATTACTAACAGAAAATTTTCCTTAGTTAATCAAATTCACTCAAACAAAGTTATACAGATTTATAAAAATGATCATCATTTTACTTGTGATGGTATTTTTACATACGAGCCCAATGTTATTGTTTCGGTAAGAACAGCTGACTGTATACCTTTATTGCTCTCAAACGAACAAGGATCGTTTGTTGCTGCAATTCATTGTGGCTGGAGAGGTCTATCAGAAGGTATTATTCAAGAAACACTGGAAAAAATAAAAATAAATTGTGAAGATATTATTGCGTGGATAGGGCCAGGTATTTCGCAACAATACTTTGAGACTGATCGGGACGTATACGACTTTTTTAATAAAAAATATAATTTTCTTACAAAACATTTCATTTATAAAAATAATAAATTTTATACAGACTTAGTTGGAATTACAGCCTCATTATTGAAATATCATGGTGTTAAAAAAATATTTGGTAATTCAATAAGTCAAAATTATTGTACTTTTAGCGATGATTTTTTATTTTCTCATCGACAAAACAAGACCCCATACAGATTGATTTCAATGGCATGGATTGATCTATAATTTAGAATAAATCATGTATAATTTCGGCCTGATGAAATTACTAATTATTTTAACTGTATGTATTTTTGGTTCTTTGATGAGCCTTATTGCTGCTTATACATTCTCAAAATTAAAAATGGTTAACTATGCTGATTATTTTGTCAGTTTTGCTGTTGGTTCTTTGTTAGGCGCCACCTTTTTAGAAATTATTCCTCATGCATATGAGCTATCCGGCGATTTACATAAAGTTTCTTTCAATGTTTTGATTGGTATCTTTGTTTTTTTTACATTAGAAAAATTATTGGTTTGGAGACATTGCCACGTATCCCATTGTGAGAACCATTCGCCCCTAGTGAATCATGGTGTTAAAAAAGGCAGTATTTTGATCATTGGCGATAGCTTTCATAATTTTATTGACGGCATATTGATTGCTAGCGCGTTTCTTGTCGATATTAACTTAGGGATGATTACTTCAGTGGCTATCATTGCTCACGAAGTTCCTCATGAGATCAGTAATTTTTCAATTCTAGTTAATTCTGGATATAGCCTTTCCAAAGCCTTGCTAATGAATATTATTACTGGTTGTGCAATGATTTTAGGGGCTATTCTTGCATATTTTGTTTTAAATGACCTTGAATTCCTAATCCCAATCATTCTATCTTTTGCTGCGTCAAGCATGATTTATGTAGCCATCTCTGATCTTATTCCGTCACTTCATAAAAAGGTTGAAATCAAGCAAACATTTCAACAAATATTCTCTATTTTCCTCGGGGTCTTAATTATTTATTTCCTCCATTCACTTATTCACTAAGCATGTCATCAGTTAAGATACCTAAGATTGGTTTTATTTCTCTTGGCTGCCCCAAGGCAGGCTCTGATACAGAAAAAATAATGACGAGGGTAAAAACGCAAGGGTATGAAATTTCATCCTCATACGATAAATCAGATGTTGTGGTGGTTAATACCTGTGGTTTTATTGACTCCGCAATTGAAGAATCTCTCAACAACATTGATGAGGCTTTAAAAAATAATGGTAATGTCATAGTGACTGGTTGTTTAGGAGAGAAGAGGAATATTATTGAGAAAAGGTTTAAAAATTTAATCGCCATCACTGGTTCTGAAGCAGATAAAGAAGTCGTTGATATTATAAATAAAGTTACCCCTAAACCACATGACTCTTTTATTGACTTAATACCAAAGTCTGGCCTGAGGCTCACGCCTTCCCACTATGCTTACATTAAGATATCCGAAGGCTGTAACCACAAATGCTCATTCTGTATTATTCCTTCAATGAGGGGGAAACTAGTCAGTCGAACACCTGAAGATATTCTAAGTGAAGCGCAAAATCTGGTTGATTCAGGAGTGACAGAATTAATCATCATTTCCCAAGACACGAGTGCTTACGGGGTTGATTTTAAGGTGAAGCAATCCTTTTGGGATGGTAAGCCTGTCAAACGAGATTTATATCATTTAGCTAAAGAACTGAAAAAATTTGGTATATGGGTGCGTTTCCATTACATTTATCCATACCCACATATTGATCATATGATTGAGTTGATGGATGAGGAGACAATTCTTCCTTATTTAGATGTTCCGTTTCAACATGCAAGTCCTAAAATTCTAAAATCAATGAAGCGACCAGCTGATGCTGAAGATAACTTAAAACGAATTCGGGCTTGGCGACAAATCAATCCAAACATAGCTCTAAGAAGTACATTCATTGTAGGCTATCCTGGAGAAACAGATCATGATTTTGAACAGTTAATAGAGTTTATTAAAGAAGCAAACTTGGATCACGTAGGTTGTTTTGAGTATTCAAATGTCGAGGGAGCAACCGCAAAATTAATTTCTGATCAAATCCCTGACAATGTAAAAAAAGAAAGATATAACCATTTGATGGAAACACAAAAAATAATAAGCGAGCAAAAACTAAAATCACTAATTGGGTCGATTGAGCATGTTGTAGTTGATGAGGTAAATGATGATTTTGCATTAGCCAGAAGTTTCCGCTCAGCTCCGGACGTAGACGGTGTTATTTATTTAAAAGACCCTGAGGGTTTAATTGCTGGTGATAGACTTGATGTTAAAATTACTGGAAATGACGCATATAACTTATTTGCTGGACCGTTAGATGATTAAAACACGATTCGCGCCCAGTCCGACTGGGTATCTTCATATCGGCGGAATACGTACCGCAATTTTTAATTATGCATTCGCTAAAAAACATAACGGTAAATTTTTTCTGAGGATTGAAGATACTGATGTTGAGAGATCTACTCAACAGGCTGTTGATAAGATTCTTGAAGGGATGTCGTGGCTTAATTTAAATCATGATTGTGGTATTGTTTATCAGGCAAAAAATTTTAATCGTCACAAAGAGATTATTGCTCAGTTATTACAACATGGTCATGCATATGAGTGCTACTCAAGTAAAGAAGAACTTGAGCAAATGCGACAGGATTGTGAAAAAAAAGGAATTAAGCCAAAATATGACGGCACTTGGAGACCGGAGGAAGGAAAGACACTTCCTCCAGTGCCAGAGGGAGTGACTCCAGTTATCCGTTTCAAAAACCCACTAGATGGAAATGTGACTTGGGAAGATCAAGTCAAAGGACAAATATCTGTCAGCAATGAGGAGTTGGATGACCTGATTTTACAAAGATCTGATGGTTCACCAACGTATAACTTAAGTGTGGTTGTGGATGATGCTGATATGGGTATTACTCATGTTATCCGTGGAGACGATCACATCAACAATACCCCGCGCCAAATCAATATATATAAAGCCTGTGGTTTTGATGTCCCATTATTTGCTCATTTATCAATGATCCACGGAGAAGATGGGCAAAAGTTATCTAAGCGACATGGAGCTGCAAGTGTGACTGAATATCGTGAGCTTGGTTATCTTCCTGAAGCGGTTAATAATTATCTTGCTAGGTTAGGGTGGAGTCATGGTGATGCTGAAATTTTCTCTCTTGATGAATTATGTGAGCTATTTTCTCTAAAAAGCATTACATCATCACCATCACAGTTTGATATCAAAAAACTTCAGTGGCTCAATAACCATTACCTAAAACAAAAGACTTTTGAAGACATTGAGGTGTTACTAACTCCCCAATTTGCTAAAAGATTTTCAGATCGTAAACAATTGCTAGGTATTTTCGATCTTTACAAAGATCGTTGTTATTCGCTGAGAGATTTTGAAGTGAATGCGGAGACCGTCTTAACAAAACCTGAAAATATTTCACATGAATTGATAGAAAAATACATCACTGGTATTTCAATAAATCGCTTACAAAATTTAAGAGATTTATTTAATGCGTCTGACTTTACTTCTGAATCCATAGAAACTATTTTAAAAGCCTATGTCAAAACAGAACAAATTAAGTTTCCTGAAGTTGCCATGCCTTTAAGGGTAGTGCTATTGGGAACCGACCAGTCTCCTTCAATTGGGCAAATTATCGCCTTGATAGGCAAGGATGATTTTAATAATAGATTAAGTGAGCAAATATAAATGGCTAAAAAAATAAGCGCTGAATTTTTTGAAAACTTGGTAAGTAACTCTATTAATGTGTCAGTTTATCTGATGAACGGCATTAAACTCCAAGGGCTGATTGAATCCTTCGATGAGGAGAGTATTATCTTGAAAGGTAACTCACCACAACTGATCTTTATTCATGCAATTTCATCAATAGTCCCAAATTATAAATAAGTTTTTTTGACTTCTAACAATACAATCATCCCTAAAGATAAGTGTCTTATAATTAATATTCACGACGGTTATGGTCGCAAGGAATATGATCATCATGAAATTAAAGAACTGGTTAAAACTGCTGGTTTTGATATTGTTGAGTCGTTAGATATTAAAATTGTTACTCCCAATCCAAGCTTTTATATCGGTAAAGGGAAGGTGGATGAAATAAAACAATTAAAAAACTTATTAAGTATTGAATTTTTAATTATCAATGAAGACATCACACCTGCTCAAGAGAAAAAACTATCAGATGCCCTGAAGGTAACAATTATTGATAGAACTAACTTAATCTTGAATATATTCTCACAAAGAGCAAAAAGCCATGAGGGTAAGCTTCAGGTAGAGCTTGCGCAACTTGAGTATTTATCTACTAGACTCGTGCGAGGATGGACTCACCTTGAGCGACAAAAGGGTGGTATTGGTGTAAGGGGTGGGCCTGGAGAAAAACAAATAGAGCTTGATCGAAGGATGTTAAGAGTCCGAGTCAAGCAACTTAAAGAGCGATTAAAAAAATTAACCAAGCAAAGGGATATGCAGCGACAGCGCAGGAGAAAAAGTGGCGTCTTTACCGTTGCTATTGTGGGTTATACCAATGCAGGCAAATCCACTCTTTTTAATGAGCTCACAAAGCAAAAAATATATGCTGCAGATCAATTGTTTGCTACCTTAGATACAACTTCAAGAAAATTATTTATTCCACCTTCAACCTCACTTGTGATTTCAGATACAGTTGGTTTTATAAAAAATTTACCAACCAATCTTATTGAATCCTTTAAATCGACGCTAGAAGAATCCACTAGTGCGGATTTATTATTACATGTGGTTGATTCAACCAATGAAGAAAAAAAGGAACATATTGATCAAGTAAATCGAATTTTAAAGGAAATACATGCAGATCAGGTGGATCAAATACTTATTCTCAATCAAATAGATAAAAATAACTCTTTGCCACAAAAAGATATAGATGAGTATGGTAGAATTAATCGCATTGAATTATCAGCGAAAACTGGCCAAGGAATTGAATTTTTAAAGGAAGCATTGGTCGGAAGAGCATCAGCTTTTAACAATCCAGAAATTATTAATTATGACGAAAAATTTTAGTAATATGTTTAAAAAACTTGGTATTTTTTCAAAACAAGACGGACCTCCTGACCTTGATGAAGTCCTCAAAGACCTGGGGAAAAAAATTGATAATATCTTCAAAAGAAAACCTCGCATTGTTGTTGAAAATAACGGTGGCGGATCAAACAACGGCGGCAATAAGCAAAATTTGAACGGGGGAGACATTCCTTTACTACCAATTTTATTGATTGTTTTCTTAATTTGGCTGTTAACTGGTTTTTATATCGTTGATCAGGGCTCAAGGGGAGTTGTTCTAAGATTTGGTGAACATATAGACGTCACTCAACCCGGCCCTCGTTGGCACCTTCCTTATCCAATCGAAACAGTAGAAATCGTTAATCAGGAGCAGGTGAGAACAATTGAAGTGGGGTATAGGTCATCAAATGATCTTGCTGCTAATTCTCAAGATCTTAGAGAGTCATTAATGCTCACTGGAGATGAAAATATTGTGGACTTGCAGTTTGCTGTCCAATACAACTTAAAATCTGTTGAGGACTTTATTTTTAATAACCGATCTGCAGAGTCATCTGTTAGAGCCGGTGCTGAGACAGCCATACGTGAAGTAGTCGGTAAGAGTGAAATGGATTTTGTTCTGTATGAAGGACGTGAAGAAGTTGCAATAAGAACTAAGGATTTAATTCAACAAATACTAGACCGATATTCTACAGGAATAAATGTTACCAGTGTCACGATGCAGAATGCACAACCACCGGAACAAGTTCAGGCTGCCTTTGATGATGCTGTGAAGGCAAAACAGGATTTGGAAAGACAGAAAAACGAGGGACAAGCTTATGCCAACGATGTAGTACCTAAAGCAAAAGGTACAGCTGCTAGATTAATTGCTGAAGCTAGTGCTTATAAGGTATCCATTGAAAATGAGGCATTAGGTAACTCAAGTCGATTTGAACAAATCATGAAAGAATACGAAAGAGCGCCTGAAGTTACTAAAAATAGGTTGTTTTTAGAGGCACAAGAAGAGATTTTATCTAACGTGACCAAGGTTATTATTGATCAACAATCTGGCTCAAATAGCCTTCTCTATCTTCCTCTTGATCAAATTATGAAAAATAACAATAGGTCGTCGGGTAATTCTGTATTGAATTCACTGCCTAATAATATCGAGCTTCCAAAAACTGAGAGCACATCGATTGATGTTACACAAGAGAGATCAAGGGATGCATTTAGAGCAAGAGAAAGAGAGATGAGGTAATGCAAAAAACAACAAGAGTTTTTGTAGCAATTTTAGTCTTCTTAATTTTATTAAGTATGGCTACATACACAGTAGATCAACGTGAGCATGGAATTGTTTTTCGACTTGGGGAAATAGTTGCTGTTAAAAAAGACCCAGGTCTATATTTTAAAGTCCCGCTGGTAGATAATGTGCGTCATTTTGATAATCGTATCTTAACTTATGATTCATCAACTCCAGATAGATTTATTACCAGCGAGAAGAAGAACGTGTTAGTAGATTCATTTATAAAATGGAGAATCATTGACCCTGCAAAATATTATGTGTCCGTTAATGGTGACGAAAGACAAGCGGAAAGACGTTTAACCCAGACCGTTAATGATGGCTTGAGAGCAGAATTCGGTAAAAGAACGATTCAAGAAGTTGTTTCAGGAGAGCGTTCTGAAATCATGGATATTATCAAGGAAAGAGCAGATCGTGAATCTAATAATATTGGAATACAAATCTTAGACGTCAGACTCAGACGTGTTGATCTTCCAAAAGAGGTTAGTGATTCTGTTTACCAGCGTATGGAAGCTGAACGAAAATCAGTAGCAAATGAACTAAGATCTGAGGGTTTTGCTGAATCTGAAAAAATTAAAGCAAATGCTGAAAAAGAAAAAGAAATTATCATTACAGATGCATACCGAGATGCTCAAAAACTCAAAGGTGAAGGTGATGCTAAGGCCGCGAGGATTTATTCAAATGTTTTCAATAAGAATAAAGAGTTTTATGATTTCTACAGAAGCATTGAAGCTTATAGAAACAGTGTAAACAGTAAGGATGATATTCTCGTATTGGATCCGAACACAGAATTTTTTAAATACTTACAACCAAAAAACAATAATACTAAATAATTGACATTAAATTTATTTGTTCTATTTCTTGGCTCCGTCTTACTTTTTGAAGGCCTTCTTCCTTTAGTTTTTCCAAGATTTTGGCTCAAATTCATTGCAAGTGTTTCAAAATACAAGCCTGGTCAGCTTAGAATGTTTGGTTTATTTTTCACATTGTGTGGTTTATTATTACTATTATTTGGAATTAGAAACTTATGATTACGACCTGGTCAATCCCTGATAAAGTTGAAGATTTATATCCCCAAAAGGCAATAGAGTTAGAGAAAAATAGAAGATTACTAGTCGATTTCTTTCTAAAAAATAAGTTTGAATTGATTAATCCTGCCATGATTGAGTATGCGGATAACGTGTCTTTTAATGGAAAGTCGGTTGATAGCGATATGTTTAAGCTATCAGATCCATTATCAGGAAGACTGATAGGGATTACTCCAGATTTAACCATTCAAACGGCTCGCATTGATAATTATTTGGCTTCTTCGTCGAATGATATCAAGAGCTATTGTTACTGTGGACCTGTACTCAAAGCCGATACCAGTTCCTTCAATCAGTCTAGAGAAGAGCTGCAAGTCGGTGTTGAGATTTATGGTAACGAAAAAATTGAAGCAGATATTTGTGTAGTATCTACATTAATTAAATCACTTAAGTTATTGAAAATAAAAGATATTTTATTATCATTTAACGACATATCTATCTACACTGAATTTTTAGAGTCAATAGCATTATCTGACCATGACTCAAAACAATTGAGATCTTATTTTGCAAAGAAAGACTTGGTATCAATTAAAAATTTGCTTGGCAAAAATTTAAACTCTTCTAAGATTAGTAAAATTGAGTTATTCATGGATATGTTTGGAGATGATAAATCCCTCAAAAAAATCCAAGAATTTTTCGTTGGTAACAAGGTGATACTTGATCGATTAAAAAACTTAAAAAAAATAATGAGCGCTTTGCCAGCTTCAGTAAAAATTATCATTGATTTGTCCGACGTTGATTTTTATGAATATCATTCAGGATTTATTTTTAGTGCTTATTCCTCTAAGTTCACCTCCCCGATCGCTAAAGGGGGTCGGTTTGAAAATCTAACAACTAATTTTGGGAAAAAAAGACCAGCTGTTGGGTTTACTTTTGATTTAAGAAGTCTTTTATTTGTTGGATAGTTTATGAAAAAGAATTTAGTAGTTATAGGCACCCAGTGGGGTGATGAAGGAAAAGGAAAAATTGTTGATTGGTTAACTGATCATGCTTCAGCTGTTGTTCGCTTTCAAGGGGGGCATAATGCTGGACACACACTTGTAATAGAGACCAATGGTGTACAAAAAGAATATAAGTTGAATCTAATTCCATCTGGGATCGTCCGTGAGGGTGTTGAGTGTTTAATTGGAAATGGCGTCGTCTTAGATATTAACCACCTTATTTCAGAGATTCAAACATTAGAAAACGACAGCCTAGATGTACGTAATCGTCTATTCGTCAGCCCAGGCTGCCCATTGATCTTAAAATCACATGTATTGATTGATCAAGCGAGGGAAGAGGCACGATCTACTGAGAAAAAAATAGGCACAACTGGTAAAGGAATTGGTCCAGCCTATGAGGACAAGGTGGCTAGAAGATCCATTAGAGTTTATGACCTATTTAATCCTGATGCTTTAAAAGAAAAGTTAACCGACTTGTTGTCTCACCATAATTTTATTTTAGAACAACAATTAAATGCCTCACCGGTGAATGTTGATGAAATCTATAATAATCTAGTTGAGTGCGCCGAGGTGATTAAACCTCTTGTGACGGATATCTCTAAAAAGATTTATGATCTTAATCAAGCTGGTGCAAATGTTTTATTTGAAGGTGCCCAAGGCGCTTTATTAGACATTGATCATGGGACCTATCCCTTTGTAACATCATCTAATTGTGTCGCTGGACAAGCATCTGCTGGTTCTGGTATTGGCCCTAATCAGCTGGATTATATTCTTGGTATTACCAAGGCTTACACAACACGAGTTGGCGGCGGCCCTTTCCCGAGTGAGTTGGATATTGATGAGCCAGGTACGCCTGGTTATCAAATGTCAGACATTGGTAAAGAATATGGCACAGTGACTAAAAGAAAGAGACGTTGTGGGTGGTTTGATGCAGTGGCTTTGAAAAGATCCGCAATGGTCAATGGTTTATCCGGATTATGCATAACAAAATTGGATGTTCTTGACGGGTTGGATGAAATAAAGATTTGTACTCATTATGAACTTGATGGAAAGGCTGTAGATATTCCACCTCTTGGTGCGGATGATGTATCACGTTGCAAACCTCAATTCATTTCTATGGATGGATGGAATGGAACTACCTTTAGAGTAAAAAAATGGAAGGAGTTACCAAAAGAGGCTCAAAATTACCTCCATAAAATTGAAGAGGTGGTAGGAATTCCTATTCATATTGTATCTACAGGCCCTGAAAGAGATGAGACGATTCTCATACAACACCCCTTTGAGATAAATTAATGTCAAATAAAAGCGATAACCATTTTGGTATACATGCTAAATGGATTTATACTGCAAACTCCAAACAAGAACTCCTTGAAGACCATATTCTTCTCATTAAGGATGGTTTTATAGAAGAAATCGTTCCATTTAAGAGTTTTAGTAATGACGAAGATCTAAATATATTGAATCTGGGTGAATCACTCATAACTCCAGGATTAATTAATGCGCATACACATTCAGCAATGACCTTTTTAAAAGGGATATCTGATGATCAAAGACTAAATGATTGGTTAGAAAAATCGATCTGGCCAAATGAAGCGAAGCTGCTCAGTCATGATCTTGTTTTCGATGCATCCCAATTAGCGTGCTTGGAAATGCTGAGTTCAGGCATTACCACATTTAATGATATGTACTTTTTTCCTGATGCAACTGCAAAAGCAGCAACTGTGGTTGGGATGAGGGCAAATATAGGCTTAGTCTTTATTGAATTTAAGAGTGGATACGCGAATGATTTTACCGATTATCTAGATAAAGGTTTAAAATTTAGGGATGACTTTAGGGGTGAGGAGAATATAACTACTGCATTAGCACCTCACGCACCCTATACCATATCTGATGATTCCTTTTTAAAAGTTAGAACTTATGCTGATCAGTTGGGAATGAATATTCATTGTCATATCCATGAAACCGAGTGGGAAATAAAAAATAGTATAGAGCAATACAATGTTCGTCCACTGACTCGTCTGGACTCATTAGGCTTATTAGGCCCTGATTTTATTGCTGTTCATTGCGTTCATCTCGACTCTTCTGATTTGGAAATAATTAAAAAAAATCAAATCAATATTGTGTCTTGCCCTGTATCTAATTTGAAATTGGCAAGCGGAATGCCAAAAATTAATACCATGCTCAATAGCGCCCAGAATTTCGCAATAGGGACTGACGGGTCGGCAAGCAATAACAAATTAAGCTTATTCGATGATTTAAAACTTTCTGCATTGCTGCAGCGCAGTGAAATAGATGTAAAAGAATTTTTAAACTCAAAAAATTTATTTGATATGGTGACAATTAATGGTGCAAAAACCCTCAATATACAGGATCATATTGGTTCTATTGAAAAACAAAAAAAAGCTGATCTAGTGTCTTTTAATTTATCAGATATTCATCTACAACCAATATACGATCCACTCTCGACATTAATATATTCTGGGGGGAGAGATAATGTACAACATGTATGGGTTAATGGTAATTTAAAGTATTCAGATAAAGAATTTATTAATGATGTTGATGTCGAAAAAAGTATAAACAAGATTAAGCTATGGAAAAACAAAATATCAACGTAGATCTCAATGAGGTTGAGAAATTTAATAAAATTGCTCACAAATGGTGGGATCCATCATCAGAATTTAAACCACTTCATGACATTAACCCATTAAGGGTTAATTACATTAATGATTTATACCCATTGGATCAAAAAAATATCTTAGATGTGGGTTGTGGTGGAGGTATTTTAGCTGAGTCAATGGCAAGGCTTGGTGGGAATGTGGTCGGTATTGATCAAAGTGAAATTGCCATCAAAATTGCTAAACTTCACGCAAAAGAAAATGATTTAAGTATTAATTATAAATTATTGAATATAGAGGATTTTTTAAAAAAAGATTTAAAAAAATTTGATGTTATTACATGCCTTGAAATGATTGAGCATGTGCCTGATCCAGCATCCATTATTACCTCTTGTGCAAAAAAACTGAAGAAAAATGGACGCCTTTATGTTTCTACAATCAATCGAAACTTGAAAGCATTTTTATTTGCAATAGTAGGGGCGGAATATATTCTTAATTTACTTCCCAAGGGAACACATCATTACGATAAATTTATTAAACCAAGCGAAGTTAAATCTTGGGCAAACAGTTTAAACATGAGTATCTCTAATATAACGGGCATGACTTATAACCCATTCTTAAAAAAATATTCGCTGGGCTCGGATGTTTCTGTAAATTATATTTTAGAGTTACGATTCAATAATGATTAATACATTTCTGTTTGATTTTGACGGCACTCTTGTTGATACTGCCCCCGATCTTATCAATACTGCTAATGAAATATATTTAAAGTTTAACCTTAAAGAAATTAGTTTCCAGGAGGGGTTAGGTTGCTCCTCAAATGGAATCAACGCGTTTCTAAAAAAGAGGTTTACCTCGGATGAAATTAATAACAATTCCTTGTTTAATCAGTTTGTTGAGATTTATAAAAATAATTGTTATCAAAATGCATCTCTATTCCCTGGCTATCATGAATTATTGAAAGATTTAAAAAAAAGGGGATTCAAGATCGGCATTGTGACAAACAAACCACGAACTTTTACGGATTTGATTCTTAATCACTTGGGTATCGATTCAATGTTTGATATTGTGCTTTGTCCGGATGATGGATTTAAACCGAAGCCAGATAATCAGATGTTTTTAGAAGTTTTTGACAAGCTTAACGTGGGCCATAGTCAGGTAATTTATGTTGGTGATGGTGAGAGGGATATTATTGCAGCCAATGCGTCTAATATTATTTCTGTATTTGCTAATTATGGCTACATAGACCCATCAGAAAATACTGAGATATGGGGTTATGATCTTTTGATCAATTCAACCGATGATTTAAAGAAGTTAATTGATATTTTTTCGCTCAGAAATTGCTTGAGCTAATGTTCCTGTATCAGTATATTCAATCTCAGATCCAGAAGGCATTCCTCTAGCAATTCTTGAAATTTTCTTACCCAAGTCCTTAATGAGCTCAGTAATAAAGGTTGATGTGGCATCACCTTCTTTTGTGAAGTTGGTTGCAATGATGACCTCTTTAATATTTTCATCTTTGCACCGTTCGTACAATGAATTCATGGCGAGCTCTTTGGGCCCAATCCCATCAAGAGGTGATAAGCGTCCCATTAAAATATAGTAAAGCCCATTGTATGAGTGCGTTTGTTCGAACATTAATAGATCAGTCGGCATTTCAATAACGCATAAAACTGAATTATCTCGACCGTTATCAGAACATAGATCACAAACAGGCATCTCACAAAAATTATTGCATGATTTACATTTTCTTAATTTCTTAAAGCTATTAAGTATTGAGTTAGCTAAGTTTTTAGCCCCATCGGGATTACGTTGAAGAAGGAAGTACGCCATTCTTGTTGCAGATTTAGGCCCAACTCCCGGCAAGCATTTTAAACTTTCAATTAAATCATTTAGCACTTTTGACATAATTTAATCAAAAGGGGAGATTCATACCAGGGGGAACTAAGCCAGACATTTTTTGGCTGGTGGTGGACTCAATTTTTGTTTGCACATCTTTAAGTGCAACTAAAATTAAATCTTCAAGCAATTCTTTATCACTAAGTAATGATTCATCAATCAACACTTTTTTTACTTCATTTTTACAAGACATTGTAATTCTTACCTGCCCATTACTTGCAGATCCTTCAACTTCAATATTACCAAGTTCATTTTGTGCTTTTTGCAGATTGGCCTGCATCATTTGAGCTTGTTTCATTAGGTTACCCATTCCACCTTTTGCCATTATTTTCTCCTAATTAATTTTGGTCGATTTGATTGTGCTCTCAATAATTTGAGCATCAAATTCGTTTAAGATATTTTCTATTTTTGAGTCTGTTTTTATTGAGTCTGTGGCTACCTTTAACGCATCATCTTTCTCTATTTGTTTTTTTTGAGCCGGCGTTGATGTCACTTCCTTCTCATTGATTTCGATTTTTATTTTTTCTCCATAAATCTTATAAAGCTTTTCTTCTAAAATTTTAATATATTTATCATTATTTAAATGCTTGAATCTTTCATCAACGATTAGATATAAAAAATTACCCTCTTGTGACTTAACTACACAATTTTGCGCTAAGGTTTTTGCCATCCCAGGTTTAATTTGATCTACAACATGATCCCAATTATCAATTTGAATACTCTCTGCTGAGTTTTTCTTTTTGGGTTCTTGGTTCTCAATCGATTTGTTATGGTTAATTTGTTCTGTTTCTAACTGTATTGCATTACCATTGTTTGTCGGTATAAAGTTCAACAATCTAATGATGGTCATTCTAAATCCGATATGCTGACTAGGAGAAAAAGGCAAGTCTTTCAGACCATTAATAGAAATCTGATAAAGCGTCTGTAAGAGTTGAAGACTAACTTGTTCACCACGCTTTATTGATTTATTTCCACCACCAAATGTTTGTTCCTCTGAGATCGCAAAAATTTTTTCGGATAATACTTTTAGTGCGCTTTCATAAGAGATGTGGTGCTCTTTAAGCTTGTTCAGCAAATCAAAGACCTTTTGTTTGTTATTATCCAAAATGTTTGTTAGTAATTCATCAATCACGTTGTCAGAGGTGACCCCAAGAATTTGAGTTAATTTTTCTAGACTGACATTGCTATTTGTGTAATTTATAACTCTATCTGCAAGCGATAATGCATCTCTCATACTGCCATCAGCATGTTTGGATATCATATTTATTGCTTCATCTTCATAGGCTATATTTTCCTCATGGAAGATATTTTTTAATTGACCAGAGATTTCATCGTTTGTCATCTGCATCAAATTAAAATGAAGGCATCGGGATATGACTGTAACTGGTATTTTTTCTGGATCCGTGGTGGCCAAGATGAAGATCACATGTTCTGGCGGCTCTTCAAGTGTCTTTAACATTGCATTGAAAGAGCTTTTTGAAAGCATGTGAACTTCATCAATAATAAATATTTTATATTTGGATGAGGTTGGCTGGTAGTTTGCATTTTCAAGCAGCTCACGCATATTATCAACCTGAGTATTAGATGCTGCATCAAGCTCGATAACATCGATAGACTTAGATTGGTCAATTTCAACACACGAAGAACATTCACAACAAGGAGTTGGGTTAGACCCAGTGTGACAATTTAAACACTTTGCAAAAATCCTGGCAATGGTTGTTTTACCCACGCCTCTTGTACCTGATAAAAGATACGCATGATGTAATCGATCACCTAAGATAGAATTTTTTAAGGCCTCAACAATAAATTCTTGACCGACTATGGTCTCAAAATTTTTTGGACGCCATTTTCTTGCAAGAGCTAGATTTTTCATAATTTTAATTAATTAAGGCGAGCCATGGTCTCGGCACTTGTTTCATTAGTTGTGGCTGCTTGCTTCCGCACCTGACCAGGTTGGCTAACTTACAATGCGAGGTGACCCGCCAGTTATCATTTTACATTAACTTGATGTAGGTTGTTGTGTTAACCACATTTTTTTACTGGCTGTTTTGAAAGATAATCCCACTCTTCATCGGTGTAGAGTCGTGATCTAATAAAAAATCTTAAACCTGTTGGACGCTCTAATGAAAATTGGCCACCTGTACCAGGAATCGCATCTAAGGTGATATGTGTATGCTCCCAGTATTCAAATTGTGATGCGCTCATATAGAAAGAAACACCATTTACCTCTCCCAAGCATACATCACTCGGCCCTAGATAAAATTCACCATCCGGATAGCACATCGGAGAACTTCCATCACAGCATCCACCCGACTGATGAAACATGATAGGACCATGCTCATTTCTTAACTTTTCAATTAAATCGTTTGCAGCATCTGTGGATGAAATTCTAGTAATCATAAAAAAAGGGTTACATTGTGTAACCCTTATTTTATAACAAATTAACGACTTAAAAGAAGCCTAATTTATTTTCACTGTAACTTACAAGTAAGTTCTTAGTTTGTTGGTAATGATCAAGCATCATTTTATGTGTTTCTCTACCGATACCAGACTGCTTGTAACCACCAAACGCCGCGTGAGCAGGGTAGGCATGGTAACAGTTTGTCCATACACGACCGGCTTGTATCGCACGACCCATACGGTGAGCAATATTTCCATTTCTTGACCAAACACCGGCACCTAGACCGTAAAGTGTGTCATTAGCAATTTCAAGAGCTTCGGCTTCGTCTTTAAATGTTGTTACTGAAACTACTGGACCGAAAATTTCCTCTTGGAAAATTCTCATTTTGTTATGGCCTTTCAGAATAGTAGGTTCAATATAGTAACCATTAGAAAGCTCTCCATCTAATGTGCGTAAGTTACCGCCTGTTAATAGCTCAGCGCCTTCTTCTTGTCCAAGCTTGATGTAAGACATAATTTTTTCTTTTTGCTCGCTTGAAGCTTGTGCACCGATCATTGTAGCTGCATCAAGAGGAGATCCACCTTTTACAGCCCTTGTTCTTTCAATCGCTCTTTCAATGAATGCATCATAAATTGACTCTTGAATTAATGCTCGAGAAGGACATGTACATACCTCACCTTGGTTTAAGGCAAACATTGTAAATCCCTCAAGACATTTATCAAAATAAGCATCGTCTTTTTCCATCACATCTTCGAAGAAGATATTTGGAGATTTTCCACCTAATTCAAGAGTGACTGGGATAATATTCTGAGAAGCGTATTGCATAATCAATCGACCGGTGGTTGTTTCTCCAGTGAATGCAATTTTTGCTATACGGTCTGAGCTAGCAAGTGGTTTCCCTGCCTCTAATCCAAAGCCATTGACTAAGTTTAATACACCCGGTGGAAGAAGATCGCCAATAATTTCTGCAACTACCATAATAGAAACTGGAGTTTGTTCCGCAGGTTTCATAACAACACAATTTCCTGCACCAATAGCAGGTGCCAATTTCCAAGCCGCCATTAAGATAGGGAAGTTCCAAGGGATAATTTGACCTACAACGCCTAATGGTTCATGAAAATGGTAAGCAACAGTTTCATGGTCTATTTCACAAACTGACCCTTCTTGCGCTCTAATGGCTCCAGCAAAGTATCTAAAATGATCAATTGCCAGAGGAATGTCAGCAGCCATGGTTTCTCGAATAGGCTTACCATTATCAATAGTCTCTGCCAGAGCAATCTTCTCAAGATTCTGCTCCATTACATCTGCAATTTTATTGAGAATATTTGCTCTTTCTGTAGGGCTTGTTTTACCCCAGGCATCTTTTGCGGCATGCGCAGCGTCTAGAGCTAAGTTAACATCCGCTTCTGTCGATCTAGCGGCTTCACAGAATGGTTTACCAGTTAAAGGGGTAATATTTTCAAAATACTTTCCATCAACAGGTTTTACCCATTTCCCACCAATGTAATTGTCATATCTTTCCTTGTAAGGACTATCTATCCCAAGGTTTTTAAGTGTATCAAACGCCATTTTTTCCTTTCCTCCCAAAAATAAAATTAGCTGTGATGTTATGTGTTTTAGATGCCTAATCATTACATTAATGGGATTTTGCGTATAAATCAAGTCAACATACCTGATAATATTTTATGTATAATCCACGGCTTAAAGCATCTGGAAGGGTGGATGAGTGGTTTAAATCGCACGCCTGGAAAGCGTGTTCAGGTTGAATAGCCTGACGCGGGTTCGAATCCCGCCCCTTCCGCCACTAATTTCAATTGTCATTAAAAAATAAAAAACAACAATAAATTGAATTTTTTTGTATACTAAACACTCTATGTAGTGTTTTTACTATCTTGGGAGATTTCATAGATGACTAGAGATGTCTTGAAATACCTGGTAATACCTATAATGAGTTTCTTAATGTTTGGTATCTTTATACAACATCATGCATCAAAACCAAACCCACCAAAAAAATTATTATGCAATGATGGTAATCTTTTATCTCAAATTGATGGTTCTGGCTCTGTTTACACCAAGGTAGGCGACTTATCATGTAATTATGACAAAGAAGGAACCCTTATTATTAGTGATAAAAGAAACAGAGTGGCTTTAAACACTGAATAAATAGTTAAATTTATAATAACGAGCAAAAACTGCCGCTTATATGTTGCTCAGGATTTCCTCTAGGAATGATGTCTGACAGCTGATCTAGGAACTCAAGGTAGATGTTCTTTAATTGAATATCATGTCTCGCTTGTAAATACATTTGTTTTTTTATCGACAATTTGCCTCGGTCAATTTGTGTTGTCGGATCTTGAAAAAGGTAATATTTTAAATCCGCATACATCGTTTGCATGAGTGGATTGTAAAAGAAACTAGGTTCGAGTTTGATAATAAAGTCTGAGCTATTAGTGTCATTACACTCTGTGTAAGAAATGTTTTGATGATTTTTTTCGTAATCCAACAACGCTTCTCTAAAAACCTCAGAATGTTTATAGAATATTCTTCTATTCGCTCTGATCGATACTCTTTCTGAATCAGAATAATAATTAAATCGGTCGTCAAAAAAGTATTGGACATCAAGCTCTTCACTTGCTATTAATGAAGGTATGAAAGTAAAGTTAATAAGAAATAACAAAAAACCGATACTTGTATTCATTTTCATCATAAGTACTAGTCTATCGGGAATAGCTTTAAGTTCAACTTTAGATGGTAAAATAATTAAAATTATTGATGGCGATACAGTCTATTTTCAGGCTAATAATGACGATGCCTACAAAAAACTGAGACTTGTGGGTATTGACGCTCCAGAAATGAAACAACCTTTTGGCTATCAGTCGAAACAATGTTTGGCTAATTTAATTAACAATAAACATGTTCAAATCATTTCGTTTGGAGAAGATCGTTACAAAAGAACCTTGGCAAAAATACTCATTAAAAAAATTGATATCAATCTAGCTATGGTTAAAAATGGTTGCGCTTGGTTTTACAGAAGATATAAGAATACCTTAGATAAAGATGATCAGGTTATGTATGATCAAGCTGAAATTTTTTCTATTGAAAATAAAAAAGGGCTTTTTAGCAACCAAGAGGCAGAAGCTCCATGGGATTGGAGAAAAAAGAATTGAACAATTTTTCTTAATACTTATCAATACAAATATAGGAGTTCTTAATGAAAAAAATTTTATCAGTGCTTTCGCTTTTCCTTTTTCCAGCAGTAGGTTTAGGTGCTTGTGGTGATTTTTATGACACACCTTTAACAACCCTCCAGGGGGATAAATTTAATTTATGTGAACATAAAGATAAACCTATTATTTTTGTCAACACAGCCAGCAAATGTGGTTTTACCTCTCAATTTGAGGATCTTGAGAGGCTTTATTCTGATAACAAAGATAAGCTTCTAATAGTAGGATTTCCCTCGAATGATTTTAACCAAGAACCTGGCTCGAATGAGGAAATACAAAAATTTTGCAAACTAACATATGCTGTTGAATTTCCAATGATGGAGAAATCAAGTGTCGTTGGTCCTAAGGCTAACCCAATTTATCAAAAATTGAGCGAGGTTACCGGCAAGGCTCCAATGTGGAACTTCTATAAGTTTGTTGTGATGCCTAACTTTGAAAAAGTACACGTGTTTTCCAGTATGACAAATCCAGAATCTAAAGACATTAAAAAGATATTACAACCATTTAATATTAATTAATTTTTGTTGATATGCTGAATAATGATTGCTGATAGTTCTTCAACAGAGCGGCTGGGTGAGTCAGCAATTGGAACCCCTAGCTTTTGCATTAATCTTTCAGCTTTTTTGATTTCGTCTTTACAATTTTCTAGGCTTGCGTAATGACTATCGGGCCGACGTTCGCTTCTAAGAGAGCTTAGCCTATTTGCTTGAATTGTGAGTCCAAAAATTTTATCCATATAACCATCAAGAATAGGGGGTATAGTGCCTCTCTCGAAATCTTCAGGGATTAATGGATAATTAGCCGCCTTTATACCAAACTGCATGGCAAGATAAATGCTTGTTGGCGTTTTTCCACTTCTAGAAACACCAACTAAAATTACGTGAGCTTGGTTTAATCCATTATGAGTCATCCCGTCATCATGGCCTAGAGCAAAATTAATGGCCTCAATACGGTTTCCATAATTGGCACCCTTCATACTGTGTGCAACGCCTGGGCGAGTCAGTGGCTCTTGATCTAGCTCATCTCCAAGTGGGTATATAAAGGATTCAAATAAATCAATATAGTAAGCATCCACCTGTTTCAGTTCACTGCGAAGGGTGTTATTACCAATAGACATAATTACAATCGGCCTTATCCCATTAATTAATTTTGCATTGACGATTCTTTTTTGAGCATCTTCGATCTTTTGATGAGAGTCAGTAAATGGAATCCTGATTTGTTCAAACTCAGTATCAGGGAAATGCGCTAATAAACCACCAAGAGAGCCAGCTGTAATACCTGTACCATCAGATATAAAAAAGGCTCTCCTTTTATTATCAGAAGACATTACTTAGAAATTTTTTTCCATGTAGAAATCACGGTATCAGGATTTAATGATACTGATGATATTCCTTTGTCCACTAACCATTGAGCTAAGTCATCATGATCTGATGGCCCTTGCCCACAAATACCCACATACTTTTTCTTATTCTTAGCAGATGAAATTGCTTGCTCAATGAGTTTCATTACTGCAGGATCTCTTTCATCGAAACCATCAGCCAAAATGCCAGAATCACGATCAGTACCTAAAGTTAATTGTGTTAAATCATTTGACCCGATGGAAAAACCATCAAACAATTCTAGGAATTCATCAGCCAGAATAGCGTTTGATGGAACCTCACACATCATAATAATTTTTAGATCATTTTCACCCCTTTTAAGGCCATAACTTTGTAATATTTCAAGAACTGATTTAGCTTCATTTAGAGTTCTTACAAATGGAATCATAATTTGAATATTAGTAAGTCCTAATTCATCTCTTACTTTTTTCAATGCTTTGCATTCCAAAGCGAAACAGTCTTTGAATTCTTCGGATTGATATCTAGCAGCACCTCTGAACCCAATCATTGGATTTTCCTCATCAGGCTCATAAATATCTCCAGCAACTAATTTTTTATACTCGTTAGACTTAAAGTCTGACGTTCTTAAAATAACTGGATTTGGATAAAAAGCAGAACCTAAGGTAGCCACTCCTTCAGCTACTTTGCTTATGTAGTAGTCTTCAGGATTTAAGTAACCTTTTGACTTATGATCAATCACCTCTTTTACATCACTCGGCATTGCATCATAATTAATGATAGCTTTTGGATGAATACCAATAATATTATTGATAACGAATTCTAATCGAGCCAATCCAACACCATGATTTGGTATTTGGGCAAAGGTAAATGCCATATCGGGGTTACCAACGTTCATCATGACCTTAACAGGTGGAGCAGGTAGCTCCCCATCTTCCTGAATCTCAACTTCATAATCCAGCTTACCTTGATAAACGATACCAGTTTCACCTTCTGCACATGACACAGTAACAAGATCACCATTTTTTAGTAATTCTGTTGCATTCACACTGCCAACAATTGCAGGAATACCAAGTTCACGAGCGATAATTGCAGCGTGACAAGTTCTACCACCTCGATTAGTAACTAGGGCGGAGGCTCTTTTCATAACAGGCTCCCAATTTGGATCCGTCATGTCTGCAACCAGAACATCTCCTGGCTGAACTGTGTGCATTTCATTAGGGTCTGTTACAACACGAACCGGTCCCACACCAATTTTTTGTGTGACGGCTCTTCCAGCAACAATGGCCTTGCTGGTTTCATTAAGCTTGAAAGTTTCAGTGACATTTTTGTTTTGTGATTTTACTGTTTCAGGCCGTGCTTGAAGGATATACAGTTTATTGTCTATGCCATTCTTACCCCATTCAATATCCATAGGGCACCCGTAATGATCTTCAATAGTTATTGCATATTTAGCCAGCTCTAAAACTTCATCGTTTGAAAGACTAAATCGATTAGATTCTTTATCATCCACATCGACAGTCTCTGTACTTTTTCCAGCTTCGTTTAGATTGGAAAAAACCATCTTAATTTTTTTTGAACCGATTGTTTTTTTAACAATGGCAGGAAAATTCTTTTTTAATAGAGGTTTATGGACATAAAATTCGTCAGGGTTAACAGCACCTTGAACAACAGTCTCACCGAGGCCATATGAGGATGTTATAAAAACAACATCATTAAAACCAGACTCTGTGTCAATTGAAAACATGACGCCAGCACACCCAATATCACTTCTTACCATCTGTTGCACACCAGCAGATATAGATACGTCTGCATGAACAAAACCTTTATGGACGCGATAAGAAATTGCACGATCGTTATAGAGGGACGCAAATACTTCTTTAATTGCTTTTTTGATATTCTCGATCCCTTGAATATTTAAAAAACTTTCCTGTTGACCTGCAAAAGATGCATCAGGAAGATCTTCCGCAGTAGCTGATGATCGAACAGCAAAAGTCATTCCGTCAGTTGATCTTTGGGTTAAATTAGAATATTCCTCCTCAATTGAACTATCTAATTCCTTTGGAAAAGGTGTTTCCATGATCCAATTACGGATCTTTTTACCAGACGCAGCAAGCTGTTGAACATCATTAATGTCTAATCCCTCTAACTCCTGTGTAATTTGATTTCCAAGATGATCGTGTTGCAAAAATTCTTGGAATGCAAAAGCGGTGGTTGCAAATCCGGTTGGAACGCGAATTTCATTTTGCGTTAATTGAGAAATCATTTCACCAAGTGAGGCATTTTTTCCACCAACCGAACCTACATCAGTGTTTCTCAAATTTTCAAAAGGGATAACGTAATCTGTCATGCTGTTTTTACTCTTAATTAATATCTGTATGAATGCTGCTTATCAAAACTTGTAATTTTGCCAAATTCACAATCAAATGTCATTAAATAATGTAACATTAGTTAAAAACACTGTTCTAGTATATGAAAGATTTTGATAAAGATATTGCATACATTTCTAGTTTAAGTCGATACTTTGCAAGACTTATCAAAAATGAAGAGTACCTTGATTACATCTGCACATCATATTTAAATCCCATTGGTATAAGTGATGTTAAAGATATTTTATCCTTTAAAGTCGATGATGAAAATAACTTTCTAAGGTCCATCAGAATCGCAAAAAATAAAATTCTATTGCGATTAATTTTTTGTGATTTAAAACAAATGATCCAGTACGAAGATGTTGTAGATATTTACTCATACTTTGCTGATTTGGTAATTCAAAAGACATTTGCTTTCTATGCTGAAAGTTTTAATTGCAAAAAAGAAAATTTTTACATCATTGCAATGGGAAAATTGGGAGGTCAAGAGCTTAATGTGGCCTCAGACATCGATTTAATATTTGCTTATGACAATGACTCTTTGGATAGTCAACAAGGCTCAGAATTAGCAAAAAAAATTATTTATGCACTCGAGAATAATGATGAAAATGGTTTTGTATTTCATGTTGATATTAGATTGAGACCTCATGGTAGTGAAGGGAGATTGGTGCCATCTTTAAATTTTCTTGAAGACTATTACCTAAATTATGGAAGAGAATGGGAGCGATATGCGTGGATTAAAAATAGAGTAATTGTTGGTGATGAAGATAAAATTTCTAACCTGATTACTCCTTTTGTTTATAGGAAATACCTAGACTATAAAACGATTTCTGAGATTAGAAACTTAAAAAAATTAATTAAAAAAGACTTAAATGAAAAAAATAAGTTAAATGACATTAAATTAGGTGTCGGCGGGATTAGGGAGATTGAGTTTATTGTTCAGGCAATCCAGCTCATCAGGGGTGGAAAAAATCCACATTTGAGATTAAAAAATACACTTGCATCATTACAGCAAATTTTTTATGAGAAAGCCTTAAATAAGGAAGAATTTACTAGTTTAAAAGCGGCCTATATCTTTCTTAGAAATACAGAACACAGGCTTCAGTACCTTGATAATAAACAAACTCATTTGATTCCAGCAAATGGTGACTTAGTTCTTTTATCACAAAGTTATAATCTAAGTTCCAAAGAATTCATAACTCAACTTGATAAATTCAGAGAATCTATAAATTTTCAATTTGTTAACTTTTTCAAAACTGAAAATGAACACGAAGGGGCAATTGAACATTTCCATAATAATGAAAATAAAGAGTTGGTGGATAATTTAACAAAATCAAAACGTTGGAATAAATTATCCATTTCAAATCAAGAAAGAATTATTACTCTTTTTAAGTTATTGGATGAAGAAATTCATGTTAATAAATATAAGAAAGATCAAAAAGTTTTTTTAAAGGTATACGACCTTATAGAGACCATATCTTCAAGATCCAATTACATTGCATTTTTTATTGAATATACAGATTGTTTTAAATCAATTATTAGGTTTGCTTCTAATAGCTCTTGGATCATTGAGTATATTAAAAAACATCCAATCTTGATTGATGATCTTTTAATTAATCATGGAGATTATGAAGTTGACTACAACGTGCTTCATGAACGAACCTTAGATGTTTTAATAAAACTTAAAAGCTTAGATGAACAGCTAGATTATTTAAGGGATCTCAAACACAAATTAATTTTCCAACTTGCGGTTTTAGAAATCAAAGGTGAAATTAAATTAGAAACGGTCTCTGATGAGCTTTCAGATATTGCTGATTTTTTTATCAACATCACCATCGGTTTTCTTAAACATAGATTTAGTAATGACAATCTTTTTGAGTCCTTTGCTATTGTTGCTTACGGGAAATATGGTGCTAAAGAGATGAGTTACGCCTCTGACTTGGATATTGTATTTTTATATGAAGATACTGGGCATGATAAGTCAGAATTTATCAACGTTGCTAAGAAGTTAAGCACATGGTTCTCCAGTTACACTAATGCTGGAATTTTGTATGAATTAGATTTGGCTCTCAGACCAAATGGAAATAATGGCTTGTTGGTCAGCTCATTTGATGCGTTTGAAAAATATCAAATGGAGCAGGCATGGTTATGGGAGCATCAAGCCTTATCCAAGGCAAGGTGTTGTTATGGAAATGAGAATTTAAAAAAAAGGTTTAACCAAATACGACACAAAGTCTTAACAAAACCTAGGAGAATTGAAGAATTAAAAGATGAAATATTTAAAATGCGTCAAAAAATGTATAGTCAGAATAATCCCAAAGAAGACAGCTTTGACTTAAAAAATAATAAAGGTGGGCTTATAGATATTGAATTTTTAGTCCAGTTTTTTGTGTTAATGTACTCAAAAAAATATCAAAATTTATTGTCGAACACGGGAAACTTGGCCCTAATTAATGCTTTAGAAGGTTACAAGTTAATTAAAAGCGAGGAATCAACGCTCCTAAAAAAAGCATATCTTTTGTATAGGCAAGAAATTCATAAATTAGCATTAAATAATCAAACAAACTCATTGGTTGATAGGGAGTTTATAAAGAATCTACCTGATGATGTCCATCACTGTTTTTTATCCTACCTTTCATGAGATTTAATAATAATTGCAGTCTTTAATTGATATTGTTAAAATCAAGTTCTTTGGATAATTCCCTAAAAATATAAAGTTATTTCATAAATAAGATTTAAATTTAGTTAAATTTGAATCTTTGTAAAAGTCAAAACGGAGAAAAAAATGGCATCTTTATTAGAACAATTAAAATCAATGACCACTATTGTTGCAGACACTGGTGAAGTTGATGCAATTAAAACGCTTAAGCCTGTTGATGCAACAACAAACCCATCACTATTACTGAAAGCTAGTCAGCTACCACAATGTGAATCAATGATTGAAGAAGCTATTGCTTATGCAAAGACTCAAGGAGGTTCTACTGAGGAGCAGGTTGAAAATGCAGCAGATAAGTTAGCTGTGGCTGTTGGTCTTGAGATTTTAAACCATATTCCAGGGCGTATTTCGACAGAGGTTGATGCAAGTTTATCCTTTAATATTGATAAGATGGTTGCGAAAGGTAAAAAGCTTATTAAGCTCTACAACGATGCTGGCGTATCTAATGACCGTGTGCTTATTAAGTTAGCGTCTACTTGGGAAGGTATCAAAGCAGGTGAAATTCTTGAAGAAGAGGGCATCAACTGTAACTTAACCCTTTTGTTCAGTTTTGCTCAAGCCAGAGCTTGTGCTGAGGCGGGTGTTTTCCTTATTTCTCCATTTGTTGGAAGAATTATGGACTGGTATAAGGCAAAAACTGGTCAAGAGTATGCACCAGCTGATGATCCAGGCGTGCAGTCAGTGACTAGAATTTACAACTGGTATAAAGAGCATGGTTTCAATACAGTTGTTATGGGTGCTTCTTTTAGAAACATCGGTGAGATTACTGAATTAGCTGGATGTGATCGATTAACTGTTGCTCCTGCGCTACTTACTGAATTAGAGAACACTGAAGGTACTTTAGATAAGAAGCTAGTTGACAATGGCGCTAAAACTGAAAAACCTGCAAAACTTACTGAAGAACAATTCAGATTTGATCATAATGAAGACGCTATGGCGACTGAGAAGCTTGCTGAAGGAATCAGAAACTTTGTAATTGATCAAAATAAACTTGAAAAAGCTCTTGCTGAAAAACTGTAAGCTTTTTTGAATTGACAAGGAATCTATCTACCTATAATATTCCCGTTCTAACAGGAAATAGGTATATATTCTATTTTTTATAAATTTTATCGGGAGATATAAACGATGGCATTAACTCAAGTCGCATTAGACTCATTAGATTTTGACGCAACAGTTGCTTTAGCTGAAAAAGTTGCAGCAAATGTTGATATTTTAGAAATTGGTACTCCATGCATTAAGCACAACGGTATCAAATTATTAGAAACTTTAAGAGCTAAGTTCCCAAACAACTTAATCTTAGTTGACCTTAAAACAATGGACGCTGGCGAATACGAAGCTGAGCCATTTTACAAAGCTGGCGCTGACATTTGTACAGTTCTTGGCGCTTCTGGTATTGCTACAATTAAAGGCGTTATCGCAGCTGCTAAAAAATACGGCAAAGAAGTACAAGTTGATATGATCAACGTTGACGATAAAGCATCTTTAGCTAAAGAATCTGTAGCTGCTGGTGCACAAATCATCGGTGTTCACACTGGTCTTGATGCGCAAGCTGCAGGTCATACTCCATTTGAAGATTTAGCTGCTATTGCTGCTCTAGACACAGGCGCTAAAATCTCAGTTGCTGGTGGTGTTAAAGCTGCTACGACTCAGCAAGTTAAAGACGCTGGTGCTGCAATTATTGTTGCTGGTGCTGCTATATATGGCGCTGCTGATCCAGCTGCTGCTGCTAAAGAAATTACAGATATTGCTCACTAATCGAGTGAAAATCTAGTATTTTTAAAAATCCCGACTCAAGTCGGGATTTTTTTTGGTATTATCTTGTTTTATTTATGAGTACATTAATTTAAGGGATGCTGAATGGATACACAAAAACTTATTTTAGATAGATTAACTACGGTACTTTCAGAAACTGACAAAAGTAACGCAGCAAAGTTAAAAGCACTTGTTGACGGTGCTGGAAGAATTTTCGTTGGCGGGGCAGGTCGTTCTGGACTTGTTTCACGTTTTTTTGCAATGCGTCTTGTTCATTCAGGTTATCAAGTGAACATGGTAGGTGAGGTTGTGACACCAGCAATGAAGGATGGTGACTTGCTTGTTGTAATTTCTGGATCTGGTGGAACAAAGACTCTATTACCCATTCTTGAAACTGCAAAATCAAAGGGCGGTAAGATTGCGGTTATTTCTCAGAAAACAAGTTCAGCAATGGCAGAGATTGCTGATTTGGTAGTTCAAGTTGGTAATGATGACAGCTATTCTAACTACACAGAAGGTATGCCAATGGGCACAGTATTTGAGTTATCAACACTAGTGTACTTAGAAGCAGTGATTGCAGAAATTATTTTTGACAAAGGTTTAACTGAGGATGGTATGAGAGCGATTCATGCTAACTTAGAGTAATATCAGTTTTTATAATAAAAAAGGGAGCATTAGCTCCCTTTTTTGTTTAAAATTTTTAGAATGCATATTTTTGATCTTCCTTACCAAGAAAACTCATCTATCTGGTTTGATAAATTCGCTTCCAGTCACTCTCCGATATTTCTTGATAGCTGTTTTCAAGGTAATGATTACCCCAATGATTATAATCGATATGACCTAATCTGCTGGGATCCGTTTATAGAAATAATTCAAAAAGGATCCAAGACTTTAATCATAAAGGAGGGTACATCATTTTTATCTGATGAATCATTTACAGAGACCGTAGACGTTATCTACTCCGGATTATTGGATAGTTACGGAAATAATTCTTTATTGCCATTTACTGGCGGTTTGATTGGCTACCTCTCGTATGAGTTTGGTCAGAAAAGCACAAAAGATATAGTTTTACCTCAAGCAAGAGCAAATGCCTATAAAAATACTATCCTTGTGGACCATCTTGAAAAGAAAACACATTTTATTAGTTTTAATGAAAAAAGAGATGCAGAAGCAACTTATGATCAATGTTTAAATCATCAAAATGAAATTAGTGATGACTTTGTTATCACGGAGCCAATAGTAAATACTGAACCCTTCGAGGATTATAAAGATAAATTTAATAAGATTCAGCAATACATTACCGATGGCGATGTTTATCAGGTTAATTTAGCCACAAAATTTTCCACAAAATACTCTGGAAATCCTTGGATCTTTTATAAAAAATTTCGTGAAATAAATAAGTCTCCTTACATGGCGTATTTAAAGTTTGAAGATTATTCGATTATCTCAGGCTCACCAGAGCAGTTTATTTCAGTCAATGGGTCAACTATTACCTCAAGACCGATAAAGGGCACAATGCCAAGAGGGGATGATCCAAAATCGGATAACAGAAATTATGAGAAACTAAGTTCCAGTGAGAAGGATAAAGCAGAAAATTTAATGATAGTGGACTTAATCCGAAATGATTTAGGAAAAAATTGTGATATAGGATCCGTTAATGTAAAAAAATTATTTACCATCGAGAGTTATCCTAACGTACACCATCTTGTGAGCTCTATTGAAGGTCAGCTGAAGCAAGAAACATCCCCATGGACTGCATTTTGTGATGCTTTTCCAGGAGGGTCAATTACCGGTGCGCCGAAGAAAAGATCAATAGAAATAATTCATGAGCTCGAAAGTTTTTCTAGAGAAGTTTACTGTGGATCAATTTTTTATCTATCTTTTAATAGGACGATGAATTCTAATATCGCAATACGATCTTTGATTGCTTATGATGGGAAATTAGAATATTTTTCAGGAGGAGGTATTACAAAAAGCTCAACAGCAAAAAGTGAATACAATGAAATATTTAATAAAGCTGCAAATATTGAAAAAGCTATTTCAATCTTTATGAGGTAATCAAAATGAATAAAGAATTAATGAATAAAATTGAATCAGATTTAAATGAATGGGCTATCCAAAATGAATTATTAGTCAAAGAATTTGTGTTTTCAACTTTTCAGGATGCCATTAATTTTGTTAATGCGGTTGCAAAAATTGCAGATGAAGCCGATCATCATCCTGATATTTTTATTTCATATAATAAGGTGAAAATCTCATTAATCACCCATGATATCGGGGAAATTTCCGAAAAAGATTATTCGCTTGCAAAAGCAATTGAAATTTTAGAAGTTTAAAAATTTCGTTTTTTTGAAATCACCATAATTTAGTAGGACGGTAGGTAATATCAATAGATTTAAAATGGTAGAGGTGAATAAACCTCCAATAATAATCATGGCCATAGGACCTTCGATTTCTTTTCCTGGTTCACCTGATCCAATTGCAATCGGAAGCAATGCAAGACCAGCTACTAAGGCAGTCATTAAAATGGATGGCAATCTCTCCGATGCTCCTAGGATACATGTTTCTAAATTCCATGTATGACCTTCGTAATCTACAAGATGCTGATAATGTGAAATTAACATTATTGAATTTCTTAATGTAATTCCAAATAGTGTAACGAATCCAACGAGTGAGCCAATAGATATCCAGCCCCCATGAAGTGATGCAGCTATCACGCCTCCAATTAGAGCAAAGGGTAAGTTAAGTAGCGTTAAACTGAGATTTTTTAATGTCCCGAATGCGATATAGAGCATTAAAAGAACACCAGCAATCGCAATAGTCGAGTGAGCAATTAAGTCTTCACGTGATTTAGCATTTTCTTGAGCTTCTCCAGTAATTTCGAAATAATTTCCTGAACCCAGCTGAAGTTGCTCAAGACCTTTTCTTACGTTGTTAACATAATCATTTAGGTCATAATTATTGATATTTGAGGTAATTGTTTGTACTCGCTTACCACCTTGGTGCAGTATCTTTGATCTTCCACTAACCTGACTTATTTGAGCGATATCACCTAATTCAATAATCTGTGCTGAGGAAGAGCTGAGAGGGAGTTTTTTAATATCCTCAAGATCATCTTTAAATTCTGTATCTATGGTAACTGCGATATCAACCGGTATCATCCTTTCATAAATTTGTGCTACCGGAAGATTTTCATAGGCGGCCCGGATTACATCTAGTGCATCTGCTCGTGAAATCCCATAGTTGGTTAGTTGTTCTGGTAGGAGTTTAATGTTTACCTGAGGATTTCCAGGAGGAGATTGCAACATGATGTCTTTTGAACCTGGAAGTGTTTCTAACATTTGAGCAACTTTAATGGCATCTTGATCAAGTGTATCTAAATTTTTTCCGTACAGATTAATAACAACTGCTGCATTGTAGCCAGAAATAGTTTCTTCAATTCGCTCAGTCAAAAAGGTATTGATCGCAAAGTTGACTCCAACAAAACCATTATTCTTGTCATAAACAATATCCTGAATTGATTTCAAGATTCTTCTCTGATCATCTCCAGATTTTTTTGATAATTCAATCTCAAATTCACTATAATGAGTTCCAAAAGTATCTGCCCCAAGCGGTGAACGACCTACCCATTGAGCAATAGATTTGACTCCATCAATTTCTAGAAGCTGTTCTGAAACTAAATTACCAATCCGAAGCGACTCATCTTCAGATGTTCCTGGATATGCAGTCATATGCATAATGTAATGACCTTCATTCAAGGGTGGGATAAAGTGTGTTTTGAATAAGGGTATAAAAGATAGTCCAAATGCAATAACAAATAATGAAATAATTAAAACAACCTTAGAGTGCGATTCAATACCGAGTAATAATTTACGATAGTTTCTTTTTAATGATTTAATAACTGGCGAGTCCTCAGTGTTTAGATTCTCATTTTGTCCTAATAACATAAAGCTCATTGCAGGTGTAACGGTGAGTGCAACAATAAGAGATGCCAATATAGAGAGTATGTAGGCAATTCCTAATGGACCAAAGAGCTTGCCAGCTACACCCGTTAATGACAATAGTGGTAAAAATACAATAACAATTATCAGTGTTGCATAAACTACTGATTTTCTGACTTCCATTGAGGATTCAAAAACAACCTGATAAAGAGGTTTTTTATTTTTTAAGGTTTTATTTTCTCGAAGTCGACGAAATATGTTTTCAACATCAATAATGGCGTCATCGACAACTTCACCCAGGGCAATTGCCAAGCCACTGAGTACCATAACATTTAAGCCAAGATTCATATGGCTCATGACACCAATTGCAGACAAAAGAGACAAGGGGATTGCTATCGCAGAAATAAAAGCGGTTCTAAAGTTAAAGAGGAATAAATATAAAATTCCAATAACCAATATAGCGCCGATAATAATATCTACCCTAAGCCCTTTGATTGATGCATCAATAAAATTTGCAGGCTTAAAAAGTTCTGGATGTATAGTTATTTCCTCTTTTTCTGCAATTGGTAACAAAGATTTGATTGCGTTATCAAGGTTTTTAGTTAACTCATACGTATCCGATCCAAGTTGACCTTGTATGGATAAATACACTCCAATTTGACCGTTGATTGAGGCACTGCTTATGGATGGAACAAAACCATCCTCAATGATTGCTACATCTTTTAGCCTGAGTAATTTTCCTTGTTGGTTGATTAGAGATGTTTGCTCAAGCTCCTGAATAGTGAGTGTCTGGCCTTCGGTGTTAATAATGATTCTTTGATTTTCATTTTGAATAAAACCTCCACCTCGAACAGCAGATGATTTTTGTGCAGCTGTGAATATATCTTGTAAGCTGAGATCATTTTCTAATAGTTTTTTTGGAATTACTTTGATCTGATACTGCCTCACCTTTCCACCGAATCGATTAACATCAGCCACTCCTTCAACACTCATTAAGTGCGGAATAATAACGTTATCCGCAAAAGTTCTTAATTCAATTTCATTTGCACTATCTGATGTTAAGCCGATGCCAAGAACGCTTGATGCTGATGAGGTTAAGGGGGTAATTTTAGGAATAATGTTTGTAGGTAAGATATTAGTCAGTTTGGATAGTTTTTCTGTGATCGATTGCCTATTTCTATAAATATCTGTGTCCTCATTAAAAACCACAGTAACTACGGAGAGACCGGGAATGGATTGTGACCTTATCTGCTTTATACCAATTGTCCCAGACACCATCACCTCAATCGGGCGGGTGACCAATTTTTCGACAAGATCAGAAGAAAATCCTGGTGACTCTGTCTGAATAACTACCTGGGTAGGGGAGAATTCAGGAAAAACATTTAAAGGACTATTTTTAATTTGAACGATGCCGTAAACAACCACAATTAAAGCTAGACCAATAATCACTCCAGCATATTTAATTGAAAATTTTATTAATGATGACACTTAATCCTCATTCTCATTTTTTATTTGATACTTGTATTCTTCGGATAAAAGAAGTTGCGCACCTTTTGAAACAATAATGTCATTTGTTGATAGTGCGTCGGATGTAACCAGCCATCCATCTTTTATTTCATTTTCAAGAGAGACCGGTTTTTTAACAAAAAGAAAAGGCTCTTCTTCAATATAGACCCAAGGTAAACCGTTACTCCAAACTATTGAACTGCTTTGCACTTCATAGCGATTCTGTTGTTTATTATTATTTTGATTTTCTTTATAAAAACCTATGAGTTTTGATCCGATTCTTAGATCAGGAGAGTGGATTAAATAGTAAAAGGTTTGACCAAGGATGCTGGGTTCGATGGTTGGAGCTTTGTCTAAATACACTCCTTCAGTTTCACCATTACCGTTGATCGGTGTAAAAATTATTTTCTCCGGAACTGAGTTATCACTATCACTGGAGGGGAGGGTGATTTTTACTAATCGCGCTTCACCATTAAGTAGAGGATTTAATTGTTTATCTTTAGCTTTTCCAGTAATGGCCACATAAAATTTATTGCCCCACTGTGATAAGACTTTTTGTTGAAGATTTTTCTTTAAGGCTACTTTTTTTTCAATAGATACTTTTAAATTATTAACTATTGTTTGTTGATCAAGAAGAACCTGATCAGAAATATTTTTTTCATCAGCATTTAAATCAACAAACGCTAAATATTTTTTTTCTTCAGTATTAATTTGATTTTGTAATGTATTGATTTCCTGTATTAACTGATCATATATATTTTTGAGATCAATTAATGTATCAGTCGCTTGGACTATTCCGTAATTAGAAAAAGAGGATTGCTTGTTCGAGTTTATTATTGCAGAAGTTTGAATTCCACTATTTTTCACTACTGTTTCAGTCAATCTTATTTGATTTAAACCTTCATCATTTACTTCAATAAAAGATAACGTCTCCTCTTCATCAAAAAGGTCGTCATCAACAAACTCATCACTCCCCATTAAAATTACAACCCAAATAAGCAAAATAATCACGAATGATTGAATAACAATAATCATTAAGCTTTTTTTATTCATTCGGTTCTTTTTCTATGTGAAGTTGACTAACAAATGGGATATGAAGTGATTTTTCAATTTCATAGCCTCCCTGAAGTAGATTATATAAGCTATCCAAATAAATATAATCAATTTCATATAATTTTATTTTTTCTTGCTCAAGTTCAAAGCGACTGAGAATTCCGTTATTAAATTTTTTTTCTAGACCGACTAGTAACAATTCTTTTTCATCATGCAAAGCTTTCGCATTCATATATTTTTCTGATGAGTCATTCAAGTATGATAGCAATGTATCAATTTCGTTAGATATCGTCAGCTGCAGGTCAATAATCCTTGATGACTCTGACTCCCTAAAATTTTCTGCTTTCGTAATTAATGCTTTGTTTTTTTCTAAATTTGGGATGAGGGCAGATATTCCTAAGGTCCAAATTTTATCCCCAAAGTCATACAAGTAAGCAGGACTAAATTTTATATCAGGGTACTGTTTAGCAACTTCAAGCTTGAGATTAGCTTCAGCTTTTGCATAATCTGCTAGATCTCTTCTTAAATCAATTCTGGATTGAATTGCTTGCTCTCGACTCAAAGAAAGATCTTTATCTTTTATAGTTTCTATTTTGCTCATTAGGTTGTTAATGATGTCATCAGCAAGGATAGGATTTTTCTCTAAATATTGTATCTTGATCCCTGCATTTTGAGCAATTTGTTTTCGTATGTTTAGCTGATTTAACTGAATACTCTTTAATGTATTTTCGGTTATTTGAAGAGCAATTTTTGATTGTTGCAGTTGGATATTATCTTCTATTCCTGTTTCAAACCTTTTTTTTGTCATCAAATAAACAGATTGCCGAGAAAACAACTCATTTTTAACAGTATTTATTTTTTTTATATTAAATGCATATTGAGTGAGTGCATTAATCAACGTTAATCGCTCATTCCATGAAAGCAACCTATAATTTTCATAGGCCGATTGCGATGTATTGAGGGCTATTTCATATCGAATCAATCGTTTATTAGCTGTTTCAAGCGGGAATAATACTCCTAAACCTTCAATATCCTTAGATAGGTCATCATTGGCGCCATTACCCGATCCAACCTCAATCCCTAGCGAGGACTGTGGTCGGAATCTTGCAATAACTTCATCACTTTTGATAGTTTGATATTGTCTTTCTGCTGTTTTAATTTTTGTATTGTAAAAATAAAGCGATGCTAATAAATTATCTGTATTCCAACCATCTTTTGATGGAGAGATATCTTGTCCTAGTGTGGTAATAAATTTTGAAAATCTTTCAGCTTCTGAATCTTGGTTATCAATGGCAATATTATTATTATTTAAATCAATATCTTTTTTTGAATAGGGGATAAGCTGACAACCAGCAGTGCTGAGAATTACCATCAAAACAATAATAATAGAACTAAAAAAATTCGAGAAAATCAAAGTAAAATCTGTAACTTAAGTAGGTTTATGTATTAGTAGATTCTAACAAATTTATCTGTAAAATTTTATGGAATTTATTTATCCAAAATCTATCCAAAATGTTATAATCTGCGGTTCTCTGGTACATGCGAGAGTGGCGGAATTGGTAGACGCACTGGATTTAGGTTCCAGCGCCTAAAAGCGTGAGAGTTCGAGTCTCTCCTCTCGCACCATTTAAAACATTAAAGCTTAATTACAAATTTAGTTATTTAAAAGATTTTATTAGGATTAAACATGACACAAGCTATTGAAAAAATTAGCGATATTGAAAGAAAAGTTAAAGGTAAAATTATCATTGCTCCGCTTGAGAATGAAATTAAACAAAGATTTATTCAGGTATCTAAAAATGCAAAGATTCAGGGTTTCCGACCTGGTAAGGCTCCAATGAGTATCATTGAAAAACAATACGGCCCGGATATTCGATCTGAAGTATACTCAAGAGCTATAGAAAATCAGTTTGGTCAGATCGTGCAGGAAAATAAATTAAACATTGTTGGGATGCCTCAAATCAATCATGATCCACTTCCAGAGATAAAAGATGATTTTGAATTTACTGCAACATTTGAGGTAGTTCCTGACGTTAAAAATATCGATTTTAAAAAAATCGAGATTTCACAGCCTGACGTTAAATTAACAAAAAAAGATGTCGATGCAACCATTGATGTAATGCTTAAACAAAGAGCAACATTCAAAAAAGTAGATCGAGCTTCTAAATTAGGTGATCGTGTTGACGTGAAACTTGACTCCTTCATTGATGGAAAGTCTGCTGAATCTTCTGGTTCACAAATTCTAAACTTTATTCTTGGTGACAAAAACAGATTAGAAGTTTTTGATAAAGAATTGGTTGGATTAAAAGCTTCGGATATGAAAGACTTTGAAATTCATTATCCTAAAGATCATGAACCAGCTCAGCTGGCAGATAAAAAGGTTAAGTATACTGTTGTTATCAATGATGTGAATGAAATGGAGCTTCCAAAAATTGATGCAGATTTTGCTAAATCTCTCGGAGTTGACAGCGGTGATGTTGATGAAATGAAAAAGCAAATTGAGGATTCTCTAGCCGAAGAAGTTGAAAAACGCGTAAGGCTGAAAGAGAAAGATCAAGTCTTTGTAGAGCTTGTTAAGCATGCAAAATTTGAATTACCAAAATCTATTATCGACAATGAATCATATCGCTTGATGCAACAGATGATTGAGAATATGGAAAGACAGGGTGCGAAAGTAAAAGATTTAAAATTAGAACCATCCATGTTTAATGAGAGAGCAGAGCAAACAGCACGTCTTAGAATTGTCCTAGCTCACTTGGTCGACAAAGAAAAATTGCATGCAACTGAAGAACAAGTTAAATCTAAAATTGAAGAATTTTCAAAGTCATATGATGAGCCAGAAAAAGCTGTTCAGTGGTTTTATGAAAAACAAGAACGTTTGAACGAACCTGCAGCCTTGGCTACTGAAGATAATGTCGTTAATTTTGTTTTAAGGGCTTGTAAGATCAAAAAAGAAAAAGTTTCATTCGACGAACTAATGGGCAACAATCAATAATGTCATCTGATAAACTCTCAAGAGCAAGTTCACCTATGGGGTTAGGTTATATACCAATGGTCGTTGAGCAAAGCGGCAGAGGTGAAAGAGCATATGACATATATTCAAGACTTTTAAAAGAAAGAGTTATCTTTTTGGTTGGACCGGTTGATGATATGACTGCCAACCTTGTTGTGGCTCAATTACTTTTTTTAGAGGCTGAAAATCCAGATAAAGATATTTCCTTATATATTAACTCCCCCGGTGGCTCAGTGACCGCTGGCATGGCAATTTATGACACCATGCAATTTATTAAGCCTGATGTGAGCACTTTGTGTATAGGACAGGCTGCCAGTATGGGAGCACTTTTATTAACGGCAGGAGCAAAAAACAAGCGTTTCTGTCTTCCTAATTCAAGAGTTATGATTCATCAACCATTAGGTGGATTTCAAGGTCAAGCTTCAGATATTGAAATACATGCTAAAGAAATTCTTTACCTTAAAGATAAATTAAATAGAATCTTATCTCATCATACAGGTCAAGACATTAAGACAATCTCGAAAGATACAGACAGAGATAATTTTATGAGTTCTGAGGATGCGGTAAAATATGGCCTTGTGGACAAAGTCATTAACGAAAGATAATTTATTTAGGTATATTCTGTTATGAGTGACCAGGATAAAGATAAGTCATTGTTTTGTTCCTTTTGTGGAAAAAACCAGCATGAGGTAAAAAAATTAATAGCTGGTCCATCAGTTTTTATTTGTGACGAGTGTATTGAACTTTGCACCGACATTATTAAAGAAGAAATAAAAGCTGCTGACTCAAAAAAATCTGTCGATACTGATCATATTCCAAAGCCTCAAGAAATTTTTGATCAACTTAATCACCATATCATTGGTCAAAACCATGCGAAAAAATCATTGTCAGTCGCAGTCTACAACCATTATAAAAGACTCGGTAGTCACGGTGATGATGATACAAAAATTGTTAAAAGCAATATACTCTTAATCGGCCCGACTGGATCTGGTAAAACATTATTAGCACAATCCTTAGCGTCTTTCCTGAATGTTCCTTTTGTCATAGCTGATGCAACAACATTAACTGAAGCTGGCTATGTTGGTGAAGATGTTGAAAATATTATGCAAAAATTATTGCAAAAATGTGATTACGATGTCAGCAAGGCTCAAAAAGGAATCATTTATATTGATGAGGTTGATAAGATTTCAAGAAAATCAGACAACCCCTCGATAACTCGTGATGTATCAGGTGAAGGTGTTCAACAAGCATTATTAAAATTAATTGAGGGCACTGTAGCTTCCGTACCTCCTCAAGGGGGAAGAAAGCATCCTAATCAAGAATTTGTGCAAATTGATACGTCTAATATTCTGTTTATCTGTGGTGGGGCATTTGACGGTCTTGAAAAAGTCATTCAAAGAAGGTTAGAAAGTAATAGCATAGGCTTTGGAGCAAGTGTAGCTTCTAAGAATGACATTAGAACCACATATCAGCTTTTAAAAGAAACTGAATCTGAAGACTTGGTTAAATTTGGTCTTATACCTGAGTTTATCGGACGTTTACCTGTTATCTCTGCACTAGAGCCGCTTGACATTGATGCGTTAACAAAGATTCTCGTTGAGCCAAAAAATGCATTAATTAAACAATATAAGAAACTCTTTGAAATTGAAGGGGTAGAGCTAGAATTTAGAGATCAGGCATTAATTCATATTGCAAAAAAAGCTCTAGATCGAAACACTGGTGCTCGCGGGCTTCGGTCGATTTTGGAAGAAACTCTTCAGGATGTCATGTTTGATATCCCTTCTGATAAAACAATTGAAAAAGTAATTATTGACGAAAAAACGATTACCGAAAACAACAAACCAATTTTAATCCACTCAGATCAAAAGAAAATTAATCAATAAGTCTATTAATTCCTTGAATTATTCTGATTAGCCCTCATAATAAATATTAAGAATAATTTAACTAATATATCGAATATGGCTCAAGAAAAAATCAATCCTATAACCCCTTTGTTACCCCTTAGAGACGTTGTTGTTTATCCTCAGCTTGTTATTCCTTTATTCGTTGGACGCGATAAATCCATTAAAGCGATTGAAAAGGCAAATAATGGAGATAAGCAGATATTGTTAGTCGCTCAAAAGTCAGCTAATAAGGATGATCCAGATGTTAAAGATTTGTTTGAAATCGGAACCTTAGCAACGATCTTACAAATGTTGAAGCTTCCTGACGGGACGGTTAAAGTTCTTGTTGAAGGTATTGAGAGAATTCAATTAACTAAGTTTTACGATTCCGGTGAATTTTGGTCTGCAGAGTCTAAGGTGATTAAATCTCGTGAAGTGAAGGATAAGAAATCGATCGCATTGATGCGCACGCTGTATTCACAGTTTGATCAATATGTGAAGCTTAATAAGAAAATTCCACCTGAGTTACTGACAACCTTGTCTTCAATTGAAGAGCCTGGTCGCATGGCTGATTCAATTGCAGCAAATTTAAATCTTAAGTTGCAGGATAAACAAAAATTACTTGAGACTATAAATGTTCGCGAAAGACTTGATCTTTTATTATCACTCCTTGAGGCTGAGCTTGATATCCTTCAGGTAGAAAAAAGAATCAGAGGGCGTGTCAAACGTCAGATGGAAAAATCTCAAAGAGAGTATTACCTAAATGAGCAAGTAAAAGCGATTCAAAAGGAACTTGGCGAACAAGATGAAACAGCTGAATTCGACGAATTAGAGAAAAAAATTAATACCATTGGAATGTCCAAAGAAGCTCAAGATAAAGCCTTAGGTGAACTAAGAAAGTTAAAAATGATGTCACCGATGTCTGCAGAGGCCTCGGTGGTGAGGACCTATATTGAGACATTAATTAATCTTCCTTGGTCGAATAAAACCAAAATCAACTCAAGTCTGAAAGATGCCGAAACTATTCTAGATGCTGATCATCATGGCCTTGATAAGGTGAAAGAAAGAATTATTGAGTATTTAGCAGTGCAACAACGAGTTGATAAGGTTAAATCCCCAATCCTTTGTCTTGTCGGACCGCCTGGCGTTGGTAAAACTTCGCTTGGTCAAAGCATCGCTAAAGCAGTAAATAGAAAATTTATCCGAATGGCGTTAGGTGGAGTCCGTGATGAATCAGAAATTCGAGGGCACCGAAAAACATACATCGGGTCGATGCCTGGAAAAGTATTACAAAATATGACCAAGGTTGCTGTTAATAATCCACTATTTCTTCTGGATGAAATCGACAAAATGGGTCAAGATTTCAGAGGAGATCCATCATCAGCTTTATTAGAAGTTTTAGATCCTGAACAAAACCATACCTTTATTGATCACTATGCAGAAGTAGAATATGACCTATCAAATGTAATGTTTGTGGCTACTGCCAATACATTAAATATCCCTGAACCACTTCTGGATCGTATGGAGATTATTCGATTACCTGGTTACACAGAGCAAGAAAAAATTGATATCGCACTCACGCATTTAGTGCCTAAGCAACTGAAGGCACATGGCTTAAAAAGAAGTGAATTGAATATTGCTCAGTCAGCTGTGAGAAGCATTATACAGTTTTACACTCGCGAAGCTGGTGTAAGAAGGTTGGAACAAGAAATTGCAAAAATCTGTAGAAAATCTGTTAAACAATTACTAACTAAGAGAAAGCTGACTAAAATATCAGTAACAGCAAAAAATGTTAATGATTTCCTAGGTGTTAAAATTTATGACATCGGATTGGCCTCGAAAAAAAGTCAGGTTGGTCAGGTTACAGGCTTAGCCTGGACACAAGTGGGTGGAGAGTTATTAACAATCGAGTCAGTGATGATGCCAGGCAAAGGAAAAATAAACCTTACTGGTAAGCTTGGTGATGTAATGAAAGAATCCATACATGCGGCACTTAGTGTTGTGCGGAGTCGATCCAAGAAGCTCAATATCTCTGAAGAGTTCTATGAAAAAAATGATTTTCATATTCACTTACCAGAAGCCGCTACACCTAAAGATGGTCCTAGTGCCGGTATTGGTATGACCACGGGAATCATTTCATCTTTAACAGGAATTCCTGTGCGTGCAGATGTAGCAATGACGGGAGAAATTACTCTTAGAGGAGAGGTGTTACCTATTGGAGGTTTAAAAGAAAAGTTATTAGCAGCTCACCGCGGTGGAATAAAAAAGGTGATTATTCCACACCTAAATACAAAGGACCTTATTGATATCTCACAAGAGGTGCTAAAAAAAGTTGAGGTTATTCCAGTTAAAACAATTGATGAGGTGCTTAAAATTGCTTTGACAAAAGACCCTGAAAACTTAAAAGTTAGTAAAACAAGAGCTGCAAAAAAGACGGTCTCAAAGAATCATTTAGAGAAAATCGACAAATCTATAGCACATTAAATTTAAGCTAGCATTTCGTCATTTCTTATTGTAGAATGGCGTCCTCGATATTATTTTGGGTGCTTAGCTCAGCTGGTAGAGCGTCGCCCTTACAAGGCGAATGTCGGCGGTTCGATCCCGTCAGCACCCACCAAAATAAGGAGTGGTAGTTCAGTTGGTTAGAATACCGGCCTGTCACGCCGGGGGTCGCGGGTTCGAGTCCCGTCCACTCCGCCAACTTTTTAGAACTTTTTGACGCAAGAAGGTCATAAAAATCATGTTAGAAACAATTAGAAATGGTTTAGAAAAAAAATGGGCTAAAGTGGTTTTAGCCATCATTGTAGTTCCTTTTGCTCTTTTTGGTATTGACTCTTATCTCAATTCAATGGGTTCAAATGTAACTGTTGCCTCGGTTAATAATTTTGAGATTACTGCACAAGATTTTCAGCGCTCCATGATGGTTCTTCAAGAAAGACTTGATGCTGAAGGTCAGGATCGCTCAATACTTCAATCGCCAGAATTTAGAAAAAGCGTTATTGATTCTTTAGTTGACAGTCAACTAATCAAGTCTGCAGTCGATAAATATAATTTCCGTATTTCTGATGACCAACTTTCGACCTATATTGTAGGAATGCCTGATTTCCAAGAGAATGGGAAATTTTCACAGGATAGGTATGATCAAATTGTCCAATATAACGGCCTGACACCAAAGAAATTAGAGCAACAAATACGTGGCGATATGGCAACACAACAAATACAAGGGACTTTAGCTAATTTGACTTATTTCCCTAAAAAAAATATTGAAGAGATAGCTAAGATTGCCTATCAAAAAAGACATGTCAAGCTTTATGATATGTTACTGCTTGACTATGAAGACAAAATTAAAGTATCTGATGATGAGATTAAAGAGTTTTATGAAGCCAACACAGATTCATTTGTCCGACCTGATCAAGTCAAAATTGAATTCGTTGTTTATTCTGTGGCTAATATTGTTCCAAATGTTAATGTGACAGATGATGAAGTAAAAGAGTTTTATGAGTTTAATAAGCAAAACTATGAAGGCGACGAAGAGCGTTCCGCTAGTCACATCTTATTTATGGCTGACGCCTCACAATCTGATGAAGAAGTCGAAAAAGTTAGGCAAAAGGCATCGGATGTATTAAAAGATATAATGAAAGATCCGAAGAAATTTGAGGAATATGCAAAAGATCTATCACAAGATCCTGAATCTGCCAAAAATGGTGGATCACTTGGATTTTTCAAAAGAGGGGTGATGGTTAAGGAGTTTGAGGAGTCTGCTTTTACATTAAATAAAGGTGAGATTTCTGATTTAGTCAGAACAGATTTCGGTTTTCATATCATTCGTCTCGATGATGTCAAAGGTGATCAAGTATCATTCAAAGATGTTAAAGCTCAAGTAAAAGGTGAGCTGCTATATGGAAAAGCCTTGGAAATTTATAACACCAATGCTGAAGACTTTAGCAATATCGTATACGAACAAAAAGAGTCTCTAGATCCTGTAATTAAAAAATATAACCTTGATGTTCAACAAAGCCCATGGATGTCAAAGGCCGACGCTGAAAACTTCTTCAATAACCCTGTTTTTTCCGAGGCCGTTTTTGATCAAACTATTATTGACAGCAAATTTAATACTCCTGCTATTGAAGTTTCACCCAATAATCTCGTTTCGGCTAGGGTTTTAGACTTTAGAAAGTCTGAGGCTCAGGCATTAGATGATGTTAAAGATGAGATCAAAACTTTCTTAATGAAAAGAAATTCACAAGAAAATTTAATCAATGATGGTAATAAATTGGTTGAAGGGCTTCAGGATGGTTCTGCGAAAGAGCCAAAATGGATTGACGAATTAACTATCGATAGGTCGGATAAACAAGGTTTGTCTGATGTAATTGCTGAAGAGATATTTAAAATGAACTCATCTACCTTGCCAATTTACTCTGGAATCTATGATCCCAAAGGAGAGTTTATGGTTATTAAGCTGGATAAAGTTGACTCTGACAATATCTTAAAAGAAGATGTCGAATTCTTCAATGAAGAGTTTACGGCTGCTATTGAAAAAGAAATTGAGAAATCTTATGTTGAAGATTTAAGAGCTGATTCAAAAGTGAAAATCAACTCTAAGTTTCTTCAATTTGCTCAGTAAAATCTATTCGATTACCCCAGCAGCAGTTATATTCATACCACCATCTACATAAGTTATCTCACCAGTGATTCCGCTTGCTAGGTCACTGCAGAGAAATGCTGCCGCATTACCCACTTCATCTATGGTCACATTTCTTCTTAACGAGGCATGTTTCTCATTAAATGAATACATTTTGTCAAAATCAGAAATACCAGACGCAGCTAAAGTTTTTATAGGACCTGCTGACACAGCATTTACCCGAATCCCTTTTGGACCTAGACTTTGAGACATATAGCGTACGTTAGCTTCTAAACTGGCTTTTGCTAAACCCATCACATTATAGTTAGGCATTGTTCTTTCAGCGCCAAGATAACTTACTGTGAGTAAGCTTGCATTACTAGACAGCATAGGTAAAGCTGCCTTTGCAAGAGCAGTAAAGCTGTATGAGCTAACATCGTGAGCTATGCGAAAATTTTCTCTTGAAGTATTTTCAATAAAATTTCCCTGCAAAGCATCCTTTGGAACAAAGGCAATGGAGTGAACCAAGATATCAAAATGATCCCAATGTTTCTTTAATAGATCAAATAGGTTATTAATTTGATCATCATCTGATACGTCACAGGGTAATACAATATTTGAATTAAAATTTGCTGCTAGTTTCTGGACTCGTTGTTCATGCTTATCTACTTGATGCGTGAAGGCTAACTCAGCCCCTTGCTGATACATTGCATTCGCAATACCGTAAGCGATCGATCGATCACTCAATAAACCTAAAATAAGCACACGTTTGTTTTTTAAAAAAGACATGGATACCTCGTATATATCTGTTACGTATTCTGGTCGAAGTTATCTCTAAGACCCTCCCCGAGTAGATTATAACCCAATACAGTAATTAATATAGCAAGCCCAGGAAACAATGATAGCCACCATGCAAATTGGATGTATTCTTTTCCGTCAGTCAATATATTTCCCCATGAGGCTGTAGGTGCCTGAACTCCAAGCCCTAGGAAGCTTAGACCAGATTCAACCAATACAGCACTGGCAACACCCAAGACGGTGCTCACAATAATTGGACCTAGGCTGTTTGGTAATAAGTGAGTAAGAATAATTCTAATGTCACTTGCCCCCAGTGTTTGAGCTGCGAGCACGAAATCACGTTCTTTTAAACTCAAGAATTCTGCTCTCACTAGTCTAGTGACGCCCATCCAGGAAGTCAGACCAATAACGATCATGATATTCCAAATGGACGGGGTAAGGAAAGCAATGACCGCAAGAATAAGAAAAAATGAGGGTATAGACAACATGACATCAACCAATCGCATAATTATAGTATCAGCAATGCCACGATAATATCCTGCCACAGAGCCTAGAATGATTCCAATGATGGTTGATATTCCAACTGCGACAATTCCAACAAGAAGTGAGATTTGTGCTCCATGTAACATTCTAGAAAATACATCACGACCAAGCGCATCAGTACCCATCCAGTGGGTTCCGTCAGGAGATAAAAGGATCGCATTGATATTGATATAATTAGGATCAAACGGGCTGAGATACCCTGCAAAAATAGCAAGTACTCCTATTATTGAGATAATGATTAACCCGGCCAAAGACATTGGGTTTTTTATAATCTTTTTCATTTGGCAAGCCCTCGTCGAATTCTGGGGTCTGCCCAGGCATAAGCTAAATCTGCAATTAGATTACCTAGCAAGGTTAAGATGGAACCAATAGTCAATATTCCCATTACAACAGGAAAGTCACGCATTAGGACGGCGTCATAAAATAACTTACCCATTCCAGGGATAGCAAAGATTGACTCAGCAATTACTGAGCCACCAATTAAACCGGGAATAGATAATCCCAAGATTGTAATTAATGGAAGTAGGGCGTTTTTTAAAGTATGTACAAAAATCACTTTTTTTTCATAAAGACCTTTTGCCCGGGCCGTTTTGATGAAATCTTGATTAAGAATTTCAATCATTCCGTTTCGAACATAAAGTGAAATTCCTGCCAATCCGCTCAGACAAGAGATAAATACAGGCAATGCCAGATGTTTTAAAAGATCAAGTATTTGGCCTAACTTACTCATTTGCTCGTATCCAATGGAATGTAATCCTGAGATTGGTAATACCTGATTAACAACCCCTAATGAGTACATTAGAATTAATGCTAACCAAAATCCTGGAATAGCAAAACCAACAAAGACAAACAAGGTTATCACCCGATCAGGGATCTTATTTTTCTTTATAGCGGCAATTGTTCCCAGCAAAATAGAAATAGAGAAAATAAGGAGTATGGTTAAAAGATTAATTAACAGGGTTATCGGGAGTGCTTTTTGAATTAAGCCTGGCTTAATGTTGCCATTTTCATCTTTTTTTTCCCACAATACAGGCCTTTGATGTGATGCAAATGACGAACCAAAGTCTAGCTGAACAATTCTTTTTAACCATAAACCGTATTGGACAATAATAGGTTTATCAAGATTGTATAATTCTCTTAGCTTTTGTCGTGATTCTTCACTAGCTTTTGGGTTAAACGCACTCTCATTGGATGTTATGTCACCTGGAGCTAAATGCATTATAAAAAAAGATATCAAACTGATACCAATTAACATTGGAATCATCCATAGTATTCTTTTGATCAAATAATTTAACATTTAGAGGCTCATCTCGTTTCTTCTAAATTTTTTCGGAATATACCACTCATATTCATTGTGAAAGACACCGGCTGGAGGAGTAATCTTTTTTACCCCTTTTATTTTTTTATGAATGGCTGTTAAGCCGTAACCTGCATAGAGGTAAATGATGGGTTGTTCATCATAAATAATTTTAGAAAACTCGTCATATATTTGTTTCCTTTTTTCATTGTTTAGTTCCTTTCTTCCATCTTCAAGGAGTTTATCAACTCTAGGGTTATTGTATCCAATAAAATTAAATTGACCCGGCCCCTGTTGGGAAGAGTGCCAGATGCTATACTGATCTGGATCAAGTGAAAGGCTCCAGCCAAGCACAACAGCCTCGAACTCACCGGTTTTGATAAACCTGTTCACAAAACTTGCCCATTCAATGACCCTGATACTGACATCAATGCCTATATCCTGTAATCGCCGCTGTATGAGCACTGCAGTCATTTCTCGTTGTTTGTTTTGGTTTGTGAGAATTTCAAAAGCAAGAGGCTTGCCATCTTTTTCGTAGATATTGTTTGCATTGAGTTCGTAACCAGATTTTTCAAGCAATTCTCTGGATTTACTAACATCAAAAGAAATCTTATTGATCGTCTTATTTTCCCAGTAAGTACCAGGCTTGTATGGACTAGTGATTTCCTCACCTAATCCAAGCAAAACACCATTGATAATTTCTTCTTTGTTTATAGCATAACTAATTGCTTTTCTAATATTGAGGTCATCAAAAGGCTTTTTCTTTAAATTAAAACCAAAATAGGTATATCCATTACCCATCTCTTTGTAGAGATTAACTTTATCGTTCAACTCTGATCGACTAGGGAAGACTCTTGAATACTGAATTGGGTTTATATTCATTAAATCAATATTCCCTGCAATCAATTCCATAAATTGGGATGATAAGTCAGGAATGATTCGGGTTATCTTTTTTTCAAGAAGTGGTCGACCATGGACGGAGTTAGGGTTAGTTTTGAGCTTTACCTGTTGACCGGTTGTCCATTCATCTAGAGCATAGTAGTTGCTTCCTATAGGATTTAATGAGAAATAGGTATCGTTAACATTTTCATCTTTAAGTAAATGTTCTGGGAGTATGTGCAAGGACGCCCATGTTTCCAGGGCAGGTGCATAAGGTTCGTCATACTCAGCAATAAATATGTGATTGTTTGCACATGAAGCTGAACTGACCAGCTGATAATCAGAACCGTAAGGAGTTCTAGTGTCTGGGTCAGTGACTTTCTTCCAAGTAAATAACACATCTTCACATGTAAACGGTTCATCATCAGCCCATTTAATATCTTGCTTTAAATTAAATGTAATTTTTTTATAATCATCAGAAATTGTCCAACTGTCAGCCAGGTCTCCTTCAAAACCAAGGTTTTCATCATACTTTAATAGAGAGTTAAAAATTTGTCCGGCTATTGCAGATGAGGCGGAGTCACCAGCTATCATTGCAATCAAGTTGTTAGGTTCGCCAATCATTGCATTAGTCAGCGCACCTCCCGATTCTGGAAGGGCAGGTTCATCATAGTTAGTATTGTCAAGATTTTGACTATTATTGCAACCAACGACCAGACTTAAAATTAATAGAGCTAAAAACTTATGCATATATCCTTATTGAGGAATATCGATGTACTTACCTACGATTATTTTTGTGCTTTTGAGTTCATTAAACTCCATTAAATCTTTGATTGTGATCTTATATTTTCTAGCTATCCCACCTAGAGTATCTCCAGGCTTAATTTTGTGGGTAATAATCGTTGAGTAGGAGTATAAATTATCTGTGTTGATTGGGTACTTCTTTAAAACATCAGGTGAAGCCGGAATTAAGATAATTTTATTTTTAAGAGTTTGATTGCTTCTTAATTGATTAATCTTAATTAATTCCTTTATATCAATATTAAATTTTTTAGCTACATGGTTTACCTTTTCTCCTTTGATGGGTGTATAGGTAATCCAGTTGGTTAGCGGATCCTTATGATCCTCCAAATTTTTCAAAAATGTATCAACACTGTCAACAGGTAAAAGTATATCCTGAGCACCAAAGTGTGCTTTCATCAATGGTCGATTGTGCTCAGCATTCAATAATTGGAACTCTTCGAAGGTTATATTAGCTAATTCAGCTGCTATATGTGTATCCATTTCATCAGGAACATTAACGACTTGGAAATAAGGTTTATCTGGAATATCTTTAATATACAGTTGGAATCTTTCCGGGTCTTGAATAATTTTTTTTACCGCTAGTAATTTTGGTACATAATTTTTTGTTTCTTTGGGAAGTCTGAGAGAGTAATAATCAGTAGCTAATTTTCTTTTTTTATTTCTTAAGATAGCTCTTTTTACTCGACCTTCACCTGCGTTATAAGCAGCCAAGGCTAATTCCCAGGACCCAAAAAGATTGTGAAGTTGTTCAAGGTAATCTAAGGCAGCATTAGTTGAGTCAATAATATTCCTCCGCTTATCTCTCCACCAGTCCTGTTCAAGCCCGAATAATTTTCCAGTTGAAGGAATAAACTGCCACACTCCTACTGCTTTTTGCCTTGATTTTGCAACTGGATTGTAAGCACTTTCAATCATAGGCAGGAGTGCTATTTCCATTGGCATATTTCTTTTTTCGACCTCTTCGACAACATAAAATAAATAGCGGGATGATCTTTCAATCATCCTCTCAACATACTCGGGCCTAGATTGGTACCATTTGACATAATTTTTAACTCTTCTGTTATCAATATCTTTTATACCAAATCCATTTTGTATTCTTTCCCATAGATTTTTATCTCCCTTAATATAGTGAATAGTTTCATCATTATCTGGGACTGGATCGTCAAAAAGTTCAAGAGTTACACCCTCAGCATTTTCAATTGTAGTTGGGAATTCAAAGGAATTTGAGAACAAGGAAGGGCTCAGGAGTAGTGATAAAAACAGTAATATATATTTCATTAAAATATGTCTTTTGCTTCTCTTAATTTTTTAAATTCTTCAAATGAAGAGTTAAGGAATGGATTTGATTCTAACTCATCCTTCAATAAAGAGGGCAAAGTAATCATTGATTTTGATAAAACTCGGTGTTTATTTTCATAAAACGCATTATTTTTGAAATAATTTTTTAAAAACTCAAGATTTTTTAGGGTGTATTCATGAGTGCAATATACCTTTGAGTCAGGATCAATTGACTTAAATTTTTTTAAACTGTCATACATTTGCCTAAAAGTCCCTTCAAAAATTCTTCCACATCCAAAACTAAATAAAGTATCGCCGCAAAATAAAAGTTTATTGCCATGATAAATTATGTGCTCCAAAGTGTGCCCGGGAACTTCTATTATGGAAAATTCTAATGTGTTGGCGAACAGCTGAATTTTGCTATTTTCCTTGACTTGATGGTATGTGAAATTAAATTTCTCATGATATGGAGCATACACAGGCACGTTAAATTGATTAATGATTCCATCTATACCTCCGATGTGATCATGATGATGATGAGTGATTAGTATTGCTGTTAATTCAAGATCGTTCCTTTGGTGGTAATTTAAAACTGGATCAGACAATCCAGGATCAACCACTACAGTCTTTTTATCATGAATGATTGTCCAAATGTAGTTATCATTTAGAATAGGGATAGGAACAACTTTTAACATTAGTTAATTATAAACTTAAACATGACTTGGTTTGAAACAAAAAGAGGCTCAGATTTATTGTTGTTAGAGCAAAAAATTCTAGATCAATTATTCGATCATTTGTTTGGCTATAACATTGTCCAAATTGGAAATCATCGATCATTAATTGAAAATTCTCGATTTAAGAATAAATATACATGCAAGCAAATCCAATTTGATGCTGAGCAATTACCTTTTGAGTCTGATGCTATTGATTGTATTGTTCTACCCCATCAAAATACAGAAGATGAGAGGATGTTGTCTGAGGTGTATCGTTCATTAATGCCTCATGGCCACGCAATATTTATAAACTTTAATCCATGGAGCCCAATAGGCCTAAGAACCTTTTTTTCAATGAGTTCTGAGGAGCCGTGGAATCATAATCTTGAAAGTTTCACCTCTTTTCAAAATAAATTATTAAAACAAGACTTTGAAATTGTGAATGGTAAATTTTTTGGCTATCACCCACGTTTCAAGTCAGCATCAAATAAGTCAAGGTGGGATAAGATTGGCGACCGCTGGTTTCCATTGTTTGCGAATATTTATTTAATTGTTGTGAGAAAAAAAATATTTACCATGACCCCAATTAAACCATCGTGGAATGGTAAAATTCAAAGGAATCAAGTCAAAGTAAAAGAAACCTATGAGCTTTAAAATTTATACTGATGGATCATGCCATGGCAATCCTGGACCCGGAGGTTGGGCATTTATAATTGTTGCAAATGATGAGGTTGTAAAAGAGAAGTCCGGTTCTATGGAAAAAACCACTAATAATCAAATGGAATTATCTGCAGCAATTGAAGGACTTTTTTACTTTCATGAACATATTGAATCAAAAGAAGTTGAGTTATTTACTGATTCTAAATACGTAATTGACGGGATTAATTCTTGGATTCATGGATGGAAGAAAAACAATTGGAGAACATCGACAAAAAAACCGGTTAAAAATGAGGAATTATGGAAGACCCTGGATGAATTAAATTCAAGATTAATAGTGAGTTGGAGTTGGGTTAAAGGCCATAGCGGAGATATTTTTAATGATAAGGTAGATCTGTTGGCTAATAATGCAACAGTGGGAGATTGTGTACGATGAGACAGATATTTCTTGATACCGAAACAACAGGCCTAGATCCGGCTCAAGGACATCGTATTATCGAGATAGCAGCTGTTGAAATGATCAATCGTCAGGTCACGAACAATCAATTTCATGTATATATCAATCCGGAAAGAGAGATTGATGAGGCTGCTCAGGAAGTACACGGTCTTACGCTAGAATTTTTATCAGACAAGCCCAGCTTCGAATCAATTTCTGAAAAATTTATTAGTTTTATTGCTGATGCTGAATTGATCATTCACAACGCTCCATTCGATATTGGTTTTTTAAATATGGAGTTGGGAAGAATAAAGAAAGGAGTTGTTGAAGATTATGTTGAGGTGATTACCGATTCATTGGTTATGGCCAGAGAATTGAGGCCTGGGCAAAGAAATAACTTAGATGCCTTATGTAGGCATTACGGCGTTGATAACTCTAAAAGAAATTTGCACGGAGCGCTGCTTGACTCGCTTTTACTCGCAGAGGTCTTCATTGGAATGACCAGGGGCCAGGAGGCATTAGAAATTGATTTTAATAATCAAGAGAAATTATCGATTGACTTTAATAAAGATATTCTCAATAAATTAAAAGTAGTTAGTGCCAGTCAAGAAGAGCTTAATCTGCATCAAGAATACCTAAAAAAAATTAAACACTAAGATGATGAAGATGCGTCAGCCCAGTTATTTGGAGTTTCGAAGAGCCGAACGAGACTTGGTTTAATCTTTCCGTTGAACTTATCCATAAAGGCTGCCTCAAGCATTTGAAATGCAATTAATGCCATATTTTCAGCAGTAGGAACTCTATCTAATATGACTGTTTTATGATCTTTAATTTGATTTAAAAAATTAAGAACTTCTGAATCTTTTTTATACACAATAAATGCATGATCCCAAGGATCCACAATGGTAGATCTTATTAATTCTTTTGCATCCTTAAAATCCAAAACCATGCCGTAATTTGATTGGTCTTCTTGTTGAATAATTTCTCCACTCAATGAAACTTCTATAGCGTATCGGTGACCATGTAAATTTTTACATGTTGATTTATGGTTTGGGATCCTATGTCCCGCATCAAATTCCATTCTTGAAGTAATTATCATTTTGTAACCAAAGCTTTAATTCTAGCAATTGCAGGAGGGTGGCTATCATAAAAGTTAGAGTAAAGTTTATCTGGAGTTAATGTTGAAGCATTATCTCTATAAAGTTTAATGAGGGATTCTTTTAAATCTTTAGCGGGCGTAAATTTACATGCATAGGCATCCGCTTCATATTCATTTTTTCTTGAATAGTGCGCCATGAAAGGCCTAACAAAAAATAAAAATAATGGGGAAATAAGAAAAAATAGAAGGAGCGCAATGGCATTTGTTTGGCTCTCAACACCTAGTCCCAAGTAAAACCAATCATTTGACTTTAGCAAATCTAAAAAATAAAGACCTAAAAACGACAGGACAAATAGAAAAACTATTCTCTTCTTTACATGGTTATGTGCAAAATGGCCTAACTCATGAGCCAAAACTGCCAAGATTTCATTAGGTGAAAGTTTCTCAAGGAGTGTATCAAAAAAGACAATTCTTTTTGCTTTACCAAATCCAGTAAAGTATGCATTTCCATGAGTGCTTCTTAATGATCCATTCATTACAAATAATCCATCAGATTCAAAGCCACATTTTTTTAAGAGTTGTTCAATTTTTACTTTTAGTTTTTTATCTTCCATAGGTTTAAACTTATTAAAGATAGGTGCTATATAAAGGGGGTATATTGCCAACATGGTCACATTAAAAATTGATAGAAAAATCCACAACCATAACCACCAATAATCTCCAAGGTTACTAAAAATCCATAGCGCAATGAAAATGACTGGCAACATAATGATAATGGAGACCAAACTTTGTTTAACTAAATCAGATAAATATAAGGAGAGGGTCATTTTATTGAACCCAAATTTTTCGTCAATCACAAAAGTTTTAATTAAACCTAAGGGGGCTTCAATGATGCTCGATAGGAAAATCACAGAAAAGATCAATACAACCCCTTGTAAAATTTCATTATCAAAAAATTGTAAAGCAAGCTCATTGATATAATTGATCAAACCACCAAGGGTGAGTATGTATAAGAAAACTCCTTGAATTATAAAACCGAGTATATTTATTTTTGCTTTAGCAGAAGTGTACAATGCTGCTTTTTTATGATCTTTTGGTTTTACGATTTTTTTGAAGTCGCTTGGAACCACATTTTGATTCCTAAGGGCACTAGCATTTTGTCTGACTGAAAGGTAGATCTCTGTCAGTGTAGAGAGAATCAGTAAAAATAAAAAAATATAAGTAAAGGTCATTGTTGTATTCATTATCTAAAATCAGCATTTTAAAGTAAAAGAAATGTTAAAGTTATATATGTATTCAATTGTTTAAATTTTAATGGAAATCATGATAAAAAATAACAACAACCTAATATGGATTGATATGGAAATGACAGGATTAAATCCAGCAACAGATAAGATCATAGAGGTTGCAGTTATTGTTACCAACCCTCATTTAGAAATAATAGCTGAAGCTCCAGTTTATGTCATAAAACAATCTAATGAGCTATTGGATTCAATGGACGCATGGAACACAAATACACATTCCAAATCCGGATTAATTGATAAAGTGAAGCAATCATATATAACAGAAGATTTGGCTGAGCTTGAGCTGATTAATTTTTTAAGCCAGTATGTGGATAAAAATAAATCTCCGATGTGTGGAAATTCGATATGCCAAGATAGACGATTTATGGCAAATTACATGCCTAAATTAGAGTCATACTTTCATTACAGAAACTTAGATGTTAGCGTTTTTAAAGAACTCGCTAAAAGATGGAAAACAAGCCTTCTTGGACAATTTAAAAAGTCAGCAAAGCATGAAGCCTTAGCAGACATTAAAGAATCAATTGAAGAATTAAAATTTTATCGTGAACATTTCCTAAGGCTTGATAGTGAATAACCTATATCAATTTTTTATCATTGGTTTGTTTGCTTCCTTCGGAGCTATGTTGCGTTACTTTTTTGTTTTACTATTTCCATTTAATTTTTTTATTATGAATGGTGTTTTGATCGCTAATATCGTTGGTTGTTTTTTAATAGGAATAGTTATGTATCTGGATTCACAATATCAAATTATGAGCCAAGCTATTAAGCTTGGGATTGTAGTTGGATTCTTGGGAAGTTTGACAACATTTTCGAGCTTTGGAGCTCAGTTTTTTAGTTTTGTTGAAGAAAAGCTTTTTTTAAAAGCTTTTCTTCATGTTTCTATCACTGTTTTTTTGTCCCTAGTATCTATTTATTTGGGATACTGGTTAATGAATTTACTTCTCAGCCGTTTTTTTAGTTGATTTCTTTTTAGCTGATGTTCTTGTCTTGGCTGTTTTGGTTGATTTCTTCGGTGCATCTTTCGTCTCAACCATTACCAACTTTTTGGTTTTTTTAGGCGCTGTCTTTTCACTCTTAGCCCACGAAGCCTTTTTCGTGTGAGCAGGTTTTTTTACTTGGTAGTCTTGAGGAGCGTCCTGAATAGACTTTTTCTCTGTTTCAACTAACTTTAACCCAACATCCGCAAGATTTACATCTTTTAGCTCCTCAGTTTTTTTCTTAGGTTGATTTCTCCTACGCTGATCTTTGGGTTTATTAACAGAATCTAAATTTTTATCACTATTTTTTTCAACATCGATAGGAGTTTTAACCATGTCCATTTCTGGTTTTTTGTTAACGTTTTCCTGATTTTGTTGATTTGATCTGTAGTTTCGTGAGCGATTATTTCTCCTTCTTCTGTTATTTCTGAATGGTTTTTTATTACCTTCGCTTCCATTTACATCCTGTGTGGACTCCTTATTGCTATCTGAAGCAGCTTCTGATGCCTCCTCGATAGCATCATCGCTAGCAATTAATCCCTTTATAAATCCAAAAAGGGATTTATTTTTAGTCTTTCTAGATCTTTTCTCCGGGATTACACCTTTAACAGCAGGAATCTGTTTATCTTTTGTTTCGTGTTCGTTTTCATCAAGGTTCTCCACATTAGGAATGTCCACTTCTTGATAGCTTAATTCTTTTTTGTTACCTAAATCTGATGATGTAATTTTGAATTGTGGAACATCAAAGTATTTGTTAGCAATAATAAATATTTTATTATTTCCCTCTGATTCAGTTTGAATAATGATTTCTCTCTTTTCATTCAATAGAAACGTTGCAACATCAACAGGAACCTGAACTGAAATTTTTTGCCCTTGTTTATTGTTAGATTGTTCCTGGATCATTCTGATTACATGTAAGGCAGATGACTGGAAATCACGAATCCGACCTGTCCCATTACACTTTGGACATTCTCCGTTGCTCGTTTCACCAATGCTTGGCCTTAAGCGTTGTCTAGAGAGTTCCATCAATCCAAATCTTGATATTCGACCAGTTTGAATTCTCGCTTTATCATGCTTAAGAGCATCCCTGAGGCACTCCTCAACCTCTCTTTGATTTTTTGGATTTTCCATATCGATAAAGTCAACAACAATTAAACCACCAATGTCTCGGAGTCTTAATTGTTTGGCAACCTCTTTAGCAGCTTCAAGGTTGGTATTGAAAGCTGTATTTTCTATATCTCTCCCCTTGGTTGATCTACTTGAGTTAATATCAATTGATACTAATGCTTCCGTATGATCAATAACGATTACTCCGCCTGATGGAAGCTGAACTTCTCTTAAGAATGCAGACTCAATTTGATTTTCAATATTAAATTTTGAAAAGAGGGCAGTGCTTTCTTCATACAATTGGATTCGATCTGCATAATCAGGCATAACATGGTTCATGAATTGAGATGCTTGATCATAGATATCTTGATTATCTATTAAGATTTCTTCTATGTCCGTATTGAAGTAATCTCTAATAGCCCTTATGACAAGATTGCTTTCTTGATAAATCAAGAATGGTGCATCTTGTTGATCTGACGCTCCTAGAATGGCTTCAGATAATTGTGTTAGGTAATCAAGATCCCACTGAATTTCTTCAACACTAGCTCCGATACCAGCGGTGCGACCAATAACGCTCATCCCTTTTTTTACTTTTAGTTGAGATAGAGCTTCCTTGAAGTTGGTTCTCTCATCTCCTTCAATCCTTCTAGAAATTCCTCCGCTCTCAGAACTATTAGGCATTAAAACAATATATCTGCCGGCAAGAGATAGAAATGTTGTGAGAGCAGCTCCTTTGTTGCCGCGTTCCTCTTTAGAAACCTGCACAATCACTTCTTGTCCTTCATTAATTACATCAGCAATGGATAAGTTTTTTTTGCGAGATTTTTTCGAATAAAATTCTTTTGCGATTTCTTTAAAGGGAAGGAAACCATGTCGATCGACACCATAATTTACGAAAGCTGCTTCAAGTGAAGGCTCAACTCTAGTAATTGTTCCCTTATAGATATTACTCTTTCTTTGTTCCCTAGCACTTCTTTCATAGTCTAGATCTTCAATAGAAGAGTTGTTGATGATTGCTACACGTATTTCTTCAGTTTGAGTTGCATTAAATAGCATCCTCTTCATTATCATATCTCCTTATAGACAAGAAGATTCAGATAGGAATATTTTCAAGCTTTTAAATTTTTAATGAAAAGCTTAATTAAAATTCTAATATCAAAAATCTTATTTAAAAATTGTAACTCTTAACATCTATTCGTAAATGGGGTTACAATCTTTCATGTTCAAAAATTTCTTTAAAATCAACCATTTTGATTTAAAGACTACACCAAGAGTATAGGATAAAACGAATAAAAAGAAAACAATTAGATGCGGAAAAAGCAAATTCAATATATTGATATAGATGAGTCATCTGAAGACCAACGGATTGATAATTATTTATTTAAAATATTTAAAGATGTTCCAAAAAATCATATATTCAAAATTATCCGCAATGGAGAAGTAAGGGTAAATAAGAAAAGAGTAAAAACCCTTTATAAATTAAAAATTAATGATGTCGTCAGAATTCCTCCGATTGAATTTATTGAAAAAAAAGAAAAAAAACCTTCCAGTAAATTTAACCCACATATTATTTTTGAAGATGATTGGTTGTTGGTGATTAATAAACCAAGTGGCTTAGCTGTTCATGGAGGGAGCGGGATTGATTTTGGCTTAATTGAGCACGTGAGGCATTTAGGGCCTGAAAATAAGTTTTTAGAGTTAGTGCATCGTATAGATAAAAATACTTCCGGCGTTATTGTGATAGCAAAAAAAAGATCAGCTCTAAGATCAATGCAAGAACTTTTTCGTAATAAAAAAATTAAAAAAAATTATCTTGTGGCGGTTAAAGGGAATTGGAATTTAAAAAAGAAAGAAGTAAATCTTCGATTGGAAAAAAAACAAACACCTGAGGGTCATCATGTAAATGTGGTGGAAGATCCCCTGAAGGGAAAATTATCCAAATCAATATTTTATCTTGTTAAACAAATGCACCAACATTCACTGTTGTCCGCACAAATCATAACTGGTAGAACACATCAAATTCGGGTCCAGCTTGCTTTCTTGGGATTTCCAGTTCTTGGTGATGATAAGTACGGTGACTTTGCGCTCAATAAAAAATTACACATGAATGGTTTAAAAAGAATGTTTCTTCATGCTCATAAGTTATCCTTTATTCATCCATTTACTGAGGAAAAAGTGGAGCTTACTGCAGACTTACCAATAGAGCTTAGGAAGTATTTTGATGAATAAATTGATTATTTTTGATTGGGATGGAACAATCGTTGATAGCACATCTCATATCGTTCAATCAATTAATAAGACATGTTATAAGTTATATAAACAAACTTTTGAAGAAAAAAAGGTTAAGTCAGTTATTGGGTTAAGTCTACCTATTGCTTTTAAAAATCTAACAGGTTTGGAATCTCAAACAGAATTTAATGAGTTTGCCGGTTTATATAAAAAACTTTATATCATTGAGCGCCCAAGACCATTTGATGGTGTGTCTTTAGGTTTTGATCGCTTAAAAAAAAATAACTTTACTCTTGCTGTTGCTACTGGGAAAAGTCGACGAGGACTAGATAATGATTTTACGACTTATGATTTAGGGAAGTACTTTAGCGACTCAAAAACAGCTGATGAATGTTTTTCTAAGCCCCATCCTCAGATGATTGAAGAGATATACACAAATCTAATGGTTGATCGTACATGCGTTACAATGGTCGGAGATTCGCTAATGGATCAAAATATGGCAAAGAATGCAGATGTTAATTTTGTTGGAGTAAATTATGGCGCAAGTTCACCGGGGGATTTTGATGATTATGGGAATTTCTTTGCTGACTCTCCTGTTGATTTATTTGACTGGTTATTAAATAATGCCTGAGTCAATCATTTTTGAAAAAAACAAAATTATAAATTCATCCACAAAGGCTGTTAAATCATATGTAAATAACGAAACATCAATATTTGTTGTTTATTTTGAAGGCGAATTTCATGCTTACATTAACCAATGTCAACATCTACCAGTTGAGCTTGATTGGGATGAGGCACATTATTTTGATGAAACAGAAAAATTTTTGATTTGTGCAACTCATGGAGCTGTGTACGATCCAAAAAATGGCCATTGTCTTTCCGGACCATGCAAGTCAAAATACCTCAAAAAATTAGAGGTTATTGAGAGAAATCATAAAATTGAGGTAATTTACGATGACAGTAAAAAATAAAGACCAGCAAGTTAAAGACCAGGCGCTGAATACATTACTTAATAATATCTTCATTGAAAATAGAAGGAATCGCAGATGGAGTAATTTTTTTAAAATTGTTACCTTTTTGTATCTTTTTATCCTTCTTTTTATATTCCTTGGTAAACCTGGTGATCAGGTGAACGCGTCGGGTGATTTTACAGCCTTAGTCAAGCTAAATGGCATAATCTCGTCGGAGTCTGAGATTAATGCGGAGGATGCAATAAAAAGCTTACAAAAGGCAATGAAAAATAATGGTACAAAAGGTCTTATTGTAAGTATTAACAGTCCAGGTGGAAGCCCAGTCCAGTCTGCAATGATTAATGATGAAATTAAGCGCCTTAAATTGATTTATCCTGAAAAGCCGATTAAGGTTGTTGTTGAAGATGTTTGTGCCTCAGGAGGATATTACATAGCAGTTGCCGCAGATAATATATATGCAAATAAATCAAGTATAGTTGGTTCGATTGGTGTCTTAATGAATGGTTTTGGCTTTGACCAGGCCATTGAGAAGTTAGGGATAGAAAGACGACTAATGACGGCAGGCAAAAATAAAGGCATTCTTGATCCATTTCAGCCTTTAGACTCTGCTCACAGAGAGCATGTGCAGCAACTACTCGACGAAGTGCATCAGCAATTTATCACCGCAGTCAAAGAGGGTAGAGGCGATCGATTATCTCAGGACCAGTCAATATTCTCAGGGTTGTTTTGGAATGGTGAGTCAGCATACAAATTGGGATTGATTGATGGCTTTGGGACGGTATCATCAATCGCAAAAGATGTAATTGGATATGAAAAAGTGATTGATTTCACGACGTACGAAACATTTGCTGACCGCTTTGCAAAAAAGCTAGGGGCTGGTATTGGTAGTGTGTTACATAGTCAAATAATTAATAAAAATTATCAATTAAATTAATTACTTAACAATTTTTTTTAATGAAATCTATTAGTTTGTTTGTCGAAGCATCAAAGCAGCTAGTCGTTTTTTCACCTTGAATTTTTGGTAAAACGAGTCGGGCGATTTGCTTACCATATTCAACTCCCCATTGGTCGAATGAATTAATATTCCAAATGACGCCTTGAACAAATATTTTGTGTTCATAGAGCGCTATGAGCTTACCTAGATTTTTTGGCGTAAGCTTTTCGAATAGGATAGTATTGCTTGGTCTATTTCCTTCGAATGATCGATGAGGTAACAAAGAGGATATTTCTTGATCACTTAACCCAGAATTAATAAGCTCAGATCGTGCTTCATCAATGGTTTTTCCCATCATTAACGATTGTGATTGAGCAAGTAGATTAGACATCAAGATTTTATGATGAAGATTTTTTTTATCTCCAGGATTGTAGTGAGATTTTATGGGCATAATAAAATCACATGGTACAAACTGCGTGCCTTGATGAATCAATTGGTAGAAGGCGTGTTGTCCATTTGTGCCTGACTCACCCCATATAACTGGGCCTGTCTCTAAGCATACTCGCTTGCCATCTCGATCAATAAACTTACCATTACTTTCCATGTCTGCTTGCTGCAAATAGGATGGCAACAGAGATAGTCCTTGATCATAAGGAAGAATAGCTTGTGTGTTGAATTTAAAGAAATTGTTATACCAAATGCCAATTAAAGCCATCTGAATTGGCATATTTTTTTCAATTGGAGCATGAAGAAAATGTTGATCCATCTCATAAGCACCAGTTTGAAGTTCTTTAAAATTTTCAAAACCTAAGTAAATGGAGATTGACAAGCCAATTGATGACCATAAGGAGTATCTTCCACCAACCCAGTCCCAAAAAATAAACATATTCTCTTCATTTATACCAAATTCTTTTACCTTTTCGGTATTGGTGGATACGGCAACAAAATGTTGACTGATAGCATCATTATTTTTTGCATGATTTAAAAACCAATGTCGAGCAGAAAAAGCATTGGTCATCGTTTCTTGGGTGGTAAAAGTTTTGGAAGCAACTATAAAAAGGGTGGTTTCAGGGTCACACTGCTCAAGTGTTAACGCTAAGTCTGCGCCATCTACATTTGACACAAAATGAATATATAAATCTTTTTGAGAGAAGGGCTGTAAAGCTTTACATACCATTGCAGGACCTAAGTCAGAACCACCGATTCCGATATTTACAATCGTATTAATTTTTTTTCCAGTAAACCCTTTCCAGGATCCATCATTAATGGAATTACTAAAGTTCTCAACCTGCTTTAAAACTTTTAAAACTTCTGGTTTAACATCAACACCATCAACAACAACGGGATTGTTGTCTTGCGAACGAAGTGCTGTATGAAGAACTGCACGGTCTTCTGTTGTGTTTATTTTCTCACCACTAAATTGTTTAGCTCTCCAACCTTCTACATCAGCTTTAATAGCTAATTTGTTAAGAAGGCCTAAAGTTTTGTCATTTATTCTATTTTTTGAGAAATCAAATAAAAAATCATCCAATGCTAGATGAAATTTTTCAAAACGCTGCTTATCATCTTTAAACAGATCTCGCATTTGAACATTTTTGATATCGTCAAAATGTTTTTTTAGGTCTTGCCACTCGTTAGAGTCAATTATTTTCGTCATTTATAAATGTTAATTTAGGTGAGTAAAATTGAAAGCGCTATTATAGCAAAAAATATATTATTTCTTCGCTTCTTGTTCGCTTATTGCCCATAAAACATGTTCTTTGATTAAATTTGACGGATCCTCACTTCGTTTTATTAAAGCGTCTAAAATATTTTGATCATGGTCTGCGTTACCAAGAGCAATTGCGACATTACTAATCCATTTTTCATAACCAATCCGCCTGATGGCGCTTCCATTGAAATATTCATTAAAATGGTGGTTATCCATCAAAAAACAGTCCATAAGAGAAATGTTATTTAACTTATGTCTCACAAAAAAATCTATTTCAGTACTTTTCTTAGCAAATTTATTCCATGGACAGATAATCTGACAATCATCACACCCATATATTCGATTACCAATTTTTCTCCTAAAGCTTATAGGAATTGTGTCTTTATGTTCAATTGTCCAGTAGGAGATACACTTAGATGCATTTAGGTAGTAAGGTTTTTCAATGGCCTGGGTGGGACAAATGTCAACACAGGCTGAGCAAGAGCCGCAGTGGTTTGTGCTACTTGTTTGATTGAAAACTAATGGAGCGTTCGTATATAGTTCACCAAGAAAGAACCACGAGCCATTATTCTTGTTGAGCAATAATGTATTTTTTCCACGCCAACCCAATCCAGCCTGAGTCGCAATCTCAATTTCTGGGCTTGGTGCTGAATCAGTTATCGCTCTATATTTAAAATCAAAATCACTTTCTGAGATAATAGATTCAATCAAACTACCAAAGTGATTAAGTTTTTTCTTTAATGTCTTGTGATAATCCCTTCCAAGAGCATAGCGGGCTATATAGGCTTTATCTTTTTGGTTAATTAAATCAATAAGATTTTCGTTAAGTGGAAGATAGTCAAGCCTAACACTGATGATGCTTTTGGTGTTTGCCAAAATATTCTCAGGATCAAATTTAATGTCTTGATGATCTTCAAGATAAGACATGGCGCCATGATTTTTAGCGTCAATCCACTCTTTATACAGTCCCTGATTTTGATTAATTACGATATCAGATATCCCTACATCATTGAATCCTAGCTCTTTACCAGTGACTATAATTTTTTTTGATATATCTTTCCAATAAGCCTTATCTAACATGAAAAAAAATAATAAACTATGAAGTAATGGATCATACACATCATATCTGCAAATCAGAGGAAGATACAAAAAAAGTTGCTGAACTTATTGCACCCCAGCTCAAACCAGGCATGGTAATTTTCCTCAAGGGCGAGCTCGGAGCAGGAAAAACTACATTAGTGAGATATTTACTTAAGTCTTTGGGTTACCAGGATAAAGTAAAGAGCCCAACTTACAACCTTGTAGAAACCCATCAATTAAAAAATTTGACAGTACATCATTTTGATTTATACCGTTTTGGATGCCCAGAGGAATGGTTTAGTGGTGGATTTGATGATTACTTAATCACAGAAAATACGATTTCTATCATTGAATGGCCAGAAAAAATTAAGGGTGTGAATATTAAACCGGATATAGAGGTCAATATCTCAACTGAGCAACTTGATGTCAGAGTGATGGATGTTTACTTTAAAGAAGAGGCTGGTGATGCCCTTATATAGAATTTGTTTTAGCTTTCTGTTAGCTTTTTTTGTAACAAATGTGTTTGCGGATGTACAAACTCGTGTGTGGCCATCTAATGAATATACAAGATTTACTATTGAATCCACTGACTACATAAAAAATGATCAATCAATTTTAAAAAATCCAGATCGAGTGGTTATTGATTTAAAAAGTATTAATATAAACAATAGTTTAAAAGATTTATCTAAAGTAGATTTTAAAGATAATTCATCTATTTCAGGGGTGCGTGTAGCACAGTATGATCCTGGTACAGTGCGTATTGTGGTCGATTTACGTCACGAGTCTAAGATTAAAATTTTTAGTTTGAAGCCTTTTAAGTCATATGGCCATCGTCTTGTTGTCGATGTCTATCATGAGGAAGATGAAATTGCACATTTGCTAAAACAATTGCAGGCTGAGGCAGGTGATGATCAAAAAGATAATAGTCAAAAGGTTGAAGATGAAAAAACCAACTTGACCACTAAAGAGGAATCCAAAGAGGAACAGCTAAAGGAGCCTGAACAGGCTAAAATCGTTGTGGCAATTGATGCTGGGCATGGCGGAGAGGATCCTGGTGCAAGAGGATCATCGGGTACAAAAGAAAAAGACATCACTCTGGCCATTGCGAAGAAATTAAGAGAAGCTATTAATAAAGAGCCAAACCTGCAAGGGGTTTTAATTCGCGATGGTGATTACTTTATCCCGCTTGCAAAAAGAGTTGCTAAAGCTAGAAAGCTTGAGGCTGATCTATTTGTGTCAATTCATGCGGATGCTTTTACAAAGAAATCTGTGAAAGGATCCTCCGTATTTGCTTTGTCCGAGAGAGGGGCCTCAAGTACATTTGCTAAATTTATAGCTAATAAAGAAAATGAGTCAGATTTGATTGGCGGAGTCAGTATTGATGATAAGCATCCAGTTTTGGCGCAAACTTTACTCGATTTATCTTTAAGTGCGACGATTAATGATTCAATGAAATTGGGACGGTATGTTTTAGAAGAGATGGGCAAGGTGAATACATTACATAAAAAATATGTGGAGCAAGCTGGTTTTGCAGTTCTAAAAGCTCCGGATATACCATCTATACTTGTCGAGACTGCATTTATAAGTAATCCTAAGGAAGAAAAAAACCTCAGGTCAGAAAGCTTTCAAATTAAACTAGCTGAAAGTGTGGTAAAGGGTATTAAAGCATACCTTAAAACAGGCGCCAACCTTGCCTTCTTTTATGAGCCTGAACAGTGAAACAAGTATTTCTGATGGGCCCTACAGCCTCTGGTAAAACACGGATTGCAACACAACTATTTCAAGAATTAAAGCTTCAGCTTGTAAGTGTAGATGCAACACAGATTTATTCTGATTGTAATATTGGCTCGGCTAAACTGCCAGCAGATGACTTAAAAAAATACCCTCACGAGTTGATAAGTATTATTTCACCCAGCGATAATTTCTCAGTTGATCATTTTTTAAATCACTATCAACAAATTTTAGATCAATTAAATGGCACGGGAATTAACCCGCTTTTGGTGGGTGGAACTATGATGTATTTCAATGCCATCCTTAACCCTCTTGACGATATACCAAGATCGACCCCTAAAGTTAGAAAGCACGTAGAAGAATTAGTTAACGTTAATGGACTAGATTGGCTTGCAGCAAAAGTAAAGGAGGTCGATCCGTTGTCGAAAATTGTCAATTCGGACAAACAAAGATTGATGAGGTCTTATGAGGTGTTTTTAATATCTAATCAGCCTCTATCCAGTTTTTATAACAGAACGACTAAGCAAGATTCGACCCATGATAAAGATATCCTTAAAATTGCCCTGGTTCCCAATGATCGAAAAAAGCTTCATGATGCAATCTCACTTAGGACTAAAACCATGTTAGAGGAGGGTTTGGTGGAGGAGGTGGAAGAGTTATTTGTTAAATACCCTGAATTAAGCTGGAATTCTAATTCTATGCGATCAATTGGCTATCGACAGGTTGGGATGTTTTTAAGGGGGGAGATAAAGCAAGAGGAGTTGTTCGATAAAATCTTGTTTGCCACGAGGCAATTAGCAAAGCGACAAATTACCTGGCTCAGGTCCATGCAGGATATCCAGATTTACGATCCCTTCGAAATTGACATCTACCAAAAGATTAATCATGCGATCAAACAATTTATCAATTAAATGCCGATGAAAAGGGAAGAGGTTGTAGGTTTAAGCTGCTTACTTTATGGGACAGTATTTTGGGGCCTGGTTTGGTATCCTTATAGGCTGCTTGAGCTGAATCAAATTTACCCAATATCTGCTAGCTCCCTGACCTTTATGGTTGCCAGCATACTCGCATTGGTATTTATATTTCCAAAAAGACATGACGATATTCTTTTGAATCTGAAATCTTTGCTAATTTTTGCTTTGGTAGGATGTGTCACGAATATTTCATATGTCATTGCTGTTGTTAATGGAAATGTTGTCAGGTCAATGTTGCTTTTCTTTATGTCACCTCTGTGGACGATATTTTTAAGCTATTTTTTAATACCCAACGATACATTTCAAAAAAAAGATGCATACATTGCCTTACTGTCGATTGTTGGTGGATTTGTTATTTTGTTCGATCCTAATTCATTTTTAATGAATGTTGGGTTCAGCGATTTTTTTGCGCTATTAGCTGGAATTTTCTTTGCTTGCACTAATGTGCTGGCAAGAAAATTTAGCGAGATTCATTATCAATCAAAATCTTTTGCGATTTGGGTAGGGGTGGCAGTTGGTGGAGCGTTATTAATATTAATAACCAATGATTTAAATGTTATTAATTTGATAAATCCAAAAAGTCTAATATTGTTACTCATCATCGGGTTACTTCTTTTTTGCTCCACGCTGATTATCCAATACGGATTACCTAAAATTAATCCTGTTAAAGCAAGCCCTATTTTTACTTTTGAGATTGTTGTGGCTGCTTTGTCATCTTATTGGCTGGCGAACGAACTATTAGGCGTTAAAGACCTGGTTGGAGGCGTATTTATTATCCTTGCAATTTCTCTTTCTGCTGTGAAATAAGCTTTAAATAAATTTCTTCGATATTTTTTATATATACGTCAGGCTGAAATAAGACATGCTTTTTGTTATTGATTTTTTCATTTATATCTTTTAAATACTCTTGGTTGTTATAGAAGAAAATAGCTTGTTTTTGGTAATCTTGGAGATTATCAAAAACAAGCTCTTCAGAACAATCGATGGCATGTAAAAGGCTTGCCCCAACACTTGATTGCATTGCTTCACCAATGTGCGTGATGGTAGGTTTATTTTGGTAAATTGCATCAGCTATGGTGGTATGTGCATTGTATGGATAACAATCTAAAAATAGGTCTGCATGCTCAATTCTGCCTATGTGCTCCTCAATAGGAGCATATTCAGCAATAATTATTCTGTTGTCATCTAGACCTTTTTTCTTTGCATATTCTTTAATATTTCTTTTTGAAATATTGTTTTGCAGGAGTATCCATATGGATGACTTAGGGCATTCTTGGAGTATGTTTATCCAGGCATTAAAGATATCTTTTGTTATTTTTAAATTTTGATTAAAACTGGCAAAGATAAAATGATCATCCGGGAGGTGGTATGTATCTCTTGATACTTTTTTTGTAGGCCTTTTAAAATTATTGGGTTGGTAGGTTGGTTTTAAATTAATGATTTTTTCAGAAAAGAACTTTGAGTTTTTTTTATCAATAACAATTTCATCTGCAAATATGAAATCACACAATGGTTTGTCATTGAAATTTCCGAACGTTCCAGGATAGCCGAGCCAGTTAACTTGAATTGGAGCGGGGTGATATTTAAGGATATTGGTCCTACTATTTTTTGTAAATCCTGATAAATCGACCAGAATATCAATCTCTAAATCACTAATTTTTTGAACAAGTTCATGGTCAGACATGTTAAAGGTGTTAATAAAGTTTGTTGATAATTTTTTAAAAGATAAATGTTCTTTTGATTCCTCCTCAACACCATTAAATAGAAAAATCACCTCAAATTTTTCTTCATCGTGAAATGACAGGGCATCATGCACCAAATAAAATAAGGGATGATCCCTTAGATCTGAGGACATGTAGGCAATTTTAGCTTTTCCGTCATTTATTTTAGTGGAGTGGGTATGTATTGCAGGTTTAAATGGTAATTTTTTATTCCACTGACAGGCGATGTTTAAGTATTGTTCATTAGAGATCCCTGGTAGAGTAAGCATGGGGAAGGGAGGAAAAGAAAAATTCACATCCTTTAGTCGATTATGAATATCTTTCATTAGGGTATCAAACTCATTCCAGTCATTAATCTTTTGATTCAGATGAAGTAATTGGACTAAGGCATTGTCATTTTTTTTAAGCTGATATGATTTCTCATAGCATTTTTTTGCCTCGTTTAAGTTATCAAGTTTTAGATAAGCATTCGCTAAATTGTTATACAGGTCTTCATCGTCTCTACCACCTTTGCTTTGTGCAGTTAAATAATGACTGACAGAGAGTTTAATTTCATTGTTGGCTTGCAAGACGTTGGCGTAATTATAAAAATGCCGCCAATTATTACTCTCATGGTTTATTAGTTCTTCAAAATATAGCTTCGATTGTTGATAATTTCTTTTTAGAAATGCATCATTTCCAAGTTCATTGAGACAAAATGAAATTGATTCAGCGAGATGGTCATTGTCACGAAAGACATGATAGACCCTTCGAAAGTAGCCCAGAGCCTCCTCAAAATCTCCAGCCATAGCATAATAATTACCAATTTCAGTTTGGATTGAAAGGTCCCGGGGTGCTTTCTTGAGTTCTTTTTTTAATAACTGTATAGCTTCATCGAATTTATTTTGTGATTCTAGGTCGGCAAGCGTTTTGTTGAGATTATGCATAGTTAAAGCCAATTATATTTTTTTTATTATGTCCTTTGATTAGGTTTTGATATGGGTTTAAATAATTTAAAAATTTAGCATCAAGCTCATCAAGGTTCCCAGTCAGCATTTTTACTATAATCCTTGAAGCAAGCGGAGCTAAGGTAAAACCTTTGGAGCCATAAAAGCTATTTATTAAGATATTATCTCGCCAAATAAATTCCATTCCATTATGACTTTGCTTTATTTCTTTTAGCACTTTACCCACGTATGGGATTCTCTGTTTTGTTGTAAAACGGTTTCCAGTCCATATTTGTTTTTTTGCATTTTGAATCTTTGATTTATCATCGAACCAGTCTATCTTTTTTTCAAGTGACTTTTCCTCCTCATCCTGGTCTATATCCTGAATATCTTTATTTTTATGGTAACTTGACCCGCATGCAAAAGTCTTATCATCAAAAATTATATATCCGTCTTGTGATAAGTTGACCTTTTCTGATGATTGATAATCTCCTTGTAGGATTGATCCCGAGTAGTGCTCACATGCAATTTTTTGGCCTAATAAATTATTTATACTTTGAGGGTTACATAAGATAACGACATCATGATTGGCAATGATTTTTCCATTAACATCGATCAGCCGATGTCCTGTTGATTTTGATTGGATTTGTTTGATTTCAATTTGGGATTTGTTTATTTCTATATTCAAAAGTCTTTCAGTATTAACCCAGCCAGCTGTCTTGTGAAAAATTACATTTTGCATACTCTTATGGCTCATGACACTAATTTCTTCGGAAAGGAATGGGTTATTTTGAAGCGTTTTTTTTACTCTTTCATTCAAGTCTTCATTGTGTATAAAACGATAAAGTCCTGGAAAGGAGATGGAGGTTCTGTCTAAATGTTTGGTATAAAATTCTTTTGCATATCTGATCGCATGAAAATGCAGTAAATTGTGATTATATGAGGCAATGCCATATTTTGGATTAAGTGAAGCGTAGGGGGGTGAATTCTGTGGGTATTGTTTATCATCACTATATAATGAAACCTCAAATCCAGATTCTTTAAGTGCAACTGCCGAACAAATTCCTGCTATACCGCCACCAATTATTCCAACATTCAAATCAGCCATAGCAAAACCACCAGCAATATTGTGGCGCCAAGAGTTTTTTTTAAATATTTATATTTAATTTTCCCAAATATTGTCAAATAAAGCTGAAATCGAATCCTCTCAAAATGGTTAAATTTGCTTGAAACCATGTATTCACTAATGAGATTTTTATAATTTATCAAGCCGAAATGTTTAATGTCATCTTGGTACTTAATCATTCTTCTAAATGCACGTGCTCTGGTAAAGATGAACAATGACCATGGGTAGAAGTGAATCTTAGCGATATCTATAAGAAATAATTTTTTATTATAAAGCAAAATGTTACCTAGATGCATCGCTCTAAAATAGATGCCTTTTTTATGTATGATTGAAATATATTTAGCCAAGTCGGTTATCATTTCTTTTGTAATTTTGTTACCTAAATCACGGTATGTTTTGCCTGGAATGTATTTGTATGAAACACCTGACAATCTTTTGTTGTATTGAAAAGCTAATTCGTTCGTAATTTCAATTGATGGGATTTCATGTTCCTTTAATCTAATAGAATTTTTAATGATGCGACTGGCGTAAGTATTGAAAAAACCACTGGATATATATCCCCTTACGTTAAAAATTTTAATTATTTCGTTTTTTTTATGAAAGGTCTTTCGGTGGCCTAAATCATCCGCTTCCTCAACAAATTTATTAAATTCCGCATCATTTTTAAAGAAGATCTTTTTCATTTTGAGGTAGGCGGTTTAATGGTTTTGATAAAAGAATATGAAAATCATTGATGGCTCTTTCGTGGAAGCCACCAGCGCAATAAGAAAAATAATAGTTCCACATTTTCATGAATCTCTCGTCAAACCCAAGGCTCATAATCTTTTTACTATTCTTGTTAAAAGATTTTTGCCAGAGCGTGAGCGTTTTTGCATAATGCGCATTAATGTTTTCTAGATCAGAAATGATCAGGTCTGTATGTCTTGTAATAGTTGACTGGATAATATCAATTGACGGGATACATGACCCTGGGAAGATATATTTTTGGATGAAATCTACAGTCTTGATGGCTTGATTGTATCTTTGATCACGAATAGTAATTGCTTGAATTAATCCCATACCAGTTGGCTTTAGAAGAGAGCTTACCTGTTTAAAATATTCTGGGTAATAATGATGGCCAACTGCTTCTATCATCTCGATGGATACCAACTTGTCAAACTGACCACTCAGGTGTCTATAGTCTTTAAAGAGTAAGTTAATTTGTTTTGTTAACCTTTTTTTCTTAATTAACTCTTTGGCGAAATTATATTGCTGCCTTGATATGGTTGTTGTAGTTACCCTACAACCATACTTTTCAGCTGCATATGTCGCAAAACCACCCCAGCCAGTTCCTATCTCGATGATATGATCGGTTTTTTTGAGTTGAAGTTTTTTGCAGATAATATCCAGTTTGTTTAAGGATGCGTGGTTCAATGATTGGGATTTATTTTTAAAAATGGCTGATGAGTACATCATTGTTTCATCTAAAAATAATTTAAAGAAATCATTACTTAAATCATAATGTGCTGAAATATTTCTCTCACTATTTTTTATAGAGTTTTTATTGAGATAATGAATGAGCTTGAAGAGCGGCTTGATAAAGAAGTTAAATTTCGTTTCTAATTTTTCTGTTAATTGTTGATTTACAGCAAAGACACGAATGACATTAGTTAAATTTGGGCTACTCCAGTATCCATTCATGTAAGCCTCACTCGCACCGATGGAGCCACCAAAAATTATGTACTTATAAAAGGCTTGGTCTTTTACAACGATTTCTGCCTTTAGAGGCTCTTTTTTTGATCCAAATACATGTTTTTTATCGCCATCATGAATCACTAAATCTGCATGCTTCAAGAGTTTGAGGTTTGAAAAAAGGAGTTTTTTTAACATATTTATTTTAACGGGTGTGAATAGAATGGGGTTTTCTTAAACCAGAGTTTTAATGCATTCCAATATATCTTAAAAATAGTCTCAAGAGGAGATAGTGGATATTTAAATATATATGAAGTTAAGCTATGTCCTGAAATCGATCTTCTCTTTAATTTAAGGGTAGCATTAAATACTTTTTCACTATTAAGATTGTTGTTCATGCTTATAACGATAACATCATTTGGTTTTGTAAATTGCCAGTTATATTTTATCTGCATAGGCATAAAAGGGGATATATGAAACTCTTTATCAAAGTTAAATGTGTGGGTTATATCTTCTTGGTTGCAATGATGAACATAGGCGAATCTTTCATTCCAGGGCGTGTTATTGATGTCAGATATTATGGCCCTTAGGATAGAGCCCTGGTAACAATAATAAAAGCTGACAGGGTTGTAGCACACCCCGAAAACACGAGGGGTTGTCAGTATAAAAATTTTGTTTACCCCCTTAATTTTTTTAGTGGTCAAAAAGTCAATTAAATCCTTTTTTAAGTGCCTTGATTTACGAAAATAATCTTTTTGTCTAAAGCAGACAATATTTGGACGATCAAAACTCCAGAGGAAAGAACGCCGAAAAGTTGAGTTGACCTGATCCAGGTCAAGCATCAGCATCGAATACCTGTATGAGAATTTATTTTTTGTGGGTGCAATTCGGTCGTGAGTGACCATGCCACTGTAAATTCCCTGGTTCAATTATTTACCCCGCTAAATTTTATGGCATTCAATGCGCTGACAACTCCATCCTCATGGAAGCCATTTCCCCAGTAGGCTCCTGCAAAGGCAAAGTGTCCATCACATAATAACTTCTGCTTCTTTTGAGCTGCAAAGGTGTTTAGGTTAAATGTGGGGTGCTCATATGTTATTTTTTTTAAAATCTTTTTGTTGTTTATTTTTTTATCAATATTTAAGCTAACCAGTAAATCTGATTTTGTTTTGATATTTTGCAAAATATTCATGTTATAGGACACCGTGACATCACTAATAAGTTTCTTATCAACATGATAATTCCATGCCGCCCATGCTCTTTTGCTTTTGGGCATGAGTGATGAGTCTCGATGTAATACGGCACTATTTTTTGCATAGGCAAATTGCCCAAGTATCTTTTTTTGTATGGGTGTTGGCTTTTTGATTAATTTAAGCGCTTGGTCGGCATGACAGGCAAAAAAAACGTGGTCGAATGAATAATTATTCTGCTTTGTTTGAACAACACATTTATTTCCATTCTGATAAATAGATTGTATATTTGCGTTTAGGATAACTGAACCGTTCAGTTTTTTAATTATTTGATCCACGTAAGTCTTAGACCCATTTTTTATGGTGAGCCATTGGGGGCGGTCGTTGATATTAATCATGCCATGATTATTTAAAAATCTTAAAAAAAATAGTAAGGAAAATTTTTTAACATCTTTAAAGCTGGAAGACCAAATGGCTGAGGTCATGGGCAACAAGTAGTTGGTCATAAAATAATTTGAAAAGTTATAAGTGCTTAAAAACTCTTCGATAGTGATATTTTTGATATGAGAGGCAGGAGTTTTGAGTAACTTTTTACCTAATCGATTAAATTTCAATATCTCCCATATCATTACCCAGAATCTAACATTAAAAATATTTTTTCTTTGACTGAATAGGGTATTAAAGCTGTTTCCATTATATTCAAGACCATTTAATTTAGATTGAACACTAAAGCTCATTGATGATTTTTGAAAAGGGACATCAAGCTCGTTAATTAATTTTAAAAAGTTGGGATATGTTTTTTTGTTAAAAACAATAAAACCAGAATCAACGTTAATTTTTTTATTGTCTATGGTTAGAGAGTGGGTATGCGTATGCCCACCAACACGGTTGTCTTTTTCGAAGACTGTGATTTTATGTTTTTTTCCAAGATAGTGGGCCAGAGTGAGGCCTGAGATACCCGAACCTACCACTGCTATTTTCATTAGTTATGTTTTTGTCTTATCGCCTTACTAACCGTTCTTAAATTATAAACAATTCCTAAAAAGGACAGCAATCTAAGTGCATAGTAAGTTAAGTCAACTTCCCACCAATAGAATCCCTGTCTAATAGAGCCAGGGTAGTGATGGTGATTATTATGCCAACCCTCTCCGAAAGTGAGCAGGGCAACAAAAAAGTTATTTTTACTTTCTTCTTTTGTGTTGTATCGCTGAGTTCCCCACAGGTGAGCAATGGAATTGACGGCAAATGTGCAATGATAAACAAGAATTGTAGACACACAGAAACCCCAGATAACCATATTCAAACCGCTGATGCCTGAAGTTAATGATAAGTACTCACCAATCACAAATAAGGATAAAAGTAATAGGACGGGAGGAAACCAATCAAAACGGTCAATTAGGACTAATTCTTTAAACTTTATTAGGTCGCGAACAACCTTACGATCAGTTAGAAAGTTTTTCTTGGCGAGGAACCAACCCATATGGCTCCATAAGAAGTGATGTGTGTGTGGTGAGTGGTGGTCATTATGCCCATCTGAATTTAGATGATGTCGTCGGTGATGCGATGCCCACCAAATCGGACCTCGTTGTGCTGCTGTTGATCCAATGAAGGCAAAGATGAATTGCATCAATCTGGATGTTTTGAAGGTTTTATGTGCAAAGTAGCGATGATAAAAGCCCGTAATGGCAAACATGCGAATCACAAATAAAATCAGGGCCACCCACACTAGATACCATTCAAAATGGGTCCAAAGGGCTGCCAGAGCGCCAAAGTGGATCAGGATGAAGGGGATAACCCTGAACCAATCGATTGTGTCTCCATCAACACCTTTTTGTTTTTGATAGTATTTCTCAGCGTAATTATTATCGAAAATTTTTAATAAGAAATGCTTCATTAGTTGTGAGGGACAAAACGTAACATATCCTTATCATAACCCAGTTCGGTGGTTTTTTTATAAATCCATTGTTTTTTTTCGGTAGGTAAATCAGTTGTTCTTGACATAAACCACAGGTAGTCTCTCTTATCTCTAGCGACAATTGTATTCTCATAACCTTCATCAATATAGGCAATCACATATTGTGCCTTTATGGGCCAAATAAATTGCATCCCCCAAACAGCATTATTTGTTCCAGGAACAACAAACCCTTTTGGTCTGTAGATTTTTTCTGGGCCATCTAAGGCACCTTTGTTAAAGGTAAAAGTAGTTTCAATCACCTGGTCTGTTGAATTAAAAGAGTAGCTTTCCACCGCATTAAACGCATTTTTTTCAATCAGCGCCGGGATGTGGGCCAACACATACCAATCTCCCATAAAATTATCCAATGAAATTTTCTCCACGGGCTCAATTTTAGGGAGACCGTTTGTTGCACAGCCGGAAATTAGTGTAAATATTATAAGGACTATCTTTTTCATAATAACTTTCGTAAATAAGGTCTGGACATAATCAGAGCAATTGTTCCTAACATGGTTAGGATACTAATGAACTTAAATAAGTTCAGATCTAAGTTTTGAACAACTGATGGAAGGAGTCCTGCGAGATAGCTAGCAATGGCAAAGGTCAGAAACCATAAACCAATCATTAAAGATTGAATTTTTTTTGGCGCCACTTTGGTTACCATTGATAAGCTGGTTGGAGACAGACACAATTCACCCAGTGTGTGAAAAAAATAAATTAGGACAATCCAAGTGAAGTGAATGTTTTCCATATCTTGGATGAGTGTCAAAATTATAAATCCCAAACTCATTAGTAACAGTCCGAGACCCATCTTCTCTGGCGTTTCAGTTCTAAATCTTGAATCTATACGAAACCAAATTTTAGCAACAACCGTACCTAAACAAATAATGATCAGTGGATTAATGGCAAGAAAGAATGTGGTTGGTATGGTGAAATTAAAAAAACTTTTATCTACTTTTGAATCTGTAAAAAGTGTCAGTGACCCGCCGGCTTGCTCGAAACCGACCCAAAAAATGACCGAAAACAGACCAAGGATAAAAATATAGTATATTTTTTTTAAATCTTTTCTATTAAACGGAAAGGATGATCGCTTAATAAAAAATAATATAATCGTGAGAATAATTAAAAGAACAAACCATGTTGGCAAATAGATGATAAAACAAATTAAAGCTACATTTATGAATAAAAAGATTTTTATTTTTGAATAATTAATTTGTGTTTTTAAAATCTCAATTTGGTTAATTTTTAAGCAAAATACGATTAAGCCAAGAAGCATTCCAAAAGCAGCCATTAAAAAGCCTAAATGCCAGCTATAATATTCACCTATAAAACCAATTATTAGTGGGGCTAGGAATGCACCGATATTAATTCCGATATAAAAGTAACTAAATCCCTCATCTCTTAATTTTTCTGGTTTTGATTCATATAGGTTACCTAGCATGCTTGAAATGTTCGGTTTAAAGAAACCATTCCCAGCAACTAAGAAGCCTAAACCAATGAAGAATAAGGACTCAAATGCGAGCAGGGCATGTCCGATCATCATCAAGATCCCACCAATCAAAATAGCATTAACATTATTAATATATTTATCGGCAAGATAGCCACCAAAAAGTGGTGTTAAATAGACTAGCCCGGTATAGATGCCATAAATATGGAGGGCTTCATTATCCGGATAAGCCATCGCATTGACTAAATAAAGAACCAGCAGGGCTCGCATCCCGTAAAAACTAAATCTCTCCCACATTTCAGTGAAAAAAAGTGTGCGAAGTAATTTTGGGTGCTTCATGAGGTTATTGAAGGAGGTTTAAGAGATCATTTTCAAGATTTTTTTGCTCAAACTGTGAGTCGTTGCTGATTTTGAAATCAAAATGATCCTCAACACGCTCGCCCATGGTCGTAATTTTGGCATTAGACAGGCTAATGTTGTATTTTTTTAGAAGAGAGGCAACGGATAATAATAATGCTTTTCGATTGGCCGTTTTGATCTGCAGGTGAAATAGCCCATCGTCGCTTTTTAGCTCAATAAAATCCTCAATTTGATGGAAGCTGGCCTGCCTTGATTTTTTCATTAGGATGTTAGAAGTATTAAAGCTATTCTTGCTAACATCCTGATCAATTACACATGTGAGATTTTCTTCAATGTACTTAAAAAAGTCCTTGAACCTCAATGAACTTTCATCTGCATAGGTAACATTAAAGACATTTAGCGCATAGTTATGATTTGTTGTAAAAATTTTAGCTTGACTGATTTCACATGATATTTCATTGAAAAAGTGGCAAGTTTTGTAGAAAATATCACATTTATCTTTTGTATAAATCAACACCTCAATACCTTGCCCGCCTTTTTGATGCCTGACCCTGGTAATTGTTTTTTGTGTGTTTGCGTGTGAGAGAAGAAGCCGTGTGTGCCATGATATTTCTGGAGCTTCAAACTTGGCAAAGTATTCAGAACCCATTAGTGACCAGTTTTTTTGATACATGTGCGGTTCAATTGAATATTTAATTAAATTATTTTGAATTTGCTTCACTCTTTGCTCAATAAATTGCTCGTTAGTGAGTTTGTTTTGCAAGTATTTTGTCGTTGTCTGGTGAAGGCCATTAATTAGAACTGATTTCCATTGATTCCATACCTTGTGGCTTGTACCTCGAATATCTGCAGTAGTTAACAGGTATAGCAAATCAAGACGATCCTGATTTTGAACTTCATTTGCAAAGGAGCGAATCACTGAAGGATCTGCAAGGTCAAGCTTTTGGGCAACATTTGACATTAATAGGTGATTTTTTACTAACCACGAAATTGTTTGAATATCAGGTGTGCTCAGGTTAAACATTCGACCAAATCTCTTAACTTCTTTTTCGCCTAAGCTTGAATGATCACCGCCTCTTCCTTTGGCAATGTCATGGAAAAGACCAGCTAGATATAAAATTGATGGGTCTTTCAGTCTGTTGAATGCCTCATGGGATTCGGGTGATTCATGTTTTAGTTTAGCCTTGCTGTATCTTCTCAAGTTATCGATTACATTGAGTGTATGTTCGTCTACGGTGTAGATATGGAAAAGGTCATGCTGCATTTGCGAGATTATCTTTCCAAAAACAGGTAAAAATTTTCCTAAAATGTTATATCGGTTGAGTAACCTTAATGATCGATTTACTTTTTGTTTTTCTTTGAAAACTTGCAAAAAATCTTTTTGAATATTCTTGTCTGACCTATAAGACTTATCGATAAGAAGGTTTGCGGTCGTTATAAAGTGGTCAATTAAATTGGGTCCAAAGCCGTGAATTGAAAGGTTACGTTGAAAAAGATGGAAGTATGCAAAGATTTTCTTCGAAATATCTTTTTTTGTTTTTTTGTTTAGCTCCAAGAGTCCATCGGATATGTAAAGCTCATTAAAACCTTCAACGTTTTCTTTGCTAGATTGAAATTCTACGGTAAATTTTTTTGTAATAATTTCATTGAAAAGTATTATATAACGTATTGATTTATATAAACTATTCATTACAAATTCACTAGCTTTTTTATTTGATGAATTCTTAAAACCTAAATCTTTTGCAATCTTTGATTGATAATCAAAGAGCATCCGATCTTCTTGGTAGTCGGTTACAATATGAAGATAAATTCTTCTTTTGATTAACTTGTTGTAGTGAAAGTTTATTAGGTTGAGTTGTTTTTTGGTGATTACCTTACTTTCTAACAAAGTTTTGAGGTTATGATCTCCATACTTTGCTGCACAGAGCCATCTAATGAAATGGATGTCACGTAAACATCCCCTGGATTCCTTAATATTTGGTTCTAAAAGGTATCCAGACTTGCTAAATTTCTGATGCCTTAATTCCTGCTCCTTTACTTTTGCTAGGATAAATTTTTTTACATTTAATGTCTTTTTAAACTTTTCATTATATTTTTCATATATAAGCTGATTTCCACAGATGAGCCTGGATTCTAGAAGGTTGGTAGCAATAGTGATATCTTTTATGTCTTTTGATATTTCATTAATGACTCTCTGACTTACACCCAGCTTGAATCCAAAATCCCAACAAAGTTGAATAAAATTTTCTAATTTCACATTATTGGTATTAATTGAATCGATGCTATTGGCAATGATAGTTATATCAATGTCTGATGATGGATAGAGTTCCTTTCTGCCATATCCCCCAACTGCAACAAGACAAAAGGATTCATCTAAATCAGCTAGCATCCACAATTTTTTTAGAATATCGTCACACAGTTTAGTATTTTGCTTTAAGAAACTTGAGCTATTATGTTTTTTTAGAAACTGAAACTTTATTAGGTCAAATCTACTGTCGTATGATTTTTTTATCAGACTAAAATCATTTTTTTTAGATTCCATGTGATTAATCTAGAAAAGGAGGGGGTGTATGTTCTGATACAGTCAACACTTCATACCCGTCTTTAGTGACCAAGATAGTATGTTCCCATTGTGCTGACAATGATCGATCTTTAGTTACAACTGTCCAACCGTCTGGCATCATTCGAATATCTTTTTTACCTGCATTTACCATAGGTTCAATGGTGAATGTCATACCTTCTTCTAATAAAAATCCTGTTCCCTTTTTTCCATAGTGGAGGACCTGGGGCTCTTCATGGAAAACTTTCCCAATTCCATGTCCACAAAACTCTCTTACAATTGAAAATCCATGACTTTCAGCAAACTGTTGTATTGAAAAGCCGATATCACCTAATCTTGCACCAGGCCTGACTTCTCGAATACCTTTCCACATTGATTGATATGTAATTTCACACAATCTTTTTGCCTGAATTGAGGGCTCACCAACATAAAACATTCGGCTCGTATCGCCATGATATCCCTCTTTAATCACAGTAATGTCAATATTAACAACATCACCCTTTTTGAGCACTTTGTCACTTGGAATTCCATGACATATTTGGTTATTAATTGATGTGCAAATTGATTTTGGGTATGGCACATGCCCTGGTGGTGCATAGTTTAGAGGGGCTGGGACTGTATCTTGAACGTTAACCATGTAATTGTGACATAAACGATCAATTTCTTCTGTAGTAACACCAGGTTGTACATGTGGAGTTATGAAGTCTAAGACCTCAGCAGCCAATTTACCAGCAACTCGCATTTTGCGAATATCATCTTCATTTTTTATTGAAACCGACATGAATTTCCTATACTTACAGACTAATTTATATTATAATTACGTTTTTTTAAAATTTGCACTTATGCCTCCTAAGGTGCTAGTTCTCTAGTTTGGCGTGAGTGAAGTGATAACCTATAGGAGAATATCATGTCAGTTACAATGAGACAAATGCTTGAAGCTGGTGTCCATTTCGGCCACCAAACTCGTTACTGGAACCCAAAAATGGAATCATTTATTTTTGGCGAACGTAATAAAATTCATATCATCAATCTTGAAAAAACAGTTCCTCTTTTTGAAGAAGCTTCAAAATTTCTAAAAAACCTTGCAGCTAACAAAGGACGAATTTTATTTGTTGGTACGAAACGTCAAGCAAGAGAAATTGTTAAAGAAGAAGCCGAAAGAGCTAGTTGCCCATATGTAAACCATAGATGGTTAGGTGGAATGTTGACTAACTTTAAAACAGTAAAACAATCCATTAAGCGTTTAAACGAACTTGAAACAATGATTGCTGATGGCTCTCTAGACAAATTGAAGAAAAGAGAAGCTCTGACTGTAAAACGTGATCATGAAAAACTTGTTCGCTCAATTGGTGGCATTAAAGAGATGACATCCTTACCAGATGCAATATTTGTAATTGATGTTGGTTTTGAAAGTGGGGCAGTGGAAGAAGCAACAAAATTAGGTATCCCTGTTGTGGGAATTGTTGACTCTAACAACTCTATTGAAAATATTTCTTATGTGATTCCTGGAAATGATGACTCAAGCAGAGCTATTCGCCTATATGCAAGAGGCATGGCTGATGCAGTCTTGGCTGGTAAAAATCAAGCGATTACTGAGTTGGCAAAATCAGTATCAGAAGAAACTGCTGAAGAAGAATAATTAATAACTAAACACTAATTTTAAGTATAAGGATTAACAAATGGCTGAAATAACTGCTTCTCTAGTAAAAGAATTAAGAGAAATGACTGATGCGCCAATGATGGATTGCAAAAAAGCTTTATCTGAAGTTGATGGAGATCTTCAAAAGGCTGAAGAGCTTCTTCGGGTTAAGTTTGGTAACAAAGCTTCTAAAGTAAGTTCAAGAGTTGCTGCTGAAGGATTAATTTCAATTGCTATTTCAAACGATGGAAAGCAAGGAGCTATTTTAGAAACGAATTCAGAAACTGACTTTTGTGCAAAAAATGATGAATTTGTAAGCTTCACCCAGAAGGTTGCTAACGCAATTTTAGAATCAAACCCAAGTGATATTGAAGCGCTAAAAAATGTATCTATAGACGGAACATCTGTTGAAGAAGCGCGTTCAAATCTTGTTGGTAAGATCGGTGAAAATATTTCACCACGAAGATTTATTATCGGAACAGCTGGTGGAAAATTCCATTCTTATCTTCATGGTGGTAAGATCGGTGTTTTATTAGACCTTGATGGTGGTGATGACGAACTGGGTAAAGATATTGCAATGCATATTGCCGCATCAAAACCAAAAGCTCTTGACGAATCTGGCATATCACAAGATCTTATAGATGCCGAAAAAAGAGTTGCAATTGAAAAGGCTAAAGAGGCTGGAAAGCCCGAAGAAATGTTGGATAAAATTGCCACAGGAACAGTTAATAAATTTTTAAAAGAAGTGACATTGTTAAATCAGGCGTTTGTCAAAGATGATAAACAAACGATTCAGAATTTATTAGATTCAAAAGGGGCAAAAATTCATAACTTCACACTTTACGTCGTTGGAGAAGGAATTGAAAAGGTAGAATCTGATTTTGCTGCAGAGGTAGCAGAGGCCTCGAAAGTTTAATTTAATGAAAAAGGTTGCTTAGGCAACCTTTTTTTTTGTGTCATAATTAAAAGATGCTAAATAAGCCAATTAAAAGAGTTCTTTTAAAGCTATCGGGCGAAGCTCTGATGGGTGAGAATTCATTTGGTATTTCTCCAGATATTGTTAATCAAATCGTCATTGAAATAAAAAAAGTTCTTGAACAAGACATTCAACTCGCTATTGTTATCGGAGGTGGAAATATTTTTCGGGGGATCTCACTTGGTGACCAGGGAATGACCCGCGCCACTGGTGATTATATGGGTATGTTAGCTACCGTGATGAACTCTCTTGCATTGGAAGACGCCTTCAATAAAAACAATATCATTACTAGAGTCCAATCAGCGGTTAATGTTGAACAGATTGTTGAGCCTTATGTTAGAGCTAAAGCCCTCCAATATCTGAGTGAAAACAAAGTGGTTATCTTTTCTGGTGGAACTGGAAACCCATTCTTTACTACAGATACTGCAGCTGCTTTAAGAGCCTCTGAAATAGATGCTGATATCATGATTAAAGCAACTAAAGTAAATGGTATTTATTCAGACGATCCAGTAAAGAATCAAAAGGCTGTTAAGTTTGATCAAATATCATTTGATGATGTGATCGATAAAAAACTTAAAGTAATGGATGCTACTGCGTTTACACTCTGCAGAGAGCAATCAATGCCGATTGGCGTTATAAATATATTCAAACAAAATTCCTTGTATAATTTTATAAATAAAAATTTTACAGATGGAACGTTGGTTATCAATTAGGAAAAGAGATGGAAGAGTTAAAAATAAAGATGGAAAAGACTATAGAAAGATTAAAAAATGATTTTTCTAAAATTAGAACTGGAAGAGCACATACAGGATTATTAGATCACTTATCTGTTGATTATTACGGAACAATAACACCACTACCACAAATGGCTAACTTGACATTAGGGGATAATGTAACCATTAATGTGCAACCATATGATAAAACTCAAACCAGCGCTATAGAAAAAGTCATTAGAGAATCTGATTTGGGTCTTAATCCAGCGGTCAATGGAGATTTGATTAGAGTTCCAATGCCTCCACTAACAGAAGAGAGAAGAAAAGATTTAATCAAAGTCGTTAAATCCGAAGGAGAGAATGCCAAAATTTCGATTCGTAATATAAGACGCGATGGTAATGATGAGCTAAAAAAACAACTTAAAGAAAAGCTAATTAGTGAAGACGATGAAAAAAGAGATCAAGCAAAAATACAAACTCTTACTGATGAATTTATTAAATCAATTGACAATCTAATAATTTCAAAAGAAAAAGATCTATTAGAAATTTAGGTTTTTCATTTTGTCAAAAAAAAATATTCCAAATCATATCGCCATCATTATGGATGGTAATGGACGATGGGCAAAAAATAAAAATATGCCAAGAAATATTGGACACGAAGAAGGTTTAAAAACATTATCTAGAATTACTCAAAAAGTTTTTGATGCTGAAGTTAAATCCTTAAGTGTTTATGCATTTAGTTCAGAAAATTGGAATCGACCAAAAAATGAGATAAAACATTTGATGGCTTTATTTGAAAAAGCGATTGAATCAAATTTTCAATATATGGTGGATAACAGAATTAAATTTAATCTTCTAGGAAATATAAAAAAATTTCCATTATCGCTGCAAAAAAAGATTACAAACCTTGAGAAAATAACAAAAAAAAATAGAAGCTATAACTTTTATCTTGCTGCAAACTATGGATCAAAAGAAGAGCTTGTCTTTGCTGCAGAAACTTTAAGAAATAGTAAAAGCAAAATAAATGAAAAAAACTTCAAAAATGCATTTTATACTCCTCATTTGCCTGATGTTGATTTACTTATAAGAACAGGTGGGGAAACAAGATTGAGTAATTTTTTGCTTTGGCAATCTGCTTATGCTGAAATATATTTCACAAAAGTTTTATGGCCCGACTTTAAAGCAACACATCTTAATAAAGCTCTTGAATTTTTTAGTGGAAAGATTAGAAAGTTTGGAAAAATTTATTAATTCTAACTTATGGTCAAGATTAGTTTCAGGTTTATTTTTAATATTTATTTTTGTATATGCTCTCATATATAACGATTTTATATTCTTAATATTAATGTTTATTGCCTCTGTCTTGGCATTTTATGAATTAACAAAGATGCTACAGCTTAATGTTCTAATGATTTTTTTTAATATTTCTTTATTAATATTTTTTTATCTCCTTTCATCTTACAATATTCAATATTTTACTTTTTTTATTATTCTTTTATTTTGTTTCATTTTTCCATTAATCCCTTTTTTAAAAATAAAAGAATTTTTTCTTTATATAACTCCAGCTTTTTATATTCCTTCTTTTTTTATTTCCTTAGTAATTTTAATACCTGATCATAAGTTGCTTGTATTAATTACATTTACAGGTATATGGTCGGTTGATATTGGTGGTTATTTATTCGGAAAATTTCTTGGAAAGCATAAAATTTTTCCTGTTACGAGTCCAAACAAAACTTATGAAGGATTGTTTGGTTCACTAGCTTTGCTATTATTCATCCAATCCTTTTCATGGTATTTTTTTGATATTTTCTCATTGTTAGAGTTTTTAATGATTAGTATTTGTATTTTTGTTGGTTCAATTTATGGCGATTATTTTGAGTCATTTTTAAAACGCAAGTACCATATTAAAGATAGTGGTAATTTAATGCCTGGCCATGGAGGTTTTTTAGATCGATTAGATTCGGCAATTTATACAATTCCTTTGATTACAATTTTATGTCTAATGTTAATAAATTAATAATACTTGGCTCTACTGGAAGTATAGGCAAGTCTACTCTTGAGGTAATCAAACATAACAATGATAACTTTAATATAATTTGTTTAACTGCTGATAGCAGTTCAGTTGTTCTGGCTGAGCAAATCAATTTTTTTAAGCCAAAGTTTGCTTATTTGAATAATCACTTGCTAATTGATGATTTAAAGTCAAGATTGACGCACAACCAAACGATATTAATAACCGATATCCATCAATTGCATGATTTATTAAAATCAGACTCATATAATACCTTAGTTGCTGCAATGTCTGGTAGCACTGGTTTATTACTTACATACATAGCATTACAGGCTAATAAAATAGTCTTATTAGCTAATAAAGAATCACTTGTTATGGCAGGGGACTTATTTAGTAAATATAGAAAACAAATTATCCCTATTGATAGTGAACATAATGCTATTTTTCAAGTTATTGGTTACTCTGATTCTGAAGAAATAAATAAAATCACTCTAACTGCTTCTGGCGGGCCTTTTAGAGCCTATCCTCGGTCTAAATTCGAGCAAATAACTGTTGAGATGGCCCTTAAACATCCTAATTGGTCTATGGGTAGAAAAATTACTATTGATTCTGCAACTATGATGAATAAATGTTTAGAAATTATTGAGGCACATTATTTATTTAATCTTAAATCAGATCAAATTGATGTGCTAGTGCACCCGGAATCCATTATTCATTCAATAGTAAATTACAACGATGGCTCATCATTATGTCAATTTTCAGAGCCAAACATGCAAATACCAATATCTTATGCACTTGGTTATCCAAATAGAATTAACTCAGGTATAGGTTCCTTTGACTTATCAACTATAGAAAACTTAAATTTTTCAAAAATTGACCATGATAAATTTCCATCAATAAATTATGCATATGAGGCTTTGAATGGTTCTGAAACATCATGTTTAGTTATAAATGCTGCAAATGAATTAGCAGTCAACGCATTTTTGGAAAAACAAATTAGTTTTTTGAGTATTTTTTCAATAATTGAGGACTCGTTCAGAATATCTCAAAACACTACAGGATTAAGCATTGAGGAAATATTAGATGCTGATACTCTTTGTAGACAAAAAATCAAAGAAATAATTAAAAAATATTTTATTAATTAAAAGTAAATTTTAAGTTATTGATTTAATTAAAACTTCTTTGAATATTTCTTTTTAACATATATAATGCTTACAACAATTTACTCGATAAGAAAAAGATTGAAACGTTTGTATAAATTATTTTTTATTTTTTTATTTTTGATATCTAACTTAGCATATGCCGAAGTAATAAATGATATAAAAATAAAAGGCCTTCAGAGGGTTGAGCCTGGCGTTATATTCGACAGCATCCCTTTTGATATTGGTGATGACGTTAGCGATATTGATCCTTCTGAAATCATTAAATATATTTATAAATCTGGTCAGTTCCGAGATGTAACTGTAGAGTTTGATTCTGGTAACCTAACTGTCTTAGTTTCAGAAAAACCTATCATAGCTAGCATTGAATTCATTGGGAATAAAATATTACAGGAGGATAAACTCAGGGAAGGTATTCGCCAAGTCAATTTGTATGAAGGTGCTGTATTCGATAAACAAGTGCTATCAAATTTAGAAAAAGATTTATCGAAAAGTTATAATTCCATGGGAAGATATAATGTATTGGTAAAAGCATCTTTTAGGCCTTTGGAAAGAAATAGGGTGGCAATCAAGGTTGACATTGATGAGGGGACTTTAACTAGAATAGACAATATATCAATCAATGGCTTAACTAAATTTACTGAATCTGATTTGTTAGGAATAATGGATTTAAAAGCCACCAATATTTTATCCTGGTGGGAAAAAGATGATCGATACTCAAAATCAACTCTATCTGCAGATTTAGAAAAAATAAAAAGTTTTTACATGGACAGAGGTTATTTAAACTTTGAAATTGTATCAACTGATGTCTCAATCACTCCAAACAAAAAAAGATTAACAATAACAATTGACGTTGATGAGGGTGATAAATATACATTTGGCGATGTCTCTATTTCTGGTAGCATCAACGAATTCTCTGAAATAGATCTAAAATCAAATATAACAGTAAAAAAGGATAAGGTTTTTAGCTCAAAAGAGGTAAATCTTTCCTCCTCTAATTTGAGTAATTATTTGGGTAATTTTGGTTACGCATTTGCAAATATCAATCCAATTTCAAAGATTGATGAAAAAAATAAGCAAGTATCATATGATTTTTTTGTAGATACTGGAAATAAGGTCTATGTGCGAAATATAAACTTTATAGGTAATACAAGAACTAAGGATAAAGTTTTAAGACGAGAAATGAGGCAATTTGAATCTTCATGGTATGACGAATCTAAGGTTGCTAGGTCAAAATTCAGGCTTACCAGGCTTCAATACTTTAGTGCAGTTGATGTGGACACGGCTGTCGTACCTGGAATTACAGATCAAGTTGATCTTAACGTAAATGTCACTGAAAGAAATACAGGTAAAGTTATGGTTGGAGCAGGGGTAAGCTCAGCTGAGGGCCTTATGGGATCTTTTAATGTAAGCCAAAGAAATTTTGCCGGAAGTGGAAATACAGTCGCTCTCGGAGTCAGTACAGGAAGAATTAACAGAACATATTCTTTATCATACACAGACCCTTACTATACAGAAGATGGAGTTTCAAGGAGCTTTCAAGTGTATCGCAGGGATAGAAATACCGCAAAATTAAGAGGTATTGGTACTTATAATACATATTCATACGGAGGCGGTATTAATTTCGGTATCCCGCTGAGTGAAAAAGATTTTTTTAATTTTGGCGTTATTCTTGACTTAACTGAACTTGAATTAACAGAAAGATCTCCCACTATCTATAAAGATTACTGCAATAAAGCAACGGCCGCAGGAGATGTTGATTGTACTGCAAACTCTTTCGAATTCGATGCCTCAATTGTAACTGATACAAGAGATAATGTATTGATCCCTACAGAGGGAATGATGGTTAAATATTCTGCTAAGGTCTCTACTCCACTCCTTGATCTTCAATACTATAGATTTAAAATCGATACCGAATATTACAAACCAATTGATGAAAATAAAAAATACACACTTAAGCTGAGAGGTTCTTTAGGTTACGCTGATGAATATGGCGGAGATCAATACCCATTCTTTAAGAATTTTTATATGGGCGGTGTACGAACTGTTAGAGGTTATAGAACCAGTTCAATAGGGCCCAAGTATTACAATGATTATGCGAATAGATGGTATACATCAGGTGGCCAGAAATCAATTTTAGCCAGCGCTGAAATATTTTTTCCGGTACCCGGTTTAAAACAAAATGATCAATTCAGGTTAAGTACATTCTTTGATGCTGGCGGTGTCTTTTCAGATGATGAATCAATCTCTGTAAGCGATCAATATGAGCAAGGTGAAATGAGATATTCTGTTGGTTTGGGCGTTCAGTGGAACTCCCCATTTGGACCGCTTCAAGTGTCGATTGCTGAACCATTGAATGATGATAATAAGGATAGAACTCAAAGATTCCAGTTTGGCATGGGGTCAACTTTTTAATTAATTAAAATCTAGGAGTTAATAATGAAAAATTTAATAATAGTCACAATATTTGCATTTATAACTTGTATTGCACATGCAGAGGAACTAAAAATTGGAATTGTAGACGTTAATAAGATATTGAAAGATGCGCCACAAACTCTCTCAGCAAATAAAAAATTAGAAAAGGAGTTTAGCTCAAGAACCTCAAAATTAAAAGAAAAGGTAACTGCATTACAATCTGATGAAAAGAAATACCAAAAAGAATCATTAACCATGTCTGATGATCAGAGAGAAAAAGCTGAAAAAAGTCTACAACAAAGAAGAATTGAGATTCAAAGAAATGAAAGAGAGTTAAGAGAGGACATGGATTTTAGAAGAAGGGAAGAAATTGGAGACCTTCAAGAAAAAGTAAATGCTACTATTGATAAAATTGCTCAAGATGAAAAGTATGATTTAATTCTTTACAACGGAATTGCTTTCGCAAGCACTAAAGTTGACATTACAGAACAAATTATCAAAGCGCTTGGTGGTGGTAGCTCTCCAAAAAAAGATGAACCTACTAAGTCGAAGAAAGATGCAAAAGAATAAACGATCAGTTGATGAAATTACTTCTTTAATAAACGGAAAGGCCTCAAAAAAAGGCCTTTTTGTTTGCGGTCTAAATTCATTAGATTTAGCAGAAAAAAGTGACATATCCTTTTTTGTTAGAAATAAAAAAAACTTACCTCAATTAGTTAGTACAAAAGCTGCTGTAGTAGTATTAAAACAAAATGATATTAATTTTTGCAAAACAAATTATATTGTTGTAGATGATCCATATTTAGCATTTTCAAAGTTATCAAATATTTTTGATAATAGAAAAAAAATAATTCCTTGTACAAAAGAATCTGTAAAAATAGGAATAAATTCCAATGTGCCAAAGTCTACGTTTATTGATGATTTCGTAGTTATTGGGGACAATGTAAGAATTGGAGAAAATGTATCAATCTATCCTGGTGTGAAAATAGAAAATAATATTGAAATTGGAGACAATTCAATCATCCACCAAAATGTTGTTATTAAGGAAAATACTAGAATTGGTCAGAATTGTACTATTTTTGCAAATGCGACTATTGGAACAGATGGTTTTGGTTATGCGTCTGATAAAAATAAATGGGTAAAGATTAATCAGTTAGGTTCTGTTGTTATTGGGGATTTTGTTGATATAGGTTCAAATACAACAATAGACAGAGGAGCTTTAAAGAATACCATTATTGAGGACGGTGTAAAAATTGATAATCAGGTTCAAATTGGACATAACTGTATTATTTCAAAAAATACCATAATTGCAGGGTGTGTTGGTATTGCAGGAAGCACTATTATTGGCGAAGGTTGCAAAATTGGAGGTGCGGCTATGATTTTAGGCCATTTAAATATAGAAAGAGAAACAACAATATCTCCAGGAACGATGATAGCTAGCTCAATAAACAAAAAAGGGAATACGTACACTGGCTTTTTTCCATTTTTTGAGAAAAAGGACTGGATTAAAGTTACAATGTTTTTAAAAAGATTATTAAGAAAGTGAGTTTTGATATGCAGTTGGATATCCATGAAATTTTAAATCATTTGCCTCATAGGTATCCATTTGTCTTGATTGATAGAGTTACTGATCTTAAGTTAAATGAAGAGATAACTGCTTTAAAAAATGTAACTATTAACGAGCCATTTTTCCCAGGCCATTTTCCATATCATCCGGTAATGCCAGGTGTTTTAATAATTGAAGCAATGGCGCAAGCTGCAGCTGTCTTATCATTTAAAACGATGAATGTTCTTCCATCGGAGGATTCAGTTTATTACTTTGCTGGTATAGATAATGTAAGATTCAAAAAACCAGTTTCACCAGGCGACCAGCTTGTTTTGAATGTCAAAATTGACAGAGTCTTGAAAGGCATATGGAAATACAAAGCTCAAGCTATAGTTGACGATCAAATAGTTGCCGAAGCTGAAATGATGTGTATCTTAAAAAATATCCAAAAATAAATGTCAAAAAATATTCATCCAACTGCTATTATTGAAAATGGTGCTGATCTTCATCCATCTGTAAAGATTGGTCCTTACACAATTATTAACAAAAATGTATCAATTGACGAGAATACAATTATTGGGTCACATGTAGTCATTGATGGTGTAACTTCAATTGGTAAAAATAATAATATTTTTTCTCACAATAGTATTGGTCAAGCCCCTCAAGATAAAAAATACAATAACGAAGAAACAAAGCTCAAAATAGGAGATTCAAATACGATAAGAGAGTTTTGCACTATTAATACTGGAACAGTTCAAGACACTGGAATTACCAGAGTAGGATCTAATAATTGGATTATGGCTTATGTACACATTGCTCATGACTGTGTTGTTTCAGATAATGTAATAATGGCAAACAACTCATCTTTGGCGGGCCATGTAGAGGTTGGTGATTTCTCAATACTTGGAGGCTTCACACTAGTTCACCAGTTTTGTAAAATTGGTTCACATATTATGTCTGCAGTTGGGACTAAAGTCTTTAAAGACATCCCAGATTTTTTAATGGTACATGGAGAAAAAGCATCACCAAGTGGACTAAATATTGAGGGTTTAAAAAGAAGAGACTTTTCTTTAGATGACCTTAATGAGTTAAAAAAGGCATATAAAATTATTTACAGAGAAAATAATACTGTGGATGAAGCCCTAAAAGTATTAGATCGGTCTAATAATAAATATATTATTAAGTTATCTAAATTTATCAAATCATCCCAAAGAGGAATAGTGCGATAAATGAAGATTGCCTTTGGTATCGGTGAGCTATCAGGTGATATTTTTGCAGCTTCTTTAATCAAACATATAAAATCAAACTATCCCAATATACAAATTATTGGTATTACTGGTTCTAATTGCTTTAAACAAGGCTTATTTTCAAAATTCAATATCAGCAGCCTTTCAAAAAGAGGTTTCTTTGAAGTCTTATACAATCTGAGAAAATTAACCAAATTTAGAAGAGAGTTTTTAGATTATTTACATATCGAAAAACCTGATATATACATCGGTATAGATGCCCCTGATTTTAATTTTTTTGTCGAAAAAAGACTTAAATCTAAAAATGTAAAAGTTTTTCATTATGTCTGTCCATCTGTTTGGGCTTGGAGGTCATCGAGAATAAAAAAATTTAATTCATATTTTGATCATTTATTTACAATATTTTTTCACGAAAAAAGGTTTCTAAATGAATTTGGTTATAAAAAACATACCTACGTAGGCCATCCACTTGCAAATGAGATATCTTTTAAACCTGATTATAAAAAATCAATTGAAAAGCTCAAAATTGATCACAAAGGAAAAATTGTCGCTTTATTACCAGGAAGCAGGAACTCAGAAGTATTATGGAATACGGAAGTATTAATTGGAACAGCGGAGAAGTTATCAAAAAAATATAGTAATTTATTGTTCCTTATCCCTGTTACATCAAAAGAAAACCTTATTTTTATAAATAAAAAAATTAATGATTTAAATTTACAAAATATCAAAACCATTCACGGTCATTCACATGACATTCTTAATGCTAGTGACATTGCAATCATCGCTTCTGGTACCGCAACTCTTGAAGCAGTTTTTTATAAAACACCCTTGGTCGTTTTTTATAGATTGTCATCAATTTCATATTGGATTTTTAAATTACTCCTGAAATCAAAATTTATTAGCTTGCCAAATATCCTTAGTGGAAAAAGTATTGTCCCAGAATTAATTCATAAAAAAGCCAATATTGAGAATATATCCTATGAAATTGAGAGGTTGTTAAAGGAAAGCAATTTAAGAAAAAACCAGATTGAAGAATTTAAAAAAATTCACAAACAGCATATGTTAAATACCAATGAATTGATATGTAAAAAGATATTTTCTAAATGAAGATAGGTATTGATGAAGTTGGTCGCGGATGTGTAGCAGGACCGGTTGTTGCAGCAGCTGTCGTTATAGATGAATCTTTTGATGTTCTTGTCTCTGATTCCAAGCTTTTATCTGCTAAACGAAGAGAATATCTTGATAAAGAAATTAAAAAAAAATGTTTAGACTTCTCCATATCCGTAATAAATTCAAAGATTGTAGATGAATTAAATATTCATAAAGCTTCTTTGTTTGCCATGGAACAAGCATATATTAATTTACGTCATCAATCTGGTTCAATTAAATGTGATGGAAAATTTACTCCAAAAATTGATGGTGTAGTAGCTCATGTTAACGGGGATAAGTTGTATACTGAGATCAGCGCGGCATCCATTATTGCAAAAGTTTACAGAGATCATTTAATGAATCATATTTCATTAAAATATCCCAAATACCATTTTGATAAACATAAAGGTTATTTAACTAATCTGCATTTAAAGGCAATAGAGCAGTATGGCTCATGCAATATTCATAGACTTACTTTTAAGCCTTTTAGTTAACTAAAAAAATACCCGGCTTCTTTTCAAACTCAACATTTGTTTTCTGCCAACCTTTAATTGAATTTGTAAGGATAGATTCAGAGTCACCATTTATATCATAAGCTATGCATACTAAATTTTCAGCATTTAAACTTTCTAATAAAAATTGGAATGTTTCTAAGTTTCTGTGAGGTGTTTCAATAAAGATAAAAGTTTTTTTTGACCTTTTAATTTCTATAGCCAAATTACTTAAATATTTTTTTCTTTCATTTTTGTCAATCGGAAGATAACCAACAAATTCAAAGTTCTGTCCATTACATCCTGAACAAGCGAGTGATGATAGAACTGATGATTCTTGAGCAATAGTTTTTACTTTTATATCATCGAAATGACACTTAAGAACTAATTCCGATCCTGGATCAGCTACTCCAGGGAGGCCACAATCAGAAATTAATCCAACGTCACTACCTGATTTTAGAATGCCTAATATTCCTTCATAATTCAATTGTACATTTTTGTTATTTTCATAGAGTTTAAGCTCTTGAAGAGATGTATTTAATTCAAGTTTTTTTAAAGAATTTCTTGCTGGTTTCTTATTTTCAACCACAAAGTGTTGAATATGTTTAACTTTTTCTTTTTGCTTTAGAGTATAGAAATCATCTAAATCTTCATTCAGGGGAGTGGGTATAACGTACAAACCTCCATTTTTGTCTGTCATTAGATAATTTTTTCGTCCATTAGAATTTTGGATATCTTGATAAGCGGCAGTCCAATAATGGATGTTGGATCATCATTTTTAATACTTTCAAGCAAGGTTATTCCATGAGATTCAGATTTGATGCTACCAACACAAAAATAGGGCTCATCCTTCTTTAAATATTTATCTATCAGATCATCAGTGAGTAGTTTGTATTTGGCTTCAAATTCTGTATAGTCTGAAATCACTGTCTGATTATTATTATTAAATACACAAAATGCACTATAAAATTTAACTACTTTTCCACTTAGAAATTGCAACTGTTTAAATGCATTTTCATATGTCATTGGTTTCTGAAGGATAATATTTTCTACCACGGCGGTTTGATCGCAACCAATAACAATTGAGTTAGTGTCCGATAATGCTGCAATTTTTTTTGCTTTTTCTTCAGATAGTCTAAGAGCCATATTAATAGGGGATTCATTATCTCTTTGACTCTCTTCAATTTCAGGTGAGATGAATTCAAAGTCAGAAACAATTCTTTTAAGCAATTCTTTCCTATAAACTGATGAGGATGCTAGAATTATTTTTGTTTCCATAAAATCTAATAATTAAGCTTGTATCTCAATTAAAGTAACATCGGGAGATATGCTTTGTCCTTTGGAAATATGTATTCCAACCACAGTACCAGATTTAGGTGCTTGGATTTCATTTTCCATCTTCATCGCTTCAATTACAATGAGCGAATCACCGGCACTAACGTGGTCGCCAACATTTACCTTGATATCGATAACGGTTCCTGGCATAGCAGTTGTCACACAGCCATCATGTGTTGGTCTTAAATTACCCCCTGATTTTGGAGCACCTGAAGTGGTTTTGGAAGCTTCATTATTGCCCACTTCAACCATATCCAATGCCTCAATGAGAACTTCTTCAGAAATGCCATCTACAACAACATGATATGGCTTTTCATGCTGGCCTGGATTACCTGAGCCAGTGAGTTTAATGTGATAAGTTTCCCCGTGAAGCGTTACATTGAATTCAGACGGGGCATATTTAGGTGCGCTTGATTTGGACTCTTCTATATCGAGTAGCTCCTCAGGCTCTAGTGTTCCTGCATTTCTTTCTTTAAGGAATGTATTTGCTAGATCTGGGAACATAGCATAAGTTAATAGATCTTCTTCAGATTTTGCAACATCCTCACATTTTACTTTTAGGTTATTGATTTCTGGCTTCAACTTGTCTGCTGGTCTACAAGTCATTGGCTTTTCATCACCGATAGCTTTTTTCAAAACCTCTTGATTGATCTCACCCAAGGCTTTACCATACTCGCCTAAAAAGTAATTTTTAACTTCATTAGTAATTGATTTATATCGTTCACCCGTAATAATATTTAATGCTGCTTGAGTTCCAACAATCTGTGACGTTGGGGTAACAAGAGGAGGGTATCCTAAATCTTTTCTAACATTAGGAATTTCAGCGAGCACCTCATTCATTTTATCTAAAGCGCCTTGGTCTTTTAATTGGCTGGATAAGTTAGAAATCATCCCACCTGGAACTTGATTAATTAAGACTCTGGGATCAAGACCAGTAAATTCAGATTCAAATTGCCAATATTTTTTTCTAACATCTTTTAAATATGAAGTAATGTTTTCAATTTTATCTAACTGAACTCCTGTTTCATAACCAAGCTCATTTAGTCCTGCGATGACAGATTCTGTTGTTGGGTGACTTGCTCCTTCTGAGAAGCTTGAGTTGCATGTGTCAATCATAGTCGCCCCACATTCAACAGCAGCAAATAAGTTAGCCGTTGCTAAACCAGAAGTGGCGTGACTATGAATATGAATAGGTAATGAAACTTCTTTAGAAATACTTGTAACTAAATCTTTTGTTGATTTTGGAGTCAGTAAGCCAGCCATATCTTTAATAGCTAAGCTATCCGCACCATGATTTTCAATTTCTTTTGCAAGGCCAGTAAAGTAGTCAACATCATGAAGAGGTGAGGTGGTGTAGCTTATTGCCACTTCCGCATGTTTTTTATATTTTTTTACTGACTCTAATGAAGTTTGAATATTCCTTAAATCATTCATCGCGTCAAAAATTCTGTAAACATCCACACCGTTGTCAGCCGATTTTTTCACGAAAAGATCTACTACATCATCTGAATAATGTCTGTATCCAAGAAGATTTTGACCGCGAAGTAACATTTGAATCCTGCTATTAGGTAAAGCATGTCTTAATTTTCTAAGCCTTTCCCATGGATCTTCTCTTAAATATCTCACACATGCATCAAAAGTAGCACCACCCCAGGCCTCAACTGACCAAAATCCGAGATTATCGAGCTCACTACAAATAGGGAGCATATCCTCAGTTCTTAATCTGGTTGCAATATGGCACTGATGACCATCTCGTAAAACTAATTCTGTAATATCAATTTTTTTCATAATTTACATACCTTCATGTGCGGCAATAGCAGCCGATATAGCAGCAGCGATAACATCTGGTGGAAGTTCGTCGTTAAAATCAGTTAATTCAGGGTGAGATGTTACAAAGGAAGTATCAAATTCCCCTTCTTTAAAACTTTCGTTATTTAAAATCTCTAAATAATATGGGATTGTTGTTTTTACTCCATAAATAACAAGATCATCAAGAGCACGATTTCCACGCTGAACAACATCTTGCCAAGTGAGTGCCCAAACAGTTAATTTGGCACACATCGAGTCATAATATGGTGGAATAACGTAACCAGTATAAATGGATGCATCTGTTCGAACCCCAGGGCCCCCAGCTGCATAATATCTGGTTATTTTACCAAAAGAGGGTAAAAATTCTTGTTTTGGATCCTCAGCATTAATCCTAAACTCAATAGCAAAACCACGAAAATTAACATCTTCCTGTTTGAACCTTAATTGATGACCAAAAGCAATTCTAATTTGTTCTTGAACAATATCAATTCCAGTTATAGATTCGGTAATTGTATGTTCAACTTGTAATCTGGTATTCATTTCCATGAAATAGAAATTATCATCTTGGTCGAGAAGGAATTCTACAGTGCCCGCATTTTCATAATTAACTGCCTTAGCAGCTTTCACGGCTAGGCTACCAATATAATCTCTTTGTTCATTTGATAATTGTGGGGAAGGAGCTATTTCAATAAGCTTTTGGTTTCTTCGTTGAATAGAACAATCCCTCTCAAATAAATGAATAGCGTTTCCATGAGAGTCTGCCAAAATTTGAACTTCAATATGCTTTGGAGATACAACACACTTTTCCATGAATAATTCAGGATTTCCGAATGCTTTCGTAGCTTCTGATATTACACGATCATAATTAGAAACTAATTCCTTGTCGTTATCACATCTTCGGATACCTCGCCCACCACCACCATTTGTGGCTTTTAGCATGACCGGATAACCAATTTCATTTGCTAAAGATTGAGCCTCTTCAAGATTGTTAATATTTCCATCACTACCAGGCGTTACAGGAACCCCAGCTTCAATCATGGCTTTTCTAGCTTGTATTTTGTCACCCATCTTGTGAATGATAGAGCTTTCAGGACCAATAAACTTAATACCTCGTTTTGCACAAATGGCGGCTAATTCAGGATTTTCAGATAAAAAACCATAACCTGGATGAATTGCATCACATCTGGCTGTAACTGCAATATTGACAATTCTGTGCGCGTTTAAATAACCTTTTAACGGGTCATCGCCAACAAAATATGACTCATCAGCTTTTTTAACATGTAAGGCATGTCTGTCCGCATCAGAGAAAATAGCCACACTTGTAATGCCCATTTCTTTGCAAGCGCGAATAATACGCACAGCAATTTCCCCACGGTTTGCAATTAAAATTTTATTAAACAAATCGTTTGTCCGTAAAATTGATTGAATTTTGAATTTTTGATTATATCATGTGAGATATATATCCTAATAACTTTAGCACTTTATGAAGAATAATTTCAATTTACAATACTTTGATTTATATAGATTTATTGCAAAAAAGGAGAGGATATGTGATAGAATTCCGTTCTTTAAATTTAACCGATTATCAGATCTTAAAATATCTGATGATGATAGCTTGTTTTATGATGTTTCTGTTTCAGAAGTTACTGGACAACACTTCTTAAATCTAGAGTTAAACATCGATTTAAGGCTGTTATGTTATCGTTGCTTAGAGGATGTTGAGATCAAATTCAAAACATCAAATCGTTATGAGTTAGTTCAGGCAACCAGCAAGTCGGAAATGCATGTTATTGATGATATTAAAATTGAAATTATTGATAATTTTGATTTATTATCTTTCATTGAGGATGAGATTCTATTAGAATTGCCTACATCACCTAAACATGCATTTGAGTGTAATTAATTAAGGAATAAATATGGCTGTTCAAAAAAGAAAAAAATCACCTTCGAGAAGAAATATGAAAAGGTCGCATGACGGTCTTGATAACCCAGCTTTGGCAGTTGAGCCAACCACTGGTGAAGTGCATATGAGACATCATGTATCACCAACAGGATTTTATAAAGGTAAAAAAGTTATTCAAGACAAACCTGAGTAACTATTTAAATGACTGTATCAATATCTGTTGATGCAATGGGCGGTGATTTTGGTCCCAAAATCACTGTTCCAGCTTCCTTAAATTTTCTTAAATCACACCCTGATGCCTCCATTACTTTAGTTGGTAATGAATCTACAATAAAAAAGTTTCTAAAAAAACCTATAGAGTCTTTCGACAGATTATCAATACTTCATACAATGCAATTCGTTACAATGGACGAATCTCCCCAATCTGCTCTAAAAAATAAGAAAAGCTCATCAATGCGACTTGCCATTAATTTGGTAAAAGAAGGGGTAGCAGATGCTATTGTGAGTGCCGGAAATACTGGAGCCTTAATGGCCACAGGTAGATTTGTCTTAAGGATGTTACCTGGAATTGATCGTCCAGCCATCGCATCATTCCTGCCAAATCAAAAAGGATCATCTTGTATGCTGGATTTGGGAGCTAATGCTGATTGTACAAGCCATCATCTAACTCAATTTGCTATTATGGGATCCATACTTTCTTCGGTGATATCGAAAAAAAAGAAACCATCAGTTGGTCTTTTAAATATCGGTTCAGAATCAATTAAAGGTAACGAAGTTACCAAAGAAACTTACGAATTATTAAATAAGAGTCATTTAAATTTTTATGGCAACGTTGAAGGAAATGATATCTTTAAAGGTACCACTGACGTTGTTGTTTGCGATGGTTTTGTTGGGAATATTTCCTTGAAAACCACCGAGGGCTTAGCAAAAATGTTTGCTGACTTTCTAGGACAAGAATTCAAGAAAAATGTTGGGACAAAGTTTTTAGCATTATTCGCCCTTCCTGTTTTAAAAGCCTTTAAAAGGAGACTTGATCCAAGGAGCTACAATGGCGCAGCTTTCTTAGGAATAAATGGTATAGTTGTTAAGAGTCATGGCAGTGCTGATGCATTCTCTTTTGAGCATGCCTTAATGACTGCCTATGAGGAGGCGAAAAGTAAGATGATTACTAAAATTTCCAAACAATTAAAAATAGATCAAAAATTAATCTAATTATGAGATATTCAAAAATTGTCGCTACAGGATCTTTTTTGCCAAAAAAAATATTATCCAATAAAGATCTTGAAAAAATTTTTGATACCTCCGATGAGTGGATTAAAACCAGAACAGGAATAGAACAGAGACATATTGTTGAAGATAGTCAGACCACTTCTGACTTAGGATATTTCTCTGCTTTAGATGCTATCGAAAAATCTTCTTATAATAAAGATGATATTGATTTAATCATAGTCGCAAGCACAACGCCTGATAAAATTTTCCCTAGCGTAGCTTGCTCGATTCAACGAAAATTAGGTTTAAAAAACATTCCTGCATTTGATGTTCAGGCTGTTTGTAGTGGCTTTATTTATGCCTTAACAACCGCAGATAGCTTTATTAAGTCTGGCATGTATAAAAAAGTTCTAGTTATAGGGGCTGATTGCATGTCAACCATTACTGATTATACCGATCGCTCAAACGCGATTCTTTGGGGTGATGGAGCAGGCACAGTTATTCTAGAGGCATCCGAGGAGCCGGGCATCATTAAAAGCATTATAAATAGTAATGGAGAATATGAGGATCTATTACACGTGCCTCGTAAATCTAAAGATAACAAACCCAATACAATAGAAATGCAAGGAAATGCAGTTTTTAAAATTGCTGTGAATACACTTGATCAAATCGTTGATGAAACTCTTCAAGGAACCGGTTTTTCAAAGGGAGATATTGATTGGCTTGTTCCTCATCAGGCCAATATTAGGATTCTTCAAGCAACAGCTAAAAAATTAGATATGGCTATGGATAAAGTGATTGTCACAATCAACAAACACGGCAATACTTCTGCTGCATCGATACCTTTAGCTCTCAACGAGGGGATTACTTCTGGAAGAATTAAGAAGAATGACATAATTTTAATGGAAGCTTTTGGTGGAGGATTTACCTGGGGCTCATCACTTATAAAGGTTTAATATGAAAAGTGTCTTGTTATTTCCTGGACAAGGATCTCAATCAGTTGGAATGATGAATGGGTTTGATAGCAACGTTGTTAAAGAAGTTTTTGATATGGGATCAGATATTTTTGGAGAAGATCTATTAGATTTAATAAAATCTGACAATGATAAGATTAATCAAACCACTTACACACAGCCTATTGTGTTTTTATCTGGCTTCGCAACTTATCTGTTACTTAAAGAAAAAAAATCGAGTTTGCAGATTGATTATGTTGCAGGTCATAGCCTGGGTGAGATTACAGCAGCATGTGTTGCAGGGGTTTTCTCAGCAGACATAGCAGTAAAAATTGTTCAAAAACGGGCTCAGCTAATGCAAAATGCTGTTCCTGCAGGAGAAGGAGCTATGGCTGCTGTTTTAGGTTTGGAAGACCATGTTGTTGAGGAGATATGCAAGACATTGCAATCAACTGGTGTTATTGAGCCTGTCAATTTCAACTCACCGGGGCAAGTTGTAGTGGCAGGTGAGAAGAAATTGATTGAACAGTCTTTGGAAAAATTTAAAGATAGCGGTGCAAAAAGAGCTCTTTTGCTGCCAGTGAGTGTTCCATCTCACTGCAGCTTAATGCGATCAGCTGCAAAGGATTTTGAAAGTTACTTAAATGATTTTGAGTTTAATGATGCAGATATTCCAGTTGTTCAAAATGTAAATGCAATAGACGTGATTGATAAAAAACTGATAAAAGAAAACCTTGTAGCTCAATTATTTAATCCGGTGAAGTGGACTTCATCAATTCAATATCTAGAAAAGCAAGGGGTGAATAATTTTATTGAGTCGGGCCCCGGTAAAGTGCTGTGGGGTCTAAACAGAAGAATTACTAAGTCAGAAGATATTAAACACTTCACAATAAATTCTGACGAAGCATTTAACGAATTATAAAATTAGAGATTATTTATGAAAAAAATAGCATTAGTTACAGGAGCAAGTCGTGGAATAGGGGCTGCAATCGCAGTTGAGTTGTCGAAACAAGGATTTTTGACGATAGGGACAGCTACATCTCCTCAAGGAGCTGAAATAATTGAAAAAAACTTTCAAATTCATAACTTAGAGGGTAAGGGATATGTTTTGAATGTTAATGACAACAACTCAATATCTGATCTAATTTCCACAATATCTGAAAATCATGGTGATATTGAGGTTTTGGTCAATAATGCTGGTATTACAAAAGACACTTTGCTTATGAGAATGTCTGATGAGGATTGGGATAGCGTTATTCAGACTAATTTAAAATCTGTCTACAAATTATCACAGTCTGTCTTGAAGCCTATGATGAAAAAAAGATCCGGAAGAATTATTAATATCTCCTCAGTAGTTGGCCATATGGGTAACGCGGGACAAGTGAATTATGCAGCGACCAAAGCGGGTATAGCAGGCTTTACAAAATCATTAGCCCAGGAGTTGGGTAGTCGAAACATTACCGTCAATTGCGTTGCTCCAGGTTTTATTGATACGGATATGACCAAGGGATTGAATGATGAGCACAAGGATAAACTAATTAGCTTAATTCCGCTATCGAGATTAGGAAATCCAGAAGATGTGGCAAAAGCGGTTTGCTTCCTAGCATCTCATGATTCATCTTACATAACAGGCGAAACAATTCATGTCAATGGCGGCATGTTAATGGTGTAAAAAAAATGAACTTTTTTGCATCAAAATTGATTCTTTTTGCTAAAATAGCGTTTTTTAATATTTAAGGGGTAATTAGATGTCTGACATCGAACAAAGAGTTAAAAAAATTGTATCTGAGCAATTAGGTACAGACGCAGCTAATATAAAAAACGAATCATCTTTCATTGATGATTTAGGTGCGGACTCCCTCGACACAGTTGAATTAGTAATGGCTCTTGAAGAAGAATTCGGCACAGAAATTCCTGACGAACAAGCTGAAAAAATTACAACTGTTCAACAAGCTATTGATTACATCAACAACAATCAGTAATTCCTAAAATGTCTCACAGAAGAGTCGTTGTGACTGGACTGGGTTTGGTCACTCCTATTGGAATAGGGGTGAATGAATCCTGGAATAACGCATTAAACGGCGTTTCTGGTATAACCAAAATCACAAAGTTTGATGCTAGTGCTTTTGCATCACAAGTTGCTGGCGAAGTTAAAGACTTTGATCCTAGTAAGTATTTACCTCCAAAAGAAGTTAGAAGAATTGATACCTTTATTCAGTATGGTTTAGTGGCTGGTATCGAAGCACTTAAGGATTCTGGATTGGAAGTGAATGAGCAAAATTCTGAAAGAATTGGTGTTGCAATTGGATCAGGCATTGGTGGTTTGGGTATGATTGAAAGTACCAATGACACATACGATGAATCTGGTCCGCGAAGAGTTTCTCCATTCTTTATTCCGGGAACCATTATTAACATGATTTCTGGTAATTTATCAATCATGTATGGGCTTAAAGGTCCAAATATTTCAATAGTTACTGCTTGCACTACCGGAACTCACTGTATTGGTGATGCCGCAAGAATGATTGAATATGGTGACGCAGATGTTATGGTTGCTGGTGGCTCAGAAGCAGCAATTACAGAGTTATCTGTCTCAGGCTTTGCCTCCGCAAAAGCATTATCAAGTCGAAATGATGACCCTGCATCAGCATCAAGACCATGGGATAAAGGCCGAGACGGTTTTGTTATTGGGGAAGGAGCTGGGGTAATGGTGCTAGAAGAATATGAGTCTGCAAAAAAACGTGGCGCTAAAATCTATGCTGAACTCTCTGGTTACGGAATGAGTGCAGATGCATACCACATTACAGCTCCATCGACTGATGGACCAAGAAGGTCGATGGCTAATGCTTTAAAGAATGCAAATTTAAATCCGCAAAATATTGGTTTTATTAATGCTCATGGCACCTCGACACCATTGGGCGATATTAATGAAACTAATGCCCTTAAAGAGCTATTTGGAGATCATGCATACAAATTAGCTGTAAACTCAACCAAATCAATGACAGGACATCTCTTAGGTGGCGCAGGGGGGATTGAATCAATTTTTACAGTTTTAACCTTGCATCACCAAAAATCACCACCAACCATCAACCTTGCAGATCCTGATCCCGAATGTGATCTAGATTATATTCCAAATGAAGCAAGAGATATTCAAGTTAAGGCTGCATTAAAAAATAACTTTGGTTTCGGTGGAACTAATGGTAGTTTGGTATTTAACACCATTTAATATTTACTATAATAAGTTGTGAAAAAAACACTTGTTAATGGAAAATTTACCAATCTAATTTCAATTAATGACCGAGGCTTTCAATTCGGTGATGGAGTGTTCAGAACATTTGTCTCCATGAATGGAAAGATACCTCACTTTAGTCTTCATTATAAAAAATTAAAAAATGATGCAAAAATTATTGGCATCAAAGCTCCCAAAAAGAATGTTCTACTAGCTGATGTTTTAAAAGTTTGTAATCAATCCAATATAAAAATTATCAAGGTGATTATCACTAGAGGAGAATCTAGCCGAGGCTACTTATATGATCATTCCATTCAGCCAAATATAGTGATTCAATCATATGACTTTGATCATAAGCGTCTCATTAAGAGTCAAAAGGGTGTTTTAGTTGAATCAGCACATTTTCCAATTGAAAAAAATATTATTTCTGAATTAAAACATCTCAATCGCATACTAAATGTTCTTGCCTTGGCAGATAAAAAAGTCAATATTACCGATCGAATTTTTTTAGATCCAAAAAATAGAGTTATTGAGGGCGCATTTCACTGTATTTTTTTTCGTACAAAATCAAAATTTATTTTACCAAGTAGTCAAGAGTCAGGACTAATTGGGGTTAGTCGTGAACTTCTAATCGATTATTTAACTAAGAATAATATAGCTTATGATTTTAAATCTATCCAGTATGATAAAGTGAATCGATTTCAAGAAATGTATCTGATGAACTCAGTTTATGGAATCATTCCAGTAAAAAAATATGATGAATTTACGTTTAACACTAATTTAGAAATTGTTAAAGAATTAAATAGAAACCTTAATTTAGAATATGCAAAAAAATAAATTATTAGCCTTTTTGTTTGATAAACATTACGTCTTTTATAGAATTACATTTGTTCTTATTTTTATCCTCCTTTCCATCCATTTATTATTCTTTAAAGTTAATATCAATGAAAATAATCAAGATTTTGAAATTGCAGAAGGCTCAACGCTAAATTCAGTTATCAAAATGTTTTATGACAATGAATTAATTACCTCGACTTGGAGATTTAAAACTCTTTTTTATATTACCGGAAATCAAAATAAAATTAAAAAAGGGAGTTATAGAATAAATAGTGGAGATAATTCTGTAGATCTTATTCGTATGATTACTCAAGGCTTGGAGACCACTCACGCAATTACTTTTGTTGAGGGTCAAACCATGCAGCAGATATTTAATTTAATTAAAAAAAATCCTAATATCAAACAAACCGTCGATGAGTTTGATGAAGAAAAAATTTTAAAATTAATGAATGTTGAGGCAAAAAGTTTGGAGGGTTTGGTTTATGCTGATACCTATTATTTTACAAAAAATACCACAGATATTGAGCTTTTAAAAACAGCACATAGTCACCTGGATAAGAAACTAAAGTTAGCCTGGAATCATCGAAAACAAAATCTTCCCTACGAAAATCAATATGAAGCATTAATCATGGCGTCCATCATTGAAAAAGAGGTGGTCTTTTATGATGAAGCCTCTGAGGTATCTGGTGTGTTTGTTAATCGACTAAATATGGGGATGCCATTACAGAGTGATCCAACAGTGATATATGGAATTAAGAAATTTGATGGCAATATTAGAAAAAAAGATTTAAGAAAGGATCATCCACATAATACTTACACCAGAAAAGAATTACCGCCAACACCTATATGTATTGTTAGTTATCAGTCGATTAATGCAGCATTAAATCCAGCAAAAACTGATGCTTTGTATTTTGTTTCAATGGGCAATCATCGACATAAATTTTCTGTTACCCTTGAAGAACACAACAAAGCAGTAAATATATTTCAAAGAAAAATAAAGAAAAAATAATGGCATATTTTATTACAGTGGAGGGAATAGACGGTGCAGGGAAATCGACACACCTCGAATTTATTCAAAACTACCTCAATAAAAAGAACATTCAGAATATACTTACAAGAGAGCCTGGCGGTACTCAAATTGGTGAAAAGTTAAGGCAATTACTTTTGCATGATGATATGGATGTTGGTACCGAGACTATGATGATGTTTACTGCTCGACATGAACACTTAGTTACAATTATTCAACCTGCGCTGAAGTCAAATATATCTATCATCTGTGATCGATTTACTGATGCAAGCTATGCCTATCAGCATGGAGGGAAGGGTATTGATAAATCTTTTATTAAATCACTAGAAGAATTGGTACATCCAAACCTTACCCCTGACCTCACTTTTTTGTTTGATCTTGACCCAGATACCGCCCATTCCAGAATCTCTAATGAGCGAAGCTTAGATAGATTTGAAAAACAATCATCAACATTTTTTAATGGGGTGAGAAAAGTCTACCTAGAATTAGCTACGGCACACTCAAGATTTCATGTGATTGATTCTTCACAAGCCATTGATCAAATACAACTGATTATTTCTCAAAAATTGGATGAGTTAGTCAAATGATCAATTGGTTTGAACAATATCATTCGTCTGCATTTATATCAGACTTAATAAAAACACAAACACATTTATTTGTTGCCGAGGAGGGAATCGGAGCAGATCAATTAATGGAGAATTTATTGAAAATGTTGCTTTGTGAAAAAATAACTACAGACAACCAAGCATGTAATGCTTGTCCCTCATGTCGATATCTTGTTGATGAACATCCAAACATTCGGCTCATTGATAAAAATGTAGAATTAAAAAGTGATGTTATAACCATAGATCAAATTAGAGAATTGTCCTCATTTATAGAGTTAGCCAGTACAAGCGAACGTGACAAAAAAGTTATTTTTATTAAAAACACTCATTATTTAACTTCAAGCGCTGCAAACGCATTGTTAAAGAATCTTGAAGAGCCTCCAAATAATACATTTTTTATTTTACTGACTTCCAATCTTCACAAAATATTACCGACTATTCGTAGTCGTGCAACGATTCATAAACTAAGTACACCTACTAATAAGCAATGTGAAGATTATTTAAAAGAAGAACATCCAGAAGCTATTAAGTTTTTAGATTTAGCTGAGCACAAACCTTTTTTAGCAATTCAAATGGCCGATAATAAGGAACTCATAAACTCTATAGTCAAAATTTTTCTCCGTGGAAAGAGTTTCGATATGATGGATGTAAATGAGAGTTTGTTATCTTCAGGACCGAAATTTTTTGTCGATATGATGCAAAAATGGATTGCTGATCTAGCTCATTTTAAGGAGTTTAGTACGGTCTACTACTTCAAAAACTTGCCAGATCAGATTGAACTTATCAGCAATCAACTTTCCTATAAAGAGTTGTTGAATTTTTATAAAAAATTAATTGAGTATCGAAGATTATCTGAAACAACAATTAATAAGTCGATTACCCTTGATAACTTAATGATCGACTACAAAAGGATATTTGCTTAATGTATGTAGATTCACATTGCCATTTAAATTTTCCAGAGCTAAGAAAGAACTTACCAGAGATTCTGACTAACATGCACGAAAATCAGGTTACGCATGCTCTTTGTGTCAGTGTGGAAATGGATAAATTTCCTGAAATAAATGACCTAACCGCAAACCATGACAATTTATTTGCCTCAATAGGGGTCCACCCAGACTATGAAGATATTGTGGAGCCAACAGTAGATGAATTAGTCAGTATTGGATCTAAAAATAAAGTAGTTGCCATTGGCGAAACAGGACTTGATTACTTTCGCTTAAAAGGTGATCTAAAATGGCAAAGGGATCGATTTAGGACTCACATCCGTGCAGCTAATGAGGCAAATCTTCCTTTAATTATTCATACTCGAGAAGCCCGCGAAGATACCATTCAAATCCTGAATGAAGAGCTTAAACCAGGGACCCGAGGAGTGCTCCACTGTTTTACAGAAACATATGAGATGGCCATGCAGGCCATTGAGTTGGATTTCTATATTTCTTTTTCAGGTATCGTGACTTTTAAAAATGCTAAAGATTTAAAAGAAACAGCAACAAAATTACCTTTAGAGCGGATGTTAATTGAAACCGACTCTCCTTATTTAACCCCGGTTCCTTTTCGAGGTAAAGCCAACGACCCATCCAAAGTAATTTATGTTGCGGAGGAGATTAGCAGACTGAAAGATATCCCAGTTGAGGACGTAGCGAAGGTAACAACATCTAATTTCTTTGATCTTTTCTCTAAGTGTAAACAATCACAATGATAGTCACAGTCTTAGGTGCAGGCTCCAGTGCAGGCACGCCAGTTATTGGATGTCAGTGTGCAGTGTGTCATTCAGATAACCCAAAAAATAAAAGATCGCGTTGCTCTTCACTAATTACAATGGATGATGGCACAAATATCTTAATTGATACCTCCCCAGATTTTAAAATGCAAGCTATGCGAGAGTCTATCGAAAAGATTGATGCGGTCTTATACACACATCATCATGCCGATCACTGTCACGGCATGGATGATTTACGAGCTTATTGCCAAAAATATAAAAAAGCCATTCCCATTTATGCTAATCAAAACACCATGAGTGAGCTTAAATTAAAATTTCAGTACGCAATTCGTGAGGAAACCAAGTTTTGGGAAACTCCAGTGTTGCATGCCCATGTTGTTGAGCAATCATTTGATGTTGAAAGTCATAAGGTTATTCCACTCCCAGTAATCCATGGAAGAATGGAAATATTGGGCTATCGAATTGGACGGTTTGCATACATTACCGATGTTTCTGAAATACCCAATTCGACACTCGAGCTATTACAAGGTGTTGATACATTAATGCTAGATTGTTTGAGATTTGAACCCCATTTCTCTCACTATGGTTTCAAACAAAGCTTAGCTATGGCGGAAAAGATCAACCCAAAACGAACTTTTTTAATTCATATGACTCATGATATAGAGTATGATGCTGTATCTGATAGTTTACCCGAGCATGTTTTTCTAGCTTATGATGGGTTAAAATTACGAATTAATAATTAGAAGGTTGAACAAATGAAATTGAAGTTTTTATTACTAACACTAATCACCATATTCACGTCATCTATCACTTTCGCAGAAAAGAAAATCTACACAGAAGATGAATTTTTGACAATTTTTAATGGCAAGCCGAAGGCAAGGGTAATTAAATATCTTGGCGAACCTGATAAAAAAGAAATTGGTGTTCAACCTAAAGGTGCTTCAAAAACCATCGGACGACCAACTGATAATAAAGACAATAAGAAAAAGGATAAGGTAGATATGTGGTATTACTCTAACATTGTCAAATCAGGCAAAGATACGACTTGGAAGAGAATTGAATTTACTTTCATTAATGATCGATGCATGAATATCGCATTTTCAAATTAAAATTAATTTAGTATTTATATAAGCCCTGTGTTTGCAGGGCTTTTTTTTTATGCTAAATTAAAATTGCTTCACTTAATTAATAAAAGGATCTATATTATGGATGGTGATATTAAGTCTGCAATTCAAAAACATCATGGTGGCTGTCCACATGATTGTCCAGATACCTGCTCAATGGTATTTCATGTTCAAGATAAAAAATTAATAAAAGTTCAAGGAAATCCAGACCATCCAATGACTAGAGGGGGTTTGTGTGTCAAATTAAATGATTATGAAAAAAGACACTATCATCCGGATCGACTTCTATATCCAATGAAAAGAGTAGGGCCAAAGGGTGAAAAGAAATTCGAAAGAATCACCTGGGATGAAGCCTTTGATACCATAGTTAATAGATGGCAAAAAATCATTGCCGAGCATGGTCCACAAGCAATCATGCCAAATAGTTATTTAGGAAACCAAGGTTTAGTCCATGGATTAAATGGAGGCGATGCTTTTTTTGCTAGACTTGGTGCAACCGTAACTGAGCGAACTTTCTGTGGAGAAGGATCAGCCACTGCATGGTTACTCACTATTGGCCCAACCGCTGGTGTAGATCCAGAAAGCTTCATTCACTCAAAATATATTATTGTGTGGGCATGTAACTCGGTCAGTACAAACTTACATCATTGGCACATCATCAAAGAGGCTCAAAAGAAGGGCGCTAAAGTCGTTGTTATCGATGCCTATGCATCAAGAACTGCCAAAGAGGCTGATTGGCATGTTTGTCCAAAACCAGGTACTGATGGTGCTCTAGCTATGGCGATGATGAACGTCATTATAGAAGAAGGTTTAGTTGATCAAGATTATGTTGATAATTATACGGTTGGCTATCCAGAATTAGCTGAAAAAGCCAAAGAAAGAACTCCAGAATGGGCCGCAGAAATAACAGGCATCCCAGCAGAGGATATTCGAAAACTTGCCAGAGAATATGGAAGTACTCAACCTTCCGCCATTAGAATTGGTGTAGCGTTAGAAAAAAGCTGGGGAGGGAGTCAGGCAATACGTGCAGTTACCTCTCTGCCAGCACTTACTGGGGCATGGAGGCATGTTGGAGGAGGGATTTTGCAGTTTCCAGTATGGGAGCATCCGTACAAATTTGATGTGATTTGTAGACCAGACCTGATTCCTGAAGGAACTCAAGTGGTCAATAATTTGCAATTAGGTCGAGTACTTACAGGCGAACAAAAACTAAAAGTACCCATTAAGTCAATGATGTGTTGGAATACAAATCCAGTAACTCAATCAACAGAGTCTGAAAAAATATTAGAAGGTTTAAAACGTGAAGACTTGTTCTTAGTTTCTGCTGAACATTTTATCTCAGATACAGCAGCATTTGCTGACATTCTTTTACCTGCATCCATGGGTGCAGAGCAAGAAGATATAATTCTTTCATGGGGTCATTTATATCTTACATACAATGAAAAATGTATTGATTCTCCCGGTGAATGTTTACCGAATAATGAGATATTCCGACAACTTGCCAAAAGACTAGGTTTTGAAGAGGATAACTTCAAGTGGAATGATACAGAGTGTTTAGAAAATTACGTCGATTGGGATTCGCCCGCATGTAAAGGAATTGATCTAGATTATCTAAGAAAGCATGGATATGCCAGACTAAATGTGGGTACCAAAGATGACAGAGCGCCTCACAAAGAAGGAAATTTTCCAACACCATCAGGTAAATGTGAATTTAGGTTAGTTGGAGTTAAAAATTTTGTAGCAGGTCCTTTTAGACAAATGTATGAAGGTTTTCAACCGGATGAAGATATACCTGAATTACCGGACTATGTTGCCTCAAAAGAAACACACGAAGCAAATCCAGAATTGGCAAAAAAATATCCATTGAATATATTAGCTCCGAAAAGTCATGGGTTTATTAATTCAAGTTATGCCAACATAGAAAATAAACTTAAAGGGCAGGGTGAGCAGTTTGTTCTGATTAATCCAGCTGACGCAGAAAGTCGCGGAGTTTCTGAAGGTCAAAAAGTAAAAGTATTCAATGATAGAGGTTCATTCGAGGCTGCTGCAAAGGTCACCACAGACGTAAATAAAGGGATTGTTGTGGCCACCTTAGGGTATTGGCGGCAAATGAATAATGGGGTGGTTAACTCAGTCAGTTCAAATACTTTTGGAGATATGGGTAATTCACCAACATCGCATGATTGTTTAGTAGAGGTTACAAGCCTGTAATTACTCTTAATTAGAGTTCTAACAGTCGTTTTATAATCGCTTGGCTTGCGTTGTCAATGTTTTCTGGGACATAACCACCTTCCAGCATATACATGATCCCTTTTGCATTACTCTTCTTGTAGATTGAGCTAATAATTTGAGCTACCTGACTATACCCTTCGGATGTGTAAGACAATTTACCTAATAAGTCATTGTCATGTGCATCAAAACCTGCAGAAATTAAAATAAATTCGGGTTTAAAATCATTCATTCTTGGAACCAATTGTTCTAAAAATCCTTTAATAAATTCTTGATCGCCTGAACCTTCAGTCAGGTCAATATTAAGAGTGAAGCCCTCACCATTTGCCGCGCCCGTTTCTGTGGGACGACCACTTCCTGGATAAAAGGGATGTTGGTGAATACTGAAATAAAACACAGATGGATCATCATAGAATATATCTTGGGTCCCATTACCATGATGGACATCAAAATCGATAATTAATACTCTCGATAAAGAGTATTTATTTTGAAGGTATTTGGCAGCTATTGCAGCATGGTTGTAGATGCAGAATCCCATACCTCTGTCCTCAGTCGCATGGTGCCCTGGCGGCCTATTAAAGGAAAACGCAGCCTTAACATTGCCATTCATGATTTCATCAATGCCAACTAATGATGCACCAACAGACATTTGCGCAACATCAAGGCTTTTTGGAGAGATAACCGTATCGCCAGTGCTTAGGAAGGTAGGGGAGTCATTATCAAGTGCCCTAATCTCACTTTCTACAAGTTGAATGTATTTCTCTGAATGCGCTAATGCTATTTCTGAATTATCAGCTTTGCGAACTTTCGGCCAGATAAGATCATATTTAAAGTCAGGATTATTTTTTAAAGTATCTATGACGTCCAACAAACGCTCAGGTCTTTCAGGATGGCCTGAGCCAGTGTTATGTTCTAAAAAAATATCATCATATAAGATTGCTACTGGAGTTTTAGCCATTGATACATTATGAAGCAAAAGAAGAGATGTAACGCTTAGAACATAAACAACTACCTTTTTAATGAGAAACATAACCTTTATTTCGTATAATGTATATTATGTTAAATAGACTATATATCATTTAAAAGATCTTTAGCCCCTATGCGATTAGCAACCTCTGTAGCCTTAGCTAAATAAACATCCTTATCTTCTTTAGATAGCTTATGAAGCTGGATATATGTTTTAGCTAAGTAATATTCACCCCCAGCATCGATACAAAGCTTTACAAGCTCTCCTAGTGTATTCATTGCTAAATCATATGCATCATCAAGCACTTCATACTCTGCTTTCAGTAAGGTTAATTCTGCATATTCGCCCAAATAACCAGTTTTTTTATACATTACTGAACCTTTTAATGAATATTCACGCGCCCTGTCGAAGTATTTCTGATGAGCAGCGCTGCGAGCTAATCTGTCATAAGATTCTGCACGTTCATCATCATTAGATGATGCTTTGAGTGATTTTGCAAAAGATTCATATGCATCTTCATGCTTTTCTTGTGATTCTTGTATTTTTCCCATCTGGATAAGGAATCTACGCTCAAATTGAACGAATTTGGAATTTCCAAGTTTTGCAGTTTCATATCCGTTATTAAATACAGTAAATGCTTGATTTATATCGTTTTTTTCTTTATATGCTAATCCTTTAAACATAATAGCTAGCATCTGATCAGCTGGATGTTGGGCTAATTTTTCAGATTTTTCAAACTGCTTAATACTTTCATCAAGCTTATTTTCATTTACCAAGACTTTACCTAAGCAAAATTCACCATCAAAAGGATTATCTTTGCTCAATTTAATAGCTTCATCAGCTGCAGCCTTTAAGCTGTTTGCTTGAATTGCTTTTTCGCAATTATTTTCTAAATTGTATGCATAAATATTGTTTATAAATAATAATTTAAAAAATATAATTAATGTAAATTGTTTAATCATTAAGTAACTCCATTAGTTGTTCTTCGTTAATTACCTTTACTCCCAGCTCAGTGGCTTTATCTGCTTTTGACCCTGGATTATCACCAATAATCACATAGCTGGTTTTTTTTGACACGCTTCCACTTACTTTTCCACCATTATTTTCAATTAACTCTTTTATTTCGTCTCTTGAAAAGTTCTCTAAAGTACCTGTTACGACAAATGTTTGTTGATTAAGTTTTTGATCGTTTGTAACATTTTGTGCTTGATCATCCCATTTAACTCCAAATTCAATAATATTATTGATAATGACCTTATTTTCATCTTCTTGGAAAAATTGATGTAATGATTGAGCTACAACGGGACCTACATCGTTGATTTCTAGAAAATCGACGATGGAAGCTTGCATTACATTCTCTAAGGCTCCTAATTTCTTAACAATGTCTTTTGATGTAGCCTCTCCGACATTCCTGATTCCTAGCGCATAAATAAACTTAGCTAGAGTTGTATTCTTACTTAACTCAATAGCATCTTTCAAATTTTCCGCAGATTTTTCTCCAAATCCTTCCATTTTTTGTATTTCTTCATAATCGAGCTGATAGATATCAGATATATTTTTGATCATTCCTTTTTCAAAAAAATGATCTATTATTTTTGTTCCCAATCCTTCAATATTCATTGCTTTTCTAGATACGTAATGTGCAATAGCCTGTTTGGCTTGAGCTTCACACTTTAGCTGCCCTGTACATCTTTGTGCTGCCTCACCGTCAATTCTTATTACTTGAGAGTTACAAATAGGGCAATATTGCGGCATTTTGAAAACTTTGGCTGTGGATGGACGTTTTTCCTTAATCACCCTTACTACTTCCGGAACAACATCCCCTGCTCTCCTCACTATAACGCTATCCCCAATTCTGATATCCTTTCGAAGCATTTCATCTTCATTATGAAGGGTTGCGTTAGTGACAGTAACACCTGAAACAAAAACGGGTTGTAATCTTGCTACAGGAGTAATAACTCCGGTTCTACCAACCTGAATATTTATATCGTTTACAACTGTTTCAGCTTCTTCAGCAGGAAATTTGTAGGCTATTGCCCATCGTGGTGCTTTAGAAACGTACCCTAAATTTTCTTGATTTTTAATTGAGTTAACTTTATAAACAATGCCATCAATATCAAATGGCAGATTATTTCTTTTCTTTAAAATATCTTCATAAAAATGTTGCATTTGATTGATTCCAACTACCCTTTGTGAATAGGAAGAAATTGGTATCCCGGTATTATTTATATATTTAAGAATATCCGTATGATTTGTTAACTCCAGGTCTTGATCAACTTGACCAAGGCTATATGCGTAAAATTTTAATTTTCTTTTAGCAGTAATTTTTGGATCAAGCTGTCTTAGGCTGCCAGCTGCTGCATTGCGAGGGTTTGCAAAAGTTTTTTGGCCTATGCTTATTTGATACTCATTAAGCTCCTTAAAATCATTTTTATCCATCAACACCTCCCCTCTCACCTCAAAGGTGCGTGGGTGATTATCTCCATGCAGCTTAAGGGGAATTGTTTTAATGGTTTTTATGTTATGGGTAACATCTTCACCAACACTCCCATCACCTCGTGTTGCTGCATACTTCATTATTCCGTTTTCATAGAGAATGGTAACGGCAAGTCCATCAAACTTTAACTCAGCATTAAATTCAACATCATTTGCATCGAGGGTGTCGTTAATTCTCTTATTGAAGGCCTCTAGTTCATCAATGCCAAATGCATTACCCAGCGAAAGCATCGGCTTACTATGCTGGATTTGATTGAACTCACTAATCGGAGATCCACCCACTCTTTGAGTTGGTGAGTCAGAAGTAATTAAATCAGGATGAGAGTCTTCTAAATTTTTTAGCTCCCGCAATAAACTATCATACTCATGATCAGAAATTTGAGGGTCATCAAGGACGTAATAACGATGGTCATGTTCCCGGATAACTGATTTTAGATAGTTTATTTGTTTATTTATATCTTCAGTCATAGCTGATTTAGACAAAGTATTTTTGTGCTTGTTGACTTCCTGGAGTCAGATTATGTTTTTCCATTTCTTTAACAATTTGATTCATATGGTTTTTGATTGAGGCCACATATACTGAATCAATTTCCTTATTTCGGCCATCAACCATAACAGCATTTAATTTAATACAAAACTCATTCATTAAATTAACCATTTCTTCGAAAGCTTCCAAGCTATTAGCTGTAGCCGGTATATCCAGACTCACGATAATTCCCTGTATAAAGGCATCACTTTCAATTCTAAGTGGCTGTCTATTTAAATTCATGATCTTAAACATTTTTTGACCATCTACTTTTGGATCAAAATACCAATGAAAATCTTTAAAGACTCTTATATTTACTTTATTAAAGAAATCCTGGAACGCGCCAAAATGAAACGAGCTATCTGTTTTGGGTTGGATTTTAACAAGAAAATTTTTATTAATTAAGGTTTTGAACGTCTTAAGCTCATCTGCTCTTTCAACAATATCCTCATTAGATAACCATATCTGATTCACTTCTAACTGTTCTCTAATTTTTTCAATAAAGTCTAAAAAATTTTGTTTAACATTTTCAGTAATGTCTAATTTTCTAGAAATTAATGGTAGTGATAATAAAATTTGATCAAAGGTAAAACTTTCATCAATTGCATCCCCTGTTGCCCACAGATCATTATCTTTTCGAAGGTATAAACTCAATCTTAAGTCTTGAAGATAAGAGGTCAAATTGAGATTTAATAACACTCCGGCTTCACTGGTCTTATTCAAAGTCAGGCTAACCACGGACTCAAAGTCCATATTAATCTCATCAGGTAAATTTTTCTTTAAAAATTCTTTTGAAACTGACTGATTAATTGGATCATGCACAATATAATCATCTAACTCTGGTGGATTGTTAGATCCATTATCAAACAATGGATCTTTTTGTCGATGCATTGACTCTGTTTTCTTTTGCTTTGCTCTGGTTTTTTTTAACTGTATCCAGTTAAAAATTATCATAAATAAAATAATTGTTAATCCTAAGATTAACAAAGCAATCTGAATATCGCTCATGAACTCACCTGAGTGGTTTCATCATTTTGATTTGTATTTTTCGCATTATTTAGGTCTACCTCAACGATTTTTGAGACACCTGATTCTTGCATTGTAACTCCAATAAGCTGCTCAGCAAGCTCCATGGTAATTTTATTGTGCGAAACATACAAGAATTGAGTGTTAAAAGACATTTCTTTCACTAAATCACAGAATCTCTCTGTGTTTGAATCATCAAGTGGAGCGTCAACCTCATCCAATAAACAAAATGGTGCTGGATTAAGTCTAAATAAGGCAAAAACTAAAGCTATTGCTGTAAGAGCTTTTTCACCCCCGGATAAAAGATGAATCGTTGTATTCTTTTTACCTGGCGGCTGTGCAACAATTTGCAAACCAGTGTCGAGTATTTCATTACCTAAAAGCTCAAGGACTGCTTTACCGCCACCAAACAACTTTCTAAAATAATCATTTAAGTTTTGATTAACACTGTTATATGTTTCTTTAAGTTTTTCACGAGTTTCACGGTCAATTTTTCCAATTGCAGACTCAAGCGTTGAGCTTGCTTCAGACAAGTCTTCAACCTGTTCTGTGATGTATTTGACTCTCTCTCGTTCCCCATCAAGCTCTGATACTGCGGCCATATTTATAGGACCTATACGTTCAATTTTTTGATTTAGTTTTTCAATTTTTTCAGAAATAATGGGTGCACTTTCGCCATTAATGCTATTAAGAACTTCTTCATCGTTAATATTAAATCTTGAAAACTCTTTAGCTGCATAATCAAAATCAATCTTGGTTTGTTGTTCCTTTAGTATCTCTGATTGAAAAGCTTCAGTAATTGGCGAAATTTCTTGAATTAAGGTGAGTCTATATTGTTCTTTGTCTCGAAGATCAGCTTCTTTAATCGCTAACTGGTCTCGCTTTTCTTTTAATTGGACCTCTGCAGCTTGTTTTTCTTTTAGAAAATTTTCTAGGTCTTGATTGAGGTCCTTATGCCTTTGAGCAAACATATCTAAATTAAACTCACTGGAAGTCCTCATTAATGAATTTTGTTCATTAGTTAAGATTCCTTTTCTTTCAGATAAATCACTGATCTTCGTCTGAGCTAAATTAATCTTGTATTCAATTTCACGTTTTTCTTTTTCAGCATCATCAAAGATCCTTTTAGCTTCATTGTAGGCTTGTTCTTTAAGATCCCTGTTTGATAATAAATTTTCAAGATTATTTGTAAAATCAGAAATTATCTTTTCAAGATTCTGGGTGTTGCTATATTTAGCTTTTCGATCTGTTGATATTAATTCTTTGTCTTTCTTTAATGTTTCTAATTCTTGAGAGATAGATTGAATTCTCTCTGTAGCAGATGTTTTTTGGTATCTTTGTCTGGAAAATTGAATTTCTAGAGCTTTAGACTCTTTCTGTGCTGCATCACGCTGCTCTATAAGATCATTTAGACTGTCTCTATATTCATCTAATTTCTCTTTTTTGGAAGAAATCTCAGTAAGAACTGATTGGTTCTTTTCATTCAGCTTTTGAAGTATTCCGCCAAGCTCTTCAATTTTTGCTTTTGTGGCAAATACATCCACAGACAAATCATTGTTTCCATGGATGTATTGATAAAGCTTTCCATAAATATTCCCTTTTATATCTACTAATGTTTGTCCTGGTTTAAGCTTTTGACGATAAGTCTCTAGATTGTTTAAATCTTCAATAATAAATACACTGTGAGTCATTTCTCCAATAACGGACTGATATTCTGGATCTGATTGAATTAAATGGCTCAATGGAGTTAAGTTTTCAAAACTTGGGCTATCAATTGTTGATTGACTTGAAGATGCCATTAACGTAACAGCAAAAGAAGAATCGCTAATATCCAAGGTAGATGAAAAGAACGCGTTGGATTTAATTCCCATTACTGAATCTAATGCCTTTGCATATTTTTCTTCAATATTTACTTTGCTTATTAAATTTTTATCTGACTGGATGTTATTTTCATTTAGCCAGGTAATGATTTGCTCTTGATCCACCTGAGAATTAATTAAAGAGTTTAAGGACTTAATTTCAGCCTCAACTTGGCTTAATTCAGTTTGAATGTCTTGCCTTTCATCATATAAAGCATCTATCGCTTCTGAATGATTATCGATTAATTCTTTTCGTGACTGTATTTCTTGATTTAAACTTTCAACACGAGAATTCAGATCAGCAATTTGCTCATCACCCGAACTTGAGGCCTCATTAAGTAATGTCTGTTGGTTATTAAGATCTGATAGGAGCTGTGCTTGTCTTTTATTAAAGTCTTGAATCTTGACGTCCATAAAGGAAATCGTATTTTGATCCAACCTGAATTGTTCTTTATTATTTTGAAGTTTCTCTTCAATTGACTTATATTCATAATTGATTTGCGAAAATTCTGATTCAGCTTTTTTGAAAATGTCCTCTTTTTCTGAATAGGAATTTTGATAATCACTGATATGTTGCTCATTTTCTTTTAAGTCATTTTGCAATTGAGCAGATAGATCATTTAACCTTTCTAACTCTGCAGATATTTCCTTGATGCGATTATTACTTTGTTCAACCTGAGCTCTTGCTCTCTCCTCTTCGTTACGATTGGACTCAATTTTACTTTCAACAGAGCTAACTTTAGAGCTTATTTCATAAAAGTTAGTTTGGATTGGATTCAAAGCTTCATTTTCAGACCTCAGCTCTTCACGTGAATTATCCACCTCAAGTTCTGCTTTTGTCAGTTCAGACTTTTTTTGCTCCAATTTAATTTGTGATTGTTGTAGCTTGTCTTGCGAATCTCGCCACAATGAGGCGGCTGATTCTTTTTTTAAGAAAGCCATTTGGGCTTCTAATTGCTTTAATTGATCTTTAAATAAATTATATTTTTTTGCTGCCTCGGCTTGAGCTTCTAACTTGGTAATGGCTGAATTAATTTCTTTTTCAAGATCTTTGACACGCTGAAGATTGTCTCTTGTATCACGTAGTCGGTATTCTGTTTCTTTTCTTCTTTCTTTGTACTTGCTAATTCCAGCTGCTTCTTCAAGAAAGTTTTTCAGCTCTTCTGGTTTCGCCTCAACGAGTTGTGAGATCGTATTCTGTCCAATCATGGCATACCCTCTTGTACCCAAACCAGTTCCATAAAATAGATCAGCGATATCTTTTCGTCGAACATTAATTCCATTAATAGTGTAAGTCGAGCCTTTATCTTTTTCTATTGTTCGTCTAACAGCAATTTCAGAGTATTTCGCCCATTCGTTTGCTACTTTGTTTTCTGTGTTATCAAATAATAGTTCCACACTGGCTCTTGAAATGGCAGGTCGTGTATCTGTACCATTAAAGATTACAGATTCCATCGACTCTCCTCTCATCTCTTTTGCTGAGGATGAACCAAGAACCCATTTAACTGATTCCATGATGTTTGATTTACCGCAACCATTTGGTCCGACGATGCCAACTAGTTGGCCAGGTAGTGATATGGTGGTTGGATCTATAAAGGTCTTAAACCCGGCCAACTTAATTTGTCTTAACTTCAAATACTTCTCACTATAGTTCTAATGGTTACAAAAAAATTATTGTATAATTGCAAAAATTTTTTTAAAGGTCATACACCACGATGAAACTTACAAAACTAGGAAGTAAGCCAACCGCACAACCGACTAAAGAGTTAGAAACGTTTAGTAACCCAAATCCCAAAGGTGATTTTCATGTCCATATGGAAATACCAGAATTTACTTGTTTATGTCCAAAAACTGGGCAACCAGACTTTGCAACTCTCTATCTAGATTATATCCCTGATAAGCACTGTGTGGAACTGAAAAGTCTAAAATTATATATGTGGTCCTTTAGGGATGAAGGTTGCTTCCATGAGGCTGTCACCAACCGAATTTTGAGTGATTTAGTTAAGGCAACAAAGCCACGTTATATGAAATTAACAGCTAAGTTTTATGTTCGTGGGGGAATCTTCACTAACGTCGTTGCAGAACACAGAAAAAAGGGTTGGAAACCACAACCTAAAGTTGATTTAGATCAATTTCCAAGTCAAAATAGCGTTGTTTAAATAACTGGGGGTATAGCTCAGCTGGGAGAGCACTTGCATGGCATGCAAGGGGTCAGCGGTTCGATCCCGCTTACCTCCACCAAATTCCAATTTTAATAAGACCTAAAAAGTCCTAATAAACCATTCTGTAATGCACTAATATCAAGGTTTTCTATTTTATTCAATACAAATAACTCCTAATGAATCCTATGCTTTGTGGGGGTATAATTGGGGGTATGAAATATTAATTGATAAAAATAAATAATTTAATTTTGTGTTGTATTAATTTTTGAATACGTCTTTAATTTGTTTTCCCAATCAACACGACGAGCACTTAATTCAATAAGCAATTCATCAAACTTTTTTTTCTGATCAATATTCAGTTTATCTTTAATTAAAGAATTTCTTTTATTAAATATTTCTATTATTTCTGGTTTATTTTTTTCCCTTAATAAAAGAATTTGAGCAAATGACTTGTCCATTATTTTTGCAATATCTAATTTTTGTGTATGGTTTAATTCTAATTTTTTAGATAATTTCTTAATTAATAAACTTCTCTGCTCGATTAAATTCTCACTATTAATTTGATGCAACCCTTTTTCGAAACGAATGTGAGTAAGGATTGAGCCAGTTGCTACTCCCAAAGAAAATAAAACCAATATAATTAAAAATATTTTTAATTTATTCATGCATACAAACTTGTATAAATATTAAGAAAATCATCGAACGGTCCTTCATAAAAAATATTATGCATCTCATATTGATGTGTAATATTTACATAAATTGAACCAATAAATAATACAAAAAAAACTGTAAAAGAAAATCTAAAAAAAAGCTTATTAAAAATAAATAAGAACTGAAGGTTAGGACTTATCGGTCCAAGATATCTTATTTTTTTCATAGTTTCATTTTTCCACTTATTACCAAATTTAAAGTTATCTTTTTCCTTAAAACTAGAGGATAAGATTATTTTAAAATTTTTTTCTAAATATTTATTTGGCTTCATAATTTTATATTCATTTCAAATATAAATTCCTCAAAATTTTTTCTAACTTTCTCCGTGCACGCATAGAACGCACCTTAACATTTACATTACTCCAACCTAAAAAATTAGCAGTCTCTTTATTTGAATAGCCCTCCAAATATATAAGTTCTAGAACAATTCTGTCCTCTGGTGATAATTTTTTTAAGGCCCAATCAAGTAGCTCTTTTGCCTCCTTTTTTTGACCTTTCTTTTTCAATGCATCAGCCGATTGTTCTAAAATTGCATTATTTAAGAATGACCTATCTCCATCTGACATGAACTCAATAGATATTTCTTTTTTTTTATATTGTTTTCTCCAAAAATCAAAACAAGCTTTTAAAGCTATTGATGAAATCCAGTTTTTAAATGGTTTTTCTCCACTAAAGGTATGTAGGGATTCATAAGCTTTAATAAATACTATTTGGGCCACCTCTTCAACTTGCTCATATGGTAATCTCTTCATTAAAATCTTTAAAACAATTGATTGATATCTATTTAGTAACAATTCATAATCATTGATCTTACCATCGAGAACACGTCTGATAATTTCATTATCATTATTATTTTTTCCAACCATGCTCTCATCCTAATGATATTTTCTTAATAGATTCAATTCATCTATAACGAATACAATAATTAAAATCTATTTTTAAAAAAATAATTCTCTAATTTTTTTTTAAAGTTTTTTTCGTACTCCGTAGGCAAAATCGCTAAAATCTCACTCAATACATTTATCCTAAAAATCATCATATTTGCTTTAGCATCATTGACTTTCTGAATAGTATCCTTTAAGTCAGCTTGAGAAGCTTTGGAAAATATATTTTCTATTAACTCTTTTTTTGACTTATTTAATAAATAGTTTAATTCTTTTCTTTGATCACTTTGGTTGCTGATTATTTTAAAAACTTTTGCTTTTTCTATCTTCGATAAATCACTAAAATAAACTGTTTTAAAAATATCTTCATTTACTTCAAAGTCTGTATTTTCATTCTCTTCAACAGAATATGAAGTTATTGAAAACATTAAAGATACTAAAAATACTAGGCTATTAAGAATTTTTCTTAACAAATTTTTTTCAACCATACCAATCCCCTTAAAATTTTTGAAATATATACCAGTAATTATTTTTATTAATTATTACTGGTATATATCACTTGTCGAAAAAAACTATAATAAGGTTACATAAATTTGTTTTTATTCTATAAAGTGCTGTGGTTTTATTTTTAAGGGGGTATAAATGGGGGTACATATAGCCATATAAGCTTTAAATCACTTCAATTTTCGAGTTTAAGGAAAAGTGCTTACCTCCACCATTTACCTGTTTAATACAGTCTAATAAAATCTAACTTTTAAATACAAGTCTATGATTTTATTATATTTTTATTCCTATGCGGTCTAATGCAGACCAATTGAAAACAACATTAAAGTTGGGGTAATTACAAGCTTTTACCCCAATACAATTTTTTTTACCCCAAGATTAAGACAAATTTACCCCAAACAAATTTTTGCAGATAATCGTCAGTAGTGGTTAATTGCTTATCTACAATACTCGATAGCAAATGACTTAGGTTTAACTTCCCCCTTATAATAATTTTTTTGATTCACCAAAAGAAACCATTGGCATTAATAAAAGTAGTATAAGTAGTTTATTCATTCTCATTTGAATACCAGTATTTCTCATGGTTATCTTTTTTTCCTAATTTTAGTTATAAAGAAACCAATCCAAAAAGCTATAAAACCAAAAATGACGCTAATAATAATAAATGACGCAATAAAATCAATAAAAGATTCATCGTAACTTTGGTAATCACTCATTACAAAAACATAAAATGGAAAGAAAGAAAAAAACCATCCATTTTGAACTGCATTATTTTTTCTTTCCCTAAACTTTTCATTAACTATTTTATAAACAAAATAAATTATAATTCCCCGAATTGCTAATGAAATAAGTACATCAATCGCCATATCATTCTCCTTTTTATAAAACCTAATTAATTCTAGTGGGATTTTAGATTCTTAGAAATTTTAAAATAAGATGGCGTTGACTTGCTAGGATTGTTAAAAAAATCATACTTCCAGTTAAATCGCCAACGAAGGTCGCTATCCAATCTCTGTAAAAATTAGATAAAGTTGTACCTAAAATATAATAACCATATAGTGCATAAAAAAAGCTATAAGTGACTGCATAAACAAAAGCCAAAGATACAATTAATTTAAGGTTTAGATTCTCAAGCTGATTACCAAGTGGATGAAAAGAGTCGAAAGCATAAATTGTCAAGATAGGTACTGTTGCGCTTAATGTTGCATAAAATGTTATAGATAAAATAGACGTATTTTCGAATAAAAAAACCATTGCAAAAAAGCTACCTAAGAAAATACCAACCCATGCATCTTCTCTATAAATTGCTGCAAAAAAAAACCTCATCCCTGCAGGTAAATAAATGAAGTGAATGTGTTCTTTATAGGTAAGGATTGAAAAAAAGTTATTATTTAAGACATATAGTATGAAGTAAACAGCAGAAATAAATAGATGAAGCTTATATTTTTTGAAATTGAGTGAAATCATAGAGTTTCTCAATCTCCATAAGGTATTTATTGTAATTTTTCCCTTTTTGAATAAATTTTACCCTTTCATCATCTTTTGAATTCACGTAATCCAGTACGTCAGACTGCTTCATTTTTTTTAAGCGACGATGAATTGTAGAAGGAGATAAATTTTTTATTCCCTGAATTACATTATTAACTCTTAACTCTGATTTTTGAGACCACTTGATATCTAGATATGCAATTATTAGCACATCTTCAAAATCAATCTTAGCTTCTGCAAGAGGTGCAATCGCATTTAAGAAGTTTGAAATACGTGTTTTTGTCATAAGATTCTTTAACTTAGTTGGTGAGTATGTTTAAAAAACTTAACATCATATATATTATAAAAAATACTATACTTATTCGATAAGCATTTGTGAACTAAATTAACCAATCTTCACTAAACTTCTGCAACCAGTTTTTTTTTGTATTTGGTTGTTTAACCCTCTTAATATTTATCTTTTTTTCTAAGTCATCTAAATTTCTTATTAACTCACTGGGTCTTTCTCCCAGTAACTCAATATATTTTTTTAAAGATGAAATAAAGAGAGTTTCAGAGCGATAAAAATTGATGTCATTTTTCTCTAAAGCAATTATGTGCTGTGTTGATAAAGCCATTCTATGTGATAAAGAATCATCAATATTTAAGCCTTTACTTTCCCTAAGTTCTGCTAGATGTTTACAATCATAATCAATCATCATGGTTAAATAATTTTTATATATATTTATGTCAATATAACATATATAATCAAATTGACAACTAATAAAATATTGTTAACAATATCAATAGGTATTTATTACATTGAAGAAACCTTAAAATAATTTCATGCAGGTGAATTTATAGAGGTCTTCGTTTATTAGTAATTTAAAAATCGTAATAAATACCTACCTTTAAATTAGTAAAAAGAAAGATTTTTACTTCTTAATTACCCATTATCATGTAGTAAAAATGCGGGAAAAAGGAATACTAGTTTTATAATCTGTAATCCATTCTTAATAATCAATAATTACTCCTGATGCACTTGTATTGAGCAAATATTTATATAAAAATCAGTAATTTTTAAATATTTGTGACATTTTTGATTATTTAATTAATTTTTAGGAACTCTTGATGTGTGGCAACGTCGAGCTCATATGATTTGTTCTACAACAAATAATTTTTGTTTTTATTGTAAACAACGAGCCAAGTTTTTTGATAATTCAACGGGTAAGTGGTACTGTAGAATATCAATAGATGCTCGTGGCGTGTGTAATAAAAAAGGAAGTGAATTAAATACTTTTATTAATTAAGAAGTTTTATGTAAAAATGAAATTCTTAACATCATGTATTGGATCGTACTAAGTGGCTAATAATGCAAACAAAGTCGATATCATAATCATTGGAGCCGGAATTGCCGGTATATCCAGCGCATACTATATTCAAAAAAATTTTCCCCACCTCAAATACAAAATTATTGAGGCCCGAAACGACCTTGGTGGTACATGGGATCAAATGACTTTTCCTGGCGTTCGTTCAGACACCGATATGTATACCTATGGATATTCATTTAATCCCTGGCAAGGGTCAATAATCGGAATGGGAAAAGAAATCAAACAATATCAAGTTGATACCGCTGAAAAATTTAATATCAAAGAAAATATTTTATTTAATACGCTCGTTAAGTTACTGTCCTGGAAAAACAAAACTTGGATAACTAAAACCAGTAAAGAAACCTTTCATAGTCAGTATGTTGTTTGCTGCACAGGATCGCGCGATTATAGTGAGCCTAACTTCCCAAAATTTAAAGACGAAGCTAAATTTAGAGGAGATATTGTTCACACTCAGACATGGGGGAAGACAAAATTCAAAGGGAGGGATGTTGCCTTAATTGGAAGTGGTTGTACCGCAGTAACTATGACACCCGCGATAGTTAAGGAAGCAAAGTCAGTTACACTTGTTCAACGAAGTCCAGCTTGGATTGTAAATGTGGACGGCAGCGAAAAATCAAATCGCCTGTATAAGACTTTTGAAACACTAATAGATTACGCTTACAGTCGGGTTTTAAAAAAACATTATAAAAAGAAAGTATTGTCCAAGTATGCTGATTATTACTCTGATGACAATATTCCTTCCTATGATTATTGGAATCAAAGACCGGCATGCAGCTTGGATAATGATTATTTTGAATCTATAAAATCTAATAAAGTAACCGTGGAGCATTCAGGTATAAGTAATTGGGAAAAAAATGGTCTTAAATTATTAAATGGAAAAAGTATCAAGTGTGACCTAGCCATTATGGCAACCGGCCTCAATGCTCAACTCTTGGGCGGTATAGATATATTAGTAAATAATAAAAAAGTTAATCTAAATAAATCAAGCTGGTATCGGGGAATGATGTTTAGTGGAATTCCAAATCTTTTTGCACACACTGGCTATATTAATTTTAGCTGGACTGCCCGATGTGAAATTGTCAGCGAGAGAATATGTAAGACGATAAAATATATGCAAAAGAATAGTTACACAAATTGCGTTCCAAAGTATAAAGGTGAAAAATCTAAGCCAGCTATCGAAGCAAATTATGTTCTAAGGTCCATTGATAAATTTCCTAATAGAAGTTTCAAGTTTGATAATGCAAATTACTTAAATGAATATATTCAATTTAAGATGTCAAAGATAAACGATGGTGTTTTAAATTTCCAATAAACTTAAAGGTAAACACATATGAAATTAGAATCATTAGCTCTGCATCACGGCTATAAACCAGAGCAAACCACAAAGGCTGCCAATACTCCCATTTATCAAACATCAGGTTTTACTATAGATGACACCCAACACGGAGCCGACTTATTTGATCTTAAAGTTGAAGGAAACATTTATTCTAGAATAGGTAACCCTACAAATGCTGTATTAGAACAAAGAGTTGCTGCCATGGAAGGTGGTATTGCTGGCTTATCATTGGCATCAGGTATGTCTGCCATAACTTATGCTGTGCAATGTCTAGCTGAACCAGGTGACAATATCATAAGCACAAATCAACTATACGGCGGTACCTATAATTGCTTTACACACAGTTTTCCAAAACAAGGGATAAAGGTGAAGATGGTTGATGGGGCTGATTTTCAAGCTATTGAAAATGCAATTGATGACAACACAAAAGCTTTATATTGTGAATCCATTGGAAATCCATCAGGTATCATTATTGATATCAAAAAGTTTGCTGAGATTGCCAATAAGTATGGTATTCCCTTGATTGTAGATAATACAGTTGCAACTCCATATTTATGCAAACCTATTGATTTTGGCGCTTCCATTGTGGTGCACTCACTTACCAAATACATAGACGGTCATGGATCAACAATCGGAGGCATAATTGTTGATTCTGGGAAATTTGACTGGACAAAAAACCCAAAAAAATTTCCTATGCTCAATCAGCCTGACCCTTCTTATCATGGAGTAGTTTACACAAAAGAGTTTAAGGAAGCTGCTTTTATTGCGTGTTGCCGAGTTGTTCCATTAAGAGAGACTGGTGCATGTCTATCCCCACACAGTGCTTTTTTGATAATGCTTGGTCTTGAATCACTAGGTGTCAGAATGGAACGACATTGTGACAATGCTCTAACTTTGGCCAAGTATTTAGAAAAGCATGATCGAGTTGCATGGGTAAATTATGCCGCCCTTCCAAATGATAAATATCATGATGTATGCAAAAAAATTACTGGGGGAAAAGCTTCAGGTATTATCAGTTTTGGTATTAAAGGTGGTATGCAGGCCGCTACTAAATTTATCGACTCCCTTCAGATGATTCTCAGAGTCTTAAGCATGGGTGATGCAAAATCTCTAGCTTGTCATCCGGCATCGACTTTGCACCGACAATTGAATCCAGAGCAGTTAGCCTTAGCTGGAGTTAGTGAAGATATGATTAGAATTTCAGTGGGGATTGAACATATTGATGATATTATTGCTGACGTAGATCAGGCAATTAAAGCTTCAGTAATTAAATGAATTTCTAGGGACAATTAAAACATGATCCTAGTTTCTTATCCCAGTTTTTTACTGAATCCAGTCCAATTACATCTTTAAAATCAGCATTCTTTACCTCTGCTTCATTTAAATCAGCTCCAGTTAGATTAGCACCTGTTAGATCTGCCTGAATTAATTCCGCCCTGTTTAAGTTTGTATTCTTGAGGTTAGCTCCTCGCATGTTAGCAAATTTAAAGCTGGCAATATTCAAATTAGTATTCTCAAAATTAGTATTCTCAAAATTACCACCTGTTGAATCAAATTTCATCTGCCCCATCGGCTGATTGCCCACATCGAGACCTAAATCAGCATCCGATATATCAGCACCAGACATATCAACTTTACCAAGAGTGCCTATTAGCCTCACTCCTTTAAGAATGGCATTACGAAAGCTGGTGTTACCAAAAATAGGTTGAAATATAGTGGCCATAGCAAGATTAGCTCCATTAAAGTTTGTTTCTTCTAGTCTAGCTAAATTAAGATAAGCTCTTTGCAGATTTGCGCCAGATAAGTTAGCTCCTCTCAGATCGGCTCCAAAAAAACTAATATTGACCATGTTGCAATGGGTTAGATCTTTGCCACTAAAGTTTAAGTAACCAACATCAAGATTAGATAGATCACATTCTGGATCGTTGTCTAGAATATCATCAACTTCCTCCTGTGATATTTTTTTTCGGTCATCATTGAATGCAGTTGAAAAAAATTCCTCTGCATTTTGAATCACCTCTTGAGGATTTTCAAGAAAAATATCTTTACCAGACTGGTTTCCGAAACAATAAGTTTTACCATCAACCATCTCATTTACAGAACAATCTGTGGCTTGAAAGTTACCTTCAGAAAGGCTTGTTGCACAGAAGTTATTGAACTCTTCACTAAATACTGAGGAGCTTAATAAAAATAATAAAAACAATAGATATTTTTTCATAACATTTTTTTAAATGCATACATCACTTTATAAAGACCTTAGTCGTATCAAAAGATTTCATATAATTAACTATCTTTTTTAAACAATGGGCGTATTATAAAGTTATGAAAGATGCTTACTTAAATATAAGTGAGATCGCACATTCGCTCAAAATTGACCATAAAACGCTTATGCAATGGGTTCATGATGGCAAATTCCCCCCACCTAAAAAAATAATCAACGATCGTTTTACCATTTGGAGTTACGCTGTCATCGAAAATTGGATTGCGCAACAAAAAGAAAATCAAGAATGGTTTGATGAGATTGATCCAGATTCTTGAAAAATATAATAATCTATAAAAAGTGAGATATTTTAAAAGCCTTTAGACTTAAAAAATAAATAAAAAAGGATTCCAAGTAGACAAATTGGTAAGGCTAAAATGAATGATTCTTTCGGGGTATTAAAAATACTTTTTAATGCTTCTCGATAGTAAAAACCAACCATAATTAAGATTAAAAAAAGGCCTAAAATTCGAGCAAAATCTGATTCCATAATTACATACAAACAATGGTACCGTTTTCAAATAGAGTACATTTTTTTACAACACCATCGACGTTTGTGATTTCAACCGTCTCTTGAGCAAAACTGGCATGGAAAAAGATAAGGCTTGAAATAATAAGTGGCTTTAAAAATATCTGTAAATGCATAATCTTATGATAAAGAATAAAATAAAAAGTGCCTATTTATTTGATAATATTTAAAGATGAATTATGAATGCCTCATGGATGTATGGGACGGCTGGTTTGTAGCCTCCTTTTACATTATTTCCTTTATTTATTTTTCAATTAAAAGAAAAGATGCTGATTTAGCATCATTGATCATCCCTGTCTTGGTTTTAGGAAACTTTTTCTTACTCATTTTTATTATTTATTCGCAAATAAAATGTTAGAGCTCAGAGGAACTCTTTTTCAGAAAAAAGTTTGGGATGCAATAATGAATATTCCAAAAGGTGAAGTCAGAACTTATAAAGAAATAGCGATATCGATAGGCCACCCAAATGCTTACCGAGCTGTGGCAAGTGCGTGCAAACATAACCCCTACCCCATTGATATTCCATGCCATCGTGTTATCCCTGTCAAAGGCGGCGTAGGAGATTACTTAGGGGTTGTTAATTGTGAAAAGAAGAAAAGACTACTGGAAACTGAGGGAGTGGATGTAACTCTTTTTAATCTTTAGATTAATTTAAACGTTTATCAGTGTTCCTAGCTTGTTTCAAAAGAATATTTTCCATTTCGGTCTCTTTCGCGCTTCTCTCTTTCCAGGTGATGGCTTTTGATGTCGCATACTGACCCGTGTATTCCTCTTTAATTAATTTGTTATATTTCCAGCCTTCGATCAGCTTCTCATTACCCCTGTTGTCACTCCATGAGATTTTTGTAGTGGTCGGCATGATGTCGTAATATTCAGCGGGAATTTCCACCACATCATATCCAATTGAATTCAGCTTGCATATTAAATCCTCAGCCCCAACGTTGGATTCAAGGATCTCATCTTCAGTAAGCTGAAAAGCTTTAATCTCAGGATAGGTTTTGGCCAAATAAATTTGCAAGGGTGAGCCTTTAGGAATAACAACACGATAAATTAATTCACCCTTAACTTCCTTCGTGAAAAAATCCCAGTAACTGACTGAGCCTCTATGCCAAATTTCCTCGGCAGAAGCCTTGATCACGATACCGTGCTTTTCCAGACTTTCGTCTTCATCATCAAAAAAATCAAAATCTTCCGACATGTGTATATCCTAAATTGAATGCTATTAAAGATTAGCGAATGCTCAAAAAGTTGCTTATTCTTCCAAATAATTAGTGGTTTGTCGACTCAAGATTTCTCTTTTGAGTAATGGGCTGCGATGAGAGATAAGAATCCCATTAAAGAAAGATAATAGCCCACATAATCAAATCCAAAATTATTAGCAAGCCATAGAGCAATAAATGGAGCAAATGAGGCTCCTAAAATACCGGACAAATTAAATGACAGCGAGGCACCGGTATACCTCACCTCAGTTGGAAAGACATTAGATAACATAGTGCCTAAGGGGCCATAGGTGAGTCCCATTAATGCCATCCCGATAAATAAGGTCATCATTACGCCAATGGAATGAATGCTGATCACCTCTTCTATGAATAGACCAAATACAAGGATAAAAAATGAGGTAACAACCATCATCTTTCTTGGGGTCAGCTTGTCTGCAAAATAAGCTGATAATGGAATCATCCCTGCGAAAAAGAGTATCGAGTAGAGCTGAATGATAAGAAATTCCTCATCAGTGAAATTGAGATGCTGAATTGACCAGCCTGCAATAAATACAGTCATTAGATAAAAGATTCCAAAGGTGGCAATCCCAGTGAAGGCTGCTAGGAATAAAGGTAATTTTTGCTCTTTAAATATTTTTGCTATGGGTACATTTTGATGCAGTTTTTTATTTTGGCTAGCTTTTATAAATTCTGGAGTTTCGGAGATTTTTAACCTGATATATAAACCAATTGCGATTAACAATGCACTGGCAATAAATGGAATTCGCCATCCAAAGTTAAGAAAATCTTCCTTGGTCAACATTTCAGTTAAGATCAAAAAGATTCCGCCAGACATTAATAAGCCCAGTGGTGCTCCTAATTGAGGAAACATACCGAACCAAGCGCGTTGTCCCTTTGGTGCATTCTCCACAGCCAATAAGACTGCTCCACCCCACTCACCGCCCAAGCCAAAACCTTGCCCAAATCTGCATAGAACAAGCAATATTGGCGCCAAAATACCCACTGATTGATAGCTTGGGAGCAAACCAATCATAATGGTCGATAAGCCCATGGTAAGCAAAGCAGCAACCAGTGTGGCCTTGCGGCCAATTTTATCGCCAAAATGTCCAAAGAATGCTGAACCAAGAGGTCTGGCAAAAAATGCAACCGCAAAGGTCGCTAATGACTGCAGCATTTGTGTGGTTGGACTTGATTCTGGAAAAAAAAGATACGGAAAAACCAATATTGCCGCATTGGCATAGATATAAAAATCAAAAAATTCAATGGTCGTGCCGGCGAGGCTAGCAGATAAAACAGTCGTTTTGGAATTAGTTTTATTTGTCATTTAAAGCTTTACGATAGATTAATCAGATGACAATCTAACATAAAGCTTCATAAAGTGTTAATCCTCAGAATCGGGAACAAATCTTAATACCGCACTATTAATACAGTATCTCTTGCCTGTGGGTGGTGGCCCATCGTTGAATACATGTCCTAAATGGATCCCGGAGCTTGCACTGAGCACTTCAACTCTCATGCCATCGTCATGAAATGACAATGCGCCTGGAATGGGATCAAAGAAGCTAGGCCATCCTGTTCCACTATCAAATTTCGTATCACTTCTGAACAATTTAGCTCCAGTAAGCGGATCTACGTAATAACCTGGCTCCTTGTTATCCAGCAATGAACCGGTAAATGGGTATTCGGTGCCATTTTCAAAAGCAATTTTTCTTTGCTCGGGAGTCATGGTTTGCATACTTACCCATTCCCAGAATCTCTTTTTATCACCTTCATAACCAGTATATCGAGCAATTTCTTGATTATTTTTGGTCATTACTATCGTCGGAGTGACTACCACAGGCTCATTTAGTTGAACCGAACTATCATTGAATTCGTAGGTTTCGACGAGTTTAACTTCAGATTCCCATACTTGAGTCACATCCTTCTTAAATAACTGACAGGACGAACAATCTTCCGCCTCATACACAACTATTTGTAATTCTTGAATGGTTTCTGGTGATATATGTTCTTGCTTCATTTTTTTAGCCTCTAACATAGAAGTAATACTCAATAAAAAGATCAAAAATATGGGGAATGCTAAGTTATTTCTCATTATTAATTTAAGTATTGTTATTGATAATTCAATAGATTAAATTTGTAAGATAATGTTCAAAATTAAATAAAAAGTATTTATAATCAGTATTTTATAAAAATTAATTAAAGTAAATAATAAAATAAATTTATTGAAAAAAATATTATTTCACGTACTCTTGTAAGCATGAATCAATTTGATAAGCTTATTCCGCGCTTCAACACCGATTCCGTTCGCTGGGACAAGTATAACAAAGATATTATCCCTCTTTGGGTGGCAGATATGGACTTTGAAACCCCTCAATGTGTCATTGATGCTGTCGCCAAAAGACTCGATCATAAGGTTTTTGGTTACACTCATGCGCCATACCAACTCAAAGAAGAGATTACACAATACATTAAAGATCAGTTTGACTGGACTATTGAGCCTGAATGGATTGTATTTACCCCTAGCTTGGTTTCCAGCTTGTATTCAATTGCCCAACAGGTAATACAGGCTGATGATCATGTATTGACACTGCAGCCGGTATACCACCATATCTTGCAGGCGGCATCTTTTTCTAATAGAGATTATTCCGCTGTGCCGTTAGATAATTATAATAATCGACTCATTCTTAGTGCTGAGGGGCTTAAGCATTACCAAAAGAATAATACCCGCCTATTGTTCTTCTGTAATCCTCATAATCCAGGAGGGTCAGTATATACAAAGGGTGAACTCAGTGACATTGCTGCCTTTTGTGTGAACAACAACATTGTGATCTGCTCAGATGAGATTCATTGCAATATGATTCATGATGGGATTCAGCACACCCCCATCGCGAGCTTATCTGACGAGATTGCAGACCAATCCATCACACTAATGTCCTTGAATAAAGTGTTCAATATTCCAGGACTTGGATTAGCTTGGATGATTTGCAAGAATGAAGAGATAAGAAAGAAGATACAAGCACAAATCGGCACCCTGATCCCTGATCCGCAAATTATTAGCTATGTAAGTACCCAGGCCGCTCTTCGTCATGGAGAACCGTGGCGACAGGAACTTATTCAATACCTTGATAGCAATAAGTTAATGTTAAAAAATGATATTAAACAGATGCGGCCATTACAGATGTACACAATGGAAGCCAGCTATTTAGCTTGGATTGGTTGTAGTCAATTAGAGATTAAAGATCCGGCACAGTTATTCTTAGAACATGGTCTTGCATTGCAGCCTGGATCGATGTTCCAGCAAGATAATCACGTGAGAATTAATATCGCCACACCCAAATCAGTTCTCCGTGAAGCTTTAGACAGGATGCATGCCGCTATTGATAGCTTTCAAGCCTAAAACAAATCTTTTAGTTTTTTTAGTTCTTTAATATTCTCAATTTCGCCAAGCTCTGACTCAATTTTTTTAATGGCCTTTTCTGCTTCTCGATCAATTTGTTTTTTTAGGTCTTTTTCAAGATCATTCACTAAATTTTTAAAATTAACAGCCCTTTTTAAATCTTTTTCCATGGCATCAAAGAATACTTTCATTAACTCGTCAACCAACAACCCGTTCTCTTTTGCCCCAATATTACTTAATTTAATATTAGGCAGCTGGACAGATAAGGTTTGACTGGAGGCAAATGGCATCACCGCCTCAACTTCAGTGTTAATCATCTCAAAGGAGCGAATAATAATCTTTTTACTTTGTTCTGTTTTTGATTGACTAGAGGTTTTCCCTTGATCTTCAACCGGCTTATTTTCATTATCACTATTTTTTTTCTTTGTATTTTTATCTATGTTTTTCTTTAGCTCAACAAAATTAGTTTTTCCATCATTGAACTCATACACGATATCTGCGTGATTGATAAATACTCTTTCTATGACCACTACGTCATCTAAAATAGTGCCTACATCAATATCTAATTCAGCTTGGTCAAAACGGAAAGCGTATTTAGTTTGAAAACCTGCAGGATTACCTTGTTGATAATTATTAAGAACACCGACGCCCTCTTTTAAATTTAATTTAACCTGAGCTAGGCTGACATTGGCTTTTGTGGCATCTGAAACAGATGTCACAATAATTTCTCGGACAATTTCATCTAGATTGTCCTTTAAAAAAAAGAATGGTCCTGATATCGCAATCAAAACTATTAATAATGTGACCAATAATTTTTTCACAATAAAATCTAAAATTACTATTCATAAATTATATTAATTTGTCTTTTTTTTATAGTCAATTGACTTCAAGAAATTGATATAAGATCATTGAAGAAAATTAAATTTTTTATTCGAGCTCATGGATATTTTAAAATACATAGCATTAATAGATCATGCCATCAATGAAAACGAATCTGAAATTGAAGGTTTAGATCGGGCGATTGGTGATGGAGATCACTTTATTAACCTAAAAAGAGGTATTACCGCCATACTCTCAATGACCGATCAGTTATCGACAATGACTGTGAGTGAACAATTTAAGATGATCGGCATGAAAGTGTTATCCACCGTGGGCGGTGCCTCTGGACCCTTATTTGCGACCTTTTTTTTGGAAATGGGTAAACACATCACTGACAGCAAACCATCCTTACAAATTATTGCTGAAGCTTTTTCCAAGGCGGTTGATGGGATAAAACAGAGGGGCAAATCTGATGTTGGTCAGAAAACCATGCTCGATGTGCTCATTCCTGTTGCCGCAAAGTTTCAAGAGCTAGCATCTTCAAACATGAGCACTCAAGAAATCGCTGCAGACATAAACCATTTTGCGATCGATTGTGCCCACAAAACAAAAGACATGCTGCCTACCAAGGGAAGATCGTCTGGTTTAGGTGAGCGTGCCCTAGGACATATGGACCCAGGGGCAAAAAGTTGTCAGGTGATGATCAGTGCTGTTTGTCAGCACATTCAAGGAGAGTAAATACCAATGAAAAAATTTCTCAACAATCCAGAAAATTTTCTCAAAGAAAGTTTATCCGGTTTAGGTAAAGCCCATCGAGATTTATTACAAGTTCACTTTGACCCCACTTTTGTTACCCGAAAATCTATCAATTCCGATAAGGTGATTTTAGTTTCTGGAGGAGGCTCTGGTCATGAGCCATTACATGCTGGGCTCATTGGTCATGGCATGTTGGATGCTGCCTGTCCAGGACACGTGTTCACATCCCCTACTCCTGATCAAATGATGGCTGCGGTAGATTTTTGTAAGCCTAACAAAGGAGCCTTATTTATCGTTAAAAATTATTCAGGTGATGTCATGAATTTTGAAATGGCCGCTGAAATGACATCGTATGAGAATGCCTCGATATTGGTGAATGATGATGCTGCGGTGATTGATTCGAGTTACACCACTGGAAAAAGAGGTGTGGCAGGGACGGTCATTGTTGAGAAAATTGTAGGCAGTCTCGCTGAAAATGGAGGTGATTTAAAATCATGCGTGGATTTGGGGAATGAAGTAAACCAGCGATGTTCTTCAATCGGTGTCGCCCTATCGAGTTGTACTATCCCAGAAGCTGGTAAGCCCACTTTTGATATTGAGGACGACCAAATTGAATTCGGTGTGGGTATTCATGGTGAGCCTGGCCGAAGACGAGAACAAATCAGGCCAGCACAAACGATTGTGAAAGATATGATCGAGGCCATTATTGAAGATTTTAAAGGTAAAAATCTAGCCCTTTCAAACAACACAGAGCTTCTAATGATCGTTAATGGTTTTGGTGGGACCCCGCTCTCAGAGTTGTACCTGATATATGAAAATGCATGTGAAATTTTAAGTGGTTACCAATTAAATGTAGTGAGATCATTAGTGGGAAATTACACAACTGCCCTCGATATGGAGGGCGCCTCAGTGACGTTGTGTATATTAAATGACCGCATTAAAAACCATTGGGATGCTCCAGTACATACCGCAAGTCTTCGTTGGGGAGTCTAAATGTCGTTAAAATCTATTAAAAAGTATTAAAAATACGTTAAATTAACTTATCTCAGAAATAAAAACTAAACCAAAATAGTTCACCATAAACATCATGACGAGAAACATGATAGTGAAATATTTAGCCTCTTTTCTTGACTCATCAGCAAAAAAAGTGATTTTTGGGATGTTTAGTAATATAAAGAAATTAAAGGCGGCTAACATGGCTATCCAAAATTCTGACATAAAACGATCCCTGAAAAAGAAAAGCACCACAGCAATCACCAATGCTGCATAAAATGACTTTCTCCATGTGGTTTGACTATTTTTAATTTCAGTAATAATTTTTTGCATTTCAACTACCTTTTAACCGTGATAAATTTTGTTCGTATTGATTCGTATATTTAACCTGATATTTGTCACAGAAGTTATCTTTATTATTTTGCCTCTTTTCGATTGATTCTAATATTTTGGCTGAATCATAATTTTTCTCTAATTCAAGCGACTGCTGTTGTCCCTTTGTTCGATCATTAATAGGTAACATATGAACAGCCATTCCTTTGCACACCTGAGGATTAACTATCTCAATACCTGGACAATAGTTAGATTGAATGAATTCGCCATCAAGACAATGTTTGATGAAGGCATTAAAGTCATCCATCATCATTTCGGCATAAACTGAGTAAGATAAGAGTATCAAAAGCAGCCGAAGGCTAATTTTCATTCGCTCTTTCTTGTTGAAGTTTTTCAAAAGCTTTTTGTAGTTCTTCTGGTGACATGGATTCATAATCAATTTCGCCCTCTTGTACTTCTTTTTGGGGTGCTTCGCAAAAGTAATTACAGTAGATTGTTGAGATGATTTTGTAATTAATGGCTAACCAGATAATAACCATTAGCAAAATACTTAATCGAATTAACAATCTTTTCACACTCACCTCAGCTTCTTCAAAAAGTTTGACAACATATTATACAAAATACTTAAGCAGGTAAAACCTTTAAATAAAAAAATGTCATATACATGTAATCATTAAACTTCTGTGGCACAATACGGTCCATTAAAAAATTATTAAAAATGAGTTTTATATGGCTTCAGACTTTAACTATCTCAAAGATCACTTTCCGAAAAATTTCAATCAAACTGTGATGGAGCATCAGGCGGTCAATAAGGTACTAACCTTTTGCAATAAAGATACGCAGTTTCTATTGTTTACCGGCATGTTCCATGAGGTCAATGGTGGTAAAGGTATTACCGATGATCTAGAAGTGTATTTGGTTAACTATTTAGCAGATCAACTCAAGCTAACTGCATTTGGTCGCGCTGCTGCCTATGTTCTAGAAGACCAAACCAAATTTATTGGTTATGACATTAAGAGTACGGATAATGAAATATGGTCTCAACAAAATATATTTGAAGCTAATGAAGAGGGTCGAGTTTCTAAGGTCATTGATAAATTTAGCAATACCAGTGATACCAACCCCATCTGCCCATTAGTTAGTCGCTACTTTAAAAAAATTGATTTTCCGGAAGACACGCTTGAGTTCTTAAAAAATCTTCACGCTCAAGTAACACCTAGCCTGATTGAAATTAAACGCGCCTGAATGACTTTATAAATTCTAACTGAGTTGGCAGATTTGGCTGCCTTCTCCAAAGAATTTTTGACACATCACTGGATTTAGAAATACTAAAGCTACATAGATTACGACAAAGGCTATTAGCCCGTATTTAAGATTTTTTTTCATGCTCTTTATGTTATCCATATAAATATCAAAATCAAGCCGTAAATTTCAACTCAACAGTGTAGAATCACATCTCCTGAAATAATCAACAAAGATCCCTATGCAATATTCAATGAATGAAATCAAAACTAATCTCTTAAGTGGACTCACAGTGGCGCTGGCCATGGTGCCTGAGGCAATCGCATTTGCCCTAATCGCTCATGTGTCACCATTGACCGGACTTTATGCAGCCATTATCGTGTGCTTAATTACCTCAGTTTTTGGTGGACGTCCGGGAATGATTTCTGGAGCCACAGGGGCGCTGGCTGTAGTGATGGTAGGTTTAGTAGTCAATCATGGAGTTAAGTACTTATTTGCTACTGTTATTTTAATGGGTCTTTTTCAGCTGGTCTTTGCTTTATTTCGTTTAGGTAAATTTATTCGTATGGTCCCCTATCCAGTGATGTTAGGATTTGTAAACGGGTTAGCAATTGTCATTTTTCTTGCTCAATTTAATCATTTTAAGATAACTGATGAGTCTGGAATAAGTCAATGGATGAGTGGCGTTGCTCTGTATACGATGGTAGGACTAACATTATTAACAGCGTTATTAATCTATGTAATTCCAAAAGTGACAAAAATTATCCCAGCACCTCTGGGAGCAATCGGTACTGTTTCATTTATCACCATATTTTTTAATCTAGATACCAAAACCGTGGCCGATCTTGGAGCCATTGGTGGTAATCTTCCGATCTTTCAGATCCCTGTCTTAGATTATAATTTTGAGACTTTTCAAATTATCACTCCTTATGCCCTACTTCTGGCTGCGATTGGTTTAATTGAAACCCTACTCACATTAAACCTGATTGACGATATGACAGAAACACGTGGCAGACCTAATCGAGAGTCTATGGCTCAAGGTGCAGCAAATATTCTCACCGGCTTTTTTGGCGGCATGGGCGGTTGCGCAATGATTGGTCAAAGCATGATCAACATCAACAATGGTGCCCTGAAAAAATTATCTGGCATCGCAACGGCTGTTTTTTTAGCATCCTTCATTCTTTTTTTATCTGACTGGATTGAAATGATTCCTCTAGCTGCTTTAATTGGGGTAATGTTTGTCGTGGCTGAAAAAACATTTGAATGGGGAAGTTTAAGGCTGTTTGGCAAAGTGCCTAAAGAGGATATTATTGTCGGCCTTCTAGTTGGTGGTATCACCATTATTGCTGACTTGGCTATTGCGGTAATTGTAGGTGTGATTGTCTCAGCTCTATTTTTTGCTTGGGATCATGCAAAAAAAATTGATGTAAAAGAAAAAATAAATAAAAAAGGATGGAAGATTTATGAATTAAGTGGCACGCTTTTCTTTGCCTCTGTTCAAAATTTTCAAGACCTATTTGACCATAAGAATGACCCGAAAGATGTGATCATAGATTTTAATAACTCAAAGGTGGCTGATCACTCCGCAATTATGGCAATCGATAATGTTGCAAATAAGTATAAGAAAGTTGGTAAAAAACTTCACTTAGTGCATTTGAGCCCTGAATGTTTGGAAATTTTAGATACCGCTAAAGACATGGTTGAAGTGAACCTGCTGGAAGATCCAAAATATCATATTGCCGATGACAAATTAGCTTAAATTAAAATGTTTAAACTGAATAAAATATTGGCACAACATAATAGTTTATAGTAGAATACCGACTTCTAAATGATGTCCCCATCGTCTAGAGGCCTAGGACACTGCCCTTTCACGGCGGCAACAGGGGTTCGAATCCCCTTGGGGACGCCAATATCTTAATTTTTTCCCTTGTTTTATTGCCCTTTATTAATGGTACTATTTACCGGTATTCTTAATCGTTTAAAAGACAGAATTTGAAAAAAGAAACTGCCAGGAAAAATTATCAAAAAAAACGTCAAGAATTATCTTCTTTGCAATTTGAAGAAGATTCTTCTCAAATTATCCGCAACCTAATTGAGTTAATTAAAAAATTTAAGCCAACCTGCATTCATTGTTTTTTAACAATTAATCAAAAAAGTGAAATTAACACAAAACCCATCATAGAATATTGCTGGGAAAATCATATCGATGTCGTTGTTCCCATCACTGACTTCACAAACAATACGTTAAAAAATGCCAAATTTGACCCTAGCACCAAAACAGCACTCATAAAGAATAATATTCCGGAGCCGATTAATCCCGTATGGGCTAATGATAGCGATATTGAGTTAGTGATCACACCGCTTTTAGCTTTTGATGCAACAGGACATCGGGTTGGATTTGGCAGAGGATTCTATGACCGTCTTTTTTTATCTTTACATGATGAAGTAAAGAGAGTTGGGGTGAGTTTTTTTAAGCCTTGTGAACCTCTAGAGGATGTCGATAATTATGATGTTCCACTAACCCATTGTGTGACACCACAAACGACTTATTACTTTAAAAAAGATAATTAATTTTTTAGATTACAGGGAGCAAGAATGTATGCTCCCTGAATTATTTATTTCTTAGCAGGTGGGTACGTCTCAGCTTCCGAAGGAAATGCTCCGGAATGGACATCCGCTGCAAATTGATTAACTGCTTTGGTAATAAGCTCTGCGCCATTTAAATAGGTTCTCACAAACCTTGGTTTGAAGTCAGTACAAAAACCTAACATATCTGGAAGCACCAGTGCTTGACCGTCTACGTCAAGGCCAGCGCCAACACCCACCACAGGAATCGCCACAGCATCTCGAACAGCCGCTCCAACATGTCGTGGCACAGCTTCCAGAACAATGGCAATGCATCCAAGTTCTTCTAGTGTTTTTGCTTCTTCGATAATTTTTAGTTCACTTTCTTTTGTCTTGCCTTGAGGTTTAAACCCACCAATCGCATTATGATGCGTTGGAGTTAAGCCAATATGGCCTATCGTAGGTATGCCTGATTCAGACAAATGAGCGTAGAGCTCTTCGTTGCCATCCACACCCTCAATCTTAAGAGCATTAGCACCCGCCTTCGTTAAGATTTCGACATTATCTAAGGCGTCATACAAACCCTTTCTTGTACTCATAAATGGCATGGCAGCAATCAGAAATTTATCTTTTGCGCCCTTCTTTACCGCTCGGGTATGCATGGCGATAGTCTCGACATCACAGTTAATGGTATTTTCATTTCCATGAATAACCATAGACAGGTCATCACCGATCAGAATCCCGTTAATGTCTGTGTCATTGAGAATTTTTGCGCTCCAATACTCATATGACGTTACAACAACAATTTTCTGACCATCTGCTTTTAATTTTTTAAATGATTCCAAAACACTCATATTGCAGTCCTTTCTAAGATCCAATATTTATATTATCTGAATATTTAACTAGATGATAGATAACCATATAAATTGAATGGTTTTTTTAAGGTATAATAACCTTACATATTTAATGGTTTTTTGCCATAAGCAGGTTGGCAAAAAAAGTGACGGTATCCACATACTGTTGCATCTCTGAGGCCCTACATCTCTCCTGGGCCTCTTTAAATTAAAAAAATAATTAATCTTTTTATACTCAATCGCACACAAAAAAATTATTTTCATTATGATTAATATGTCTAATAATTTACCAAGAATACTCATATGTCATTTGCTTTAAAACTTGCTGAAAAAAAATTAGTGCCGGACTGGTTAATAAGAATCGGAATTAGAAGCCTATTAAAAGATCGTTTAACCGAAATTTGCTCTGATAGACCAGAAAATCTCCAAAAACACAAAATAAAATTTGTAAATGCGATGAATCGCTCCCCTATTGCGGTAGACACTAATTTAGCAAATGACCAACATTACGAGGTACCAGCAGATTTTTATCATTACTCACTGGGTATGAATAAAAAATACAGTTCATGTTACTGGAGCAACTCGACAAAAACTTTAAACGACGCTGAACAATTAGCTTTGAAAAAGACTTGTGAACATGCGGAGTTAAAAAATGGTCACCGTATTCTTGAGTTAGGATGTGGATGGGGTTCGTTAACCTTATGGATGGCAAAAAAATATCCTAAATCTAAAATTACAGCCGTTTCTAACTCACACTCACAACGCAAATATATTGAGAGCCAGGCCAAACAAAGAAAGCTGACTAATGTAAAAATTATTACCTGCAACATGACAGAGTTCGATACAAAATTAAAGTTTGATCGCATTGTGTCGGTTGAGATGTTTGAGCACATGAGAAACTTTGCTGCGTTATATGAAAAAATTTCAAACTGGCTAAAAAAAGACGGCAAATTCTTTAAACATATCTTTGTGCATAAAAGTGCGGCTTATTTGTTCCAGGTTAAAGATGACAATGACTGGATGAGCCAATATTTTTTTTCAGGGGGTATGATGCCGTCAATTGATCTTCCCCTTTACTTTCAAAACTCTCTTAAGATAGAGCAACAATGGCTTTGGGACGGAACTCATTATGCCAAAACAGCTCGAGAGTGGCTGAATAATACAGATAAAAATAAAACAGAAATCATAAATATCTTCAAAGACTGTTATGGGTCTGATCAAGCAGAACTTTGGCTACAAAGGTGGAGGATATTTTTTATGGCCTGTGAGGAACTTTGGAATTACGACCAAGGTCAAGAATGGATGGTTGCTCATTACCTTTTTTCTAAATGAAACATAAGCTAATAAACTTTGTTCTGTTTCAGAGTATCTGGTTTATCTTTATTCTCTCCGCTGCTCATGACTCGTTATATGGCGCACTGTTGGGTTTTTGTTTATTAACACTCCAAAATCTCCATGGTAAAAAATTATTTGCTGACTGCATCCTGATTGTTTTAGCGATCGTTATTGGATTCATTCATGATGGACTTCTAAAATACTTTAATTTTATTATATATAATATTGTTTTTATTGATTTTTATTCTCCTATTTGGATCATTGGTTTATGGATATCTTTTGCTTTAACCATTAACCATTCTCTTGCCTGGTTGCAAAATAAACCTGCACTTCAAATCTTTTTTGGTCTTATCGGTGGACCTCTGGCTTATCTGGCTGGAGAAAAACTAGGAGCAATTACTCTGAGTCATGAATACACCCTATATATTTTAGCTTTGAGCTGGGCTGTAGTAACGCCAGTTTTATTTAAATTTTATGCAAAAGGCAAATAAATGAACGTTTATTTAGACGCATTACTATTTTCTTTGTTGTTTGGCTTGGTAGGATGGATTTATTCCTTCGTAAAAACTAATGTAAACATTGTTGACTCCATGTGGAGCCTATTCTTCATCATCAACATCGCCTGTTTTGCCCAAACTAATAGTATTTCTGATAACCAGTGGATGATCTATGTATTGCTTGTTATCTGGGCGGTGCGATTGTCTGCTTATTTATGTATCAGAAATGCAAATAAGCCTGAAGATTCCCGTTATCAAGATATACGCCGTAATTACTCACCTCATTTTCCCTTGAAAAGCTTATTTATCATCTTCATCTTCCAGGCTTCTTTAGCGCTAATCATTTCTTATCCACTGTATTACATATTCAATCCCATACATGAGCAAGGGTGGAATTTTCTGATGCCGCTGAGTTACCTTATGATAGCTATTGGCATACTTTATGAGACCATAGCTGATTACCAACTGTATAAATTCAAAAAAACCAACGCGTCAGGCGAGGTGTGTAATTCAGGCTTGTGGAGATACTCGAGACATCCTAATTATTTTGGTGAGTTGTTAATCACATGGGGTATTTTTGTTAATGCAATTCAATTTGGACATATTTTTATCATCATTTCTCCCCTTTTAATGACCTACTTCCTCTTTAAGTTTTCTGGAGCAGGTTTAATGGAAGAAACCATTATTAATCGTAAACCAAAATATAAAAAATACATTCAATCCACTAATTCAATCCTGCCATGGTTACCCAAAGAGTCATAAGTTTTTTTTCTATGATGCTATTGTGCTGTAGCGTCTATGCTGATCAAATAAATTTCCAAGTCCAATTGAATGACAAGGATATTGGTTTTCATGAATTTAATGTACAAAACGATACGATTAGTAATAAAGCTCAATTCGACGTGAAGTTATGGTTTATTCCGGCCTATAAGTACCGTCATACAGCAACAGAAGTATATAAAGATAATTGTCTAGTTCAATTAGAAAGCGAAACTCAAGATGGCGCAGATTTTTTTGAATTATCAAGCCTTGCGGACTCTGCATTTTTCAAAATTAAGGTAAATGATAAAGATTACAATCACCCAGCGTGTTCACAAACCTTCCGGTATTGGGATATTCAATTTACAGAACAGAATCTTGCTATCAATCCTCAAGATGGTGAAATTTTTAAATTATCATTCTCAAAGGATGAAGACGAAGAAGTGAAGACCAAAACAAATACGTTTTTAGCCAATAAATTCACCCTTCGTGCTATTAATGATCAGGATGAAAAATTTCACATCGAACTTTGGTACGAACAAAATTCAAAAAAATGGATCAAACTTAAATCTTATTTAAAAGATGATAACGTCATCACCTACATACTAAATGACTAAATCAACAATGAATCCAGAAGATCTATCTCGACTTATCGAAATGGCCTGGGAAGACAGAACCCCATTTGATGCTATTTTCAAACAATATGGCTTAACTGAAAATGAAGTCATGCGTCTCATGCAAAAAAATCTCAAACGATCTTCTTACGTCTTATGGAGAAAAAGAGTCAAAGAGATTGGTTTAAAGCACCAAAAAAAACGTGGATTTTTGACTTCTAACGCATATGCGAGCAATCAATACAAGCCAAAGTAACAAAACTTATTGAGAAATGATTCTCCATTGTTTGGGGCCACTCGTGTGAATTGAATTTCCCTCTTGATCGACAGCCACAGTAACAGGCATATCTTTCACCTCAAATTCATAAATAGCCTCCATACCGAGATCTTCAAAAGCTATTTTTTTCGCTTTTTTAATTGCTTTGGAAACTAGAAATGCTGCGCCACCAACCGCAATCATATAAATCGCTTTATTTTTCTTAATCATCTCAATTGTTTGCTGACCCCTTTCGGCTTTGCCAATCATACCGATCACCTCTTGATTAAGAATAGATTCAGTAAATTTATCCATCCTGGTTGCCGTTGTGGGACCTGCTGGTCCGACTGCCTCATCTTGAATGGGATCAACTGGACCAACGTAATAGATCACTCTATTTTTTAAATCCACTGGAAGCTGTTCACCATTAACAATCATAGACTCAATACGTTTATGCGCAGCATCCCTGGCGGTAAATATTTTTCCATTGAGCAATAAAGTATCGCCTGCTTTAAATTGACTCATCCGCTCTTTTGTTAATGAATCAAGATCAACTGCAATCGCATTCTCATTCGGTTGCCATTCTTCTTTAGGATAAAAGTCTAAGCTGAGTGGAACAAACTCAGCAGGACCGTTTCCATTAAGTTTAAAGTGAATGTGTCTTGTGGCCGCACAATTTGGAATAATAGCAACCGGAAGCGATGCCGCATGCGTTGGAAAGTCATTAATTTTTACATCCAAGACAGTGGTGAGACCTCCAAGGCCTTGAGCCCCAATTCCAAGCTGATTAATTTTTTCATACAATTCAAGTCTTAATTCATCCACCCTTGATTTAGCCCCTCTATCTATTAGATTTTGGATATCAATGGATTCCATTAAAGACTCTTTCGCCATAATTACAGCTTTTTCTGCGGTGCCGCCAACACCTATTCCTAGAACACCTGGCGGACACCAACCGGCACCTAAAGTGGGAATGAGATCAAGAATGTAACCCACCAAATCATCAGATGGATTCATCATTTTTAAATGCGCTTTATTCTCTGACCCGCCACCCTTGGCTGCAATCTTAAAGTCTATCGAACGACCTTTAACCAGTCGAGTATGAATCACGGCAGGTGTATTATTCTTCGTATTTTTTCTTAACCCTAATGGATCCTCAACAATTGAAGCCCTTAGGGGATTTTCAGGATTTAAATAAGCCTCGGCAACACCCTGATTGATTAAATCATCGATTGTCTGGTCACCCTCAAATTCCACATCCATGCCGACCTCAACAAAAATAGTCACAATACCAGTGTCTTGACACAGTGGTCTCTTACCCAAAGCTGATAATTTAGAACTCGTTAATATTTGTAACATGGCATCTTTAGCTGGTTTTGATTGTTCCTTCTGGTATGCCGCGGTCATCGCTTGAATAAAATCTTCGGAGTGATAATAGGATATGTACTGCAATGCGTCACTGACGCTAGAAATAATATCTTGGTTTTTAATCATAGTTTAGCGAACCGTTGATTGAGAGACTGCAATAGATTTATCAATATATTTTCTTAATATTTTACCATTTTTAGTTTTAGGAAATTCATGGGCAATGTAAATTGTTTTTGGAGCTTTGTAAGCAGCTAAATGATTTTGTCCAAATTTTAGAAGCTCATTAGGATCTGGCTGTTTGCCTTCATGTGGCAGAATATAAGTCACAACTAATAATTTATCTTTTTCAATTTCTTCCCCAATTGCTGCACAATCCGCCACATCAGGATGAGATTTAAATACTCGCTCAATTTCATATGGAGACACACGATAACCGAAGCTTTTAATGATGTCGTCTTTTCTTCCCAAAAACCAAATATAGCCATCCTCATCATATTTCGCATAATCACCTGTAAAAAACCAACCACTATGTAAATATTTGTCGGTTTCTTCAGGTAAATTCCAATACCTTAAAAATAAACCTGGGTCACTATCAGGAACACATATCATCCCCTCTTCCCTTGTTTTAACTTCTTCTAAGGTTTCAGGGTTTATTAATTTAATATCGTGTCCTGGTTGAGGAAATCCTGCTGAACCTGGACGAATGGGGTTATATTTATTCTCAGAAAGATAATATGAAAATTCTGACATACCTACCGCTTCAAATATATCTTGGTTAAATCTGTCTCTCCATTGATTTAGCACTTCATCAGATAAATGCTCACCAGCACTCATACAATACCTTAATGACGGAACATCTTCAGCCTTAAATTCAGTCTTTTGTAAGATCTGTCGATAAATCGTTGGGACTCCAATAAAAATTGTAGCGTTGTGTTTTTGGATCAACTTCATCCATGTGTCTGCATGATTTTTTCCTTCATAAACTACGATAGTTTTTCCTAGATGTAGTGGATCCATCAACCCAGATCCCAAAACATAAGTCCAATTAAATTTTCCTGAGTGAACAATACGATCATCTTTGCCTTCAAAGTCGAACCAATATTGTGATGCAGGCTTTCTCCCAATAATAGCTCGATGGGCATGTAAAACCCCCTTTGGATAGCCTGTAGTGCCCGAGGTGTAGACTAGATATGCCGGATCATTCGCCTTGGTATTAATAGAAAAATCAATCGTTTTTATTTTGTCGATTTCTTGTCGCATATCAAAAATATGAAATTTATCTGACTTTTCAACATCCCCAACCCCTGTCAAGAAAATATATTTCAGTTGTGGAGGAAGGTTGTGCTCTTGTAAAGATTTCCACATTGATTTATCCGTGACCAAAGCAGTGGCTTGAGAATCATTAGCTAAGTAAACGACCTCTTCTGCTGTTAATAAAGTTGAAGTTGGTACGGAAACATATCCCGCCTTCATGGCGCCTAAAAAAGAGATGGGATAGTCAAGAGAATTTGGTAGACGAATAAGAACTCTGTCTTCACTTTGTAACCCTAAATTGATCAGACATTGAGCAAACTGATTCGTCTTTATGGCCAATTCTTTGAAGCTAATTTGGTCAGTGCCAAGCTCATCATTCTCAACAATCATGGCCAACTTATTTTCAAATTCCGTTCCAAGATGGATAGACGAACATAGCTGACCAATATTTATTTCTTCAGGAACATTCCATTCCCATTCAAACTTTTGAATCATTATAGTATTGCTCCATAAGGCCAGTTTTCACGAATTACTTGAGCTGGTAATTTATTTAGAACACTAATCGCAAAATCTGTATCGTCTTGATTTAAAGCTCTAAGCGCATGAGCTCTTAAGAGCGTCTGCAACGCTTTACCAAACATGGGAGGATCGAGCATCTCACCCTCAAATTTAATTGCTCCACCAAGCAATGCATCTGCTTCAATTGCAGCTTTTAATACTCTTATTCTCAGATTAATTTCTGTTGGGGATGGAGTGTATGCTACTTTACATAAATGAATGTGTCCTGGATGAATTACCTGTTTTCCTGTTAATCCTTTTTCTGCTTCAGTCACTGCGTGACGATAAACGATGCGTGACTCATCATCCCCGTGCAAATCTAACCAGCGGCGAACATCATGTGGCTCAATAAATTTTTCTGGCATGATATGTTCACCAATTAAAGTTTCGACTCCACCAATAACACCTTTCCCGGCGATTCGAGCTTCAAACATAATTTGATTTAAAAAATAAGTCAGCTCCTCGATCCAATTGGTAGGCGTAATATTGATGCCCATGGCTTTGGAAAAATCATGAATACCAAACACCACATGTTTTACCGTGTTATAGGACATTAAGTCAGGAACGATTTTTAATGATCTTGGATGTTCAATAATTGGCTGAATCGTGATTTTTGGATTCAGGTCTAAGAGAATGCTTGATAAATCTCTCACCTCAGCAGAGCCATAGGCTTCACCTGCTTTAGCCAGCATGACCACGTCAACATAATCAGATACCACTTTTAATAAAGTAATATCTTTTTCAAACTCCGTTGTTCTGAATGGATTAATTCGGATAGCAATTTGCACATCCGGTCTAGATTTTCTTAAACCACCTAGCTCTAATTTTAATAGCTCTCGACTTAATTCTTTTTTACTACATCCATCTTCCAAATCAAAAATTAGAGTGTGAGCAATTGTCTGGTGAGCATGTTTCTTAAACCTAGCTGATGCAGCCTCTAAATCCTCATAAGTGCTATTAGAGGGTGAATATTTCACAGGAGGGTAATACAGCTGAATTCCAGGCCAAAACCCACCAAATAAATCTGACTCTATTTTTGAGATATTTTTTTCATTAATCATCACTTACCTCTTCTTTGATCAACTCTCTTAAATTTCGTGTAGATAAAATATTCCATAGATCATTGTCTTGTTTTTTTAATATTTTTAATAAAGCGTTTTTCTCAATTAACGACAATGACTCATATTCGTTTTGATAAAAATCTCCCAACACAAGATCAAGTTCTAGCAAACCTCTTCTGCTTTTATATCGAATAACATGATCAATGTTCATGAAGACTCCTTTTTAAGTGAAAATATTTTCTTCACAGATGATTTTTTTCTTTTAAACTGCAATTCCTTAATACCAGATATTGCCTTTGCGGGACTTAATCCTTTAGGGCAAACATCAGCGCAATTCATAATATTATGGCAACGAAACAAACGGTCTTCGTGGTCTAAAAATTTTAAACGCTCCTCGCCACCTTGATCACGAGAATCCGCTAAGAATCGATAGGATTGCAGTAATGCTGCAGGTCCCATAAATTTATCTGGCCCCCACCAGAAAGATGGGCAGGAGGTGGTACATGCACCACACAAAATACATTCATATAATCCATCAAGCTTTTTACGATCTTCAGGAGATTGAAGTCTTTCAGTTTTGGGGGCCTCTTCATTATTAATGAAATATGGCTTCACATCATGATAGTTTTTGAAAAATTGATCCATATCCACAATTAAATCTTTGATCACAGGAAGTCCTGGCATCGGGCGAATCACAACTGGCTCTTTCAAATCCTTTAATTTGGTAACACAGGCTAAACCATTTTTTCCATTAATATTCATCCCGTCAGATCCACAGACACCTTCGCGACACGATTTTCTTAATGCCAAGGTTTCATCTTGTTGTTTTATCTTCATCAAAGCATCTAATAGCATCTGATCACCATCATCTAAATCAACCTCATATTTTTTCATGTAAGGTTTTTTATCAACTTCAGGGTCAAATCGATATACTGAAAACTTCATAATTAATACACCCTTTTTTTAAGTGGAAAAGTTTCCACTGTTAATGGTTTTAAATTTACCGGACGATAACCAATGATATTGGTTTGTGAGTAGTACAAGGTATGTTTTAACCATTGCTCATCATTTCTATCTTCAAAATCAGACCGGCAGTGAGCACCTCGACTTTCCTCACGCGCATGAGCAGATTCAATCGTGGCTTTAGCGACCTCAATTAAATTTTTTAATTCCAGAGCATCAATTCTTGCTGTATTAAAGACATTGCTGGTATCTGAAATTTGTAACCTTTCAGAACGTTCCGCAATATCGTGAATTTTTTTTACCCCTTCTTTTAGTAATTCAGGGAATCTAAATACACCACAATGCTGTTGCATAGTGGAGCGTAAATCATTTCCTAGTTGGACAATATTTTCAGAACCTTTGCATTGTGTATTCAAGGACGCCACTCTTTGTTGAGTAAATTCAACAGCTTCTTTAGGTATGTCTGGGTATTTTGCTTTTTGATCTATGGAATCAATCACATGCAACCCTGCAGCTCTGCCAAAAACAATTAGATCAAGCAGTGAATTAGAGCCTAATCGATTAGCCCCATGAACAGACACGCATGCACATTCACCGACGGCATAAAAATTTTCAACTTGATCGCCAGAATCATTTTTTCTGACCTGGCCATGTAAGTTTGTTGGAATACCACCCATCATATAATGGACAGTCGGCACAACAGGAATGGGGTCTTTGATTGGGTCGGCATTAGCAAATTTAATTGCAATCTCACGTATGCCGGGCAATTTCTCATTAATTTTATCTTCTCCGAGGTGAGCTAGTTGCAAATAAACAGCATTTTTATTTTTTCCAACACCCTTGCCATTTTTTATCTCTGTGGCAATTGCTCTAGATACAACATCACGGCTCGCAAGGTCTTTAGCATTTGGCGCGTATCGTTCCATAAAACGCTCGCCATCCGAATTTTCAAGATACCCGCCCTCACCACGACATCCCTCTGTCACCAACACTCCAGCTCCCGCAATCCCTGTCGGATGGAACTGCCAGAATTCCATGTCTTCTAAAGGAATGTTTGCTCGAGCAGCCATGCCTAATCCATCCCCTGTATTAATATAAGCATTGGTACTTGCCTCAAATATTCTGCCCGCACCGCCAGTGGCAAAGATTATTTTTTTGGCCTGAAAGATGGCTAACTGACCCGTGGCCATCTCATACGCAATGACACCTAGCACCTCATCATCCTGTGTCTTAATCAGGTCTAGCGTGCTCCATTCAATGAAAAACTGAGTGTTATTCTTTACATTTCTTTGATACAACGTATGTAGCATTGCATGGCCGGTGCGATCAGCAACGGCACAGGTGCGTGACATGGCAGACTCACCAAAATTTTTAGTCATTCCACCGAATGGACGTTGATAGATTTTGCCATCTGAATTTCGATCAAATGGCATGCCGTAGTGTTCTAACTCATAGATTGCATCAGCCGCATTCTTACACATATATTCAATCGCATCCTGATCACCCAAGTAATCTGATCCTTTAATTGTGTCATACATGTGCCAGATCCATTTATCTTCCGTCACATTCCCAAGTGCTGCAGCTACTCCTCCCTGAGCTGCAACAGTATGAGAACGTGTCGGAAAAACTTTTGACAACACAGCAACATTTAATCCTGCATCTGAGAGCTGCAGAGCGCTTCTTAAACCAGCTCCACCAGCACCCACAACTAAGACATCAAATTTAAAATGCTGCATCTGTTAAATATCCAAAAGAAATAAAACTAAAAAAATAATCTGTAAAACCATGCTAAAAAGTAAAATTAAATATATGGCCTGATTCATCCACTTATTTTTAATGTAATCATCAATCACATGCTGAACCCCTATCCAGCCATGGAAAAAAGTAATTAAAAATAAAATAGTAATAATTGAGCGGTGAATGACGGATTCAAAAAAATTCACCCAAGCTTGATAATCCAAATGATCAATTTGAACCCAATTAAAAATAAGATAGACAATAAAAAAATATAAACAAAATGCCGAGAATCTTTGGTAAAGCCACTGTGTCATTCCGCCAAACAAGTTGAAAAAAGGATTTTTTACCATAACCAAATCCCTGTAATGAATGTCAGAAGGAAACTCACCACCAAAACAATCTTACTGGTCATCCGCGCAATAATCAGATCAACACCAAAATGCAAATCAAGCAAGAGGTGTCTTGTGCCAGCGATCAAATGGTGAATAATGCCCCATAACATAAGGCACTTGATTAACTTAAATAACGTCGTATCAAATAACAAAAGTACCCAGTTAAAGATATTTTCATTTTTTAATGACCAGTAGAGCGATATTGTCAACAATGGCATCAACACAAACAAAACAACACCGCTCACCCGGTGCAAAATCGAAACCATAGCAGGCACAGGAAATCGAATGGTAAATAGATTTAAATTTTTTGGATTTCTATTTTCCATGAAATTCTTTTAAAGCCGCCAGGCGAACACTTTCTGCTACATACTCTTTTAATCTTGGATCAAATGGTTTAGGGATAATGTAGTCAGGTCCAAATTTTAATTCCTTCACTTGATAGGCATCCAGCACTGACTGTGGAACCTCCTCTTTAGTTAATTTAGCCAATCCCTCAGATGCGGCTAACATCATATTCATTGAGATCTGTGGCGCTCTTGCATCCAAAGCCCCTCTGAATAAAAACGGAAAACCCAGTACATTATTTACTTGATTTGCATAATCAGATCTACCTGTTGCCATGATGACATCATTTCTTACAGATCTAGCTTCAACTGGCGTGATTTCAGGATCAGGATTGGCTAGAGCAAAAACAATCGGATCTCTTTTCATTTTTAATAAGTATTCTTTTGGAAATAAATTGGCACCAGATAAGCCGATAAACACATCCGTATCTTCAATAATTTCTTCCAATGTTGTTGCTTTGGTGTCACTTAAAAATTCTTGGTTATAGATATTGGCATCATCTCTTGATTTATTTAATACCCCTTTTCGATCAACGAGATGGATGTCATTTACCCCCAAATGTCTGATTAAACGCGCACAGGATAACCCAGCAGCGCCAGCACCAAGAAATACCACCTTAATATCAGTAATTTTTTTATTAACAATTTCTAATGCATTTTGTAATCCTGCAGCCACGATCACTGCTGTACCATGTTGATCATCATGAAACACAGGAATGTTAAGACGCTTTTTTAATTCACCTTCAATATAGAAACATTCTGGAGCCTTAATATCTTCAAGATTAATACCACCAAAGGTAGGTGATATCGCAGCAACAGTTTCTATAAACTGATCAGGATCAGATAAATCGATCTCAATATCGTATACATCTATATCGGCAAATTTTTTAAAAAGGATGCCCTTGCCTTCCATGACTGGCTTACTGGCAAGCGCGCCCGTATCTCCAAGACCTAAAACAGCAGTTCCATTGGAAATAACCGCAACCAAATTTCCTTTGTTGGTATATCGATAGGCATTTTCTTTATCGTTTTGAATGGCTCTGGCTGGCTCTGCCACTCCTGGTGAATAAGCGAGAGATAAGTCATAGGCTGTATTACACTGCTTCATTGAAGCAATCTCAATCTTACCAGGCTTTGGATGCTCGTGATAATTTAGCGCTTCATCTTTTAAAGACATTTTATTCAAGCTCCGTCTGATAATGATAATTTTCAGTGAGGCACAATCCCAACCTCCACTCAACAGGCTTCTCACCATAGGTATATGAGAGTCTCTCAATGCTTAATAATGGTGTTTTTTTTGGGATGCTTAATAATTTAGAAACTTCATCTCCTGCGGCTACAGCCTTAATTTTTTCATTGGCCTTAAGCATTTGAACCCCATAGCGTGATTCATAAAGTCGATATAGGGACCCTTTTTTTTGATTGATCATCTCCTCGTTTAACCCTTTAAAGGCAGATGATGAAATATAAATTTCATCAAGGATAAGGGGTTTTTTGTCAAACGTAAGTAATCTCTTAATCTGAAATACAGGTGAGCCCGGAATAAGGTTTAATTGTTTAGCCACATAGCTAGAGGATCGTATTTTCTTAAAAGAAAATAGTTCACTTTCCAGTTTTTCTTTATGGCCTTTGGTTGAAGTTAGTCTCAAAAAACGTAATTGGATCTGCTCTTCATCATGAGTGGTTACATAGGTCCCTTTTCCTTGGCGACGAACTAATATTTTCTCATTTGAGAGAGCATCAATGGCTTTTCGAACGGTTCCTTGGCTGACTTTAAAATCATTCGCCAATTCAATCTCACTTGGAATCATGTCCCCTGCTCTCCACTTACCAGAAACTAACTCTTCCGTGATTCTTTGTTTGACCTGTACATATAAAGGTATGTTCATACTCAATAAATAAAAATTTAACTTATATATATCTTATATAAGACTAAATAAAAAAGCAACAAGAAATTTAAAAAAAATATTTTTTATTAAGTTATTGATTTTATTACTATATATATGTAAAACTAATAAATATATAGATTAAACATATATAAGACTAAAAATAATATTGACATATTTTTTTTATTATTTAGAATGTAGTACTAATTAATAATTTATTCACATTGATGCGATGAATACAAACACTTACAAACCCAGACGTTCGATGTTGTATGTACCTGGATGCAATAAAAGGTATCTAGAAAAAGCAAAAGAATTAAGAGCTGATACAATTATTTTGGATCTCGGCGACCCTATCTTGCTGGATGCTAAAATCCAATCAAGAGATAACGTGATTGAGATGCTTCAAGAAAGAGGTTATGGCAAAAGGGAGGTTGTTGTTCGTGTTAATGATTTTGACTCACCCTGGGGTTTGGATGACATTAAAGCAGTTGCCCCACTTCAACCTGATGCAATATTGTTTCCAAATATTGAATCAAAAGAAGATATCCTTAATTGTATTACCGAGTTAGATCGATGTGGTGGTCAAGATATCTCAGTCATGGTGATGATTGAAAGTCCTTTGGCTGTTTTAAATGCAAAAGAAATTGCAAGTGCATCAGATCGGATTATTTGTATGGTCTTAGCAACATCAGATCTTATATCCCAAATGTATGCTAGGACCACGCAAGATCGAATCGCACTCACCACCAGTCTATCATTAGTCATTTTGGCAGCACGCGCCTATGGCTTGTCAGTGATTGATGGTATTCATAGCAATCTTAAAGATACTGCTTCCTTTGAGTATGCCTGCCGCATGGGTAGAGATATGGGTTTTGATGGAAAATCCTTAGTCCACCCAGATCAGTTAGCTTACGCCAATGATGCTTACACACCGAAGCCTGCTGAAATTGAACAGGCGAAAGCCATCATTAGTGGACTTGCAGAAGCTAACGCTTTAGGAAGAGGAACAGTTGTGGTTGATGATAAATTAGTTGAGCACCACCATGTTACCGCTGCAAAAAGATTACTGGTGCAGTATGAAATGATGGAAGAATTGGAAAATAATATATGAGCCAACATCAAGGAAATTTTTTAGAGGATTTTTCACCTAAACAGGTATTTCAGCACGCTATTTCTAGAACTATTTCTGACGGAGATGTGTCGTTGTACCTTGCTCTTGTAGGTAATCGCAATCCTCTGCACTGCTCTATTTTAACTGCAAATAATATTGGTTTAAATGCCGCCCCAATCGATGATATGTTGCTTTTCCATATCGCATTTGGTCGAACAGTGAATGATATCTCTCTAAATGCGGTAGCTAATCTAGGCTATGCAAATATTCAATTTAAGAGGAATGCTTATGTTGGAGATACTATTCGCTCAGAGTCTCAAGTTATTGGCGTAAAAGAAAATTCAAATAAGTCGACGGGTGTAGTTTATGTGAGGTCAACAACATTTAATCAAGATAATGAAGAAATACTTTCCTGGATTCGCTGGGTAATGGTTCCAAAAAGAAATAATGACTCAAAAATAAACGAACTCATCCCAAATGATTTACCAGAGATTTCAGATTTATCTCAGATTCATCGCCATGGCGTCTCATATGCGGATTTCAATACTATAGATACCGGATCAGATTTATTATTTAAAGACTATGAAATTGGTCAGGTCATAAATCATTCTTCTGGAATGACTATTGATGAAACAGACCATACCCTTGCGACGAAGCTCTATCAGAATAATGCAAAGCTGCACTTTGATGCTCACATGATGAAATCTACCCCATTTAAAAGACGTTTAATTTATGGAGGACACATCATCTCATTATGCCGGTCATTATCATTTGAAGGTCTAGAAAATGCTCTGCAAGTGGTGGGTGTAAATTCAGGTGTTCATTCAAATCCAACATTTGCTGGAGATACTATTTACACAAGAACAGAAATTATCGATAAATTTGAGCATGAAAATTTTTCAGGTGCTGGAATTTTAAGGTTACGACAATTGGGCATAAAAAACACACCTAGTGCTCTTATTGAAAATGTTACCAGTGAGAAAAATGGGAAAAAAATTTACAACCCAAATATTGTTCTTGATATTGATTATTTTGTAGTAATTCCAAAAAGGAAATAATTATGGCTTTAACTCATCCTAACGAAGCGTTATTTACAGGTGAAAAACCTTTTCCAATGATTCCTGTGTGTGAACACTTTGCAGGCAGTGAAAAATTAATCACTAAGGCGCTCGGTTTACAAGAATCATTAGGCCCCATCTTTAACATTACCTGTGACTGCGAGGATGGTGCTGCTGCTGGCCAGGAGCAGGAACACGCTGAAATGATTGTTCGTATCCTCAATTCTGAAGCTAATCAATTTAAAATGGCTGGTTCAAGGATTCATGACTACACACATCCACATTGGAAAAAAGATGTGGATATCCTCGTTGCTGGTGCAGGAAACGTTCTCAGTTATATTACGATTCCCAAATCTACTAATGTCGAGCAGCCAAAAGAAATGATTGCTTACATTCAAAAGGTGGCTAAAGAGAATAATATTAATCGTGAAATTCCAATTCACGTACTTATTGAAACCCATGGAGCTCTCGCTGACGTGAATAACATTGCAAAACTTCCTTGGCTTCAAGTGTTAGATTTTGGGCTTATGGATTTTGTCAGTGGTCACCATGGCGCTATCCCTGCATCAGCGATGCGAAGCCCAGGTCAATTTGATCATAAATTACTAGCAAGAGCTAAAAGCGAGGTGGTTGCGGCGGCAATAGCTAATGGCGTATTGCCTGCACATAACGTTACGTTAGATTTAAAAAATACCGAGACCACTTTCTCTGATGCGAAAAGAGCACGAGATGAGTTTGGCTTTATGAGAATGTGGAGTATCTATCCAACCCAGATCACTGCTATTGTCGATGCGATGAAACCAAATTTTAATGAAATACAAGATGGGGCTGAAATATTGATACTCGCCCAGGATGCTGACTGGGGGCCGATACAATTTAAAGGTGAGCTGCATGATCGCGCCACTTATCGGTACTTCTGGGAAATCCTTCAATCTGCAAAACAAACAGGTCAAGACATTCCTAAGGAAGCTGACCAGAGATTTTTTTCATAGAAAGGTTATTTGATGTCTGCCGGTAAAAAATTTAGAGATGCCCTTGCTCAAGAAAAACCTCTTCAGGTAATTGGTGCGATTAATGCATACCATGCTCTGCTCGCCACTCGAACTGGGTATAAGGCCTTATATCTTTCCGGTGGAGGCGTTGCGGCTGGTTCCTTAGGGATTCCTGACTTAGGTCTATCAACCATGGAAGATGTATTGATAGACATCAGAAGGATTACTGATGTGACTGATACCCCCTTGCTTGTTGATATTGATACAGGATTTGGTGGCGCATTAAATATATCTCGGACAATTAAGTCGACGATTAAGGCAGGAGCGGCAGCTGTTCATATTGAAGATCAGGTGCAAGCAAAAAGATGTGGTCACCGGCCAAATAAGGCCATTGTATCTCAACAGGAAATGGTAGATCGGATCAAAGCGGCAGTTGATGCTAAAACAGATCCAGACTTTGTCATTATGGCTCGAACCGATGCCTTAGCAGTAGAGGGTTTATCAAGCGCAATTGATCGAGCATGTGCTTGTGTAGAAGCTGGTGCAGACATGATCTTTCCTGAGGCTATGACAGAATTATCTATGTATCAAGAGTTTTCTAATGCGGTCAAAGTCCCTGTTCTGGCAAATATTACTGAGTTTGGATCTACCCCGCTATTCACTAGAGAGGAGTTGGCTGGAGCTGATGTAAGTCTTATCTTGTATCCATTAAGCGCCTTTAGAGCTATGAATAAAGCGGCCTTGTCCGTTTATGAATCAATACGAAAAGATGGAACTCAACAAAATGTGATTGAGCTGATGCAGACCAGAAATGAATTATATGAATTTCTCAATTACCATGCGTACGAAAAAAAATTAGATGAGCTCTTTGAGCAGGAAAAATAGATTACGAGGGAGGATTTATGAATAATGTTGCTGAAAAAAAAGTCAAAAAAGGAGTTGCCCTTGCAGGTGTAAATGCTGGTACTTCAGCAGTTTGTACTGTTGGGCACACAGGAAACGATCTGCATTATCGTGGCTACGACATTCTAGAACTAGCAAAATATTCTAATTTTGAAGAAGTGGCTTATTTATTAATTCATGGTGAATTGCCAAATTCTGATCAATTAGCAGCATACAAAGATAAACTTAAGACTCTTCGAGATATTCCAGATACTGTCAAGATTGCTTTAGAGCAACTTCCTAAAAATGCACATCCAATGGATGTGATGCGAACAGGTTGCTCTGTCCTAGGAACAATTGAACAGGAAGGTGAAGATCGTGATATTGAAAAGACAAAAAATATTGCTGATCGCCTCATTTCTTGTTTTGGTTCAATGTTGATCTATTGGTATCATTTTTCACACAATGGAAAGAAAATAGATTGTGTATCTAAGATGGATTCCATCGCAGGACATTTTCTATACTTATTACATGGCAAAGCACCATCAGAGCTTCATGAAAAGGCAATGAATACTTCACTTGTATTGTATGCAGAGCATGAATTTAATGCATCTACTTTTACCTCTCGTGTCATTGCAGGAACCTTGTCCGATATGTATTCAGCGATCACAGGCGCTATTGGCGCACTTCGTGGACCGAAACATGGTGGCGCCAATGAAGCTGCGATGGAGATTATTGCACGCTACAAAGATGCTGATGATGCTGAAAATGATATCCGTGAACGCATGGCTCGTAAAGAAATCATCATTGGTTTTGGACACCCCGTTTACACTATTGGTGACCCGAGAAATGAAAGTATCAAATCTGTTTCAAGGGCATTATCAGATGATGCTGGGGATATGAATTTATTTAACATCTCAGAAAGAATTGAGAAAGTAATGTGGGATGAGAAGAAAATGTTCCCTAATTTAGACTGGTACAGTGCATCGAGCTACCATCTGATGGGTATCCCAACTTCTATGTTTACTCCAATTTTCGTAATTTCAAGAACAACAGGTTGGGCAGCTCATGTAATCGAACAAAGGATTGATAATAAAATTATCAGACCAAATGCAGAATATACCGGACCAGATAACAGACCGTACACACCAATAAATCAAAGATAAAGAAAGGTTAAAAATGTCTTCACACATTTCTAATGTAAGGCCTGAGCCCGATCAGGTCATCGTAGATATTGCAAAATATGTAAATGAGTATGAAATTAATAGCGATGAGGCTATAGATACTGCAAGATATTGCTTAATGGATACATTAGGATGTGGTCTAGAAGCACTGAGTTACCCAGCATGCACAAAATTATTAGGGCCGATTGTTCCTGGAACCACTGTTCCCAATGGTGCTAAAGTTCCAGGAACTAGTTATCAACTAGATCCCATCAATGCAGCATTTAATATTGGCGCCATGATTCGATGGCTAGATTTCAACGACACATGGCTGGCAGCTGAATGGGGTCATCCATCAGATAACCTGGGAGGTATTTTAGCGGTTGCGGATTGGTTATCAAGAACAAGAATTGCAGAAGGACAATCCCCTCTTCTTATGAAAGATGTGCTCATCGCCATGGTCAAAGCCCATGAAATTCAAGGGGTGCTTGCTCTTGAGAATAGTTTTAATCGAGTAGGTTTAGATCATGTACTTTTAGTCAAAGTAGCCTCAACAGCGGTCGTTGCAAAGATGCTGGGAGCTACATATGAGCAAATCATTGATGCTGTTTCGAATGCATGGTTAGATGGACAAAGTCTAAGAACTTACCGCCATGCACCTAATACAGGTTCCCGAAAATCATGGGCTGCGGGTGATGCGACCAGCCGTGCTGTGAGATTAGCGTTAATTGTAATGAAAGGTGAAATGGGATACCCAACAGCACTCAGTGCTAAAACATGGGGCTTTTATGATGTACTATTTAAAGGCAAACCTTTTGAATTTACACAGGCATACTCTTCCTATGTGATGGAAAATGTTCTCTTTAAAATATCCTTTCCAGCTGAATTCCATGCTCAAACTTCAGTGGAATGCGCTTTAGCGTTACATAAGAATAATATTGACTTAATAGATACTCTAGAGAAGATTGATGGTATTGATCGAATTGAAATTGCTACACATGAATCAGCGATCAGGATTATCGATAAAACAGGTCCACTAAACAACCCTGCCGATCGTGATCACTGCATACAGTATATGACTGCAATTGGTTTACTCAAAGGCAATCTTACTGCGCAAGATTATGAGGACGAGGCGGCAAATGATCCACGGGTGGATGCACTTCGTGAAAAAATGACCTGTATTGAGAAACCAGAATATACCAAAGATTATCTTGACCCTAATAAAAGATCGATTGCCAACGCAGTACAAATTTTTTACAAAGATAGCTCATCTTCTGAGCAGGTTGCGGTTGAGTATCCGATTGGGCATCGACGTCGAAGAAGTGAGGGGATTCCTGAATTAATTAAAAAATTTGACATTAACCTGAAGCGTGAATTTGATGATACCCAGGCTAAAAAAATAATGAATCTTAATTTAGATATTGATTTACTTCAAAAAACACCAGTAAATGAATATGTCGATCTATACACTAAGTAAGCTCAGACTGTATTGCTCTTAATTCATCTAACGGATCTTGGAATTCATCATATTTATGATCCGTTTGGGCATACCAATAACGACTGTTAGATTCATCTCCCTCAATCTTATGAAGGACAGCATGGATCCAATTCGAATAATTTGAATGCATCTCTTGTACAATTTTGTGAGACGCATCCCATTCATCATTAATTGCTAACTCAAGGGCCTTGATCAGGCTATTATTACTCACTAATTTGATTCCTTTTGCTTTCTATATTCACATTCAGGTAAATGATTTTCCAGTAATCCGTTAATTGTTAGAGTGGACACTTTACAAAATTGACACTGATAATTATTCACGCCCTCCTCAATTCTTTCTTGTGGGTAGTCGATAAAATATTTATTCATTAACATCAGTCTCCTTTATCATCCATTCTAAATATTTTTGCTCTGCATGTACATCAAGCACAATTAACTCTGGCGTCTCGTATGGGTGATTTTTTAGAAAAAAATTTTTTATCCCTTTAATTTTCTTTTTTGTGGTTTTCATCATCACTACTGTTTCAGAGTCTGTAGTGATTTTATTTTTCCACCAATACATCGACTGAACATTATCAATAACGTTGGCACATGCAATCAATCTTTGATTGAGTAATTCACAAATGAAAGGCTTACATTTTTTTTTGGGTAATGTAGTTATGATGAGTTTAGGTCTATTAAACAACATAAAAAAACTATTCAAATTATTTTCAATACATTATAGTTAAAATCATATGTTATTTAAAAAACATTTAACAGAAGCTGGAAAACCATACTGGAAACATTTTATGTTTGCTTTTAGGGCTGGCTTCCTTCTAATCTATGCTGGAATTACTTCAATTATCCATGCGTTAATTCCATCTTTATTTCCTTTTGTAAGTCAGAAAATTGTCCAAAAGTTAATTAAAGAATCTGAACAAGAAAGAAGATCAAAATGAAATATTTACTCATCCCCTTTTTAATCTTATTTAATTGTATCGGTCATGCATTACAAATTGGGGATGTGACTCCAGACTTTGATGCCAGCACAACGAAAGGTGATCTTAATTTTTACAAATGGTCTAAGGATAGTTGGGTGGTATTATTTTCTCACCCTGGAGACTTTACACCGGTCTGCACAACTGAGCTCGCATACGCTGCTTTTCTTCAACCCGAATTTGCTGATAAGAATGTCAAACTTATTGGTCTTAGTGTCGACTCACTAGAGGACCACAAAGAATGGATCCCGCACGTCAATGCTTATAAAGACAAGATTAAAACAGAGTTTTCACTTGAAAAATCTTTGGATAAGTTTACCGATGTATTTAAAAGTCGTCCTGATGTGGATTACCCAATCATCGCTGACACCTCAATGGAGATTGCAAAAATTTTTGATATGATACACCCGAATGCCAATCCTAATGAAAGTGCCTTTGGGATTAAACATAAAGCCACAATTCGATCTGTGTTCGTTATTTCGCCTGATAAAAAAGTCCAAACCATTCTCACATACCCCATGCACGTCGGAAGAAACTTTTATGAAATTCTCAGGACTGTTGAAGCCCTCCAAGTCGCAGATAGATATAAAGTGTCTACGCCTGCAAATTGGAATCCTGGGGATGAGGTAATTGTACCAACCTACATTACCAACGACATGATTGAAGAACATTACTCAACTAGTAAGTTTACCGAACATCAAAAATATTTAAGGATGATCGAACAGCCAGGTTTTTATCAGGGAAATAAAAATAGAAATAAAAGCCGGATATATAAAAAATGATTAATTCACATCAAGAATTGTTAGTGTGCCTGCCTTCATGTCAGGGATGTAAACTTTTTTGTTGTCCTGACTTAGGCTAATATCCGCTGCCGCTTCAAACTTGTCATTTATCAGTTCAGCTTTACCTGCAATTAACTTATAAAGTTTACCTTCTAACCAACTACTTAAAAAGAATGTATCTTTTACTTTTGCAATTCCATCACCGCCATTAAATCCCTCAGCTATTTTCTTGAAAGATTTTTTATTTAAATCAACCTCAAAAAACTCGCCGGCCCAGTCCAAAACATAGAGTGAGTCTCCATCCAGAAGAAGGCCGTTTGGAGCTTTAATTAAATTTCTCTCATCCTCAAATATAGTTTCTATTTCGCCCGAGGTCTTAATTATAAAGATCTGACCAGTGCTCTTAAAATCGCCTGAATCAGAGACATATAAATTTCCCTTATCATCCACATCAATATCATTCAAAAAGACTGGGCTTCTTGGAAATTGCATTGTTCCTGCGTAAACAGCAGATGTTTTATTTTCAATATCTACCTCAACAACAACATCCCGATCAGCCACGTAAATTTTGTTATCAAACAGTACCAAACCTTTCGGATCATATAAGTCATCAACGATTGTTGTTAAATTTCCACTTTTATCAATCATTGTAATTTTCCCGTCTTTATCAACATCTCGTTCGCCTATTTCTGAGACATAAATATTTCCGTCTTTATCTTGAGCAACTGACTCAGGCATCTTGAAACCCTGGATGACAACATCAGCAAATACTGAGCTAGATAACAAACTTAAACTTAATAAAATCCAAAGTAATCTCATAATCATTCCTAATAATTAACGTGTTAATTTCCAAACTGGTGATTTTCTAAGATCAGTAATGAAATAGATATCGCCATCTTGATCGATCTCAAAATCACGGATGCGGCCTATATCACCACTCAGGATAACCTCCTCACCAACAATCTCTCCATCTTCAAAATCTAATCGAATGATACTTTCCCCATTGAGTGAACAAACAATTAAATCACCTTGCCACTCAGGAAAGGTTTGTCCTGAATAAAATTGTACACTACTGATAGCCATCGAAGGTACCCAGTTCAGTTTGGTTGAGGTAAATTGATCATCGAACGGTGATTTACCAATCTTGATACCAGTGTATTCACTACCACCCCATGATATATGTTTCCAGCCAAAATTTGCTCCAGGCTGAGCGATCGCAATATGGTCTCCACCTCTAGGACCGTGACTCGAAAATAAAATATCATTTTCTGGTGTCAAAGTAATTCCTTGTGGATTTCTTACACCGATGGAGTATATTTCAGGGAGCCAATCAGGACGAGATGTAAAGTGGGGGTTATCACTTGGAACTGACCCATCCGTTTTAATTCGAATGATGCTGCCTGGATGGGCATTCGGATCTTGTGCAATCATCTCACCACCTCGCTCCCCAAAACCGGCATATAGATTGTCATCTTTAATTACGATGCGTGATCCATAGTGCCTATTTTCTTTTAATTTTGGTGAGGCAATTAGAAGATTTTGAAAATCTGTAATTTCGTGAGCCTGAAACTTGCCCTTGGCAATCGCTGAACTGGAAAATTTACCATCATGATCATAGCTATAAGTAAAATATAAATATTCATCATTTGGATTGAAATAAACGTCCAACAAACCACCCTGCTTACCTCCAGGTTTGTATTCAACGTGTTGGATATTGTGATTAATTTGTATTTTTGCAGCAGTTTTTTTATTGAATTTAAATAAACCGCCCCCTTTTTCTGAAATGATCATCTCATTATTATTAAGGGAGGTAATACCCCAAGGATGTTCAAAAGAAACATCAAGTTTTTGTAACTTATATTCTGAATTAGTTTTGGGATAATTTTTGTAATTACTTATTGTTGGTTCTGCTGTAACAAACGAAATATAAAAACTAAAAATAAAAAAGGTAATTTTTTTTAACATGATCAAACCTTAATATGGTTATTTTTTTAGATATTGTTTCAAACAAAAGTTTCAGAAAAGTCTATATTTCTAAAAACCCAACATATAGTTGATGTATAAAGTTCTTGATTTAACAATTGTTCCGCAAAAGACAAATTGCTATATAAAGTAATGAAAATTATTTTCGGTAAATATTTATTCATTACAATTATCTGATTTAATTAATACATTTAAGATCAATATGGTTTTAGACATAGTAAAGCTATATTGTAATTCTTTAAAAAACATTGAAGGTAAAATTTTAAAGTTGTTACATTTTTTAAATTTTTATGTAATATGTGAAGTATGATTTTTAGAAGTGCCTTTTGGTTTGTATTAGCTCTATTTATTTATTTTAATGGAGCACATCTTGTTCACGAATACAAACACATAGCAGATTTAGATTCACAAATACATAAACATGAAAATGACTCGCATTACAATAAAGAATGTGATGACTGTAATGTATTTAAGCAGCTTTCAAATATCTATGCGCATGAAAATTATTGGTTCGATGAAAAAATTAGCAATGCTGATTTATCGATCTATCTAAGAAATCACAATTTTCTTTTCACAAAAAATCTATTTATTCGAGGTCCACCAACTAGTTCCTAAAATTACTTTTATTTATAAATAAAAATTTAAAGGAATTAAAATGGATAAGAAACTACCAGTTACTGTTTTGTCTGGCTTTCTTGGTGCTGGCAAAACTACAGTTCTAAATCACATATTAAACAATCGAGAAGGTCTCAGAGTAGCAGTAATTGTAAATGATATGAGTGAAATCAATATTGATGCACAAGCAGTAAATAACGATGTATCTTTAAATCGCAAAGAAGAAAAATTAGTTGAAATGAGTAATGGCTGCATATGCTGCACATTAAGAGAAGATTTACTGATTGAAATAAACAAACTAGCTAAGGAGGGTAAATTTGATTACTTAGTAATTGAATCAACAGGTATATCAGAACCTCTACCCGTTGCAGAAACATTTACATTTGAAGATGAAGACGGTACATCTCTATCAGATGTTTCACGACTTGATACTATGGTTACAGTTGTAGACTCTTTTAACTTTTTAAAAGATTATGATGAAGCCAAATATCTCAAGGAGACTGGAGAGTCTCTTGGTGAGGATGATGAGAGAACAGTAGCTAACCTGCTAATTGATCAAATTGAATTTGCTGATGTAATTTTACTGAGTAAAACTGATTTAGCAGAAAAAAAGGATATTGACAGGTTGAAAGCTATTTTAAAAACATTAAATACACGTGCAAAAATCATCCCAATTAGTCATGGTAATGTAGATTTAAGTGAAGTTATCAATACTAATATGTTTGACTTTGATAAAGCAGAAGAATCACCGGGCTGGCTTAAAGAAATAAGGGGTGAACACATACCTGAAACAGAGGAATATGGTATCAGCAGCTTTAGCTACCAAGCCAGAAAGCCATTCAATCCAGAAAAATTTAATTATTTTCTTCATAATTTAAACAAATTTGGGAAGCTCATTCGCTCGAAAGGTTACTTTTGGTTGTGTACAAGAAATGGATATGTTGGGCAATGGAATCAAGCCGGCGGTATAGCAAGTTATGGTTTTGCAGGAAAGTTCTGGAAATCTGTCCCCAGAAATGAATGGCCAATTGATAGTGAATCCCAGGATGCCATTAAAGAATTATGGGTTGAGCCATATGGCGACATGAGACAAGAGCTGGTTTTTATTGGACAGAGGCTTGATAAAGAAAGAATGATCAAAGCACTTAATGAATGCCTTTTATCTGACGATGAAATGGATAATAGTGACGATTACTGGTCAACCTTCAATGACCCATTTCCTAAATGGGAGCAAATACAATGAATACTTTTACAAAACATGAATATGACATGATCAGTGATAGGGGTCATAGTCAAGTTGGAACTGATGTATCTATCTTGTCGGATATATATCACTCAAAAAATAATATTGTTATCTGGAAAAGAAATATTGAAAAAATATCCAATAGTGCTTTGAAAGTATTAAATAGAAACCCCAATTTAGAAATTTCAAGGATTGTTTCCAGTGAAAATATTAAATCAACTTTAATTGATGAAATTGGTGATGATATTAACTTTAATAAATTTTTTGAAGATATTTCTCTTCTAGTTGACATCTTCTGTACGCTTTTCCAATTAAATAAGGTTGGTATCAGACTGGCATGTATTGATAAAGCAATGTGTCCAAGATTTCATGTTGACAATGTGCCCTGTCGATTGGTAACTACTTATTGTGGAATTGCAACCGAATGGTTATCTCACAATGATGCCGATCGAAGTAAGCTAGGAACTGGAAATCAAGGCAAATCAGATGAGGAGTCGGGAATTTATAGATCGAAAGAACAAATAAAATACCTCTGTAAGGGAGATGTAGGACTTCTAAAGGGAGAATCTTGGGAAGGTAACGAAGGTGCAGGTCTAATTCATCGATCGCCCAATATTGAAAAGCACGAGCCAAGAATTTTACTTACTATTGATTTTGTTTAGCTTGATAAATTGATAAGTGGCGGAAGAGGTGTCTGACTTTCTTCCGCTAAAAACTTGTCCATACTCATCCCTGTGTATCTCAAATATTCACACTTAACACCGGAAATAAAATGAATTTACACATTAAACTTGTCTTGATGTATCCGTACTTATTTGTCTAAATCTGAGTATTAATTGTTCCCTACATTGTTCCCTATTCAGAAATTCAGAATCCCAACATGTAGTTAATGTATAAAGTTCTTGATTTCGTAGACGCAAACGGAAGTTCTTGATGAAAAGCATTTACGCTTAATCTTTGCGTTTGATCAATATAATAATCAGCCCCTAAGGATGCTACGGGTCTTGTTTTGTCTAATCTGTTACTAAAGCTCTCTGAAGTTAAACCTGAAACACCCGAGGCTTCCAAATTATCTGTTTTATGACTGAGGTCATGCTCTAGACCTACACTCCCTCTTGCAACAACTTTGTTGGTGAGTTGTTTTTTTACTTTAACACCAACTAATGCTGTTTTTGATCGATCACGAATCGTATTATAAGTTAGAGGATTGTCTACTCCAGTCTCGGTGTAACCGTCTTGTTTAACCAAGGCGTATCTGAGTGCCATATAGGGGCGTAGGAATAGTGATGAATTGATCGCATGGTTATAAGACAACTCAGCGACATAGCTTTGTGCATCAATGTCTGTCTTTCCTTTTCCAGCTTCAGAAGTCCCGGTCACAGACCTCTTGATGCTCGCATCTTTACTTTGATAGGCGTTGGCTACTTTGATTTGCCAACCCAGTTGATTGGCATATTGATTCCACACACCAATTAATCCAACCAGAGGTCCCTTATTTTCTACATCAATGTTATGCGCCAAGTTGTAATTCAAATTTTGATCGATAAATCCAGCAACTCTGAAATGGTCACTTAACTTATATCCCCCAGTAGCGACAAAGCTATTGGTCTGGATTGATGGGCTCTGCACATCAGTATATCGATTACCAAAAGAAAAACAGCCACCTTTAGCATCAAAAAAATTGCAGTCGTAGGTATTCATATTGGCAAAGTTTGCCCCGGCGGTAAGCGAATTTAAATTCCCTTGAAGTTGACCCTTTATAGCTCGGATTGACCTTTGGGTATCGGCAGCTGAGGGCGCATTTCTTAAAAATGTAAGTGTAAGATCCCACGAAGTCGCTACTGAATTAACAAGAGACCAACTGTATTCTTTCCCACCATTAATAACAGTTCCTGATGTCACTCCACCAAAACTTGTTGATGCGTCAGTTATTCCACTAAATACGGAAGAGTATGTTGTAGCCTCAAGGGTTGAGTCATCACTAATACCTACATTCATTGATCCTTGAGGGTTAGAAATGGTAATCTTGCCGTAACTTGAACTACTATTTACTTTGACATAATAATTTGTAGGTAATTTTCCATTATAAGTAAGATTATTTTGTGAATTAGTCAGGTTCGTTATGCTGCCCGCACCATTGTTAATACCATAACCTGTGGTTCCTGTGATGGTTCCTGTGTTAACAATAGTTGTTATATGACCATCGTTTCCAATACCATCCGTACCCCCCGTGATTGTTCCTGTGTTGGTTATTGAGGAAATATTGCTATTGATATGGATGCCACGGCTTGTAGTTCCTCCTGTACCCTGAATGGTTCCTGAATTTGTTACTGTTGTTCCGCTATCATTCCAAAAGACAATCCCATAATTGGTTTCACTTCCCCCTTGAGCCTGAATAGTTCCTGTGTTGTTTATCCTGTCGATAGTTCCTGTATCGATAGAAATAATTCCTCGAGAATGAGTTGTTCCTATCGCTGTTATTGTTCCATTATTTGTGATTGTATTAACAGAACCACCATCACCTATTCTTTCACTTATTCTTATAGCTCCTGAAACATATGCAGAGTCGGTAACTTTAATTGTGCCTCCTGAAGAATTAGTAATTTCAGTGAGGCTTGCATCTAGAACCACTATACCATGACCATACTGTCCAGTTGTTTCTGCTTGGATAGTTCCACTGTTGATAACAGAATTAGTTCCTGAATTATCAGTAAATATAATACTACTCAAATTTGCACTTCCACTAGTGTCAATTAACCCTGAGTTATCAACGGATGTCCCAACCAATAATCTGATATTATGATTATTAGAATTCATATCTGTTGCTTCAATTGTACCCCTGTTATCAATAGTATAAGGGCCGCCACTAAGTTCTCTTATGGTTCCACCAGAGTCATTTGAAAGAGTTGAACCTGAGGCTATATCGACATCTTGATTTAACAATACTTCCGCAAAAGACAAATTGCTATATAAAATAATGAAAATTATTTTCGGTAAATATTGATTCATTACAATTCTGTTATTTAATTAACAAATTAAACTTAATTAGTTAAGTTCATGTTGTTGAATTTATTTATTCCTCTAAATTTTTAATTTCTTTATTAAAGTTAATGGAACCAAAATGTGGCAACATGAAATTTTTTATAAATGAAATTTGGCGCCCTCGGCATCTTAAAGTTGCTTTAAGTCTTTTAATTTATTATCAATGAATGCCCTATGTTAGTAAAGGGAAAATCTAAGCGTACACTCAGCCTCATTTTGATGAATAAAAATCAAAGAATGAGTGAGTAAAAGAGTTGTTATTAATGGATTTGTGGGTTATGCAAAAAAATATTTGGCGGAAGAGGTGAGATTCGAACTCACGGTGGGCGCGAACCCACGTCGGTTTTCAAGACCGGTGCATTAAACCACTCTGCCACTCTTCCGTGGTGCAGATTTTATCATAGGTTTGAAATCTACAAAACTAATCTTTAAATATTTCTTCATGAAAACCAAAGTAGCGATAATCCTCAATTTTCATTGGATATAAAATACCATCTAAATGATCGCATTCATGCTGAACGACGCGAGCGTGAAAATCTTCCACTTCCCTTTCAATTTTATTGCCCTCAGCATCATATCCCTCATATTTGATATGAGTAAACCTCGGCACGACTCCTCTGAGACCAGGGACCGACAAGCAACCCTCCCAACCATTTTCTTGTTCATCTGACAATGGTGTAATGGTCGGATTAATGAGGACGGTAAATGGTACAGAGTCTGCTTCTGGATAACGATCGTTTGTATCAAACCCAAAAATGACTAGGCGCTTAAAAACACCAATCTGAGGAGCAGCTAAGCCAGCTCCATCACTAGCTTTCATTGTCTCTTTCATATCCTCAATAAGAGTTGTAAGGTCATCCTTTTCAAAGTCTACCGGCTCGCTTACTTTGAGTAAATCAGGATTACCCATTTTAAGAATATCTCTAATAGCCATGTGTTTTTACAAGATGAACAAGAATATCGATGGTGTTTTCAATGGTCTGCTCCGAACTATGATTGAGCATGGCAGACGAGATTCCCTCAGCACTTTCTCCCCTTCCAGCCGCATGATTCGCCACTGGACAGATTGCTACATAGCTTAAACTTAACTCACGTGCCAACACTGCTTCTGGCATCGCCGTCATCCCCACAATCGTTGCTCCATCTTTTTCATAACGATCAATTTCAGCTGCCGTTTCCAACCGAGGGCCTTGGGTTGCTGCATACACCCCTTCGGTTACAAAGTTGTATGTTAATTTTTGAACAGATTGAATAATAATTTCCCTTAAACTCATGTCATAGGGATAGGTGAAATCAATGTGTTTCACCGGATTATCTATACCATCATAGTAGGTATTATTTCTTCCATAGGTGTAATCGATAATCTGATGAGGAATAACAAAGTCTCCAACCCTGATTGATTTTTCAATAGACCCTACTGAGGCAATTGAGATAATAGATTTAACACCTACAGATTGAAGGGCCCAAATATTTGCTCGATAATTAATATGATGAGGGGCTAAAGTATGATTGGCGCCGTGTCTGGCTAAAAAAATAACCTCTTTTCCACCTAGATTACCAAAAATCAGTGGTTCCGATGGCTGGCCGTAAGGGGTTCTGACAATTTCACGACGAATTATTTCCAGCCCCTCAATATTACATAACCCAGATCCACCTATTATTGCTAGCAAAATAATTTATCCTTATATAATGATTAAATGAGATCAAGTAATTATACAAGTCTAAAAGATAATCGAGCAATCAAAAAGCATTATGAAAACTTTTCTATTGCTAAATTTTTACCCAAAGAAAATAAAAATGCCATTATTACCATTTATGCTTTCGCTCGTATTGTTGACGATATTGCAGATGACGAAAATCTTTCAGCAAAAGCAAAACAATATCAACTTAAAAAAATAAAAACTCAGTTAGATGTGATAAAAAAACACAGAATGCCAAGTGACCCTTTGTTTGTCGACTTATTTCACCTCATTAAAACTTACAAACTGAATATTCAATACTTCTACCAACTCCTCGATGCTTTTTTTCAGGATACAACCAAAAAGAAATACAAAAATGAAAAGGAGTTATTTGATTATTACGAAGATGCGGCAAATGCTGCCGGGAAGTTATATCTTCAAGTCAACCAACTTGATTCAAAAGAAACCTATATGTATGCAAATCATATTTGTTCTGCTTTTGCGATGATAGACATGATTCAAGATATCCAGGAAGATCTTAATAAAGATAGGGTTTATCTTCCAGAATCATTGATCAAACAATACCAAATAGATGTTTCATCACTTAAAAAAGATCAATTTCATGGAGATTGGCATAATTTTAAAAATTATTGGACCGATCAAATCAATAATCGCTTAGTATTGGGAAAAGGTATTCTTAACTATGGTAATTGGCGTTTTAAGTTAGAAATGAAATTATTAATATCAGCTGGTCTCATGCTTAGTCAAAAAATCAAAAAAAGGGGAAACCCCTTCAACATAAAAATGGGCCCAATAAGTTGGTTTATTGTTTTTACAAAGGCAATTTTTCTTCGATGACCCCTGATCAATATTGCAAAAATAAACTTAAAGAGAGCAAAACCAATTTCGCTTTGCCTTTTATCTTTCTCAATTCCCAAAAGAAAAAGGCTCTCATTGCGTTATATGCCTTTTGCCGTGAGGTAGATGATATCGCTGATAATTGCATAGAGTACGAGGTTGGTTTAGCTAAATTAAACTGGTGGCACTCTGAAATTAACAACTTATACCAAGATAATCCGCAACACCCTGTAACTAAAGCCCTGCTAGAGCCTGTACATAAATATAATCTAAATCAAAATTACTTTATAGAAATCATTGATGGGATGAAGATGGATCTAGATTTCAATCGATATGAGGATTTCAAGCAACTTCAGTTATATACCTATCGAGCAGCCTCAGTGGTAGGTATCTTAGCAGCTCATATATTTGGGTTCGAGAACAAAAAAACCTTAGATTATGCACATAACCTTGGGATCGCATTGCAGCTAACCAATATTATTCGTGATGTGGGTGAAGATATTCGAAGAAATAGAATTTATATTCCATTAAATGACTTAAAACAATTTAAGATTGATGAAAACGATTTTAAAGGCCATGTAGATCCCAAAAAACTTATTAATTTAATGGAATATCAAATTCTGCGAGCTAAATCATTTTACAGCAAGGCTTTTTCACAGCTTCCAAAAGAAGATAAGAACAAGCAACTTCCTGGAATGATGATGGGTTATATTTACTATGATTTATTGCTATCGATTGAGGAAGGTAATTTAGCAAATATTCTTAATGAGCGAACTCAGCTCACACCAATAAGAAAATTTTATATAATAATAAAAACTATATTAAAAATAATAACTTAAGGTAATAATTTAATTTAAATTATTATTATTGTATAGCTGCATTTAAAGCGTTTTTGATATTATCAATAGGGATTAATTCGACATCATTAATGGTCTTTTTAGGTAGATTCTTTCTAGGCAAAATGATGCGTTTAAAGCCTAATTTTATGGCTTCTTGAATTCGCTCCTGCCCTCGCACAACAGGCCTTACTTCACCCCCTAAGCCTACCTCTCCAAAAATAAGAGTTTTGCTGTGGACCTGTTTTTCTTGCAATGAGGAAGCGATTGCAATCAACACAGCCAAATCAACACCGGGTTCAGAAATTTTAACCCCACCTACCGCATTTAAAAAAACGTCATGGCTATGACAAGATAAACCCAAGTGTTTATTTAAGACGGCTAAGATCATTGATATTCTATTATTCTCTAAGCCAACAGATAGCCTCTTAGGAGAAGATTGCTTTGACTCATCTACTAATGCCTGGAGTTCGATTAGAATTGGTCTGGTTCCTTCTTGCATGACCGTAACCACTGAACCTGCTTGATCAAAAGAGGTTTCAGATAAAAATATAGCTGATGGGTTTAAGATCTCTTTCAAACCCTTTTCAGTCATCGCATAAATACCCAATTCATTGACTGCGCCATATCTATTTTTAATTGACCTTACTAAGCGATAAGAGGAATTTGACTCCCCTTCAAAATATAAGACTGTATCGACAATATGTTCAAGTACTCTCGGACCAGCTATAGAGCCTTCTTTGGTCACATGGCCTACAAAGATCATACTGACATCATTCGCTTTAGCCACCCGTGTCAATTGCGCAGCGCACTCCCTTACCTGTGATACCGAGCCTGGAGCTGAGTTGAGCTCCTCAGAGAAAAGGGTTTGTATAGAATCAATCACTACCACACTGGGTTTCTCTTTTTCAATGACGTTAATAATATTGCCCAAATTTATTTCCGAAAGCACTAAAAGATCAGAAACCTCTAAATCTAACCTTCTTGCTCGCATCGCAACCTGTTCAATAGATTCCTCACCCGTTATATAGATTGCAGTAATTTCTTGATTTGGATTTTTTGTCAGAGAGGATAAAGCCTGAATTAACAATGTAGATTTTCCAATACCTGGATCCCCACCAATCAATGTCACGCCTCCCGGGACAAGACCTCCTCCTAAGACTCTATCAAGTTCACCATTGTTGGTTGGATGCCTAAATATCTCATTAATTTCTACTTCATTGATATTAATTAAGTTTGATTTTTTATTTAATGACTTAAAACGTGATGTTGATGTCTGCAATACTTGCTCTTCGAGACAATTCCACTCAAAACAATGTGGACATTGGCCTTGCCACTTTGAAGAATGACCACCACATTGTTGGCACTGGTATAAGGTCTTTGATTTAGCCATAATTTATATCAATTGGTACTCTTGATGCTGATGAGATTGCACACAAGAGTTCATAGCCAACTGTTTTCGCATTGTTAGCCACTTCATCAACACTCAACTGCTCTCCCCATAACTCAACCATAGATCCGTAATTTACATTTCCTAGATCAGTAATATCAACCGCCAGCATATCCATAGATACCCTGCCCACAGTTTTAGTTTTTATCCCATCAATCACCACAGGTGTTCCAGTTGGCGCATGTCTTGGATAACCATCCGCATATCCACAAGCCACGGTTGCAATCCTCATATCCTTGCTGGCAACAAAATCTTCACCATAACCAACACCTTGTCCTTTTTTGATTTCCTGAATAGAAATGACCTCCGAACGAAGAGTCATGACTGGTTTTAAGTCGGGTATCTTTTGTGAAAAATCAAATGGAGTCGCACCGTACAACATAATGCCTGGTCTCACCCAGTCTGCATGAGTCTTATTGTCTGAAATCAGAGCTGCAGAATTTGCAATAGAAAATGGCTCGTTGAAGTCATTCATTAGTTTTTCAATTGCTTGATATTGTCTATCTGTGCCGTTAGTTTTATCAGCATTTGCAAAATGACTCATAAATACAATTTCATTGATACGATCATCATTTTTTAGTTGCTTATATACTTTATTAACGGTATTAATTGAAAAACCAAGTCGATTCATGCCGGTATTAATTTTTAAATGAATATCAATCTGCTTGTCATGAGGAAGCTGTCTAATTAATGCTAACTGATAGTCACTATGGACCACCAAATCAAAATGGTAAGCCGTAGCAATCTTCAGATCTTCTTCATCAAAAGCACCCTCTAGCAACAGTATTTTTTTATCAAAACCAGCTTCTCTGAGCTCAATTGCATCTTCAATGGTAAGCACAGAAAAAGCATCTGCCTCATTAAATGCACCTGCCATAAGAGTTAAGCCATGCCCGTATGCATTAGCTTTGAGTGTCGCCATAATTTTTGATGAAGGAGTTAGAGATCTCACATAATCTAAATTATGTTTCGCATTATCAATATTAATGAGAGCTTTTAGAGGACGCATTATTCTGGAATATCATAACCTATGGGGTTAGCGTAATTTTCAAATTTAGTATATTCACCCAAAAATGTTAATTTCACCCTGCCTACAGGACCATTTCTCTGTTTAGCCAGAATAATTTCAGCTATACCCTTGTCCGGCGTTTCTGGGTTATAAACCTCATCACGATAAATAAACATAATGACATCTGCATCTTGTTCAATCGCGCCAGATTCTCTTAAATCTGACATAACCGGCCGCTTATCTGGTCTTTGCTCCACACTCCGATTCAATTGAGATAAAGCAATAACTGGAACGTTAAGTTCTTTAGCTAATGCTTTCAAGGATCTTGAAATTTCAGATATCTCAGTAGCTCGATTTTCAGTCGAACCAGCCGAGCCCATTAATTGTAGATAATCAATCACTATAAGACCCAATCTGCCGCATTGTTTATGAAGTCTTCTGGCTCTAGCGCGAACTTCATATGGGTTTAAGGCGGATCCTTCATCAATAAAAATCGGTGCTTCATTTAATTGACCAAGAGCATAAGATAATTTCTCCCAATCGTTATCATCAAGCTGCCCTGTTCTCATCTTATGTTGATTTAACTTGCCCACAGAACCAATTAACCTAGAAACAAGTTGTGTTGAAGCCATCTCCATAGAAAAAACTGCCGTTGGTAAGCCATTATCAACTGAAACATACTCGCACATATTCAAAGCAAGAGAAGTTTTACCCATAGACGGACGACCTGCAATAATAATTAAATCGCCAGGCTGCAAGCCTGAGGTCATCATATCTAGATCTTTATAACCAGTCGGGATTCCAGTTACATCGGATGGATTATCTCTTTGAAATAATTGGTCAATTCTTTCGGCTACCTGAGGTAATAACTCTTTAATGTCAGTAAAACCGATACGATCATTTTTGCCGGCCTCAGCGATTTGGAAAATTTTTGACTCAGACTCATCTAATAATTGTTGAGCATCTCTTCCTTGTGGAGACAGGGCATTGTCAACAATATCCGTACCAACTTCTACTAGATTGCGCATGATTGATCGCTCTCTAATAATCTGTGCATAGCCTCTGATGTTTGCAGCTGTGGGCGTACTTTCAGCAAGTAGTCCCAAATACTCAAGGCCGCCAACCGTATTTAATTCTGAATTCGATTCAAGAGACTCGCCCACAGTTACTATATCAGCAGGCTGTGATCTTTCAATTAATAGATGGATATGTTGATAAATAATTTGATGATCTTGACGGTAAAAATCTTTAACCGACACTAGATCAGCAACTTTATCTAGCGCTTCATTATCAATCAATAAACCTCCAAGTAAGGACTGTTCAGCCTCTAATGAGTGAGGTGGGAGTCTTAATTTACTAATCGAATCGTCGGCCATTTATTGATTATAAACGATAAAAAAAAGGCTGCCAGTGGCAGCCTAAAAAAAATAATTTTTATTCAGATTCTCCGAGAACAGAGACTGTAATTTCAACCACAACATCGGCATGAAGAGCAATTGAAACTTTGTGATCACCAACAATCTTAAGAGGACCATCAGGCATTCTGATTTCTGATTTTGTAACTTCATGACCAGCCTTAACTAAATCTTCAGCAATGTCAAAATTCGTTACAGAGCCAAATAATTTACCATCCACGCCTGCTTTTTGGGTTACTTGCAATGTGAAACCATCTAATTTTTTACCACGATCTTGTGCTGACTTAAGTAAAGCTGCCTGTTGTTTTTCAAATTCAGCTTTTTTAGCCTCAAATTCAGCCATGTTAGACTCTGTTGCTCTTTTTGCTTTGCCTTGAGGAATTAAAAAGTTTCTTCCATAACCGTCTTTAACTTTAACCACATCACCAAGGTTACCTAAGTTAGCAATTTTTTCTAATAATATAACTTGCATGCCTATCTCCTTAATGTTTGTCAGTGTAAGGAATAAGAGCTAGAAATCGCGCACGTTTTACTGCAGTTGTTAGCTGTCTTTGATAGCGAGCTTTTGTACCAGTAATTCTAGCTGGAATAATCTTACCATTCTCTAAAATAAAGTCTTTTAGTAAATCAACATCTTTATAATCAACTTCTTTGATACCTTCAGCTGAAAAGCGACAGTATCTTCTTCTTCTTATCATATCTCTTGCCATATCATTTACTCCTTAACTTGAATTCTTGAATGTTAAATAGCAGTTGATTCGATTTTTTTGACTTTCTATCTAAAAAACCTCTAAATTGGTAAGTTTCGTTAATCGTCAAATCTTCTTTTACCAAGTCACCTATCACTACTGCATTTATCTTAAATTCAACAAATTTAAAAAATTTTTTTTTACTTAAATCTTCAAAATGAATAGTTAAATTTCTGATTGGAACATTTGCTGGCGTGTATCTAATATCATCAAGACTGGACACCGCTCCAACCAACACTAATTCATTCAAGATTCGCTAGTTTCCTCTTCCTTGCTATCAACTGACTCTTGATCGCCAACGATTGTTTTAGATTTTTCTTCTTTCATCATTGGGGATGGAGTTGTTACTGCATCTTTGGTTGCGAAAGTAAGGTGTCTTAAAACAGCATCATTAAATTTGAATGATGTCTCTAGCTCTTCAAGTGTTTTTTGATCACATTCAATATTCATTAAAACATAATGAGCTTTATGAATTTTTTGAATTGGATAAGCTAACTGTCTTCTGCCCCAGTCCTCAAGACGGTGAATGTTGCCAGAGTTTGTTTTTAGGAGGGTTTGATATCGCTCGATCATCGCAGGAACTTGTTCGCTTTGATCAGGATGAACGATAAATACAACTTCGTAATGTCGCATAGTGTTTCCTCTTGGTTATAGCCTCCAGTCAAATGCTGTGAGGCAAGGATTAAAAAATGAAAATTATACTAACATTTCAGAGAATATCAATAAAAAACAAATTGAATTTATGACATATGATCTTTTAGATTGGGTCCGTACACCTTTACTTTTAAAAACTTTATTTCATCCCTAATCTCTGCTGCTTTTTCAAATTCTAAATTTTTTGAAAACTTCTGCATACTTTTTTCAAGTTTAGAAATTTCTTTAATAAGTTTTGGTTCCGTTAAATCTTCATATTTTCTATATTTTTTACGTTCACTTTGATTAATTTTAAAGGATTCTGTGTCCATTTCTTTTTCTATAATATCTTTAATTTTTTTTCGAACTCCAGCTGGGGTGATATTATTTTCTGTATTGTAGGCAATTTGTCGCTCACGCCTGCGCGTCATTTCCTTCATGGCAGACTTCATACTCTTAGTTTCTGTATTTGCATAAAATATCACCCTTCCATCTAGGTTTCTTGCTGCCCTCCCCGCTGTTTGAATTAAAGAGCGCTCAGACCTCAAAAAACCTTCTTTATCTGCATCTAAAACTGCAACCAAACCAACCTCAGGAATATCAAGACCTTCTCTCAGAAGATTAATGCCAACGAGAACATCGAATTCTTTTAAGCGTAAATCGCGAATAATCTCGACACGTTCCACAGTGTCAATATCTGAATGTAAATATTTCACCTTAATACCGTTTTCAATTAAATAATCAGTTAAATCTTCTGCCATCCTTTTTGTTAGTGTGGTGACTAACACCCTATTTCCCTGTTTAATGGTTTTTTTTATCTCGCCTAGAAGATGATCAACCTGCGAATCCGCTGGATATACCTCTATCGCAGGATCCACCAAGCCGGTTGGTCGAGCAACCTGTTCCACGATAATTTTTGAATGCTTATCTTCATAATCTGCTGGAGTTGCCGAGACAAAAACACATTGCTTCATCAGATTTTCAAACTCCTCAAATTTTAATGGACGATTATCCATGGCGGACGGCAATCTAAATCCAAAATCGACCAGATTCTCTTTTCTCGCCCTATCCCCTTTATACATTCCCCCAATCTGCGGAATAGTGACGTGACTTTCATCAAAAAACATTAAGGCATTATCAGGTAGGTAATCAATCAATGTTGGTGGCGCTTCTCCTGGACCTCTTCCTGATAAATGCCTGGAGTAGTTTTCTATCCCCTTACAAAAACCAATTTCATTCAGCATCTCAATATCAAATTTTGTTCTTTGCTCTATACGCTGTGCTTCAACCAATCTTTTTTCTTTGAGGTAAAAATTCACCCGATCATGGAGCTCTACTTTAATCTTTTCAATTGCATTCACTACAGTTTGTCGGGGGGTGACATAGTGACTAGATGGGTAAACCGTAAATCTTTTGATTTTATTAAATAGTTGACCAGTTAGCGGATCGAATAGAGTGAGACTCTCAACTTCATCGTCAAACATCGAGATTCGTAAGGCAGTTTCTGAGTTCTCAGCTGGGAATATATCAATCACATCACCACGGACGCGAAATGTTCCTCTTGCGAAATCAAAATCATTTCGATCGTACTGCATCGAGACAAGTCTTTGCACAATATTTCTTTGCAAGATTTTTTCGCCAGACTGAATATGCAGTACCATTCCTTGATAATCAACTGGGTCGCCAATTCCATAAATGGCTGAAACCGAAGCGACAATTATCGAATCATCTCGTTCTAAAAGTGCTTTAGTTGCAGAGAGGCGCATTTGTTCAATATGGTCGTTAATGCTCGAATCTTTTTCTATAAAAAGGTCTCTAGCAGGAACATAGGCCTCAGGTTGGTAGTAATCGTAGTAGGAAACAAAATATTCAACGGAATTATTTGGAAAAAATTCTTTAAATTCAGAATATAGTTGTGCTGCCAAAGTTTTATTTGGCGCCATCACAATAGCAGGCCTTCCGGTTTGAGCAATAACATTTGCAATCGTAAATGTCTTTCCAGACCCTGTTACCCCAAGTAATGTTTGAAACTTCTCATTACGATTAATACCATTTATTAGTTGCTCAATAGCTTTTGGCTGATCTCCCGATGGCTCAAACGGAAGAGCTAACTCATAAGGACTGTTTGGATAATTTTTAAATTCGACTTCATTCATAAACTATAAATATTATCAGCAAAAGAACTTTATAGTCTCAGCTCAGTCACTAAAAGATGAAAAAATTAATATTATCTCTCATTTTTTTAGCTTCAACTGCAGTAGCATACGATCAAGCTGCATTAATGCACGCTTACAACTCTGTGGTGATGATTAGAGGGTATCAAGAAAATGGTTCACTTGGGTATGGGTCCGGGGTAATAGTCGGTGAAAATGAAATTGTTACTAACTGTCATGTACTTCGAGGTACAAAAAAACCTTGGGTATCACAAGGTGATACCACTTACTCAATTGTTTCGGTTAAATCAAATTCTTGGCACGACCTATGCCTATTGGAAGTCCATAATCTAAATCGAACTCCAATACCATTAGGTACTTCTGTGTTAAATAAAAATGATGAGGTAGTTGGTATCGGACACTCAAATGGCGCCCCTGTGCCATTAACTATTGGTGGGTTAATCATTGCAACATATCCAAATCAAAATGGAAACCTAATTCTATCCAGCGCAAAATTTCGCCTAGGTGCTAGTGGAAGTGGGCTATTTAATATGAATGGTGAACTTGTTGGTATTAATACCTTTAAGACCACAGGGTATGGTACCTATTACGCCGTACCTGTTGAATGGCTAAAAGAGCTTATGGCCAAGAAAGAGTATGATGACTTTCCAATTGATGGAAAGGCGCTTTGGGAGGAAGATGAGGACAAAAAGCCATATTATCTGAGAATTGCTGTCCCCAAAGCAAAAATGGAGTGGGAAAAAGTTGTACCGTTAGCCAAAGAATGGACTAAAACAGAACCTGATAATACGGAAGCATGGTATGAGCTAGGGTACGCTTATTTATCTATGGAAAAATACATAAAAGCAAAGGAAGCATTCATAAAATCGAATCAATGTGATAAAAATAATATTGATCCTTTATTTGAGTTAGCAAAATTGTTTAAAGAAGATGATCCTACTGTAGCTTTTGCATACTATCAAAAATTAAATCAAATAAATTTGGATAAGGCGCTAGAAATAAAAGATCTTTTTGAGAAATAATTCTTCACGCATAGTCATTTATTTTGTAGAATCTTAATCTTTAAACACTTTAATTTTAAAACTTACCTTGTCCGAAAATATAACTTTATCTTTTGCAGTCCAACGTATCAAAGAATCACCTACCTTAGCTGTCACTGCAAAAGCCTCATTATTAAAATCACAGGGAATTGATATTATTGGTTTAGCAGCAGGTGAGCCTGATTTTGATACTCCTGATTTTATTAAACAGGGTGCTATCCAAGCTATCAATGATGGTAAAACAAAATATACACCGGTTGGTGGTATACCCTCATTGAAAAATGCCATTGTTGATAAATTTAAAAATGACAACAGCCTTGATTACAAATCAGAAGAAATTGTTGTCGGCGTTGGTGGCAAACAGTGTATTTTTAATTTATGTTTATCTGTTTTAGATGCTGGTGATGAAGTAGTAATTCCTGCGCCGTATTGGGTTTCATATGAAGACATTGCTGTCCTCACCGGTGCTGAAGCTAAAATTATTTCAACAACTATTGAAGGTAATTTTAAAATCACTGCAGAGCAACTCGATACAGCTCTCACAGAGAAAACAAAATTAGTTTTCTTAAACTCGCCTTCAAATCCGACAGGGTCTGTTTACACAAAAAAAGAATTGCTTCAACTAGCAACAGTCCTTCATAAATATCCTAACGTGATCATTGCCTCCGATGACATTTATGAACATATTAATTTAAATGATCAAGATTTTAATAATATTGTGATGGTAGATCCTAGTTTAAAAGATAGGTCAGTCATTCTTAATGGTGTATCTAAAGCCTATTCTATGACTGGATGGCGAATTGGTTATGCTGCTGGACCAACAAAAATTATTAAAGCCATGACGAAATTACAGTCACAGTCAACCTCCAACCCATCATCTATATCACAGGCTGCTGCTGAAACAGCCCTAAGAGGTAATAACGAATGCATCGCTGAAATGGTTAAGGAATTTAAGCTCAGACATACTTATGTTGTCGAAAATATAAACAGTATTAAAGGATTAAGCTGCATTCCAGCAGAGGGTGCTTTTTATGCATTTCCTTATGCTCAAAATGCAATAGATCGGTTGTTTAAAGCAAATGTTATTTCAAAAAATAACGATATCGGATTGTGTGAATACTTTCTAGATAAAGCCAATGTTGCTGTTGTTCCTGGATCAGCTTTTGGTGCTGAAGGTTATTTTAGGTTATCGTTTGCCACCTCTATGGAAAATTTAATTGAGGCTATTTCACGAATTAAAAAAGCAGTAGAAATTTAATTGTATTTCATATTGACCAAAAGCTATTTTCTGTTTACCATCTCACTTCTCTTCCCCAATAGCTCAGTCGGTAGAGCAACGGACTGTTAATCCGTGTGTCCCTGGTTCGAGCCCAGGTTGGGGAGCCAAATTCAAAGCCACGTCAGCTGATGTGGCTTTTTTTTACAATACTTTCTGATAAAGCCGTTTAACAAAATTAAATCTAAACAACATCACCAATACTGCACAAAGAATAATACTGAAGACCACTACCATTGAAACAATATCAATGATCTCTTCTGATCCAGGGACATTATAAGTTAATGGAATGGATGCTAAGACAGCGGCAGCTAACCCCTTGGGAGCCATCATTGAAATATAGGATTTATCCGTAAAACTTGTCTCTTTAAATAAAATCTTTGTCATTGGAATTCTGAAGATGAATATGAAAAAAACTAAAACGACAGCAAAAGCGAGAAGATTATATTCCTTGATTTCGAACTGAATTCCCAAGAAAATAAAAAAGAAAATCTTTAACAAAAAAACTAACTCTCTATAAAAATCTAATTCTGTTTTTGTGAGTGGCTTAATTTCATGTTTAGCCAAAATAAAATTATTAATAAAACCAAATGATTGATAATTAGTAAGAATTAAACCAAACGCCAATGCTGCAATTGGGCCAGAATAACCAAATAATTCAGTCAATCCATAGACAATGAATAACCAAGCAATGGTCGTTGTGAGAGTATTCGGGAAGTTTTTTATTTTATCGATAATAATGAGCCACACAGTTCCTGCAAAGAGGCCAAATACGATTGCCATTATAAAAGAAGCGCCAATGCTTGATATAAATTTAATGATATTAAAGGCTTGTTCCTGTTCATAAAATTCAACAAGTGAGAATAATGTAAGAATACAAAGCACGTCAGTTGCTGCTGATTCAAGTAGTAAGGTTGTTTTTGTGGTTGGCTCAATATCTAAAACGTTTGTAATTGGAACAACTACCGCTGAAGATGTGCCTCCCAAGATAACTCCAAGCATCAAGCTAGAAATAAAATTTAAATCTAAAAAGCTTAATGAAAAAAAGGTAACAATCACTGTGGTTACAATAAAACTAGCCAGGGTTAAAAAACCTGAAGTTTTAAATGAATTCATCAACACCTTGAAATTTAAAGAGCAGCCACTTTCGAAAAGAATAACCACCAAAGCAATCGTCGTAATCACCTGACCTATTTTTCCAAAATCCGAGGACGAGACCAGATGAAGAACAGGACCAATTACGATACCAAAAATGATAAGAATTAACACATCTGGAATTAAGGTCTTTTTAAAAACAAAACTTAAAGCATGAGCAGCAAAAATAAGAAGTCCGACAGCGAGAATTATTTGGTACATAATTTTAAGATTTTTAAATAATTACATATAATAACGCGATGCAAAAAATTGTAAATAAAATTGATATCGCCTTGATTGGTGGTGGCATAATGAGTGCCACATTGGCAACAATTCTTCATGAAATTGACCCAAAATTAAAAATCCACCTCTTTGAAAAACTACCTTCCTTTGGCGAAGAGAGTTCTGCCGCTTTAAATAATGCTGGTACGGGCCACGCAGGAAATTGTGAATTAAATTATACGCCTGAGAACAATAATAAAATCAATCTCAATAAGGCCCTTTCAGTCTGTGAAATGTTCGAGCTATCCTTGCAATTGTGGGCTTATATTGTCAAAAATGATAAGAGCATTGCTCCTGAAACCTTTATTACCAAATCTTCACATGCTAGTTTTGTATGGGGTAAAAGCAATACAGAATTTTTAGAAAAAAGATTTAAGCTAATAAGCAAGCAACCTCTTTTTAAAGGAATGACTTTTACAAAAGATGCGCAAACAATCAAATCGCTATTTCCTCTGCTCATCAAAGGTCGAAAAAATGATGAGAACATCTCACTTACAAATTATGAATACGGCACGGATGTAAATTTTGGTCAGTTAACATCAATCTTAATTAAAAGATTACTGAAAAATCCATCTTTCAAAATACATACCAATGAACACGTAACCAAAATCAAAAAAATGAATAACGGTTACCAATTTCAAACACAATTAGGCCAGGTACATACAAATTTTATTTTTTTAGGTGCGGGTGGTAATTCAATTAAAATTCTTCAGAACCTCAAATTACCTCAAGCCAAAGGTTATGCTGGTTTTCCAATCAGTGGCAAATGGTTGGTATGCGACAATCAAACTATCATTAAACAGCATAAAGGTAAGGTATATAGTCAAGCCGAGACAGGAGCACCTCCGATGTCTGTGCCACATCTCGATATTCGTAACATCAACGGAAAACAATCATTATTATTTGGCCCATTCGCTGGTTTTACCTTTAAATTTTTAAAATCAGGCTCATTTTTAGATTTTCCCAGCTCCATCAAATTATCAAATTTGAAAGAAATACTAACCGTTGGTATTAAAAATTTTAATCTTGTCTCCTACTTAGTAAAACAGGCCTTACAAAATCATACAAACCGAATGAAACATTTAAGGAAATTCTATCCCGAGGCAAAATCATCCGACTGGAAATTAATATCTGCCGGACAAAGAGTGCAGATTATCAAACCTTCAGATGGTTTATTTGGTAAATTAGAATTTGGAACAGAGATTATTTATGATAATAACAAAACTCTGGCTGCCTTATTGGGTGCTTCTCCAGGAGCATCAGTTTCTGCAGCCTCAATGTTAGAGATTGTTGAAAAGTGCTTTTTTAATAAAAATCAGGAATATAGAAAAAAATTAAGGGCAATTTTCCCAAGCTATGGCATAAAGTTGAATGACAATCCAAGCAAGCTACAAAAGCTGAGAAGTGCCTACAGAAAAATTCTTAAGCTACTTTAGCTTTCTTCTGATTTCAGACACACAAATGCCTGTAGCAACAGATACATTCAAACTTTCAATAGATCCTGATATTGGGATTGAGAATGTTAAATCACATTTATCTTTGGTCAACCTTCTAATCCCCTTACCCTCAGAACCCATGACCAAGGCAACATTCCCGGAGAAGCTTTGATCATAAATTGACAACTCCGAATAACCATCAGCAGCATAAATAAAAAAATTATGTTCTTTTAATGAGTCAATTGTTCGTGATAAATTTGTCACTGAAAAAAAAGGGATGTGATTGACTGCTCCACTTGCCACCTTTGAAACAACCGGTGTTATCCCGACAGAATTATTTTTTGGCACAATTATTCCGCTTAAATCGAAAGCGCTGGCAATCCTAAAGCAAGCACCTAAATTATGTGGGTCTTGAACTTCATCAAGGATCAAAAAAAAGTGTTGCTTAGTGTCTTCAGCCAGAAAATCCTCAAGGCTCTGTTTTGAGAAAGAGTGATTTTTTTCAGATGCGGCAATAAATTGGTGACTATTGGTGCTAAAGGTTTTCTTAAACCACTGTGTATCCATAAAGCTCACAGGGATCTTATTTTTTTGAGCAATCTCAATGATTCTCGTCATTTTTTCTGAACTTCGATCTTTACAAACAAATAGTTGATCCGCATGATTACTTCTAACGGCTGAATCAACTGAATGAATCCCATAAATTAAATTAGTCATTCTATAAATTCTTTAAATAAGTGAAATCCATTTTTCCAAGTTCTAAATCTACTCGAATGAGTTTTACTGCTAACTCATCACCCAATCTAAATTTTTTCTTTGTTTTTTCACCTTCGAGCATCTGTTTTTCTTTATTAAAGACAAAGTAATCATTTCCGAGCTCCGTTACATGAACCAACCCCTCAATGTGTAAACGAGGAATTTCAACAAAAATTCCAAAATTTGTCACACTAGAAATAACAACATCAAATTTTTCACCAATCCTATCTTTCATGTAAAAACATTTCAACCAATTTTCCACGTCCCGGGTTGCTTCATCTGCCCTTCTCTCAGTGGATGAGCAATGATTGCCAATGGATTCTAAATTATCTGTTTTAAGTTTTTTCTTATTTAAAAAAGATTTAATTAAACGATGCACAACCAAGTCCGGGTATCTTCGAATTGGTGAAGTAAAGTGGGTATATTTTTCATACGCCAGCCCAAAATGACCCTTATTTTCGGCACCGTAATTAGCTTGCTGCATTGACCGTAAAATCATGGTTTGCAACATCTGAAAATTTTCTTTATTTTTAATTTTATTGATTAGCTCTTCATAATCCTTAACATCTGGACTTAAACCACCTTCCATATGCACTTTGAAATCTGATAAAACTGATTTTAAGATTTCAAGCTTTTCTTCTTTTGGTTTTTCATGATTTCTAAAGAGTCCATTTTTTTTTGATAATAGATAATCGGCTGCACTAACATTCGCAGCAAGCATACACTCTTCGATTAATCGATGAGCCTCATTTCTTGCCAAAGGGACAATATCTTTGATTTTTCCACCCTCATCGAATAAAATTTGAGATTCAATTCGATCGAACTCAATTGCATGTCTCTTATTTCTAGCTTCACTTAGGACTTCATAAACTGACTTTAAGGTATTTAGGCGTTCGATTAATTCTTTTGGATGCTCTTTTTGATTCTGTTTTTGAAAAATCAACTGGTCAACTAGAGTGTAAGTCAAGCGATATTTTGAATTAATTGCCGCAGGGTAAAACTCATATGATTGAATCTCTCCTTTTTTTGTAATAACCATATCTGCAATCATGACCAATCGATCAACATGTGGGTTGAGCGAACATAATCCATTTGAAAGCTTTTCTGGAAGCATGGGAATAACCCTGCGAGGAAAATAAACTGAATTTCCCCTATCAAAAGCTTCTTTATCTAGAGCGGATCCATCTTTAACATAGTGGCTGACATCTGCGATACCCACGAGCAACTTAAAATACTCTTTGTGATTTTCAGCATACACTGCATCATCGAAATCTTTAGCTGTTTCACCGTCAATGGTTACAAAGAAATTATCTCTCAAGTCAATTCGGTCTTTCAAATCGCCATCAGAAATCTCAGGAATTTTCTCTAATTCTTTTTCAATTTTTTTATCAAACCTAAAAGGAAGGTTGTGTTTTCTAAGAGCGATTTCAATTTCTATACCACTGTCATCTAATTTTCCAATTATCTCAATGATCTGTCCCATCGGTTTGATATTCATGGCTGGTTGGGTAGTGATTTCTACCTCAACTATATCCCCTGGGACTGTATCCATGTCTTTGCCATAAGGAATAATGATATCTTGATGAATTCTTTTGTCCTCTGCAGCGACGATGGTCACACCATACGACTGAACCACACGTCCAACCAAAACTGTATTACATCTTTCTAAAACCTCAACAATGGTTCCTTCAGCCTTACCTTTACGATCCAAGCCAGAAATTTGTACCATCACCCGATCGTTATGAAAAACTTTACCCATTTCTTTTTGATTTAAAAAAACATCATCATTTTCTGGCTCATCTGGGATGAAAAAACCATAACCATCCGGGTGACCCTGAACCTTTCCGGAGATACAATTGAGTTTTTCTGCAATACAAAACACATCTTTTCTATTTTTTAAAATCTGACCGTCCCTTCTCATGGCTTTTAAACGGTGAGTTAAGGCTTCTTCTTCTGATTTTTTTATACGCAATAACTTAATAAGCTCATTTTTTTTAATTGGGGTACCATAATTCTTCATCACATCAAGAATGTATTCTCGACTCGGAATGGGATGTACGTACTTTTCTGACTCTCTTTTAAAAAAAGGATCTTTTGATCTTTTATTTAATTTTGTTTTATTAGGTTTGGGCATATAAATTCAAATGGTTTCTTTTTAAACCATTACTATCTAAACCAAAACCATAGACATACAAATTAGGTAATTCCAGCCCTTTAAAATCAGCATCAATTTTTACTTTATTATTTGGCTTATAGAATAAAACGCAGGATGTAACCGTTTTTGCACCCAGTTTTTTTAATAGTGTTTGGCATTCAAAAAGTGTGTTTCCTTCATCTAAAATATCGTCCACAAGTAAAATATGCTTATTCAAAACTTCTTCCTTAGTCGGTTTGTGAACCCAGATGCCATCATGCAGGCCTTTGTTGTCAACATACCTTGAATAATGGAGATAGTTTATATAAATATTTTTATGATTTAAGAGAGGAAATAAATGTCCAGCGAATACTAATGATCCAGTCATCACTGGAGTAAAAATCAGTTCTTTTGAACCCGTTTTCTGATTAATTTGATTCGCTAAATGTTTAATAGACTTCAGAATGTCTTGGTAAGTGAACAAACATTGATCATCATCAGAGGACGTCATTTTATATCCTTTATGTATTCTTTTAAATCTTCCCCAAATTCACTATTTTTTATTCCATAATCAATATTCGCCATCAAATAACCTAACTTTGAGCCGCAATCATATCGCCTACCATTAAATGTGTAAGCAAAGACTTCTTCCTGCTTTAACATTAACTTAATGCCGTCGGTTAACTGAATTTCGTTTCCAGCACCAAAAGAAGTTTTTTCTAAAAAGGACATCAATGTATTCGAAAAAATATAACGACCTACAACTCCAAGGTTAGAAGGTGCAAATTCTGGATCAGGTTTTTCAATGATATTGCTTAATTTCACTAAATCTGAATCAAAATTATTGGAGTCAATCATGCCATATTTTTTGGATTCAGATTTATCTACATTTTGAACAGCAATCACTGACTTATGATACTCATTGAACTGCTCAACTAATTGGGTCAGTACGCCAGGTTGAGCATCGATCAAGTCATCTGCCAAAGATACAGCAAATGGCTCATCTCCGACAACTGGCTTAGCTTGTAAGATTGCATGTCCTAAGCCTAGAGGTTCACCTTGTCTGATATAAATACAGGAAACGTCTTTCGGAACAATTTGGTTCATTTCATCCATTAATTTGGCTTTTTTTTCATCTACATTAGAAAATCGCTCCAGGGTAGAATCGAAATGGTCTGTTATTGCTCGTTTGGATTTACCAGTAATAAAAATGAGGTCTGTAAAGCCAGCCTCAATGGCTTCTTCAACTGCGTACTGTATTAATGGCTTATCGACAATTGGTAGCATTTCTTTTGGTGTTGCTTTTGTTGCCGGTAAAAAACGAGAACCGAGTCCAGCAACAGGAAAAATAATTTTTCTTAATTTTTTCATATCTAAAACTTTATTAAAATGAACCTCATATCATGCAAAAGATTCGTTATTTAAAAAATAAATTACATTAAAAATTAATAATAAATAATTAATTTTATTACCATTTATTTATTTTTTCATAATCTTTTATATTTGCATCCACCCAGGATTCAGACTTTAATCCAATCTCTTTTTTCCAGAATGGTGCGTCAGTCTTTAAAAAATCTATTATAAACTCACACGCTCTAAATGCTTCTGTTCGATGTGCCGAAGTTACTGCAACCAACACAATTTCATCATTTAGGTTTAATTTCCCAAAACGGTGAATTATGTTTACATCAAAAATATCCCATGTCCTTCTTGCCTTCTCCTCAATTTCTAATAAGGCTTTTTCAGTCATGCCAGGGTAAAATTCAATTTCCATTGACGTCAGTGTATCAGACTTATCCTCTTTAAAATCACGCACATATCCAACAAAGGTTACCAGGGCGCCAACACCGCTTTCATCAGAACGTTTTATTTTTTTTACTTCAGAATTAATATCAAAACCTTCTTGTTGAATTCTTACCATAGTTCAACCCCCGGTAATTGGTGGGAAAAAAGCAACCTCATCACCATCATTAAGGCTTAAATCCCAGTCTAGCGCCAATTCTTGATTGACCGCGGCCTTGATATTTTTGACATTATCAATTTGCTGATATTCTAGTCGAAGATAGTTTATTAACTCTCTAATTGATGCTACATCAGCCTTATATTCGACATCCAATTCATTGATTTTTAATTCTTCACGAAGTTTTGCAAAAAACAGCACCTTAATCATCTTCTTTTTGCTCACTTTTTTCTATCAAAGAGTCCTCAAACTCCAACAATTCATTTGGATCATCCTGTAATTCAACTTTTTCTATCTGGGAAAAACGACGTGATATTTTTTGGGATGTGATATGAACATCTTGTGCATTTTCATGGGCCATTCTGATGTTATCAGCTAACTTCTTCATTCTCTGATCAAATCTTTCGAATTCCTTGCCAAGCTTTCCTAACTCTGCCTTGATAATATGCACCTGCTTTCTTGTTTCAACATCTTTTAATACAGCCCTTGCTGTATTTAATACAGCCATCAAGGTGGTTGGCGACACAACCCACACCTTGTGATTCAAAGAGTCCTGAATGAGTTCTGGGTGGTAGGCATGAATTTCGGCAAATACTGCCTCTGCCGGAACAAACATCACTGCTCCATCCGAAGTTTCATCAGGAATTATATATTTAGTAGATATATCAGTAATATGTTTACGAACATCTAACTTAAATTGTTTTTCTGCTTTTATTTTTTCTGGCTCACTCAAAGAGTTATCAAACATTTTTTGATAATTTTCCATGGGAAATTTAGAGTCAACTGCGACCGTACCTGTTGGCTCCGGGAGAAATAAAACACAGTCAGCGCGACTTCCATTCTTGAAGGAATGTTGAAAAGAAAAAGAATCAGGTGGTAGTATATTTTTAACTAAACTCTCAAGCTGCAATTCTCCATAAGCACCTCGTGACCTTTTGTCTCCCAACAACTCCTGCAGACTAACAACATTTGTAGTTAAACCATCAATTTTCTTTTGAGCCTCGTCAATTGTAGCCAACCTTTCCATAACGCTTAAAAAAGTCTCATTTGTCTTTTTAAAACCCTCTTCAAGTCTTTCATGCACCTTGCCGGTTATTTCCTCAAGACGGGTATCAACAGATTTGGTGAGTGAGTCAATTGAAGCCAGAAGCTGCAATGTGGTATTTTTAAGGGAGGATTGAATTGACTCTTGCTGAATCTTGCCCTGGTTCTGCAGTGCTTGATTAAGTTTCTCAACCACCTCGGCTTTTAATTGATTAATAATCTCTTGCTGACTAACTTTTAAGTTTTCTAATACGTCACGATTATATTTAAACTCTTCACTCACAAGTTTATTAAATCGATCTGTAGTTTTGTTTAAAGAATCATTAAAGTCTTGAAGTATTTTACGATGGTGCTCATTTAATTCTGAATTGATATTATTGTTAGCGGGTCGCTGTTTAGTTAGGACCATAAAAACTCCAACAATAATAACGACTAAAGCACCTAGAATTAGATATTCAAACATGAATCATATCCAATCGATTAGCATTCAAAAAAGAATCTAGCTGCCGCTCTTCCCCTTTAGGTAACTTAAAATGTAGAGTCACATTATCATCAAACTCTTTTTCAACAACCTCACCTTTAATTTTATAAACTAGTTTAATAAATTGTTCTAAAATATTGTATTTTAATACTATTTTAAAAAAATTATACTCCACATATTGAATAAATTTACCTATATCAAGCGCTATTTGTGCCGCTTCGCTATATGCCTTCACCAAACCACCAGTACCTAAATTTATTCCTCCATAGTAACGAACAACCAGCACTGCGGTATTAATCATAGCTCTTCCCTCTAAAATATTTAATAAAGGTTTACCCGCGGTCCCTGAAGGTTCACCATCATCAGAAAAGTATGCATCAATACCATGTTCATTCTTAGTTCTAAGGGCATAAACAATATGGCTCGCATTACCAAAAGGCTCTTTCCACAAAAGTGCTAACTTTTGCTTCAGTGAGTTCAGATTATCACAAGGTATAGCTTGGCTTAAGAATTTAGATTTATTAACCACTGTTTCTTTGAATTCTGTTTCCCGATCAACAACAACCACTAAAACAACCCTTCTAAAACACCCTTGGAGTTAACATCAATTGACTCTGCAGCTGGTTTAAGAGGTAGTCCTGGCATAGTCATAATTGGACCACAAATGATTACAATAAAGCCAGCTCCATTTTTTAGATCAAGATCTTTGATCTCCAAGGTATGGTTCAATGTCGCACCAAGTTGCGCGGGGTCAGATGAAAAAGAATAAGGTGTTTTAGCAATGCAAACAGGCATTCTTTTTACTCCACTTAAATTCTCAAATGCTTTTAATTTTTTTCTTGCTAACGCTGATAATTTAATTCCTTTTGCCTTGTATATACTTTTAGCAACTGTTTCTATCTTTGTAAGAATCGGTTGATTTAATCCATACAAGGTGCGTGCTTTATTTTTTTTCTGACACAGTTTCACAATATCTTTAGCTAAATGAGTTGCCCCTGCTGCACCCTTCTCCCAATGCTCACACAAGTGCATGATCGCACTCTCTGATTCGATTAGCTTTCTTAGTAATAATATTTCCTTGTCAGAATCAAATTTAAATCTGTTGACCGCAACAACCACATTCATTCCAAACTGATTTAAACAATTTTGTATATGGCGTTGTAAATTCTCAAATCCCTTGTTAAGGGCATCAAGATTTTCTTTGTTTAATTTGTCTTTTGTAACACCGCCGTGATATTTTAAAGCTCGTATTGTAGCCACGATCACCACTGCATCCGGCATGGATCCCAATGTTCGAGACTTGATATCCATAAATTTTTCAGTGCCGAGATCAGCACCAAAGCCTGCCTCAGTCACAACATAATCAGCTAACTTCTGACCCGCACGAGTGGCCATTACGCTATTACAGCCATGAGCAATGTTTGCAAAAGGTCCCCCATGAATAATGACTGGGGTCTCAAATATTGTTTGCACTAAGTTTGGTTTAAAAGCGTCTTTTAATAGCGCTGTCATTGCGCCGTGAGCCTTGATCTGTCTGGCATAAATCGGCTTGCCGTCTTTACTAAAAGCGATCAAAATTTTACCGAGCCGTAGCTTTAAATCATCCATATCTTTGGCCAAACAAAATATTGCCATCACTTCTGATGCCACCGTAATATCAAACTTAGAATCTCGTTCATAACGCAGACCATCTTGATGAATTCTTCTCAATGAACGGTCGTTCATATCCAAACAGCGCCTTACTTGAATCTTTTTAATATCTATATTTAGCTTGTTGCCGTGGTAAATATGATTATCAATCATCGCAACAAGTAAATTATTTGCAGAGGTGATGGCATGAAAGTCTCCAGTAAAATGGAGGTTAATTTCCTCCATGGGCAAAGCCTGAGAATATCCACCCCCAGTCGCACCACCCTTCATTCCAAAAACTGGACCTAGGGAAGGCTCCCTGAGGCATGCAATTGATTTTTTTCCTATTTTTCTTAGAGCGTCTGTGAGGCCCACTGTGGTGGTGGTTTTACCCTCACCGGCTGGGGTTGGACTCATGGCAGTTACTAGAATAAGTTTTGCGTTTTTTTTTCGGTTTGGAATGGAATTAATCTTTGCAATATGTTTACCAAACGTCGTTAAATCAGTGGGTTTTAAGTTTATTTTCTTAGCTATACTGGTGATATCTCTTAGCTTTTTAGTCTGAGATATTTGCAAATCTGATTTCATACTCTATCCTCTAATTTTTGTTTTAAATCCTCTGGCTTCAATCCAGAAAATCGTTGAATAAAATCTAACACAAAGCTTCTTATAAAGAGATCTTTTCTTAATCCTAGCAATGTTGTGCTAGGTTCAAATAAATGACTCAAATCAATTGCTTTTAAATCAATATCTTTATTCTTATCGTATGCCATTTCAGCAACTAATCCAATCCCTAAATTGAGATTGACATAAGTCTTAATCACATATGCATCAATTGCTGTAAGGACTATATTGGGAGATAAATGGGCCTGTTTAAATGCTTTTGAAACACTAGTACTGCCAGTAAAAGCATAATCATAAGTGATAATAGGGTACTGAGATAAATCATTTAAGGTAATAGTATTATCTAACTGATTCAAAGGATGATTCACTGGCGCGACTAAGATCCGATTCCATTGATAACAGGGGATAGTAAAAATTTTATCATTTAAACCAATTGATTCGGTGGCTATACCAATATCCGCCACCCCTTTTTCTACCTGATCCGTGACTTGATCTGGATTTCCCTGATGGATATTTAATTTTATATTAGGATATTGTTTTACAAACCATTCAACAACCATAGGTAATTTATATCTTGCCTGCGTGTGTGTCGTCGCGATAGTGAATACACCATCTTCGGATGAAGCGTAATTATCTGAAATATGCCTGATATTTTTTACTTTTTTTAAAATATCACCTATAGCCTCGTAAACATATTGACCAGGCTCGGTCAGGCCCACTAACCTCTTACCGTTTCTGACGAAAATCTTTACTTTAATTTCATCTTCAAGCAACTGAATTTGTTTACTCACCCCAGGCTGAGAGGTATGCAGATTATCAGCCGCATGGGAAACATTAAAATTACAATTTACAATTTCATATACACACCTAAGTTGCTGTAATTTCATATAACTTTTTTTTATATAAGTAGTTAATTATATTATTATTTTATATATAAAATCTGCTATAGTTCAAGCTGTTTTTTATAATTTTTTTTTATGCTTTTCACTTTATCTGGCTTTATTATCGGTTTACTCATCGGTCTCACAGGAGTTGGAGGTGGCTCATTAATGACGCCACTGCTCATGCTGTTCTTTAAAGTTCCAGCTGCAATTGCAGTTGGTACTGATTTACTGTATGCCTCAATAACAAAATCTGTTGGTATCTTTAAACATCAAAAACTTGGTCATATTGAATGGCCAATTGTTAAAGACTTGATGACAGGGAGTGTACCTGCTGCAATATTAACAAGCCTATTTTTGAGCTTTAACCTTGTTCAAGAAGGAAATATGACGAGCTTTATTGAAGTCTTTCTTGGGATAGCGTTAATAGTAACTTCTGTTGCCATTTTCTTTCAACCTTTAATTATTAATAAGTCCCTAAAGAGACCGTTATTAAGTGAAAAAAAACGAAAAAGCATAACTATTATCTTGGGTATAATATTGGGCTTTATTGTGACACTCACTTCCGTTGGGGCTGGTGCTATTGGGGTGACGATGCTTCTCATTTTATATCCGAAGCTGCCAATAAAAAAAATTATTGGGACTGACATTGCCCATGCAGTTCCCTTAACACTAATTAGCGGTATTGGTCATGCATCTATAGGCACTGTGGACTTGGAGCTTTTAATCGTTCTTCTTATTGGATCTATCCCTGGAGTTTGGCTAGGTGCTAAGCTCAATGCCAAAGCAAACGATGAATGGATCAGACTATTACTCGTTATTATTTTATTTGGAATTGCATTAAAACTATTAGGTAATCACATCAATGTATAAATACGATCATTATGATAGAAAAATAGTTAATCAGAGAGTTGATCAATATGAAGATCAGCTCAATCGTTACTTTAATAAAGAACTGACTGATGAGGAATTTAGGCCTTTAAGACTTCAAAATGGTCTTTATATTCAACGTCATGCTCCCATGCTTAGGGTGGCTATTCCTTATGGTCTCCTGTCATCAAACCAGTTAAGGACACTGGCTGATATAGCTGATGAATTTGATCGCGGATATGGCCATTTTAGTACCAGACAGAACATTCAATACAACTGGCCTAAGTTAGAAGATACGCCAAAAATTTTACGCAAACTAGCAGATGCAGAAATGCATGCCATACAAACCTCAGGAAACTGTATTAGAAATATAACAACAGATCCTTATGCTGGCGTCACTCCAGATGAAATTGTCGACACCAGATACATCGCGGAAATCTTAAGGCAATGGAGTACATTTCACCCTGAATTTGCGCTATTACCTCGAAAATTTAAAATCTCAATCAGTGGATCAAAGTATGATCGTGCTCTGGTCAAAACGCATGACATAGGTTTGGAGCTAGTCAAAGAACAAGAAAATTTGTTCGTCAATGTATTTGTTGGAGGTGGACTTGGCAGAACCCCAGTGATTGGTCAGCTTTTAAAAGAAAATTTACCAATTGAACATTTACTATCATATTGCGAATCTATTATTAGAATTTACAACCTGTACGGTCGCAGAGATAACATGTATAAAGCAAGAATAAAAATTCTTGTGAAAGCACTCGGTGTCGAATCATTCAAAAAACAAGTCGAGGACGATTGGAATGATGGAAAAAACTCATCCAATCATTTAAACGATAAAGAAATTAACCGTGTTAAACAGTTTTTTACAAGTCCAAATTATGAAACAGTTGAATCAATTGATCTTGAAGGTCAATTTAGGGATGATCATAATTTTTTACATTGGATCAAAAGAAATACAAGGGAACATATAAAAAATGGTTATCGGTCAGTGACCATTTCCCTAAAAGGTAAAAAACAAACAGCTCCAGGTGACATACAAGCAAGCGAAATGCGAGTTGTTGCTGATTTGGCAGACCAATATTCATTTGGAGAAATTCGATCCACTCATGAGCAAAATTTAGTTCTAGCTGATGTTAAAGAAAAAGATTTATATGATGTTTACTCTGTGCTTTGCGAGAATAATCTTGGTGAAGCAAATATTGGATTAATCACTGACATCATATGCTGCCCTGGAGGTGATTTCTGTAGTCTCGCTAATGCCAAAAGCATTCCCATTGCAAAAAATATTGATAACCTTTTTGATAATTATGACTTTTTATTTGATATTGGAACTATTTCGTTGAATATATCAGGTTGTATGAATGCATGTGGTCATCATCATGTTGGAAACATTGGTATTTTAGGGGTTGATAAAGACGGTTCAGAGTGGTATCAAATTACACTTGGTGGTCAGCAAGGTGTCAATGCTTCATTGGGGAAAGTCATAGGTCCATCATTTTCTGCAGATGAAGTACCAGCTGTGGTTAAAGAAATCTTAAATGTCTATGTTGCGCAAAGAGACTCTGAAGAAGAGTTATTTATAGACTGTTATAACCGCATAGGATTAGATCCGTTTAAAGAGGCAATTTATAAAAATTAACATGGATACACAATTAATAAAAAATAAAGAATTAGTGCCAAATGATTGGTTTTGGGTAGTTCCTGACAACAGCAATGAAGAGGTAAAAAAACAAGCTGGTAAGGTTGTTCAATTTAAGTTAACAGGAGAAGATTTTCCGAGTGATGGCACATTACATAATGTGATACTTCCAGAAGCTGAAAAAGTAATCGTTCCTTTGCGTCTTTATTTATTAAAAACTGATGAAATTAAAAAGAAATATAAGGAATATGGTATCTGGATATACTCACATGACGAATTAGATCTGTTCAATCATCTGAAAGAGGATATTAATAGTTTTCCAGTGGTTGGTGTGTATGTTGAAAAATTTGCAGACGGCAGAATTTATTCGCTTGGTAATCTAATTCGCAGAAAATTATCCTATAAGAATGACCTTCGCGCCCTTGGTGACGTCTTTAAAGATCAATTATTTTATTTAGCTCGATCAGGGTTTGATAGTTTTCTTATAAAAGAAGGCTACGATGCAAAAAAAGCTCTGCTTGGTCTAGAAGATTTTTCATACAGCTACCAAGGCACACTTAATCAAATGCCGTTATGGAGTGAAAGATAATCGATATGAATAAGGTTCCAATGAAGATTGAGACAGTTAATATCACTGAGTCGCTTCGTAATGTTGTAACAGAAAAAGAAAAATCACTCTTGCAATTATTGAGTGAGCTTCCTAAGCAATATAAGGCGATTACATTTGCAACAAGTATGGGTGCAGAAGATATGGTAATTACCCATGCTCTCAATAAAATTAATAGCCCAATTGAGATATTTACTTTAGATACCGGCAGGCTTCATCAAGAAACATATGACCTTATCTCTAAAGTAAATCAAAATTATTCAACACAAATTAAGGTATACAACCCATCATCAAATGATGTTGAAAATTATGTTTCCGAATATGGCATCAATGATTTTTATAATTCTTTGGAGTCAAGGAAAGAATGTTGCCGAGTGAGAAAAATTGAGCCTTTAAAGAGAGCTTTAAATGGTAAAGACGCATGGATTACTGGAATTCGATCCGAGCAGTCTATAACTAGATCGGATACCAAGTTAATTGATAGAGATCCGACTTTTAATCTTGATAAAATCAGCCCCCTACTCGATTGGACTGAGGATGAAGTGTGGGCATATATCAAAATGAATGATGTCCCATACAACAAACTCCATGATCATTTTTTCCCAAGTATTGGATGTGAGCCTTGTACACGAGCAATCTCTATGGGTGAGGATGTCCGTGCAGGTAGGTGGTGGTGGGAAAATCCAGAACACAAAGAGTGTGGACTACATAAAGAATAAGGTAAATAAATGCAAAATGAATTATCACATTTAGACTGGCTTGAAGCAGAAGCCATCCATATTATGCGAGAGGTTGCTGGACAATGCAGCAATCCAATTCTTTTATTTTCTGGGGGAAAAGATTCTTTATGTTTATTAAGAATCGCTGAGAAGGCTTTCAGGCCAGGAAAGTTTCCATTTCCATTAATGCATATTGATACTGGTCACAATTATCAGGAAGTAATTGACTTTCGAGATAGAAAAGTTATTGAACTGAATGAACGCTTGATTGTAAGATCAGTTGAAGATTCCATGGCAAGAGGTACGGTGAAGCTAAATTATGAATTAGAACCCAGAAATAAATATCAATCCATCACATTGTTGGAAGCTATTGATGAATTTGAATTTGACTGCTGCATTGGTGGTGCTAGAAGAGATGAAGAAAAGGCACGGGCAAAAGAAAGGATCATGAGTTTTCGAGATAGTTTTGGACAATGGGATCCAAAAAATCAAAGGCCTGAACTTTGGGACCTTTACAATGCAATGACTCATAAAGGAGAAAATATTAGAGCATTTCCAATCTCAAACTGGACAGAAATGGATGTATGGCAATATATTGAAAGAGAGCAATTAGAGCTTCCCTCTATCTATTTCGCTCACAAAAGAGATATTATTCGACGTGATGGTGCAATAGTCCCTGTTACTGAAGTAACACCCCCTAAAGATGGTGAGATTGTAGAAAATATAATGGTGAGGTTTAGGACAGTTGGTGATATTACTTGTACTGCTCCTGTGGAGAGTCATGCCGATGATGTACAAAAAATTATTATTGAAACAGCTGAAACAAGAATTTCAGAAAGAGGTGCGACTCGTTTAGATGACCAAATGTCTGAAGCGTCAATGGAGCAAAGAAAAAAAGAAGGGTATTTTTGATGGATAAAACAGATTCTTTATTAAGGTTTATCACCTGTGGGAGTGTAGATGATGGAAAGAGTACGCTCATTGGTCGACTACTGTATGACTCAAAAACTATTCTATCTGACACTTTAAATCAAATTGAAAAGACATCTCATAAGCGAGGTTTGAGCGCGGTTGATCTATCCCTTCTGACAGATGGCCTTCAAGCAGAGCGTGAGCAAGGGATTACCATCGATGTTGCGTATCGCTATTTTTCAACACCCGCAAGAAAATATATCATTGCTGATTCACCAGGGCATGAGCAATACACAAGAAATATGGTGACGGCAGCCTCAACAGCTCAGGCCGCGATTATTCTAATTGATGCAAGAAAAGGTATTCTTACTCAAACCAAGAGACATACATACCTATCAAAACTTTTAGGCATTAATCAATTTATAGTTGCTGTAAACAAAATGGATCTCGTCAGTTATGATCAAGAAACTTTCAATTCTATAGTGAAAGAGTATGAAGCTTTATTCCATGCGATATCTGTTAATGAAAATAATCAGTTCACTATAAACTTTATCCCGATGTCAGCTCTCAACGGAGACATGGTTGTTGTAAGGTTAGACAATATGAATTGGTATCAAGGAGACACACTCCTTGAAATATTAGAGAACGCGGATTCACAATCAACTAATAGCAATCTTGCATTTAGATATCCTGTTCAATATGTTTGCAGGCCAAGAGATTCAGAAAACAAGGAATTGCATGATTTCAGAAGTTTCATGGGGCGCATTGAATCAGGAAGAATTAAGGTGGGTGACAAAATCAAATCCCTCCCAAGCAACCAAGAATCAACAATAAAAGCAATTTATATTGGAGATCAAGTTATAAATGAGGCTATCTCGCCACAATCTGTTTCAATTTTACTGAATGACGAAATTGATATATCAAGAGGTGATATGTTAACCGAATTAACAAATACTCCTTCGATAACCAAAGACTTTAATGCAACCATCTGCTGGTTATCTGAAGAGCCATTAAACCAAGGCAGAGTTTATAAAATAATGCATACGAGCAAAATCGCAAAGGCGAAAATATCATCAATATTTGATAAAATAGATGTTAATACATTATCCTCAATTGAGGCTGATAAAATTGAGACAAATGATATTGCCAACATAAGGATTGCTTTAGCTCAACCTATTATGTCCGATAATTATTTTGATAACAGAAAAACAGGTTCATTTATAATCGTCGATGACAGTACTAATCATACAGTTGCAGCTGGAATGATAAACAATATTTATTAAAGGAAAATTATGACTTACGTAGTAACAGAAAATTGTATTCAGTGTAAATATACAGATTGTGTAGATGTTTGCCCTGTTGATTGTTTTGTAGAAGGTCCAAACTTTCTAGCAATTGACCCGGAAGAATGCATAGATTGCACTTTATGTGTTGCTGAATGCCCAGCGGAAGCTATTTTTGCAGAGGATGACGTACCCGAAGATCAACTCGATTTTATTGAAATAAATGCAAAATTAGCAAAGGTTTGGCCGATTATCTCTGAAAGAAAAGATCCCCTTCCTGATGCTGATTCTTTTAACGGAAAAGAAGGTAAAAGAGAATTACTCATCGAGGAGTAATTCCTTATCTTTCCATGCCTGAGTTTTAGTAATTGTTACCAAACCAAAAGAAAAGATTACCAACATGCCAATAGCCAAGGTAGCTAATGATCCCCATATTATTGGAATTACTAGTCCTGCAACAAATGATGAAACCAGCATCTGACTGAAAGCCTGACCGGATGCAGCAGTCCCTCTCGCCTTTGGAAAACAATCTAATGCTTTTATAGAAATTAGAGGCATTGCAGCTGCCATGCCTATATTGTAAAGAGCAATCAATCCAATATTAACAAACAAAATGCTTGGAAAAAATAAACAGAAAAGCATATTAATAGATGTAATTGATAACATCCATAAATAAGTTATTTTTAACATTTTTGATGAACTAATGATCCCTGCTGTTTTTTTTGAAATAAAAGATCCCAGTATCATCCCGGTCACCGTCGGAATAAATAAGTATCCAAATTGTGATGAGTTAAGATTTAAATGCTGCATCAAAAAAATTGGACTTGATAATACATAGAGGAAAAAAGCAGAAAAATTGAATGAAACAGCGAGTATTAAAAAAATATAATTTTTATCATTCAATAAATCTCTATACCTACTTAAAACGGATTCAAAATTAAAAGGGAGTCGATTCTGGTTACTGATTGTTTCTGGCAGAAAGTTGACTGAAAAGATGGTTATTAAAACTGAGTAAAGTATCAAAAAAATAAAAATAGCTTGCCAACTTATTCCTAACAATAAGCCACCGACCATTGGTGCAATAGCAGGAGCAATACCAAAAATGATTTGAATTGTTGCCATTACTTTTTGTGCAGTAGCACCACTGTAAAGATCTCTTACCATCGCCCGAGCAACGACATTACCTGCCCCAGCGCCTACTCCCTGAATTAATCTGCTTATCCAGAGCATCTCAATGCTAGTTGCAAATACACATCCAATTGAACCAAGAATAAATAGTGACATGCCATATTTAATTGTCTTAATTCTTCCAATCGAGTCAGATATGGCTCCATGAAAAAGCGTCATGATGGTATAAGGCACTAAATAAAAAGTTAGTGTTTGTTGGATAAAGTTAGAATTTGTTGCAAGGTCTTCTTCCATAAGTTCGAAGGCCGGAAGATAGGTATCAATTGCAAAAGGTGCTAGCGCTGTTAAGGAGGCTAGAATAAGAATTCTTGGATTAAGAAAAAACATGATTCATTATAAAGCTTATGGCATGGCTTTAAAATCTTTTAGTCTTTCTTTATGCTCTCCTTGAATTAACTCTTTTGAATTCTTATCGGTTCTAAAAATAATTGGTTGCGCCTGAAGTATTTCATTTTTTGAATCCTCAAGGGCTTGATCAATTAGATGTCTATGAGGTGATTTTGTACATATCGGATCAGCGCTTTCCGCATCCCCAGAAAGTAAGAAAGCTTGGCATCGACAACCACCTAGATCATTTTCTTTTTCAGAGCATGATTGGCAAGGTTCTTTCATCCAATCATCCCCACGATACTTGTTAAATGCAGAAGAATCATACCAAATCTCGTTAAGCTGATCATTTTTAACATTTGGGAAGTCAATGTTAGGGAGCACTCTAGCAGAGTGACATGGAAGCACATCGCCATTGGCTGTCACAATCATAAATACTTCACCCCATCCATTCATACATTTTTTTGGTCTTTCAGCATAGTAATCAGGTACAACAAAAAAGATCTTCATCTTGTTGCCTATGTATTCTCTAAACTCATTGGTAATTTTTTCAGCCTCATCGATCTGTTCTTTCGTGGGCATTAACTGATTTCTGTTAATAAGCGACCAGCCGTAATACTGTGTATTAGCTAATTCAACATAATCTGCACCAAGCTTCTCGGCCATTTCTAAGATTTCCTTGATGTGGCCGATGTTGTAGCGATGTATAACAACATTAAGGACCATCGGATAGCCACGGTCTTTAATCATCGCTGCTACTTTTTGTTTTAATTTAAATGTTTTCGTGTCTGTAACAAAATTCGAAATCTCTTCGGTAATATCGTGCATCGATAACTGAATATGGTCTAATCCACCTGCCTTAAAGGAATCAATTCTCTTTTCTGTTAAACCAACGCCAGAAGTGATTAGATTAGAATAGTACCCCAACTGATTAGCTTCAGTCACGATATCCTCAATATCGTCTCTTAAAAGAGGTTCACCACCAGAAATTCCAAGCTGTAAAGCTCCCATTTTTCTGGCATCTCTAAGTACTTTAATCCACTCATCAGTATTCAATTCATTTTTTGTATGATCTGCATAATCTGTTGGGTTGTAGCAAAATGCACAATGGAGTGGGCACCGATATGTAATTTCAGCTAATAACCATAACGGTTGAGTTTGAGTAATATTTGCTTCAACGCCATTATTGAGAGTAGTCATTATTATTCCTTAGAAATCCAAGCTTTGTTAAGAGCAAATTCAAACATCGAAATAATATCTTTTTCAATGTCGCCAGCATCTTTAAACTTTTCTTTTAATAAAGTTACCACATTTTCTACGCTATTTTTACCGTCAACAAGATTTAAAATTTCACCAGCACTTGGATTGAGCTTAATCATTCCTTCAGGGAATAAAATGACATAGCAATTTTGTGCCTCTTCCCATTGGAATCTGTGGTGTGGAGCTATTTTATAAATATCTGATAATTCAATTTTTTGTGTCATATCAATATACCGGTTGTTTGAGATACTCTCTGCCATCCATAGTGATTTCTGATGACTGGAGCATGATTGAGTCTGCGATTACCCATAAAATATTTAATTTAAACTGAAGAATCTCTAAAGCTTTCTCCTGCATTTCTCGTGATTGACTAAAATAATCCAAAGTTACATTTAAGCCTTGCTCAACATCTCGTCTTGCTTCGGTTAATCTTTTTTTGAAATACTTTAAACCAGATTCATCAATCCATGGATACATTTCTGGCCATGAACTAATTCTTTGTTGATGGATATGAGGTGCAAATAACTCAGTCAATGAAGAACACATCGATTCTTGCCAAGAGCGTTGTTTACAAAAATTAACATAAGCATCAACAGCAAATTTCACACCTGGGGATACATGCTTGAGTGATACTACATCTTCTCTGGATAATCCAACAGCACTGCCTAGTTCGACCCAAGCCTCAATTCCACCATAAGCATTTTCCATTGTTCCATCATGGTCTGTGATTCGAACTATCCATTGTTTGCGAGCTTCAACATCAGGACAATTTGATAATATTGCAGCATCCTTAAGGGGGATGCTGATCTGATAATAAAAGCGGTTTAATACCCATGCTTGTAACTGCTCTTTGCTTAGTTTGCCCTCATACATGGCAACGTGAAATGGATGGTAAATATGATAACCCTGCCCCTTAGTCCTAAGCTTTTGTTCGAACTCTTCTCTGCTCCATGGTGCTTCCATTTAAAACCTTTCTTGTATATCTAGATTATTATATCCATCCCGTCGTAAGACACCTCAATACCGTGGGAATTCAAGACTTTTCTTTCTTCAGATTGCTCATTGAGAATTGGATTTGTGTTATTTATGTGAATAAGAATCTTTCGTGGCTTTTCAAGTGAAGTGAGGGTATCGATAATCCCACCTTTGCTGGATTGATCTAAATGGCCCATTTCACTTGCAAGTTTATTACTCACTCCGGATCTTGACATTTCATCATTGGTCCAAACGGTTCCGTCAATTAATACGACATCTGCGTTTTTGAGATATTCATATACATGATCCTCAATCACACCCAGTCCTGGGGCATAGAAAAGATTTTTTCCTGATTTTTTATCTTCAATTTTATATCCAACATTATCACCGGGCACTGTATTATGCCTATGTGGAGAATAAGGAGGTGCTTCACTCTTTAATGGCACAGCAGTAAAAACAATATCATCTGCTTTAGGAATAGAATATGGTATTTGTTCAGTAGAAACTTCATGCCAATTGATACCACGGAAATGTCCCAATATATTAAATATTGGAAAACCAGTGGTCATATCCTCGTATACAGATCTTGTGCAATAAATATCCCAAGGTTTATCATGTTCTCTTAAAATCAATAAACCCGTTGTATGATCAATTTGACTATCCGTTATAATTATTGATGAGATACCGGTATCTCTCACTTTTCTTGCTGGTTGAAGAGGTGGAAATGACTCAATTTGAGCTCGGATATCAGGAGAAGCATTAATTAAGATCCAATCCTCGCCATTTGAGCTAACAGTTATTGAAGATTGATTTCTTGGTTTGAAGTTAGGATCTCCTGCTCGGACACCCCTACAATTTGGCCCGTTGTCATTCCATTGAGGAAATCCACCACCAGCTGCTGAACCTAAGATTCGAATATGCATTTTAAACCCTTAAAAAATTAAGTGAGAATTATGAAGTATATTTTATTTAAAACTTAGGCATAAATATGCAAAAAAAACTCATGGAATTCATGAGATCAAATTAGATTTTTCTATTTAATATAGACGCAATTTGAATTAATTCAGACATTAATGTTTTTAACTCACTTGGGTCAATTGCTTGATCAGCATCACACCATGCCTCACAGGGAGTTGGATGCATTTCAACCAACAACCCATCAGCTCCAGCAGCTATTGCTGCTCTGGCAAGTGATGGAACCATCCATGCTTTTCCACCAGCATGGGATGGATCAATAATTACTGGTAAATGAGTTTCACGTTTCAATACAGGGACTGCAGTTACATCCATTACATTTCTATAGGATGTTTCAAAAGTTCTGATACCTCGCTCACAAAAAATAATATTATGATTACCTCCTGAGGCAATGTATTCAGCAGCCATGAGCCACTCAGATATAGTTGCGGACAATCCACGTTTTAAAATAACAGGTACATGTACTTTCCCAACCTCTTTTAGAAGCTCAAAATTTTGCATGTTGCGTGTACCGATTTGAATGACATCAACCCCTTTTTTAAGGAAGGTATCCAGATGTCTTACATCTAAAAGTTCAGTCACTATAGGAAGATTTTGGGCACTAGCTGCTTCTTTAAACATATCCAAACCTTCAAACCCTATTCCCTGAAAGGAATACGGGCTTGTTCTAGGCTTGAATGCGCCACCTCTCATCAATCGTATTCCAGCAGCTTTTACTGCTTTTGCGGCGGCGGCCATTTGTGAAGGTGTTTCTACCGAACAGGGGCCAGATATAATTTGTATGTTTTCACCACCAAGTAGATGGCCATTGATATTTACAATTGTGTCTTCATTATGCCATTCTCTAGCGACAATTTTATATGGTTTTACGATGTGTAAAGCTTGTTGAACTCCAGGAAGTGACTCAAGTAATTCTGGATCAAGAATGCGCTCATCACCAATAGCACCTATGACAGTTTTCTCGATACCCTTTGATACAGACGCGTCTAGACCTTTGTCTTTAATCTTATCGATAACATTATCAATCTGCTCTTGAGTGGCAGATTTATCCATCACAATGATCATTTAATCTTTCCCATAAATTCAGTTAAACAACTAATAAATATTTTATTTTCACCTTCTGTGCCTATGCTGACTCTTAAGAATTCAGGCATACCGTAATTGGCAACTGGCCGTAATATGATACCTTTATTTAATAAATAATCATAACAACCACGAGCATTTTCATCACTCTGAAGTGAAAAGCTTATAAAATTTCCATAGCTTTTAATGTATTCAATACCAAGGCTATCAAAACTGTTCTCTAAATATTTTTTTTGTTCTCTATTTTTTCTTGCGCCTTCTTTAACAAATTCAATATCCGATAGAGATAATAAAGCAGCCATTTGAGCAATTGAATTTACATTAAATGGCTGTCTAACCTGATTGATCTTATCAATGATTTCTTTTGAAGCAGCCCCAAAACCAACCCTGAGTGAGGCTAGCCCGTAAGCCTTAGAAAAGCTTCTACTTATTAATAGATTATTAAATTTATTTAACCATTTAAACGAATCTGATCTTTGATTTTCATCTAAGTATTCTTCATAAGCTTCATCCAATACAACCAAAATATGATCTGGTACTTTTTTTAAAAAGTTAAGTAACAAAGCCTTTTCTATTAAAGTTCCGGTCGGGTTATTTGGATTTGCTACAAAAATTAATTTGGTTTTGGATGAAATTTTTTTTAAAAAACCATCAAGATTGTGAGCGTAATCAATAGCAGGTACAATCACCTCACTTGCTCCAATAGCTTTTGTAACTAATCCATAGACCGCAAAGGCATGTTCAGAAAAAATTACTTCTGTATCTTGATCTAAAACTATACGAGCAGCAAGCTCCAAAATATCATTTGATCCATTACCAATAACAATCTGACTTGTTTCAAGCTGAAAATGCTCTGAAATTTTATGAATTAAGTTATAACCAGATCCATCAGGATATAGCTCATACTCATTAAATTTCGCTAGCGCTTTTTTTACAACAGGAGAGATGCCGTAAGGATTTTCATTGGAAGCTAATTTAATAATTTTATCTTCTGGAATCCCAATTTTTCTGGACAACTCCTCAATTGGCATACCGCCAACATACGGTTCAATATTATCTAGATTTTTTAAAAACTGTATTGTCATTAGATGAAAATTTTAATATTTTGGGTAGGAGCCAAGATGCTTTAAAAAGCTTGCTTTTGATTCCACTTCAGCCAAAGATTTCTTTATCTTAGAATCATCATGATGCCCATCCAAATCAATAAAGAAAACATACTCCCACATACCAATCTTTGCAGGTCTTGATTCTAGTTTGGTCATGCTTACTTTGTTTTTTGCGAAAGGTTGAACTAGATCTGCTATGGCACCTGGTTTATTTTTTGTTGCAACAACGATAGAAGTTTTATCGTCACCACTTTTCTTCGTATCTTGTGAAGATAAGATAAGAAATCTTGTAGTATTTGTTTTTTCATCTTCAATATTTTCACGAATTACTTTTAATTTATATAAATTTGCAGCTCTCCCACTAGCAATAGCTGCGCTTCCCTTTTCTTTTTTAGCTAACCTGACACCTTCGGAATTACTTAACACTGCTTGAGTTTCTACATTTGGTAAATGATTCATCAACCAGTTATGACATTGAGCAAGAGATTGACCGTGAGAATATACTTTTTTAATAGACTTTAAATTAGTTACAGATGCCATCAAATTATGGTGAATAGGTAAAATTACTTCACCACAAATTTTAAGATCAGAGCTAAGAAGAAGATCAAGCGTACGACTTACCGCGCCTTCAGTAGAATTTTCCACCGGGACAACTCCATACTGACTCTCATTTGACTGCACATTGCTAAATACCTCATCGATACTTGCTGCTGGAACAAAATGAATATTATCACCAAATCTTTTAATAGCAGCCTCTTCACTAAAAGTGCCCTGAGGACCTAAAAAACTCACTGCCAATTTTTTTTCTAGTGCCCTACAGCTTGAAATGATTGATGAGAAAATTGAACGAATCGATTCAGAGGATAATGGTCCTTTATTATCTCCAATAAGCTTCCTATAAATTTGTGCTTCACGCTCAGGCTTATATATCACGCCATCTTTCTTTAAGGTACCAATTTTTTTTGCGCAGTCAGCTCTCTTAGAAACAAGCTCTAATATTTTTTTATCTAAATTATCAATCGAGATTCTTAATTTATCAAGATTGCTCATTTGTTATTTTTCTCAAAATCATTCATAAAGTTTAATAATTCTTCAATACCTTTTATTGGCATAGCATTATAAATAGAAGCTCTAAGACCCCCCACCAATCGATGGCCTTTTAACTGATATAAGCCAGCAGATTCTGCCTCCTCAACAAATTTCATGGTTAATTCGTCATCCCTGATTCTGAAAGGAACATTCATTCTTGATCTATAATCATTATTGATTTCATTATAATAAAAATCAGAGTTATCAATGTAATCATAAAGTAATTTTGATTTTTTAATGTTTAATTTTTCGATTTCACTCAGACCACCAAAACTCATTAACCATTCAAACACCAAACCTGCCATATAAATACTATAAGTAGTTGGAGTATTAATCATTGAGTCATTTTCAGACTGAATCTTCCAATTATAAGTCGTTGGAGTATCTATTCTTGCACGATCAAGCAAATCATCTCGAACGATTAAAATCGTTAAACCAGACGGTCCTACATTTTTTTGTGCCCCTGCATAAATGACTCCATATCTTGATATATCAACTTGTCTAGACAAAATTGTTGAGGACATATCAACTACTAGGGGAACATCAATATTTGGAGTATTAAAATACTCAACCCCATGAATTGTTTCATTCTGACAGAAATGCACGTATCTATCATTTTGTGAGAAATTCCAATCACAAAATTCTGGTGGTGACATATATTCTTCAGATTCTGAAGATGCTGCTAAATTAATATTCTGAAAGGCAAGTGCATCATTGTAAGTTCTTTTAGACCAATACCCAGACACCACATAAGATGCGGTCCCGTTATTTAACAAATTCATTGGTACCATAAAATTTTGAGTGATTGCTCCACCTTGTAAAAATAAGATATGGTAATTTTTTGGTACTTGAAAAACTTTTCTTAAATCCTGTTCAGTTTTTCGAAAAATAGACATGTACTCTTTACCACGATGAGACATTTCCATAACAGACATGCCTGTGTTATTCCAATTAAGGAATTCAGCGGAAGCTTTTTTCATTACCTCTGACGGCAACATTGAGGGTCCAGCCGAAAAATTAAATTTACATGGATTCTTTGCTAAACTTTGATGATTCACAAATCTATATCCTCATCCTCTTCCTCATGATGTTCACTTTCAGCTACCTTCTCTAAGCCTCTCAACTTCTCATCATCACCAAGATTAATAAGGGTAACTCCTTGAGTGGCGCGACCAAGCTCACGAATTTCACTTACTCTAGTTCTAATTAACACTCCACCGGTTGTAATCAACATTAACTCATCATGATCACCCACAAGTTTAGCACCAACGACCTGGCCATTTCTATCACTCACTTGGATTGCTTTAACACCCTGTGTCCCTCTTCCAGATCTTCTAAATTCTGAAAGCTGTGTTCTTTTTCCATAGCCATTTTCTGTTGCTACCATAACAGACTGTGCATCATTTTCCGCTATTAACAATGATAGTACTTCACCACCATCTGTCAGCTTCATACCTCTTACACCCCTGGCGTTTCTACCCATACTTCTAACATCAGATTCACCAAACCATACTGCTTTTCCGTGATTAGATACTAAAACAACATCGTTTTCACCCTTGGTTATTCCAGCACCAATCAAATAATCCCCATTGTCCAGCTTAATGGCAATAATTCCTGATTTTCTTGGATTGGAGAAATCTGATAAGGGTGTTTTTTTAACAGTTCCTTTTGCTGTCGCCATGAAGATGTATTCATTATCAACAAATTCCTTGACCGTTAATATTGCATTAATTTTTTCACCTGGCATGAGTGGAAATAAGTTCACTATTGGTTTGCCACGACTGACTCTGCCTCCCTGAGGAACTTCATAAACCTTCAACCAATAGACTTGTCCACGACTTGAAAAACATAAAATATTATCATGGGAATTCGCAACAAACATCTGATCTATAAAATCATCATCTTTTGTTGCCGCAGCTTGCTTGCCACGACCACCTCGTTTTTGAGAACGATAATCATCAAGTGCTTGAGCTTTAATATACCCAGTATGCGATAAAGTCACGACCATATCTTGAGGTGCAATCAGATCCTCAATTGACAAATCCTCTGCATTTTCAATTATTTCACTTCGCCTGTCATCGCCATATGCATCTTTAATTTCTTCAAGCTCAGTTTTTATAATATTAGTTACCCGATCTGGTTTGTTAAGAATATCTATTAAATCGGCAATAACGTCCATTATTTCCTTATATTCGTTAACAATCTTATCTTGTTCAAGACCAGTCAATCTTTGCAGTCTCATTTGCAGAATTTCTTGTGCTTGAATGTCAGATAACTTATAACCATTTTCTTTTAAGCCATAAACTGACAATAAACCCTCTGGTCTGTATTGTGTGGCATCACCTTTCTTGAGCATTGATGATACAACGGTTGATTTCCACTCTCTTTGCATTAATTCAGTCTTTGCTTCTACTGGAGATGGGGATGATTTAATTATCTTAATCATCTCATCGACGTTCTCTAATGCTACAGCTAAACCCTCAAGAATATGCCCTCTTTCTCTAGCCTTTCTTAATTCAAAAACAGTTCTTCTTGTGATGACTTCTCGTCTATGATTTAAAAAAGCATCTAGGACTTGTTTTAGATTTAACAGCTTCGGTTGACCATCAATTAATGCCACCATGTTAATTCCAAACGAATCTTGTAATTGAGTTTGTTTATAAAGATTATTTAAAACAACATCAGGTATTTCACCTCTTTTTAATTCAATAACAACTCTCATTCCTGATTTGTCTGATTCATCTCTTAAATCAGAAATTCCTTCAAGTTTTTTATCATTTACTAATTCCGCAATTTTCTCGAGTAAGTTTTTCTTATTCACTTGATAAGGAAGCTCATCAATAATGATTGCCTCTCTCTTGCCCTTGTCAGTTTCTTCAAAATGAGTTCTGGCGCGCATTACCACTCTGCCACGTCCAGTTCGATATCCCTCCTTAATTCCTGAATTTCCATGAATAATTCCTGCCGTTGGAAAGTCGGGACCAGGGATAAAGTTTAGAAGCGCATCAATTGATATAATTGGGTTATCAAGAATTTCAACGCAAGCGTTGATCACTTCAGTCAAATTATGAGGGGGAATATTCGTTGCCATTCCAACAGCAATGCCAGAACTACCATTAATCAGTAGATTTGGAATTCTGGTAGGCATAATTAATGGTTCATTTTCTGATCCATCATAGTTTGGTCCAAAATCCACAGTATCTTTGTCAATATCTGCGAGAAGTTCGTGTGATATCTTAGACATCCTAATTTCTGTATATCGCATAGCCGCTGCATTGTCGCCATCAATGGAGCCAAAGTTACCTTGACCGTCGACTAGCATGTATCTCAAGCTAAAATCTTGCGCCATCCGAACGATAGTGTCGTATGCGGCTGTATCACCATGTGGATGGTATTTACCAATCACGTCACCGACAATTCTTGCAGACTTTTTATATGGTCGGTTGTAGCTATTACTGAGTTCATGCATTGCATACAAGACACGCCTATGAACAGGTTTTAATCCATCTCGAACATCAGGAAGCGCCCTTCCAACGATAACGCTCATGGCGTAATCGAGATAGGATTTTTTCATTTCATCTTCAAGGCTTACAGGTAAAGTTTCTTTGGCAAATTGATTCATAATATTGACAGAAAAATTAGTTTGTTATTCCATTACATTTTAGCACGGCTGTGCTGATTTATATGGGGTTATTAGCCTTTAGAATGAAGGTTTTTTAGATGTTTAAATCAGCAATAATGTCATCAATGTGTTCTAGCCCAACAGCGATACGAACTAAACCATTATCAATCCCCGAATAATCTCTTTGTTCTTGAGTTAAGCGAGAATGAGTCGTTGTTGCTGGATGAGTAATGGTCGTTTTTGTATCACCTAAATTAGCTGTGATGGACATTACCTTTGTTTTATTGATGATTTGCCATGCAACCTTTTGTCCACCATTTACAACAAAAGATAAAACCGCCCCACCTGAGGATTGTTGTCTTAATGCAGTCTTATATTGAGGATGACTTTTTAAACCAGGATAATAAACTTTTGAAATTTTTTTATTTTTTTCAAGATAAGTTGCCAGCTTGATTGCATTATCAGATTGTTGGTTCATTCTAATTTTTAATGTTTCTAAGCCTTTTAAAAATACCCATGCATTAAAAGGACTAAGAGTAACTCCAGAATTTCTTAAAAAAATATAAATCTCATTCATTAGTCTTTTTTTGCCAAGAACAGCACCACCCAGACATCTTCCCTGACCATCCAAATACTTTGTAGCTGAATGAATAATAATGTCTGCGCCGTGATTAATCGGTTTTTGTAAAGCTGGTGTACAAAAACAATTATCAACAATTAATTTAACTTTTTTTGATTTAGCCAATTGAGATAATTTTTTTAAGTCTACAATCTCTGTTAATGGGTTTGACGGAGTTTCTAAAAAATAAAATTTAGTATTTTTCATTGTTGCTTCTTCCCAAGAATTTAAATCAGGTAGATCAACAAAGCTAATACTTAGGCCCCACTTAGCTAAAAAATTATTGAACAATTGAACAGAAGTACCAAAAATACTTTTGGATACAACAACATGATCTCCAGGCTTGCAAAGGGCCATAAATGTAGCAAGAATCGCAGACATACCAGAGGACGTAGCAATGCATTGCTCTGCACCTTCAAGTGCAGCTAGCCTTTCTTCAAAAGCTTTTGTTGTTGGATTGGTAAATCGACTGTAGACATTCCCTGGCTCCTCACCAGAAAAACGTTTTGCTGCCTCTTGTGCATCCTTGAAAACAAAACTTGATGTAAGAAATAGTCCTTCAGAATGTTCTCCAAACTGAGATCGTTCAATTCCTGCTCGTACCGCATCAGTTTCAAAATTTTTATTTTTATTTTTCATAACTCTGTTTAACAGAATTCCTCAGTTTAGCTAAATTATGTTTGCGCTAGCAAGCTGGTGCAAATCAACGCGTAGACATTATCTAAAAAAAAATTGAGTCGGTCAACTAAAGCTCAAGAACCTCGTCAACGTCATCACTATCTTGATTGGTGATTAAATTTAAATCAAGTTGAGTAATTGAGTTTTTTGGTTTAAAGCTAGCTGATGAATCTGCTCTTACTGACTCAATCAAATTAAGATAATTTTCATCAATGTCATCAGTGACGTAACGACCATCAAAACAAGATGCGTCAAACTCAGTCAATTGTTTATTTTCTTTGGTCACGTTCTTTTTTAGAGCATCTAACTCTTGATATATCACACCATCAGCACCTATTTCTTTACAGATTTCAGCCTCTGATTTATCGAAAGCAATTAGTTCATTACGAGAAGGCATATCGATCCCATATACATTTGGATATTTTACAGGTGGCGCGGCAGAGGCCAGAAAAACTTTCTTTGCACCAGCATCACGAGCCATTTCAACAATTTCTTTTGATGTGGTTCCTCTGACGATTGAATCATCAATCAGCAACACACTTTTTCCTTTGAATTCAATTGCAATTGGATTTAATTTTTGTCTGACTGATTTTTTTCTTATCGCTTGACCTGGCATGATAAATGTTCGGCCTATGTATCTATTTTTAACAAATCCTTCTTTAAAGTCTGTTTTTAACTTTTGCGCAACTTGCAAAGCTGTAGGTCTGCTAGTATCAGGAATTGGGATCACCACATCAATCTTTTCATCTTTTAGTACAGATTTAATTTTTTCTGCTAATGTTTCCCCCATATTTAGACGAGTTTGGTAAACAGAAACCCCATCAATTACCGAATCAGGTCTTGCCAGGTACACATACTCAAATATACAAGGGCTAACTCTTTTATCATTTACACATTTTTTTGAATAAAAGTTTCCATTTAAATCAATAAATATTGCCTCACCCGGTTCTACATCTCTAATTAAATCAAAACCTAATACATCTAAAGCAACACTCTCTGAAGCAATAATGTATTCTGGACCATCACCCATTTCTCTTTTACCGACAACCAAAGGTCTAATTCCATAGGGATCTCTAAAGGCAAGTAAGCCAAAGTTAGCAATCATGGATACAACCGCAAAAGCGCCACTACATCTACTATAAAGAGAGGTTACAGCATCGAATATCATATCCGTTGTTAGCACGCTCTTTTTAGATGAATCAACAAGCTCATGAGCTAATACGTTTATGAGAACCTCGGAGTCAGAGTTTGTATTGATATGTCTTAAATCTTGTTTAAACATATCCTGTTTTAGCTTGCTAGAGTTAGTTAAATTACCATTATGACCAAGAACAATACCGTAGGGTGAGTTTACATAGAATGGTTGAGCTTCAGCTGCGGAAGAAGATCCAGCTGTCGGATACCTAACATGAGCTATTCCTGCATTTCCAATCAAATTTCTCATATGCCGGGTTTGAAATACGTCTTTTACAAGGCCATTATTTTTATGCATGTAAAATCTATTGCCGTCTGTGGTAACAATTCCGGCGGCATCTTGACCTCTATGCTGCAATACTAAAAGTCCATCATATAGCATCTGATTGACAGGGTTATTAGAAACAATTCCAATGACTCCACACATTAGATGAGCTCCTCCGTTATGATTGCATAGTCATATTCTACATGGGTAGACTGATAATTTGGTAAATACTCCAAAACAATTGAAAAAATAGGATCTAAAAAAGGTATAAGCATTGACTCTACAGGGTCTATTAAATTTATAAAAGGAATAAGTTGATTTAAATAAAGGGTTACTAAAACTATCATCAAACCTCTCGCCATACCAAAGATAAAACCAAAAAATCTATTTAAAATTGAAAGACCAGCAAACTTTACAACTTTAATAATTATTTTTATTAATAATGAGGTTAATATTAAAGTAGAAACAAATATCAGAATAAAGGCCGAGATAATTAAGAAATCAGACTTATTTTCTATTGGAGCAAGGTTGGCGAGCGAGTTATCAAAATTAGATGCTAAGTAAAAAGATAGTACTAAACCAGCAAGGGATAAGATCTCTTTAATTAATCCACGGAACACGCCATAAATTGAGGATAGAATTAATACCATTAAGATAAAATAATCAAATGGGCTCATGAATTATTTTTTTTTATAATCCCGCTAAATTTATTAGATTTTAAAATTTCTAGTGCACTTTCTGCCTCAGTGTAAGACTCGAAAATCTCTGTTTTAACCCGAAACATTTTTTTTCCATTTAAATCAACAGTCTCCAGAGTGCAACCGATGCCAAAAGATTGTATGGATGATAAAAGATTTAAAGTTTTTTGTTTGTCTGAAAAAATACCAACTTGGATAAAAAAACTATCCACATCAAAATTTTCTGATGATTGATCAATACTATTATTGATGGAACTGTCACTTTCATCTATAAAGGATATCTTGATGTTTTGGTTGTGAGTTAATGAGCGGTCTTCAAGAAAAAAATAAGATAGAATAAGTAAAGCAATTAGTATTATTAAGGCGCCTAATAATCTTTTTTTTGCTTTTTTAAGCTGAATCGCTTCTGAGAAAGGATCTTCATTACTAGGCATAATTACCCTCAAAAATCTCACTGATTACATAAAAACTTCCGAACACGACAATTCTATCATTTTTTGCAGCCTTATTTAATGCTAATTCATAAGCTTTTTTTATAGAATCTGAAGATTCAAAATTCAAATTATTTTTCTCAAGGTTTTTTTCAATAAAAGATAATTTTTGTGCTCTAGGATTATTCAGTTCTGAGATCAACCATTCGGACTGATAAGGAAATTTTTCAAATAATTGAATAATTAATGGTAAATCTTTATCTTTTAGTATTGAAAACACAAAGTAGGTTTTTTTATTACCTAGCTTTATAAGTAACTGAACTAAATTCTTAACACTATCAAGGTTATGTGCAACATCGATTATAACTTCAGGTGTTGAAGAAATTCTATTGAACCGTGCAAAAAAATTCTGCTGTAACATATCCTCTTTTAAATTATTAGTAAACTCGGTTAATCCAAGCTGTTGGAGGGAAAAAATTGCACAAGAAAGATTCTTTTGTTGCACATAAGTTAATTTGTTCTTATCGAATGGGATAACGTTACTATCGAAGTCTTTATTAAAAAAATAAGGGATTGCATTAATTTCTCGAGCTCTTTTTTTTAAAATATCAATACAATATTCTTCCCCTATGACACAAGGTTTAGTTGTCCTCATTACACCTGATTTTTCAACTGCTATTTTCTCTAATGTTTCACCTAGATATTCAGTATGATCCAATCCAATTGAAGTGATCACAGAAATATCAGGTTCAAAAGTATTCACAGCATCAAGTCTTCCGCCTAAGCCCACTTCTAAAATAGCGATATCAATATTGTGATTCTTAAATATTAATATAGCCGCTAATGTGGTGATCTCAAAAAAGGTAAGGGTGTCACTGTTATCAAAACCTAAAATATATTCCAATGATTGTAGAATTTGAGAATCGGAACATTTTTTATTATTGATTATAATTCTTTCATTAAAATCAAAAAAATGAGGTGAGGTATACAGACCGATCTTGTAGTTAGTATCTTTTAAAATTTGGTTAATATAAAAACATACACTGCCTTTTCCATTTGTTCCAGCAACGGTGATGATTTTAAATTTAGGATTTAGGGTAAGTTTTTGTTTAAATTCTTTAACTCTTTTTAATGATAAATCAATTGGATTACTATGACGAGTCTCCAAACTTCTGAGAAGGAGATTTAATTTTTCTTTCAAGGATTATTTATGTAGTTTGGTGATTATGTTAACAAGTGATTTTCGCATCTCTCTTCGATCCACAATAAAATCAATTGCGCCATGTTCTAACAAAAATTCCGCTCTCTGAAATCCAGATGGCAATTTTTCTCTTACAGTTTGCTCAATAACTCGTGGGCCTGCAAAACCAATTAATGCATTAGGTTCAGCAATAATGATGTCACCTAACATTGCAAAGCTTGCAGAAACTCCACCCATGGTTGGATCAGTTAAAATTGAGATAAATGGAATTTTCTCCTTACTTAACTTAGTCAATGCGGCGCTAGTTTTCGCCATTTGCATTAAAGAAAAAAGACCTTCTTGCATCCTTGCCCCTCCGCTGGCGGAAAAACATATAAATGGGGTCTTATTTTCAATGGCATAATCAATGGCTCGCACAAATTTCTCACCAACCACTGAACCCATTGAGCCTCCCATGAAAGAAAAATCAAATGCAGCTGCTGTTATGTTCAAGGACTCAATTTTTCCATTAATTACTATTAACGCATCTCCTGTTTTATGTTTATCTTGAGCCTCCTTAAGTTTTTCATCATAGGGTTTTGAATCGACAAATCGAAGTGGGTCTTTTGGTAAGATATCTGTAAAAATTTCACGTTGCCCTATTGAATCAAATAATAGTTTTAACCTTTCTCTAGCAGGCAGCCTGTTGTGATGATTGCATTTTGGACATACGTGAAGATTTTTTTCTAGATCGCTATTGTAAAGTGCTGCACCACAAGACGAACACTTATGCCACACTCCATCTGGAACTCTCTTTTTTTCCGCACCAACAATTCTTTTTATTTTAGGAGGAATGACGTTTTTTAACCAACTCATTTAAATGACCTCGCGAATAGATTTAATAATCTTTGAAATATTTTCCAACATATTATTTTCATTGGATTTTTCAATCTCTTGAATAATCCTACTGCCAATGACAATAGAGTCAGAAAAACTGGCAACAGCTTTTGCTGTTTCTGGATCCCTTACTCCAAAACCAACACCAACTGGTAAATCCGTTAATGATTTAATTTCAGCAACACGATGTTTCACTTGATCGATATCAATATTTTGTGCCCCAGTAACCCCTTTTAATGAAACATAATATAAAAAACCAGTTGCTTGTTTTATGATTTGTTGAATTCTTTCTTTCTCAGTCGTTGGTGCTAACAAAAAAATGGTATCAATGTCATTTTCTTTAAGCTTGTCAACATACTCTTTCGACTCTTCCGGAGGATAATCGACTGTAATAATTCCATCTACATCAGCCTCTTTACATAATCTTAAAAATTCATCAAACCCAATAGCCTCGATAGGGTTGGCATAACCCATTAAAATAAGAGGTGTGTCTTGATCAGTATTTCTAAATTCTTTAGCAATTTCAAATGTTTTTCGTATTCCAACATTATTTGCAAGCGCCCTTTCGCTTGCTCTTTGAATCACAGGTCCATCGGCCATTGGATCCGAAAATGGAATCCCTAGCTCAATCATATCCGCACCTGAATCTACCAGTTGATGAAGAATTTTTTTCGTCATTTCGACAGATGGATCGCCAGCAGTGATAAAAGGAATTAGTGCTTTTTTATTATTTGACTTTAATAATGAAAATATTTTTGAAATTCTACTCATGATTCTAAATTTTTATACCAGCAATGTTAGCAACTGTATTGATATCTTTATCACCTCTTCCAGAAAGATTTACTAAAATTGTTTTATCTTTAGGAAGCTCTTTGGCCAGTTTTTCTGCATAAGCAATAGCATGGCTTGTCTCGAGCGCAGGGATAATACCCTCTGTTTTACAAAGATTATGGAAGGCTGCCAGAGCTTCATCATCATTCACGGCCACATACTCAGCCCTCCCTGTATCTTTTAGCCATGAATGTTCTGGACCAACACCAGGATAATCTAAACCTGCTGATACAGAATGTGTCTCTATAATTTGTCCCTCTTCATTTTGCATCATGTAAGTTCTGTTTCCATGAAGGACCCCAACTGGACTATTTGCAGTTAATGGAGCTGCATGCTTGCCTGTCTCAATACCATGTCCTGCTGCCTCAACACCAATCAGTCTAGTTTCTTTATATGGAATATATGGATAAAAAATACCCATAGCATTTGAACCACCACCAACGCATGCAATAACTGCGTCAGGTTGTTTACCCTCTAATTCATCCATTTGTCCAATAGCCTCTTTTCCAACAACAGAATTGAAGTCTCTGACCATCATTGGATATGGATGAGGGCCAGCTACTGTACCTATGATGTAAAAAGTATTGCTGACATTTGTTACCCAGTCTCTAAGTGCCTCATTAAGCGCATCTTTAAGAGTTTTCGATCCACTCTCGACAGGTACTACTTTAGCTCCCAATAATTTCATTCTATAAACATTCGGGCTTTGTCTTTTAACGTCTTCAGCACCCATATAAACCACGCACTCAAGACCAAGACGAGCTGCAATAGTGGCTGTAGCAACCCCATGCTGACCTGCCCCAGTTTCAGCAATAACCCTGGGTTTACCCATTTTTTTTGCCAACAAAGCCTGTCCAACAGTATTGTTCACTTTGTGAGCACCTGTGTGATTAAGATCTTCTCTTTTGAAGTAAATTTTTGCACCGCCTATTTTATGAGTTAATCTCTCAGCAAAATAAATTGGGCTCGGTCTGCCAACAAAATGTTTTAAGTCATGATGAAATTCATTTAAGAACTCTTTATCGTCCTTAAACTGGTTATACATTTCTTTGAGTTCATCAAGTGCCTCAATTAATGTCTCAGCTACAAACGTACCTCCATAGGGGCCGAAGTGTCCATTTTGATCAGGGAAATTATAATTATCCATTTTTCACAACCTTAATAAATTGTTTCATAAGCTCTTCGCTTTTTTTACCTTTCGTTTCACTTTCTACCCCGCCACTTACATCAACAGCGTAGGGTTGGTATTCTTTTATGAGAGTTGATACATTATCAGGCGTCAACCCCCCTGCAATTATAATTGGTTTTTTTAAATTTCTTGGAATTAGGGACCAATCAAAAGACTTACCTGTACCGCCAAAGTGATCTGTATCAAAAGTATCAAGCAGAATTGCTGATGCGTCAACAAAATCATCACATATTTTTTCAATATTTGTATCTTTTTTGACAGAAATAACTTTAATAAAAGGAAACTTAAATGAAGAGCAAAATTCAGGGGTTTCAGATCCATGAAATTGAATAACATCTATAACATTTTCAGAAATTACTGAACGAACAAATTCGGCTTCAGGGTTCACAAACAATCCAACTTTTGAAATGAAAGGAGGAAGTGTTCGATTAATTTGGATTGCCTGCTCAATAGAGCAAAATCTTGGACTGTCTTTATAAAAAACATAACCAATTGCATCTGCGCCTGCATTACAAGCATTTATTGCATCATCGCAATTGGTGATACCACATATTTTTACTTTTACGTTATTCATATAATGATTGTATTTTTTAAATCAACTATCTTGAATTTCTTTTCATACTTAATGTTGGTAAGGTAAAGACCATTTGGTGAAAATGTATTCGATGCCTTCGTTCTATCCTTTACCTCAAATAGATATTGTACATAATCCAATGGCTTTTTTCCTGAAACGATATCTAGAATGACACTCATCATATTTCTAATTTGGTGATGAAGAAAACCATCGGCAGTAAATTTAAAAAGGATAAAATTTTCTTTTTTTTGATAGCACGCACCATGCATAATTCTTTCAGGCTTTTTTGATTGACACTCACTGGATCGGAAACTACTAAAGTCATGTTTACCAATAAATTCTCTTAATACTTTATCAAGAAGTTTAAAGTTTATTTCATAGCCATAATGGCCTGCCTTTTGATGCCAAATGCCTGAAGGTGTTTCATTATGGTGAAGCAGGTACTGATACTCTCTCTCTATGACGTTAAACCGTGCATGAAAATTCTCATCAACTTCTGTGACCCATTTGATAGAAATATCATGAGGTAAAAAAGAATTAGCTCCCTTTTTCCAAGAGCTTAAAGGCCTTTGTGATTCTGTATCAAAATGAAATACTTGACCAAGTGCATGAACACCAGCATCCGTTCTCCCTGACGCTTCAATCTTGACATTATGGTTAGCAATCTTTGATAAAGCATTTTGTATGCACAATTGTATGGTGTTCTGATTGGGTTGAATTTGAAAACCAGCATAATTGGTTCCTAGGTATTCGACGATTGCGGCAATTCTCATACGATAAATAAAACTAGTAAATAACAAAAAACAAAAAAATAGCCATAGCTATTCAGTTCAAATGTATCTATCCTGACTTTCAAATTTTCTTGAGAAAATAAAAAATTTTTAAAAGAATTTACAGGACTTTTATAATTAAATTTTTTCCTAGAAAACAGTCTGAAATAACTAAAAGTCAAAATTATTATCTTATACAATTTATTAACGTTCAAACCCACATATTTAAAAGGGTAAATAAAATACATAATTGAATTTACCACCTCTATTTCTTGAGTTTTCATTAAATAAATTTTTGCAACTAAAAAGATGTTCATTAAGAGTAATGATTGTTTTAGTCCTGCATAAAATCCATCATAAGTGACTGAAAAATTATAAAACTGAGTCACTATTTCCCCCGGGACTGATAGGGGAAAGATAATAAAGATACTCACAAGGAAATATTTTATTTTAAAGAAAAAAATAAATGGGTTGTACTTAATAATAAAACAAACCAATATTAAAAAAAGAAGGAGGTAAAAATTAAGAGTTATTGATAAGTAATATATGAACTTCAGTGATATAAGGGTAGCTAATAATTTGAGAAGCTCAGTCACTTATTAAAATGAGTTTTTATCCTCACGAGACAAGTTATCAATAACATCTGGTTCAGTTTGTTGATTATTATTAATCTCAGATGAAAATATTGGTTTTTCGTTTTTCTTCTTTCTGGAGATGAAGAAAATAATTCCTGCCACTGCAGTTATAAGGAATAGAAGGACCAATACAATCATTAAGTTATTTTTTTCATTTTTAACATCGTCTTTTAATACAACCTGATTAATCTCTGAATCAGCAGATATCGAGGATGTGAACACATCATCGCTGGCTTCTTTGGCATCCTCATCTAAGACAATCTCCTCGATTTCGAAATCGTCTCCTTTTATATCTATTACTTCTTTTTGTTCAGAGTTTACCTCCGAAGGTTTATTTTTATTTTCAGCATCAGGTGTTAAATTATTTTTCCTTCCCTCCGCCAGTTCTTTTAATTTCTGCTCCGCCTCAGCAAGCTTAAACTCTAACTTCTCAATCTTTTCTTTTTCTTTATTATTTTCTGGTTTTTTTGTAGATTTATTCTCACTCGCTTTTGGTTGAGTCAGCTTTTTCCAGTCATCATTTTGAGATTTCAAAATCTTTCTTGCTTCCAAATGACTTAAGTCTGAAAAATATGATTTATTCGGTACTGTTAGAATCTGATTTTTATTCAACCCATTAATATTTCCCTCAGCAAATGCTTTTTTGTTATTTTGGTAAATACCTACCACCATTTGCTCTAGAGTAATCCCTGATAGACTATTTTCACGAGCAATTTGGTACAAAGTTTTACCGGGTACAGATTTGACTGTTTTTTGCTCATCGGTGTCTTGATCATCAACGGCTACTTCTTTAGTGTTTTTAACTGCCTCCTCAGCTTGCTCTTTTTTTGCAGTTTGTTGATTTTCTTCTACTAACTCTTCTTTTTGTGTCTCGATTAAGTCTTGATTTTCTTTGGATTTTTTTTCTGAATCAATTTCACGTTTTTTTCCTTCAGCCAAATCTTTTGCAGGAAGTTTATTGTTATCCTTTGCAGAATCTTTTTCGAGGGTTTCATTAATTATCTTATCCATCGGGTCTGGGGGATCAAGAAGCACTGTGTATTCACGATAATTTCTACCCTTAGGTGAATCAATCTGGATTAACAAATCTAGGAAAGGGTCTTTAACCGGCTTATCACTTTTTAATTTTAAGTAAATCTTCCCCTCAGAGTTTTTTACAAAATTAGCATCAATGTTTGCATGCACAGGAAGTCTTTCAATACCCTGGGATTCAAAGTCTTCTTTTGTGGCAATGCTCGGCACTAACTCAGTCACATCGTCAGCTTTTGTAAGGATGACCTCAATATCAGCATTTAGAGGTTGTTCTTGTTTCGAGTTGATTGAGATTTTTCCTAGCTGCAACGCTTGAGATGAAAAAATAAATGTGAATACAGAAGCAAAAAGAAATAATTTAATTAATCTGGTCATTTGTTGGATATTATACTCAAGATTCGTCTTAATGGTTCAGCTGCACCCCATAATAATTGATCCCCAATGGTAAATAGAGAGATCATATCGCTATCAAGGTTAAGTTTTTTTATTCGACCTACTAAAATATCTAACTTACCAGATGCATTGGTTGGAGATAAATGACTTATGGTCGCATCTCGTTCATTAGTAATCAATTTTACCCACTGGTTTCCTGCAGAAATTTTTTCATTAATCTGCTCAATTGATAAATTTTCCTTCATTTTGATCGTTAACGCTTGGCTATGACATCTCATGGTACCAATTCGAACACATAATCCATCAACCTTGACTGGTGCGTATTGTGATTCCAGAATTTTCAAGGTCTCATTTTGTCCTTTCCACTCTTCCTTGCTGCTGCCATTTTTAAGATCTGAGTCAATCCATGGAATTACACTACCAGCAAGAGGAACCCCAAAATTATTTATTGGCATATTTTTATCTAACATTGCACTAGTTATTTTATGATCTATATCAAGAATTGATCCTTGTTGATTCTCCAACATATCAAACACTGAGTTAAATAAATAACCCATTTGAGACAAGAGCTCTCTCATGTTATTTGCTCCAGCACCACTCGCTGCCTGATAGGTCATGGATGAGACCCATTCAACTAAGTTTTCTTTAATTAATCCATGTATTGCAAGCAGCATAAGCGAAACGGTACAATTTCCACCAACCCATGTCTTGACACCATCTGAGTAAGATTTGTCGATCAAATCTGAGTTAATTGGATCAAGCACAATAACTGCATTTTTTTCCATTCTAAGATGTGATGCTGCATCGATCCAGTGCCCATCCCAGTTTTGATTTTTTAACTTGTCGTATACATCTATCGTAAATTGGCTTCCTTGACATGTGAGGATGACATCCATATTCGATAGCTCCTCAAGATTATTAGCATCAATAAGATATTCTGATTCTGCAAAATCAAAAGGACATTTTTCACCAGCTTGTGAAGTTGAAAAGAAAAAAGAGGCGTAATTTTTAAAATCATTTTCCTCGAGCATTCGCTGCATTAGAACCGATCCAACCATGCCTCTCCAGCCAACAAAACCAACTTTTAACTTATTCATTTATAAATTTCCTAAAATACGGTCACCCATCTCTTCGCATCCAATTTTCGTATAGTTGTCATCCATTATGTCAGCAGTTCGATAACCTTGTTGAAGTGTTTTTTCAACCGCTTCTTCGATCCTAATGGCTTCATTAGGCTGTTTAAAAGTGTATTTATACATCATTGCTGCTGATAAAATCGTGGCAATTGGGTTTGCAATGTCTTGACCAGCTATATCTGGAGCCGAACCATGACTTGGCTCATATAAGCCTTTGTTGTTGATATCTAAGGATGCAGAAGGAAGCATGCCAATAGAACCTGTCAGCATGGATGCCTCATCAGACAAAATATCTCCAAAAATATTTCCTGTAACCATGACGTCAAATTGTTTTGGTGCCCTGACTAATTGCATTGCCGCGTTATCTACATACATATGCGACAGAGATACATCTGGATAATTTGCTGATAAATCTTCCATCACTTCTCGCCATAGTTCTGTTGCCTCAAGAACATTGGCTTTATCTACAGAACATAATTTTTTATTTCTTAATTGAGCAAGCTGAAAGGCAACATTTCCTATCCTGCGGATCTCACTCTCTGAATAACGCATGGTATTAAAACCCTCACGTTCTCCGTTTTCAAGGTTATGAATTCCCCTTGGCTGGCCAAAATAAATGTCCCCAGTTAATTCACGAACTATTAAGATATCTAAGCCAGAAACAATATTAGGTTTAAGTGAAGACGCATCCACCAACTGATCAAACAGCATGGCAGGTCTTAAATTGGCGAATAAATTAAGCTCCGACCTTATTCGCAATAATCCCCTCTCTGGTCTCAACTCTCTTGGTAATTGATCGTACTTCCAATCGCCGACTGAACCCATCAGGATCGCATCAACGTCTTTAGCTTTTTGGAGGGTAGTTTGTGGTAATGGATCTCCATCTGAATCATAACCAGCACCTCCTATGGGTGCCTCATCAATATCAAAATTAGGAGACAATGCCTTAATTATCTTTACAGCTTGTTTTGTTATTTCTGGGCCGATACCATCACCGGGTAGGGTTAATATGTTCATTTTTATTCCTGTTTAAGCCACGGATAATTTGAAAAATAACTTTTCTCAAAATTTACTATTACACTTTTATTCTCAAGAGTTAATCCAATCTCATCTAAGCCATTCAACAATGAGCTCTTTTTGAATTCATCGATTTCAAAGGAATATGATTTTGAAGATTTAACAAATTGTTTTTCTAAATTAACTTCAATTTCAAGAGTTTTGGTCTCAGTTTCAGAAAATAACTCTTCAATTTCATCCTTTTGTAAAGTGATTGGCAAAATACCATTTTTAAAACAGTTGTTGTAAAAAATGTCAGCAAAACTTTCTGCGATAATGACCTTAATACCAAAATCTAATAGTGCCCAAGGCGCATGCTCTCGGCTAGACCCGCACCCAAAATTTTCTCTAACCAATAGAATCTTACTGTCTTTAAATTGTGGTTTATTTAAAACAAAATCAGGGTTGATCGATCTTTTAGAATTATCCATACCAGGCTCACCATGATCTAGGTATCGCCATTCATCAAACAAATTTGGCCCGAATCCCGTTCTTTTGATTGACTTTAAAAATTGCTTGGGAATGATCGCGTCAGTATCAATATTAGATCGATCAAGAGGGATAACCTTGCTAATGATATGTTTAAACTTATCCACTGATTTTCTCATTTCTTATATCAACAAAATGCCCATGAACTGCTGCTGCTGCAGCCATCGCAGGACTGACTAAATGGGTTCTGCCACCCTGCCCCTGCCTTCCTTCAAAGTTACGATTTGACGTTGACGCGCATCTGTCACCACTTTCAAGACGGTCTGCATTCATTGCAAGACACATTGAGCAACCTGGATCTCTCCATTGAAAACCTGATTCCATAAAAATTTTATCTAACCCTTCGGACTCCGCTTGTTTTTTTACAATACCGGACCCAGGAACAGCCATTGCTAACTTAATACTCGGATTAATTTTTTTACCTTTCAAATATCGCGCTGCCTCTCTTAAATCCTCTATTCTTGAGTTTGTACATGAACCAATAAACACTTTATCCACAGATATCTCATTGATTGGAGTATTTTCATTGAGACCCATGTATTCAAGAGCCCTTTGGAAATCAAGGTGCTTGTCGGATGTTAAATTGCTTTTTTTAGGAATAGATTCGGTAATTCCCTTCACCATTTCAGGAGATGTTCCCCAGCTCACCTGAGGCTCTATCATGGTCGCATCAATTTCAACTACTTTGTCAAAAACTGCGTCTGAATCAGAGTGAAGAGTTCTCCAATCTTTTTCTGCCAGATCCCACATTCCATTTTTTGGAGCAAAGGGCTTATTTTTTAAATAGTTAATTGTAGTATCATCAACAGCAACCATCCCCGAACGAGCCCCGGCTTCAATTGCCATATTGCACAGCGTCATTCTTCCTTCCATCGATAGCTGCTGAATAGCATCTCCACAAAATTCAATAGCATAACCGGTGCCTCCAGCAGTTCCAATTTGCCCTATTACAAATAAAGCAATATCTTTTGCTGAAACAAGAGGATGAGTTTTACCCTGAACGTCAATTTTCATTGTTTTAAGCTTTTTCTGAATTAAGCATTGTGTGGCCATGACATGCTCAACTTCCGAGGTGCCAATGCCCATTGCTAAAGCTCCAAAAGCTCCATGAGTGCTTGTATGAGAATCGCCGCAAACGATCGTCATACCCGGAAGAGTCAAACCTTGCTCAGGTCCAATAACATGAACAATGCCCTGTCTCACATCGGACATATCAAACTGAAGCAAGTTGTGATCTTTACAGTTCTGGTCGAGAGTCTCCACTTGGATTTTTGAAATAGGGTCCTGGATTCCCTTATCCCTATCTGTTGTTGGCACATTGTGATCAGGAACAGCCACGACAGATTCCTTACGCCACAATGGACGTTCATGGATTTTTAAACCCTCGAATGCTTGAGGACTAGTCACCTCATGAATTAAATGACGATCGATGTATATGAGATAGGTATCATCCTGAGCTAAAACAACATGTTTATCAAAAATTTTCTCATATAGATTCTTTGCCATAAACTAATCCCTAAAATTACCAAAATTTAGAGGGTAGTCAGACACATTTGTTTTTACCAACGCAATCGACTCCTGCAAAATATCTCTCTTTGCACCAGTGACTCTAACCGTATCGCCTTGGATTGAGGCCTGGACCTTTAATTTACTGTCCTTTAATAATTTGATAATTTTTTTACCAAGTTCTTGATCAATTCCATCCGACACTTCGACATCAAGTTTCACATTATTTCCTGAAATACTCTCAAGATTTTTATCCAACAATCTTTTAGTTGAGTCAGGTTCTTTTTTTTCGAGTGATGGAAGTAAAATATCTTTAATTTGATTAATCTGAAAATCATTATCTCCAAATAAAGTGATAATTAAATCCTTCTCATTAAATTCAATACTTGCAGATGTGCCTTTAAAATCATAGCGATTTTGTATTTGCCTTCTAACAACATCAACCGCATTTGCTAAATTGACCTTATCTGCAGAAGAGCTTATATCGAAACTGGGCATAATTTAATCCTTCTTATTTCTACCTAAAGTTTTAAGTCTTAATGCGTTCAGCTTAATAAAACCTTCCGCATCATATTGATTATAGGATCCTCCATCATCTTCAAATGTGGCGATATTCTCGTCAAATAAACTGTGAGGACTACTTCGACCAACAACCTGAACAGATCCCTTGTAGCAAACTAAATCAACCTCACCGGTAACATTTTTTTGGGTATGATCAATCAGGGTCTGTAATGCTTCTCTTTCCGGAGCAAACCAAAATCCGTTATATATTAACTTCGCATACCTCGGCATTAATTCGTCTTTTAGGTGAGCCACTTCACGATCAAGTGTAATAGATTCAATGGCTCGATGAGCTTTTAATAGAATGGTTCCACCAGGGGTTTCATAACATCCTCTGGACTTCATGCCAACAAATCTATTTTCAACTAAATCTAGTCGACCAATTCCATTTCTTGAGCCCACCTGATTTAGATAATGAAACACTTCATGAGGTTTCATGGTTTTATTATTGATGGCTACAGGGTCTCCATTCTCAAAAGAAATTGATAACGATTCTGGTTCATCATTTGCCGCTTCAGGCGACTTAGTCCATCTCCACATCGAGTCTTCTGGTGGATTGCTAGGGTTTTCTAGATGTCTACCTTCATAAGAAATGTGAAGAAGATTAGCATCCATACTATATGGGCTTCCTCCATTTTTATGCTTCATTTCTACAGGAATGCCATGTTTTTCAGCAAAACTTAATAATTTTTCACGACTCAAAAGATCCCACTCTCTCCATGGAGCGATCACTTTAATATCAGGATTTAATGCATAGGCATTCAATTCAAATCTAACCTGATCATTACCCTTGCCGGTAGCTCCATGAGCTATTGCATCAGCTCCTGTTTCAGCAGCTATTTCAATTAGTCTTTTTGCAATCAGAGGTCGAGCTATTGATGTTCCAAGTAAATATTCACCCTCATAAATAGCATTGGCTCTAAACATTGGGAAAATATAGTTTTTTGCAAAATCTTCCTCAAGATTTTCAATATAAATTTCTTTAATTCCAGCTTGTTTTGCTTTTTCTCTGGCTGGCTCAATTTCTTCACCCTGGCCAATATCGGCCGTAAAGGTTACCACTTCACAATCATATTTTTCTTGTAGCCATTTCAAAATTACAGAGGTATCTAATCCGCCTGAGTATGCCAAAACAACTTTTTTAATTGATTTCATAAAATTAAACTTTCCCAATAAGAAGATATTCTAGTAAAGCTTTTTGAACATGCAAACGATTTTCTGCCTCATCCCAAACCACAGACTTAGGTCCATCAATAACATCAGATGTAACCTCCTCTCCTCTGTGCGCCGGCAAACAATGCATGAACAAAGAATCTTTTGCTGAGACATCCATCATTTCTTGATCAACTTGCCAATCTGCAAAAACTGATTTTCTTTCTGACTGCTCTGCCTCGTACCCCATACTTGTCCATACATCTGTAGTCACAAGATGTGCATTTTTAGCTGCGTCCATAGGATTTTCAAATTGTTCAAAATGAGAATCATCGTATAAGCCGGCTCTCTCAACCTCAACCTCATATCCTTTTGGGGTTGAAACATGCATATTAAAATCTAACAACTCTGCAGCTTGTAACCAGGTATTGCAAACATTATTAGAATCCCCAATCCAGGCGACTGTTTTTCCCTCAATTGAGCCTCTATGCTCAATAAAAGTAAATATATCCGCCAAAATTTGACAAGGATGGTACTCGTTCGTCAGACCATTGATCACAGGAACCCTAGAGTTCTGAGCAAACCTTTCAATAATTTCCTGCTCAAAAGTCCTAATCATGACGACATCACTCATTCTGGAAATAACTTGAGCTGCATCCTCAACAGGCTCTCCCCTTCCTAGTTGAGAATCTTTTGTGTTTAAGTAAATAGCGGCACCGCCGAGTTGATGCATACCTGACTCAAAAGATAATCTTGTTCTAGTGCTGGCTTTTTCAAAAATCATTACCAGAGTTCTATCTTCAAGCGGCCAGTGTTTTTGATACTCTTTAAATTGTTTTTTTAACCATTTTGCTCGATCGAATAAGTAATATATTTCGTCTTTTGTAAGGTCATTAAATTGTAAAAAGTGTTTAATCGTCATACTTTATTTTCTTTCAAATAATCCTTTAGCATCAATATTAAATTTGATACCAAAAATTCTGACTCATCATCATTGATAACTAAAGGAGGAACAATTCTTATGACATTTCCAGATGTCACGCTGATCAGTAAATTATATTTTAAAGCAAGCGTCATCAGCTCTGGACAATCATGACCAAGCTCAATGCCAATCATTAAGCCTTGTTGCCTAACGTCAATTACAAAATCTAAAGATTTTGTTTGCTCTCTCACAACATGAGCAATTTTTGAGCCTTGGATTGTTGCGTTTAAATAGAGCTTTTCTTGATCCAAAACATCAAGAGTTAAATTACCTGCACGACATGCTAAGGGATTTCCACCAAATGTTGAGCCGTGCTGTCCAGGTTTAATGATATTTGTTATTTTTTCGTTTACTAAAGTGGCGCCAATAGGAACCCCTGAACCAAGACCTTTTGCGCTAGTTAGAACATCAGGCTTGCTATCTGAATACTGAAAAGCATACAATCGTCCAGTTCGGCCCACACCTGTCTGGACTTCGTCTAACATGAAAAGCCATTCATTTTGATCACATATTTTTCTTAAATCATTTAGATAAGATGAAAGATTTTTTGGTAGCCTTATCCCTCCCTCACCCTGAATTGGCTCCACTAAAATAGCAACAACATTTTTATTTTGATCAGCAATTTTTTTTATAGAATCTAAATCATCAAAGGGAACTCGGATAAACCCTTTTAAAAGTGGCTCAAAGCCAGCTTGAACTTTTCTGCTTCCAGTGGCAGATAAAGTTGCCATGGTTCTACCATGGAAAGAATTCTCCATCACAATAATTTGTGGATCTGTAACTTTTTTAGAATTGGCAAATAGTCTTGCAAACTTGATAGCAGCTTCATTTGCCTCACAACCAGTATTGGAGAAAAATACTGCGCTCATACCTGTCATTGTGACAAGTCTTTCCGCCAGTTTTTCTTGTTCACTTATATTTACATAATTAGACAAATGAATGCATTGATCAAGTTGATCTTTTAGTCCCGATATAAAATACGGATGAGTATGGCCTATAGTATTAACGGCAACGCCTGCTAAGGCATCAAGGTATTTATTTCCTTGTTCATCAAACAGCCAGACACCCTCCCCTTTTTCAAAGGAAATAGGGAGTCTTCCATATGTATTTAATATTGAGTAGTTTGATTCCATCTAGAATAAAAAACGGCGGCTAGAGCCACCGATTTTTATTTGGTTTTTAAAAATAAATTATAAACCAATTAAATGTTTATGTGTTAGGCCATTTGCCATAAAGAAAAACATTGGAATAGAGAGCATTGTGTTAGTTCTTGACGCTAAAAAGGCGATTCTTCTAGCAGCAGTTTTTTCTGCATCACTTGCAGGTTTTAAACCAAGAATTTTTTGTTGGTTTGGCCAAATAAGTACCCATACATTAAATAACATGATAGTACCCAACCATGCTCCTAAGCCAATTCCTTGATATCCATTTGAAAGAGTAAAAGCTGAAGCAAAATTTCCACCTAATAGAGCAGCGCCAGCAATCCATGTTGCTAGTGCAGCCCATCGGAACCACAATAATGCTAGTGGAGCAACATGTTTAGTTATCCCAGCCGCTGTTCCGTCAGCATTAGCTTCTTTTAATGCTGGAACTTGTACAAAATTAAAATAATAGAGCAAGCCAATCCAAGTAACACCAACTACAACATGAATAAACTTAACTAAAGGGTATATATATTCGTATTCCATTTAAATCTCCAAAATAACTTTCAATATGTAATCAAAAACTTAAAAAAAAGTTTTCAAAAGATAAACAAAAACAATAGTCAGTATTACTCCAGCAACTAGTGTACCTAGAATTGAATCTAACGGATTTTTCATAAAAATTTTCCTCTAAATTTTAAGAATAGACTATATTATTTACCAACATTGTCAAGATTGATAAAAATTTCATTACTAACTGTGAAAAAAATACCTTCAAAATATAAAAGTTTTAGATGGATGTTATTGGCGACATTTTCATTTAGCATAATGGGATTATGCGTGAAATTAAACTCGTCTTTATTTAACGAGTATGAATTAATTTTTTATCGTTCGTTTGTGAGTCTAATAATCATTGTTGTGTTGATGAAAAAAAATAACATTACAATTAAAACGAAATATGCATGGTTTCATTTCTTAAGATCCTTTATAGGATTTCTTAGTCTTTTATTATTCTTTTATGCTATTACTAAACTACCCCTTAGCACATCAATGACACTTAATTACACATCTCCGATTTTTTTAGGGCTATTGATTCCTTTTTTAATGAAACAAAAATTTAACAGCTCTAAACTATTTCTTCTATTAATAGGTTTTTTAGGAATTGTATTTATTCTCAAACCCGTTCTTAATCACAACTGGTTTGCTGGTTTAGTGGGTGTTCTATCAGGATTCGGTGCGGCAATTGCTTATATTATGGTGGCGAAATTAGGTCAACTAAAAGAGCCAGATTTAAGAACAGTTTATTTTTTTACCTTGATATCATCAGTGTTATCTTTTGGTCTAATGTTAAAAGAGGATATCAATCCCATCACTTTTGACGTCAGTTTGATTTATTTATTGCTCTTAGGGGTTAGTGCAACCATTGCTCAAATTGCTATCACAAAAGCTTACCGTGAAGGTAAAACTATAAATAATGCTGCTTATTCTTATATGACGGTAATCTTTTCAGTGGGATGGGGAGTATGGATATTTCAGGAAAATCTCGATTGGCTTACTTTAATGGGAATCTTACTGATTTTTTTAGCTGGCGCATTTATCAACAAAACTAAATTAAGGCTCAAGTAATCCACACCGGATTGCAATAAGAGCTATTTCCGCTGAGTTATTCGCATTTAATTTTTGTTTGATGTTGTAGAGATGTGTTCCGACAGTACGCGGACTTAAGCACATAGTATCCGCAATCTCGTTAGTGCTTTTACCTTTAGCCAGTGATATGAATACTTCAAACTCACGGTCTGATAACACTTCAGTGGGATCATTTTCTCCAGATAATTGGGTAATAGCTAATTGTTGAGCAACGGAAGATTCGATGTATTTTTTCCTACTTCCTACAGTTCTGATTGCATTAATGAGTTCCTCTGCGGCACTTCTTTTTGTTAAATAACCAATTGCGCCAGCACTTAGAACTCTCTTTGGATGGACGGAATCTTCATGCGCCGATAGCACCAGTATTTTTGCATTTTTATCTTTTGCTATTATTCTCTCAATTGCCTCAAGACCTCCAATGCCAGGCATGGTGATGTCCATCACTATTACATCTGGTTTAATTTCTTGGAATTTCTTAATGCCCTCTTCACCTGTTTCGGCTTCAGCAATTACCTGCATATCTTTTTCACTGTCGATAAGCATTTTAAAACCCATCCTAACTACAGAGTGATCATCTACTAAGAGTACATTTAAATTTGACATAAAATCCTATCTTTTCTTTATTGGAATTAAACCAGAAATTATTGTGCCATTTTCATCAGATTGTAACTCAAATTTTCCATTTAGGCCTTGAATTCTTTCTCTCATCCCAACAATTCCAAATTGCTTAGAGGATTTCAACATCTTTGTATCAAATCCCTTACCATTATCACTAAAAGAAATTTTTAAAATCTTTTTATCCGCCATTAAATTAATATTTACTTCAGAAGCATCTGCATGTTTTAAGCAATTGTTCATGCCCTCTTGTATGATTCTGTAAATATTGATGCTTATCTTCTCAGATAAATTCTCAACTTTATTGTGTTTAAAAATTATTTTCATTGCAGGGTATTGTTTTTGCCAAACTCCAACTAAATCATTGATTGTTTCAACCAATCCAAGATTGTCTAATGAGCCAGGTCTTAATTTACGAATGATATTATGCATGCCATCATATATTTGATTAGCAGCCGATGTTACAGACTCGGCACTTGTTGCTATCAACTCATTCTCTTTGGCTTGATTTTTAATATTTTGCGTGAAAATTTTTATGGCAGAAACATACTGACCAAGTTCGTCGTGAAGTTCTCGAGCCAGACTTCTTCTTTCGTCCTCAATTTTTTCCTGAATAATCCCAGTCAATTTTCTGTTCTGGTCTAAAGCTTTCTTTGATCTTTCTGCTTTTAATTTTTCAGATATGTCCCTCATGCTAACAATATCGCCAATCACTTCTTTTTTATCGGGATCGTATAAAGGAGAAATTGAAATGGATACGTCTATAATTTTTTTAGATTTGGTAATACGTCTGGTATCGAGGTTTTGAATTTTTTTATTCTTGTGCGTGTAGGATAGATTTGATTTAAGTTCACCCAATTTATTTTTTGGAACAATCAATTTAACTGACTTACCCAGAACTTCTTTTTTTTTGAAACCAAACATAATCTCAGCAGAATGATTCCAAAAATTAATTTTTTGATCTGCATCTAAGATCATTATAGCATCGGCTGTCTGTTGAGATATCAAGGCTAATATTTTATTTTCATTTAAAAATTTTTCTAAAGACTGCCCCATCTTGTTGAAGTTTGTAGCGATTTTTTGAAAATCTGGAACATCAAATTTTGGCAACCGTGTTTTTAGATTACCCTGGCCAAAATCCTCTATCCCCTTTAACAATGGGTTGATTGAGGATAGCCATCTTCCCAACAACATATAAATAAAAATGTTCATTATTAGAAATATAATCATTGAAATATACATAAAGCTTCTTGTGTGATACCAGGCCTCCCTGATTGCACCTTCAGGGGCGGACTCAACGATCAACCTTCCGTATCTAATAATCTTTGCATTTAATTCTTGTGGTGGGGTCATGTAATTTTTAAACCATTTTGGTGGATTTATCTCTTGACGGTAGGTCGATTCTGGAGATTGATATAGTAAGTGGTTGTTTAAATCATAGAGCGAGATGATATTACTTCGAACATGCCCTAACTCAACAAGAAAAGGTTGAATCACCTGGTGTGTATAACCCCACTCTGGATTTTGTACGGAGCTAGTGATAAATGTATCTAATAATTGTAAAGTTACTCTGTGGGATGATTCCACACCCTCCTCAATTGCTTTTTTTGATGATTTCATGAGCGTAATAGAAAGTCCGATCAAAAAAAGGATCATGATTAATGCAATTAATAAATTAAACCTTACTCTTAAGCTCATAGCAAAATAAAAATTTGGGAAATCAAAAAAACACTTGTATTATAGTTTATAACAATGACAGCAATGTAGTTTTATAATTCACATCAACACACTTAATCTAACGAAATTCAAAAGGGAGGTTTGAATGGCGATTGAATCAGTGATGCATGAAAATAGGGTCTTTAACCCGCCAAAAGTATTTAGTGAAAATGCATATATTAAAAGTCTTGAAGAATACCAACAACTCTGCAATGCGGCAGAAGCAGACTATGAGTGTTATTGGGGTGATCTGGCAAAAGATTTAATAGATTGGAAAAAGCCATTTACCAAAATTCTTAATGAAGATAATGCACCCTTTTATAGGTGGTTTGATGATGGTGAATTAAACGTTTCTTATAATTGTATTGATCGACACCTTCCAAACAAAAAAGATAAAGTGGCAATTATTTTTGAATCAGATGATGGTCAAACAACTAAGGTCACCTATCAAGAACTATACAAAAAAGTTTGCCAATTTGCGAATGGCTTAAAAACCCTTAACTTAAATTTAGGTGATCGTGTCATTATTTACCTTCCCATGGGCATTGAAGCTGTTGTGGCTATGCAGGCTTGTGCACGAATTGGTTTAACACACTCTGTTGTTTTTGGTGGATTTTCTGCAAAAAGTATTCAAGAGCGAGTTATAGATGCTGGAGCAAAACTTGTCATCACAGCCGACTATCAAAATAGAGGGGGTAAAGAGCTCCCACTAAAAATCGCTGTTGATGATGCCATTCTTCTAGGAGGTTGTGATTCGGTTGAAAAAGTTATTGTTTTAAATCGAACTGGTAAACAAGCAGCTCTAAAAAAAAATGAAATTGATTGGCATTCATTATGTAAAAATCAAAAAGAAGAATGTGAGCCAGTGTGGGTAAATGCAGAGCATCCGCTCTTTCTTTTGTACACCTCAGGGTCAACAGGAAAGCCAAAAGGAGTTCAACATTCTTCTGGAGGCTATCTGCTTCATGCAATCAACACCACCAAATGGACGTTTGATTTAAAAGATGATGACATTTTTTGGTGTACCGCGGACGTGGGTTGGATCACTGGTCATACTTATGTAGCCTATGGTCCATTAGCATTGGGTGGAACACAAATTATCTTCGAAGGAGTACCAACCTTCCCCAATGCAGGTCGTTTTTGGGAGATCGTACAAAAGTATAAAGCAACAATCTTTTATACAGCGCCAACCGCCATAAGAGCATTGATAAAAGCCTCTGAGAGTAATTCGGCTGTTCATCCAAAGTCATTTGACTTAAGTTCATTAAGAATTTTGGGAACAGTTGGGGAGCCAATTAACCCTGAAGCTTGGATGTGGTACTACGAAAATGTAGGCAATTCAAAATGTCCAATTGCTGATACCTTTTGGCAAACTGAAACTGGCGGGCATGTCATCACACCCCTTCCTGGCAGCACTCCCTTAGTTCCAGGTTCTTGTACACTCCCTTTTCCAGGAATTGCAATTGATGTAGTGGACGAGACTGGACAAAACCTAGAATGGGGGCAAGGTGGGCTGCTAGTAATAAAAAAACCATGGCCATCTATGATCCGAACAATATGGGGTGATCCAGAACGATTTAAAAATAGTTACTTCCCCAGTGAATTAGGTGGAAAATTATATTTGGCTGGTGATGGTGCGGTAAGAGATGCTGAATCAGGCTACTTTACTATCATGGGTAGAATTGATGATGTGCTAAATGTTTCAGGTCATAGACTGGGAACAATGGAAATTGAATCTGCATTAGTTGCCAACGACTTGGTTGCTGAAGCAGCTGTTGTTGGAAGACCCCATGACGTTAAAGGTGAATCGATTATCGCCTTTGTCGTTTTAAAATCAGATCGACCAAATTCAGAGAAAGCGATAGAGATAGTCAATGAATTACGCGCATGGGTTGCTAATGAAATTGGACCTATTGCAAAACCTGATGAAATTAGATTCGGTGATAATTTACCTAAAACGAGATCCGGAAAAATCATGAGAAGATTACTTCGCTCAATTGCTAAAGACGAGGAAATCACCACAGATATTTCTACTCTGGAAAATCCTGCAATCCTGGATCAACTCAAGCAAAAAGTTTAAAATGTTTTAATGCTAAAAAAAAATTAATGCCGTTTTAAAATCCAAAAAGATAAAATATTTTTATTACGGCATTTTTTCATTAGTATCAATTCTCATTTTATCTGCTTCTATTGCCTACCATTTTTTCCTCATACCTAATGTAGAGAACTACAAACAAAATATTGAGAACTTTATCGCCAAAGAAACAGGTGGTGAGGTTTCAATTGATAAGCTCAATATTGTATGGAATGTCACAAACCCTCGGTTTCAGTTGCGAAATTTTTCTATTACAGACCGAGATAACAATAAGACAATTAATTTAAATGCTATTGACTTTGAAATATCATGGCTTAGCGTACTCAAATTTGAGCCAATCTTAAATCAAATTATTATCGGCGATCTTGATATCTTGGTTGAGAGGACTGTAAATAATCAATTAAAAATTGCAGGAATTGAGATCATTGAATCAACTGAATCATCACTTTCAGATTGGCTTCTGAACCAACATGAAGTCAGATTAATCAATGGAAAAATAACTTGGAGAGATGAATATAGAGCTGCAAAAGATTTAATTATTAGTGGCATAAACCTAACCTATACAAGTCCTACATACCTCACCTACCTAGATCGCCATAAATTTAATTTAAATGCATTAGTGTCAGAGGGAACAAAAGAAAGAGTCTATGTAAATGGATTCTTTGATTTGGATTCTATTGATCACTTTGATCAAGTTAAAACAAAGGTGAAGGTAAATATTTCGCAAGCATTTTTACCGGCTTTTAAGCCATGGATTGAGTACCCCTTCGATGTCAAGCAAGGTTATGGTGATCTAAAACTAAACCTTGTATTTGTTAAGAATAAAATTCAAGAAATTAAAACATCTTTTAATGTAGATAATTACATTGGTAACTTTAATGACAATCAAGATAAGTACATTAATATTTCTGAATTATCTGGTAGTGCAATTTTTGACAACAATAATAATGTAAAAAAAATTGCCTCCACAAATTTAAACTTTAAAACAAATAATATTGATATCCAAAACAGTGCATTTGAAATCTTAGTTAAAGATAATATAGCGCAATCTTTTAAATTAAAATTAAATCAGTTGAATATTGATGCAGCTGAATCAATTATTAATCAGACTCCATTTTTTGAAGAGTTAAAATCTTATCTTGACGACTATAGCCCCACAGGTGATATAAAAAATCTTCAATTATCATGGAAAAAAAACAAGGAACTTATAGCGGCTGGATCTCTAAACAATTTTGGTATTAATTCATATAATGAATTACCTGGGTTTAAGAATCTTACAGCTAGCTTTGATATAAAAAATAATAGAGGTTTTCTGGATATTGCTAGTAAAAATATCTCTTTAATTCATGAAAATAAACTAAGAACAAATTTAACCTTCGATACTTTTAATGGTGTAATTAAGATTGATGAAGAAAATTATAAATTTACAAATGTATTACTTAATAACAAGGATCTAAATTTATTAACATCTGGAACAGTCAATCTTAAAAATTTAAAACAACCAGATCTAGATCTAGCTATCACTTTATCCGTTCCAGACATCTCTAGAATAAAAAAATACTACCCAAAAAATACTGATCCAGATCTACTAAATTGGCTTGATACATCTTTGCTTGCAGGAAGTATTGAAAATACAAAGATCACTATTAAAGGTGAGCTTGATAAGCTCTTCGATAAAAATACAAATTCACATATTCAAATCACAGGCAATTACAATAATGCAAACATCGAGTACGCGACAGGTTATCCAGAGATTGAAAAGGCAAATATATTATTCAATCTTGATTCTAATATCCTTAGTTTATTGGCAAAAGATGGAATAGTTGCTGATCAGAATATTTCGTCATTAGAAGTCATATCTGACTTGTCTAAAGCAGATTTAATGATAAATACGCATTGGATTACCAGTGGGGGCACTAATAGTTTAATTCAGGCCATGAATAACTCACCTTTATACGAGGATACTCAGGAATTCACAAATCAGCTGATTACGAATGGAAATGCAATACTTAACCTTAAAATTAATTTCCCAATCACGAATCCAGATGAAATTAACTTTGAAGCAAAATATGAGCTGAATGATGTAGTCATACAAAATCCAAGAATAGGTCTTCCGCAAATAAAGAATCTAAATGGAATTCTCAATATTAAACCAAATTTTTATGAGCTTAAAAATGCATCAGGATCGGTTTTTGAAATGCCGATAAATATCGATGTTCTGAATGAAGATGATGTAACCAAAATTAATGCTACCGGAAAAATTGATGAAACATTTTTTATAAATAATTTAGGATCAGGTTGGGCCAATAAGGTCCTAGGGTCTGCAGAGTGGATTTTAAAATCTAATATTACTGAACAATCAAATTCCTTGTCTTTAGAAACTGATTTAAAAGGAATAGAAATTAATGGGCCCCATCCTTTAAATAAAAAACAGGATGAGGTAAAAATCTTGTCCATTGTTAAAAAACCATCAAAGAATAACTTAACAAACTATGTTATGAGGCTAGAAAATGATATCAACGGAAAGATTTACATGAACAAAAATGGTTGGTCTGGTCAGATAAATATTCTATCAAATGAAGTGTTCCAAGACAGGAACGGAATATCAATTTTTGCAAACTTCAAAGATGTTGACCTGGATGATTTTTCATTACTATTTAATTTGAAATCAGATAATAATCAAGAAACATTTAGGATTGGTAAGTCAAAACTAAATTTTGAAAAATTAGTTGTAAATGGTTTCAACCTTCATCGATTGGAAACAATTGTTTTTCCATCCAATAATAATCTTAAAGTTTCCTTATATTCAAACGAAATAAAAGGAAATGCATTATGGGATAACAACGAAAGAAAATTAACAGGTAGATTTAATAAATTTATCATTTCAAAAGATAAACAAATAGGTAAATTAAATGACGATGATGATTTACCGACCACAGCACAGCCAGTATCAATTGATTTAATGATTGATGAAGTTATCCTTGATGATAAAAGTATGGGCAAATTTGATATCCAGGCATCAAATATAAATAAACAAATTTGGAAAATAGAAAATTTCACTATAATCAACCCTCATCATGAATTTAAAGCAGATGGAGAATGGCAAGCAAAAGAAATTGGCACACAAACCAAAATGGATTTTAAATGGAAGGCAGATGACTTAGAAAAAACTTTAGAGCAACTTGGTTATCCTAATTTAGTTAAAAAGGGAAATGCCAGATTTAATGGGTTTGCTAATTGGGAAGGAAGCCCATTTAAGTTTTCTTCAGATCTAATCAATGGTAATTTTTCCATGGATATCCAAAAGGGAGAAATCCTCGAAGCTGAACCAGGCATTGGGAGATTATTTGGATTGCTGACATTGCAAAATTTACCGAAAAGATTAAGTCTGGACTTTAGTGACTTATTTTCTAAGGGCTTTATTTTTGACTCGATAAATGCAGGGGTTCGAATTAATGATGGGGTACTGAGTTCAAACAATTTTAAAATGATTGGTCCTGCTGCAGAGGTCTTAATGGATGGTGAAGTTGATATTATTGAAGAAACTCAAAATCTTCATGTTACTGTCAAACCCTTTGTGAGTGATTCACTATCACTTGCTGCGCTAGCTGGGGGTCCTTTAGCTGGTGCTGCTGCCTTTATTGCTCAAAAAGTACTTAAAGATCCTCTAAACAAAGTATTAACCGATGAATATCAAATCATAGGAACATGGGATGACCCGATTGAAGTAGATAAACCAAAATCAGAAGAATTATCTGAACTGGTGGATGAAGAGGTCATCAAACCATCAGATAGTATTCTAGAAAAACTAAATATATTTAAAAATAAAGATGAATAATGAAATAGATAATCTCATATTAAATCCAGCTGAACTTGATAATCAAAAAATTCAAAAAGTGATGAATAATTTGAATCATAAAAATATCGATTACTGCGACTTGTATTTTCAATACTCTAAAAATGAATTTTTTGCTATTGAGGATGGTGCGGTAAAAAATGCTTCTTTTAATATCGATAATGGCTGTGGTGTAAGGGCTGTGTCTGGTGATAAAACTGCATATGCGTATACTGACGAAGTAAATTTTCAAACACTTACTCAATCCTGTGAAATCATTAATGCATTGAGATCTCAAGGTCAGAATAAATCTGTTCCTCAAATTAACTCGAATACACCCCTACAACTTTACCCAAGTATTGATCCAATAATAAATACAGGCGAGAAAAAAATAGAAATTTTAAAAAAACTTGAAAGTTTAGCTTTTTCTCGAGATAAAAGAATTATTAAAGTCACTGCTTCGATTGCGGCAGAATATGATGCAATTTTAATTGTAAATAAATTCTCTGATATGAAAAGTGACATTCGCCCTCTTGTTCGATTGTCGCTAAGTATTATTATTGAAGATAAAAACAGAAGGGAAATCGGAACAGCTGGAGGTGGCGGACGATATAGTATTGATTATTTTACTGACGACGTCCTTAATTTTTACATTGATGAAGCATACCACCAAGCTGTAACCAATCTTAAAGCCATACCATCCCCTGCTGGACTGATGCCTGTCGTTCTAGGCCCTGGTTGGCCAGGCATTCTCCTCCATGAAGCTATTGGACATGGTTTAGAAGGAGACTTTAATCGCAAGGGTACCTCAGCTTTTTCTAAACTGATGGGAAAGCAGGTGGCTCATAGTGATATCACTATTGTTGACGATGGGACTATCCAAGACAGACGTGGTTCTTTAAATATTGATGATGAAGGTAACCCCACGCAGCGAACTGTTTTAATTGAAAATGGGATTCTAAAAAATTATCTGCAAGATACTCTTAATGCAAAACTAATGAATATGGAAATTACTGGAAATGGCCGAAGAGAGTCTTACGCCCATATTCCTATGCCCAGAATGACTAATACCATTATGACCAATGGTAACCATAGTCCAGATGAAATCATTAAATCAGTAAAAAAAGGAATTTATGCTCCAAATTTTGGTGGTGGTCAGGTAGATATCACAAGTGGTAAATTTGTCTTCTCATCTTCGCTTGCTTGGTTAATTGAAGATGGAAAAATTACCCAACCAATTAAAGGAGCCTCCATTGTTGGAAATGGTCCAGATATCCTTAAAAAAGTTTCAATGGTGGGGAATGACTCAGCATTAGATACTGGAGTTGGTACATGCGGCAAAGATGGACAAAGCGTACCAGTTGGTGTTGGGCAACCTACTCTAAAAATTGATGAAATACTTGTTGGCGGCTCTGATACCCAAGGTTAATTTGATTTATTAACCCTATTTTTATATTCAAATGTTCTAGTGTCGATCTCAATCATATCACCTGTATCGCAAAATATTGGTACCATTAATTCAAAGCCAGTATTAATTGAAGCTGTTTTCATTACCTTACCAGAAGATGTATCTCCTTTAACTGCAGGTTCAGTATAAGTAATTTCCCGAGTAACTGAATTTGGTAGCTCGACTGAGATTGCTTTTCCTTCATAGAAAACAACCTCACACGACATTCCATCCTCTAAAAATTTCAAAGCATCGTCCATGCTGTCTGGCCCTACTTCGTATTGATTGTATTCTTCATCCATAAATACATAAGCTGGATCAGCAAAGTAAGAATAGGTGACTTCCTTCTTCTCTAAAACAACAACATCAAATTTATCGGATGCATTAAAAACTGATTCGGTAGCAGATTCATTGAGTAAGTTCTTTAACTTCATTTTTACTACCGCTGCATTTCGTCCAGATTTATTGTATTCACATTTCAATGCAACCATTGGATTACCATCCACCATGATGACATTCCCTGCCCTAACTTCCTGTGCTGTTTTCATACCTATCCTTGAAAAAATTTGTGATGATTATACTAAATTATTTAATAAATAATGAATTAATTTGAGCAATCCCAGTGCCTCTTTTTATAAAATTCTGTCTTGCATCTAAATAACAATCTTTCAGATTTTCAATACTTTTTAATATATATTGCCAATGTTCTAAATTTAGGCTCTGATTATTCCATATTAAAAAAAATTCTCTCAACTGTGGCGGCAAAGAAATAAAGTAATGATCAAGAAAAGCATTTAATTTTGTATTATGAAGACCATTTTCTTGAATGTAAGGTTGCCAAATAAAAGGGGATCCAGCCAAAATTGCACGAATTAGACTATCCTCACCACGAACAAAGTTTATTAAACTATTAGATAGAGCTTTATCAAAATCATTAAAACTCAATAGGTTTTTACCTCTGCTCTTATCTTTATAAAATTGATCATGCAATACACATTCATATTGCGGAAAGTTGGTTCGGAGAACTTTGATTGAAGCTTCAATCTTATTATTAAAATAGCAAAAAAAATTGATGGTATTTGTATCTTTTAATTTTTCCGTACCATACAAACCATTATCATTTATGGCAAATATTGGAGCACCTGAATGTTCGCTAACGCCTGGTATATAAAATATTTTTTTATATTTTTTGTTTATTGACTCTTTAAGATGATAGTCGTCAACCCATTGTTCAGCTGAAAAATACTCATAATTGATTAATAAATTTTTGTTTGTGAGTTTAGCTTCATAAGATATCGGCAACTGTGTATCAAAAATAGTAACAATATTAGTATTTGGTAAAAAGTTGTTATCGGTCTTAGCAATATCAATAATATTAATATTCTCGTTAAATAAATTTTTATCTAATATTTTTTGGACAAGCTCATTGGAGGTAAGAAATACATTGCTGGTGACACCATGATCAACATAAAGCCCATGAGCAAGCCTTAATGGAATTGATATATCTCCATAGTTATCGATAAACCTTGAAAATATGTCTACTGAAAATGTCATCGATAAATGATAGACATAATTTCTATTTCTTTTTGTCCAGAAGGACTTTCATAGGAAACGATTTCTCCAACTTGCTTACCGAGAATGGCTTTAGAAAGTGGAGACAACCAGCTTATCTTATTTTCTTTAGGATCAACCTCAGGGACGCCAACAATCTGAATCTTATTAATCTGGTTTGTATTTAAATTCTCATACTCAACTGTTGCTCCAAAAAAAACTTTATCTTTATCTTCTTGCTCAAGTGGATCAATAATCTTTGAATCTTCAATGGCGATAAGTAAATATTTTACTCTGGAATCAATTTGCCTTAACCTCTTCTTACCGTAAATGTAATCACCATTTTCCGATCGATCCCCATTGCTTGCTGCCCACGAAACGTCTTTCACAACCCTTGGTCGATCAACCTTTAAGAGATAATTTAACTCTTCTCTTAAATGCATAAAACCATTTTTTGTAAGATAAGATGATTGCTCGCTCATAATATAGTTTTACTATAAAATTTAAATGTGAAAGATAACATAATTACAATTTGTAAAAATGACATTTACTTTAAAAGATTCATTCACACAAATAATTCCACACACTTTAATACCTTCACCCTATTTGAATTTATTTCAAATGAATTAAGTAATTATTATCTTTCATCCAATGAAATTAGTAAAAAAATAATTAATAAATTAGAGGAATATATTATTCTGGAAGAGATTGTATCCAATGAAATTGTTGGGTACGGAAATCAATTTCTTCATGATATAGAATCACTCGTGTTTTTTGTTCAGAATGCCATAAAGAACATTCATGAGTATGACATAGATTACCAGGATGGATCATTCAATCTATCCATCGAAAATAAATTTCTGCACTCAGTAATAGATAAATTTAATCAATATTTAATTGACAATGATTTATTTTCATATCATCAGGCAATTTATTATTTTATTAAAAATATCGAATTTGATAAAAAGGTCCAACTAATTGGTTTCAACCTTGACACACCACTGAATAAATTAATTCAGAATAAGTTTAAGACAAATGATATTTCTTTTACAAAAGAGAATAAAGACCATATCATTCAGCAATTTGACAATGAACTCCAAGAGTTTAAATACATAAGTGATGAAATTATTCGCAAACATTCACAAGGGAAAAAAATTGCAATTATTTCTGAAGATGTAAATAAGATTGTTACAACCTTCTATCCTGCACTCACAGGTCTGCAAACTTACAATAAAGATGTAAATGGACAAGAGCCAATTGGGTTAAATATCCCCAATCAAATATCGTTATCAAAATCACCGATCATTCGAAGTATTTTTACTTTTTTTGATTTGCAGTACGGCCATTATGTTGCAGTCGAAAAAATACGTCATTTTGTAGTCACCTGCTTTCAAAATGATCTATTACTGGTAAGTGACCTGGATGAAAAGATCAAAATGTTTAAAAAGCATGGAATCCGAAAAATTAACCTAAAAAGGTTTAATGAAATTATGGAATCTTCTTCTTTGAATAAATCTTCTTTTGAAGAAATTAGTAATTTACAAACTAACTTAGCTATAACGGACTGGGGAGCATACTTTGTCAAACTATTAAAAAATTATTTCTTTCGTAATGAACTTAAATTAAGCAATTCATTAATCGAGGACTTGAGTAATTTTATTGACCTAATTAACAATATTGGTTCAATTAGAAAACATAAAATTATTAATTATTTAGAGTTTAAAAAATACCTCAATATTATCCTAAGCCAGATTCAAAAAAACTTTTTTGTATCAAGCAATACAATTGATATTTATTCATTTAAAGATGAAGTGATCTCAAAGTATGATGATATATACCTCATAGATTTTATAGATCGAAAAAACCAGATCAGCTTAAGAAATCCCTTACTCCCCTTGTATCACCTAAATAAAATAAATGATTTCCATAAGAGAAAAACTTTTACAGCTAATCAATTAAATAAACTGTCAGAAAAATGTAATTTATCGATCTCTTATTCTTTATTGACTGACAATGTAGAAAATACAATTTCATCATTCGTCACATTTAGTAAGATTATCGAAAAAAAATATGAAAAAAAATATGATTTTCTTCATGACAACAAGACATTATCACTTGATAATGACCACACAGATAAGGCACTACCCAAAGGGATAAAAAATATTCGTGGTTTGCTCGAACGTCTACAAACTTGTCCCCGATGGGCCTTTTATGAGGATGTCCTTCACTGTAAGGATGAGTCAGATCATCTAACAGCAGAGTATAGTCCACGCTTAAGAGGTATTCTGATTCACGAGGTACTCCATAACATCTGGATAAAGCTAAAAAATTATCAGAGTCTTGTTGAAATTAACAACTTAATGAAATTTATAAAACCTATTGTTGAAACGTCTATAGACAAAAAATATGAATTTTCAATAATGGGTAATTCAGTTAAAAAATTTGAAATAACAAGATGCACTGCGTTGATTCAAGAGCTGCTTGAGATAGAAAAGAAGAGATTACCTTTTTCAATTCAAAGTTTAGAAGAGAAACAACAATATGTTCATAGAGAATATTCATTTGATCTTATAAAGGATAGGATTGATAAGGATGATAATGGAATTCATGTCGTTGACTATAAAACAGGAAAATTACCTACAGCAAAGTCCTGGACAGAATTACCAATTAAAAATTATCAAATCCCCTTATATTTTTTATTTACAGACTGTAAAGTCAGCACATTATTGCTTTATGAGATAAATCAAAAAAATATTGCGATCAAGAGATATACTTTTAAGGAAAATGATCACCAAATATCTGACAACATTCCCCAACAGATTACTAGTGAAAGTTTTGAGGATCTCAAAAAAATATGGTTAGATGAGATCAATAGCTTGATACATCTTTACGAACAAGGGTATTTCCCAAACACATTCGAAAAAGAAGATGATCTGACATATTGTGGTAGCAAAATTCTTCTTCGTCTTCCGGAAAAAAAATTCCAATATGAGTTATGATTGATGAGCAGCACTGACATTCAAAATAGGATTAAATGTCTTGACTTAAAGTCAATGATTGTTCAAGCTCCAGCAGGCTCTGGCAAAACTGAATTATTAACTCAGCGCTTTATAAAACTCCTCGCTCATGTCAATTCACCAAGAGAAATATTAGCTGTTACCTTCACAAATAAAGCTGCAGCTGAAATGAAAAATCGAATAACGAATTATCTTCAAAATAAAACTACACCAAAAAATGACACGACAAAAAAATTAATTGATCTTTTAAATAAGGAAATAACAAGAAGAGGAATAACTGTAGATGAAATAATCTCAGAGTTTAATATACTGACAATTGATGCACTTAACCAACAAATTATCAATTCCACTCCCCTGCTCACTCATTATGGATACCAATCATCTATTATTGAAGATCCTACCCCCATCCATTCTGAGATCATAAAAAAAGTTATTTATGCTGAGACCAATTCAGATACTATTCATAAAATTCTTCATATTTTAAATATTGAATTCCCTCAACTCGAAAAATATTTATTGGAGCTCATGACAAATAGGGATAAGTGGATTCACTATATCTTTGATCATGAAAATAGTAATGAATTTAATAGTTATATCCAGCAAGAAGAAGATGAGTCACTCACACATTTACAAAAACTTTTTAAACTTAACAATTCAATTCATTCAAAAAAAAGAGAATTGCTCCACTTTATTGAATCAATTTATACCAAACAAAAAAGTATAAGAAAAAAAATTAAAGAAGAGGATTTGCTGTTCTTTAAACTAAATTCAATCAGTAATGATATTACAAATATGGAGTGGCCAGAATTTGAAAGCTTTGAAAAAGAGTACTACTTTCTAAATATATCAAACTTGCAACAGAACGATATCATGCAGATGTTAGCGCCAATCCTTAAAGAAGCATATGCTAAAATCAAATTGTACTTTAGTCAAAATAAGGTAATTGATTTCCCAGAAATTACCCTGCAGGCTTTACTAGCTCTTAAAAATGAATCAGGATTTACTGATTTAAAAAGCTACCTCAACATAAAGTATTCTCATATCCTAGTCGATGAATTTCAGGATACAAATAAAAACCAGTTAAAATTATTTGAATACCTAACGCATGAATGGGGGCCTGAAAATACCTTTTTTTGTGTCGGCGATCCAATGCAGTCGATTTACCGATTCCGACAATCAGACGTTAGAATTTTTTTGGATGTTATAAGAAATGGGATAGGAAAGATTAAATTAAATCATATTATCCTTTCAGTAAATAACAGATCAAAGAGTCGCCTAATTCATTGGTTTAACTCACGCTTTTCTAAAATTTTTACAGAACTAAATATTGACAATGGAAGTATTCAATATCAATTATGCAACCCTAGAATTGAGGACGATAGTGGCTCAATAAATTTTTTTTCATACAATTCTGATTCATCCTCAAAATCCTCAGACATCGAGGCAGAATTAATCTGCCAGCAGATATTAACTAGTCAACATGAATCTATTGCAGTAATTGCAAGGTCGCGAAATCATCTGAAACCAATTGTTTCTTATATCAAAAAAAATTATGCTAAACAGATTCCAATCAATGCGATCGAGCTTGAATCTTTAATTAACCACCAATGTGTGCAAGATATTCTTGCATTGACATTAGCGATCTTTGATTTTAGTGACCGTACACATTGGATTGCCACAATACAGTCACCGCTATGTGGATTAACAATTAAAGATCTCCATATCCTTTTTGCCAGTAAGGATGAGAATATTTGGAAACTGATTAATTCTGAAAAAGTTAATGAATTGAACATCGAGAGCCAAAAACGAATTAAGAATCTAATTAAGATAATTAAAATTCATTATTCTTCTATGCACACGGCTAAGTGGAGTGAAATTATTAGAGCATTGTGGGTAGATTTAGCTGGGATTAAATCTTTATATGTAAAAGAGGACATCGAATACATAGATTCCTATTTACGCATCCTACAGAATTTCGATATGAATGAAATTGATAAAGAAGTTTTAATTAATACCGTTACTGAAACTATGGTATCCGATGTAAATAGTAATAAAAAGGCTGTTTCTTTTTTAACCATCCACAAATCAAAAGGATTAGAATTCGATCATGTCATTATTCCAGGTGTAGATAAATCCACCCGACTAAATATCCCCGCCTTGGTCAATTTTGATCACATGGATGGGGCAAATAAAAATATTTCATCCATCAAAATCAATAATAATGAAACCTACTCATTACACGGTTATCACGAACAAAAAAATAAAATTAGAGAACATAATGAATTAAAAAGATTGCTCTATGTTGCTGTTACCCGGGCTGCCAATCAGCTCGACCTTGTAACTGAAATAAATCAAACTTCTAAGAAAAATACTTTCTTACATTTTCTTTGGGATGATTTTTTTACAACAGATCCTCAAAGTATTGATGTTGACACCCCTACAAGCAAATATGAGAAATTTTCACCAAAATTGTTTAACATCCCCTTATCGGAGTATATTAATGAAAAAAAAGAAAGTCTAAAGGAATTTTCACCTATTTCTCTTAAAGAAAACTATAGTATTGAGACCGAAGAAATCTATGTAGGTATCATCGTTCATAAATATCTTGAGTTGATACATAAAAATTTAACAGTACATCAACATGTTCAATTTATAGAAAAAATGCTGAATAGTTTGAATATTGATAAATCTCTGAATCACAAGGAGATCGTTAGTGAATCTATGATTTGTATTAACAATATCCATCAAACTGAATCAGGACAAAAGATATTAAAAAAATATGATGACGATCAATGTGAACTCAAGATTTCAGTTCCAAATAAAAATCAAACAAGCTACCGTGTGGATAGGACGTTTTTAATTAATAATGAACGTTGGATTATTGACTACAAATACCACAAAGAAGAACACAACTTAAAATCATTAGCGCTTAACTATAAGAATCAATTGAATCGGTACGCTTCCTTTTTCAATGATCAAAACATAAGACAATTTATTTATTTTTTAAAACAAGGTGAGTTAATTGAGATTTAGTCCTTAAGTTCGCCTACAAGAGATTTAATCTTATTCAGCTTATCTAACGGGTCCTCAAAATCACCTGCTAAAGTTATCTTATTTGGCCCATCAAGCTTAATGTGTTTATTTGTCTGGACCAGATCAATGATCTTTAATGGGTCGATGTTATTCTTTTCCCTAAAATTCAAACTAATAGTTTTCTTTCCAGCATCAATTTTGATCACGTCTAAATCCTTAGTTATTATGCGAATATGATGAATGATAAACAAATTTTCAGTCTGCTCAGGAGCAACTCCGAAACGATCAATGAGCTCTTCTTGAATCATTTGTAAATCTTCTAATGACTCACATGATGACAACCTTTTATAGATCACTAGACGCTCATTTGGGTCACCACAGTATTGATTAGTAAGTATCGCTGGGGCATGGATATTAATCTCATTGTTCTCATTATAGTCGGCATTAATATCAAGTGCCTCATTGTTTTTAAGGTGAGTCACGGCTCGATTCAGCATTTTTAAATACATTGAAAAACCAATTTCATGAATCTCACCACTTTGTTGGTCTCCTAATATTTCTCCAGCACCACGAATCTCAAGATCATGCATCGCTAAGAAATAGCCTGAGCCCAAATCTTCAAGATACTGAATAGCTTCTAATCTTTTTTTGGCTTTACCTGTAAGGCTTCGATTTTCATCAATTAATAAATATGCAAAAGCTTGATGATGCGAACGACCTACACGACCCCTTAATTGATGCAATTGAGATAATCCAAAGCGGTCTGCATTATTGATAATAATTGTATTTGAGGTTGGTATATCGATACCTGTTTCAATAATGGTTGTGCACAGTAACAAGTTAAATCTTTGCTGATGGAAATCTTGCATAACCCTTTCAAGCTCTTTCTCTTTCATCTGACCATGAGCAATGGCCACTTTTGCGTCAGGCATAATTTTTGTTAATTTTTCACTGATTGCATAGATGGAATTTACATCATTATGTAAAAAGTAAGCTTGTCCTCCACGATTAAATTCCCTTGTTAGGGCTTCCTTGATTATTCCTTCTGAAAAATTCTTAACCATGGTCTTAATTGACAATCTCTTTTGAGGAGGTGTAGAGATGATTGAAAAATCTCTTAAGCCTTCAAGCGACATTGAAAGAGTTCGTGGTATGGGTGTAGCGGTTAAAGCCAGGAAGTCCGTATTTGTTTTAAATTTCTTTAGCATTTCCTTTTGACGAACGCCAAAACGATGCTCTTCATCAACAATAATAAGGCCAATATTATCTATTTTTATGTCTTTTTGTAATAAACGGTGAGTGCCGATAACAATATCTACTTTTCCATTAGCCAGTTTTTCTAGAACCTCATTTTGCTGCTTATTACTTTTAAATCTTGAGATTTCCTCAATCTCAACAGGAAATGAGCTAAATCGATCAACAAAGTTATTATAATGTTGGCTAGCAAGCAAGGTTGTTGGCACTAATATGATTACCTGACGATTGTTCATGACAGTTATAAACGCTGCTCGCATTGCCACCTCAGTTTTACCAAAACCAACATCACCACAGATAAGGCGATCCATTGGTCTTGCAGATTCCATATCTTTGATTACAGACTCAATTGCCTGCATTTGATCTGGAGTTTCCTCAAAGGGAAATTCGTTCGCAAATTTCTGATACTCAAGCAAGTCAATTTTTGACACCAAACCCTTCTTCTTTTCTCTAAGCGCATATAAATTTAAAAGTTCTGCTGCTGTGTCATAGACTTGTTTTAACGCTTTTCTTTTTTCTTTTTCCCATTGCCCTGAACCCAATTTATGCAATGGTGCCGATTCGATAGGTCCGCCTGTATATCTAGAAATGGAATTTAACTGGGTGACGGGGACATACAACTTGTCCTCTTTTTCATAAGTTAACAATAAAAATTCATTTATTGAGCCCAGCATATCCAATTGGACAAGGCCTTGATAGCGACCTACTCCATGATTCTCATGGACAACAGGATCACCAACTGATATCTCAGAAAGGTCTTTAATTACAACCTCGGCGTTATAATCCTTACTTTTATATTTTGATTTTTCTTGATGGATGAAATCAGGAAATAAATCATACTCGGTGAATACTTCAAAATATTCATCAGAAAATCCCTCTTTTAAAGGAGATTGAATAAGCTGATGCTCAATTACTGGATCTAAGATATTAATACTTTCAGATCTCTTTAAATTAAGGTCACACTCAGTGAGCATCTTATGAATTGTTTCTCTTCGACCTAAGCTCTCAGCGGAAATTATTATTTTTTTGGGGCATTGGTTAATGTAATCCGCTATATTTTTATAGCCGTCCCTATAATCAATAGTGATTTTAGGTAGCGGATTATCAATTACATCAAAATTAAGATTTTTAAAACGATTTAGGTCCTGATGAAATTTTAAAGAATCCATCATAATTTCTTCTGGATTCAATATAGGTCGCTCAATGTCATAAGCATACATTTTGAATCTTGTTTGAGCGTCAAGCCAATAGTGATCTATGCTGGATGATAATTTAAAAGGGACATCAATTAATGTTTCATCGGGAAGATAATCAAAAATTGTATTCGTCTCTTGAAAGAAAAGTGGTAAGTACCATTCCATTCCAGCAAAGGGGATCTTATTCGATATGTTTGTATAAATCGGCGACTTACTTGGATCACCAGAAAATCTTTCACGATAATTTTTTCTAAAAGTTTCAATAGATAATTCAGTAAGCGGACATTCTCGCGCAGGTAATATCTCAATCTTCTTTGTTGGATAAATACTTTTTTGAGTTTCAACATCAAAGGTTTTTATACTTTCTATTTCGGTATCAAAAAAATCTATCCTGAACGGAATGGTAGATCCCATGGGAAATAAATCAATCAACCCTCCCCTTACCGCAAACTCACCTGGATGAAACACCTTCTGGACATTGATATATCCATTTTCTATCAAAACTTTTTTTAAGGACTCTAGATCGACCTTTTGCCCCTTGCTATAAAAAAAACTATTCTGCGTGATGTATTGTTTTGGAGGCAAATAATTTAATGCTGATGTTGCTGGAATAATTAAAATATCAAAAGCTTTCTGAGTGACTAAAAACAGTGACATTAAACGATCTGAGATTAAGTCAGGGTGGGGTGAAACGGTATCGTAAGGCAATGTTTCCCAATCAGGGATCATAGAAACCACAAGATTTTGATTAAACCAGAGCATCTCCTGCTGAAGCCGCGCAGCAACATAACTGTCCTTAGTAAAAATAACTAACGGAGTATTTTTTGCGCTTAGTTCAGAACAATAAAATTTTATTATCTGGTAAGCGTAAGATGTGTAATTCAGTATATTTTTTGTATTTGTATTCATTTGGCTTTAAAATTAAGCAGTCATTATAAACACATTAAATCCACATGGAAGATAAAGAAATTATTGCTATAAAAGCACTCGATTATGTAACCGACAATTCTGTGATCGGATTAGGGACCGGATCAACTGCAAATTTTTTTATTAAACACCTTGCTAATAAAATTAAGAATGAAAGATTAAATATACAGGTGGTAGCAAGCTCCACCGTATCTGAAATAGAAGCTGTAAGAAATAAATTAAATTTGATTGGTATCGATACACTGGAGAATCTTGATCTTTATGTGGATGGTGCGGACGAAATTACGAATGATTTAAATGTATTAAAAGGCCGTGGCTATGATTTAGTGAAAGAGAAGATACTTGCCCAAAGTGCTAACAAATTTATCATTATTGCCGACCATTCAAAGAGAGTTAATCATATAGGCGAAAATTATCCAATTCCTATCGAGGTCTTAAAAAGTACTTGGAGATTAAGTAAAAAAATTCTAGATAAATTTGGTCAAGGAAGCTTAAGAAAAAATGCAGCAAAAGATGCATACGCCATCTCATCTGCTGGGAATTATATTTTTGATTACTCTTTTGATGAAGTACCCTTGAAAGATTTACATGAAATAATCTTAACCACCCCAGGTGTTATTGAAACTGGTATTTTTTATGCAATCACTGACTGTGCCCTTATTGTTGATAATGGAAACATTGAAGTGCTATCTAAATAGAAATCGTTGTTTTATTCTTCATGTAAGGCTGTAATACCAATGGTATGTTGATAGAACCATCTGCCTTTTGATTATTTTCTATTATGGCTACAAGCGTTCGACCTACAGCAAGGCCTGAACCGTTCAGTGTATGTAACAGTGTATTCTTACCCTCATCATTTTTAAAGCGAGCTTTTAGCCTTCTTGCTTGAAAATCTTCACAATTGGAGATTGAAGAAATTTCTCGATACTGTTGTTGTGATGGAAGCCATACCTCGATATCGTAAGTTTTAGATGCGCCAAAACCCATGTCACCAGATGAGAGTGTCATTACTCGATAAGGCAAATCAAGAGCTTTTAGAATATTTTCTGCATGTGAAAGCATCTCCTCTAGGGCTTCATAACTTGATTCTGGTTTAGTTATTTGAACCATCTCAACTTTATCAAACTGATGTTGACGAATCATCCCTCTGGTATCTTTTCCATACGACCCTGCCTCGGATCTAAAGCATGGGGTATGCGCAGTCATCTTGATAGGTAAGTCTTTTACATCAACAATCTCATCACGCACAGTATTTGTGAGCGAAACCTCTGAGGTTGGGATTAAATATAAAGATTCATCTTCATTCTTCTGAGTAACGAACAAATCATCACCAAACTTGGGTAACTGTCCCGTTCCCAATAAAGAATCTTCATTCACCAAATATGGGGTATAACATTCAATGTATCCGTGATTTTCGGTATGTGTATCTATCATGAATTGACCTATTGCACGATGCAACCTAGCAATATCATTTTTCATAAACACAAAACGAGAGCCCGAAACTTTAGCAGCCGTATCAAAATCAAGGCCAAGAGGTGCGCCTAAGTCAACATGATCTTTAACCTCAAAATCAAATTCTGGAAGTGTGCCAACTTCTTTTACTAATTCGTTACTTGTTTCATCAGGACCAATTGGAACCGACTCATGGGGCACATTAGGTATAAGGAGTAAAAAATTATTTAATTTTTCTTGGATTAATGAAAGTTGTGATTCAAACTCTTTAGATTGTGCTGATATATTTGAGACTTTCTCAAGAACGTCTCTAGCATCCTTACCTTGAGACTTTAATACACCGACTTGTTTTGAAAGATCATTTCTTTCTTGTTGGAGTTCTTGGGTTTTTATTTGAATATCTTTTCTCTCCTCTTCGAGTGAATTAAAAAAATTAACATCTAGGTCAAATCCTCTATGTTTTAAAATTTTTTCTAGTGACCCTATGTCATTTCTCAGCAAGTTAATATCAATCATTATTTTTATTTTTTTTATCTAAATTATTTAGAAAATTTAACTTCTCATTAATTTTTATTTCCAACCCACGGTTGGTTGGAGAGTAGAATTGTATCGGATCTAGCTCATCAGGGAAATATTTTTCTCCCGCCGCATATGCGTGTGGCTCATTGTGTGCATAACGATATTCCTTACCATAACCAATGCCTCTCATTAATTTTGTTGGAGCATTTCTGAGGTGAATTGGCACATCATAATTATTATGATCACTGACGTATGCCTTAGACATATTATATGCCTGATAGGCAGCATTACTTTTGGGAGCAGCTGCTAAATATAAAACTGCATTTGTAAGGGCCAGCTCTCCTTCTGGTGAGCCCAGTCTCTCAAATATTTGATAGGCTTCAAGCGCAATGGTTTGAGCTCTAGGGTCTGCTAAGCCAATATCCTCAATTGCTATTCTTATGATTCTTCTAGCAAGATACATCGGATCCGCTCCACCATCGAGCATTCTCTGAAGCCAATAGATTGAAGCATCAGGGTCTGATCCACGCACTGATTTATGAAGTGCTGAGATTTGATCATAAAATTGTTCACCACCCTTATCAAAACGTCTATAAGAGGATGACGCAATTTTTTTGATTAAATCAATATCAACCTCTATCGGTTTATCTTTGGAGTAAAAATAAATAACCTCAACGAGATTCAGCAATCTTCTTCCATCTCCATTTGCGTATTCAATAATAAACTCGGTGGAGGACTCATCAAGCTTAATATTTTCTTGAATGGATAAGGCTTTATCTAATATTTTTTTTAATGCCTCATTTGATAATGAGTTAAGGATATACACTTGGCAACGACTCAATAAGGCAGAATTTACTTCAAATGATGGGTTTTCTGTTGTTGCCCCAATAAATGTAAAAAGTCCATTTTCAACATGAGGTAAAAAAGCATCCTGTTGGCTTTTGTTAAATCGATGGACCTCATCAATAAAAAGCATTGTTTTTTTTTGATTCTGATCTTTATTAAAATTGGCTTTATCAACTGCCTCGCGAATATCTTTAACGCCTGATAAAACTGCAGACAGAGAAATGAATTCGTAATTAACTGAATTAGCTATTGCAAATGCAATAGATGTCTTTCCAACTCCAGGAGGTCCCCATAAAATAATTGAAGGAAGTTTATTAAACATCACAGCATTTCGTATTGGGCAATCATCCCCTAAGAGGTGATCTTGACCAATAACATCATCAATGGTTTTTGGTCTTAATATTTCTGCTAATGGTTGCGATAAGGTGTTCATACTTTAATTTTTGATCACCTCAACGTTGTCTGGAACATTAAAAAGGAATGATGCCTCATCGATGTTGTGATTTTGTGAGATATTAACAAAATTTATGATGATCTTATTCTGAAGGCCATCAATGACTCTCATACCATTAATCTTATCTTCATTGAATGAAATTTCTAAGGATTGATAATCGATATCCTTTGATTTTGATTCGCAACGATACCAAGTCTCATCCTCAATAAGAATTTTTGTCACCTTAAAAGACTCCTCAATATTATTAAGAAAAAAAATGTTAGCAGGATTATTACTTTTAGATTGACTAAATTTAGACATAATCACTTGAGATAAGTCAGGGTCATAAATATAAACTGTCTCTCCGTCACCAATTATTTGATTTTGATGAGGAGCTTGGTATATCCATTTAAAAAAGTGAGGTTTTTTGAAAGCAACCTTACCATTCGCCTCTTCGATTAATTGTGATTTGTTGTCGTATACCGATTGACTAAATTGTCCGGAAAAAGCTATTGTTTTGTTGAGAAGGTTTGATAACTCATCAGCAGGCGAAGCCCATAATAAATTAATATTTAAATAAAAAATCAAGATGAATGTAAAGGGTCTAATCACTCTTGATTTGGCTGGATAACCTCTCGGTTTCCGTTGCTTTGCATTGGTGAAACAAGTCCAGCTTTTTCCATGTCTTCGATTATTCGTGCCGCACGATTATATCTGATACGTAAATTTCTTTGCACGTATGAGATTGAAGGTTTTTTGGATTCAATAACCAATTGAACTGCTTGATCGTATAGTGGATCTTTTTCTCCATTTGCATCGCCTGACGAGCCTGAAGTAAACTCTATGGACTCTTGTGAGTTAATCACCTCCTCAACATAGATAGGCTTGCCTTGCTGTTTGAGAAAACTTACCACTTTGTGTACTTCTTGATCTGAAACAAATGCTCCATGAACTCTTGAGGGGTATCCTGATCCAGCCGGCAGATAAAGCATATCTCCCTGGCCTAAAAGGTTTTCTGCGCCCATTTGATCCAAAATCGTTCTGGAATCCACACGGCTTGATACCTGAAACGCTACCCTTACAGGGACATTAGCTTTAATTAATCCGGTAATTACATCAACTGAGGGTCTTTGGGTAGCCAAGACCAAGTGGATTCCAGCGGCCCTAGCCTTTTGTGCAATTCTGGCAATTAACTCTTCCGCCTTTTTGCCGACGACCATCATTAGATCTGCAAGCTCGTCAATCACAATCACTATTAATGGCATGCATTCAAGGACTTCAGGATTTTCAGGATCAGTAGAAAAAGGATTGGTCATTGGGGACCCAGAATCTGAAGCTTGTTTTAACTTCTCATTAAACCCTGAAATATTTCGTACGCCAAATTCTGCCATTAGCCTATATCGTCGATCCATTTCTTTGACCGACCAGTTAAGTGCATGACCGGCCTCTCTCATATCTGTCACAACAGGTGTAAGGAGATGAGGTATATCCTGATAGACAGACAACTCTAACATTTTTGGGTCAATCATGATTAATTTGACTTCATTTGCTTTGGCTTTATACAAAAAGCTCAGTATCAAAGCATTAATGGCGACAGACTTACCAGACCCTGTTGTACCGGCAATTAAAACGTGTGGCATTTTGCCAAGATCAGCAACCACCGGCTTTCCTGATATATCTTTACCAAGCGCTATGGTCGTCAGCGAGGCAGTGTCTGCAAACGTTTTCGAACTCATAATTTCTGAAAGATAAACAATCTGTCTTTTATTATTGGGAATCTCAAGGCCCATGTATGTTTTTCCAGGAATGGTTTCAACAACCCTTACACTAGTTACAGATAATGATCTTGCCAGATCTTTTGAAAGGTTTGTCACCTGACTGCCTTTCACTCCCGCAGAGGGTTCAATCTCGTAACGAGTAATCACAGGGCCAGGTTGCGCTGAAATAACTTTTGCCTCGATTCCAAAATCTAATAATTTCTTTTCAATTAAACGTGAAATGAATTCTATTGTTTCAGGTGATTGCTGATCGACTTCTTTAGGTGGTTGATCAAGTAAATGTAAAGGAGGTAAATCTCCATCTGAGCTTACTTCATCAAACAAAGTGGTTTGTTTTTCTTTTTTAACTCTAGTACTTTCTTTGATATCATTCTTTGGTATTAATATTTCAACAGGCTTGCGATCCTCATGTTTTTTTCTTTCATTTTCAACATACTCAATTCTTTGCTGCTCAAATTTTTTGCCGGCTCTCCTGTCAAAAAAATCATTTACCTTGATAGAAATTTTATTTATCAGTTGCAAGCATATTTCGCCAATTTTTTCACTTATAGTTAACCATGACCAACCAGTAAAAAGACTTAGTCCCGATGCAAGACTGATTACTAAAAGTAGAAGTGATCCTATATAACCAATCATTCCTCTGAGCAATGAATCAATTGATGAACCAGCTAAACCACCCTGCATAGATGCATAGGATGCTTGAAGGTTGATCACATGCCCAGCCTCCAAAGCTGCAGATGACAATAGAAAAACAGCAAAACCAAGATAGTTAATCCACAATACTCTTCTGGAATTTTCAGTATCCTCAATCCTCTTGTAAATTAGATTTATAGAATAAAAAAGCAAAAAAACAAACCACCACGATGATAAACCAAAGAGATAAACCAATATGTCAGATAAGTATGCACCAAAAGCACCGCCCAGATTAAAAATTTGATCTTGAGATTGAGTTGTATGTGACCAAGATGGGTCTAATGGATTGTATGTAGCTAAAGCAATAATTAAATAAATACCACTAAATAGGAGAAGTAAAAAAACAATTTCTCTTAATACACGATCAATCGTTTTTTTTTCGAGCAAGGCTTTATTTAGCAAGTCATTAGACTTTTTTTTATTTTTTTTATTAAAAATCAATATTAATTATTCTAGGGTTTGTTTGAAAAATTATATCAGCTAGTAGGTAATTTTCGGAACCATTCTGATAAATATTTGCTCTGAAAAATTTAGTCAATTAAAATGCTTACTGATATTAAATATAGGTCTCATCATGCATGCAAAATTAATTATTTTAGGTTCAGGTCCAGCAGGTTATACATCAGCAATTTATGCCGCTCGAGCAAATTTAAAACCAGTCCTGATTACAGGGATTCAACAAGGTGGCCAACTCATGACAACAACAGATGTTGATAATTGGCCTGCAGACTCAAATGGAGTGTTAGGGCCAGATCTTATGACACGATTTGAAGAGCATGCAAAAAGATTTAATACTGAAATAATTTTTGATCAAATCAGTTCAGTTGATTTTAAAAATAAACCGTTCACGTTAACAGGAGATAATGGCACATATACAGCAGATTCCGTCATCATCAGCACAGGAGCATCAGCGAAATACCTAGGGCTTGATTCAGAAACAAAATTTATGGGCAAAGGTGTGTCAGCATGTGCAACCTGTGATGGTTTTTTCTATAAAAACCAAGATGTTGCTGTTGTTGGAGGAGGAAACACAGCAATTGAAGAAGCCCTTTACTTATCCAACATTGCCAATCATGTCACTCTTATTCATCGACGTGATCAGTTTCGAGCTGAAGCGATTGAGATGGAAAAAATTTATAAGAGAGTAGAAGAAGGAAAAATTTCCCTAAAGACTTTTAAAGTACTTAATGAAGTTTTAGGAGATGAATCCGGTGTGACGGGATTAAAACTTGCAGATATTGTTAATGGTGACATCGAAGAAATTAAAGTTTCAGGTGTATTTATAGCCATCGGACATAAGCCTAATACTAATATTTTTGAAGGTCAGTTAGAAATGGAAAATGGTTATATCATTACCAATAATGGAAGAAATGGTAATTCCACCGCCACATCAATTCCAGGTATTTTTGCTGCTGGAGACGTCCAAGACCATATTTACAGACAGGCAATCACCTCAGCAGGAACCGGTTGTATGGCAGCTTTAGACGCTGAAAGGTATTTAAGCAACAATGAGTGATAATGATCTTTTTAAGAAAGAAATAGGTGAAGTAAAGCCTATAAAAAGAAAAGATACGGTTGACACTTACAGCCAGATCCCAAAACCAAAACCTGTTGCTAAAAAATTTTTAGAGGACGAGAATAAAGTACTAGCTGATTCAATCAGTGATAATTTTGAATCAATAGACTACTTTTTAGCAAGGGATGAATTATTTTATATCAAAAAAAATCACTCACCCGATATTGTAAAAAAATTGAGAAATGGAAGCTGGGTTGTTGAGGACTCAATTGATCTGCATGGACTCACATCAGATGAAGCTAAAGTTGCCCTTGTGGAATTTATTACACACTGCAAACAAAGAGGTATTCGTTGCATCAGAATAATCCATGGAAAAGGATACAACTCAAAAAATAAAGAGCCGGTATTAAAAAATAAAGTGAAGAAGTGGTTAATCCAAAAACAAGAGGTAATTTGTTTTGTTCAAGCGCCTAACCATGACGGCGGTAGTGGCGCATTAATTACTTTGCTTGAGAAGAAGTTCTAATTAGGCAAACAACTTCTGCTGCAATACCCTCTCCCCTTCCAATTGCACCCAATTTTTCCATTGTCTTTGCTTTGATATTTATGTCATTAACAGAACACATCAAATCAGTAGAAATATTTACTTTCATCTGATGAGAAAAATTTAAAATCTTTGGAGCTTCACATATGATCGTTGCATCGATGTTTGATATAGTATATTTCATTTCCTCCATCTTTTGACAAACCTCTTGTAACAAAACTCTTGAGTTAATGTCTTTATACTTTTGATCATTATCAGGAAATAGTTGCCCTATATCACCTAAACCCATAGCTCCGATCAAGGCATCGCATATAGCATGCAATAGGACATCTGCATCAGAATGACCCTGTAAGCCCTTATTAAATGGGATATGAACTCCTCCAATAATGCAAGGGCGACCCTCAACCAGAGGGTGAATATCAAAACCATGTCCAATTTTTAATTTACTCATAATATTTTACAAATCTTCAGGGAAGGTAATTTTTTTGTTATCTGCAGGGCCCTTGATCACAACTGGCTTAAATCCGGCATACTCTAAAGCTTGACATTCATCAGTTGGGTTTCCTGGAAAACTCTCTAATGCTTCAAGCAGGATATTGTATGGAAACATTTGTGGGGTGTGAGCTAGCCATATTTTATTTCGATCAATTGTAGAGGTAATTTGCATTGACTCATTTACTTCCTTAACGGTATCCACACATGGTATTGCCATAATTGATCCATGGTCTGTTTTTAATGTTTGATCTATAAAATTGGATAATTGTGAACTTGTTAAATAAGGTCTTACGGCATCATGCACTATAATCCAGTCCTCGTAGCCTACCTCATTAGCAATCATCTTCAGAGCATTTTTTACCGTATCTGATCGATTGTTCCCACCGCACAAAATAAACTCAGACTTGGAGCTGAAATTTTTTTTCAATGGAAGCAATAAATCTAAAACAACTGGATTGACGGCAATGTAAATTTTGTGAACAACACCTATATCAAAAATACGGTGGGTTTTTTCCAGAATAACTTCATCATCGATATGGCAGAGTTGTTTTGGAACCTTGGAGCCAAAGCGTTGACCCAAGCCTGATGCAGGAATTATGGTGAAGATCTTTCTCATCACCAAATTCTAGCATGAGATTAGCGATCGATATCTGGGGAAGCAGTGATTTTATGAATGGATATATCAGCCCCGTTGTACTCAGACTCTTGATCAAGTCTTAAATTACTAATCGAGTTAATCACGTTGTAAACAATGTATCCAAAAACAAAAGCAAAACCTACGCCGAGCAGAGAGCCTACTAATTGCGCCATAAATGAAACGCCACCAAGTCCACCTAACATCTCAAGCCCAAAGATACCCGCGGCAACACCACCCCATAGGCCACATAATCCATGCAGAGGCCAAACACCGAGCACGTCATCAATCTTCCACTTATTTTGTGTCATGTTAAAAGTCATAACAAATAATGCTCCAGCTATACTGCCGGTTATCAGCGCACCTATCGGGTGGAATAAATCAGAACCCGCACAAACAGCAACAAGACCAGCTAAAGGTCCGTTATATAAAAATCCAGGGTCATTTTTTCCAACTAACAGCGCTGCCAAAGTACCGCCCGCCATAGCCATCAGCGAATTAACTGCAACAAGACCTGAAATGCCTTCTAATTCTTGCGCGGACATTACATTAAATCCAAACCATCCAACTGTAAGGATCCATGAACCGAGCGCTAGAAAAGGTATGCTGGATGGCGGAAAAGCCACCAGAGAGCCATCTTTTTTATATCTTCCGTGTCTAGAACCAAGAATCAAAACTGCAGCCAACGCTAACCAACCACCAAAGCCATGTACAACGATGGAACCAGCAAAGTCATGAAATTCATAACCAAAAATTGAATCAAACATAGATTGAATAAAAAAGTTACCGTTCCACACAATTCCTTCAAATGTTGGGTAAATAAAACCAACAATAACGAAAGAAGCAATTAATTGAGGTTTAAAACAGGCTCTCTCGGCAATACCGCCAGAAATAATTGCCGGAATAGCGGCAGCAAAAGTAAGTAAAAAGAAAAATTTAACTAATTCATAGGCGCTTTTTTCTGAGATAGCAGCAGCGGAGTCAAAGAAATTCAATCCATACGCTAAGGAATAGCCAATAAAAAAATAGGCTATCGTTGATATAGCAAAGTCAGCAATAATTTTAGCAAGGGCATTCACCTGATTTTTTTCCCTCACGGTGCCAACTTCTAAAAAAGCAAATCCTGCATGCATTGCTAAAACCATTATTGCGCCCAGAAGCACAAATAAGACATTACTTTGATCAACTAAATTTTCCATTGCCTGTACCTGCAAAAATTAATAAAACATTAACAATACCTTTTTAAGATAAAATAAAAACTAAACAATCTTAATATTCTTGAGATGCACAATATTAAAACATTTAAATTACATTTTTGTAATATTTTGGTGCAATTTTGAATACATTATTTTTCATTTTATTGATTTTAGGTCTGATATTTTTTGTTGACAGCTTGGCGAAACAAGAAAAAGCAAAAAAATATGCCAAAAAACTAGTGTCTGACTATAACCTTCAGTTCTTGGATGATTCAATATACTGTGGAAAGATAACGATCGTGCAAGGCAGTAAATATCCTTTTAATATTCAAAGAAAATATCATTTCTATGCCTCACCATTTAATGAAAGAAAGCTTGCCTGTAATTTAGTCATGATCGGTTCAGATATGACTGATTGGTATATCGAGCCTTACCATGAGTGATAATCTCTACATTGGTCGATTTGCACCCAGTCCTTCCGGCAAGCTGCACATTGGCTCTTTTTTGAGTGCGATAACTAGTTACATTGATGCAAAACATAACAATGGGCTATGGAAACTAAGAATCGATGACATTGATTCTGAAAGGTCAAAAAAAATTTACTCAGAAAACATAATTAAAATTTTAAAAGATTTTCTTTTAGACCCTGATGAGATCTATTATCAGACTGATCATCTGAATGATTATGTAAACTATCTAGATCGTATTCCAAAAGAAAAAACTTACTTTTGTGAATGTACCAGGAAAATTATTAGCACATTGCCTCAACACGACATCGGTGCAATTTATAATGGACGCTGTTTGAATAAAAATCTAAAGTACGGTGCGTTGAGGATGCAAATGAAAAAAATTAATTTTTCATTTGATGACCTAAACCTAGGTTTAATTAAATTGGATAAAACTCATGTGAGTGACTTTATAGTTAGAGGAAAAAACCAATTTGCCTATGTCTTTTGTTGTGTCATTGATGACTATTTGCAGGGAGTAAATACCATTGTAAGAGGTTCAGACCTTGTGTTTCAAACATTTCAACAGCGCTATCTTCAAGAGCTTTTTTCATTTCCAACATTGTCTTATCTCCATCATCCTGTGCTGTATGACGGCAAAAGAAAAATTAGCAAAAGTGATCAAGATAAAGAAATCCATCCTGATAACCGCACTGAAATTTTAGTCAGTATGTTAAAGATACTGAACCAAAAAATTGCGCCTAATATTAAGAGCTATAAATCTATTCTTGAACATGCGATTGAGAGCTGGGATATTAAAGCCATACCCAACTCCACAAGAATCAATCTATGTTAAAAGTCTCGTATTAAAGTTACTCTTGCATTAAGTGGTCTAGCAACCATAATATTATTCACATTATGTCCAGCCCAGTAATATTCTTTATCTAATAAGTTCTCAATATTCAATTGAACGCGCGTTTTGTCATCAATTCTCGCAAAACCAGCTAAATCAACTCTGACCCAGCCAGGTATGGTAACGCTAGTGGAGGCTGTTGGAGTGGCTGCATACATATCGCTCCTGCCAATAATACCTGCTGCAACAGAATAAACTGAATCAATTTCATATTTATTCCATAAAGAAAATGTATGGCTAGCAGTATTTCCAAGTTTTGTACCTTTGGTGATTTGTGATGATCCCGAACCATGAGTTTTGGTAATTTCAGCATCAACATAATTAAAACCGCCCACTATAGAATACCTATCTGTTACCTGGCCATTGATTGTTGCCTCAACACCTCGCGACCGTTGTCCGTCTAGAATAATTTTCTTAGTATCATCATCTGGATCTGTAACTTGCATTCTTTCGCGATCTAATTGATATAACGCCATCGTTGCAAATAAGTTTGGATTAATAAAATATTTTGCACCGACTTCATAATTAATAAATTTCTCCGGACTTTTATTTGCATTGGAATTAGAAATTCCATCCAATTGATCACCATTTCGTGGCTGATAAGATGTACTGTAAGAGGCATAATATGAAAGATTGTCAGTTGGACTATATATATAACCTGCTCTGGAAGATGTCATATCATCGTCAATTGTAGTCTTAAATGAATCAACCACATTATTAAATTTTGTTTCATAGTCATCTTTTCTAAGTCCAAAGACTACTTTATGATGATCATTCAATTTAATTTGATCTTGAAAATATATTGAATGATAGGAAATATCAGTCTTTTTATCACGAGCGCGGGCACCACTGAAATCCCAATTAGACCCTCTTCGGTCATGAATGCTTACTGTTTGCGAATCATCTGTAATACGATAACGTCTATTATCCTGATTACCGATTTCTAATCCTGTTAATAAAGTGTGATCTAGGCCAGCAAAATTAAATTTCCAGGTAACGTCGGTCTGATTAAAAAAGTTTTGTCTTTGTGTATTGTCGTGATAAGCCTTTAGCTTAAAAGTATCTGATGAGGAAACCGATCCACCGGCATAAACATTCTGATAGAACTTATCATAATCAGTGTATCGGGTCATATTCTTAATTTTTACTTTCGGTGAAAATACATGCTCTATATCAATAAAGGTTGAATTTACCTTAACCTCGTTTGGACTCATGCCTGGTACACCATAATAATGACTTCTATTTCCACTGTAAGGCCGACCATTTTGAGATGGGACGCCTCGATATCCAATTCGCTCATCATGAAAGTATTCTCGACCAAATCGGATGACAGTGTCATCACTTGCTTTGTAGGTAAAAACTGGGTTTATGGCTTGTTTCTCAAAATTAACCTGCTCTATGAAAGAACCGCTTTTGTGTGCAAGAAGGTTTAATCTCACCGCAAGATTATCGGTCAACTGATGGTTAATATCAAATGTGGCCCTTTTGTTATCAAACGACCCGAGTTGTAGGCCTATGGAGCTAAAATTTCCAAATTGAGCTTGTTTACTTACCCTGTTAACAACTCCTCCAATACCTCCCTTACCAAAGAGTATGCCATTGGCACCCATCAAAACATCTACACGTTCGATGTTATAAAGATCACGGAAGTATTGCGCATCATCTCTAATTCCATCGATGTATAAATCGGAGGTTGTTTTATTCCCCCTCATAATTAATGCATCTCGATTACCTTCACCAGAGTCAAGCTGAACACCAGGCGCATAATCAATGGCCCGCCCCAAGTCAGTAGATTGTTGATCTTGAAGTTGTTTTTGATTAATAACATGAACTGTTTGTGGGAGATCAATTAGCGGCGTATCAGTCTTGGTCGCTGAACTACTAGAGCTGTTTACGTAGTCTTCTAGTGGCGCGGTTACATCAATGCCAGAAAGGTCTAAATCGTTAGCAAAAGCTACATGTGTTGTTAAAGCTAAACTAACTGCTGTTATTAGTTTGTTATTTTTCATATATTAATATCTTTTCTTTGTAAATGAGAATCATTCTCATTATAGATGAGAATGATTCTCATTACAAGTAAAATATTAAATTATTTATCTTGGTATAATCTGACGATGAAAACAGACCTTATTACCAGATTTATCATTAATAACTCCACTATTCGAGGCAATATTATTTGTATAAAAAACAGTTTAGCCCAATTAAAAAAATCTTTAGTAATACCAGAACAGATAGCTTCCTCATTTAATCAAATCGTCACAGTGTGTCCGATGCTGGCCGCAACGCTAAAGTTTGAAGGCGGTCTAATTTTACAAATACAGGGGAAAAAATCCTTAAAACTAATCATCGCAGAGTCCGATAATGATTTTAAAATCCGTGGCACCATTAAGCTTGCAGAAAAAACTAAAGATACTTTTCAGGATTTGATTCGAGATGCCATTGTCGCGCTAACTGTAATACACAAAGATCAAAAAACACCCTACCAGGGAATTATCGAAGTGGGATCAGGCGAGATCAAGGCCATGATTGAACATTACCTAACTCAATCCATGCAGATTAAAAGTAAAGTATTTTTTCACCAAACAAACACAGAAAGTTTTGGTGTTTTATTTCAAGAGCTTCCGCATGAAAATGAAGAGCAAAAATTAATAACAGAGTCTCTGTGGAATGATATTGATCTTATTAAGTCGGATACTTTATCTAATGGACCTGAGCATTTTTTAAAAAATATTTTTAACCAAAATGATGTTCAAATATTTGAAGAACACCCTGTTGAACATGAATGCTCATGCAATCAGGAGAAAATCTATAAAACGATAAGCTTAATCCAGGAGAATGAAATCTACTCCTCAATAAAAAATGATTGCATCGAAATGGTCTGCGAATATTGTCAAAAAAAATATACCGTCACCAAAGAAGAGATTGATATTATTTTTAATAAAACTCAACGATTAAATTGATTTAAAAATTGGTAGCCAATTATCGCTGCCGATACTGCCACATTTAACGACTCCACGTTATTCATCATCGGTAATGATATTTCGTCATGCGCGATATTTTTTAGGTTGGTTGTAATTCCTTGCCCTTCGCTCCCTAAAATTAGTATCGTCCTATTGGCAAAGTTATAATCAAAAACACTTTGTCCATTCAAGTCTGCAACAACAAAAGAAAATCCATGCGAAATAAGATTACTTATATCGACGTTTTGGTAAATTGGTAGCTGAAACTGAAACCCTTGGCTCGCTCTTAAGGTTTTTGGTGACCAGGGGTCAGCGCATTGTTCTGATAAAAAAATTCCTTTATGTCCCAGGGCTTGCGAGGTTCTCAAGATGGTTCCAAGGTTCCCTGGATCCTGCACTTTATCCAAAAAAAGATACATGCCATCATGAAAGTGATTTGGGTATGTGTCATGTTCAGGAATCTCAATTAACGCAAGGATGCCTAATGGTGTTTTTAATTCAGATACATCATTAAAAAAATTATCGGGCAGGATATAAATTCTCTCCTCCCATCCCTTTTTGCAATATTCCGGATAATTTTTATTAAATGATTCTGAACAAAATAATGCTAAAAAATCATTTTTTTCATTTAGATAGGCTTCCACTAGGTGTGGCCCTTCAATAATTGTTAGATTATTTTCTAGCCTGTATGATTTATTCTGTTGAACCTTTCTGAGCTCCTTTAGGCGTGAATTATCTTTGGAAGTTATATATTGCATATTCTCAATATTAGTAATTAATATTTTTTACCTCAAAACCCTTGTCTTTCAGAAAGCTCAAAACACCAGAGTGGCCACTTAAATGAGATGCACCAATTGCTACAAATATATTATCTTGTTTCATTGCTTCGTAGATTTGTTGATTAAAGATATGATTTCTATCGATTAAAATTTTTTGTTTAATTTTATTCCATAAATTCTCACTCATGATTTCAGATGTCATAGACTCATTCGTATTCATAATGAGATCTAAATCACCATCCATGTATACCTGGATCAACTTTTCATAATTTTTTTCTTTGATTTCCATTGGGGTCATTAACGAATTTTTTAATAACAAAATTTGTTCTTCCTTAGTCAAAAAATCCAATGCAGAAAAATGATCACTGGTTGACATCAGACCTCGGGTGAGGATTCCAGAGTCTTCAGCATATCGTTTTAATAAATTGTCCTGATTGAATGGTGTTGCAGGCCTTGGGGAGTCTAATATAAATGCCAGTAACCACGGTTTCATTTTAGTAATTCGATCAAAAAACATCACGTGATAATCAGATAACTGTTTTAAGCTATCAAGCTCATCCTCATTGAGCTGATCGATAAAGTTAATGTCAGTCTGAATATTCTTTGGATCGGAGAGTTCATCCGTTTCCATCAAAAAAAGGTTAGAGTTTTTGATAGATGCTAATAAATTTTCATTGAAAGAGGTTACCCTAATGTCATCAGAATGAAAGGTGCCAAAAACAAAGTGTATTTTTCCTTCATGATCAGTCACTTCATAAAGTGTGGTTTTTGCAAAAACTTGACTGCTGACAAACCAAATAAGTACAAATAAGAGTTTGAAAAATAATTTAAATAGTTTCATTCATTTATTATAAACATCATGGAGAATAAAATTTTATTAATTAGAGAGCCATCTGATTTTAATGATATTAATTTTTCCAATATTTCAGACGATGGCCTCGTCGGTATATCTGCTGAATTAAATATCGACCTTATTCTTTCATCATATAAATTAGGAATCTTTCCTTGGTTTAATGAAAATGAGCCCATCCTGTGGTGGTCACCAAATCCTCGGCAGGTATTATTTATTGATAAATACAAACCATCTAAATCATTACTCAAAGAAATAAAAAAAAATAAATTCATATTTGAAATTAATAAAAATTTTCCTGCAGTCATTCGTGATTGTAAAAGAGTGCAGAGAAACCAGGCCGGAACGTGGATAGATGCAAGAATTATTGATAACTATACAAGACTTCACCAAATCGGACATGCCCATTCTTTTGAGATATACAATATGGAGAATAGTCTAGTCGGTGGAATATATGGAATACTCACCAAGAATGTTTTTTTTGGTGAATCAATGTTCCATCTTGAAAATAATGCATCTAAAGTTTGTTTTTATTTTTTATGCAAATGGCTGAAAGAAAAAGGGGTTAGAGTCATTGATGCCCAAGTCCAATCCGAGCATATTTCTCAATGGGGTGGTGAGCTCATATCAAGAGATAAATTTATGGATATAATAATGTGATGAGCATTCCAGAGAATAAAGAATTCAAAAAAATTCAATTTTATCTAACTGCAAACTATAATTGTGGTTACTTGGCGGAAAAAAAAGCACAATCCATCGTTGCCTCACCTTACCAAAATGTTAATCAAAATGAATTTGATAATCTCATCACAATTGGTTTTAGAAGAAGTGGAAATCACGTTTATAAGCCCCACTGTCACAATTGTGAAGCTTGCACACCTATTCGATTAGATGTTAATCGATTCAAACGAAGTAGAACTCAGGACAGATGTTATAAAAAAAACAATCTAATAGTGGTTGAAGAAGACCTAGATTTTCTTGAAGAAGACTTCCTCCTGTACTCAAAGTATCAAAAGATACGTCACAATGACCTATCCTCCTCCCCTGAGGATCAAAGAGAGGAATATAAGAACTTTCTTCTAACCAGCAATTTCATCTCAAAAAAAATCAAGTTCTATCATAATGACAAATTACTTATGGTGAGCATAGTGGATTATCTCAATGATGGCATCTCTGCAGTCTATACTTTTTACGATCGAAATTACTTGAAGCTTAGTTTAGGGACATACTCAATACTTTGGCTCATTGAAAAATGTAAGAGGGGGAACTTGCCTTATCTTTATTTAGGATACTGGATCAAGGAAAATGATAAAATGAATTATAAAACTAAGTTTAAGCCGTTTGAGCTTTTTGAAGATAAACAGTGGAAAATTTTTAATGAATAAAATTTGTATTATTGGTCTTGGGCTGCTTGGTGGATCTATTGGCAAGGAATGTATTTCAAAAAATTTAGCAAAACAGGTGGTAGGTTTCGGTCGAAACAGCGATTCATTAAAAAAGGCAAAGCAATTAGGCCTGGTGCATGAAATTTCAGAAAGTTTTGAGGATTTAAATCAAGCCGATTTAATTATCATTGCGACACCTGTTAAGCAATACAGCACAATATTTAAAAAAATAAACCCATTTTTATCCCCCACTACATTAATTACTGATGTGGGAAGTACCAAAAAAAATGTAATTAATGACGCAAATTGCTTCCTTGATGGCCACTATGCAAAATTTATTGGCTCCCATCCTATCGCCGGTTCAGAAAAACATGGTCCGGAAGCGGCTCAACTTAGGCTTTTTAAAAATAAAAATATCATCATCACACCACATGAAAAAAACAATAAAGAGGATATCGATTTTATTAGTAATTTTTGGAATTCATTGGATGGTACATCATTAATCATGGATGCTGTGAGCCATGATGAAATTTTTTCAACAGTAAGCCATCTTCCTCATGCTCTAGCAATGATCTTTATGGGTATGTTAAATAGCAAAAATAATAAGGATGAGTTGTTAAGATTCGCGGCCAGTGGCTTTCGTGACTTTACAAGAATTGCTGCAAGCTCCCCAGAGATGTGGAAAGACATCTTTATTGATAATAAAGAAGCATGTTTAAAAGATTTAAATGAATTTAAAAAACAGATAGAGAAATTTGAATCTGTCGTTGTTAATGAGGAAGATTTGGAGAAATATATTCAATATGCAAGCACTTTAAGAAGTAACTGGAATGAATAAAAATCTGTCTCTTAAATTAGCTCCAAAATCAAAAATTGATGGAGTGATAAAGCCACCTGGATCAAAAAGTATTACCAATAGATTGCTTCTTCTTAGCAGTCTTTGTAATCAAAGTATTTCATTGACTAATCATCTCATCTCAGATGATTCAAAATATATGATTAAAGCTCTCAAAGACTTGGGAGTTTCAATAAGTTCAGACACGAAAGACAAGATTACAATATTAGGAGATCCAAAAAAATTCAATAATTCCGCTGATCTTTTTCTTGGAAATGCCGGTACGGCATATAGGCCACTTTGTGCTTTATTGTCTATTTTGGGTGGAAATTATCGCCTTGATGGTGTTGAAAGAATGCATGAAAGACCCATCAAAGATTTAGTCGACAGCTTATCAAGTATTGGTGCAGATATAAAATATCTTAAAAATGTAGGGTTTCCTCCCGTTCAGGTTTCTGATTTTAAATTTAATGGCACAACAAATATATCCATCAAAGGTAATGTCTCTAGTCAATTCCTTACCAGTCTTCTGATGGCTGTTCCTCTCATAGGGCAAGATTTTAAATTAAATATAGATGGAGAACTGATTTCAAAACCTTACATTGACATCACAATAAAGCTGCTCAAGCTATTCAATGTCAATTATATTAATCACAATTACTCAATTTTTGAATTCAATTGCAATAACAATCCAAAGTTGTATTCATTAGATAATGAATTAATAGATATTGAGCCCGATGCATCTTCTGCTAGCTATTTCTTTGCGGCTGCAACAATAAGCGGTAAAGTAAGGGTCGAAGGTCTTAGTAAAGAATCCATTCAAGGTGATATTCAATTCTTGAAAGTTCTGGAGAAAATGGGTGCTGATATTACTTACAATAATGATTCAATCGATGTGAGAAAAGCCAATACTCTAGTCGGAGGTCAATTTGATTGTATTGCGATACCAGATGCGGCCATGACGCTGGCTGCGATGGGATTGTTTACCAGCTCACCAGTGGAGTTATTTAACATAAATAGCTGGAAGGTTAAAGAAACAGATCGAATTGTAGCTATGGAAAATGAGCTAAGGAAATTTGGAGCAACTGTGACATCTACGGACAATTCATTAAAGATAGTTCCTCCCACGAACATTATAGACAATGTCTCCGTGCAAACTTATGATGATCATAGGATAGCAATGTGTTTTTCACTTGCTTGTTTAGCAAATAACTCTGTTGAAATTCAAGATCCAGAGTGTGTTAATAAAACCTATCCTAATTACTTTAATGATTTTTTGAAATTATTATCATGAACCTCATAACTATTGATGGTCCTGCAGGATCAGGTAAAGGAACTATTGCAAAGCAATTATCACAAGAATTAAAGTTAAACTATTTAGATTCTGGAGCCATTTATAGAATTCTAGGATTTCATCTGAAGGAAAATAATATTCCAATTGAAAATGATGCATTAGTAAAAGAAGATATCCAAAAAGCAAAAATTCAATTTATAGAAGACATAATTTTTTTAAATGATCGAGATGTAACTGATGCCATTAGAACAGAGTCTATTGCTAAAATTGCTTCATTAATTGCCGCCAACAAGTCTGTCAGAGAAAGTATTCTAGATTTACAAAGATCATTCTTAAAAAAACCTGGGTTAGTCGCCGAGGGTAGAGATATGGGAACTGTTGTATTCCCAGAAGCGAAATATAAGTTTTTTCTTACAGCAACTGTTGAAGAAAGAGCTAGTCGTAGATATAAACAGTTGATTTCTAAAGGTTTTGATGTTAGCATAGCCGACCTTGTAGTTGAAATACAAGAACGAGATTTTCGTGATACCAATAGAACTATATCACCATTAGTTCCTGCAGCTAACGCAGTTATTATTGATACAACTGAATTATCTCCTAGCCAGGTTATTGAATTTATACTTGGTGATATTTGAGTTCTTCATAGCTCCAAACTATGAAGTTTGATTAACAACCCCATTGCTAGATGGGAATTGGATATTTTAATGACAACTTTAACGAAAACAACAGGAACAAAGAATAACGAAAATTTTGCAGCAATGCTAGAAGAAAGTCTTGCCCTCAAAGAAATGCGTCAGGGTGAGATTATTACAGCTGAGGTTGTGTCAATTGACTCAGATGTAGTCATTGTTAATGCAGGATTAAAGTCAGAGAGCTTTATTAAAGCTGATGAATTTTATAACGACAAAAGAGAAGTTGATGTTTCAGTTGGTGACTTTGTAAAAGTGGCTATCGAAAAACTTGAAGATGGATATGGTTCAACAATTCTTTCTCGAGATAGAGCAAAAAAAATTCAAGCCTGGGAAGATCTTGAGAATGCAATGAATGATAAGACTACGGTATCAGGTTTTGTCAGCTCAAGAGTGAAAGGTGGCTTGAGAGTATCAGTAAAAGGAATTACTGCATTCTTACCTGGATCATTAGTTGATTCAAGACCAGTAAAAGATACATCGCCATATGAAAATAAAGAAACAGAATTAAAAGTTATTAAGATCGATAAGAAAAGAAATAATATTGTTGTTTCTAGAAAAGCGGTATTAGAAGAACAAATGGGGGCGGATCGTGAGTCAATAATTGAATCACTCTCCGAAGGTGCTACAGTTAAAGGAATTATTAAAAATATTACCGATTATGGTGCATTTGTTGATTTAGGCGGTATCGATGGATTACTCCACATCACTGACCTTGCATGGAAAAGGATAAAACACCCATCCGAAGTATTGAATGTTGGCGATGAAATTGAAGCTAAGGTCTTAAAATATGATCAAGATAAAAATAGAGTTTCTCTTGGCTTGAAACAACTTGGTGATGATCCATGGGTTGGTTTAGAAAGAAGATATCCTGTTTCAACTAGAATATTTGGCAAAGTTTCAAACCTCACAGATTATGGTGCATTCGTTGAAATTGAAAGTGGTATTGAAGGTCTAGTTCACGTTTCTGAAATGGATTGGACAAATAAAAATATTCATCCAACAAAAGTTGTAAATCTTGGCGATGAAGTTGAAGTAATGATCCTAGAAGTTGATGAAAGTAAAAGAAGACTATCGCTTGGTATCAAACAATGTAAAGAAAACCCTTGGAAGGCTTTTGAAAATGATCATAAACAAGGTGAAACAATTAAAGGCTCAATTAAGTCAATCACAGACTTTGGTATATTTATTGGGTTAGATGGAGGTATTGATGGACTTATCCATCTTTCAGATATATCTGCAACTGAATCAAATGAAGATGCTGTTAAAAAGTACAAAAAAGGTGATGAAGTTGAAGCAAAGATACTTGCAATTGATGTTGATAAAGAAAGAATATCTCTTGGAATTAAGCAACTTTCAGCTGACTTCACTGAAGATGATAAAGACGATAGCTCATCAAGTAAAAAAGATGCTAAAAAAGCTAAATCAACTGCTGACAAGGAACCAGAAAATGCTGGAACTACCAACCTTGGTGCTCTTTTAAAAGCAAAAATGAGTGATGAGTCTGATAAGGAATAATCAACGTAAACAATGACACGATCAGAACTTATTGAAAAGCTATCTTCACAATTTCAGCATCTTCTTCAAAAAGATGCTGAATTGGTTGTGAAAAATATATTAGATTCAATGTCGGATACCCTAAACAATGGTAAACGAATTGAAATCAGAGGTTTTGGTAGCTTTTCATTAAATAAAAGACCTGCAAGAATTGGTAGAAATCCTAAAACTGGTGAAAAAGTTCACATCAGTGAAAAACTTGTCCCCCATTTTAAAGCTGGAAAAGAGCTGAGATCTCGTGTTGATAAGTAACTTTTAAAGTATACTTTCTATAATATTTTCTATTTAAGTTAGTTATGGTTGAATTTGAGCTTTGGTGGCTTTTGCTTATCCCATTTTTTTTTGGATTAGGCTGGATTGCTGCTCGTATCGATATTAAACATATAATATCTGAAACAACTGATCTACCTGCCTCATACTTTAAAGGTCTTAACTTCATTCTCTTTCAAGATTATGAAAAAGCATCTGAATCTTTTTCTGATGCACTAAGAATAAAACCAGACTCCCTTGAGCTGCATTTCATTCAAGGTAATATATTTCGAAAACTTGGAAAAATTGATCAAGCTATTAATCTTCACAATAAATTACTTTACCAAAAAGAGTTAACACGTCAGCAAATTGAATCTGTTAAAGCAGAGCTGATGCAAGATTATTTTACAGCAGGCTTTTATGACCGATGCGAGTCTCTTTCTAAAGATCTTTCAAATGAACAATATCAAGAGTTTAAGTTAAAAATTTTATTAGATATATCTATCAAACAAAGACATTGGGATTCTGCAATAAAATATTGCAAAGAAGTTGAACAGAATTTTGGAGTTTCCTATAGGTTACAAATTAGCCATTTTTTATGTGAACTAGCTTTAGAGAAAGTAATTCAAGAAAAAAAAGATCAAGCAATAAAACATCTAGAACAAGCATTAGATATTTACAAAAATTCAACTCGAGCAAATATTATTCTTGGGGAATTGGAATTTGAAAAACAGAACTATAAGTCTGCGATTGAAATTTGGAAAAGAATTGAATTACAAAAACCAACAGACTTCATCTTAATTGCTGCGAAATTTCTGGAATGTTATGAAAAATTAAACAAACAAAATGAGTGTCTATCATTTCTCTCACACTTAAGAGAAAGTTATGGAATGAACGAAATAGATTCAGTGATCTTCAATTTTATTCTCCAAAAAGATGGGCCTAAAAATGCTGAAGAGTTTGCTAAAAATAATTTAATTAAAAAACCATCCATTGAAGTCCTTGATCAATTATTTAGTGCAAAGTCTCTAAGTGACAATAATGATAGTGATATCAAGATAATGCAACAAGTGATTAAAAATAGTATTGGTACTAGATTATTTCACTTATGTAGTCATTGTGGCTTTAAAGCCAAACAACATCATTGGCAATGCCCAGCATGCAACTCCTGGGAGACGGTTTCAAATGATCTTAAAGATAATAGCAAATAATGAATGATTCTAAAGTTATAGTGGCTCTTGATTTTTCATCCTTAAACGAAACTGAAGTTTTTCTAAAAAAAATTAAAGGCCAAAACTGTAGAATAAAGGTAGGCAAGGAGCTTTTTACTAAAGAGGGTCCAAATGCCATCAAGTTAATACAACACTATGGATTTGAAGTTTTTTTGGATTTGAAGTTTCATGATATTCCTAATACTGTATCAAACGCTATCAAAGCAAGTTGCAATTTAGGTGTATGGATGGTTAATGTCCATGCCTCGGGAGGAAAACAGATGATGATTGCTGCACGAGAGGCTGTGGAAACCTCATCGCACAAACCAATTTTAATTGCAGTTACAATCCTTACTAGTTTTGATAATTCTTCTTACCAAGAATTAGGTTTTAAAAATGAATTACAGGAACAAATTGCTTATTTAGCTAAAATGTCTGAAAAATCAGGGATGGATGGAATTGTCTGTTCGGCAAATGATGTTCCCTCAATTAAACCGTTAGTTAAAGAAAAATTCCAATTTATAACACCAGGTATAAGAGTTGCAAACAGTAATGATGATCAAAAAAGAGTGGCTACTCCGGAAAATGCCATATCAAATGGATCTAATTATCTTGTTATCGGAAGACCTGTCACCTTAAGCGATGATCCAGCAACTATGATCGAAAAAATTAATCAAAGCATCAATTAATTTTATTTGATTTTCATACCAGCCTGGGCGCCATCATCAGCTAATAAAATAAAAGGTCCATCATTACTATCAGAAGCCGCAAGTATCATCCCCTCAGAAACACCAAACTTCATTTTTCTAGGCGCAAGATTAGCAACATAACTTACTTTTTTTCCAATTAAAGACTCAGGATTATATTTCGACTTTATTCCAGCAAAAACATTTTTCTTACCTAACTCTCCGACATTAAGAGTTACATGAAGTAATTTATCGGCACCCTCTACATGTGTTGCTTCAAGCACTTCTGCAACTCGAAGGTCTATTTTAATAAAATCATCAATCGAAATATGGTTACCTGTATTAAGATCATCTTTTGTATTATTTTTTTTATCCATAATTTTGTTATCTTCTATTAATTTAACTAGATTATTTTTATCAAGTCTTTGATATAAGTGTTTGTATTGATTAATTTTTTTTATATTATCCTTAATTTGATTGAAGTTATTAAAATCAGTTTCATTGAATAAGCTGGCTACTTCTTTAGATAAATTTGGAAGAATGGGAGATAGATAGATGATTGAATTTCTGAATACAATTGCTGATGTGGTTAGAATGTTATAAAGTTGGTCTTTGTTCTGTTCAAGATCTTTTGCCAAGCTCCATGGCTGTTCATTACTTATTAACTCATTTACCTCTTCAACCAATGTAAAAACTTTTTTGACTAATTGGCTATATAAACGTGATTCATATAAATCCAATATTTCACTCTTAAGATCGATCGATTTTATTACCAATTGTGAATATTTGCTATTAGAGGGCAATTGATCTATCGATTTTATTTTTCCATCAAATAACTTATGAATAAACCCGAATGTTCTGCTTGGAATATTCACTAGTTTACCTACCAAATCAGAATTTACTTTAGACATTAAGTCGTCTAAATTCAAATCTATGTCTGACATTGAGTCATTTAACTTGGATGCAAAATAATACCTCAAGAATTCTGGCTCATGGATATTATTCAAAAAACTTCGTGCGGTGATGAATGTCCCTCTAGACTTAGACATCTTCTCACCATTCACAGTTAGAAAACCATGTGCAAAAATTTTAGAAGGCTTTCTAAAGCCTGAGAAATTTAATGTTGCCGGCCAAAATAATGCATGAAAATAAAGTATATCTTTTCCTATAAAATGATAAAGCTCGGTTGAGCTATCGGGTGACCAAAAATCATCAAAGTTAATATTTCCTTTTTGATCAATTAGATTTTTAAAGCTAGCCATGTACCCAATTGGCGCATCCAGCCAAACGTAAAAATATTTATCACTTTCACCAGGAATCAAGAAGCCAAAATATGGTTTATCTCTCGTAATATCCCAATCTTGTAATCCAGATTTAAACCATTCCTGGATTTTATTCTCTGCTTCGGGTTGTAATGTTCCAGATGCTGTCCAATCTTTTAAAAATTGTTCACATTCAGATAAATTAAAAAAGTAATGCTTTGTTTTTTTCTTTATTGGGGTAGTTCCAGATAATGCTGAATACGGGTTAATTAAATCGGTAGGTGAATAGGTGGCTCCACAAGCTTCACAAGAGTCGCCATATTGATCTTTTGCATTACATTTAGGGCATTCACCTTTGATAAACCTGTCTGGAAGATACATCTGTTTATCTTCATCGAAATATTGCTCAATTTCTTTGGTAGAAATTTTCTTATTGCTATCTAAAGATTTAAAAATCTCCTCGGAATAAAACTGATTTTCTTTTGAATCAGTCGAATAGAAGTTATCAAAATTCACATAAAAGTCTGCAAAGTCTTGAGCATGTTCTTTATGAACATTGTCAATCAATTGCTTCGGGGTGATACCTTCATTTTGTGCCTTAATCATGATCGGTGTGCCGTGGGTATCGTCAGCACACACATAAAATACTTCATGACCGTTCATTTTTTGAAATCTTGACCAAATATCTGTTTGGATATATTCAACCAGGTGTCCAAGATGTATACTCCCATTAGCATAAGGAAGTGCGGATGTAATTAAAATTCTTCGCATGTAAACTTTATAAAAAATTAATGATCGTATTCTAACAAATAATTACTAATTCAACCGAAATAAAGTGCAATGGAAAATATAAAAGACTCGATAGAAAATATTTTTGATCAACACAATCAAATCAAACCTTTTCTTAAAAAAAATATAACTATTAATCAGTTTAAAGATCATCTAGACATTATTATTAAGATGGGTTATGCATTCAAAAATCTTGAGCAGAATTATAAAAACATGATTACTGAATGCTTAAACAATATTGATAAAAAAATTAACATTACTCTTGAGTTAGATGTAGTAAGTCATAAAACACAAGGGACGACGCAAAGCATCAAAAATGTTAAAAATATTATTGCTGTTGCTTCTGGTAAAGGTGGTGTTGGAAAATCAACTGTTGCCTGCAATCTCTCAATCGCTCTTCATCAGTTAGGTGCTCGGGTTGGTATTCTTGATGCTGATATCTATGGCCCAAGCCAACCATTGATGTTTGGTGCAAATAAAAAACCAGAATCCCGAGATGGAAAAAGTATGGAACCAATTATTTCTCATGGTATTCAAACCATGTCCATAGGATACCTGATTGATCCAGATACGCCTGTCGTGTGGAGAGGTCCAATGGTGACCAACACCTTACAACAACTCCTTAATGAGACAAATTGGGATAATTTAGATTATTTAATTATCGATTTACCTCCGGGCACTGGGGACACACAACTTACCTTGGCTCAAAAAGTGCCTGTTACAGGATCTGTCATTGTGACCACCCCACAAGATGTTGCTTTAATTGATGCACAAAAAGGTATTGGTATGTTTGATAAGGTTAATATTCCAAACATTGGACTCGTAGAAAATATGGCCGTTTTTGAATGTCCAAACTGTGGCCATCATGAACATATTTTTGGTGAAGATGGGGGGAAAACGCTAGCAGCTAAAAATAATATTTTATTACTTGGCTCGATACCACTAAACGCAATGATTCAGAAGAAAATGGATTCAGGGGCGCCGCCATTGCTAGATAATGAAAACCCATCTATAAATGAAGCCTTTTTATCAATCGCTGAAAAAGTGAGTATCAAAATTGCTCAAATGAAAGAAAATTTCAAAGATAAATTTCCTAAAATCGTAATTCAAAAAGATTAATCAAGATTGCAATAAACGTCGATATGATTATCAGATATAATTTTTGAAGCAGGAATACACTCACCAGCTTTCCATGCGTTAACTGCATCTTTCTTTCCATGACCTGTTACTATAAAAAATATTTTATCGGCTTTTAAAAAAGCTTTAGGGGTCATCGACACTCTATCCGGAGGAGGTTTGGGTGAATTCGATACAGCAACGGCATTTAATTGGTTATCCCATTGTTGTCCAGGAAACAGGCTTGCCGTGTGTCCATCCTCCCCTAAACCTAATAAAACAAGGTCAAATTGATCTATCTTGTCAATAATACTGTTGTATTCACTTGATGCTTTTAGAGACCCATTTTCAGTATTGATGGGAAAAAATTTAGGTTTTGAGTCATCCGGCAAATGATCAATAAATGATCTTTTTATCATATGGCTATTTCTGTCTTTAGAGTCTACTGGAAGGCATCTTTCATCCCCAATATACAATTCCCAATCACTAAAATTTTGATTACGAACATCGAGAAATGATTTATATAACTTTTCAGGTGTTGATCCACCAGCCATTACTATTTTAAAACTTCCATTATTTCTTACTGCATTATTAGCAATGCTTAAAATATCTTGAAGTAATATTGATTCCAGCTGATTTTTGTCTTGAAAATCTTTCCAGTTTAGTTTTTGGTGCATATTGATTTTTATATAATTTGAGGGATTAAAAAACTATCAGACTACCCCATGGTTTGGTATAATTCTGACCTTAAAAATGTAATCCACAAGATTACCAAAAAATTAACTTTAACAAAAGGATAAATATGAAAATTGGAATGCTTGGACTTGGAAAAATGGGTGGAAATATGGCTACGCGCTTAATTCGTAATGGAATTAATGTGGTCGGATTTGACATGTCATCAGAGATGGTTACTAAGCTTGAGCAAGAAGAAAATTTAATTCCAGCCAGTTCAGTTGAAGATGCAGTTAATCAACTTGAAGGACAAAGAATCATCTGGATGATGCTTCCAGCTGGAGAAGTCACGGAAAAACAAATAGATGACCTTATCCCTATGTTAAACCCAGGTGACATCATTGTGGATGGTGGTAATTCAAATTACAAACACAGCGTCAAAATTGGAGCGATGTTAAAAGAGCACAATATTGGCTTTATGGATTGCGGCACTTCAGGTGGTGTTTGGGGCCTAGATAATGGGTACTGTTTAATGGTGGGTGCTGACAATGATGTTGCAAAAGCAGTTGAACCTGTTCTTAGAGCTTTAGCGCCCAATCAGCAAGATGGCTGGCTGCATGTGGGACCAATTGGTTCAGGCCACTATACAAAGATGATTCACAACGGAATCGAATATGGAATGATGGAATCTTTCGCTGAAGGCTTAGAGCTTCTTAAAGGAAAAACAGAATTTGATATTGATTTGGCAAAGGTAACTGAACTCTGGAGACATGGATCAGTAGTTCGAAGCTGGTTGCTTGATCTAACGGCTGAGTCTCTGAAGGGAGACCAAAACTTAGATAATATTGAACCATATGTTGCCGACTCAGGTGAAGGACGATGGACTGTTGTTGAATCTGTTGATTTAGGAATCCCTGCTCCTGTATTAACCCTAGCGCTTCAAGTAAGGTTCAGATCTCAAGAAAAACAAAAAGGCTACGGATATAAGCTACTGTCAATTATGCGTAATGCATTTGGTGGTCACCTATTAAGAAAAAAAGGTTAAGTTATGACGCAAAAAGAAGCTTCTACCTTACTTTTATTTGGGGCAAAAGGTAACCTCGCAAGAGTAAAACTATTTCCTGGCTTGTTTAAATTAGACCTCGCTGGAAAACTTCATCCGGATATGAAGATTGTTTCAATCGGCCGACAAGAAGAGTCACATGAAGAATGGATAATAAACCTAAAAAGTATTATTCGTGCCAAATATGACAAAGATCTAAATCAAACGGTGTTAGATCGTTTTCTTAATAGAAATATATATCACGCCAACCTACCAGACGATCCTGACGCTTTCACAAAACTGTCAGATAGATTGAGTCAAGAAGGGTTTTCACAGAATTTAGCTTTCTTTTTATCTGTAAGACCATCTGATTTTGCTTGGATTGTTGATCAACTAGCTGAAGCTAATCTACTCGATGAATCAAGTCACTGGAAAAGAGTTTTAATTGAAAAACCTTTTGGGGTAAATACTGAAACAGCTCAAGCTCTTCAGGATTCAATTTCCAAACACCTCAAAGAATCTCAAATTTATCGCATAGATCATTACTTAGGGAAGTTTGCTTTACAAAATATCTTATTTACACGTTTTTATAATACTCTCCTAGAACCAATCTGGAATAATAAATACATTGACCATATACAGGTTACGAACCATGAGACGTTGGGTGTGGGTGACAGAACGACCTTTTATGATGCAACAGGCGCACTCAGAGATATGATGCAAAGTCACATCCTTCAAACCTTAACGCTTGCCACAATGGAAAAGCCAAAAAGTTTTTCTCCTAATGATGTGAGAGAGGAAAAAATTAAGTTACTGAACCAGATTAAACCTGTAGCGATTGATGATTTTGAAAAGTATGTCTTTAGAGCGCAGTACACTTCAGGAACGATATCGAATGAAGGTGAAGTAAAAGGCTACCTCGAAGAATTAGGTCAAGAAAGTAATGTTGAAACGTATGCAGCAGTTAAATTTTTTATTGATAATGACCGCTGGAGAGATGTACCCATTTATCTGCGCACTGCTAAAAGGTTACACGAAAATGCAACCTATATTTCAGTTAAATTAAAACCAATAAAAACACCAAATGGTGAGATAAATGACAACTGGATTATCATTAGCATTCAGCCAAAAGAGTCAATTCACATTGAAATCAATACAAAAGTTCCTGGACTGGATGATGCAAAATCAAGAAAAATTCAGCTTGATGGAGGAATAAGATTCGAAGGTGATGAAACCATTGATTCTTATGAAACTTTAATGCTCGACCTTATTGAGGGTAATCAGTCCAGATTTTTACATATTGATGAGGTAAACGCTCAATGGAAACTAATAGACCCTATTATTGAAAAGTGGCAAGACTCATCAGTTCCAGTGCATTCCTATCCTGCTGGATCAAAGGACCCGATAGACTCAAAAATTATTTTTGAAAATTCAGACCAATTTTGGCGAAGTAGTATTAATATAGAATAACAATTTTTAGGATAATTATGGCAATTAAATCTGATCGTTGGATAAGGGAAATGGCAGAAAATCATGGCATGATTTCACCCTTTGAACCAGGACTGGTCCGAGAGAAAGAAGGAAACAAAATTGTTTCTTATGGAACCTCAAGCTATGGCTATGACATCAGATGTGCGAATGAATTTAAAGTTTTTACCAATATTAATTCCACTATTGTTGACCCTAAAGAATTCGACCCAAATTCTTTCGTTGAATTTGAATCAGATCACTGCATTATCCCTCCTAATTCTTTTGCGCTAGCTAGAACAGTTGAATTCTTTAAAATACCAAGGAATATACTGACTGTTTGTCTTGGTAAATCAACCTATGCCAGATGTGGAATTATCGTTAATGTCACTCCATTCGAACCTGAATGGGAGGGTTATGTCACCTTAGAGTTTAGTAATACCACTCCCCTGCCCGCAAAAATCTATGCCGGTGAAGGTTGTGCTCAAGTTCTATTTTTTGAATCTGATGAGGTTTGTGAAGTATCTTACAAAGACCGTGGTGGAAAATATCAAGGTCAAACTGGTGTTACTCCGCCGAAAATATAATGAAATTCAACTTTCCTATTATTATTATCGATGAAGATTTTAGATCTGAAAATTCTTCTGGTTTAGGGATAAGACTTCTTGCAGATGCCATCAAAAAAGAGGGTTTTGAGGCGGTCGGTGTCACAAGCTATGTGGATCTTGCCTCCTTTGCACAACAGCAAAGTCGAGCCTCGACTTTTATTTTAGCAATTGATGATGAGGAATTTGTCGAAGAAAATCCGAAAGCAATTAAAAGCCTTAAAGATTTTGTGGAAGAAATTCGATACCGTAATGATGAAATACCTATTTTTTTGCATGGTGAAACAAGAACAAGTCGTCATATACCTAATGAAGTTTTACGTGAATTAAATGGTTTCATTCACATGAATGAAGATACACCTGAATTTGTTGCTAAATACATTACCAGAGAAGCGCGGTCCTATTTGGATAGCCTTCCCCCGCCATTTTTTCGTGCACTAACTCACTACGCTGCTGATGGTTCATATTCATGGCATTGCCCAGGTCACTCTGGAGGTGTTGCCTTTTTGAAATCTCCTGTTGGTCAAATGTTTCATCAGTTTTTTGGTGAAAATATGCTTCGTGCAGATGTTTGTAATGCAGTTGATGAGTTAGGGCAGCTTCTTGATCACACTGGCCCTGTTGCAGCGTCAGAGAAGAATGCTGCAAGAATTTATAATGCTGACCATTGTTATTTTGTTACCAACGGTACATCCACTTCTAATAAAATGGTATGGCATTCAACTGTTGCTCCTGGTGACATTGTAATAGTTGACAGGAATTGTCATAAGTCGGTATTGCACTCTATTACAATGACGGGTGCCATTCCAATTTTTTTAATGCCGACAAGAAACCATTTTGGCATCATTGGCCCCATTCCTAAAGAGGAATTTAGTTGGGAAAATATCCAAAAAAAGATTGACGCAAACCCATTTATTGAGAATAAAGGTCAAAAACCTCGTGTCCTCACGATTACGCAATCAACTTACGATGGCGTGTTATATAACGTTGAAGAAATTAAAGAAATGCTTGATGGCAAAATTGATACCTTGCATTTTGATGAAGCATGGCTACCCCATGCAGCATTTCATAACTTTTATGGTGATTATCACGCGATTGGTGAAGATCGTCCAAAATGTAAAGACAGTATGATTTTTTCTACTCAATCGACGCATAAATTATTAGCAGGATTAAGCCAGGCCTCACAAATTCTTGTTCAGGATGCTGAAAATAATCAACTTGACCGAGATGTCTTTAATGAATCTTATCTCATGCATTGTTCAACCAGCCCTCAATACTCCATCATAGCTAGCTGCGATGTCGCTGCTGCCATGATGGAACAGCCAGCAGGCACTGCTCTGGTTGAAGAATCCATAATGGAAGCCTTAGATTTTAGAAGAGCAATGAGGAAAGTAGATAGCGACTGGGGTCAGGATTGGTGGTTTAAAGTCTGGGGTCCAGATGACTTAACCGAAGAAGGAATTGAAACACGCGACTCATGGATGCTTAAATCTGAGGATAATTGGCATGGCTTTAATAAGCTATCGGAAGGCTTCAACATGCTTGATCCGATCAAGGCGACTATTATCACCCCTGGTTTAAATATGAATGGTGAATTTGATGATGATATCGGCATTCCTGCATCAATTGTGACCAAGTATCTTGCAGAGCATGGGGTGATTGTTGAAAAAACTGGCTTATACTCATTCTTTATTATGTTCACGATTGGGATTACCAAGGGTCGTTGGAATACCTTACTAGCTGCACTCCAGCAATTTAAAGATGACTATGATAAGAATCAACCGATCTGGAGAGTGCTGCCTGAATTTACCCAGAAATATCCTCAGTACGAAAGAAAGGGGCTAAAAGATCTTTGTAATGAGATTCATGAAGTATATCGAAAATATGATGTAGCAAAACTGACTACAGATATGTACCTTTCTGATATTGAAACTGCCATGAAACCCACTGAGGCTTTTGCAAAAATGGCACATAAAGAAATTGAAAGAATTGCAATTGATGAGCTCGAGGGAAGAGTAACATCAGTATTACTCACCCCTTACCCACCAGGTATTCCATTACTGATCCCAGGGGAAAAATTTAATAAAAAAATTGTCAACTACCTTCAGTTTGCTGAAGAGTTTAATGAGTTATTTCCAGGCTTTGAGACAGATAATCACGGATTAGTGAAAGAGTCTGTAAACGGAAAAACGACCTACTTTGTTGATTGTGTGAACACTTAATTTAAATTTTTCTATAAGTAAGGTAAGAAAACTCAATCTCATTCTCATTAAGCTTTTCAGACTGATCAATCAAACTCCACACAGAGAGATCTATCATTGGAAAGAAGGCATCGCCATGAATTTCTCGATGAATTTTTGTGACCAATAATTCATCACAAGCATCAATCAATTGGCTGTAAATTTCACCGCCTCCAATTATAAAAGTTTTTTTATCAGAGTCTGGAATGTCATTTAAGGAGCTGATTACATGAACCCCATCAATCTTTAGATCGGAATTTCTTGTTAAAACAAAGTTAACTCTGTTTGGCAATGGTACGCCAATTGATTCATAGGTTTTTCTACCCATCACGATTTGATGACCAGTCGTAATTGCTTTAAATCGCTTTAGATCGCCAGATAAATGCCAGGGAAGCGAATTATTAATCCCAATGACATTGTTTTCGGACATAGCGACAATGATTGAAAAGGTATTCACTAGACTGCAACAGGGGCTTTAATTAATGGGTGAGGGTCGTAATTTAATATCTCAAAGTCATCGAACTTAAAGCTTAAAATATCTTTAACATGCGGATTAATTTTCATAATGGGCAAGTCTTTTACCTCCCTGGATAATTGTTGTTTAACTTGCTCAATATGATTGCTATATATATGTGCGTCACCTAAGGTATGAACAAACTCACCAGGGGCTAAATTAGTTACCTGGGCAATCATTAATGTTAAGAGAGCGTATGAAGCAATATTAAATGGGACGCCTAGAAAGATATCAGCACTTCTCTGATAAAGCTGACAAGATAATTTATCATTCGCAACATAGAATTGAAAAAAACAATGACACGGAGGCAAATTCATTTTATCAACCTCGCCGACATTCCATGCCGAGACAATCAACCTTCTCGAATCAGGGTTGTTTTTTATATTTTCAATTAAATTAGAAATTTGATCAATCGTTCTTCCATCACTCGTTTGCCATGACCTCCACTGAGAGCCATAGACTGGACCAAGATCACCATTTTCATCTGCCCACTCATCCCAAATACTTACCCCATTTTCTTTTAGGTATCCTATATTTGTTGATCCCTTTAAAAACCAAAGGAGCTCATGAATGACTGACTTAAGGTGTACTTTTTTTGTTGTTAGCAGAGGAAATTTTTCAGACAAATCAAATCGCATTTGGTAACCAAAAACAGAAATTGTTCCTGTCCCGGTCCTATCTTCTTTTTTATCACCGTGTTCTAGAACATGATTCAATAAATCTAAATATTGCCTCATAAATTAAGAATGACTCTCAATGAATTGTTTTACTTGGTTAATGTCGTTTTCAATCTCAAAGGATTTTTGTGGTAACTGTTCAATATTGGACAAACCATCGGGTCTAGGTGGCTTCAACTTAATTGCCTCCATAACCGTCTCCTCAAATTTTGTTGGTAAAGCAGTTTCCAGAACAACCATCGAAACTTCTTCGGACTGATCAAAATGATCAAAAGCTGCCTTAAATCCATCTGCAGTATGTGTGTCGATAATTAAATTATATTTTTCGTGCAATAGCTTAATAAAGTGTAAACGATTTTGGTGAGAACTAGATGAAGAAGTAAAGCCATAATTGGATACTTTTCCAAAATAGCCCGTGTTTGATAAATCAAAACTCTCACCCTGATCAATTTTTTTCCATAGAGATCTTAAATTTCCAGGATCTCGGTCAATTAGATCAAATACAAATCTTTCAAAGTTTGATGCCTTAGAAATATCCATTGAAGGACTCGATGTATGGTAGGTGTCATCCGATGCTCGTGGTTTATAAGTACCTGTTTTAAAAAACTCATCAAGAACATCATTTTCATTAGTTGCCACAACAAGTTTTCTTATCGGTAATCCCATCATTCTAGATATATGCCCAGCACAGATATTGCCGAAGTTTCCTGATGGGACTGTGACATCAATCAATTCATCAGATGAATTTGTTGAGGAAAAATACCCCTTAAAATAATATACTACCTGAGCAATGATTCTTCCCCAGTTGATTGAGTTTACTGCGCCAATTTGATTCTTGTCTTTAAATTTAAGGTCATTGGATACTCCTTTAACAATATCCTGACAATCATCAAAAAAACCATCAATGGAAATATTAAAAATATTGTTATCTTGCAAGCTATACATTTGGGCTGTCTGAAATGGACTCATTTTGCCTCGAGGGGATAGCATAAATACGTTAACACCCTTTTTTCCAATCATGGCATATTCTGCAGCTGATCCTGTGTCCCCAGAAGTTGCTCCCAGTATATTTAAAGTCTTATTTTTTTTATCTAAAAGATATTCAAAAATATTTCCAAGAAATTGCATTGCAATATCTTTAAAAGCCAAGGTTGGACCATTAGATAATGAAAGAAGATATAAATGATTATCGACTTTTGTAAGTGGAGTGATATCTTTTGCATCCTGACATTCACGGGTGTAGGAAAATTTTTCTTTAGTATATGTTTTATTGATGATGACTCTTAGATCATCATGAGGAATATCATCCTCATCAATAAATAATTTCATGATAGCAAAAGCTAAATCGGGATATGACAGATCTCGCAACTCCTCAAGACTCTCTGTCGCTAGCTGAGGATAATTTTCTGGTAAATATAATCCTCCGTCTGAAGCTAAGCCGGTAATTAATGTATCACTAAAGTTTATTTTTGGTGCTTGGCCACGTGTTGAGATGTACTTCATTTTGCTAACTCTTCAAGTCTAATTTTCACTACATTTCCAACATTCGATTTCATTTTTTGTATGTCATTAATAATGTTATTAATTTCTTTTTCTTGAGCATTCTTGACAACAATAATGACATCATTTTCTGTCTGATTTTTTTTCAGCATTTTTTGATGCATTTCATCGATTGAGATTTTTTTATCAGCAAATAATGATGTTATTTTTGCGAGCACTCCAGCTGCATCCACAAAATTAGCTCTCATGTAGTAACCGGAACTTATTTCATTTATTTTTTTAAATTTTAATGAAGATAGGCTTGAGTCTTCATAACCGAAGGATGGGATATGAAAAACTTTATTCCCATTAGAAATTGAGCGTGCTAAATCAATCACATCAGATAATACTGCACTGGCTGTTGGATCAGATCCTGCTCCTGCACCGAAATAAAGGGTCGGGCCTAACATATTTCCCATTACTAAGACCGCATTCATCGGGCCGTCTACATTTGCAACGAGTTGTGTTTCAGAAATCAATGTCGGATGCACTCTCACTTCAATATCTTGATTTACTTTCTTGGCTAGGCCTATCAACTTTATTCTATAGCCTAGTTCCTCCGCATATGCCACATCTTTTAATTGAAGATTACTTATGCCTTCAACAAATACGTCGTTAAAGTTTAATGAAACTCCAAAAGCAATTGAAGCGATAATTGTTATCTTATGAGCTGCATCAATTCCCTCAATGTCAAAAGTTGGGTCCGCCTCAGCATAACCTAATGATTGTGCTTGAGACAGGGCTGTTTCAAATGACAACCCATTATTTTTCATTTCAGTAAGAATGTAATTAGTAGTTCCATTCAAAATACCAGCCACCCATTCAACTTTATTTGAAACCACACCTTCACGTAATGCTTTAATAATTGGAATACCACCAGCGACTGAGGCTTCATACAAGATTGAAACATTATTTTCTTTAGCTAAATTAAACAGCTCAGTCCCATGCAGTGCAATTAATGCTTTGTTGGCTGTAACTAAATGTTTCTTTTCGTTTAAAGCCTTTTTAGCAAAATCAAAAGCAATTCTAGTCCCACCAATTAATTCAAGAACCACGTCGGACATATCGATTAAATCATCAATATCTTTTGCGATCAGTTTTTCATCGCCAGCAACGCTGATAATTTTTTCATGATCTAGGTCCAGTATAGATACAATTTCAAAATCTATTCCTGTCTTGGCAAGAATTTCATCATGATTTTCGCGCAATACATTAAAGACTCCGGAGCCAACCGTTCCAAAACCCAAAATTCCTATTTTAAACTTACTCATTGTTTAACAATTCCTGTAAAAAATTCATTTAATCTTGTAAACGCCACTTTTAAATTATCTTCATCAGGTAAAAAGACAACTCTAAAGTGATTATTATCACACCAATTAAAACCACTTCCCTGGACCAAGAGTACTTTTGTATCAATAAGAATCTTTAAAATAAGTTCTTGGTCATTATCAATTTTGTATTTTTTTGGATCCAGTCTAGGAAACAAATACATCGCTGCATCGGGCTTCACACAACTTACCCCAGGAATTTGTGACACTAAATCATAGGCTAAATCTCTTTGTCTAGTTAACCTTCCACCAGGCGCAACAAGATCGTCAATGCTTTGATAGCCGCCTAGAGCAGTTTGAATTGCCAATTGACCTGGCACATTGGAGCACAGTCTCATTGATGCAAGCATATTTAATCCCTCTAAATAATCTGATGCATTTTTTTTATCGCCAGACAAAATCAGCCAGCCAGCTCGATAACCGCAGGCTCTGTAATTTTTAGACAGGCCATTGAAGGTTAAAAAAACAATATCATCAGCCAATGATGCGATTGAGGTGTGCTTATTTCCGTCATAAAGAACCTTATCGTAAATCTCATCTGCCATAACAATCAGTTTATTTTCTCTGGCAATTTGAATAATACCCATCAAAATTTCATCCGGGTATAAAGAACCAGTTGGATTATTTGGGTTAATGACCACTATTGCTTTTGTCTTGGATGTTACTTTAGATTTAATGTCAATTAAATCTGGATACCATTTTTGTTTTTCGTCACATACATAGTGAACTGGTTTTCCACCGGCTAGCCTGACTGCAGCAGTCCAAAGTGGATAATCTGGCATCGGGATCAACACCTCATCTCCATTATTGATTAGGCCTTGCATGGCCATAACAATTAATTCTGAAACGCCATTGCCGATGATAATGTCATCAACATCGACATCATTTATTTGTTTTTCTTGCGCATAATGCATGATTGATTTTCTTGGAGCAAAAAAACCATGGCTTTCAGTATAGCCAGAAGCTTGCGACATGTTTCTGATTACATCTTGTGTAATTTCATCAGGCGCCTCAAATCCAAAAGCAGCTGGATTGCCAATGTTCATTTTTATCACCTTATGGCCTGCTTCCTCCATTTGCTTTGCATGACCTAAAACAGGTCCACGAATGTCGTAACAAACATCATCCAGCTTATTAGATTTTTGAATTTTTTTCACTTTTAAATAACTATATAATTAATAAAATTATCAACAAATTGTCAGATTATGAAATTCCATGAAATGACTGATAAAGAACTTAATTATATCAGTGCCTACGAAGAAAATTGGTTAAAAATTAATAATAAAAGGTATAACAAATCAATAATTGTTTTACCCAATGAGGTGTTAAGCATTGAGAAATTATCCTCACCAGATGTGGCTCAATTAATAAAAGAAATTCATAAAGAGAGGAATCTCGAGCTAATAATCGTTGCATCCAAAAACAATATCGAATTTACTCGTATCGCTCAATATAAAGAGATTATCTCTATGCAAATTGGTATTGAGTTTATGAAACTTGAAAGTGGTTATCGAACTTTCAACATCACCATGTCAGAATTAAGAGAAGCTGCCTTAATTGTGGCACTTAATTGATTTTGGAAAATAGAAGGGTTGCATTAGTACCACCAAATCCAAAGCTATTCGACATAATCGTGTTAATTTGTTTATTTTCAATTAACTTGGTTACAATCGGTACATCCTGAATATTTTCATCAATATTGTTCACATTTGCTGAAGCTGCAATAAAATCATTTTTCATCATAATGAGTGAATAAATAGCTTCATTAACTCCAGCAGCTCCTAAGGCATGACCAGATAATGATTTAGTTGAGGCGATTAAAGGAATATCTCCAAATCTTCCTGAGGCAAAAATATTTTTTATTGCATTAATTTCAACAACATCACCAACCGGTGTGCTTGTGCCATGCGTATTGATGTAGTCAACTTTCTCCACATTTCCTAATGCCATTATCATTGATCGCTCAGCACCCTCTCCGCTTGGAGCAACCATATCGTGACCATCTGATGTAGCTCCGTAGCCTGTAACCTCAGCATAAATAGTTGCGCCTCTGTTTTTCGCATGTTCGTAATCTTCTAAAACTAAAATTCCTGCTCCTCCAGAAATTACAAATCCGTCTCTATCTTTATCATATGTTCTTGAGGCGGTTTCAGGTGCGTCATTAAACTTTGATGACATGGCACCCATGGCATCAAAAAGATAGCTCATAGTCCAATGTTCTTCTTCCGCTCCCCCTGCAAAAACAATATCTTGTTTACCGAGCTGAATTTGTTCAACTGCATTCCCAATACAATGTGCACTGGTGGAGCAAGCTGAGCTGATTGAATAATTGATTCCTTTGATCTTTGCGCCAGTGGCTAAACAGGCTGCCACGCCATTAGACATGGTTTTAGTTACCATATAAGGGCCAACTCGCCTAATTCCTTTTTCGGAAAGCGTTTCTGTTCCTTGTAGCATAGATTCGGTTGATGTCCCGCCCGCCCCAACAATGAGGCCTGTCATTGGATTAGATACTAAATTACCACTAAGTTTAGCGTCTCCAATTGCCTCCTGCATTGCAATCCAGGCATAGGCATGGCCTTTTGCCATAAAGCGGAGAAGTTTACGATCAATCAATTCTTCGTAATTAATATTGACTGAGCCAGCGACCTGAGAGCGAAGTCCTCTCTCTGCATATTCAGGCTGGAAGGTAATCCCTGACTTGCCATGATAAAGGCTATCTTTTACTTCGGACTGATTATTTCCTAAACTTGAAACAATCCCTAATCCGGTAATAACTACTCTTCTCAAATAATTTCCTTAAAAATTTTCTGTTGACTTAAATAAACCAACTTTCAGATCATTTGCCTCATAAATTACACGTCCATCGACTTGCATTTTAGCATCTGCAATACCCATCACCAATTTTCTCATAATCACACGTTTTAGATTGATTAAATATGTAATTTTTTTTGCGTTTGGCAGGACTTGTCCAGTAAATTTAACCTCACCACTGCCCAATGCCCTTCCCTTTCCCTCTCCACCTTTCCAGCCAAGAAAGAAACCAACTAACTGCCACATCGCATCCAAACCAAGACACCCCGGCATCACAGGATCGTTTTCAAAATGACATTTAAAGAACCAAAGGTCAGGATTAATGTCCATTTCAGCATGGATGAAACCTTTGTTAAATTCACCTTGATTGTCATTGATTTCAATAATGCGATCAAACATTAACATCGGGGGCAAAGGCAATTGAGCATTACCAAGGCCAAACATTTTACCCTGGCCGCACTCAATCAATTCATCGTATGAATAGCTATTTTTGGTGGTCATGTTATATTTTAGTTTATTTAGAATTCATCATTATAAACAATAAAAATAGTTTGATGATGAATTCGTAAACCTTAAAGATTTATAGAAAGATTAAGTAATGGCAAAAAAAAAATCTCGCCGATTGGTTAAAAAGTGCAACAACTCTAGAAAAACAAATCAATGAAGTTATCCTAGGTCAAGAAAATCCAATTCGTCTCATTCTTATTTCAATTTTTGCTCGTGGACATGTCTTATTAGAAGGTGATGTTGGAGTCGGAAAAACGACAATGCTGCGTGCTGTTGCTCGAGGTATTGGAGGAGGTTATGAGAGGATTGAGGGGACCATTGACTTAATGCCAAATGATTTGATCTACCATACCTATTTAGGTGATGATGGCAAACCCCATGTCGATAAAGGTCCTGTCCTAAGATCTGGTGAAGATTTAAGTATCTTCTTCTTCAATGAAATAAATCGAGCAAGGCCTCAGGTGCATTCTCTTATGCTAAGAATCATGGCTGAGAAAACACTATCTGCATTTAACCAAGAGTTTCACTTTCCACATTTAATTGTTTTTGCAGATCGAAATCAAGTTGAAAAAGAAGAGACATTTGAAATACCATCTGCTGCTAGGGATCGGTTTATGATGGAAATTCCAATCGTTATTCCTAATAACGATGGCTTAATGACTGATTTAATTTTTGATACAAAATTTCACAATGCTGATGAACTAATAACCAATGTTAAAACAGATCAATTGAGCTTTGATCAGTTAAATAAAGTAGCCGCCGAAATTCAAGAAAATATTGATGCCACTAAAGAATTGGAAAAATATGCTTTGAATTTATGGAAAGCAACGATAAAACCGCAAGACTTCAATATTAAGATATCTGATATTGATATCAGCAGGCTTATTGTTGCTGGATCAAGTCCTCGAGGAATTAGTATGATGATGAAATGTGCTCGAGTTAACGCATGGATGAACAATCGTTCGTCAGTTCTGCCAGAAGATATTCATCAAATTTTCCATGAAACTATTGCGCACAGATTAGTATTTAATCCCGTATATGATCTACGAAGGACTGAAATATCCAGAGAATTAACTACCGAAATAATCAATAAGGTAAGTGCGCATTAATGTCTGTCGAGTTCTTTAATTATCATATCAACTGGAAGTCCAAAGCAATTCATCCAGGAAGACATAAATCCGATCAGAGAGGCATGGGAATTGAATTTGCTGGTCACTCAAATCTTCTTGATTATCCAGACCCAAGAAGGATAGATCTTAGAATGACAATGAGAGATCCCATGGATCAGGTTTATGTGCGTATTTTCAATCAAAGAAGTGCTACACCCATTATGATTTTTAATGATTTATCAACCAGCATGAGTTTTGGTCAAGCAAGCAAGTTAGAGCGTGCAGCAGAGATTGCAAAAATTATTAAAAACTCTGCTTACCAAAATAGTGATGCTATTGGTCTTGTCGGCTTTCATGATACCGTAGATGATAAATGGATTGCCCCCCTGTCCTATAGGCCATACCTAACCGAGAGCTTGATCGACAAAATTGCCTTAGAAAAAAATCATAATAAAGGCTCTAATGGGATTTTAAAGCTTCATCAATACCTTCCAAAGGATCATACACTGATCTTTTTTATTTCTGATTTTCATATGCCTATTGAAGAGATAACAGCATTTTTGAATAACACAAGAAAACACACTATTGTTCCGGTCATTCTATGGGATAAGGATGAATATTCTAATTTACCGAAGTTTGGTATTACAACATTCACCGACCCTGAAACATTAGAAGAAAGAACAATATTGTTAAGAAAAAAACTCATCAAAAATATTATTACTGAATTTAATCAAAGAAAGAATCAATTGACGAAATTATTTAATGACTTTGATGCCCCACCTTTTTTTGTGGAGAGTGAATTTAATCCAGATGATATGACTCACTACTTTAATGAGTATTATCATGCTTAGGTTTATTATATTATTTGCATGTGCAAATTTAGTTTTTGCATTTGAAGATCCAAAAAAATACCCTGATCTTGGTGAAGAGTTTTACACATTATCAATAACCGAACCCAGTCAGAAAGTTGGATACCATGTTGGTGATCTGGTACAAAGACAAATTAAATTGACTGTGCATGAACCTTACGCCCTCGTCGAAGAATCATTGCCAATTGTGGGCTATGAAAAACGTTTTAGGGGCCAGCTGCTTGGAATTACTCTGCAAAATATCGACAAGAGAATCAACAAGAATGAATTAGATATGCTTTTGACTTATCAAATATTTACTAACAACGTGGTAGCTAAGCCAGCCTTTATAACAGCTGATTACTACAGGGTCATTAATAAAAAAAATCCCGAAGAAGTTTTAAAACTAAGGGTACCCGAGCTCACTATAGCAGTATCCCCTATTGCAATATTTGGAGATATTAAAGTCCAAGAGGATATGAGTGATTTTAGAGGGCCAGTTTTAATTGAACAACAACAATACTTAAATAAAATTTATATCGGTGCTGCTGTCTTTATTTTTTCCATCTTTGTTCTTTTGTATGTTTATACAAAATTCACTATTCTTCCAGGATTTAAAAAGACATTTTTACCGTTACATAGAAAATTAAAAAAAGGTAAAGATATAAAGATTGATGAGATCATTAAATTGATTCATGGGCAAATAAATAATTATTCAGAAGCGAGTATTTTTGAAAAAAACCTTGAAGACCTGTATACAAAAAACTCATCTTTTAAGTTTATTGAAAAAGAGTTAATTTTATTTTTTAAAATTTCAAATCAAAAATTATTTACTAAACAAATGAAGGAGAATGCATCAATTAGAGATTGGCTGATTTTTTTCTGCTTTCATCTTCATTTATGTGAAAAAAAGATTCCTGTTAAGAATACAGATATTAAATTAATAAAAATATAAGATATGTTTTTTTTGAACCCTTTATTTCTGATCTTAATTCCATTGGTATTCGTCCCTTTTATTTTTAAAGTAATATCTAAAAACTTTTATTCTTGGAACACGCTAATTCCTGATGATTCATCATCGCTGTTCCTATCTATCTTAATTAAAGTTTTTAATAGTTTGATTATTCTTTTTTTAATTCTATATTTTGCATCCCCTCAAATGCCTCAAGAAACAGTTACTAAAGTTGGAGTTGGGTCTCAAATTGGACTTGTACTGGATAGAAGTGCCTCTATGGACGATCCTTTTTCTGGATCAACCCAATTTGACGATGAGGGTGTTGGTGAGACTAAATCAGCTGCTGCTGCTAGACTTATTATCAATTTTGTCGAGTCAAGAAAAAATGACATGATTGGAGTTATAACCTTTAGTAACTCGGCAATGTTTGTTTTACCTCTCACTCAAAATAAGAGTGCAATTACAGGTGCAGTTAATGCAACAGCTGGTAATGCGCTATTTCAAACAAATATTGGGGCTGGTCTTTCAAGCGTTTCAGAACTCTTCGCTAAGGTAGAAGACTCGGGCTCTCGTGCCGTAATTTTATTATCAGATGGAGCTGGAAGAATTGATGCGCCAACCCAACAAAAAATAAGAGATTGGTTTGATCGTTTTGATATTGGTTTGTATTGGATTGTCTTGCGACAACCTGGAGGAATAAGTATATTTGATGAAAATCTTAAAATTAGAGATGAAACACAACCTCCACCTCAAATTGAATTGTTTGATTATTTCAAAACTTTCAGATCACCATTTCAGGCTTATGAGGCAGAAGATCCCTCATCACTAGAAAAAGCCATCAAAGATATTAACTTGAAAGAAAAAAAACAAATTTTTTATGAAGAAGTTATTCCAGGGGCTAATTATTCGCTCCATCTTCTAATTGGTGCTTTTTTAATGACATTTGTACTATTTTTTCTTAAACTAATTGAGTTAAAAAAATAATATTATGAAAAAATTAAATCAATTTTTTACAGTTAAATACATAACTAGCATAGCCTTGATAAGTTTAGTCCTTAGCGCCTTATTCATCATTTTTAATCTTTTTAATCTGTATCAAACAAATAAATTTAATAATGAAGTGTCAGCTGGTGAGAATCCATCATTTTTTGAACAGAGTTTTGAAGCAAGATATTCCACGGCATATTGGTTGGCTAAAAAAGAAATGTTTAAAGAATCAACAATTTTATTTAATGCGCTTATGAAAGATGCTGATGACGATCAAAAATCAGCACTCCAATACAATATAGGAAATATTTTCTTTACAAGAGGTTTGATCATTAATGGAACAAGCATGTCTGTTAGAGATGAGGCGGAATATCTGTTTCAACAAGCCAATAAAGCATATCGTCAATCATTAAAATTTGGTCCTTATTATTGGGATGCAAAACATAACCTAGACAGGTTACTTACCATGCTCCCACCTGACCCCACACCAGGGGTTGGAGACTCAGATGCTCCAGGCCTCATTATGGGTAATATTCCTATCGGTTTACCATGATCTTTTTTGATAAATTTAAAAAACATTTTGAGAAAAAAAGTGATTTTTTTCTCCTTGTTAGCTTCATTTTATTGGTGCTAGCACTAATTAATCCATCTATACCAGTTAATCAATCCCTTTATAACTATATTTTAATTGCAGACATTTCTCAAAGTATGAACACGGAAGATATGAAAATTAATCAAAAAACGGTATCTCGATTGGACTACACAAAACATATCATGAGCCGCTTAGTGGAGGACTTTCCATGCGGCACCAAAGTAAGTATTGGGATGTTTGCTGGAGTGTCTGTTTCAGCAACTTATTCCCCAATTGAAGTATGTGAAAACTTTAGCAATATTAATACAACCATTAGTAAACTTGATTGGAGAGTTACATGGTCAGGCAATACAAGAATTAGAGAGTCTGTGATTAATTTAGCCAGACTTATTCGGAGTTTTCCAGAGTCTGCACAAGTAGTTTATTTTACTGACGGTGAAGAAGCTCCAAAACTTCATGTGTTTAATACAAGGGATCTTGAGCAGTTTCAGGGTGGCAATGATTGGTTATTTGTTGGAATAGGTTCTAATGAAGGAGCACCGATCCCAAAATATGATAATAAAAATCAACTTATTGGGTATTGGTCCAATGATAGTTTTGCTCTTCAACCAGGGATTGCGCAGATATCTGAATCAAACATTGGTGTGAGAGATAACAAAGTAGCCAGTGGTGCAACTGATCGCTATATGTCCAAACTTGATAGTGAATACCTTGAAAAATTAGCTAAAGAAATCGGGGGTTTTTATGTAGATGGTCAGAGTTATCGTGCCATCAGAAAAGAAATGAAAAAGCAACCTCCTGCATGGAAAGCACCAGATCAGTTTTATCTTCAACCTATTTTATGTTTTCTTGCATTATTGTTTTTTATCGCCAGATTCATATCAAAAGCGAATATCACTAGCCTAATTAGAAAAATTACATGATGCTTGTCAATTTATTAGATCGCTATTCAATCATTGAAATTTCAGGGGAAGATCACCTTGACTTTCTCCAAGGTCAACTGACAAACGATGTCAAAAAAAATGAAAAAAAGTTTATTTATAGCGGTATGTGTAACCCTAAGGGAAGATTATTTGCGTTTTTAAGAATCTTGAGAGTTCCTGATTTTAACTCAACCTTTTTAGTCATCCCCTCATCTCTAGCTGATGCTGTTCAAAAAAGATTAACGATGTTTATTCTCAGATCTAAGGTTGTGATTAAGAAAGCAGAAAACTTTCATCTATTAGGAATTATTGATGACAGTTCTCTAATTAATATACCTACTGGTCAGAAATTAGCCCTACCTGATCAAACAAATCGATCTGTAGCAATTTTTAACGATCCTGATTTATTTAATCAAATTACAAGTGAATATTCTTTTAGGGTTATTTCAAATTGGATTAAAAAAGATATTCAATTTGGCATTCCAGAGGTAGTGGAACAAACACAAGAAAAATTTTTAGCACACACATGTAACCTTGATTTAATAGATGCCGTTAATTTTAAAAAGGGGTGCTACACCGGCCAAGAAATAGTTGCAAGAACACATTATCTCGGCAAACCAAAACATCGAAGTTTTTATGGTGTGATAAATTCTAAATTGTCTTTAGACTATGGGGAGCAGGTCTTTGAAAATGATCAAAGTGTTGGAACTGTAGTCAATTTTATTTTCTGCGAAGACTATACACACGTTCTATTTGAAAAAACCTTAGACACACAAGATGATAGCTTAAATATTAAGGATGAAAAGCTCGTATTAACTAAATCATTTGCAAGTTAATTTTTTTTATCAATAATTAAAAAAAATGTTTCATTCTTTTTAATTAAGCCTAAATCAAAACGGGCCTTTCCCTCAATAACATCCGTGCCATTTTTTAAATCTTGAACAACAGCCAAAAGAATATCATTTTCGGACTTTTTTAGCTCGTTGACTTTTAGCTGTTGATCGATTTGTTTTTGTAGCGAAATCACATTTAGCCACCCGCCTTTGCCAAGCCACAAGGGGTACTGTAATACTAATATTAAAGTAACAAAAATGAATGTCAGAAATTTCATTTAGTTAATTGATAAAATGCGTCAAGTCCTGCATATTTAGCCTTGTCTTGTAACTCTTCTTCGATTCTTAAGAGCTGGTTATATTTGGCCACTCTCTCAGATCGTGACATTGATCCAGTTTTAATTTGCATCGCGTTTGTACCCACCGCCAAATCTGCGATGGTGGTATCCTCTGTCTCACCAGATCGATGAGATATCACAGCGGTGTAGTTATTTTCTTGGGCTAATTTAATTGTTTCAAGTGTCTCAGTTAATGTGCCAATTTGATTCACTTTGATCAAAACAGAATTCGCTATTTCTTTTTCAATTCCCTCTTTAAGTATTTTTGGATTGGTCACAAATAAATCATCCCCAACTAGCTGAATTTTTTTTCCTAAACTTTCAGTCAAAATTTTCCAACCATCCCAGTCATTCTCATCCAAGCCATCCTCAATGCTGATAATTGGATATTTATCACACCACGACTCAAGATAATTTGTCATCTCAGCCGAGCTCAATTTAAGATTTTCAGATTTTAAATGATAATGTCCATCACAATAAAACTCAGATGAAGCGCAATCTAAGGCAATAAAAACATGCTTTCCAGCTTGATACCCGGCATGTTCAATTGATTGCATTATCAATTCTATTGCCTCCTCATTGGAGTTTAAATTAGGAGCAAAACCACCTTCGTCGCCAACTGTTGTTGATAAATTTCTTTTTGCTAAATTTTCCTTTAAGGAATGAAACACTTCAGTACCACAACGAATCGCATCTGAAAAACTTCCAAATCCAGCTGGTATAATCATGAATTCTTGAATATCAACACTGTTATCAGCATGCGCTCCACCATTAATAATATTCATCATTGGAGTGGGTAGAGAATATGTATTTTCTTTTATAACGGTTTGATATAAAGGTTTTTTTGAACAATTAGCAAAGGCATGAGCATTGGCTAAGGATACCGCCAATAAACTATTCGCACCTAATCTTTCTTTATTTGATGTTCCATCAAGATTTATTAAAATTTCATCGACTTTTATTTGCTCAGACACATCCTGTCCAACAAGAGCCTTATTAATTTCAGTATTTATAAAGTTAACGGCATTGAGCACACTTTTGCCCTTATAAACTGATTTATTCTTATCCCTCAATTCGATAGCTTCTTTAGAACCTGTTGAAGCTCCTGAAGGAACAATAGCTCTACCAAAACTTCCATCCTGAAGAATTACATCCGCTTCAACAGTCGGGTTACCTCTGGAGTCAATTACTTGTCTTGCTTTAATTTTTTTTATAATTTTCATGCTTATCCTATTTAAATCTAATCAACTGAACTTTGTTTGACAAGTTGATCAATTCCTTGAAGGGTTTTTAGTAAATCTTTCATGTTATTTAATGGCACCGCATTTGGGCCATCAGATAAAGCCTCGCTCGGATTAGGATGAGTTTCCATAAATATGCCAGATATGCCAACGGCCATGGCTGCTCTCGCAAGCAATGGAACAAACTCACTTTGTCCACCACTTCTATCCCCTTGTCCGCCAGGCTGTTGAACAGAATGAGTGGCATCAAAAATTACAGGGCAATTTGTGGCTCGCATGATTGATAACGACCTCATGTCTGACACAAGAGAATTGTAACCAAAAGAGACGCCTCTCTCACAAACCATAATGTTGTCAATCCCGCCGTTAGCTTCTTTAGCTTTTTTTACCACCATAGTCATATCTTGAGGTGCTAAAAACTGTCCCTTTTTAATATTCACTGGTTTTCCAGATTTAGCCACAGCATGAATAAAATCAGTTTGACGGCATAAAAAAGCAGGAGTCTGTAATACATCTACAACCTCGGCAACACTCTTTACCTGATCTTCAGTATGAACATCTGTAAGTACCGGAAGGTTAAATTCTTTTTTAACCTTTTCAAGAATTCTTAAACCCTCCTCTATTCCATGACCACGGAATGTATTATTCGAGCTTCGATTGGCCTTATCAAATGAGGATTTAAAAATAAAATTAATTTCTAAGGATGATGTTGTTTCTTTTAATTTTTCTGCGATCGACATGGTCATTGATTCATTTTCAATCACACAAGGGCCTGCAATCAGAAAAAATGGGTGATTTAGCCCAACGTCAAATCCACATAATTTCACAGTGTATCCTTTTTATGTTCTAAAACATGTTTAATATAATCTAAAAATAATGGATGAGAGTCTTTTGGATTGGAAGTAAATTCAGGATGAAATTGGCAGGCAAAGAACCAGGGATGGTCTTCTTTTGAAAGCTCTACAATTTCACACAAGTCATCTTCTTTTGTCCGGGACGAAATAACTAAACCTGCAGCTTTTAAATCATCAATATATTTATTATTTAACTCATAACGATGACGATGCCTTTCGTTTACTTGTTTGCCATAAATTGAACTGGCTATGGTATTGGGCTCAACAATTGCTACTTGAGCACCAAGTCTCATAGTCCCACCCAAATCTGAACTTTCGTCTCGATGCATCAACTCACCCGACTTATCTTTCCATTCCGTAATCAAACCGATGATCGGATTACTTGTTGCTGGATCAAACTCGGTACTGTTCGCATTTTTTATGCCAACGACATTCCTGGCATACTCAACAACAGCAAGTTGCATACCCAAACAAATTCCTAGGAAAGGAATTTTATTCTGCCTGGCAAATTTAATTGCTCTAATTTTTCCCTCAGTACCCCTCTTACCAAATCCTCCTGGTACTAAGATGGCGTCAATTTTAGACAATGGAGATAGATCAGATTCCAGTCCCTCTGAATCAATAAAATGTAATTTTATTTTCGCATGATGATGGAAGCCGCTATGTATAAGAGCTTCAGTTAATGATTTATATGATTCAGTAAGGTCAACATACTTACCAACAAAGCCAATATTGAGCTCAATTCGTGAATCAGAAATAAGTTTTTCAATTTTTTTCCAGCCAGACAAATCAGCCTGAGGTGATTTTATTTTTAATATATCGCACACAATGTCATCAATTTTTTGCGCATGAAGCATTTGTGGAATTTTATATATAGAGTCTGAATCGATACAAGAAATAACTGACCCTTTCGGTACATTGGTAAACAAGGCAATTTTATCTTTTTCCTCCTGAGGAATTTCCGTCTCTGAACGGCATAATAAAATATCTGGTTGGATACCAATCTCCCGTAATTCTTTAACTGAGTGTTGCGTAGGTTTTGTTTTTAACTCGCCCGCAGTAGAGATATATGGCAGAAGTGTTAAATGAATGTAACAGGTGTTTTCACGCCCCTCTTCAAAACCCATTTGTCTAATAGCTTCCAGAAAAGGTAATGATTCAATATCACCAACCGTGCCGCCGACTTCAACAATAGCTACATCCGACCCCTTTGCCCCTTCTTTAATCTGTAATTTTATTTCATCAGTAATGTGCGGGATCACTTGAACCGTTTTTCCTAAATATTCACCTCTACGCTCTTTTTTAATGACTGAATCGTAAATTTGCCCTGTTGTAAAATTACTCTTTTTGGTCATTTTGGATGAAACAAATCGCTCATAATGACCCAGATCAAGGTCAGTTTCAGCTCCATCATCAGTCACAAAAACTTCCCCGTGCTGAAAAGGACTCATAGTGCCTGGATCCACGTTAATATAAGGATCAAGTTTTAACATAGTAACTTTAATTTTTCTAGATTCTAGAATTGAACCAAGGCTTGCGGCAGAAATACCTTTACCAAGAGATGAAACAACGCCGCCAGTTACGAAAATATATTTGGTCATGATTTATTAATTGTTTGCTGACGGAATAATATTTTACTTCATTGAGCAGATAACCACAATCGATAAATGGGGTGATGTTTTTAAAGATTTAAGTCTTAGGGCCATATCCTTGAAATTTATGAATGACCTTATCCATTTCATCATCAGAGAGAAGATTTAACTCTCCGATTTTAAGCAACTCAATGTACTGCTGAGATAAATGCTCCAGTTCTTGAGCTAGGAAATAAGCATCATCGATATCAGCTGAAACGACAATAGCGCCATGGTTCGCCATTAAACAGGCTTTGAGTGATCCTAATGACTTAATGACCTCCTCTGAGAGTTCTTTGCTACCAAACAACTTATAGGCGCCACATCTGACTTCTTTACCGCCAAATAAAGCAATCATGTAATGAAATGCTGGTATGTTCTTTCTTAATACACTCAATGTGCTCGCGAACACAGAATGAGTATGAATGATTGCATTTACATCGCCTCTTTCCTCATATATTCGTTTATGAAAATGCCACTCGCTAGAGGGTCTTTGAGACATGGTTTGAATAAATTCCTCATCCAAAGACAAAGGGCACTTCACTATATCTATTGGCTTTAAATTTTCAGAAACAGTGCCGCTTGGTGTGATGTAAAAATAATCATCTAACCGAACACTAATATTTCCTGTGGCTGCATGATTGAGTCCTTCTTGGATAAGCTTGTTTGAGATATCACAAATTTTTTCTTGAATAGAATTATGCATAAACAGTTTTCAGGTCTTCAGGTTTAAATATACCCTTTTCGGTAATAATACCGGATATCAGATGATTTGGTGTGATATCAAACGCAGGATTGTGTGCATTGAACTCAGAAAGGCTAATAGAGGATAGTTTATTATTTTCACCCAAACCATTTATTTTTAATATCTCATCAGTTGAGCGATTTTCAATATCAAAATTTATTTCGTCTTTAAAGTTAATATCTATTGTCGATGATGGAGCTGCTACATAAAATGGAATATTGTTAGCTTTAGCAGCCAAAGCCTTTAAGTATGTTCCAATCTTATTGCAAACATGACCGTTGATTGAAATTCGATCTGCACCAACAATCACAACATCAACTTTTTTTTCCATCATCAATAGACCGCCGGCATTATCTACAATTAAAGTATATGGAATTTTTTCATTCATCAATTCCCAGCATGTCAGTAATCCCTGATTTCTTGGCCTAGTCTCATCCACCCACACATGAATATTTTGATTATTCGCAAAAGCTTCGAATATTGGACTCAAAGCCGTCCCATGATCCACTGTAGCCAGCCATCCTGCATTGCAATGGGTAAGAATATTGTTGTAATTATTATCAATTATTAATTGCCCTCCATGAACACCAATCTGATGATTGCATTGAATATCGTTTTGAATTAATTTCTCCGCATAATTCCAAGCGAAATCCAATCGTCTTTCTTGCGATATTTTTTGAATTTCCTCATTCATTGAGTTCACCGCCCAAGCGAGATTAACTGCAGTTGGCCTGGCCTTGATTATTTCTTGAGAAAGAAGATTGAGATTGTCATCTGAACAGTCGACAGACATGCCCAGTAATAATGCTAATGCACCAGTAATCCCAATAACTGGAGCCCCCCTTACTTGCATTGTTTTGATGGCATTTATGAGGTCTTCATGATGGTTGGTAGATTTAATGGAAAACTCAAATGGTAACAACGCTTGATCAATAAAAAAAACCTTACTATTTTCTCGATCAAGCCAAATGGTTTGGTAATGTTGGCCCGCAACCTTCATGATGCAGTTCCTAAATCTGGAAAGATATCGGCAATATTATTCTTTAATTGCCAAGACAGATCATTCAAAGAAATATTTCTTAATTGTGCGAAAAATTCGGCAATGCCTCTGATTTCATTAGGATGATTTTGGCTAGTGGCATTAACCCATGCTGGCTTCATGTCGGGTGCGTCTGTCTCCAAAACAATCGAGGTAATTGGTAACTCTAGAGCTAATCGATTAATTTTCTTGGCTCTTGAATAAGTCATCGCCCCACCAAAGCCGAGTTTAAAATCCATATTAATAAATTGTTGAGCTTGTTGAAAACTCCCATTAAATGCATGAGCAATTCCTTTAATACCTGGAAAGTCTTTTAATATCTTCAATACATCATCGATGGCTGATCTCACATGCAAGATTACTGGTAATTTATATTTGCTTGCCAACTCAAGCTGCTGCTGGAAAATTATTTTTTGTTTTTCTTTCTCCTTATTCCCTAAATAAAAGTCTAATCCTATTTCACCAACGGCGATTGGCTGTGAATTTAGAATCTCATTTTCTAAATACTGAATCGGATTCTCTGGTAAGTCATTCAGATAGAGGGGGTGATAGCCGAATGCATAGACAATACTTTTATTTTTTTGATTTAATTTTTTTAAAATATTAAAACTCATATGATTGGCAGAGGGACAAATAATAAAATCCAGGAAAGTATTATCAAACAAAGATTCGTCTTTTAATTTGTTCTTGTAGATAAAATCAAAGTGGCAATGTGTATCAATCCACATAATCAATCTCGTAAATGAAGCGAATATCTTTATCAAAAAACCTACAATCCATTAACTTTAATTGATTTCTAGATTCCATGGCTGTAATGACTGGATAATTAAACATCTGTCTCGCATTCCCCCCTAAAAGGGATTGTGATTGATAAATGATAAGCTCATCAATCATTCTATGTTGCAGTAAAAGTCCATTCAAACCTGGGCCAGCTTCGACAAGAAGATTGTTTACCTCCATAGAGGCAATATGTTTCATAATTTCTGTGAAATTGAGAACTCCATCAACACAAGACACCGGAATACAAATAGCTTTGAGATTTGGTTTGTTAGTAATTTCTTTCGAGTAAAAAATAACTACCTTTTCCTGCTTAAAAATGTGTGCATCTGAATTTGATTGAAAACTCGCATCAATAATAAAGCGGTAAGGTTGCTTTGAACTATCGACATCTCTTACTGTTAATCGAGGGTTATCACAGTTGATTGTTTTATAGGAGGTTAAGATACCGTCAGATAATCTTCTTAATCGCTGGACATCACTTCTTGAAAATTCATTTGAGATCCATTTACTCTCAAAATTATTGAGAGCTGTTTTGCCGTCAGATGACACGGCAATTTTTGAAGTGACTCGAGGAATATTGTTTAATATCCTTTTAAAAAAACCTTTATTCAGGTTAATGGCTTGATCTTCCATCAATCCAACATCCACCTTAACACCCTTGTCTATCAATGTCGCAATACTGTTGCCATTCACTTTTGGGTTTGGATCCTGGGAAGCAATCACAACTCGCTTAATGTTCTGTTCTAAGATTAAATCTAAACATGGTGGTGTTTTTCCTTCATGCGCGCAAGGTTCCAACGTGACATAAAGAATGGATTTTTTTAAAAGAGATTTATCTTTGCAGTTATGAATTGCTATTACTTCAGCATGAGGTCCACCAAATTGTTGATGATAACCTGTTGCGATTATTTTATCGTCAGCCACAATCACCGCCCCGACAATAGGATTGGGGTTACACTGACCCAGGCCTTTTTTTGCATGCGCGATAGCCTGCGCCATAAAAAAAAAATCCAGTTTATTAAAAGTCAATTAATCAAGATCCTTAATGACATTATTGAAATCTTCAACATCAGAAAAACTTCTGTAAACTGATGCAAATCTTATGTAAGCCACCTTATCTAATTTTTTTAATTCAGCCATCACTGATTCACCAAGAGATCGTGAAACAATTTCTTTTTCTCCTAAAGCCAATACTTTTTGCATGATATTAGATATGGCTTGGTCTACAAATTCTGCAGGAACTGGTCTCTTATGTAGGGCTCTAGAAAACGATTGTTTGAGTTTTTCTTGATTAAAATCTTCTCTTTTGCCATCTTGTTTGACAACAGTGGGTAATCCTAGGTCGGCATTTTCATAAGTAGTGAAGCGTTTTTCACATCTAAGGCATTTTCTTCGCCTCCTAATAGAATCACCTGCCTCATTGACGCGCGAATCAATGACTTGAGTATCTGTTGCTGAACAAAATGGGCATTTCATTATTTTTTCCTATGTTTTATAAACTGGGAATTTCTTCATCATTTCAGATACTTTAGATTTTACATTTGATGACATTTCATTATTGCCTGGATTATCCAAAACATCTGCAATGCAGTTAACTACCTCAATAGCATCCTTTTCTTTCAAGCCCCTTGTTGTAATTGCTGGAGTGCCAATTCGAATACCAGAAGTAACAAAAGGACTTTCGGGGTCATTCGGGATGGAGTTTTTATTGACCGTGATATGAGCTTCACCTAATAAACGATCCGCTTCTTTTCCAGTTAATTTTTGACCTCTCAGATCTACCAAGAATACATGCGACTCAGTTCTGCCTGAAATCACTCGATATCCACGCTGGATAAATTGCTGGGCCATTGCTTGAGCATTTTTTACCACTTGTTGCTGATATTCTTTAAATGATGGTTTAAGTGCTTCTAAAAATGCAACCGCTTTTGCCGCAATCACATGCATTAATGGACCTCCTTGAATACCAGGAAATACCATAGAATTTAATGCCTTAGCATGTTCCTCTTTCGCTAGAATAAAGCCTCCTCTAGGGCCTCTTAAAGACTTGTGAGTGGTTGAAGTCACAAAGTCAGCATATGGTGTTGGGTTAGGATATGCGCCACCTGCAATCAGTCCTGAGTAATGGGCCATGTCTACCATAAAGTAAGCGCCAACTTTTTTTGCAATATTGGACATTCTTTCCCAGTCAAATGTTAATGCATATGCAGACGCGCCCCCTATGATTAATTTAGGTTTATTTTCAATTGCTAATTCTTCCATGTGGTCATAATCAATCTCTTCTTTATCATTTAATCCATAAGGAATGATATTAAATAATTTTCCGGATAAATTCGCAGGAGATCCATGAGTGAGGTGACCGCCATGGCCTAAATTCATTCCCATGATCGTGTCCCCTGGTTTTAAAAAGGCAAAATAAACCGCTTGATTGGCCTGACTTCCTGAATGTGGTTGGACATTAGCATATTCCGCCCCATATAATTTCTTAATTCGGTCAATGGCAAGTTGTTCAACTTGATCAACGAATTCACACCCGCCATAAAATCGCTTGCCAATGTAGCCTTCTGCATATTTATTTGTCAGTTGCGAACCCTGCGCAGCCATCACTGCTGGACTAGTGTAATTTTCAGAGGCGATTAACTCAATATGCTCCTCTTGACGTTTTTCTTCACTGATTACCTGCTCATAAATTTCAGGATCAATATCTTTTAATAAATAATCTTGGCTGTTGTACATTTTTTGTTTAGTATCTGATTAATAAGAACCTATATTTTATCACGCTACTCATAGGTATTTAATGACTAAATACATACAGAAAATTAATTTAAGGAAATTTTATGAAGTGGACAGACTCAACTCTCATTGCTGAAGAATTGTATGATAAATATCCAGACGTAGACCCTAAAACAATTAGATTTACAGATCTTATGCAATGGGTTTTGGAGTTAGATGATTTCACAGATAAGGAAAGTAACTGTGGTGAAAGAATTCTCGAAGCAATTCAAATGGCTTGGATCGAGGAATATGAATAAATGCTAGACCAGTCAATATTTAAAGCCTATGACATTAGAGGAATAGTTGATGAAGGTCTGACCGTTGAAACCATCTTTGCCATTGGCAAAGCTATCGGATCGGAAGCTATTCTTCAAAAGCAAACTGAAATATGTATTGGCTATGACGGTAGGCTATCCAGTCCATCCATCTGTGATACATTAATCAAAGGAATCAATTCCACCGGAATCAACACCATCAATATTGGATTAGTTACCACCCCTATTCTCTATTTTAGTACTTTTTTCCTAGAGACTGATTCTGGGGTCATGATTACTGGAAGTCATAACCCGCCTAATTACAATGGCTTCAAAATGGTGATTAACAAAATAACTCTAAGTTCTGATGACATTCGAAAATTAAAACAAAGAATATTAGAAGATGACTTTATTGCTGGTAAAGGCAAAAGTATAAATAAGGATGTTAAAACAGCGTACAAAGATAAAATTCTAAGCACCATCAAATTAAAAAGAAAGATGAGGGTGGCCATTGATTGTGGAAATGGTGCTGCCGGTGTAATTGCGAAAGAATTATTTCAAGAGCTTGGCATTGATACGCACATGATGTATGACGAAGTTGATGGAAATTTCCCTAACCATCATCCTGATCCATCAAAACCTGATAACTTAAAAGAATTAATTGATGTTGTAAAAAATACGGATTGTGAGCTTGGCTTGGCATTCGATGGCGACGCTGATCGCTTGGGTGTCATTAATAAAAATGGGGAGATTATTTATCCAGATCGGCAATTAATGTTATTCGCCAAAAGCATCTTAAAAGATAATACGGGAAGAAAAATAATTTTTGATGTGAAGTCATCCAGATATCTTCACTCTTGGATCGCAAACAATGGTGGTGAGCCTGTTATATGGAAAACTGGTCATTCCTTAATCAAGAAAAAAATGAAAGAAGATAATGCCATCTTGGCTGGTGAGATGAGCGGTCATACTTTTTTCAATGACAAGTGGTATGGCTTTGATGATGGAATTTATGCAGGTGCTCGATTGTTAGAAATATTAAGTCATGAAAACCAAGAGATAGAAAAAGTATTAACCGAACTGCCCAAAGGATTTTCTACTCCTGAAATTAACATTCCGCTGAATGAAGGTGAGCAACATAGCATCATCCATTCACTGCAACAAGATGCACATTTTGAAAAATCGCTTGAGGTCATTAAGATTGATGGATTGCGTGTTGAATACAAACATGGTTTTGGTTTAATGAGAGCGTCGAACACCACGCCAGTCATTGTATTGAGATTTGAAGCAGAAACAGAACAAGCTCTATTAGAAATTCAAGATGACTTTAGAGACAAATTAAAAACAAAAATTAATGAAAGCGACATTCCTTTTTAATGAGCAACACTATATCTCGTTACAGGCGATATTGAGATACGCATCATTTACCGTATTATTATTGATTTTAGACCATTCAAAAGGTATTCCCTTAGATAGGATCGGTTCGCCAAACGCCATCTGATTTTTATAAACGGAATAGGATAAAACTCTCATTGTTTGGAGACCACAATTGAATTCTGATAAGGTTTTTACCGAGTTGTAACTTATTTTTTTTTGACCCTTTTTTGCAATTTCTGGAACTGTGTAATCCTCTAGGGTCATCATGCGGATCGTTTCTTTCCTTTTATTCAGTGAAGACAAATCAACATAGTACTTGGCATCTGTTTCATCATTAGCAAAGATTAATGTCCACTCAGCAAGGGCTTGTGAGGAAAAAAATAAAAATAAAACTATATAAATTAATTTTTGCATTGCACCATAATTTTAACAATAAAAAAGCCCGATATACATCGGGCTTTTAGTATAGAACAAATAATGAATTACTTGTTCATTACGTACATGGTTACTTCGAAACCAAAACGCATTTCAGTAGCTGCTGGTTTTGTCCACATAATATTTCTCCTTAAAAGAAAATTAATTAAAAGATTTAGCCGAACATATCGGGCAAGTGCATTGCCAGTTATGAAACGGCCAAAAAGTAATGTCAGTATGTCTACGACGTTGTAATTTCATTAAAATTACTTGTTGCAAACGTACATTGTTACTTCAAAACCAAAACGCATTTCAGTTGCTGTTGGTTGTGTCCACATAGTATTTCTCCTTGTTTATGTTATAAAAATCAACATAAACCAGATCATTGAAGATGCAGCAAGTGCAAAGGTTCAACTTGAGATTTACAACTAAATATTATATCGAATGAAAAAAAGTGGAATGAAGAACTACATGAAGATTAACTAAGGAAAATCATTATGACCTGGAGCTTGCTCCAGGTCATAGCTGAACAATTACTTCGCATCACCTGATTCAAATCCGTCTTCGCCAGGCATTTTAATTGGTGAATCTTCATCACCAGTTGGATTGAAGCCACCGTTACCGCCAATTAAAAGCGCATCTGTTGGGTGAAACTCTTTTTCATCAGCAAATACTGATGAAAACATTGCTAGAAAACCTACTAATGTTAAAACTTTTAAATATTTCATTACTTCTCTCTCCCAAAATTATAATTTTAAGTACTTAAAATATATGAAAACCTTACATCCCGTTTTCCTACATCCCTTATACTTTTACAAAACCTAAGGATTTTGTCAAATATTTAATTGTTTTAAAAAATCTTTTGCCAAAGGATATTGTAAGTCTGCACTTTCTTGAATTAGTTGAACCCCTTTATCTTTATCTTCAGGGATGATGTATCCAAAGCAATATAAAGTGCCCAAAATCATCAGTGCCGCAGGGTGTTTGTTTTCGGCAGCTACCTTTAACCAAGTAAATGCAGTTAGCTTTGATACATCGTAACCGTTTGCATACAAGGTCCACAAAAGAAACTGTTTATTTGAGTCATTGTTTGCCTCCGCTTTAATCTGTTTAACCGTTTTTTCTGTATCTTCAATAATTACCAGGTCATGACTAGTTGCAAACTCATTACGATCTGCTGCCTCCTTACAGGAAATATTGCCAAGCAAATAAGAGTGTTTAAATAGTTTGTTTTTTTCTTCTCCATGAAGTTCTTGCGCATATTTACACATTGATACAGGGTCCCCATCCAAAGCCATTTTCTTTAGATCGTTTGCAAAGTTGATTGAAATATGTGTTATGTATATTAGAAAAAATAAGATAATTTTCATATAAAGTACCTACTGTGTTCTTGAGATTTACTATGTGATAGAATAAATTCAATACTTTACTGGTATTAGTATGAGTAAATGAAAAAAATTCAATTTTTAAATAGTTTTTTCCTAATAGGCTTTATAAACCTAACAATAGCATTCAATGTTTTTGCTGATGCCAGCCCTGATATATGGCCTTACCTGAAGGCTCAAGTTTTTAAAGATCGTCCAATTCAAGAAAATCAAAATTTTTTAAAAATAGATGGGCCTAAGAGAGCATCTAGCGGGGCCCAAGTCCCAGTGACAATCAGCATTAGTCAAAATGATAACAAAATTGAAAAGGTGTATATGTACATAGACGCCAATCCTGGTCAACATGCTGCCACCTATTTGTTAACCGATCAATCACAGATAGTTAATATCAGCACACGCATAAGAATGGAAACCGATTCATTCGTGCGCGTTATTGCAGAAAATGAAAAAGGTGAATTATTTATGGATGCAATTCCTATTCGTGCATCGGGTGGATGTAGCGGCTATATGGATGTTCACGACCCAGAGCTCACTAAAGATTTAGGTAAAATAATCTTAAAAGCTGAAAACAAATTTATTACCACGCGCATCAAGCACCCTAATTTCACCGGTCTACAAAAAGATTTAGATTCTGGTGGCTATATTCCAGAATGGATAGTAGAAACCATCGAATTTAATCAAAATGGAAAAAAAGTTATAACTGTTGAGAACAAAATATCAATCAGTCAAGATCCATTTATTAAATTCAGCCTTCCTAATTTAGTAGATGGCAAAATACAGATATTGGCAACAGATACAAAGGATAATAAGTTTGTATCTGAGGTTGCGATCAATTAGTGTTGTTTAACTATTTAAATAGCTTACTGTATTTTTTGATTCCGCAATAAGCTTGTTGATAATCTTTGTTTTTCTGAACTAAGTCTCTGATATCTGCTTTTTCAACGATATTTTTAAGTGTGGACTGAGCTTTACAGGCAAGTGCATAATCATCATTATTAACTGCTGTATTGATTAACCCCTGCAATCTAAGTGCCTTTTCGAGGTTTTCAATTTTTTCGTTAAGATGCTTAAATTGGTTAATGCGGTCTTTCTCGTAATCAGTTTGAGCATGCGCTAAAGAGGATAAAGCAATAAGCAAAGCGAAGAATATTTTATTCATAATTTTTCCTTTTGAGAAGATGTTGTTATTCCTTCTTGTGGAAGGAAACTTTTTGACTCATTCACTTCGCAAAGTTCAAAAATTTTTTTGGGTTATTTATCCAATTAAGATCGTCTTCGATTTGAGGCTGCCAGTATGTTTTTTCCTTTTAAGATTTTTGTTTATAAGCCTTCTTGAGAAAGGCATGGTCACTCTATAGTGTTCTGATGAAAAAAATGTGACTTTTTTCAATTTTCAAGTGTGTTATTCAAAAAATTGCAATAATTAATAAAATAATATAATATAAATTTATATATTATTAATTTATAAATTATTATGACTGATTATAAAATTCAAAATGTTGACGCTATAAGAGATTCAGCAGGCCAGGCTTGTTCGATGCTTAAAATTCTAGCCAATGAAGACAGATTGATGTTGCTTTGCCAGCTTACCCAAGGTGAAAAAAATGTAGGAGAACTTGAGGCAGCCACTAATATTCAACAACCCACCCTCTCCCAACAACTAACTATTCTAAGAAAAGATAACATCGTAAAGATTCGTAAAGATGGAAAATTTAATTACTACTCCATAGCTTCTGACGAAGTCATCCAAGTGATGCAGACTTTAGGAAGTCTCTATGGATGCAACAAATAATTAAGGGTTAAATATCATACAAATTACTAAAATAAATTATTTATATAGCGCAACTGGGCAAATTAACATAGATGACCTTGAACAGATCAGTGAAAATGGATTTAAAACAATCATCTGCTTCAGACCACAGGATGAAGATAAAGAAAATCAGCCAAAACAAGACACACTCAAAAAAGAAGCAAAAAAAAGAGGGATTAGTTTTGTATCTATACCTGTTATTCCCGGACTAGTCACTCATGAAAATATAAACCAATTTAGCAAAGAGTTTAGTCAGAATGAACAACCTATATTAGGCTATTGTAGAAGTGGAGGTCGAGCTAAAAGTATTTATCAGGCTTATGAGCAGCATCGAAAGGACTAGGTATTTCATTTTAAAAAGATTCATTTTCTTGAAGAAAACGCCACTTCCCTATCGGCAAATTAGATAGCTTCACCTTCCCAATCCTAACCCTTTTGAGACCGACTACTTTCAAACCCACCATTTCACACATTCTTCTGATTTGTCTTTTTTTCCCTTCTTTTAGAATAAATTTGAGTTGGTCCTCATTTATCCAAGAAACTATGCCTTTTTTCAATGGTTTGTTATCTAAAGATAATCCATGGTTTAATAAATCTAATCCGTTAGGAATCAAATTGCCATTAACCCTCACAAGGTATTCTTTTTCTATTTCACTGTCTTCCTGGATGATTTTTTTTGCAATAACGCCATCTTCGGTAAGAACTAAAAGCCCTGTTGAATCAATATCAAGCCTTCCAGCTGGAGCCAACCTAAAAGAAGGTTTGTCTAATTTTTCATCTCCAAAAAAATTTTCTTTTAAAATTAAAGATAGTGAGGATTTATATTTTCCTTCATCATCAGAATGAGAGACAAAACCGATAGGCTTATTTAATAAAATAGTTTTTTTACTTTTCTGAAGCCTGTGACCCTCACCTCTTAATTCAATTTTTTGTTCTGGATTAGCCTTTGCACCAAGCTCAGTAACCTTAACTCCATCCACATAAACAAAGCCCAATTCAATAAAATGGTCAGCCTCCCTTCGAGAACATACACCTTGGTTTGATAATAGTTTTGATATACGTACTAAAGTCATAATTTGTAATTTAAATTAATTTGTTTTTTGTTGACTAACTTCACCACTGATTAATGTTTCATGGATTCCATTATTTTGCAGAATTTTTAATGCACCATCGTTTTCTATGTCAACAATCTGGCCAGTAATTATCTCCCCACCACTCTTGATAAAGCTTATTGTTTTCTCTTTAAATGCGCTGTAGGACAACCATTCATCTTTAACAGATAAAAATCCATTATTCTCAAATTCTGATAAAGCGTTAATGATTTCTTTAATTAACATTGCCGATAACTGATTGAGATCTATATCACTATTTAAATATTTTTTTATATTTGTAGCTGGTTGATCAATATTTTTCAGAATATCACTTGATAAGTCATAATTTAACCCTATTCCAATAACAGCTGAGCAACGACTTTCAAGATCACCTTGAAGCTCAATTAAAACACCAGCAAGTTTAAAATAAGTATCGCCTTCCAAAATTAAAAGGTCATTTGGCCATTTCAAAAATGAATTGTTAATCCCTATTTTTTTCATCAGTCTTTGGATAGCGACCCCTACAACCAAACTTAAACCGGACAATCCCGAGGCTCCCTTATCAAATTTCCATAAAATAGACATCGCTAAAGATTCACCTACCGATGCCTGCCAGGATCGACCTCGACGACCTTTACCTTTAGTCTGAATATTTGCAATTACAACCGATGCATGAGGCTTTATATTCGCTGAAATATTTAAATATTTATTTGTTGAATCTGTGACGTTGAGTAGTTCTAAATTGATGAACTGGTTAAGCTCTCCCAGCTCTCTTTGTATATTTTCAGTATTAAAAAAAGATATTTTTTTTGGTAAACGGTAACCCTTTTTTTTTACTGAAAATATATTTATTCCAAGATTTTTTAATTCGGAAATACTTTTCCAGACAGTGACTCTTGAACATCCCATATCAGCAGCCATTTTTTCTCCTGAATGGAAGTTGCCATCGGATAATATATGGAGCGCTTTAAATGGGAGATCGTACTTTTTCATAGTAATAAATCATAGCATGCGCTAAGTTAAAAATTTATAAAACGTGTAGAATATCGCATCATGAGTAATGAAAATAAAAATACAGTTCCAACAAATTTTATTCGAAATATTATTGAAAAAAATCTTGAAGCGAATATCTATGCAGAAAAAAAATGGTCAGGTCAGCCAGGTCCATCATATACCCATAAAGATGCACCAATTGATACTGCTAAAATAAGAACAAGATTTCCACCTGAACCTAATGGTTATCTTCATTTTGGTCATGCAAAAAGTATTATTTTGAATTTTACACTTGCTCAAGATTTTAATGGACGGTGTCATCTTCGTTTTGATGATACAAATCCTGAAAAGGAAAATGATGAATACGTCAAAAGTATTATCGATAGTGTGCATTGGCTTGGATATAAATTTGAAGATGAACATGAAAATAATCTTTATTATGCGAGCAATTACTTTGACTACATGTATGAGGCAGCAAAAGTCTTAATTAACGCAGGTTTAGCTTATGTAGATAAACAGACAGCCGAAGAAATTCGTATCAACCGTGGCACTCTCATAGAACCAGGTCAAAATTCACCATTTAGAGATCAGTCTGTTGATGAAAATTTAAAGCTTTTTGAAGAAATGAAGAGTGGGCAATATCAAGACGGGAAGATGGTGTTAAGAGCCAAGATTAACATGGCTTCACCAAACATTAATCTTAGGGACCCTGCTATATATCGAATACGGCATGTATCTCACCACAACACGGGAGATAAGTGGTGCATATACCCAATGTATACTTTTGCTCATCCTATTGAAGATGCTTTAGAAAAAATAACACACTCAATCTGTACGTTAGAATTTGAAGATCAAAGACCTTTTTATGAATGGGTGCTAAAAAAATTAGCTGAATTTGATTTTTTAGAAAAACCTCTACCAAAACAACACGAGTTCTCTCGTTTAAATTTAAGTCATGTGGTTCTATCAAAACGTAAACTTATTCAATTGGTTGAAGAAAATCATGTAAATGGATGGGATGACCCAAGGATGCCAACTTTGGTTGGAGCAAAACGCAGAGGATATCATCCAAAAGGGTTTAAATTATTTATGGACCGAATTGGGGTATCAAAGTCTGACTCAGTGATTGATTATCAAACTTTTGAAGATTCAATGCGTGAAGTTTTAAATGTGGAATGTAACCGTAAAATTGCTGTTCTTAATCCTATTAAATTGATTATTGAGAATTTTGATGAAAATCATACTGAAATTTGCACTGTACCAAACCATCCACAGAAACCTGAAGAAGGGACTAGAGAAGTAAAGTTAACTAAAGAATTATGGATTGAAGGTGAAGATTTTGAAATTAATCCACCACCCAAATACTTCAGATTGTTTCCTGGAAATAAGGTGCGCTTAAGATACGGTTTCGTTATTGAATGTACGGACTATAAACTTAATGATAATGAAGAGGTTTCTACCGTTTATTGTAAATATTTTCCAGAAACAAAATCTGGAACTGCGGGCAGTGACGCAGTTAAAGTAAAGGGTAATATTCACTGGTTATCAACAAAATTTTCTAAACCCATTACCATAAAAAACTATGATCGTTTATTCTTATCTGAAAACCCTAATGAATTTGATAACTTCCTTGATGATATTAATCAATCCTCGATAGAAACCAATTCTGCTTATTGTGAAGAAAGTATTTCTTCGGTACACCCGGGAGAACAATTTCAATTCGAACGTCATGGTTACTATATAGTTGATCCAGAAAGTAAATCGGATGAAATAATCTTTAACCGTACCGCAACGCTACGAGATAACTGGCAAAAGTAATCTTATTTTAGGTAAAAAAAAACCCAAATGTTTGTTTGGGTTTTTTTATATATAAAAGTTTGGCGGTGTCCTACATTCGCATGAAAAAGATCACACTATTATCGGCGCTGAATCGTTTCACTGTCCTGTTCGAAATGGGAAGGAGTGGTTCCAACTCGCTATGTCCGCCAAACAAACTGTTAAGCCTTAAGGCTTGAATTTGTTTGATGTTTTTAACAAAAGAAAGAAGTAAATTGTAAATTGTAGTGCTTTAGATCTATAGCTTTAAGATTTAAAGTTATAGGATCAAGCCTCACGAGCAATTAGTATCAGTTAGCTTCATGCATTACTGCACTTCCACACCTGACCTATCAACGTCCTGGTCTAGAACGACTCTTGAGTGCACTTAAAGTGCAAGGGAAGTCTTATCTTAAGGCAAGTTTCACGCTTAGATGCTTTCAGCGTTTATCTTTTCCAGATTTAGCTACCCGGCTATGCTACTGGCGTAACAACCGGTCCACCAGAGATCTGTCCATTCCGGTCCTCTCGTACTAGGAACAGCCCCCTTCAAACTTCCAACGCCCACGGCAGATAGGGACCAAACTGTCTC